>JAABUJ010000020.1_pt1 | contig 393661 bp, 564 predicted proteins | sample 5559131 | NCBI WGS metagenome assembly JAABUJ01 (sample SAMN10711875, study PRJNA513366) | rock metagenome | isolation source: Antarctica rocks | place: Antarctica: Victoria Land, Mt New Zealand nord | collected 2016-01-07
GCGCGCGCGGCGGGAACAGAGCGTTGGCACGCACCACCGCTGGGCATCGCCGGCGCGGGTGCAGCAGACAGCGGGTCGCCCAGGCGCGCGCGCAGGCCCTGCGTGTCGGTCAGCAGCCGCTCGCGCAGCAGCACGTACTGCTTGAAGCGGCTCACCAGCCAGGGGATGCCTGCGCGCGCAGGGAGCCCCGCCATGCGCATCAGCCGAACGATATGGGGGGTCGTGCTTGGGCGCGCGACAAGGTAAACTGAGCTAGAAGCGGCATGCAGCCGACGCACACGCCCGCGCATGCATGCAGTCCCGTCTGGACTGCTGGCCGGAGGCTGCAGCGGTGGCGTCGGCGCCAACCCCATGCGCCACTGCACGCTCGGCGCTGATGAGGAGGTAGGGTGGGGTGCTGCTCGGGGGACGCGCAAGGCAGACAAGAGCCTGACCGCAAGACCAACGCAAAGCGCACGCCGGCCGCGCGCCGCACCGGTGCCCTCCACGTCGGCCAGGCGCGGCTTGCGCGCGTGCTTGTCGCGGAACGCGGCTGTCCAGGGCGCCAGCTCGCCCTGCAGTGCGCGGAACTCGCGCAGCTCCGCCTGCGCGCAGCCGCCGCGCTCGCTGGCGTGGCAGGATAGGTGCCTAACCACACCACACCCCAGCGCAGTGGCGCCGCTGGCGTGGCAGGATAGGGCCCTGACCCTACCCTACCCCAGCTCAACGGCGCCGAGGGCCCGCAACAACGCGCGCGAGGCGCGCGCAGCCCCACCCGCGTGCTGCGCAGCGCCGGGCCGCGCGCCCGCCTCACGCTCAGTGGCAGGGCAGGCCTTGGGCAGCACAGTGGGAAGCCGGCGGCAGAGTCTGCACTCTGCAGGCTGCAGGCTGCAGGCTGACGACAGGGGTCGGCGCGCCCAGGGGCTTGGGCTGCGGGCACACATGCGCCTGTGGCCAGCAATACACGGGCGTGAACATGCGGCAGCCCCGCGCCACACCTTGTAGGCATCGAGCGCGGCCGCTGCCGCACGCACGGCCACGCGCGCGCCGCGTTTCGCGCCGGCGGCGGGCCCCGCCGCCAGCGCGCTGCCGCCGCTGGGCACGCTGCGCCGTAGCGCGGCCGCGGGCGGCCGGTGCACAGCGGGCGGCGCGGCAGCGCACGCGTGCACGGCCTCGATCGCGCGCAACACGCGGCCGGCCGCATGGCGGCTGCGCTGCGACGCGCCGATTGTGGCCGCATGCTCGGGCGCCTTGGGCAGGCCGGCCAGCTGCGCCGACAGCCTCGCGCGCGTCTCCTGCGCCGGACACAGCAGCTTTGCGAGCTGCAGCCCGCTTCCGCTTTTCTGTAGGGCCGGCGCCGACGACCTGTGGCGCGCCTTACGGCGGTGCACGTATGACACGTCAGTCTTAGCAACGGTGTGCAGCCTTGGGAGCAGCCAGCTAGCTGCACAAGCAGATGCGCGCGCTCTCCGCCGCGCCATGTGCCATTACGGCCTATCCGTGCTTTGTTCAGCTGCTCATGCTTGCTGCCTGTCTCACGCCAGCGAGGACTCGCACACGGAAGGACGCAACGAGGCGCCCGTATGGACTGACCTGCTAGCCTCGAATGGTGCTGGCAATGCACGACATAAGGACAGTGCTGCGATCCCATACAGCTGGCCGCGCAGCGCACCGGCGAGTGCGTGAGCCCGGTGTGAGCCTGGCTCATGGCGTGCCGGGTGGCGCGCGAGAGGCGCCGGCCGGTCTTGGACGCGCTCATCTTCGCGCGCGTCGCCGCGCTCAGCTGCTTGCCCTTGTTCCAGGGCTCCTTACCCTGCAGCCGCCCAGGACAAGGAGGCTTGACGTGCCACACAAGAAGCACTGGACGTACAGTGGCACGCGCAACCAGCGCTCAATGCAGCGGGCAGCAGGCTTATCCAGAAGGCGCATGCGTGTCTCTTTCGCTGTCACGGTGCCCAGCAGAGTCGCATCCAGGCGGCGCGCGCCTTGAGCTTGGAGCGCACGCTGGCGCGCAGCGCGGGCGCCTCGCCATGCCGCCGCTTCTGCGCGGCGCTGATCTTGCGCTTGGTCAGCTCCGCCACGCGCAGGCCCTTGTTCCAGGCCGCGCGCGGCCGGGCGCGGCTGCGGCTCGGCCGCGCATCCGCCCCCTGGCGCGCAGGGCACGCTCGTGGGCGACAAGCAGTAACCGTGTCTCACCTCCTGCTTCCCGCACAGGCCTGCGCACACGCGCCTGCGCGGCGCGCGGGCTCGACAGCGTGGCCTGCAACAGGCTCAGTCCCGGACAATGCTCGGCCGGTGTGTGCGCTGTGCAGGCTGTGGGGGGCCTGCTGCGCCGGCAGCATGACACGGTATGCTTGGCAGGGGTGCCCGCGCTACCAGGGGTGCAAAGAGGCTGCTGCTCCAAAGCACCACTGCCACCTTGCAAGCGGAGCGGGGGTGTGCCTTCTCGAATTGAACCAGACAAACAGGGCGAAGACTGAAGCAGCAAGTTCTGAGCACCAAAGTGAGCTTGAAATCAAAAGCATTGCCAAGAGGCGAACACCACAGTGTTGCCCGGCATTTGCTGGTAGGTAGCGCACGGGATATTCTGAGCAGGAAGGATAGCAGTGACCAAGATGACGCGCATTGGGCCCTGTCAAACACAGGAGAGCACATGCCGGCAGGGGCGCGCTCACCAGGCTGTCAGACCTCGGCTCAGTGGCGCCGCGCTCGTCCTCCATCCATGCCTCTGCTCGCACGGGCTGGCGCGGCTGCCGCTCGTGCCGCAGCGCCTCCGCGGGGCTGCTGGCCACCTCGAATGTGCCGCCCAGGAACTCTGCTGCAGGCCCGGGCAGGCCTGCGGGGTGCGCGGCAGCAGAGGAGCTAGCACCACAGACCCCTGACCAGGGCCTCTTCCGGCAGGCGTGCTCGGCAGCACACAGCCCGGACGGCCCGCTGCGTTCGTGGGTGTCTGGCTTCCGTGCCCACCGCTCGTGGCCTGCACGGGATCCGAGGACATGCCGATCAGCTCTGCACATGCTCGAGTCAGCTGCAGCACACCTGGATCGCGTCATCCAGACCAGAGCGCACCTCTGAAGGAGGGCACGAGCTGCCTCGCTGGTAGACAGGAGATAAGGAAGATGGATTGCATCGCGCCCGGGCTCTGGCCTCCAGGCGCTCAGCCGCTGCAGTGCTGCGCAGCGGCGCAGCTGGACTCACCAGCTAGGCAGTCAGCCATCCTGCTGGATATCGCGCCCCCGATGCCAGCTACAAGACAGAGTGCATTGGCTCATGCAGGCTATACCAAAGCAGACCGTAGTTCACAGTTACTTCTTCGGGCAAAGCTGCACAGAGCTTAAATGTGGCTTCAAGGTCAAGGAAGTGAAGGGTTGGCTTGGGTCAGGGGATGCGTGCACGTGCTACTGACAACCGATGCATGCCGCACGCCGCATGGCTACTGTCGCTTTGCATGACACGGCAAAGCTGCAAAACGTCACACCCTCGCCAACATTTCAAGTCAGCGCTCAGTGAAGCGACTGCCGCGCTCTACAAAATGCCAACGCGTCAGGCTACCAACTGCGCTGTTACCCTGTTGGTACACCCCACCTGCCCAGCCACGCCTACACGGAGGGGCTGCCAGCGTGCACATGGGCACACGCAGTGATGCCTTTATTAATGTTACCTGCTGCCGCTGCTGGCAGCGTGGCGACCCGGCCTGCCGTACCCATGAGCTGGCAGGCGCGGTGCTTACCCCCGCCGAGAGCGTGCAGGAGTGCGCGGACTGCAAGAAAGCACTGCGCTCTCACGGAACACCAGCACCCGTGCACAGCCCTCGGCACCGTCCTGCATGGGGCCCCCATGGCCCCTGTGCTAGCACCCAGGCGCGCACCCATGCGCCTCATGCACTGCATGCGAGGCCTGAAGGCTGCCTGCGACAGGCTGTTGTGGCAGGCCGTGAAGGGCCGGGCGTGCCGTGCTGGCATGCTGCACAGTCATGGCCCGTGACTGGTTGCGCGAGCAGACACAGGCCAAAGGCGTACGAGCACGTGGTCGACCTACATGTGCCCGTCGCTGCCGACAAGGCTGGCGGCAACACCCTGGTGACCGGCTGCAGGCTCATCATACTCACACACGAACACAGCGACCACACGAGCACGTCCCACGAGCACTTTTGCGGCGATGCGCCCTTGCGCCTCCATCTCCACCCTGCGTATGGTGGAGACGGAGGCGCGAGCGCGCGGCGCCGCAAATGTGCTCGTTGAACTTGCTGGTGTGGTCAGTATGAACGTGTGCGACGAAGATGTGCTTGCAGCCTGTTGCCATGATGTTGCCGCCAGCTTTGCTTACAGCCAAGTGCACGATCAGGCCGCCCACGTGCTCTGACGCCTTTGGCTGGTGCCTGCTCGCGCTAAGCTCGCATTCAGCCGCCGTGCAGGGCACGCCCCACGACTCTGGCAGCAGGGACTCTCCATGCACGCGGGCTGGGAGCCGCTGCGCGCGTCCTATCCCAGAATGCGCAAGACGAGGCGGAGCATGCACGCAGGCGCCAGCTCTCCGTGTTGTCGGCATCACTGTCAGCCACCTCCTTGGAAGCGCAACGGCGCGGGGCGGTCTACAGCCAGGAAAGGCTGCTTTCCCGGACCGTCAAGCAGATCGGGGAGCATGCCTCGTGTTTTGGGTGTGGTGAGACAAGCTGCGGCTGGCGGTCAGGCGTTGTGCGCGCCAGCGCGCGGGAGGGCAGGCAGGGCGAGCGGCCAGGCGGCGCGCAAGCGGCGCGGCCGCCTTTCCGCGCGCCGGCGCGCATCACACGTGACGGCCAGCCGCAGCACTATTGTCCCTCCACACCCAAAACATGGGGCATGCTCCACCTTTGCTCGAGCGGCGCGGCAGGGTCAGTGTTCCATGGCATGTGGGTCCGCTGGGGCTTCTGCGCTACTCTACTGTGCATGTGAGGGTAACCTGCTTGACGTGAAGGTCCAAGGTCACTTGGCGTCCAAGAATACTTGGACTGGCAAACAGTTTAGGGTTGGCTCGTTGGCTGAGGGATGCGAGTTTGCGCCCCACACAAACTTTTTTGACGACCGTGCATTACACAGCTGGCTACGATGGCATTGCATGTCACGGCAAAGCTGCAAAATGTCACGCTCGCCAAGCTTTTAGTCGGCGCGCTCAGGCTGGAGCGCATGCCGCGCTCTACGAACTGCCAGTGCGTCAGGCTCCCATCTGCCTCCTTCACCCCTGTTGGTACATCGCCGCTCCCCAGCCAAAGGGCTCTACACGGAGGGGCTGCCGCCGCCTCCCTCTCTCAAGCACATGCAGCGAAAGGCCGGTGAAGCGTCATGACATGCTTGCTGGGATTCTTGCTAGAGCCGCACCGCTGTTCCATGATTCCGCGGCTCCCGGCGCCCTGCACAGCCGAAAGGCACGCGCTGTGGTGCAGCTGCCGCCCTGCGCCGACTGTATGCCCAGTCGCCCATCTCGCGCAGCAATGACAACGGTGCCAAGCTCGCGCAGCAATGACAGCGGTGCGAGCAGAGGTGCCTGCATGAGCCACACTCCACGGTGAGTCCAACACCAGGAGGCCGCAGCCTTCAGAAGCCCTCTACTTCCAGGCCAGGGGCGTGGCGGGAACGAGCTCGGTCAAAGTAAATGCCCCAAAAGCCTCTGCGCTCCGCAGCAAGGCCGAATAAAAGCATCACGAGGCGGATGGCAGCAGCACTGGATGCGCGCCAAGGCGGCACACCCTGGGAGCCTGTCCGCCACCCTGCAAAGCGATCTCTCTCTTGGCACTCATCATGGCCCAGCAAGGCGTACCCTGCATGCACCTACACCCTCACCGCAGCCCCCCACGAGGCCTGCAGGTTCGTTGTATTGGGCAAGCCTGCTGACAACCTGCACGCTTGACCGGCAAGCACCATGCATGTCCATGCGCCCTGTCGCGAGCCTGCCCTGCGCAAAAATCATGCTGCTACCTACAGAGATGAAAACAGCCTCTCACCCTTTCCATCCTACACCCACCGTCTCACCACCGGCCTGGCCGCAGGCCGGCGCCTGACCCGCGAGCTCCCACTTGGCCACGCAGCCCAGCCCTGGCGGCGTTGCAAGCACGCGGCCTCCCCCGCCTGTCCGGCCGCCCGGGCGCAAGACGCGCTTATGGGTTCAGTGCCCCCGCTCACTCGCCGACCGCGACCGCGCGCGTCTCGCCCTCGGGCAGCCGCGCGATGAGCTTGCGGTCGCCGAACACGTTGTCCACGCGGCTGGTGGACGGCCAGAACTTGGCCTGCTTCACCCAGGCGGCCGGGAAGGCGGCGCGCTCGCGGCTGTACGGCCGGTCCCAGTCGCCGGCCATGACCACCTCGGCCGTGTGCGGCGCGTGCTTGAGCACGTTGTTCGCCCTGCGCGCGGTGCAGGGTAGTGTTAGGGCTAGCGCAGCGTGAGCGCCCGTTCCGAGGCCCCAGCGCATGTGCCTGTGAGTGAAGAAGCCGCCCAGCATAGCCACCGAAGACATCCTGCACCTCATTGCACCTTCCAGCCTTCCTCTGGTTCAGGCTGGAGCGGCTGCAGTACTGCCTGCCAGTACCGTTGCGAGGCCGCAACCCCCACAGGCACGCTTGCCAGGCCTGCTGAGGCGCAAGCGGTCAGCACTGCCGGGCGCGCACTTGTCGGCGATGCCGCTCTCGATCTCCCCGATCTCCTCGCGGATGGAGATGAGCGCGTTGCAGAAGCGGTCCAGCTCCGCCTGCGGGGCAGCGCGCGCAGTCAGGTGGTGCAGGGCGTGCCACCCTACCCTATGTCACCTCACCCCTATGATACCTTGTCATGAGGCATTTGCACCACGCTCCCCGCATGCAAAAGTTCATGAGCCACGTCTGCCTCGCAGACAGCTGCGCCGCTGCGCAAGGCCACAGCGGCAGGGCTGCTGCACAGAACTCTGGCGGCGAAAGCATCGGGTGCGATGGCACGAAGACAGCCTCACCACCCAGGGCGCGGCGTCGCAACCCAGGGCGCGCCCCGGGAGCGCGCCTGGCTCTCAGACTCGGTGGGCTCGATCATGAGCGTGCCGGACACGGGCCAGGACATGGTCGGCGCATGGAAGCCGTAATCGATCAGGCGCTTGGCGATGTCCTCGGCCTCGATGCCCGTGTTCTGCCGCCGGCCGCGCGCGGGGCGGGTCAGGCCGGCCGCAGCACAGGGCAGGTCAAGCGGGCGCAACGGCCTGCGCGCCCGTGAGCTCGCCCGCAGGCAGACGGCGGCCAGACACACTGCAGGCTGCGCTCAGGCCCGCTCGACTGGGCCAAGCCTTTAGCAGGCAGGCGCATAGCGCCGTCGAGCCGTGGACGGGCGGCGGCCGCGCACGGCCTGCTCGGATGCGCAGCGCGCTGGCCTGCTCGCAGCCTGACCCTTGAAAAGGAATCCTTGCAGGGTCCCGGGCGCAGGCGCGCCGCGCGCCTTGGTCAGCGGGCGCAGGTCGATGATGAACTCGTGCGCGCAGGTGCCGTTGGCGCCGCGGAAGAGCACCGGGTAGTGGTCCTCCAGGCGCTTGGCCATGTAGTTGGCGTTCAGGATCGCGCGCTTGGACGCCTGCGCGCGCGCCCCTTATTCAACACATGCCTGCAACACCAGCACCTGCAAGTCGGCTGGCAACTTCCCGCGGTTCGCTGAGCAACTTCCCTGACACGCGATCGCTCCATGCGACTCCCGACCACCACGCACTGCCTGCGGCTCACGACCCGGCGCTTGCTCGGAACGCAGACCCGGTCAAGCGCCCGTGTCTGCAGCCCCACGGCATACACGCTTCTTGGGAACAAGGCGCGGAGCGCACGGCACGGCAGGTGCAGCGCTCGGCTCGCTCACAAGCAGCCGCTCGCCGGCGCGCGGCCCCGCGCGCAGGACAGGGGCGGGCGGCGGGGGGCGGCGGCGCGCGCGCCTCGGTCAGGCCCTCGCTGCCCATCATGGCAATGTAGGCGAACGAGATCGGCAGGATGAGCGCGGAGCCGAACGGCGCGGCGGCCATCGTGCCGAACGACTTGTCGTCGCCCTGGAAGTCGGGGAGCGCGCCCGTCGGCACGACCGGGTGCGTCGGCAGGAAGGGCGCCAGGTGCGCCTTGACGCCGATAGGGCCCATGCCGGGCCCGCCGCCGCCGTGCGGGATGCAGAACGTCTTGTGCAGGTTCAGGTGGCACACGTCCGCGCCGATGCGCCCCGGCGACGTCAGGCCCACCTGCGGCCGGGCGGGCGCTCAGCGTGAGCAGCTCTGCAGAGCGCCCCGCTCGCCACCACGCCAACGGCGCCCACGCCCAGGCCATTCAACGCCATCCGCGGCAGAGCGAGCTCGCGCAGACGCGTCGCCCCCTTGCGCCTGAGGCTGGGACGCTGCCGCGCAGGCTCGTGCGCCGGTGGCCAGGGCCCTCTCGTACATCTGCATATCCTCATAGACCATTGCGTGCTTCTCCCCAATGTTTCCAGATAACCACCATTGAACTATCCTGGCGTGTTGCACAGCGCCCACGGGCCGGGCGGGGCCATGGGCGTGCCTGCGCGTTCATGTTGGCGCCGTCCATGTAGACCTGGCCGCCGTTATCATGGATGATGTTGCAGATCTCGTCCACGCCCTCCTCGTACACGCCGTGCGTGCTGGGGTACGTGATCATGAGCGCCGCCAGCCTGCCGCAGCAAGGGTTAGGTTAGGGCTACCAAGCCCCGCCCCCAGGCGGCACCGGCCAGGAGGGCTTCGGGCCCTGTTGATGTGCTGCGAGCGAGGCCGCCTAAGGCGCCAGGTTCACGCGCAAAGCGCGCGGGCAGGCAAAGGCCCTGGCGCCGATGCAGCCCATGACAGGCCCGCGCAACGCTCATCAGACCACCCGCACGCTGTCTCACAACCACCCGCACGTTGTCTACCAAGCATCCGCAGAAGGCCTGGCCGCTCTCTCATGGCCACATGGCGGCTCGCTCCACCATTCAGACTCGCGCCAGAGCCCGTGGCAGGCCAGGGGCGGGCGCGCGCGCACTTGTCCTTGTGGTGCGCGGCCTTCTCACGCAGCTCGCCAATGTCCACGTTGCCCTTGGCGTCCACGCCGATGGGCACGATGGTCATGCCCACCATGACCGCCGAGGCCGGGTTGGTGCCGTGCGCGGACACGGGGATGATGCACACGTTGCGGTGCTCGTCGCCGCGTGACTTGTGGTACTGCCGGATCGTCATCAGGCCCGCGTACTCGCCGCTCGCGCCGCTGTTGGGCTGCAGCGACACCGCGTCGAAGCCGGTGATCTCCGCCAGCTGCGCCGACAGGTCCTGCGCGGCCGCCGCCCGCCGCCGCGACTCAGCCGCCCAGCCTTGCCATGCATGGACCTTTTGCGTCGCGCGCTCCCCAAAGGCATGCAGGGTTGCCAGGGGGCCGGCGCGGGCGCTCTGCCATAGCGCACGGCGTACCTTCCTACACACAAGAGCGCGCAGCTGCCTCTACTGACACAAGAGCGCGCTGCCGCCCCACACGGGCACATGGGCGCGGGGCGCCGTGAGCACGGCGGGGCGCGCGCGCGCGCCTTGAACATGGCGGCGTAGCCCTGCGCCTGGTCGGCCGGGCAGAACGGGTGCAGGTTGGCCAGCTCCGGCCACGTGATGGGCACCATCTCGGACGTCGCGTTCAGCTTCATCGTGCAGCTGCCCAGCGCGATCATGCTGTGCGCGAGGCTCAGGTCGCGGTTCTCCAGGCGCTTGAGGTAGCGCAGCATCTCGTGCTCGCTGTGGTACAGGTTGAAGATGGGCTGCTGCAGGAACTTGGAGCCGCGCGCGAAGCCGCCGGCCGGGTCGCTGACCTGCGCTCCGCGGCCGCGCCGCGCGTCGGCGGCGCCGCCCGCATGCGCTGCGGCGGCCCGCCCTCAACGCGCTCGTGTCAGCGTGCATAGGGGTCAGACGGCCAGCACGCGCGCGCGGGCGCGCACCTCCCCGGCCAGCGACTCGGCGGTGAAGCCGGGGTCCTTGCCGCCGTTGAGCGCGCGCAGCAGAACGTCGATGTCGGGCAGCTCGGTCGTCTCGTCCAGCGCGACCGTGACGGTCTTGCCGTCCAGGCGGCGCAGGTTGGCGCCGGCCGCCGCGGCATCCGCCACGGCCGCCGACGCGTCCGGCACGCCGATGCGCACCGTGTCGAAGAACGGCGCGTCGCCGACCTCCAGGCCCAGCTTGCGCGCGCCTGCGCGCGCGCCCGGCGCGCGCGTCGGCGGCGCTCGGCGGCGCGCCCGCCCTTCTGCCGCACGGCTTGCCTACCGCACCCCTGGCTAGAAGTTGGATGGCCCGTCAATGCATGGACAGCAGTCTGCCTGTCATCATGGCATGGGACTCCACAGCATGTTGTGGTGCAGGGAGGGGGGTGGCGCGGCCTGCAGTTATAGCGCACCGGCCGCGAGGCAGCCGGCCAGGCCGTTGATGCGCGTGGCGATGGCCGTGAGGCCGTCGGGCCCGTGGTAGATCGCATACATGGCGGCGATGTTGGCGAGCAGCGCCTGCGCGGTGCAGATGTTGGACGTCGCCTTGTCGCGCCGGATGTGCTGCTCGCGCGTCTGCATCGCCATGCGCAGCGCCGGCTTGTTCTGCGCGTCCCGGCTGATGCCTGCCGCGCCCCGCCACAGCGCACGGTCGGAGAGCGCCCCCAGCACGTTGGATGGTCGGCACGGGGGCCCGAACCTCCAGACGCACGCCCCCAGCAACTCTCAACCACAGACTGATGACAAGTAGGAGAATAGGCAGGAGCAGACCGCCGTTTATATGCCTACAAGCGCTGGGCGGAGCACGGCCCTGCATCGCTGCAAGGCCGCGCACCTCTAAGACCAGGCCCACATCACCGCAGGCCCGTGCGCGTGAGCACGAGCGCCGCAGGCGAACACCGCGCAGCACAGCCGCTCTGCGGAGGCGCGCCAGTGATGCGCGCAAGCATCAGGCACTTGCAATCTGTGTGTGACCCTATGTGTGCAAACCCTACATGAACCCTGTATGAACCCTACGTGAAATGGCGAACTCTGAGGGGCACGGCTGCTGCGCGGGCGCGGCCGGGGGCGCGCCGATGATGCGCCCCGGCATCATGCGCTTGTACTCGTCGTGGCAGGCCAGGAAGGCGGCGTGCGGGCCGCCGTAGCCCATGGGCACGCCGAAGCGCTGCGCGGAGCCGATGCAGATGTCGGCGCCCCACTCGCCCGGCGGCGCCAGCATCGTGAGCGCGAGGAGGTCGGTCGCGACGACCACCTTGGCCTTGGCCGCGTGCGCCTTCTCCGCCAGCGCCTGCGCGCCGCGCGCCGCCCAGATTTGCCGCCTGATCGCAGTCACGGGAGTGCAGCCTACACATAATTACAAGCACAGGAGTAAGAGCGTAGTAACAAACGGGCGGCAATAAGCGCCTGGACACAAGCACAGGAGTGACAGCCTACTCATGATTACAAGCACAGCAGTGACAGCCTAGTAACAACAGGCAGCGACAGCCTGCTGACAAACAAGCGGAACGCGCGGCGGCAGCAGCCGCAGCGTGGCGCCGGCGGCGCCGGCGCCCGTGGCGCAACAGGGCGCCGCGCCGCCCGGCGCGACGCATGCGGCTGCCGCTCGGGCCGGCGGCGGGCGCGGCGCGCGCGCGCCTTGTAGTCGTGGATGCTGCCATCGGTGGCGGGGTACTGCAGCAGCACGCCGCACACGTCGCTGCCAAACTCGAACCCGGCCTCGTCGCCCACACGCACGGTCAGGCCCAGGCCGTCCGCGCGCGAGGTCGTCACCGCGATCGTCTGCGGGTGGCACTTGTCCTGCAACGGACGTGATAAGGGTTAGGTTAGGTTTAGGATTACGGTATGCGCGTGCGTGTCGATAAAGGCCGGCACCAATTGTGGGAGGACAGGCTCATCAGCGTAGGTGGCCGCGGAGCGGGCCTGTCGGTGCGCCCGGCGCGTAGCTCAGGCAGAGCATGCCTTTGGCAGGCAAGAAAGTTAACTGGCAGGCTGTGATGATGCTGCGACGGGCAGCAAGCCCCGCACCCCCTCGAAACCCCAGAGGGCCTGCGCGCAGCGGGGACGCGCGCAGGCGCAGCCGCGCACCGAGACGAGGAACACGGGCTTCTTGCCGCGCGCGGCGGCGCTGCACATCGTCATCGCCTCCGCGGCCGCAGTGGCCTCGTCCAGCAGGCTCGCGCCCGAGATCTGCGCGCGCGGCGGGCGTCAGGCGCGCGCGCGTGCTGCCCGCACAAGCAGGTATGACTGACCTGCTGCAGGGGCGCTCGTGCAAGCGGCTCTGCAAGGAAGCGGCTGACGGCAACCATGCGCTGCGCGGCTGGCACATCTTCGCACCCTCACACCGAGGACCGAGTCCTGCACCCTTCACTGACCCTATCCCTATGCCTGACCGCTTTGTTTGGCTGCTTGTGGATGAGCAACGCATCCAAAGCGCTTGCCTTCTCAAAAGAGTGCACTGATGACAGGGCAAAAATCAAGGGCTTTCTGACACTTACAATTCCGCAACGTTCCCTTAGCACTTTGATGGGGACAAGCGCGGCGGCGCGGGGCCGCGCGCCTCCATGCCGGTCAGGTCGGCGACGGCCGTCTGGAAGTTGAGCAGCGACTCCAGGCGGCCCTGCGCAATCTCGGCCTGGTACGGCGTGTACTGCGTGTACCAGCCCGGGTTCTCCAGCAGGTTGCGCTGGATGACGGGCGGCAGGTACGTGTTGTAGTAGCCCATGCCGATGTACGACTTGAGGACCTGGTTCTTGCTCGTCATGTCCCTGCGCGCGCGCGGCGCCCGTCACGGCCATGCGCGCGCGTCGGATGCTCAACGTGTCCCTGCGCGCGCGCGCCAGTTGGCTCGTCACGTCCGCGCGCGCAGGGCGCTCGTCATGTCCTTGCCCGCGCGCCAGTTGGCTCGTTATGTCCGCAAGCGCGCGCGGCGCGCGGCGCGCGCGCGCTCGGGGCGGGCTCATGCTGCCGCAGGCTGCCCGCATGGCTCAGGGGCCTGCAGCTGCTTGGGGCGGCCGGGCGGGTCCGGCCCATAGCGGACAGCACGCCGGACATTGCACGTCGCTGACAGACCAGGGTGGTGCAAGGCCGCCGGTCAGGCGCTCGAGCCGCTGCCGGGCCCCTGGGCAGCTGGGCCAGCACGCACGGCGCAGCAGGGACTGCCGCTTGCCAAAAAGCACACAGCGCCTGCGCTGCTGGGACCCTGACAAGCACAACGCGTCCGGGGCGCGTGCACAGGAGCGCGGCGCGGGCCGCGCGCGCGGAGCGCACTTAAACTTCTTCAGGAACTCGCTCTCGCGCATGCCCGACGTGTATTCGCCGAGGTCCATCATGTCCGGGCGCCGGATCGCCTTGGGCACGGTCGCGTCGATCAGCGCGTCCAGGCTATCGAAGCCGGTGACGGCCACCATCTCGGCCACCTCCGTCGGCGTGCCGCTGTTGTGCCGCGGCGCGAAGCTGCCGCGCGGGAGGAAGAACGGCGTTCGGCGCGCCGTTGTGGCGCGAGCTGGGTGCAGCAGAGGCGCAGCGCCTGGGGTGGGGATAGGCTGGCCAGCAGGCGCGCAGTGCTACAACTCAAGATAAGGCAAACACGACAGGTGTTGGGACTTGCAAAGGCGCAGGCCATTGAGAGCAATTGGCCTGTCAGAGCGCGGCTTTATCGGGGGCGCACGTGTCGCTGGGCTGCAGCGCGTCCACGCTGATCGCCCGCGCGCCTTGCGCGGCGAAGCCGGTGCGCCCCAGCACGCTGTTGCAGGCCACGCCTGCGCGCGCATGTACCGGCCAGTTGGTTCAAGTGCGCACTGGCTGGCTCTCTGCAGGGGACAGGCCACATCGCGCCAGTAGTGCACCTGGGTTGCGAGATGCCAGCGCGGTCACGAAGCACCGCGCCCCCAGGCCGCTCGTGCCAACATCGAACAGCGGCACCGCGCCATGGGCGGGAGCCTGCGCGCCGCCCTGAGCAGTGGCCTGCTTTACCAGCGCCGCAGCGCGCCTCAGCGCGCGTCCCCTGCCCATTGCTCAACGCTGCTTCCGGCTAGTTGTCTGTGTTGAGAGGCCTGTGGCCAGGCAATTTCGCACGTGATCAAGATAGCTAGACCCCATCCAGGTTCTCTGCCCAGAGTTGCCTTCAAAGGTGGTAGCGCTGGTCTGCACCAACCTTCGCCTTCCAGTTTATATTGATCTGACCTTTGCCCGCACGCCTCTGCAGCTTAGAAAGCTGTCACAGCGAAGCTAATTGTTGTGTTTTCAAGGCAGCAAGCTGGGCATGGTGGAAGTTACATTCAAGGTAGTACCATAAGCAGAGAGGCAGCACTGGGCAACACTGAGTGGCATGTGAGTTGCACTGCCCAATGCACGCCGCCAGGGAGAGGCAGCGGCGCGCCGCGCACGAGCCGCGCGCGGGCCTGGCCACGCTGCTGCTTGTCGCGGGCGCCTTTGCGGGCTTTGTGTGGTGGCGCAAGCGCAGCGGCAGCGGCAGCGGCAGCGGCGGCGGCGCGCGCGGGGCGGCGGGGAGCGCGTTCCGCTTCCCAGGAGCAAAGAAGCGGCCCGAACGGCCGCCGGCGGAGCGCCGCGCGAACAACAAGAAGGACAAGCGGCGGCGCGCCGAGGAGCGCGAGCGGCGGGCTGAGAAGCGGGAGCGCGCGTGCGTGTGCTCGCCTCAGCTGTGCACTGCAAGCGTGCCTGCCCGATGCGGCCCCTGCCTCCTGTTACAGGCGCGGCTCCGCTACTGTACCTCAACTCAGAGGCGTTGAGAAGTGCTTGGTGGCTTGCAGGGAGGAGCAGCCCCCGGAGAAGCGGGAGACGAAGGACCCCGACGACCCCAACAACACGTGCGCCCCCAGCAGCTGGCACGGCCGAGTTGTTGTCGCCCGCCTGCCTGCCGCCGGATGACAGGCGTGTGTTGGTGCGCAGTCTGCTGCTCAACTACAGCTTTTACGACACGGCGAGGCGAGATACAAGGTTCTAGCGCGCGAGGCGGCGCCAGAGCGGTCCCTGAGCGCCTGGCTGCGCTGCGGAACAAGAGCGAGGCGTGCGCGAGGCCACAGCTATGTGCTTAGGGTCCAGCATCAGCATGCGAGTGGCGGCAGTGGGTCACAGCTGTCCCCTGCCACCGCGCAGACGTGTAAGCCTGCGTATGTTACAGCGGGCATGATCTGCAGGCAAGGGCCCCACGACAAAGAGCACACGAGTTGAGTCGTTCAGCAGCGCAGGCGCTGCATTCCACGCTGCTGGTTACGCCACCCTGCACACTGCTTCTGCTGCAGGACATCCCCCCCCATGGCCCGGCGTGCTATGCGCGCCGCAGACACACCTGCGTGCTGCCCGCTGTGCGCCCCCGCGCATGCCCCGGCCCTCACTTCTGGCCATCAGGGCCCGCCCGTAGCACACACACCCGTGAGCGGCGCCCCTCCCGCAGCATGCGCGATGCTCTCAGCATGTCTGCGGCAGACCGGCCTGCTGATGATCGTGACTCCTTACCATCATGTTCGATGGCCTGCAGACCCCACCTCTACTTGTAACCCTCTCCCATGCCCAGCGTCCACCACAGCGTTCCCCACATGCCCAGCGTCCACCACAGCATTCACCACAAGCGGCTGCGCTGTCTGAGACCGCCACAAGCTCTGTCCAGGCCAGGGCGGTACCCAGCAGCGGCCCGCAGCAGGGGCTGCGCGCAGCACCGCCACATGTCTTCTGAGTCTGGCGCCCGGCTGAGCAGGACAGGGTGAGGGTACCCGGCTTCATGGCCCTGGCACGGGCGCCCTGGCCCATACGGTCATCCACGCCCGGAGCGCCGTCGCGGCGCCGCGCACTGCCGGCGTTACCTGGGGCTTGTCGCCGACCAGCAGCTCGCGCGCAGCGTCGGCGATGAGGGCGCGTTGTGCATACATGTGCTGGCCAGCCGCACGCATCACCAGCCGCAGGGTCTGTGCAGGGCACACGCCCGGCCCAGTCAGGATCAGGTTAGTGCGTCAGCTGCGCAGGCTGGCTGCCGGCACGCAGGGCGATGCAGGCTTTGAGTGCCTTGTGTGGACGCCTGTGGTTTATGTAGGGGTAACAAGGCATGCTGCTACGAGCCGGCATGCGCTGACGCACGCACGCGCATCCAGAGCGAGTGACACTCACATCCAGGACGGCGACAGCAGCGCCTCATCGTGCCCTTAACCTAACGCAACCTACACTCACATCCAGGGCGGTGAGCAGCAGCGCCTCCTGGGTGCATCCAGGGCGGCGAGTAGCAGCGCCTCCTGGGTGCATCCAGAGCGCATGACACTCACATCCAGAGCGGCGAGCAGCAGCGCCTCCTTGGTGCCGTCGTCCAGCACGCGCGCGCACAGCGCGTCGACCAGCGCGGCCAGCAGCGCCGGGTCCGGCGCGTCCGCGCCCGCCTGCTGCCCCAGCAGCGCGCGCGCGCCGCCCGGCTCGCGCAGCAGCACCGCCAGCGCCAGCGTCGCGTGCTTGGCCAGCGCCTGCACGGTGAAAATGAAGAAGCTTAAAGGTTGAACAAGTGTTCTCATGTACTGACCATGTGTGATGACAAGACATTGTGCGGACGCAGGCCGTGCGACAGCAGGCTGAGCATGCAGCCGGCAGCTCATGCTTGGTCAAGCTTGGCGAGGGCGTAGAGGGGTCAAGGCAGAAGCCCACGCTTACTTGAGAGCTTGGCGCGGGGGTAGAGGGGTCCAGGCAGGAGCCGCAGCACGGTTGCACAGCATACTGTAGTGTGTGCATCGCCGGCCGTGGCTGTACCCAGTCTCCCGTGGCTCTACCCAGTCTGCCTCCCTGCACAGCATGAACGATTATGCATATAGTCATGCAATCAATTTCATTCACCTGCCAGGGCAGCCGACCTCGTCTGCGAACGCACCTTGTTGGGTTCCGCCGCAGCCGCCACGAGCGCAGCGAGCAGCGCCGCGCCGGGCGCCGGGGCGGCGCGGCCTGCCAGGCTGGGGCCGCCCTCGGCGCCATGACAGCACTGTTGCAGCAGCGCGGCGCGCGACGCGGGGTCCACGATCAGGTGGCGCGCGGCCATGGCGGCGCGGGACGCGAGGGTTCCGGACACTGCCAGGTCACCCCTGGGGCCTGGTCGCCCGCCCACCAGCTCCGCCAGCAGCGCCAGCCAGCCGCCGTCGCCGGCCAGCCTGCACCGGAATGCGCTGGCGGCGGCCGCCGCCGCCGCCGGCAGCGCGGCGGCGGCCCCGGCGCCGCCCGCCGCCGCGCCGTTGCTGGCGTCCGGGCCGGCCGCTGCGCCAACGGGCTCTGGCGAGGCGGCGCGCGGCGCGGCGCGCGCGCATGCCACGCCGGCTGGCTGAGGGTAGGGCAGCGGCTCCACGTGGCGCGGGTTGCCCACGGTGACCAGCGCGCCTGCATGCGGTGGCACGCGGGCGCCGTCAGGTTCCATCGCGCAGCATCCCAGGGGGACATGGGCGACATGCGCCTAGCAGTGGGGGCACTCCGCCCCAAACCGACTGGCACAAGAGCTCTGCAAGTCTCCCGGCGCTGGCTGAGCCTGGCGTACATGCAGGTGAGCACACCGCTTGACCCCAGGTCAGGGAAGAGCCCCTGGAAGCAGGGCGTGGTCGAGTGCAACGGCGGGAGGCCTGCCTGCCCGCCGCAAAGCCTGCCCCGGCCGCGCAGGCACAACACCGTGCCCACCAGCGGGGCCAGCGCGAGGCCGCGCACCCAGCAGCATGCTGGCCTCCACCGGCGCGCGCGCGGCCAGGCAGGCCGCCAGCGTGGGCATGAGCGCCGGCTCGGCAAACAGCTGCTCTAGCGAGGCCGCGACCGGCGCCGCGCGCTCGTGCCGCCACACCTGCGCGCGCGCAGAGCCGGTGCAGTCGGCAGGTTTCTGCCATGAGCGCCTTTCAGGAGCGCCTGCCAGGAGCGCCGCGCCGAGGACCAGATGATGCGTAGCTGCAATGCTGCACCTTAACTTACCTGGCGCAAGAAGCTGGGCCTGGGCAGAGACGTGCCGTCGCTTGAGCCAGTTCAGGGGAAAGTGCATGCGCGTTTGCCGCGCGCGTGCTGCGCAGCACGACCTGCCGCCCAGGATCTTGGGCATCGCGAGCGACCAGGGCCCCAGACGAGCCCCGCGCACCTTGCTGGGCGTGGGCGCGGACGCGCCGGCGCCGGCGCCGAGCTCGGCGAGCACCATGGCCAGGTGCGCGGCGGCGCGCGCGCAGGCGCCGCGCAGCGCCGCTGGCGCGGCCTCCGCGCCCATCCCCTTGACCAGCGCGGCGGCCGCCGCGGCCGGCACCGCGCCCGCGCAGCGGCCCAGGCGGCCCGGGTCGAAGAACACGCCCGGCAGGCGCGGGCCGGCCGCGGGCGCGCCGGGCGGCGCGCCCGGCGGGCCCGGCGAGGCGACTGCCGCGTACAGGCGGTCCCAGTACGGGTCGGCGGTGCTGGCGGGCTCCTGCGCCGGCGCGCGACAGACCAGCTCATGCGCCGATTGAAGGAAGTCGGGGGCCTGCGGCGCGCGCTCCGCCCCGCCCATGCGCCTGCACGTGCCCGGCGCCGCAGCTCGAGCGCCGCCAGGCAGGTCAGCCGACGCTGGACATTGCGCAGAAAGGGGCGCCTCCTGGCAAGCCTGCGCTCGGCCGCGGCGCGCACCGCAAAGTCCGAGCCGGCCTCGGCCAGCTCGGCGCGCCCCTCGGACCCGCTGCTGCAGCCGGCGCCTGCTGGCTCATGGTCCGCGCCGGCTGTGCGGCTCCCGCCGCCGCCCGCCGCGGGGCCCCCGTCAGCGCTGATCTCCCTGCCGTGCGGCGCCAGTGCCTTGCGCCCCGACTCCCCTGCGGCAGCAGCGCCGCTGCCGGGGTCGCCTGCGTGCGCCGCAGTTGGTGCGGACGGCGCGCAGGCGCCTGCTCTTGCGGGCGCAGCAGCAGCGCCGCCCGCGCCCGCGGCGCCCGCATGCCGAGCAAGGACGTCCCCTGCCTGAGCGCCGCCCGGACGGCCCGGCGACCGTGCCTGCATGCAGCTGGCCGCCGCCGCCGCTCCCACCGCCGCCGGCCCCGCCGCCGCAGCCGCCCCCCCCGCCGCCTCGGCCGGCGCATGGCGCGGCGCACCTGCCTCAGGCTGCGAACCCGGGCCTGCGGCCGGCGCGGTGCGTAGCACCCAGCGGCCCCCCTGGTGCTCGGCCAGCTCGCGCGCCTTGTCCACGACGGCCTTCTTGGTCAGCTTGCGCTCCGGGTGCGCCTCGCCGAACGCCTGCATCGCAGGCTCCGCATCAGCCTCCGCAAGCTGCGCAGGCTGCTGCCGAGGGCTCCCTGCCGCGCCAGGACACAGAGTGCGGCGCAACCGGGGGAGCCACAGAGGTCAAGCGACTGCTCACGCCAGCGACTAGGCGCGAAGGCGGGGGCGCGGCTGCTCGCCTGCGCGACCTTGGCGACTGCGCGTAGCTCCGGGTGCGCGAGCAGGAAGGCCGCCAGCGCGGGCAGGAGGTCCGCCGGCAGCGGCATCGGCGGCCGCCCGCGGCGCGGCGCGCTCGCGCCGGCCGGCGCCGCCGCGCCGCCGCCCGCGCCGCCCACCGCCGCGCCGGCGGCGGCCGCGCCGGCGGGCTGGTGCGCGGCGGCCGGCCCGTCGGCGGCGTCGTGCGTCGAGAAGATGTCTGGCGGCAGCACGGGGCGCGCGGCCGGGTCGATGACATGCGGCTGCAGCGCGTCGAGCAGCGACGCCTCGGCCACGAGGCACCGCGCGTGGTCGGCGCCGCCGCCGCCGCCGCCGGCGGGCGCGCCGCCGGCCGGCGCCAGGCGGGAGACCAGCAGCGGGACGTGCGCGCGGCGCGCCTGGCGCAGCGCCTCCTCCAGCAGCGCCAGCGCGCGCTCGGCCGCCACGTCTGCGGCCGCGTCCGGGCGCGCGGCGGACAGCGCCTCGTCTGCGCGCCCGCCGGGCCGCCAGGTCAGGCAGCTGCTGCGCGCACAGCGGCCACCACGGGCCAATGCGCTGCGTTCTGACATTGACCTGGGAGCAGCTGCTGACCCGGCGCATCATGCTCTGCAGCAAGTTGCGGCGAGTTGCCGTCATGCAGGTGCTCCACCGCCCCGCAGCGCTGGAGGCCTGGTACCAGCAGCACGGGCTGTGACAGCCGCCCGCCACCAGCACGCTGTGCTGGGGTGAGGCCGGCGCACCACAGCCTTGTCCCAGCCCGGCGTGCTGGTGGCGGGCAGCTGCGGCAGCCCATCCTGCTGGTACCATGCCTCCAGCGCTGCAGAGCTGCGGACATGCATGCCAGGGGGAATCGGGCGGGGGGAGCCCCTCAGACGTCCCTGGCGCTCCTGCGCGCGCGGGCGCGGCGCACCGGGCGCAGCGTCCAGGTGCAGGTCGGCGGCGAGGTCGTCCAGGCCCAGGCAGCCGCTGCGCGGGCCCTCGTCCTCGGAGAAGTACGCGTCGCGCACGACAAAGCCGTCGCCGCCCGACTCCTCCGGCTCCTCCTCCTCCTCCTCGGGCTCGCCGTCCTGCCGGGCAGACACAACTGTCTGAGCACACCCGAATGCGCTGGCCCAAACTAACAGTCATGGCTTATTGGCTCCAGCGCGCACTTGACCGCTCATTTGCAGGAATGAGGCCAGGAATGAGCCGCCCTCCCAGACGAGCGCGGCCGTCAAGCAGCTCACATGGTCGGCTCGTCGCAGCCGGAGCCGGGCGCCCGCCAGGGCATGCCGCAGGCGCCGCGCCCGATCGCAGGCCCGCCCGCTGCTCGCGCCGCGCTGGGCGCCGCAAAATTAGGTTTAGGGTGAGGGTAGGGCGTTGCGCACCGACAGGTCCTCGCCCTCCGGCTCCTCCTCCCACTCCTGGTCGCTCATGAGCTCGTACTCCATGAGCGCGTCGCGCGCCAGCGGCCGCCGGCCCGCCCCGGGGGCGCGGCCCCGCGACCAGGAGCCGTAGTAGGGCGGGCGCGCGGAGCCGTCGGCCGGGAACCACAGGAACTTGCGCCGCCAGACCGGCAGCGCGGCCAGCGCCGCGCCGCCGCCGTACTCGCGCTCCAGCCGCGCCGCGAGCGCGCCCGCGTCCGCGCCCGGCCGGCGCGCCCACGTGGGCGGCAGGCCGCGCGCGCGGCGCCGCGCCGGCCGCCCGCGCCAGCCGTCCAGGGTGGCGCGCGCCGCCGCCTGCGCTGCGCCGGCCGCCAGCGGCGCCGCCAGCGCGGCGTCCAGCTCGCGCGTGCGCGCCTCGCCGGGCGCGAGCCGCAGGTGCGCCGGCGGCGGCGAGAAGAGCTCGTGGTACTCCAGCTTGCGGGGCGGCCGCGTGGCGCTGCCGGGCGACGCGGACGCGGACGCGGGGCCGCGCGCGGGTTCCGGCGTGGCGGCCGCCGGCCGCTTTTTTACGAAGCGGTCCATGAAGTTGCGTGATTTTCCGAGCGCCTCCACGGAGCGGAAGCCGCTCTTGTGCGCCTTCTTCTCCGCCTCCTCGGCTGCCTTGGCCGCCTCCCTGGCGCGCCGCGCAGCGTCTTTCTCGGCGCGCTTGGCCTCTTTCTCAGCCTCGCGCTCGAGCCGCTTGCGCTCGCGCTCTGCGGCCGCGGCGGCCGGGTCGCCCGACGCGGCGGCGCCGCGCGCGCGCTTGGCGGCGGGGGAGCCGTCCCGCGAGCCCGCGCCGCCCTCCTGCGCATGCAGGGTCACGCACGCTGGGCTGCTGCAACCAAGTGACATGCACGGCATCGTCATCATGCTCAGCAGGTATTGACGAGCGCGTGCATGTTGACCACTGTAAAAATGCGGTGCAAACAAGCACACTGGCCTAGGAGATCCAGACATTGTGTCCAGACCAACAGCACCTGCTACCTGCCATGATGATGCAATCCGCTCTAGCATAGGCCCTACTCTGACCATATTGAGGGTGAGGGCATGCTCTGCATCTTTATGAAGACCTGGCAGGTGCATGGGCCCCACCAAGGAGGCGTGCGCATCCGCGCCCCCGCAGCCTGGCATGAGCGCGCCCGTCGCCGCCGTGCCGGGGCCCGGGCCGCCCGCGGGCGGCAGGCTGGTGTCGAGCGCGCACGCGCCTCCCGCGCCCTGACCGCGGGCTCCCGCCGCGGGCCGCTCTGCTGCGGGAGCTGCTGCGCATGCCCCGAGCCTTCCTGGGCGCGTGTCGCCTGCAGCAGGGGCCTCCGCCGGTCCGGGCGCCGCCAGCCGGCCATCTCCGCCGGCCCTGGGCTCAGCCGGCCCGGCCATGGCTGGCGCATCGCCGCCCTGCTGAGGTGCCCTGGCCGCTGCAGCGCCCGCAGTCGGTCCGCGCACTGCAGCCCCATCCACTGCAGGCCGGGCCGCGGTGCCAGGGTCGACCGCCAAGCCTGCGGGGCCCGGGACGCCCGCGGCGGCGCCCGCGGCGGCGCCCGGCGCAGCGGGCCAGGGGCGCTCGGCTGCGGCCAGCTTCTCCAGGGCCCTGTGCAGCCGCGCATCCGCGGCGCGGCTCTTGCCGGCAAACGGCAGCGCAGTTGACGCCGTTGCCAGCGCGGTCAGCCGGATCGCCGCCTGCCGCAGCAAGGCTTCCGCTTGATAACACCGCAGCACCGTCAAGGTCACACGCGCAGTTGCTTCCGCTTTCCAGCGCCTCATCCGACAGGCCGGTCCGGCCTCCATGTCTCCTGCCAGCCTCCCAACGCCGCACTGCGTGCAGCCGAGCGGGGCGCGCGCCTTGTGGAGCGCCCTCTTGCGGCTCATGGCGCCCGGCTGCAGCGCCCTGGGCAGCACTTTGGCGTCGCGCAGCTCCCACTGCCACAGCATGGCCGCGCTCGTGTCCTCCAGCGCGTTCAGCTCGGTCAGAGCGCCCTTGCCCGCGGCTGCGCTCGCACCCATAATAAGCTGTCTCAGTGGTTTGCTTGGGCCAGGGCTGCCGTAACACATCATGCAGGTTGTACTCATGTTCATGCCCGCATGTGAGTGGATTGGCATAGGTGAAATATACTAAGGCCACTTTCGCAGCCTCAGCCATGCGTGACGCGCATGGCGTACGCGTTATTGGACGGAATCTCATGGCGTGGACCAAATCGCTGGCATCGCGCGCAGCCGCGACGGCGCGCCATGCAGAGTGGCTGCGTGACGCTGCCAGGGCCCCGCGCGCACCAGCCTTGCCGGCAAAGCTCTTGCGCGAGGCCAGGTCCAGGACCAGGTTGCGCACGGCCGCGGGCGTCAGGCCCGCCACGCCCGCGTGCAGCGCCAGCAGCTGCGCCTCCAGGCCCGACAGCGGCGCCGAGCAGCCCACCAGGTGGCCCGCCACCTGCGCGCCCGCGCGCGCCACGGGCGCTTGGCTGAGCGCGGCGCGCCGCGGCGCCTGCCGCTGCCTCGCGCGGTGTGTCCAGCGCCGCGCAGCCCAAATGAAGCGGCCCATCACATGCCGTGCAAGCACTGCAGATCCAGTGCTGGAATGCCCTGGAGTTGCCACCCCACCCCCAGGCTGCGCCAGCAACGCTGACCGGCGCCGAACGAGACCCCTGCCTTTGCAGCAATTGCCAAATGCATCCCAGGTCCTGGTGCTGCCCGCACATCGCGCCCGCATGCCTCGCGCAGGACACAGGCTCCTGGCAGGGAGGCGGCCGCTCTGGCGCACCTGCGCGCGGTTGAGCGAGGTGCGGCATGCCGACGGCGAGAGCGCGGCCAGCGGCGGCAGGCTGGCAATCGTCGTGCGCAGGCTCGCTGCCTCCGCCTCGATCGATGCCGCAAGCGCCGCGCGGCCCTCCGCCGTGCTCGACACGAGGTCCGCCGCAGGCGCGCTGCCGGTCGGGCCTGCGGCAGCCCTGGACGCGCTTGGCGCCGCCGGCGCAAGCGCGTGCGCTGCTGCATACATCAATTCAGGCGGCTCTTGGTGCTTCACGGGCCCTGCAGGCCCCGCCGCGGCTGCGTCGGCCGCATCCGTGGAGCTGGCGGGCTGGCACGCCGCGCTGCGCAGCACGGGGCTGCTGCCTGCGCCGCCGCCGCTAGCAGCGGTGCCCAGCGCCAGTGCGGAGGCCGCGTCATCGCGGCAGGCGTCATCTGCACCATGGCAGGGCCCCCGCGGCGAGCGCGCGCTGCCGCTCGTCGAGAACTCAGCCGGCTCTGGCTGGCGCGGCCGCAGCGCGGCTCCTGTGCGCGCACCGGTGACGGGGGCAGGCGCCGTCGCAGCGCCAAGCGCAGCAGGCTCAGCAGCTGTCTCATCCTCCAGATCAAGGTCAATGACATACTGCTCAGCGCAGACCGCCGCATCGGCCTGCTGGTCGCCTGTGCGAGCTCGTTTGGCCGTCTGCTGCAGCGCGCTGGGCTTGCGCTTCAGCATCCCTTCCGCCTCGGCCTGCAACGGCGCACACGCCACGGGTTGCGCGACAGGCTCGCCTAGCCCAGCTACTGCCTCGGGGCAGCCAGGACTACTCGTGGTGTACGCAGGGGTCTTTATAGCGCCCCAGAAGCTGCACACTGTTGGTGCGCACCACCGAAAGAGCTGCCAATGCCTCGGCCTCCTTCCCAGCGACCTCTGCTTTGCTGCCAGAGGAGGCAGCGTCCACAGGCTCCGCGCCGGCCGCCTTGGAGCGACCGCTATCTGGCTTGTGAGCCTTGCCGTGCACCCACAGTCGCGCTGTCGCGCTGGGCTGTGCGGCCATCAGATGGCCACCAAGCAGACCCCAGCGCGGCGCCTTGTCGTCCGCAGCTAGGCTATCCCCAGCCTGTCCAATGCGCTTCCATCGAGCAGCCTGCTCGGAGAAGGGCAGGACAGGCACAGCACGGGAGTTCAAACAATAAGTCGGGCCCAAGATGTGATCAGGGGGCCCAAATACCGCCGCATGTGGCGGTGGTGAGCATCCTTTCTAGGTGTCTCTTCTGAGACACTGTCCCCGAGCTGTGCATGTTAGCTTGAAGCTGAAGCAGCGCAATGGCTCGCCCGATCGGTTGAGCGAGGCTGCAGCAGTATATATGTGTTCTGGTCCGGCTCGAATGGACCCGCCACTGCAGGGGCGTGAGGCCTCCAACTGGCTTGCATAGCCTATGAGCACAGCACCTGGGCTGCCTGCACTGTCGCCGTCGAGCCCTGCACCACGCTTGAGTGATATACTTTGGTACACTCCACTTGAGCCGCCTCAGCTGTGATGGACGCGTGCGCCTCTGCCGACGGAGTGGCAGCACGGTTGGAGGCGCTTCGGTCGCAGTGCGCGTGCTGGACGCTGGAATCCGACCGGCAGCTGCTGCATGTGCTGCAGGACATGTCGCAGGAGCTGCTGGCGTCGCTGGACGGCTGCCGCGCAGCAGCCGACAGCGTGAGCAGCGAGGCCGGGGCAGCCGCAGTGAACGTGGCTGCCACGGCCAGCCAGTTCCGGCTCCTGTCGCACACGCGCTTCATCCAGCAGGTGCGCTGCTGTGAGGTTGTGCCCGGTGTCTTTGCGGGCCCGTAAGAGCGGTGTTCAAAACAGTGGGGATGTCAAAGTTCAGCTTCGATTCACGTGGCCAAAGCTCTCTGAGGCTCTGCTGCTGCTCCTGTGCAAACTCGAGTTGCCGTCGGTGCGCAGCGCACCGCGAGCGTGGCCGAGAGCCTGCCGAGACACGAACGGCGCGAGGCGGCCGCCCGCGCCCCTGCCGCACCTGCGGGCGACCCTGACGAGGCGCGGTCCACACTGCAACCTGCTCCCGAGCATTGTGCCCGCCCCCTGCACCTCCACAAGCCGCTCAAGTCGCTTCACCTCTGCAGGCGGTGCCTCTGGCGGTGCGTGAGGCGCTGCAGGCCGCGACGGCCGCGCTGCTGGAGCCTGCGCCGAGCGCGCCGCCGCGGCCGCTGCCATACCTGTTCGGCTCGTCAGAGTACCTGCAGGACCCGCACGGCGGCCTGGGGCCGCTCATCCCGGGCTGGCGACCTCCGGCGCCGGTAGGCGCGGACGTGGGGTCCGAAAGGAGCCCGGCAGACGCTGGCGGCGGCGGCGCGGGGCCGGACGCGGGCGCGGCGGCTGCCGGGAGCGGCCGCGCGAGCAGGTCGGAGGCCGGGCTTGCCGAGGGGTTTGGGGACGGCTTGGGAGAGGGCAGCGAGGACGGCCGCGCGCTGCCGGACTTCCAATCCATGCTGGAGGCGGCGCTGCGCGGCGACCTGGGCGGCGACCCTGAGGGTTTTCAGGACTCCGACAGGCTCTCAGACGCCGCCCGCGCCCCGGACCCGCCACCCGGCGCGCGCCACAGCGCGAACAACGGCGGCCGCGCGGGCGCCGCGGGCGCGCCTGGCACGCGCGGCGCGTCAGCGCCGCAGCCGGCGGCAGCGGAGGCGCCCGCGAAGCCCGCCGACGCGTGGCCGTCAGCCTTCCAGGTGCCCGCTGCGCAGGCGGGGGCGGCCGCCGCCGCCGCCGAGCGGGGCGGTGCGCAGGGCGCCGAGGCGCCGGGGCCGGCGCAACAGGGCCCGCGGGCGAGCGCAGGCGCCTCGGACGACCTGGTCTTTGGTGCGTCAGAGGACGGCGACTCATGGGCCGGCGCAGACGGCGGCGAGCGCCAGCGCGCCGACCCTGGGCAGCAGGCCGCGGCGATGCCGGGCGGCCTGTTTGACGACGAGGAGGCGCTCGACCTGGAGGCGCTGCGCGGGGGCGGGTCACCCGCGGGTGCCGCCGGGGAGGCGCGCGGCGCGGCGCTGGAGGGCCTCGGCTCCGGCGCGCTGCAGGAGCTGGGCTCCAGCTCGTTGCACCTGGACGACGCCGAGCTGCTGGCCTCGCTACGCGCGCTGACCGGCAGCCGCGCGTGAGTGCTGCAGCGCTGTGACGACCCGCAGCGATGGTGGGGCCAACAGCGTGAGGTGCCCTTGAGCGCTGCTGCAGGCGTTTTCAGCCTGGCTGCTGCTGCATCTAGGCTTTGGTAAACTCGAAGATTACTGACGGTTGTGCTGGAGCGCAGATTCAGGGTGTGCTGGGTCATGTGGGCATTTTGGCACCATAGCTGCCCTTGTGTGTTGTCAGCGAGACATTGCCACGTGTGTCGTGAGCGAGACATCCCCTTGTTTGTTGTGAGCGAGACATAGCGTCCAATTAGGTCAATACCTTAGTGAGCAGGCCATGGAGCTATGTTGACCCAGCCCTTACTAGAAGTTCACGACCCTGCCCATTCTGGCCGTATGCAAGCAGACATACGCGCGCTCTCATCTTCCCCACAGAATAAAGATAGAGGTTCCGGTCATACACGAAAGAGGCATGCTGGAGTTACAAACCCACACAGAACCTCCGTGACTGATCTCTCGACATTCGTACATCGCTACGTAAGCACTGGTTCTGTCGCCGTTCCTGGTGTGAACCAGGCAGCCTTGAAGTCCAGGGCGCTCCTGAGTGGGTGTAGTACAGTGCTTTAGCAGCGCCACGCAGCACGCCGCACCATCAAGGCGCAGAGCGCTGCTGCAGCGGGCGTCAGCTGCGGCGTGGCGCCTACTGCCAAAATGCCCGCTTTGCAGCGAGTGCACAACAGCGACCTGGCGGGCGCAGCAGGCCGGGGTCAAGCGCAGACTTCCGTGCAGTACTGGCGCCTGTTCAGGTGTCCGCACGGTGCCAGCAGCGCAGCGGCAACAGGGCGGCCTGCCGGCACACTGGCACCAACGTTGCGTTGCTCGCGGCAGCTTTGCTGATCGGACGGATGCTCTCCTGCTCCTGCTGGGGACGGCGGGCGCGCTCGTGCACGGCGCCGCGCGGCCGCTGTTCACCGTCATCATCGGTAGAGCACCACCCCATGCGTTCCATCTCGCTCTGGGCCCTCGTGGATAGAGCACCGACATCACTGCATGTTGCCGCCCCTGCTCAGCCTGCCAGCGCCCTGCTACAGGCAACGTGATCAACACCATCGGCAGCCAGAGCGGTGACCTGCAGCAGGTCATCCTCGACTTTGTGTACATCGCCATAGTGGCGTTCGTCGCCGGGTTCTGGCAGATGGCCGGCTTCATGCTGTCCGGTGCGCTAGCACGCACACCCGCCTGCTGGAGCCCTTGCGCGCTCACTCAGGCCTCACGCGGTCCCAGTCAATGATCTAAGCAGGTACCCGGCAGTCCACGCGCATCCGCACCCGGTACCTCTCCGCCGTGCTACAGCAGGTGGGCATGCTCCGTCGGCAAGGCGAAGTGCACATAGAAGGTACCTGGCTAGGTACTGACTGCATGCTTCACACCGCATACAGGACATCAGCTATTTTGACACAACAGCCACATCCGGCGCGATCATGACGTCCCTCACAGAGGACTGCAGCGCTGTGCAGGCCGCCATCTCCGAGCGCGTGCGTTTTCTTATTCAGGAGTTACCAACAGCATGCTCCGACTCAACGCACAATCATGTCTCATGCTGAACATCTTTTGTTTCATTGCATCCCAGGTGGGAGCATTCATTCAGAACAACAGCACATTCATTGCTGGCGTGATTGTGGGTGCGCATGCCTGCGCCGGACAGCCCGCAGCACCTACAGGCCCCATTTGATCCTGGCAGCCCAAAGGAAGTTACTCCTGCTCAAGCAGCCATGCACATGCGGTTGCATGTAAGATTGTGCTGGTACCTGTGCATCCAGGTGTGCGCGAGTATGCAAGGGCTGAAGGGGATGCCTCTCCCCTGCAGCCTTCTCCAAGAGCTGGTCCCTCACGCTGGTCCTCCTGGCGCTCGCGCCCATGATCTTTGCCGTCGGCTACATGGTCACCAAGTACTCTGGAGGTCTGTCGATACGCGCGGCGGACGCCTACATCGATGCCGGGTCGCTTGTTGCTGAGGCGCTGGCAAACATGCGGACCGTCTTTGCCCTGTCTGGCGGGCCGGCCATCGTGAAAACCTATGCAGCTGTGCGTCCCGACCACTGTCACACACTGTGCCTGGTACAGCATGTACGACCACTGTGTGAGTAGCGGCACCGCGGGGATGCTGATCCAGCATTGCACGTCTTGAGGACTGCCATGTGTCTTCACCTGTCATTCACTCTTCGCGCTTGCAGTGCACTTGCACTGTTGGGTGAGTTAGCAATCTGTGAGACGTAAAAAGCACAGGGGTATGCTCATGCGCTGACTGCCAGAAAAGATGCTGACTGCACAACAGGCGCTGGTGGAGCCGACGCGTATCGGCAAGGTGCAGGGCGTGATGCGTGGCGTCACGCTGGGCCTGGCAAATGGCATGGCTCAGCGGCCTCATTACTGCAAGCTCAAACTTGTTCGATGCACTGGCATTACGTGCACCCCTGGTTGTCAGTGGCTGTGGCAACACGGTCTCTGCTGGCTCCTGCCATCATGCTCAGCATGATGAGCAACCTGTAATAGTTGGATTGCATATCAAGCTTCACACAATCGGCAATGATTGGGTATATACTACGCAATGCATAACTTTGCGTTTACCTGGATGACTACTGCACTGAAGCTGATCCTCCCCAGGTGCCTTCCTATGCGCTTACGCTCTGGCGCTGTGGTTTGGCAGCACGCGGGTGCAAGCGGGTCAACTCAATGGTAACGCTCTTGCCTACCTGCATGTGCTCTGCAAGAAGGTCATTCAGCTGCAGGGGCTCGCATGTTAGCAGCCCACCACTGAGCTGCACGTGCTCAGAAGGACAAACTGCTACGCGCGCAGGCGGCGAGGTCATGACCGTGCTGATGAGCGCAATCTTCGCCATCATGAGCCTTGGCCGAGGTATGCAGGGCTGTCCTGGGCATGTGCGGCGAGTATCATCCTCACTGGGTCGCTTGGAGCCATTCGATGCAAATGTGTGGCTAGTCACCTGGTACTTGTGCTCAAACAGACGCATGTGGATGGCTGCAGCGGTGAACCGACGCATATGGGAGGCTACAGTGGTGCAACAGCTGTCACATATGTCAATCGCACACCAGGAGACACTCACATGTGCTGGGGCTTCTTCGCAGCCCTGCCGGAGACCACCTACTTCCAGCGCGGCTGCACCGCCATGCACCGCCTGCTCGCTGTCATCGACCGCCGGCCAACTATCACCGCAGCCTCTGGCGGCGAGGCGCCGGCCAGCGTGAAAGGCGAGCTGACGCTCAAGGGCGTGGTGTTCGCGTACCCCACGCGCCCCGACCTGCACGTGCTCAAGAGGCACGTGCACCCTACTGGCCGGCGCGGGAGCAGACCCTGGCTGCTGGACACATTCGAGACGGGCCGATAGCTTGTGCTGAGATTTCATTGCCTTGCTTCCACACTGCTTTCCAGAATCTATGCAAATCATGCGTTTATCTCATGCCTGATGTGCTTGTGAGCTCTGATAGACTGACATGCACAGCTCCGTTGACGGGCACCACCTCCCGAACACAGCGAACGCTTGCATGCCTGCATGATGTTGCAGGTTTGGTTGCATGACTGCATCCTGTCACCTGTGGCCGGCAAGCATGGCACGCCTAATGAACTCAGCCAACAGACAAGATGCGGCATGCAGCGTGGACCTGCGCGTGCCGGCCGGGACGACGCTGGCGCTGGTGGGCGAGTCCGGCAGCGGCAAGTCCAGCATTGTGCAGCTCGCCTGCCGCTTCTACGACCCCGACCAGGGCGCTGTAAGGCCCTGCCTGTGCCAACACATGACAACGCTGTGCTGCTGGACGGCCGCACTCTGCCCGCCCTCCCACCCACCACGCACGCTTGCTACCATTCTGGGGACCATCCGTCTGCTATATGGGGCCCAGCAGAGCTCGCGGCTCAGGTGCTGCTGGACGGGCGCGACCTTCGCACGCTGTCGCTGCCCTGGTACCGCGCGCGCGTGGGCCTGGTCAGCCAGGAGCCGACCCTGTTTGGCACCACCATCGCTCGCAACATCGCTGGGCTCACAGACGCGAGCGACGCCGCCATCGTGGCCGCCGCGCAGGCCGCCAATGCACACAGCTTCATCATGCAGCTGCCGCTGAAGTGCGACACCCCTGCTGATGGCAAAAGCACACCTCACAAAGTGCCCAACACCCCCGGCACAGCACTACTGACCTCTCTGCACACGCAGGTACGACACGCTTGTTGGAGAGAAGGTGCGAGCATGTACAGCTGTGATACGCATTGCGTTCATCTGAACCTGTGTTGCACACCATGGTGAAAAGATGAAAGAGGCCTGTTCATGCTGCAGGGCATTCAGATGAGCGGCGGCCAGGTACGCTGACCGCCCAGCAATGCATTTGCGTTGGCTGGTCCATGCCCGAACGATGGGTTGTTGCCCGACGCGGATGCAGAAGCAGCGCATTGCCATCGCGCGCGCCATCCTGAAGAACCCAGACGTGCTCCTGCTTGATGAGGTGCGGCCTCGTTGGCATGCTTGAGCTCACTGGCCGCCGCGTGCTGCGCGACGCTGTCACATGCTTTCACGCCCGGTCATGCAGGCCACCAGCGCGCTGGACAATGCCAGCGAGCACGTTGTTCAGCAGGCGCTTGACCGCCTTGCAAAGGTAAGTGTATGCTCCTGGCGCCCTTGCAGTGTCCTGAAAGCTGACCAGGCAGTGCCAGTGTCATTGCAATTGACAAGCTGGCATATGTTTGCCTGAGTCCAGCCGTGAGGCCATGCCTGCCGCGGGTATGACTGTGCATTTCCATCCTGCAGGACCGCACGACCATCATCGTCGCGCATCGCCTCAGCACCATTGTCAACGCTGATGCCGTTGCAGGTGCAGGGCAGCACGCTGTGGCTATCATGCACCTCACTCTGCATGTTGACAGCACGCCGACGGTCCGCATGGGTGCAGTGATGAGCCAGGGCCGCATTGTGGAGATGGGCAGCCATGCTGAGCTGAGCCATGCCGGCGGCGCCTTTGAGATCCTGATGAAGCTTCAGATGGGGTCCCATGCAGACGCGGCCGCCAGCACAGCCCCTGGGCAGTCCGCTGACGCGACACGCAGCACAGAACTCAATGTCCAGGCTCTCAACGTGCATGGAGCGCAAACCGCTTCAGGCAGCTCGCCGGCCGCCAAGGTGACGCATTCTGTCTGACCAACACGCTCCTGCTTCAAATATTGGGCGTGTCGTGTCAGCGTACAATGCACATATGCTTGATGCACAATCTGCAGAGCACTTCAGTATATAAAAGATGCCAGTAAACAAGTGCGTCGCATCATGCAATCAGTGCAGGGAAGAGATGGCATGCAGCACGTTCTAGCGCTTGCTGAACACAGGGCTTCTTGCGCAGGGCAAGGGCCCCGGCTTGCTGCGCCTGCTGTCCTACAACCGGCCGGAGTGGCACTGGCTCGTGCTGGGGCTGGCCGGCAGCGCCTTCATGGGGCTCATGATGCCAATCTTTGCATACAGTCTGTCGTCAGTCATAGCCGTGTTCTTCGTCACTGACTACGCCTACATGGACCAGGAGGCACGCACGCCTGGCCAGCACCTTACTGATAGCCCAGGATGACTGTTCATTTTCTTGACGCTGGGTCAGCGCTGGGCTGGTGCAGGGTTCCTTGCATGACCTGGGCTGGCCTGCCTGCCGATCCTGATCTCGTGTTTGCGTAGCTGTAGCTCCTTGCTGCAAATAGATCGTGAGATGCAGCTCAGGATTGGCTCAATGCTGCGCATTGTAGAAATAGAGCGCGCACCTAATGGCGGCTGCACCCTGCAGCCCTAGCAGGTCCATGTGCAGGCTCCATATGCACGCAATGCCTTGTGTAGAGCGTGGGCTTTCAAGTCTTTGCGTGGGTGCCTGGTGGCTAAAACACACCTTGCATGGCAGCGCCTGCCGGGGCGCTTGCAACACCTATGCCATGCACGCCGGCAGGTGAAGAAGTGGTGCAGCGTGTTTGTCGTGGCCGGCGCGATCACCGTCTGCGCGTCTGTGCTGCAGCAGTACGGCTTTGCGTCGGCCGGCATGGAGCTCACGCGCCGCCTGCGCGTCCTGCTACTCAGCACCCTGCTGCGCCAGGTCTGCGTCCGTCTCCGCCCTCTGCGCTCGCTCAGCAGATCGGCGCTCCCTCAGCAGGTCAGCCGGCGGTGTGCCGGCAAAGCACGGGAGCGTGGTCAGCCGACGGCGTGCTGGCCACGCCGTCACGGGGGCGCGGCAACCGCGGTGCGCGCACGCGCGCAGGAGGTGGCGTTCTTTGATGCGGCAGAGAACGCGAGCGGCGCGCAGTCGGCGCGCCTGGCGGTCGACACGGCGGCGATCCGCGGCGCGGTCGGCGACCAGCTCGGCGCGCTTACGCAGGAGATTGTTACCTTTATCGCGGGTGCGCTGCCTGCGCGGCTGCATCACTGTGTGATCTGGGCAACAACCACGGGTGTACTTGCCCTCCATCTTGCATGCCTACCAAGGTGGATGCTAAACTTTCTGCAGCGGCAAGTGCCTGCTGTGCCTGGCCTTCAGATCAAGTCATAGGGATAGGATAGCCTAACCCCAACTCTAAACCCACGCTCGCGCGCAGGGTTCATCATCGCCTTCTCGTTCAACTGGAAGCTCACACTGGTCGTCAGCGCGAGCGTGCCGCTCATCGCCTTTGCCGGGCTCATGCAAGCGCGCGTCATGTGGGGCCTGAACGCGCAGGCGCGTGCTGCGTGCACGCACTGTGAGCGGATGTCGCTGCACGAGCGCAGGCGTCTGTGCTCACGACGCGCCTGTGCCATGCTGCATCAGGTCAGCAAGGCCGCAGATGTGGCAAATCAGATGGCGTCTGAGGCGCTCGCGGCCGTGCGCACGGTAGCAGCCTTCGGCATGGAGGCCGCACTCGTGGCAGAGTTCACGCGCGAGCTGGCGAAGCCGTGGCGCAAGTTTCAGGAGACTGCAGTCGTGACCGGGCTCGCCTTTGGCGCGAGCTCGGCAATCATCTTCCTGGTGGGCGCCGTATGGCGGCCGCGCCCCGCGCCTCTTCATGGGTTCATGCGCCTGCGTGCGCGCAGGCAATCAGCGCACCATGGCAGCCGCGTGCTGTATCATGGCAGTTCGTGCGCTGTGCAGGTATACGCGCTGGCCTTCTGGTATGGCGGCCTCCTGGTGTCCTGGCATGAAGCCACGTTCGGGGAGGTGCTGAAGGTACGCCGACCCTGTGCAATGTCGCTATGCGCCATGCGCCCTGCCAGCGGTTTGCTGCCAATGACCGTGTCAGCACGGAGTCCCTGCTCTGCTGCGCGCAGGTTTTCTTTGCCGTGGTGCTGGCAGCGTTTGGTGCGCCCCTCTCTGCCCGTGCTCCGCTTTCGCCCCTGCCGCCTGCCAGCGTCTGAGATATGCTGCACTTTCCCCGCAGGTCTGATGTGCGCCCCTGCACTCATCATCATGGGCGCTTGTAGCGGAATGCACTCGCCATCAGGCTGCCTGGCGGAGGCGCATACGTGGACATGAGGCATTGACACATGTGTCTGTGCCCTTGCAGACAAGCGCAGCTGGCCTTCCCAGACATGGCAAAGGCGCAGAGCGCAGTCCAGCGTGTATTTGCGGTGCTAGACCGCCATAGCAAGATCGACCCGTCTGCTGCAGGCACGTTCACATGATGCGGCACTCACTTTCTGCCAGGCACTTCTAGTCTGCCACCCCTGTGCAAAGTTGTTGTATACTGCCAGATCCTTTTAACATGCTTGCTGGGCGAGCGTGCATGCAGGGTTGTTGGCTCAGGTCCAATGTGTCTCGCCTGCACCACTGCTTACAGCGCGCCGCTGCACGCCAGCAGACAGAGAGCGCGCCGCACAGCTTGCGGGCGGGACGTGCGGCGCCAGGGCGCACGCTGAGCGCGGTGGAGGGCCACCTGGCACTGCAGGGCGTCCACTTTGCGTACCCGCAGCGCATGGAGACGCCTGTGTTCGCAGGCATCTCGCTGGAGGTCCAGCCCGGCGCCTCGCTCGCGCTCGTCGGCATGTCCGGCAGCGGCAAGTGCGCACCCTCCTGCACCATACCCTGCAACCCTGCCAAGACCCCGTATGCGCCACAGTCCTACCCGCCAGCAGACTGCGTGGGAAAGCTCCATGCCTCAGTGTCCATATTCAGGTCAGGATACACACACGCTGCTGTTATGCATGCGGGCATGCCAGACGGTCTGTATATCAATGCCGGCGCAGGTCCTCGGTCATTGGCCTCATCATGCGCTTCTACAACGTGGACAGCGGCGCGGTGCGAGGGCAGTCCATCCTCGTGGCAGGAGCATACCTGCGCGCATTGCCGCTCGTGCATGAAGCCTGCCTGTGGCCACAAGCCTCAGCGGGCCTGGCTGAGCACGCTGCAGCTCGTCTGCTTGCGAGCGCGAGCGTGAGGATGCAGGTGCGCCTGGACGGCGTGGACATCCGCGAGCTGAGCCTGCTGTGGTACCGCGGCCAGCTCGCGCTCGTCAGCCAGTGCGCCCCCGCTGCGCCTCCCCTTGCAAACAGAGCGCTCCTCACTGCGCCCCCTGCTGGCCTGCTAACATTGTACCTGACCAGCCCGCCGTGGCCTTGGACCTGACACCCTCCAGTGCAGCTGCACCTGATGTGCCTGATGGATTTCTGCTCAAGTGCACACTGAGGCTGACGCATGGCCATGCGCGCGTGCCAGGGAGCCGGCGCTGTTCTCGGGGACCATCCGGGATAACATCGCGGGCTGGCGCGACGTCAGCGACGAGGAGGTCGCGGCGGCCGCGGCGGCCGCCAACGCAGCCGGCTTCATCGCGCGCGCGCCGGACGGCTACGCGACCCTGGTGCTTTGCTGGTCGAGATTGTGATGCATGCCTCTCTGAAGGAAAGACAGTCACCATATCCATGTGGGCATGCTGTTGTACGCACGAGATGTCAGTGCAGGTGGTTCTCTCCAAATTCAATCAGCGCTTCAGCGCTCGTTTGCGCCACAGGTATAATACTGGGAAATTCGTTGCACGCCGTCCTTGTCCTGCTGCTCAACCCCTGCGTGCGCAGACGTAACCAGGTAAGCCGGCTGCTTATGCGAGCTGCGCGCTTGTGAGCCTTTCTACCGCGCGCAGCTGGGCAGCGGCGGCGGCGTGCAGCTGAGCGGCGGCGAGAAGGCGCGCGTGGCGATCGCGCGCGCCATCATCCGGCAGCCGCGCGTGCTGCTGCTGGACGAGGCCACCAGCGCGCTAGACGCCGAGAGCGAGGCCGTCGTGCAGGCATGGCTGCAGCGCTGCGTGTTGTGCTGCATGTGTCGTGCCCTTCACTCCGGCCTGCACATATGTTGTCTTTCATGTATGCCCTGGCTCGGGACTGGGGCTGTCTGCACCTTTGCATGCTGTGCTGGCAAGAGCAAGGCAGGCTGGCAGGGGTCTGGCTGGCAGGGGTCATGGCCCATGTCACCCCGCAGGGCATGCATGCAGACAGACCAAGACATGGTGAATACGGTCTTAGCAAAGACACACTCATGTCAAAACTTCATGTTTGGCGCTGCCCAGGCAGCACTGGTTCCGCTCATGGCCGGCCGCACGACGCTGGTCGTGGCGCACCGCCTGTCCACGGTGCGCCACTGCGACACGATCGCCGTGCTGGAGGCCGGGCGCATCCTGGAGGCGGGCACGCACGCGGCCCTGCTGGAGAAACCTGATGGCCCCTACACGCAGCTCGTGCGCGTGGCGCAGCGCTAGGTCTGGCGGCGCTGGGCAGCTGTGTCACTGGCATGCCATGCAGGCAGGCTGCTACGGGTTGCACGGATGAGCGCGCAGTGCGTGCCAGATGCAGAGCATGGCGTGACAGCTCCTGCGCCAGTCGGTCCACGGCACTGGGACTTCCTGATCAGCTTTTGTAGTGTTTGACAGTCACAGGGAGCATGAGTGATGTGTGCCTTTCAATCTGCACACACGCTTGATCAGGCACAGTGGATGTAAGCAGCTGGCAGCAGGACACATTGGTCCGGACTGGTGGACGCTGATGGAGCCTACATCCTGCAAGCACACGTACGTTGAGCATGTGTGCATGTGTTTGCGCGCAGGCCAGTCAGCTTTGCTGCTACAGCGGGGCACCCCAGCGCCTGACAAGCAACTGCACAGCTCTGCAGCATGTTCCTCAGCAGGTCTTTCAACTCAACCGAGCTGCCATTGCAGCAACTGGTCACATCCACGCCCTTTCCGCAGGCGCTGCATCTACAAACTGTGCTGCGTTGGCAGAAGCTTGCAGTCAGTCGCCTGCCTTCACGCTCAGCAGCCAAAGATACCGGGAAGAGACAGCTGTACAACACGCATTAGCGGCTCTGCGGCGCTTGCGCCTCATGCGGCAGCGCGCTGTGCTGCTTGGCAGCAGGGCGCTGGCAAGACTGCGCATGCGCCTCGCCCCAAGGGACACAAAGATAGTGCATGACTGCACACTCGCTGCATCTTCAGCAACAAGTAGCACGCATACAGAGCGTCAGCAGCGCTGCGGCGGCGGCGGCTTGGGCGGCGGCGGGCCGCCCTGCGGCCCCGCGCATACAGCCCGTCATCGGCGCTGCGGCGGCGGCGGCTTGGGCGGCGGCGGGCCGCCCTGCGGCCCCAGCGGCTTCTGCGGCGGCGGCCGGTGCTGCTCGCCGGCCGGGCGCTGGATGTACGTGTGCTCCTCGTCCCACTCCTTCTGCTTGGGCGGCTTCAGGCCGCCCATCAGGTGCGTGCCCTGCACGCGCCACCCCAGCCGCTGCGCTGACCAGGAGTGTTCCAGACCGGATGCCTTCTCACCAGCACGGAGCATGTACCGACAGGCGCATGGGCATCTCCTGCACCCACAAACCTGTCCAGAACGCTGCTGACATGCTCAAAGGCCCGCTGATGCGACTGCAAGCATACCCGCGCGCTGTCAGCTTGTGCAGACGGCAGCACGCGTCTCGCACGCACGCGAGCAGGCAGCACACAGGCGCGCACCTTCTTGCCCTTCTTCTTAGCAAAGTCCCGCCATGTGCCCACCTGCGACCGCCATGCAGGAGCCAAGGTCAGCAGCTGCGCTTGGGCCGCGAGCACTCACCCAGGCCGCTAGTCTGCTTGATCAACTGTGTGCTACCACACTTGAGGTCTTGTGCAGCAACTTGCAACGCAATGAAGTTCTAGTCCGCCCCTGGGTGCCCCTGCACATGCAGGCACATGGAGGAGTGATGCAAGGCGCAGGCAGCCTTCTGCCTTCTGCCTGCCATCAAAGGACTGCAGCTTCATATGGGCACAGGCAGAAGGCTGCCTGCTGCAGTCCTTTGATGGCCTATGGATGGACCTCTGGCTTGACTTTTCCAAGTTCATGGTTTGGTTTGTGTCTGGCCGCCTCACGCCCCAATAGCCAGACGGCGCCCGATCCTGCACGGCACAACCCCAGCTTCCCCGCCCGGCCGGCCTTCACCCCGCACGCCACGCGCGGGGCGGAGCCGCCGGCGCACCCGCGTCTCGCGCGTCTCCTCCCACTTTTTGTGGTGCTCGCGCGTGACCTTGATCCGCTTGCGCGTCTCCGCCTCGTCCACCTCTATCCGCTCCTCCTCCTCCTTCAGCTGCGCTCCCGGCATGGCCCCCGCAGCACGTCAGCGCATGGTAGAGCGGCCAATAGGCCTTCCTGGGCTCCAGCCACAACCCTGAAACCTGGTCAGCTGGTACAGCAGACTGCTCTATGAGCTCAGCGCAACTCCCACACATGGCCTGCCCTGTTCAGCAACCCGCGCAGCTGCAAGCCAGCGCATACCTCCGCGCAGCCGTCCGCAACTGCGTCGACACCCTGGCTGAGCAGGCAGTGTCGCAGTGTGCTGTTTGAGTCAGTCTGCCAACATTACCGCTTCAGGGTCACTCTAATACCTTACCCTGCTTCCCGAGCTGCCCAGCGCACGTTGCGGCGCGGGGCGCACCCGCTTGGTGAGTTTGCGGCGGCGCCACTCGGCGCGCGCGAGCATGTCGCGCGCCTTGAGCTTCCAGGCCTCGTGGTAGCCGTCCGAGCGCTCCCATTCGGCCTCCACGCCCTCGCGGCCCTCCTGCGCGGCGCCATGCGGCCTGCTCATCCCATAGCACAGTGCGGACACGCTGACAGTGGGGCTCTTCATCAGCCTCTACAAGCGGCGCGACCTTCACCTCCAGTCAGGTGCACCAATGGAAAGTTCAACTGTCACGCTCGCGCTTAATATCACGCCATGAGTGGCCGCCACCATCTCGCGACATGCCATCCAGAACCTGAGGAGTAATGCGATAGTGGTACACGATAGTGGTACATGATAGTGGTACACGATGACCGTGAGGGTATGACCGTGTGCCTGCACAGAGTCCAGGGTGTCGCATCGGGCAGCACAGGGCCCCCGCACCTGGTGAACCAGGCTGGCCAAGCGTACGACCACGTCGTTCTTGGTCTTCTTCTTGCGGTCCCTCCGCAGCTCATCTGCGCGCGCCTCGACTGCCTTGTAGGTAGGAACATTGTTCGTCAGGTTTTGCAGAGACCCGCATTGCCTCTGTAAGCACATATTTCGCTCCGAAGCACAGAGCAGGGCGCCTGGCGCTGCTAAACTTGGAACAGGATGAAGCCTGCTCTGCCATGCCATGCAAAGTGTTCCTGTAAGAGCGAAAGTGTGCCTGTAAGGCCGGCCACATGACGCTCACATGCATGTCCCCACATCAGTGCGCATGCACCGAGGAACTGTCACGTAGCTCCGCTAGTGCCGAGATACTGCAGGAGACATGCAGAACATTCATGGCAGAGCCGTCGGGCAACCTCCGCCGACTGGGTGGCAGCCCTAGCCAGGGTTGCCTCAGGCGGCGCTGGCAGCGTCCGGAGGCGTGCGCCGCGCGCCTGCAGCGACCCCGGCAGGCCACGTCCCATTGTGCCCAAGGGGACCAGCCCCACGGCTGACCCTAGCGCCTCTCTGCTGGCTGCCCCGGGGACGCGAGCCGAAAACAGGCGCACCAATGGCCTGCGCCTGCTGACACACGCAGCAGCCTCAAGGCAGCCCCACACCGCCCGCACCTCAGTGCCAAGGCAAGCACAGTCTGCGGCTCGGTCAGCTCGCGCGCTGGATAGCAACGCTCCCAGCGCGCGATGAGGACGCAGTGCGCCGTGGCACAGCCCCCCCCTCCGCACGTCCTTGCACGCACAGGCCGCGGGCGCACCGCGCGCGAGCGTGAGCACGTGCCGCAGCTCGTGCATGACCTCCTCGCTCTGCAGCTGCTGGTTGGCGTTGCCGAGCACCTCGAATGCGGACGTGGCGTGCGGGTGCTTGCACTTGTCCGGGTGCACCTGCGCCGCGGCGCCGGCGCGTGAAGCGCCTTCCAGACTCCGTGATATGTGCTGCACGAAAGCGGCAGCGCACAGGCGCGCCGGACGCGCATCACATGTGCGCTAGCATATCATGCCCGTGGGATGGGGCAGCGCGCACCAGCAGGCTGGCCTTGCGGTACTGGCGCTTGGCATCGTCCAGCGTGGCGTCGAAGCGGATCCCGAGCTGCTCGAAGGGGTTGAGCTTGAACGCGCCCAGGATGCGGTTGACCTCGTTGTCGCGGTCCACCTCGCGCACCTCCGCGAAGAAGCCCTGCAAACCCCGAAACGGTGGGGCGCGTCCCGGAGTGTGATGCTGAGCCGGTCGCGTGTGAGCGGCCGCGCTCACCGCCAGCGCACATAGACATGTCTGCCAGCCTGCTGAAACGCCTGGACCTGGAGAAAGCTGCACACAAAGACCCTGCAGCACTATCCCACAGCCAGTTTCGCAGCGTCATGCAGCCCTTGTACGAAACTTCACAGCAGGGGAGCTGCACCAAGTGCGCACACAGCGTTGGCGGACACAGCCCTCTCTGACAAGCATAGGCACTTCTGAATACACCTTCACAGGGGCACAACCGCAGGCAAAGCGCGTACACACCTTGAGCAACGCGTCCTCCTCAGCGGCGCTCAGCCGCGGCGCGTCCGGGTCCTCGGCCGGCCACATAGGCTCCTCCGCCTTCGGCGCGTCGCCGTTCTCCTCGGCCGCCGCGCACGCCTCTGCAACCAGCAGCGGGTCCTCCTCTTCCGGCATGTCCGCCGTGAGCAGCTCCGCGAGCGAGCCGTTGGCGCCGCTGCTGCCCGCCGCAGCGCCGTCAGCGGTCGGCGCCGCGCTGACCGCCTCCGCCGGCGGGTCCGGTGGCTGCTCCGCAGGCAAGGGCGGCTCCTCCGGCAGCGGCGCCTGGTCGGGCGCAGCCGCGGCCTGCACGTCCACCAGAGTTTCATCAGCCAGCAGGCCAAGCGACAGCGTTTGCAAGCTGTGCCTGCGCCAGGATGTGTCGCGCTGTGTCTTGCAGGCAGCCAAGCACGCTCTGGGCAGGACTACCTCGGCAGCAACCCCGCCAACGTCCTGCGCGTCGTCATCAGCGGGCAGCGGCGGCAGCGGCGGCACGTCGGGCTCCGCCGGCAGTGGCGGCGCGGGCTCTGCGGGCTCTGGCGGCAGCGGCGGCGGCGCGCCTGCTGCGTCCATGGCAAAAGAAGGTGGCGCCGGGCGGGTGCTGCTGCGCTTGCCTGTGACCAACTTACAGTTGCGTGTGTCTCCTCCTGGACGCAGCGCTGCTCAAGGCGCGCACAGGCGTTGCAGGCAAGGCTGCCCTGATTGCAGCAGGCAGGCGCTAGCTGCGCTGCGGCGCTCTCGGAACAGGCAGATGTATACAGACTGTAAGGGCAAGACGCTGTGAGGTGGAAGCAGACTGTGCTCCGAGCACTCGGTGAGTGCTCGGTGCTGGGTTATTGGCATACCCCACCCTCAAGGAGCTCTCCGAGGCTCCCAGAGGCTCTGTTGAAGTGCCGGCCAGTGCGTCAGATCATAGTGCAAGCAGGCAGGTCCTCTGTGCCTGCTCAGGCACTATGTCAAACACCGGGCTGCGCGCCGTGGGCGGCGTCGCAAAGAAGGGCGCCAAGAAAGCCGCCGCCGGCTTCTCTGGTGCGCTTTTGGTCCAGCTTGTGTAGAGGGCAACAAGGACCAGCCTTGTTGGCCAGCCTGCAGCAGTAACAGTGTTTCCAAGTGTGAGTGCGCTTCTGCCAACGAGCTACTTTTGCCTGGGCGCAGGGCTGGAGTTCCTGAAGAGCAAGGGCCAGCACATCTTGAAGAACCCGCTCGTGGTGCAGTCCATTGTCGAGAAGGCCGGCATCAAGAGCACGGACGTGGTCCTGGAGGTGGGCCCAGGCACGGGCAACCTGACGATGAAGCTGCTCGAGCGCGCCAAGCGCGTGGTGGCCATCGAAATCGACCACCACATGGTGCGCCTGGTGCAGACTTATGCTTGGGACACGTGACAGCTCGCTGGCCGCTACACAGTGGCAGGAGCTCGACACACCGCGAGCCCCGGTGGCCGCTGTGTGTGGCAGCAGGCCAGCCGGCAGCAGAGGCGTCACGAAGCTCCACACCTTGCAGCGCAGCTGAGTTCCCGCCTGGCGTGCAAGTGTCCCCGTCCCACACGCGGCCGCCGGGCGCGCCGACGCGCGCGGCTGCCCTGCAGGTGCTGGAGCTGCAGCGGCGCGTGCAGGGCACGCCATACGCCTCGCACCTCCAGGCACGCCCCCTCTTTCACCTTGGGACAGCTCCAGGTGGACCCAGCCGCCTGAGCGTACATTCTATTCCAGGCGTGCACTGACACATTCAGTGCTGCACCAACATATCCAGTGCTGCACCGACACATTTTGTGGTCCAGTGCTGCAAGTTGGATCGCTTGGTAGTGCTTCTTCACCGCCTCACTGGCCTATCAGCAGCGGCTCTCGTCTGCTGATGCCCTGTGAGGTGGTGGTAGAATGCAACTGTGTTCCCCAGAAGTGCTGCGCGCGTACTGCAGCGGCGGCGCCACGGGGGCCCTGCACGCAGCCGCGAGCGCCGGCGCCGGCGGCGCGCGCAGGTGATCCAGGGCGACATCATGAAGGTGGAGCTGCCCTACTTCGACCTGTGCGTGGCCAACATCCCGTACCAGCTCTCCTCGCCGCTCACGTTCCGGCTGCTGGCGCACCGGCCCGCCTTCCGCGCGGCCGTCATCATGTTCCAGCACGAGTTTGCGATGCGCCTGGCCGCGCGCGCGGGCGACCCGCTCTACTGCCGCCTGGCGGTCAACGCGCAGCTGCTCGCGCGCGTGTCGCACCTGCTCAAGGCGCGCGCCGCTTCTGAGGGCGTGCCCGGGGCTGCTGGGCGCGGCAGATGCGCCAGCGGGGCGGAGGGCGCAAGCACGGCCTTGTCTTCTGCGCGAGTACGGTGACAGGGCTAGCCAGCACCTGGACTTGATGGCCACTCTGTCAGGCCCCATTTCATGATAGGAAGGGGGGGTGACATGAAGTTGCATATTCACAAAGTTGCAGAGGAAAGCAGGCTTGTAGGGTCAGCAGGCAGGCCGCCTGTGCCGCAGGTGGGGCGCAACAACTTCCGGCCGCCGCCCAAGGTGGACAGCAGCGTCGTGCGCATCGAGCCGCGCTGGCCGCCGCCCCCCGTGAACTTCCGCGAGTGCGCCGCGCCCCTGCAACACAGCATGCATCCAGCCGTGCGTGCATCTGCTGTGTGCACTCTCGAGTGCTTGGTTTACAGGGGGCCCAGCCTACGGGGCCCGGCCTGCTCAAACAGGCGGGCGTGCAAGAGTGTGCCACTGAGTGAGCTGCGCACACTCCCAGGATGACAGCACTGTTTCCAGCCTCAGTGACGCCCGCTGTGGGACCAGATGAACACTGTGACAAGCAGAGCTTCACCCAAGCTTCAACTTGAGCTGCCACAGTACAGGGGTTTTTTTTTAAATTTAAATTGGTAGAACTCAAGTAAGTCAGTTATGAAACTCTGCTCACAGGTGGGACGGCCTGGTGCGGCTCTGCTTCGGGCGCAAGAACAAGACGCTCGGCGGCATCTTCCGCCAGGCGCCCACGCTCGCGCTGCTGGAGAGCAACCACGCGGTGCATGCGGCGCTGGCGGTGTCGCCCGCGGAGGCCGCCGCGCCCGACGCCGGCGCGGCCGCCGCGCTCGCGGCCATGGCGCTCGGCGACGGCACGCCGGCGGGGCCCTCGGGGCGGGCGGGCCCCGACGGCGAGGACCCTGACGACAGCGAGGAGGAGGACGACGGCGAGGGCGCGGACGCAGGCGCGGGCGGCGCGGCTGGCATGGACTGGGACGGCAGGTGGGGAGCGAGCGGGAGCGGGAGGGCCGCGAGCGGGGGACCCCAGGGCGGCGGGCCCAGAGGCGGCGGCCCGGGCGGCGGCAGGGCCGGCGGCAAGCGCGGCAAGCGCGGTCGCGCGAGCGAGGGCTTCAAGGCGCGCGTGATGGGCGTGCTGGCCGGCGGCGGGTTTGAGGACGCGCGCAGCGCAAAGCTGGCGCAGGACGACTTCCTGCGCCTGCTGGCCGCGTTCAACCGCGCCGGCATCCACTTTGCCTGACAGGTGGACCTCACGAGTGGTCTCGCGTGTGCGTGCGCGTGCGGTGTAGGTGTTTGGGGATTGACTTGGTGTTTGTCCCGTTTGGGGCGCAGTTGCCTGGTGTGTGAGAGAGGGATGCGCTCCGAGTGTGCACTGCCCAGCCCGCTGCGTGACGGGCCAGGCCGCACAGCTCGCAACTGTTGCTTCACGCTGTGCAGCTGTGCAGAATGTCGATTTGCTGATACGGCTGCGAAGAGAACCCTGAGGAGCTGCAGACGTCGAGTAGCACGACACGCTGGGCAAGCAACACGCCGGCTGGACTTTTTCACAGCATATTTCATCTGACTTTGCAGCTCTCTGTCCCACTTGCCTGCCAGCCTGCTGCACCTATCTGGCGCTCTGCTTGCGCCAGGTGCGCAACTGACTCCGCACCTACTAGCCAGCCTGTTGCTATGTGAGAGCGTAACACACGACACAACCGCAGCGAGCCACTAAAGCTGCTCAAGCTTCCTTCCTGCCCTCGGAGCAGCCAGAAAGTCGTAGGCTCGAGCAACAACGGTGCGCATCGTATATATCCCCTTGCAGGCCGTGACGTGCTGCTCCATGCGTGGTGAAAGAAGTGTAACTCACGCCAACCGTAGGTCCGCATTCCCTACCGTAGGTCCGCAAAATTTTCCGTAAGATCTCACCGTAGAGGGCCTAGGTCGATAGTACTGACCTTGGCCTGGAAAGAGTTGAGCGCAGCAAGGCCAGTCGGGGCGTATGTGAACAGGCCTTACTATCATATTCGGACACCGCACAGTCCAAGTAAGAAGGGCTGCGAGAGCAGGAAGGGCTGGTGCGAGGCGGATGTGCAGGCGCTTTTAAGGGAGGTATCAGATCTGGTCCACTTTGAAGCAATATGGCAGCACCATACACAACGATAGTTAACATTCCGCCCTGCTCGAGCGTGCCTGCGAGCGCCTTTGACGGCGGGTATGCGGCGAGCTATGAGCCGACCGGCTGGAGCTACTACAAGGTGGGTCCGCGCACCGGGCCTGCCTGCCGGGCCAAGCTGCTCTGCTGGTTACCCTGCAGCTTCGGCCCTCCCTACGACCCCTGTTGGTGCTGCTTGCTAGCTAGCGCCGTCACCTCGGTGTGAGAGGAACTGTGCGGCTTGGCAGACTGCGCAGAGGCCTGACGCGATGGGCGTTTCCGCAGCTGTACCTGAACACTGTGCTGCCTGGGCTCATCTGTGGCGGTCTCTGCTTCCTCGCTGCAGCAACCTTCTTGATATGGGTGAGCGCCCAGCGGGGCCTTTCCCATAGCTCCTGCGGACGAGTGCAGCCGCAAATGCCTTGTCTTCATGCACTACATGGTGACACATCCGCGTGCTCCAGTCAGGGGCTATAAGGCACCAATGGTTGCCCCAGGCAGTGGAAACATGTGCATGTGTGTCTGGCGGTGCGTAGCTCTGCACTACCACTCTCCCACCTGACCTCTGGACTGTGCGCAGCTGTGCACGCTCTGCTGCCGGCGAGTGCTGTGGGTGGCCAAGTCGCCAGTGTCGGAGAAGGGCAGGTGCGGCTGGCCGCCCGCTGCGCTGCGTGCCCTGCTTAGCCCTCTGTCTGTACCAATATACACGTCTGCGCTGGTCTCGAACAGCCGTGCAGCCTGAAGAGCGGTGGGGAGGCTGCACCAGGGGCTGATCTGCATTTCCGTTTCAGCTGAGCGCACAGGCGCTATTTTGCAGGCTGGTACAAAGCTCGCCAAGTGGGCAACAGTGCGGGACAGTATTGAGGTCAAAACAGACCCATGGCTGCTGGCGGGAGAGCTGCGCGCTGCGCCAGCCAACTGCCGTGTGCGTGCAGGAGAGGCGGGTCGCTGGGCGCGGCCGGCAACGCGTTCACGGTGCTGCTCGCGCTGGCGGCGGCGGCCACGGCGGCCTGGGCGCTGGCGGAGAGCCTGCAGGTCACCGACGGGCGCGTGTCGGAGTTCTGGGCAATCGTGACCGACGCGCGGAGCCGGGTACGCGCTTCATGCATGCAGGCGTTAACTTGGCCCTGGCGGCTAGAAGCTGTACTGCATCGGGGGTCCGAGCAGTCAATGACCAGCTAGGGAGCGTACTGCCTGCAGCCAAGCCATGCCGCCGGCAAGAAGGGGACGTGGAAGGCAGACGTTGCCGCTATAAGTGCCGTGTGCTGTTGAGCGCAGCCGCACCACGCCTGCATGCAAATGCGGGTGACTTTTCAACAAACGGCATGCCTAGCTGTCATCTGTAGTGTATCCAGGCCTTCGGAGCCGCAGCGTAACGCATTGGGTGCCATGCGACCACGTGTCGTGCGAGCCACATGCCAAGAGGTGCTTGCGGGAGAGGACGTGAAAGGGCGCCGCGCGCGAGGGCAGGCGAACGATGTGACGGGCGACGCGAACCGCATCCTGGGCCAGCTGGATACGCTGCAGGGCACGCTGGACACCATCTCTCGCGACCTGCCGGGTGCGCCGCGTGGGGCCCGCCCTGGCCGCCCGCGGTCCCTAGCCCCAGCTGCCTTCGCCGCAGAGCATGCTGGAGAGCGTCTGTTTAAATCTGCGGGTGCTTTGGGCATGCCCGCAGTGATCTGGGGCACCTTCAGACTGTGGCCGAGGAGGGTGCGCCGAGTGCCTTCATGTGCGACATACAGCCTGGACCACACCGCCGCCTGGAGTGAACAGTGTCAACGCCGCGGTCAGGGCTGACGGGCGGGCGGGCGACGGGTACGGAGGTGAACAACTCGCTGCTGCAGCTGAACCTGCCGGAGACGGCGGCCCGCATCCGCGGCGCGGTCACGGACGGACGCGCCGCGCTCGCGCAGCTCAACAGGAACGGCCTGCAGGTGCGGCGGGCCTGCTGCTAAGGCGCTCCCGTGAGCGTGGAGTCAGCGCTACAGCAGACGGCCGCAAGCCACGTGTAGTGTGGGCGCCTGTAACCAATCAAGGGATGGTTTCCAGATCGTCCAGTGCTTGCACGGGCGTGAAAAGTTTTTCTGCGCCGGTGTGCGATGTGCAACATGCACCTAGTGCATAATCATATCAGGTTAGCTATGCTGCTGCGCCAGGTGCAGCCCACTGGCAGTATACGGCGCACCCCCGCTCATGATGCGCTGGCGATTAGCTGGTAGCATTGCTGGCGCTCCGTCTGCGCAACCGGCCGCCGTGCTTGAGTTGGGGCCCACGCAGCCGGCATGCACAGCCAGGCAGCTATCGGTGAGGCGGGCGCCGGGGCGCGCCAGGCGGCGGCCGACTTCCAGGCGCGCAACCAGCCGGGCAGCGAGAACGCGCAGAAGGTGATGCGCCCGGTCGTGCTGGGCACGCTGTTCGGCGCGCTGATGCTGCTCGCGCTGGCGGCCGGCGTGCTGGCGGCGGTCGGGCGCACGCCGCGCGCAGCGTCGGCCGTCGTGGTGCTGCTCTGGATTGTGGCGGGGATCGTCCTGGTGGTGGGCGCAGGCGCGGCACCTTGAACTCTCCAGCCGCCGCTGCAGCTGCAGTGCTGTGTGAAAGTGGAGGATGTTGTGGAATGCATTTGGCATGCTTGCAAGTTCGCACTAAAGTCTGTAGTGGGGGGTTTCTTGGTTTGTGAGCTCGTGCCAGTGCCGCCAGTGTCGCCTAATGGGTCGACCCTGTGCGCCTTTTGAAACCCTTCCCTTACTGGGCTTGCAGCTGGCCCGCTGTGCGCGAGCGGAATAGCAGCCTGCACTGTAAGCTCTGTATGCCGCTCAATCATGCAAGGCTTGGCTGCACGTATAGGAGACAGTGCGGCAGTGCCTTCGCGCTGTTCACTTTGAACAAGGACGTGTGTCCCCAGGCGGGCTGCTGGGCGCGCGCGGCGTGGCCGCCGACAGCTGCCTGTATGGCGAGACGTACGCGCTGCGCACCGTGCGCGCGCGCTACCCGAACTCCGCGCGCGCGCAGCAGGCGGTGCAGTACTACCTGGGCGGCGGCCCTGCGCTCACCGGCCCGCAGGCGCGCGCCCGCGCGCCGCTGCCAAGCGCCATGCTGTGGTCCGCAGTGCAGCATCTGTGATAATAATGGAAGGTAGCTGTCTGGGCTTGCTGCTCCTGTTGACTTGTGGTCGATTGTTGCTGGGGGTGTGAGGGTGTAAGCAGCCTTTGCTGCTGCAGTGCACTGATCAGTGAGCGGAACCGCAGGTGCTGCAGCGCATCTTTGGCGTCAACGTCACCGCGCTGCAGGCGTACCAGAGCGACCCTGAGGCGCGCCACCCACCTGGCACATGCGAAGGCTGTGCACAGCGCATTGCCTGCGTCCCTCCGTCTCTGTGGGCTGCCGCGCACGCGCGCCCCGCACGTCACTGCTGCCTCCAGGACACGTTTGACTGCCCTGCAGCCGCAGCCTGACTTTTCTGTGGTCCGCCGCGTGCACAGGTGCAGCTGCTCCTGCGGTTCCTCGGGACGCCAGCGGGCGCGGTGGCCGTCAACGCGACCACCACCATCCCCACTGCCGACAGGGCAGCAATCGTCGGGCTGCCGGGCTTGGTGGATGCTACCGAGGTGCGCAGCTGCTGCACGCCGGGCTGGGCTGGCAAATGGGCGATCGCTGTGTCGAACACGTCATGGAAAAGCGCAGGCATCTTGTGCAGCAAGTGAGCGGACCCGAAGTGCAGCTTGTACCATAAAGTACTTATCAATAAATATACAGGTTTGCTTGACTGGCTTGCTCCTGGTATGAGCATTCGGATAGTAAGTAGCAGAGGCCTGCAAAAGTGCTCTTGGGGTGTCGCATGAACCTGTTGTGTCAGACCTCAGAAAGGCTTGGAGCGGAGGGCTGTTTGTCTGCGGCTGTACATGCACGCTTACACCAGCCTGGGAGCCTGAGGGGCTTTGCCCCATGCGCTGACCTGACTGCGCGCCCCGCGCAGGCGAGCCTGGCGAGCCTTGAAAACCGGCTGGAGCGCACGCGCCTGAGCCTGCCGCCAATCACGTCCGCCAAGACGCTGCTGTGCTGCGAGCTGCCCGACGCCGCGCGGCGCGCCTGGACCGCGTGGACGGTCGCGGGCGCCCTGGCCGTGCGTGCCCCTGCCTACCCGCAGAGGAGCCCTGCCTGCACACAAAGGCCGAGTGCGGCCAGCTCGCGGCGTGCGAAGATGAGTGCAGTGTGGACATTTCATATTGTGAAACCACTGGACATCCCCTGTGATATCTTGACAAGACGTGACGGTGACGGAGGTATTGGAGGTTTTTTGCGCATGTGTTCTAGAAAGAAGGTGTGTGTTCAAGCCTTACTGTTGCTCTTGCGCGTCTTCCATGTTGAGAGGCATTGCTTGGCGCAGGCGCTGCTGGCGCTGTGGGTGACGGTGCGGCTGGCCGCCTCGGTTGTGCCGGCGCCGTCCAGGCAGTTTGCCACTGCGGCGCCTGGCGGCGCTGCCGGGCCCGGCACCCAGCTCGTGTCCCAGCGCGGCCACAAGCGCACCGCGACTGTGTGAGCTGCTGCTCACTACGCGGGAGGGAGGGGGGGGAGCTGCCAAGGACCCGAGCATTGGCTGCTGGGCAGCACGTTCGTGACTTCTCTGAGAGGGTGGTCACAAATGGTTGTTGAGGCGGCTTGCAAGTGATCAGCTGGTCTGCACTTGAATGAGGTGCACTGTCTATCCAGACTCTGGGTCACCCACAGTGTCCTGTGCAGGCTGTGTGCATGTGTGCGGCTGCTATCTCGCATGCAGCTGCAATTGAATTGCTTGAGGTGACAGCGCCTGAGCGCATTACCTTCGCTGGTCGGCGGTGGAAATGTTGTGTGAACCTTGTGATCCTGTGAACTGTCTGGCCGTCTAGGGTGGTAGGGTGTATTCGCATGATCACTGCATGCCTTTTTGTGCTTAGCTACGTCGTGTTGACCGTCATGACATTGGGTGTGTACACAGTCGCCAAATGTTTGAACACCACGCCTTCCCAGCACACGGAGGCCTGTGCAGTCTGTCAATGAGTACATCAGGATGCTCCTGATAGTCATGCTCATTTCACAGTTAACGGCCTTTGAATTCACTTGAAATCATTTGCAATCACCAGTGTTGAACGGGTGTAGGTATAGGGGGAATTTGTGTTCAGCTGGTGGCCAAAGACAGAAATATTGCACAGCTCATCAAGCACGCACAGCCAACATGGCGCCCTTCACATCTGCTCTAATTGGCACGAAAGTTCCCGCGTCAGCGCGGGACAGGACACCGTTCGCATCTTCGGCGCACGCCCGGCCCCGTCGTGCTGCACGGGTGTTTGCAGCGGCGGTGCCAGCACACCAGGAGCATGCAAGGAGGGATGTGCTGATTGCAGCTGGTGAGCAGCGCACGCTTAAAAGCTCCTTATCCAGTGGCCTGCACTGAACACTTTGTGCCGGCAGCCTGCCCTGGAATTGATGCCGCACAGCACGCCTCAGCACTGCTTGCTGGGCTGGCGGTGCTAAATATGCAGGATTGCTAGCTATAGCCAGTGCATTGCGATGTATGCACTGCTCCGCTGCAGAAGTCGTGCGCTTGACGTATGGAGCACAGCAGCTGTAGCACTTGCAGCTGATGTGTCCAGGGCGTACAAACACTGGTTGCGGGCCTTGCAGTGGCTTGCTGCTGGCGGCGGACGCACAGCTCAAAGCACTCGCAAAACTCCTGCACTCAACTCCTGCACTCGCATGTAAGTTGACTCATAGGGACCTCACGTGACAAAAGCAGCCCATGGTGCAGCACCTGGTGGCTCGGAGGCGGCGTACGCCTAGCGGCAGGCCCGCAGCTGGGTGGCGTGCGTGCTGTGCGTTCACTCTTCGACTATATGCTGTGGGGCTCAGCATGGGGCCAAGCGAGCAAGGCACGTTTACTGCAGCTGCACAGTGCAGGCGGCGTGCTTCTGGCGGCGGGCGCACAGCTGGCTGGGCCGTTGGGCGCCGGAGCGGCCGAGGAGGGCAAGCGCACGCTGAAGGTGGAGAACCTGAACACGTTCCAGAAGGCCGCGCAGAAGAGCTACTTCCAGGTGTGCGGGCCGCTGGCGCTCCCAGGTCCCTGGTCTCCTGCAAGGCTGAAGGAGGAAGAGAGCAGGAGACAAGGGTATGTAAGAGGTTATCAGGGACATGTTCGCGAGCTGTCAGAAGGAAAGGTGGGCATGCATGCACAGAATGCATGATCTGCATGCACTTACACAAGCACAGTCGCTGCCAACGAGTTATCACCTGCTCGGCTAGTGATGCTGAGCTGCGCGCAGAACAAAGCAGAGGCGGAGCTGCGAAAGGTATTGAAAAAGGAGGACGCGGCCGCGGCGCTGCGCATCGTGCTCCATGATGCGGCCACCTTTGACATCGCTACGCGCACAGGGGGCATGAATGGCTCCATCGTAACAAGGTGGAGCACAACTTCCTTGTCGAGCCTGCCTGCTTTACACAAGCTGAGACTCCCTTTGACTTAGTATTCAGCCTGCTGAAAGGCACTGGGACCGCTTATCCTGTCCGGCACAGGTCGGCTGCCTGATCACGTGAGTTTGAAACAATTAGGCCCGCTTTTTGCACAGACTGGGCCTGCTGCCCTTTGTCTGAGAAGTTCGGGTCTCATGATCCTAGCACAGGCGCTGATGGCGGCGTGGACGTGCAGTGAGGAGCTCGACCGGCCAGAGAACAAGGGCCTGAAGGACATCGTGGGCAAGCTGAAGAAGGCGAAGGCCGCCATCGACGCCGGCGGTGAGCGCGCGGCCTCCCATTTGTCTCCCGGCAACCTGCGGACGGCATGCCTGTGTGGGCAAGCGGGCCGCCGCGCCGTTCAGCTTGTCCGCGCGGGACCCGCCGCGGCCACGCTGTGCGATGTTTCTGCGGTTCGACGCAGCGAGCAAGCACGCACGGTCCCTCCCTCCTCGGCATGCACAGGCCTCGGGTGGAGACAGCGGGAAGAGACCGGCGGGCAGAGACGGCGGCTCCGGGCGACCGCTCACGGCCTCGCGCCGACGCGATACGTCTACCTCCATCATGCATGCGGACGCGTCCACACCAAAGCCCAAGGCGGCGCGCAGGCGGCCCGGCGATCAGCTGGGCGGACACCCTGGTGCTGGGCGCCAAGGTGGCGGCCGAGAAGTCGTTCGTCGCCGCCAAGGTCGCGCGCGCCGGCAACATGACCGACGGCGAGACCATCAGCAAGGCTTTCGGCGCCGACTGGCCGGTGCGCGCGCGGCCCGCGGGCTGGCTGTGAGCTCTGTACGGGCGCAGCACGGTCGCCGCGCAGCGTCTCTCCCTCTGAGCCGGGGAAGCTATGCTGCGTGTGCGCCCGGAGCCTGTGTGTTGCTGCCTGAGCCTGCGGCGCGCGAGCGCCGGGTGCGCAACAGCCGCGCTAGCTGGCCGGGCGCTCAGCAAGAGCTGGGTGCCGTCTGCCGGGCCACACGCATGCGCGCGGGGAGCGCAGGTGTTCATCGGGCGCATGGACGCCGACGCGCCCGACCCGGCAGGCCGGCTGCCCAAGGCCAGCGCCAGCCCGGCCGAAGTGCAGGCGCGCGCGATGGCGCCATGCCCAAGCCCGCCATGTGTCCTGTGTGGGGAGATCCTGCGCGCGCCCTGTCCCGGGCCCCGCGCAGCAGAGCTGCCCACGCGTGCGCGCAGCAAATGAGCGCGCGTGAAGTTTGCACCAGAAGGTACTTTGTTTACAGACGGGACGCCCCCTTGCTGGTGGCAAATATGGCTTGGCACTGCACAATCCTGCCCAAGCAAGCCACAGCACTGGGCCACAGGCACGGCATGGGCCGGGGGAGTTCACAGCAGGCCTGAAGGTTGCCCAGGGCGGGCCTCTTGGGTATGTTGCATCCGCAAGCGAGGAAAAGGAGGCAGTTCCCATGAGCGCAAAGCAGGCAGAATTGATGTTTAACAACTGAGGGAGCAGAATCAAATGAAAGAGAGACGAACAATCGTTGAAAACTCTTGCGTCAACGCGCGCGCGCAGGAGTTCATGAGCAAGCTCGGCACGGACCCCAGCAGCCAGGGCGGGTTCTTCGCGCCCAAGCCGCTCTTCTGGGAGCGGCCGGCGTTTGTCATCTGGTGCGCGCCGCCGCGCCCGCGCGCGTGCAGCCCACCGCGATGGGCGCCTGCTGGCGGCTGCTTGAGCCGCAGACAGGGCTTGCAGTCCTGAACGGCAGTGCATGGCCCGCCAGCGCGGTGCCCATGCTGCATCTAGTAGCAGCTGGCGCAGGCGGACGCTGTTGCAGAGTTCCACTTTGAGCAGGCGCGCGAGCCAAGCGGTGTGCAGACTTTGGGGGTTGGGTGACGGACGCCGCGGACGCGCATGGTGTTGGAAGCGTGCAAGCTCTGTCTCTCAGAGTCTAAGGAGGGCTGCATGTGCACCTGCACAGGACTGCTGCCCAAGAGGACCCAGAGGCGGTGGAGCAGGCGTTTGCCGCGGCCAGCCCCACGTACGCTGACCTGAAGCAGAAGTATGACCGCTCGCGCAAGACGGTCACGCGCACGGGTGCGCGCTGGCTCGGCTGTGCAGCCCCTGGCTGCGCCTGTTCTCGCCTGTTCTCGCTGGATGCGGTCGTTCTCCTTTGCTGCAAGCAGAAGTGCCTGCGCGGGCCTCCTGACAGATGCAGACACATCGTAAAATATTTATTGCTTCCACACTGAAAGGCATCAATGCGGTCTCGCGTCCGCTTGGCTGCCATCGCTGCTGCTGTCGGGCAACAGTGTGCAGACATGATGCGGCGCTCAGCAGAGCCAACCAATTGAAGTCTTGGTGCGCAGACTACGAGGTAGACTTCATCACGTACTTCACCAAGCTGACCGGCACGAAGATGGGCGCCAAGTTCAACGACAACGCCTACTTGCAGTCCATGCAGATGGACAATATCAGGCTGTGACCTTTGGTGTCCTTGGCGGCCTGAGCGGGCTTGGAATTTGTTTGCACGAGAGCAGCGGAGGCTAGGATACTCGTGAGAGAAAGCGCCAAGCTGCTGCGTGACTAGCTACATAGCCCGTGAGCACAGATGTTACTGCGCCTGGGAGGCTTGCGTCAGGGCACGACACGCAAGAAAGGCAGATGCTTTGTAAGTGCAGTGTGTTTGAGGCAGAGTTCATCAGCAGCATGTCCTGCCTAGCAGACACTTGCTTGCTCGGAGTGCCGGGGTCACCCAAATCAAGGTTCCTGCTCCCTCAAGCCTTGCGCTCATTGCAACTGCCACATAACACATAACGTTGGTGCACTCTGCCTGCACATGCATGCGACGGCAGAAAGCATATGGTATAGAGTGAGCCGCAATGCAGTGCATTGAATGCACCCTCATCCTGCTATCGCCCTGGACATTGAGTCAGACATGCGAGAACCCTCCTTGGTCCCACGAATGGAGATGCAGCAGCTAGCTGTCTTGCACAGGTATGCTTGCGTTTGGGTAGTTTAGCGCACCTAGGACGCTCCACCCCATGTTTTCGCTGTCAGCATTGCTTAGCGGCTGTGTGTGCGCCACAGTTTTGGTGTGCTTGGGACCACATGTGCGGGTATGCAGCGCAGCGCCAGTGCAGCGGGACAGCAGGTTTGTGCTGCCAACGAGCCCCAGCGAGGCCACCTGGGTCTCGGTGCCAGCGAGATTCGAGGCGGCCCCGCAGGCCGCTGCCGCGGGCGCTGGGAGCTTTGTGAGAGCGAGTGGTAGCCAATTTGTCGTTAATAATAAGCCAGCATTCTTCGCTGGATCTAATACGTTTTTTCTGGCATTAAGGCGCGAGCACAGGCTGAGGAGTCGTGCTGGCCAGCGCGAGCGGCCCTTGTGCTGTGGCAAGCTTCAGCATGTACGGTGGGTGCTGAGCCAGTGGCGTGGGGCGCAGGGCATATGTCACAGACGCGCAAGTCCGGGAGTTCTTTCAGGTCAGCTCGACCTTTAATTTTGCACTTGCCGGCGGACGTTGCCAGTGCAGCGCCTTTTGCTAGGGCCCCCACACAGTATGCTGACCATAGGCCTCACGGCAGATGATGAGCGGGAACAAAGTGAACCTGATAAGATTTTGGGCCTTTTGCAACGGGCTGAGCGACCCGTACATCAAAGGGCTGTCAATCCAGCCAACGGTGCGAGCACTCTCCCCAGCAACTTGGCGCACTTGGTAAGAAAGCTGGGCCTCCATGCTGTGCTGCTCGCTGAGGCTTTTCTTCCTCCGCGGAGCTTCTAGACAGGCGCCAGTCCTAACGCCTGGGGTGTCCTTGCTCCGCAGCTGGGCGTCTTTGACGAGGCAGGGCTGCAGCGCCTCGACCTCATCTTGGCGGAGGCGGCCAAGACGGGCGTGCGCGTCATCTTCCGGCTGGTCAACGTGTGGACGGACCTCGGGGGGATGCAGTGGTGGGTGGACCTGGTGCGCGGCTGCACTATCCTAATCATGGTCCTGCATTCCTGTCACGCGCCTGCTGTGTTGCTAAAAGTGGTCACCCTGGCTGCCTTGGTCCAGCCCTGCATGCTCTGCCTGTGACGCCTGGCCTGCCTCACACGCAAGAAGCTGGCATGCTCGGCGCTGCAAGCAGTGAGCGCTCCCGCCGCTGCCGCCACAATGCTGTGTGGCATGCAGGTGCTGGGGCCCGGCAAGCCCCTGGAGCTGTTCTACCAGGACTCCAAGGTCAAGGAGGTGCGCGCTTGGTAGAGACAGGCGCTGCTCATGAGCAGAACCTGCCCTGCCGCCAGCAGATGCGACAGGCTCTTAGTCTGCAGTTCTGCGCTAAGGCGCCTCTGCTATGACCAGCTTCGATTCATGCGCCTTGCGCAGGCATTCAAGGCTTACGCCAAGGTGATCCTGACGCGCAAGAACACCATCACGGGCACCATGTACAGCGAGGACCCCAGTGCGTCCCCACGATATTCTGGGCCTGCAGGGTGCATGCATCCTTGAACAGCTCTTGAGCAGCTAATGCTCAGCAGTGCATGCGCCAGCAGCTGGGTGTAGCTTGTGCCTCGCGAGCAGCTGCTTCCCATGCGCGTACCTGCAAAGCCTTTATTGGGGCACATGCCCCACGTCCCTGCACTGCACTGCAGGGCCTGCAGGCACACAGTGAGGCTGTGGACTGGACTCCAAAAGGGACTTTGCTGATCTGTGGAAAGAAGACTTTGCTGACCTAAGAGATGTTGTGGGGGCCCAGCGGTGCTGGCGGTGGAGCTGGCCAACGAGCCCCACACCAGCGACAACTACGAGCGCAAGGCGGGCCTGCAGCCGGGGTCGCTCATCAAGGCCTGGTCATGCGAGATGGCTCAGTACATCAAGAGCATCGATTCCAATCACATGGTGACCTGCTCCTCCCGTGCCGCTCATCATGCAGTCACTGCACTGCTGCCTGCAAGCTACCTGACCTGCTTCTGAGCTGCCCGCTGTCAGACTTACGGCTCAACAACGCATACCATGCCTGCTTTGGGATGCCAAACGCAAGTGAAGCACTCGTCAAGCCAACTTACACCCATGGCAGCGGTGTTGACGGTGCACTGAGGCTGATATGTTCATGTGGTGCATGTGAAGCATGCATGTCTTGACGTACCTCTCTCCAGCACCAGACGCATGTGCTAGGGCATGCATGCTGGTCCCTTCACGCGTGGTGCAATGGGCCAGGTGGCCACGGGGGAGGAGGGGTACAGTTCAGGCGCCGGAGCCGGCGCATGGCTGGATGATGGCACGAAAGGCCTGGATTTCACAGGCAACCTGGAATGCTCTGCCGTCGACTTTGCCACAGTGCACCTCTGTGAGCCCCCCCCCGACACATGATTATCTGGTACCTTTACAGCATGAAGACAGGATATCGCATAACCCGCACAGCACCCGCAACAACTTGACTTTGTAATTACGTTCACGCTGTCGCCCCTACTTGCCAAAGCATTCTGCTGGCAAGCGCGCTGCATCCCATGGCGCATGGCTGCCACAAGAGCGTTGTGCGCATGAAGCTTGCATGTTACGCGCGCAGACCCGGGCAGCTGGGGCATCTCGGCGGCATCCGCGGCGGACTTTGCCAACAGGTTCCTGGACAGCCGGGCCGCGTATGCGCGCGCAGCCAACAAGCCGTGGATGCTTGAGGAGGTTGGGATGGAGGTGCGGCAGCCCATGTCATGTGGATGCAGTGCATGCATAGCATGCTGCCCCTTCCCAAGCAATGATGTTGCTGTGAAGAGTACCTTGTGAGGCTGCACCGCCACCGCACATCACTGATGCATACAGACTTCTCTGGTGCATGGTTTCCATATGTGGTTGCTGGCTGTCGCGGCAGGGCAACTACACACGCAGCCGCAACGCATTCCTGTCCGGGATGTTCTCGGCGGCCACCGCCAATGGCGCGGCGGCAGTGCTCGTCTGGGAGATGATGCCGTGGCATGTCAACAACCAGTCGTACGACTTCAGGTGACACCTCAGAATCTGCGCTGGATGCAGAGCCGCCACCGCAGCCTTGCTATATTCCGCATGCGTGCTTGCACGCATGTGATACGCGTGTACTGTGGCAGGAATGCAGAGTGCAAGAACACTGTCATGATAAGCATGTGGCGTGCGGCGGGCGTGCAGCTGGGACGACTCTGGCGGCGATGCGATGCGCGCTTTGATAGCGCACCAGGCAGAGCGGGTGCGCACAGACCACCTCTCAGCCTCTGCATGCGCCTGTATATGGTGGCAGCGCCATCGGCCTCTGACAACAATACTCTTGGGTTTGCCAGCCCTGTGTGTATGGCACTTACGCTCCCATACAGGCTGAGCCTTGCGGTGCCACGACTATGTGAGCAGGTGCGGTCTCAGCAGCCTGCCTGTGCAGGCTCCGTGCCATGGCCGCAACCTCACACCAGTGCTGCACTGACAGCCGCGCAAAGGCTATTCCTTAAGCAGTTCCTCATGTGCGCAATGCAGACGGCAAGCTGCAGCAGCGGGGCGTGTCCTGCGCTCGCGGCGCCCTGCCTCTGCTTCGACATCCCGCCCGGCAACAGCAACTTCACGTGCGGCCAGGAGGCGCGCTCATGCTCGCCAACCCCATCACCTCCCGCTGACAGCCTCTCACAGTTTCCTGCACCATTCTGCACCTGTCACAGGTGCCAAAGGCGTGAAGATTGGCCTTGCACAGCCTACTGCTCACCGTGACATGCACCTCTTGGATTGCGCATGGTCGATACGCAGGCAGGCCAGGCGCCCAGCCTCCACATGGGAAATGCATGGCACAAGCCGCCCACATGATATGGGGCAGCTTACGCTGCAGCCCTCAGCCAGGAACCTCGCACGTGACACGCCGCATCATGGCCCGATCACGCGCACGCAGTCCATGCATGGCCCGCGGTGCGCTCGCGTGAGCGCCGTGCCCGCGCGCCCCCCGCGCAGGCGGCCTGGCACCCGGGGTGCAGCGCGAGCTACCTGGCGGCTGGCACGTGCGACATCAGCTGCGGGCGGTGCACGCCCTGCGCCGGCTACGACTACTGCCACTCCTGCCTGGACGTGCCGCCGGCCGGGACCAACTTCACCTGCGCGCAGCAGGCGCGGGGCACATGCAGCAGGCAGCCCAGCTTGACCATGCCGTCTGGGAGGATCACCGCGCTCGAGCCAGGCTGAACAGCAGTATGCCGCAATATCTGACTGACTGCTGCCTTGGCCCGCCATCCTGCGGCTCAGGTCCGTGCAGGCCTGCCTGTCCTGGCCAGCCTGTATCCTTCAAATGCTTGCAACGGACAATGCATAATGCTGCGCGGCCGGCAGAGTGCGAGCACATGTGCATGGCAGTCTCTGGAACGTGCTATGTGCAGTGCGTACTGCCGGCGGGAGAAGCTGTGCGACCGCCGCCACGCCATGTCTCAATGAAAGTGCCTGGCAGTAATGCTTTCCTCACTTATCTCACCTGACATCTGCGTTGCCGTGCAGCTGGCCTTCCACCCGGACGTGTGCTCGGAGAGCTACATGGCGCGGGGGACGTGCGACGCGACGTGCGGGCGGTGCAAGCCGTGCAGTGATGCTGCGCCCTCAGACAGCCTGCCGCCCGTCAAGGCGACGCCCGCCGGCGACCCGTCGCCCATGGGCGCGGGCCTGCCGACCAACGCCACGCCCGTGGGGCCAAACCCTGTCAATGCCACAAACCCTGGCTCGCCAGCGGCCGCGCCCGCGCTGCCACCTGTGGGCCCCGTGCTGCAGCGGCCGGCGGCCAGCGCGCCAGCACCAGCGGGTCTATACGGCGGGACCGGAGACGGAGGAGGGCTGGGGTCTGGGACGGCCGCCGGCGGCGCCGCCGCGCCGTGCGTGGCGGACATCACGGTGTGCACCCGAGCGCCAGAGCCGTGCATCTCTTGCCCGCATAAACACGTGGCTGTTGGCTCAAACCCTGCATTTTCCAGCCGGTCGTGTGCATGATGCCGCTGACACACAAATTGTTCAACGAGGCTCAACATTGGCACACGCGCAAGTAAAGTCTTTCACTGCATTCAACCTAATCAACCCAGGCCACGCGCGGCCCAGGTGACGCCCATCGCCGGCGGCAACTGGGTGAAGTACGCGGTGGCGCTCAGCGCGCCGGCCGGGCCAGGCTTCGCAGTGCCCTACACCTTCTCCATGGCCTCCGCCGGGCCCTATACGCAGCTCAGCGGCGCCTACGACTGGGACGCGCGCCTGACGAGCAGTGGCAAGGCGCGCGCGGCCAAGCAGGTTGACAGCTTGTCCAGCGCTGTTACTGCACGTCTGCCGTACTCGCTTGCTGGCGTACCGTCGGCTCTTGTTGTGCGCTGGCGTGCAGGTCTCCTTGACTGCAGATGATCCACATGTGGGCACTTTTGCCGCCTTGCAGTGGCATTTGCACGTTCTCAGGCGTTCAAGCACTGCGCATACCCTTGCCATTCACTGACATGCCCACTCTCCTGGTCCGCCACTGACGTGTACGACATGCCGCCAGGCCATTGGCGCAGTTACAAGCAGCTACAATGCGCTAATGCCGCGCGGCGCGTCGGTCGCGCGCTTCGGCGGCTCCATGGAGGCGGCCGCCGGCGCGGGCGCGCCCAAGTCCGCGGACGTCAATGGTGTGCCGTGCGCGGTGCTCGTCGCAGGCAGGCCCAACGCATGATGGCAGGAGGTATGGGCAATGATACTTTAATTATTCAGTGGGAGGTGGGACAGCACTTGCGGCTGCTGGGCGGGGTGGGTGGGCTAGGTATGCGCAGGCACCGCGCAGACTGTCTACAAGTGCCATGGGCATTTCTACATGTGCACGGGAGGCTTTTGAAGCTCTAATGCGCCACACACAACTGGTGTTTTGGAGAGGCTTGTCGCCTCATGCTCGAGACGGGAGCTCACGGAACCAAAAGCACTGGATGACACATTGATTTCCACATCTGCACAGGATGATGGGTGCCATGCGCGACGCTGCTTGATGGGCCGTTCAACAGGGGTGGTCTGCTATTTGGATGCTCAGCAGGGCAAAAGAATTCCCGAGAGGGGTGCAACATTTGCTCACCAAATTCAGGAGCCAGCGCGCGTGTCGACGACGCAAGAGTCGCTGGGCGAAGAGCGTGCCTGGGCAGCCCCTGCAGCGTCACATTCCGTACATGCGCGACAGTGTGCTTGGGGGCGCCCAAGGCTAAATTCCACAAGAGGTTTATTGGGACAGCAGGTTGCCATCTGCAGGGCCCACTATCATTCACTTTTCTTTTTGGGTTGATGGCGGCAGCATTTGCAGAGTAGGAATGCTTGCGGCCAGATCCCGATTTTGTGCAAGTGCAAGCCGCCGCTCCGCCGCTGCAGCCTGGGGGAGGCTGTGTACTGCTCGGTGTGCGGTGTGCGGCAGGCAGTGCAGAGCAACAGATGTGCTCTCTGGCAGACCTGGCCAGGGCAGCAGGGCGTGGCTTATCTCTCAACGCCTGGCCACTGTTCGCTCAGCCGCGATGTGCTGCGCCGCATCTAATGGCCTAGAAAGGGCATGCTCGCATGTCCCTGGCATGTGCAGTGCGCTGCGGAGCACTCTGATGGGCTTCTGGCAGGGCTGACAGGTGCGGAGTACTGGTGGAGGCCTGGTGGGGCATGCAGGGTGCGGAACAGCAGGATGTGTTGGAGGTCTGGGCCGATGGCGACTTGCAGGTATGGATATGCGGAGAGATGGGCCGCGCGTAGAGTGCCAGGATGAGAAGATTTGCATGGGCACTGCTAAGCATGTGTGCCAGCAGAATGTAAAAAACCTGCTGCTCTGTGTCCAGCGCAAGGTGCATGGACTATGGTTACCAGCCAGCGCTGAGGCAGAGACGCGTGCACACCGCCAGGAAGAGCCCGCAGCTAGAGATGAGTCGCCACCCTCAGGCATAGGCCGCTCTACTAATGGATGCAGGTTCAGCTGTCCAAGCGGGTGCATGTACTAGCTCAGGAAGGGAATGCCTGCGCATTACGCCTGCGGATGTTGGTGCGTGCGCATGCCAAGGCAAAAAAATCGTGCCATGCGACATACATGCAAGGGCAGCTGCATGCAGTGCAGAGAGCACACAGAACGCGCTGCACAACGCCGCGCACATCCCAGTCGTTACAGGACCAAGCCAAGCGATATGAAGCGGAGCCATTGAAGTCCCTTCCTCTCCCAAACCTGTTCGTATGCAATGAGCACCACAGAACTGCCATACTACAGCGGTACGGCAGCCAGGTTGCACTGCAGATGCCATTCACGCAATCCGGTGCACACTAAGTAACCTGTAGCCGTACACTACCTACATAGGCATTGAATGCATGCAAAGAGAAAACAATGGGTGCAAACAGGCAACAGCAGATCGAAGCAGGTCTGAGAAGCATGCTCGGAAGCAAGACACACCCGCAGTCTGCGCATGTGGAGACGCCGCCTTCGCGCAAGCCAAAGACTGCGCAGCCGCCCTGGCAGTCACACAGCAGCACACGCCAATGCGCATGGAACAAACCAACGGATACAGAATCGGACAGCCTGGCCTGGCAAACAAACCAGCTTGACGACTCCAATCTGACTCCAGTCACGGCTCGATCGTTTCTCTCCATCCGCCGAAACCAACCGCTGAGTGCACTATCCCACAGACATAACCATCTCTCCACCCCTGCGCCCCGCACTGCACAGCACAATGCACTGCTACCTTGGCGGGAGTGCCCCTCGCCTGGCAGCCCCGCTAGCCGGGGCTCCTGACTGGTGCAGATGTACATTCAACGCTGCTTGACGCGCGCGGCCTCCAGAGAAAGATGCCGAGCAGTTGCGCAGGCAAGCTTGCCCCCCCGCGTCATGAGTTGGTGGTGGGGCCAATTGCCAGGCCTGGCGGACTGCCTTGCCGGCAAAAGACAAGCGGGCTCCTGAAAGCATGGCGCAAGCTGTGAGAGCTGCCGGACCTCGGGGCCGGACCACCGGCCAAAGCAGAAAATGCGGACCTCTCCCTGGTACGCACAGCGCGCGCCTCCTCGTACCTGGCTGGCCTTGGAACCAGGTCCAGCGCAACAGCCCCGCAGCCGGACAGGCCTGCAGAGTTGCTGAGCTACTCACTGACTGAGTGAGTAGCTCAACCCCAGGATTCGCGCGCTGTGGGCGCCCCAAGGCGCTGGGCTACCCTGCCGCGCCGGGCGGGCAGCCCTCGCTTGAGGCCAGTAACGGTGAATGGTGTGAAGGTGGATCGGCGGCTAAGCGCGTCGCCGCCCCGACTTGGCTGCTGCACGCCAGCCCTGTGGCCTGCTGCCCAACCTCAGCTCCTGAGCAGCCTTTCCCTACCTCAGCTAGGCCCCTCACCCCACCACCTGGGAGGAGGGCCGCCCCCGAGCCCTTGCCAAGCTGCTCGGAGGCGCACGCTACCCGCTACATAGGTCCTGGCTACCCTAATGAGGTGCCCACCCGGCGCGTGTGCTGCCGGACCAGACTCTCCCTCTGGGGCTGTGCAAAGCCCCCGCCGTCCTCCAGTCCCAGGTCGCAGCATTGCGCACGTGCAAGCCCCGGGGGTCTGCTAGGTGTCATAGCCAGGCGCCCTCAAGCACGCCCCTCATCATGCAGACCCCGGCACTGAACCTGGAGGCAAATACATGGACGGCTTCATGTGATAAACCCGCCGCAAGCTGGGCACTATGTGCCGGGGCGCCTGCACAGCGGATGGCACACCCGCTGGATGCGCCGCACATACTCAGCAAAAGGAGACCTCCAGGGCAGCATGGCAGGCCTGCTGGCCATGGCGCGCGCCGGCCCAAAAAGGCACGGCGCGGTGCCAGCGGTGGAAGGAAACAGCTGCATGGCTAGGTGCAGGGCAGGCGATGCGTCGAGCGCCGCACTGCCCCGGAGCGCTCCGCGGGGTTGAGCTGCTCCGCGCACCCCGCAATTACCCGCACCCGGGCCGCCCGCGCCGGGCACCCCGCGCTGGCCGCATGCAGATGCGGAGCGGAGCACAAGTGGCGCCTGCAGCCAAAGTAGGCGCAGCACCCTCGGGCCGCCAGACTGACTGACAGCACAGGCGCCCGCCAAAATTCATCTCCCAGAGGAAGGCAAGCGTTGCGCGGAGCATGTGCCCCGCTACGAAGCAGGGGCAATTCGCACGAAGCAAGGAACAAGAGACGCGCGCAGGCCCGTCGGCCTGCGCACGTCCGCACCCCCCGCTCATCACGCAAAGTCGCGCTTTCGACCGGGCCTGAGGGGCGCCCTGCCTCATATACACGCCAGCGCAACTGGAAGATAGCAGAAAGCAACCGCACTGCGAGGGACCCCCATCCTCTCAGTGCTCACCCCCCCAACCTCCCCCCCAAACCGCAGCGCATCTGACCGAGCGCAGTGCTGACCACGGCCTCATGACACCCCCACTCGACGCATGCCCGCCAGAGGGTGCTCATAGGGCGCCCGCATGCCGGGCGCGCCCGTGACACACTCCGGGCAAGCAGCCGCAGAGGCCCAGGCGCTGCGGCGCTCAGAGGCCGCCCGAGGCCACGCTGGCCAGCAGCCGCGGCGAGCCGGGCGCCCCGTTGGCGCCCGCCAGGCCGCCGCAGGGCGCGGGGCGCGCGCACAGGCGCTGCGTCGCCTGCGCGCGGCACACGCGGGCGCTGGGCGAGCCGGCCGCCGACACGTTTCGGGAGGGCTGCCTGGGCGCGCGTGCCAGGGTTAGGGTTGCCAGGGTAGGCCCTAATCCTACCCTATCCCTAACCTAGACTGCCATGGAGAGCGCAAGGCAGCGAGGCAGAGTCGGTGGGCTGCGGCGCTTCAGGGTCGAGCGCGCCGCGCTTGTCCACCTGCAGCCGCCCACAATGCAGATACGAGGTGCTGGTACAGGCACAGTCGGCGGGCGGGGAGGCTCGGCTCCGATCGCAGACGGCAGAGCAGGAGCGGCCCTGATGCAAACGCTGGGCTTGGCCGAGCCCTGCTGCGGACAGCGCCGCGTTGCGCCGGAGGCGCGCGCCGCAGCGGCCCGACCGGCCGTGCGCGTGCGGGGCCATGGTCTGACGCTCAGCATGCAATGCACCCTAGGGTAGGGTAGGGTGTGGCTAGCGCGCGCCTTGATCGCGAGGCTGAGCTCGTGCGAGCTCATGTCCTGGTACTTCGTCAGCTTGGCCAGCACGCTGGGCCAGAAGGGGATGACGCCGCGCGCGCGCCGCTCCGCGTACACCACCGCCGCCGCGATCGCGCTCGGCCGGCAATTGAGCAGGCCGGGGTCGGCCAGTGTGCGGCGCAGCAGGCACCGCGCGCCGCCCGCGACCGCCGCCGCCGCCGGCGCCGACAGCCAGTCGCCGCCCAGGCGCTGCAGGAACATGCTCACGCAGCGCGCCGCGCTGAGCGCGGCCGTGTCGCCGCGCAGCGTCGGCAGCAGGAAGCCGCGCTCCATCTCGCGCACCGTCGCGCCCTGCGCGCGCGCCGCGGCGCCCGTGTGAGGCCCGCGCAGTGTCGCGCGCCGGGCAAGCCCGTTGCCATTGTGCACAGCAAGCCCGGCTGCGCAGGCCCGTCTGCGTATGCTCCCGACGGCGCTCGCGAGGATGCCCGCAGCGGCGGGCGGGACCGCGTCCGGCGCGTGCCGGGCAGCGACGCCGGCGCGGCGCCGCAGGCCGCCAAAAGGCGCCCGGCGCCGCGTTGCCCGCGCCCCTGCTCGGACCCTAATCCCACCCTGTGCCGGGACTTACCGGGAAGCCGGTCGTATCGTAGATGCACGCGTCCGACAGCGTCCCGGCGCCAAACCTGTTGGCGGACGCCGCGCACAGGCAGGCGGCCGCCAGCAGGTTGTGCAGCCCGAGCAGGTCCTTGGGCACCTGCGCGGCGGCAGCCCGTCAGACCCGGGACCCTTTATCTCCTTGCATGCACGACAGCCCTGCCAGCGCTCGCGCGCGGCCCGCCAATACGTGCAGTGCGGACGGAAGGAGGCCGGCTGGGCTGGCGGCACGCACAGCAGACCCGCGCGTGCGGCCTGGTGCAGCCCACAAATGGCATGCCCGGCCGCTTCACCCGGCGCACCTCAAACTTTCCCAGCGCCTCTGCTTTCCTCTGCTTCCATACACGCACACAACACCGCGGCGCTGCAGCAGATAAGTGGCAGCCCCTCGCACGGCACCCGCGCCATGCGCCCACCCGGCGCGCCCGCGCCTCCGCCGACACGACGCAGCCCACGAGCTTGCAACAAAAGCGCCGCGTGTCGCGCAGGGCCAGAGCGCGCGCGCCCGCCCGCCCCGCGCGCCTGCGTCTCCGTCGACATGAAGCGGTCCATGAGCAGCACCGCGTCGTGCGCGACCTCCTCGGGCAGCCGCAGGCGGTCCGCCCAGGCCAGCAGCTCGGCAACCAGGCCCATCCTGTTCGTCAGGTAGCTCACGCCCATGTGCTGCGCGCCGCGCACGCGCGGCCCCGTCAGGGCGCGCGAGGGCGCACCGCCTCACACCCTGTCCCTTTCCCTTTCCCCTACAGCAGCTCCGCGACCAGGACTCATCCGAACCCTCCGCAGATGCTCCTCTGGCTGGTCATGCCCGTGTGCTGCGCGCGCGCGTCGCGGCCCTGGCAGAGCAGGATCTGCACGCCGCGGCATGGCCGTGGCGAGGCTGGGCCCGTTGGCGCTGGGTATGCATGACGTGCATGCAATTCCGCCTCCCAGTCACCAGTCATCTGGGCGGCCCGTTAGTGCCGAAGTCTGATCTTGGCTGAAGACGCCCGATCAGCCAGACACTGCCGTAAGTGCCGGAGCCTGGGCTTGGCAGAAGATCCCGATCAGCCAGACACCGCCCCGCCACATCGAATGACATGGCATGCGGTGCATGGTGCCGACTGTGCACGGTGGGCGCACCCCCAGCGCCAGCATGTGCGAGGCCTCAAAGTCTACGACCTGGCCCCAGGCCTCCTGGGCGGCCGCGGCCGCGCGCGCCTCGCACTCGTTGCGCGGGTCGTCCAGCGCGGCCATGCTGGCGCCCTTGGCCGCGCCCGCCTGGCGATGGGCACTCAGGTTCAGTGCGCGTTGACCCAAATCCGGCTGCTATGGCTTGTCCCTGGTTTGTGCAGCGCGCCGGGCGTCCTCGCGTGCCCAGCAGCGCTCGCTGCGGGCAACGGCGCAGAGGCGATGGGATGCACGCTCTTCATCAGAGGGGCAACACTTCATACTGCATGTTATTGATCCCAGGGTGTGCAGCTCGACGGGCACGCCGCACCATAGCCATCGCGCTGTGGCACCCTTCTGCACTGCTGCGCGGGAAGGCCATGAAGTGTCAACAGGGTTAGGGTAATTCTTAACTGGGTAGGGATATATAAGAGGCAGCGCTTGCGGGGGCCGCACGTCGAGCGGCGGGTCCGCGCAGGGGAAGTTGGCGAACAGGCGCTCCTCGAACGCGGGCGAGCGCAGCCAGGCCTCGCACGCCGGCCCCGGCGCCTCCAGCACGCCGCTGTAGGCGCCGTCCGCAGTCGGCCTGCGCGCCGCGCTCGCGATCGGGTCGACGCGGGGCCTCAGCTCTCAGACATCGAGCACCGGCGCGCGCGCGTGTGCAGTTTCCGCTCGCATGCGCAGCCCCTGTGTGTGCCGGATGGCCTGGCTTTTTGTGGGTTGTGGGACATGCGTCACAGGCGCCCGGAAAATACACGGCGGGTGCACACATGCAGCACACAGACACGTGTCAATACCGGGCCGCTGAATGTCCTGCTTCCGGCCAGCCTGTCGTTGTCCATGGGGCCGCGAGTAAGGGCTATCAATTACGAGCAGAGGCCCGAGCTGGCCTGCTGTATCATTCGAGTCTAGCCCGCACCGGAAGGGCGCGCCCCAGCCGGCCATGATTGCGGCGACGGCCTCCTTGACCACCAGGTTGCCCTGCTCGCGGCAGCCCTTGCCGCGGTCGGTTACGACCACCAGCCGCGCCGGCAGCGCGCCGGGGCCGCCGTCCGGCCGCCGCGCCGCGTCGCGCAGGCGGCAGAGCCAGACGTACAGGCTCAGCACGGCCACGCCGGCCGTCATGGCGTGCAGGTTGACCTCCAGCCTGCCGCCGCCGCCGCCGCCGCCGCCGCCGCCGCTGCCGCCGCCATCGCGCCAGGACGGCTGCTGGAACTGGCCCTCCGCAAGCGCGGTATGGAAGATCGCCAGCGCCTGCGCGGCGAGCGCACAGGGAGAGCCTTGGCAATGCTGCGGCGATGATGATGGCATGGGCTTCAGATGCCAACATTTCGGTGCATGCTTCAGGCGCTCGGGCGGCCGGCCTCTGCTCACATGGGTTGCCGGGCATGCTTTAGCAGTCCAGCATATTCATTTTCATCTGTGTTTTCACCATGCTGCTCTTTTCAAGCAGAGCAGGGCGACTGCGGGCGGCGGCGCGCCTTGCGCTGCGCCCAAATGACGCCCGTCTCCCACAGCGCATCGATGATCGCGTTGTACAGGATGGCGTCCGGCTGGCACTTGCGCGCGCGCATCTGCGCAGACCGCACTTCAGGTCATTTTGGCTCAAAAATTTTTAATTCCTCCTGACCGCAAAAACTCACCCTCCAGAGACCAGACGATCAGGGCTGGTGCACCAGCTCCAGGCCCCCGGCACAAGCACGCCGCCGCCCGTGCTCGAGCAGCGCAGCATGGGCGAGCGCGGCCATGCGTGCATGCTACCTGCCAGCCAGCAAGCCCACAGGGTATACAGCACCCGCAAGCGCCCGCGCCGCGCGCCTGCTCGTACGCGCCCAGCGCGCGCAGCCACTGGCCGCCCTTCTCGTACGCGCTGATGAGCGCCGTGAAGGTGACCGCGTCGGGCGTGCAATCGTACCCGAACTTGCCCATGCTCAGGAACGCGCGCTCCGCCTCGTCCCACTCGCCCCCTGCATGCGCAGACTCCTCCTCAGCGCGCACTCGAGTGCGCCGCGCCCAATGCACCCTCTTACCCTATTCTGCATGTTTGGCACGCCTGGGTGGGCAGGCCTGCGCTGCTGCCGCATCCTCTCATGTTCGTATCCTTGCTTTACTGTCGGTAAAACCTAGTAAATCCAGCAGGCACTGCCTCAGCGTGTTCAGCAAATTGAGTTGGCACATGCCCAGCTCGCCGCATCAGCTGCGGCCATTACGCACTCAGCACTACACGAGGGCGCCAGTGAGCGCATGTCTAGGGCGGCCCCTCCGCGGCCGGCAGCGCCGCGCCGCGGCGGGGCGGGCGCGGGGGGCGCGCGCCCTGCGCGCAGGCGGTGATGAGCGAGTTGAACGTGACGGTGTTCGGGCGGCACTTCTCGCCGAGCATGATGTCGAAGGCACGCAGCGCCATGCGCCAGTTGCCGGCCTTCTCGCATGCGCTGATGAGGCTGGAGTATGTGATGACGGAGCACTCGCAGCCCATGGCGCGCATTTCCGTGTACGTGCGCTCCACCTGCGCGGCCGGGCAGCATCCTCAGGTTTTCAGGGTGTCAAGGGGGGTGTCTCGAAGTCACAATCCCAGGCCCCCGGCCTGGCCGTCCCAGGTTTGAAGCCGCGAGCGGGCCATGCTCAGGTCGCATGACCTGCTGCGCTCGTCGGGTGTGTCTGTGCGCTGCTCTGCCGCCCAGCTGGCAACGGCGTGCCCGTCACGGACAGTGCGGCTCACGAAGCACCACGCGCACCGCACTCCAGCATGCAGGCCTTTCCACACCAGTGCGGTGGACGCGTCAGGGCAAGCTAGCACATGCAGCAGCGCACCCAGAGGTCCAGGAATTGCCCCTCTCGGCCACCAACACCAGAAGCCGGATTTTGCGTTTTGTTACTGAGACCGGCGGGCAGGCCGGGACAGGGTAGGGGTGCCGGGCGGCGCGCCATCTCCAGGTTGCAGGCCTTGCCGTGCGCGGTGATGAGCGCGTTGTAGGTGGTGGAGTTGGGCGACAGGCCCTGCGCCCTGAGGCGGTCGTACACGCGGATCGCCTGCGCGCGCGCGCGCGCGCGCCTCGCTCGCGCGCGCGCTCGCGGCCCGCCGCCAGCGCTGCCTGCCTGCCCGAGGCCACTCGTTGCAAAAGCTACGAGGAAGTCGAGGCGCTGAGCAGGACACCCGTGCGGCTGTGGCAGAGGGGGAGCAGGGGCTGAGGCAATGGCGGTGTGCGTGCGCAGGGACGCATCGGAGGAGCCGGGGCGGCACCTCGCGCGGCTGGCAGCACATGTTGCACGCGATGATAAGCGTGTTGTACGTGCGCAGCACCGGGTCCACGCCCTGGCGCACACCCTAGCAGTTTAAACTGGAGGGCCTGGTACGCTGGCTGCATGCGCATGACAGCACATGTTGCACGCGCGATGGTGAGCGTGTTGTGTGTTTGCGCAGCACCGGGTCCACGCGGTGGCCGACACCCTAGAAGGGTCAGTGAGGGCCTGATATGCTCACTGTGCGCGCGCGTCCGCCGCTGCTGCCCACAAGCATAGCGGCCCGCGGGTCACCTGGCGCGTGCCACGCTCATCAACAACCCTCCCCGCTGCTTGCCGCAGGGACGACAGGCAACTGCAACGCATACCCGCATGCATGCAATCGCACGCTGCGAGCCTCCAGCGCTGCCGCGGGGTGGCGCGCAGCGCCCGCATGCACGCGACGCGTCGCCCCGCCCGCATCGGCAGGCGGCTCGCCCAGCCCGCCGGCGCAGGCCGGCGGCCGGCACCGGCCGGGAGCTGGCCGGAGCAAGCCAAATTGGGGGTAAATCTTCAGGGACCTGCGCAGGGCGGTGGCAGCCACGGGGGAGCGGGCTAGGTTAGGGTAGGGTCAGGGGCGCGGGCGCGCCTGGTCGCGCATGTCGTCCAGCACCTTGACCGCCATCTCCCAGTTGCCCATCTTGCCAAACACGTCCACCAGCGTGTTGTACGTCACCACGTTGGGCGCGCAGCCAGCCTGCGCGCCGGGGTAGGGCTAGGGTTGGGTGGCGCGCGCGCGCTTTGGCGGCGGCCGGGCAGGCCGGGCTGGAAGCGGGCTGTCAGGTCCATACGCAACACCGGGCTCCTGATCTCTGACAACTCAAGGTTCGCAGCTGGGCCAGGAAGGTCGCGCAGAGGTGTGGCGCCAGCCGCGCTGTGCGCGGTGGGCGCGAAGTGCCATGCTGTGATGCAGGGGCGGGGGCGCCTTGCAGGCGCGCGCAGGCGGCGCGGGGGCGGCCGCGGGGCCGCACGTCGCGCATGTGCTCGAAGATCTTGAGCGCCTCGCCGCACTCCTGGCACTTGATGCACACGTTCATGAGCGCGGTGTACGTGTGCACGTTGCGCTCCACGCCCAGCGCGCGCATCTCGTTCACCAGGCCCATCGCGCGGCCCAGCGCCTGCTTCATCTCATTATGATCAGGCAACAAGAGCCCTTGCCCCTCAAGCGCCTGTCCATCCTTTGTCGTGGGCACACGTGCCGCCAACACGGCGCTGAAGTCGCTGTGTGTGGGGTCACCAGCGCGCACAGGCGGCGCTGGAAAACCTCAACGCCTATGACCCTGACCCGGTAGTGTACAAGTCCGTCCTGAACAATGTACGCAGCGCGTCCTTGAACTGCTACCTCTTTGAGGCGCGGCGCCCGCCCCGCCACCACCTGTGGCATGGGCGCTTCCCTCCACAGCCCGCTGTAGCTGATGCACAGCATTGCAGAGTAGCTGTGTGTTGCTGCACGGTTGCCACACCCACGCCTGGCCAAGGTGACATGTGGGTTGGCATATGTGGAGGCATATTGCATGTCAGGCTGCACGACGGGCGCGGCCGCACAGCAACACAAGCCGGGCCCTTGCATGCCGCCCCGCAGTGCACTCAGAGCTGCAGACCCTCTGTGCTTCTCCATGCATGGCGGCGCTGCAGGAGTGTGTTGCGCCGAGCGGGCGCAGGCGCTCCCGGACGCGGACATCGAGACGCGCATGAGCCTGCTGCAGCGCCAGATGAAGCTCGGCGACGCCTGCACCTTCCGGCTGATCGCGAAGAACGTGGTCTCCCTGCTGCCGGCGTCCGAGGCCGAGCTCAAGGAGCTGACCATGACCGAGCTGGAGAACCTGATCAGGCGCGCCGGCCCCCCCGCGCCGCTCGCGCGCCAGCAGGCGGCTGCGCGAGGAGAGTGTTTGGTCTGGCAGAGTGGATGCTGGCGCCGAATGCATGCAGGTGTGGTGTTACGCGGTATGTGGAAGGTGGGGGCAGGCGGCCGCGGGGAGAGGCTCTGCTTGACACACCGGAAGCTGGCGCCGCATGCACTGCAGTTATTGCAGGCGTGGTCTTCTGCGTCACATATTGCAAACACACTGACGCTTGCTGTCGCGCAACATTGAGCACGGGGGGGGCAGGATGGGCGAGGAGGGCCCGTCGCTGCTCGGCAACCTTTGCAGGTCGTGGGAAGCGTGTGGTGCAGCCGCGCCGCTCAGGCCTGGCCTGCGCGCGGCGGGCAGGTCGTACCACCTGCTGGACGACAACCTGGACCGCGCGCGCATGGGCGACCCGCACGCGGCCGAGAACGTGCCCGCGGCGCTACAGTACACGCTGGCGACCACGCACAGCTTCGGCACGGCCATTGAGCGCTGCCTGGGCCTGCCGCCCAGCAACATCGCCACGCTGTGACGGGCTGGGACGCGACGAAGCGCAAAGGCTGAGCCTGGACAGGTCCAGCAGTCTGGTAGCACTGTAAAACTGTTGCGACCTGAGCGTGGTAGAGAGATACCAAGCATAAACGGTGCATTGGTCCACTGGTGGTCCTTCAGCTAATGGGACCACCTCTGTAAAACAGCCCATGTCTCAATGCACAGTCCCTCGATTAACCAGCAAGGCGGGTATGGCAGGTGGGTTGCCTCGGGTTAACCCGAGGCAAAGTTGTACGCTTCAGCAACCAGAGCGAGTAACTTGCTCCATTATCAAGAGTACACCACCTGCGCCGCGTGCAGTGGTCTTGGACTGTCGCCATAAGGCCGGACTTGGCTTGCACGAGCGCCGCACACCATGGGCCGGCGGAAGCCGTTTGTTGACAAGAAGACCTCGCACACCTACAACCTCATCTTCCGGCCCACAGAGGAGGATGCGCAGCAGCCTGAGCGTGTGCTGGTGGACGCACAGCGCGGCATAGGCATCGGCCGCCCGGACGCCGCGGCCGCCGGCGCAGCCGCTCAGCAGAGCGCTGCTGCGGGCGGCGAGCGTCGCTACCCGCCGGGCCACCCGCTGGCCTGGCTGGAGGACGAGAGCGCCGCCAGTAAGGCCCCAGGAGCTGTGCCGGCGAGGGCTCGCGCCTGCACTGAACTAATACCAGCGCATAACATGCAGCACGGCAACCTTAGTTGCTTGCACACGAGCACACTGCGTTACAAGGAGACGGGTGCTTGAGCTAGCACAGCGTGGGAGCTACGTCCCTGGACAAGCCCATGCACCAAGGAGTGAGGCGGCGCCGTCACGGCAGGCGGGGGCCTGACGGAGGACCGCCGGCGCGAGATTGTTGGCCTGGGTCTGCCTGACGATGGCTACGACTACCTGCAGCACCTGCGCGTGCCCGGCGGCAGCGGCCGCGTCGAGGGCCTGCCGGAGGCCGGCGAGGCCGCGCGCGCGCAGGAGGAGGAGGAGGCCGCAGGCGCGCGCCCTTGGGCCAGGGCTGCGCTCTGCGGGAGTGACACTCGAAAGCGGTACTGTCTGTGCTCCTGCGCACAGCTGCTGGTGCTCTGCCGAGGCGCTGCACGGCTGCACCACAACTTGCGCGTTGGCAAGATGGCAAGCGCACTGGAGCGTGCTCCCTGGAGCGAGCTAAGCCCTAGGGCCCCCAGTGTGGGTCTCGTCAAGCGCGACGGAGACGCCGCGCGTGTGTGAGGCTGCGGTGCAATTCTGAAAGGCACTGCGCCGGGCAGCAGGCCCGTCCGTGTACGTGCCGGCGCCGGCCGTGGAGCAGCCTCCCGATGACGTCAAGACGTTTGACGCGCGCCGGCTGACGCTGCACCAGCCCGCCGTCACCGATGTGCGCGCCGCGCCCTGCCACCCACTGCGCAAAGCCCTCTTGTGTATAGTGGTCCTCCGTGCCTATCCTCGCCTCTACCAGTCGCCGGCGCAGCACCCTGTTTGAGTGCCGGGCGGAGAGACAAGGAGCGGCATCTGAGCATGTGCAGCACGCATCAGCGCGCCGGAGGGTGCAGGGTGTCAGTGCGAGGCTGTAACCAGTCAGGCACACCTGCCACCACAGCTGCCGCTCTGGGCGCCCGGCGCACCGCCCTAATCCGCGGGCCGGGCGCTGCGCAGGACGAGGCAGCGCAGAGCGCGAGCGGCGTAACGGCGTTCTCGCGGGAGGTGGCGCGCATGTGGCGAGCACGTGCGCCCCGCGCTGCTGTGTGCACCACCAGCGGGCATGCGCTGGCGCAGCTCGGCGGCGGGCGGCGGCAGGCGGCGCGCCGCGCTCGGTCCTTGCAGGGGCCGCCGGGCGCACCTGGCTCGTGTCGAGGACGCCGGAGTTGATCGTTGGCTGAGTGGCTGCCGCACTCCAAAGGAGGGACGCGCACACGCGCACGCCGTGACATGTCCCGTTCTGGTTCTGAGACTCGGGAGCGCGCGGGGGTGGCGCGGCTGTGCCAACCGCGCATGGCGGCGCGCGCAGATGCGGAGGAGGTCGGCGCGCTCGCCGCGGCGATGCACGCACTTGAGGACGCTGGCGGCGGCGCGGGCGGCGAGGGCGGCAGCGAGGCGCTGGAGGACGACTTTGTGCTTGCGGCCACCATGGTGCGAAAACGGGCAGGGTAGGGTAGGTGCATCTGCCCAGCCACCCTGTGCCCAGGGAGGCTTGCGGGGCCGCGTTCATGCGGGAGTTCGATGATCCGTGTCCTGTGCGTGAGGGAATGATGTCGCAGGCGGCGTGTAGAGCGGAAGGCAGCGCGCTATAAGGGCGCCTGCACGCGCATGGGAGCAGAGCGCAGCATCCTGATGTGGCCACGCGTGATTGTGTGCTGCGCAGGGGGCCGCAAGCGCTGCGTCGCCGCCGCCGGAGCACGCCGCCGATGGCGCCGCCGCGGCGCACTTCGACGCGGGCGACTCCGACAGCGAGGGCAGCGCAGAGCAGTGGTCCTCGGACGAGGGCGAGCTCGAGGGCGAGCTGGAGGCGCGGGGGAGTGCGCGCGGCGCGGCCGCAGCCGGGCAGGGCCGCGATGGCGCCAGGGCCGGCAGCAGCGCCAGCTCCGAGCCCGGCTCGCGCGGCGGTGGCGCCGGGTCCATCGCGTCCACATACTGGCGCCCCGAGCGCACCGATCGCAAGGAGGCGCTCTCGGCGATCGATGAGCAGTGCGCCGCCCCGGCCTGGGGTCATCACGTACACACGACCAAGGCACAGAGGCGATCCTGAGGGTTGTGAAACAAAGGGTGGTTGGGCGGGGCACGCGCATGTCGACTGCAGCCCTGCCTTGTCAGCCATCGGCAGGCCGTGCATGCCCAAGCTACGGCCACGCTGCTGCGGCCGCGCTGCTGCGGCCGCGCCCTGCGGGTGCCGGCAGCGAGCCTTGCGTCCTATTAGACCCGGGCGCGCGCAGGTTTGAGCACCTGGCGCTGGAGTACGATTCTGATGAGATCGGCGACCTGGAGGACGGCGAGGTCGGCCCCGCCGCCGGCGTCAGCGTGGACCAGTTCGGCGGCCTGATGGACGAGTTTCTGGCGGCGCACGCGACGCCCGGCCATGCGCACGAGGGCGGGCAGGCGTACCACAGCGCGGCCGAGGCCGCCGCCGCCGCGCCGCCCGGCGCGGCGGCGGACGAGGACGCGGCCATTGCAATCGCCAAGGCGCGCGCCGCGCTGGGACGGCCGCCGGGAGGACCGCCCGGGCTGCGCTGGTGTGCGAGGCGGGCGCGCCAGCGCGCGCATGGCCTGGACGCTTGCCTGGGCGGCATCTGCAGCCTAGTTAAAAAATGCATGCACGAGCACTTTATACTTGCGTGCGTGTGCATCGAGTGCGTGCCACTCGCAGAGCGGCGCGCGGGCGCGGCAAGAGTTGAGTTTGCGCTGGGTGCCGGCGCGCCCCGCTGCGCAGCCGCTTGCGCTTGCATGCCGCCCCAACGCGTCCAGACGCGTGTCGGGGCGACACCTGTGCCTCGCTACTGTGCACTCACCCTTTAGACCTTAGTCTTAGGGTTTGCTACAAATCCCTTTCCTCACGCGCGGCGCCGGGCGGCAGGCGCGCGAGCTGGTGCGCTCGGAGGAGGAGCGCGCAGAGCGGCGTGCGGGGTCGGGGCCGGACCCCGGCGCGCGGCCGCTCGCGCCGCTCGCGCGCCACCCAGACGCGCCCGAGGACGCGCGCTGGGACTGCGAGAGCGTGCTGTCGCTGCGCTCCAACCTGGACAACCACCCGGCGCTGCTCGCCGAGCCCGGGCGGCCGCGCCGCGGCTGCTTCAGCGCCTGGCCCGACCCCGGCGCCTCTGCCGCGCCCATCCGCTTGTCGGCCAAGACCGGCCTGCCGGTGGGATTCACAGGGGCTACGGGAGCAGCCGGCGACGGCGCCAGCGCGGCCGGGGAGAGCGCGGCGTCGAGCGTGCGGCGGCGCGACGAGAGCGCCGAGGAGAAGCGCGAGCGCAAGGCCGCCGTCCGGGATGCGCGGGTGCGCACCTTGGCACTATTTTTGGCCCTATACCTGGTCCTGTACCCTGGCGCGTCCGGGCGCCGAGCGCTCGCGCATGTGAAGCTGTGCATGGCAAGGAGAAGAGTTTTGCAAACCCGATGAGAGGCCAAGCATGGAGAGCAGATGGCTGGCAGCCTGACGTCGGCTGCTCAGTTCCTCTGCATGTCGGGAACGAGCTTAAGGTGCAGAAGCGCAGCCGCTGGCCAGCGCTGCTAGACCAATCTATGTCGTCAATGTTTTGGTGGCTGATTGAGAACCTGCACGTGTGAAGAGGAGAGAGCGCAGTGATGAGCTGCATGTGCGCCGGTTGGATTAGGGGAGTGAGGCGAGCGTGGGTGCCATGTGGCTGCTGGGGAGAGCGGCATAAAAGCAGCGCTGGTATGGCCGGCGCCCGCCGGCCTGTGAACCTGGGCTGAAGAGAATGCCGCCAGAGCACCATGCGGAGCCGGGCGCGCTGCAGCGGCGGGCAGCGCAGGCGCGTGCGCTGTCCCTGCGCCTCTCCGCACAGCCCGCGTGCCGCCCTGGCGACCTGAGGCTGTCAGGCTAGAGGGGCAGCTGCGGCGACAAAGCGTGTGCCTGCGCTGACCTAACCCTGAATCTAACCCTAACCCTATGCGCCTGAGCTGACGTGATGCGCCGGTGCTGCCGCGGCCGCCAGAGGGCGGCGCGCGCGTCAAAGAAGCAGTCCAAGGTCATGTACAAGGAGGAGGCGCTGCTGGCGCACCAGCGCATGGCCACCCCCGCGCCGTCGATCATTGCGCTGCCCTGAGCGGGCGGTGCGCAGGCGCTGCCTCTGCCTGCATGGTAGCATGCTTGTGCTAAACGAGCTGTCTCGGCTGCGCTGCGCGCGTGTGGAGCGTGTGGCTAGGAGTGATAGCTTGCCATGGTGACCATGGCATGGTCGTGTTTTTTCTGCGTGTGTTTGTTTGGCCTTGAGAGGGTCCGTGTGTCTGCCCGGCCCTGCATGATGGAGGTGCTGCTGTGTGGCAGGACCATGCTGGTTGCACGAGATTGAGAATGCAAGTTTGTGCTTTGATCTGTCACACTATGAGTCAAAGTGCTGCACGGTCCTCAGGTAATGCATGCCAAACACTGGGATGCCGCCTGCCCTCCGCGCTGCTTGAATACTTGCACAAAGCCCCTCATACAGTCCTGGAGACCCTGTGAGTGGTAGGCACGGAGCAGTACGAAGAGAGCTTGTAACTGCTCTCTCCATGGCTCACTAGGGTTAGGGGAAGGGCCCAGTCCAAGTGCGCACGTCGGAGGACCCCCCTACTTTTTAAGGGCGCTCGTTTCGTCAGCTCCTCGGCGTTGTACCAGCAGTGCTTGGATGGCAGCGGGGCGGCTGCAACAGAGCGCGTTGTTGCGTCACGTGAGCGCACCGAGCGCTGCATGTTTTGAGCCTGCCGGCGCTGGTGGCCGCACTGCGCGTGGTGACGGCCGTGCGGTTGCGCAGGTATTTGCACACGTGGCGAAGCAGTGCCTGCACTCGCCGGCGGTGGACCGCGCCGCGGCCGGGCAGTGCAGCACGTCCAGCTTTGCACGCTCGGCGAAGTTGCAGCGGCGGCCCTACAACTTTTACAGAGAGGAGGTCCCCAGCGACCCGCAGGCGCAGGCGCGTCCCACGCGCCTGCGCGCAGTCTCGTGATACGCGTGCCGCCTCCGGCCCGCCCCTGCCTGCCGCCGTGCCGTGCGCGCGCCCCGTGCAGGCAAAGCAATAGCTAGGCTCTGTTTGGAGGAGCGATGTGCGCGCTGCGTTGTGGAAGGCCGCACAACCTGGTCAGTCCGCTCGTGCGGCTGCGCTATGCAACGTCCGTTGGGAAGCTCGCCTCGTGCAGCTTGCTCTGCAGGGCTGTTGCTGCCGGATGTTGCACCGTGCTTCTGCTGGCGCCCGTGCTGCCTCCTCCGGCACCGCTGTGTGGCAGCCTGTGCAGGCATCAGGGGAAGCAGCACACACTGGACACTGCCAGCCTGTGCTGGCAGACTGTGTGTGCAGACCTGCGCCAGGACCACTGGAGTCAGTCGGAGCAGGGCTAGGGCCCACATACTTCACTCTGAGCGTGCTGGGCTGTGCACCGTGGGGGCAGTTTGCCCTGAAGTCAGCTGGCACGGCAGGGCTGACCCGGAGGCACTTATGCGCTACGTGAAGGCGGCATTGTGTGCACTGCACCCAGTGTGACAGGGGCCGCACCGTTCGAGTCTGTGGCCAGTCCCTGCGCAAAGGCTGTCAGCGCAAGTCATGTCGCCGAACCCTCCTGTGTGTCTCACATGGGGCGCTGCACTGCTGCCAGGCAAACTTCCTGCACGATCTCAACCGGCCTTGGCGACCATGAGGCTGTCGTGCACGCGTTTTGAGAGCGGGCAGCTGTCCAGCAGCGTGTCTCACACGGGACGCTGTGCTGCTGCCAGGCGAACTTCCTGCGCGACCTCAACCGGTGCGGCGATCATGAGGCAGTCGTGCAGGCGTTTGAGAGCGGGCAGCTGTCCAGCAGCGAGGCGGCGCTGGGCGAGTACGTAAAGGCGCTCGTTGCCGTCGACCGCCTGGACACGTCCTCGCTGATACGCACACTGCAGGCGCGGCTGCATGCTTTGGCTGGCCGCTGCACGAGCCTCTTTAATGCTACTGCTTGTGCTCAGGTGTCAGCCACTGACCGGGGAGGTGGATTGCAGCAGCTTTCACTGCCTGCATGCCAGCCTGCCACGTCGTTGAAACCGGAGAAGTTGCACTTTTAGCATGCTGGCCTTGAGCGTGCTGAGTCTAATTGGGCTGAGGGGTTGAGCGGTGGCGCACAACGGTGGGCGGTAGTAGGCAGCGGTGCCCTTGCGCGTGCCGGCAGACAGCTGAGCAGTGGGAGCCTGAGCGGCGCGCATCAATGGCGCGCAGCGCGGCGCGGGCGCCGCCGGCGGCGCGTCTGCCGGAAGCGGGCGCAGCTTCGGCAGCTTGCGGGCCGGCAGCGGCATCAATTATGGTGCTGCCGCGGAGGGCATGGGCTTTGCGGGCATGGCGGCGCGGCTGACGGGCGCGGGGGCGGGGTCGGAGGTCATCGGGACCGCCAAGAACCCGCTGGTCACCATGCAGGTAGGCGCTGCGCCGCTGATGTAGAGGGCGTGTGATGCATGGGCAGGCTTCCGCGCTCCTGTCTGCTGTGTGTCCGTGAGGCATGTGCAGTGGCGCAGGTATTTGCTGCAGCTAGTTTTACCAATATCTATCAGAATGTCACGTTCATGCGGGTGTGGTCCTGGCGTGCGGGAGCGCCGGAATGCTGGGCGCGGCTTTGCAGCACGCCATGCATGCTGGCTGTCATGTTACTGCTCATGAGCGGCCTGGGCGCGCTGTTAAGGGTGGGTCCGTCCTTTACGTGCGTGTGCTCCAGCCTTCCGGGCGCGGCTTTGGCGCACGCTGCGCACGCCGGCGGCAGTGTTCCTGCTCACAAGGCGTCCTGGGCGTGTTGCCCGAAGCGGGCGCAAATTTGGCGCGCAGGCAGGGCCAAAGCTCCGGGCGTGGCTGCGGCGCATGCTGCGCACGCCAGGGTGCGGATCGGGGTAGACTGGGAAGGGCGCGCCGCCCGCGCGCAGGCGGAGCCGACGGTTCTGGCGCAGCTGTGGCGCACGCTAGGGTGCAGACTAGGGTAGAAGGTTACTGGCGCGCTGCCGGCGCGCAGCCGGAGCCAATGTTCCGGGCGCAGCTGTGGCGCACGCTAGGGTATGGACTAGGGTAGAAGGTGACTGGCATGCTGTCCGCGCGCAGGCGGAGCCGACGTTCCGGGCGCAGCTGTGGCGCACGCTGCGCACGCTGGCGGTCGTCTTCCTGCTCATGAGCGGCCTGGGCGCGCTGTTCGAGGACCGCGGCCTGCCGCGCGGCATCCTCAACAACCCCGACATGCGCCCGCAGTTCGAGTCCAAGACCAAGTTTGCGGACGTGAAGGGCGTGGACGAGGCCAAGGCGCGCGCGCCTGAACAGACTCCCCTGTCGCGGGCGGCTGGCGGACGGAGTCGCCCGACCCGGGCTGCCGCACAGGGCGGTGGCAGGGCAGGGTAGGTGCTCATGCAGTTGATGTAGTACCATGCGCCGCGCAGCTCCCAGCGGCTGGGCATGGGCGGCCCACCCCCTGCCTTCAAGCTGGGTCGTCTGCGACGCGCCGGGCGGACCTGGTGGAGGTGGTGCACAACCTGCGCGACCCGCCCGTGTTCACCCTAGCCCTTACCCTAACCCGGCCCCGTGGCGTCAGTTCACTGCAACCCTCCGCCTGGCCCAGGCGGACCTGGTGGAGGTGGTGCACAACCTGCGCGACCCGCCCAAGTTTACCCTAAGCCTTACCCTACCCCGACCCCGCGGCGTCAGTTCACTGAAACCTGCGCCTGGCCCAGGCGGACCTGGAGGAGGTGGTGCACTACCTGCGCGACCCGCACAAGTTCACCACGCTTGGCGGCAAGCTGCCCAAGGGCGTGCTGCTGGTCGGGCCGCCCGGCACCGGCAAGACCATGCTGGGTGCGCCCGCGCGGCGGGCGGCCCAGGCTGCTTGGGTGGCGCTGCTTCAGGCCTTGGCTGCGCCAGGCCTGCCTTGCTGCTATGTGGGCGGTCCGGGCGTCAGCCGCATCATGACAGGAGTGACACCCCCACAGCCAGCTCAAGAGCAGAACCGTCCCTGGAAACCAGGGTGTGAGGCAGGCGCCACCGCCACCAGGAACGCGCGAGCACCAATTGGGGCGCAGTCAAGAATGCGCTGTCGGCGATGCGGGTGCCAATGCTGCTCGTGCGTGCCGTACCCTGCCTCTCAGCCCCCTGTGGCTGAGCAAGCGCGGCCCGCCCAGACAGCGCGGGATATTGCGGCGAGGCCGGCGTGCCATCCTGCTACAACTGATTGTGTGTGCGCAATATGCCAGCCCAACCCTATACGTCAGCCAGTGGCTGAGTCGCGGCCCGCTCGAGCAGCGCGCGCAATTGCGGGCGAGGCCGGCGTGCCCTTCTTCTACAACTCCGGCAGCGAGTTTGAGGAGATGTTTGTCGGCGTGGGCGCGCGCCGCGTGCGCGATCTGTTCAAGGCGGTGCGGCGCCGCCCTGCACGGCTGCCATCCCTGCTCGGCCGCGCCCGCGCGCTCCGCGCGGGAGCGTGCTGGCCTGGCTTGGGGGTAGGGTTTAGGTGCACTGTGGATGCAAGGCCTGCAGGGTAGGGAAGCTCCTGTGACTAAGTTGCGGCGCTTCAGGCGCGCTGCGGTTGACTAGGTAAGTCTTGGTATGTCTTTTGGCAGCAGAGGATAAAGAGTGATGCATGACCTGGCAGCGGGCGCGAGAGCTGGCAGCGCGCGCGCGGGGCAGGCCAAGAAGCATGCGCCCTGCATCGTGTTCATCGACGAGATTGACGCGGTCGGCGGGCGGCGCAACGCCAAGGACCAGCAGTACATGAAGATGACGCTCAACCAGCTTCTGGTGGAGCTCGACGGGTGCGCGGCTGATTCGCGGAGTAGTGAGGATTGATATTAATTTTAGGGTAGGTCTGGGATGAAGATGACGCTCGACCAAGGGCTCGACGGGGGCGCGGCCAGGTCCGCTGAGTAGGGTCTCAGCACACTGTATCTGTGGCTTGTGCGCAGCAATAGATGTGCAGTCCACACGAGGTCGGGCGCGCTGCACGCGATGTCACAGAGCGCTCACCTGCTGTTGTGCAAGCCATGGCCGTGACGCGATGGCACCTGCGCTGATGTCTCTCGGCCTGGGCTGCGCGCAGCTTCAAGCCGAGCGAGGGCGTCATCGTCATTGCGGCCACAAATTTCCCGGAGTCGCTGGACAAGGCGCTGATCCGCCCTGGCCGCTTTGACCGGTGCGGGGCCCGCGCGCCCGCGCGTCCAGAGCTCCGCTCGTGCAGCGCGGGGCGTGATGGCCCTGGAAGCGTCCGCCAACTAGCAGCAGCCTCTTGTGGCCACCCAGCCAACCAGCCAGCCCCTGAGGGCCTCTTAAGGTGCCTGACAAGCCAGATGGGGCTGTTTTAGGTTCTTAAGAGCGGGGGCGCGCGGCAGGCACGTGACGGTCCCCAACCCGGACGTGGCCGGGCGCAGCCAGATCCTGGAAGTGCACTTTAAGAGCGTGCCGCGCGCGTCCGACGTCGACCTGAAGGCATGCCCCCGTTCATGCACTGAGTCACAGCAGCCGAGGCGTTGGCTTTGGGACAGCCAATGCTCTGCCACTGACTTCAGATTTATCAAGGCGCACTGTGTATAAGGCGCACGCACTGTGGGGTGCAGCGGGGGTGCGCTTGCTCGTGCACGGTTGTTATGTGTACGATTGTCATGTGCTTTACACGGCTTCTCTTGTCCGCACCATTCCAGCTCGGAGATGCTAGTCGACGTGTCATTGTTGCCCAGCGTTGCTAGCGTGTCCCATTGGCACGCACGCCGCGCGGCCGGCGCGCGCCGCTGCCCTGGCGCTGAGCGGGGGTGGCCTCCGGCGCGCTTGGGGCCGGCCGGCAGGTGATCGCGCGGGGCACGCCGGGGTTTTCGGGCGCGGACCTGGCCAACCTGGTCAACGTAGCCGCGCTCAAGGCCGCGCGCGACGGGCTGCTGGCGGTGAATATGGCCGCGCTGGAGTACGCCAAGGACCGCATCCTCATGGGCGCCGAGCGCAAGAGCGCCGTCATCAGCGAGGAGAACCGCAAGCGCGCGCCCCCCTGGGGCCGCTGCCGCGGCTGCGCAGGCAAAGGGATGTTGCGGGTCTGTCAGCGCGCGCGCGGCGCCGTGCCCAGTTAGGCACAGGGTTTGTCAAAGCGGCAGGGGCACCATTGCTGCGCAGGCCGCGACGCGATCGGCGCCTCCCGGCTGACCCCGCCCGAACGGCGCAGGCTGACGGCGTACCACGAGGGCGGCCACGCGCTGGTGGCGCTGCACACCGAGGGCGCGCACCCGGTGCACAAGGCGACCATCGTGCCGCGCGGTGCGCCGCCCACCGCCCCTGGGAATGACCGCAGGCCGGCCCGCGGTCCAGCAAACGCGTATTTGTCGGCTCCGCTGCTGTCTGCGCGACTGTCTGCGTGCGCGACCGTCCAGGCTCAGCTGCGAAGGCGCTGCATGGAGCCTGGCTGCTTTACATGCCTCTGCTGCGTTACCAACCTGTGTAAGCAGCGTTGCCAGTGTTGACAAAGGTGCTTACCAGGGTTTGAGATGCCTTGTGAGGCGCTGCCGGGCATGGGGTGCACGCTGCCGAAGCATAATAGGATGCCCGGCGGCCCGTTGCCAAGCGCGCGCGCGGCGCGGCGCAGGCATGTCGCTGGGCATGGTGGTGCAGCTGCCAGAGGCGGACGAGACGAGCGTCTCGCGGCGGCAGCTGCTCGCGCACCTGGACGTGTTCATGGGCGGGCGCGTGGCCGAGGAGATCATCTTCGGCGCGGGCGACGTCACCACCGGCGCGTCCAGCGACTTGGACAAGGTGCGCCGCCCCCGCCCTGCTCACGCTTCGTTGGGCTGCGTGCCTATGCATGCGCGCGGAATGGTGGCAACAGGATCAAGAGCAGCTATATAGGTGGCTGTGGTCTGGAGGCCGAAGTTGCAGCGCATTGGCTGGACGTCCAAAAGCAGAGGCTAGCGAGCGCGCGCTGGCGGTTTCAATGCCATGACAGCCTCCCATTGGCAAGGCAACTGCCATGACAGCCTCCCATTGGCAAGGCAACTGTGTCGAGTGTGACAGCAGCATGGCTGTGTTGCAGTGTGCAGATCAGGCAGTGAGGGTCACGGTCGCGCTGCTACCTCAACGGTGGCTGCGGCGGCGGCCGCGCAGGCGACCAAGCTGGCGCGCGACATGGTGACGCGCTACGGCATGAGCGACCTGCTGGGCCCCACCTCCATCGACTACGAGGACGGCGGCCGCTCGCTGTCGTCCGAGACGCGCGCGCTCGTCGAGCAGGAGGTGTGCCAGCAGGTCGCATTGCCTTGTTTCACTTGAGACTGAGCGTTCACATGCAAGGAGGTCCGCACATGCCTCCATGCGCGCACTGGTGAGCAAAGATTGTTTTTTCCAGGGCCGCCCTTCTGTACTGGAGAAATAGTAAGTATGCCCACCATGCCCGCGCCTAGCAATACCCATTTGCGGAGATGCACCACCCGTATAATATCATACTATAATATCATTGACCAGCGGATCCTGCTGCACTGGCAGGACATGCATTGTCATTCTGTTAGGGTTGGGAACCCTCGGGCGCGGCGCGCGCAGGTGAAGAAGCTGGTCGACAGCGCGTACGAGCGCGCGAGCGGCATCCTGCGCCGCAACGAGGCCGAGCTGCACACGCTCGCGCAGGCGCTGCTGGACAAGGAGACGCTGTCCGGCACGCAGGCGCGCCGCCCCGACTGCTGCGCGCCGTTTTGTGCGGTGGCTTGCATGTCTGAGCAGGCGTTTGGAGAGGCGGGCATGGTGTGCTTCTGTTCGTATCCGCCTGGAAGTGTCTGCATGCAAAGGTCTGTACCTCAGCTGATGGACCTCAGTCGGTGGGCACATGCGCCTCACTGACTGCAGAGTGCGCGCTCGGCAGATTCGCGAGCTGCTGAAGATGCCGCTGAAGACGAAGACTAAGGCCAGCATCACTGCGCCGGCGGCCGTGCGGCCAGCGCCGGCCGCGTCGGTGCGGCCAGGGTAGGGAGGGCAGGGGGCCACGCGGCGCTAGGGTTAGCTCGGCCTGGTTGGTTTCTGTGTGACGCGGTCTGACGAGCATCTGGTTGCGGCGGCTTGCATGGGCGCATCCTGGGGGCGGCTGCCGGGCGGGAGTAGTTCTCTGAATAGGTGGGAGGGGTAGTGTCTGTGCACGGCAGGGCCAGAGGGCGCTGGTGGCTGTCGGCAGCCGGGCGCTGGGCACGTACTGTATCAACACGGACCTATGCGGTGGGTGCTACGATGCTGCCGTGCGCGCGCGAGGATACTACTGCGGGACGCAGTCCGGTGCATTTGGTGTGCGCAAGGAGGACAGCATGCGACACGGGCTGCTGCTGTCCAGGGGGACGCTGGCGCTTGTCAGCACATGGACGGCTGCTTTTGCGGCATCTGTGGTATAGCGCCGGACAGTGCACGAGTTCTGTGGGTGCGGGGTTCAGTCGCATGGCAATGGATGCATTGTTGCAGATGGTGCATTTTTTGGCAGTAGTCATTCTGTGTGTCGTGCTTCATGAGCCAGTTGTACTGTAACATAGCAATAGAAACATAGCAAACAAATTTACATTTATGACGGTCATGCTGCAGCACCATCGTGCAGGACCCATATGGGTTGACCGGCAACCCCGTTCCTGTTCTGGCATGCATTTGCAAGTGTAAGTGCGCGCCTTCTCCTAACCCGACACACATGCACCGTCATGGTACATGCCCTTCAAGACACCAACTCCAGGGTGCATCACTCAGACATGCCACATGTGAGCCCATCCCACACTCTTGCAACCTACGGAGGACCCTGAAGGCTGGCACACAGTGCCGGAGCGCCATGTAATGAGCACCAGGCATATGACAGACCTGATCAGCGCGCCACTCTGGCTCGCCTGGTGCCCTCCTCGCTCTCACCTCTGCCCCTGCAGCAAATGCCTTCCAGCATCCGCCAGTCAGGCCGAGGGAGCAGCAGGCCTTGGCCGGTGGTGGGTACCTATAAGACGGTGCCTTGGGAAAAGAAAGCAGCCGCCTCGAGCGCGCGGGCGCCGCCTCACACGGGCCCGTTGGCGCTCATGCGCTCGATGTACTTGTCGTAGAACTCGGCCGCGCGCTCAAAGTGGCCGATCTCGGTGTAAATGTCGGCGATGGTGCCGTACGCGTCCGCGTCGCCCACGTGGTCGCCCATCGCGCCGCTGATCTCCAGCACGCGCTGCAGGTGCTGGATCGCTGTGCGGTGCTGGCCCTGCCGCAGGGCATGGAGGGTTTGAGGCATGGGCACGGGCCACGGGGCATGGGGCATGGGGCATGGGGCATGGGGCATGGGTTCGTGCACGGACTCGCGAGCAGGGAGGCGGCCTTCCTGGCCAGAGGGGCGACCGAACTGCGGCTCCAGAGCGACTTGCGGTGCAGCCTCCTCGGCCTGGTGGCAAAGGCGATCAAGCAGCAAGTCCAAACGGTGCGCATGCGCAGGGTCCAGGTCGCCACGCGCGCTGGCGGGGGCCGCGCCTGCAGGCGCGCGGCGGCGGCGAGGCCACGCGTGGCGCGCCGCTCCTGTGTCTGGTCGCCCACAAACTTGGCCAGCATCAGCGCGCGCTCAAAGCGCACCAGCGCCGACGCGCCCTGCTTCTCCTTCAGCAACCTGCCCGCGCAGCAGCGACCGCATTCCAGAGGTGCAGCACTCACTGTTCTACTTTATTTACAAGGACATCACGAGGCTGCGATGTGCAGCGGCATCCTAATGGGCGCTTGACTAGTGAGGTCCGGCACACGCTCAAACCCCACATGCGCGGCCGCACGCAGCGCTCACGGCGCCCTCGCGGGTCTCCAGCAACGCGAGCATGCCCCCGTCCGCGGCCTACCTGGGACGATCAACAGGGCACAACCTGTTCGGATGGCCGCAGGCGGGGCGCCGCACCGCTTGCCCTCGCGCAGCGCCGCGGTGCACTGGCGCGCCTCGGGCGACATGTCAATGTCCTCGTCCATGCTGATTAGCGACAACGTGGGGCCGGGCGAGGAGGAGGCGTCGCTCACGGCCGCGGCTGCCGAGGCGCCAGCGCTCGGCTCCGCGGGCGCGGCCAGCGGCGGCGGGGCGACGCTCTCGCGCACCAGCACCGCCGCCTGCGAAGCGCGCCAGGCTCAGCACGGTTGGCCAACTGTAGGAGCGCGGCGTGGCGCATGCAGTACTTCACGCTCTGTACACACGCCCAGCTCCGGCAGCGGCGAGACTGCCGCCTCTGCGCGCGCGATGTCCCAGCTATGCGCGGGCGCGTCCGTTTGCGGTGGCCACATGCGCCGATCGGAGTGTCAGGGAGCTTGCAGTATTATGACAGGCTGCGCGTGCATACTGCAGCTGCACAGACCAGCTTGTGTGGCTCCTCAGCGCGCGGGCGAGCCGCGCCAAGACTCCAGGGCCGCCGCACCGGCGACCCATAGGACAGCGCCGACACGGGCGCGGCGCCGTCCTCCGACGGCCGCGGCGGCGTGCGCGTGGGCAGCGGCTGCGGCGCGTAGTTGAGCCCGGGCGCGTACACGGTCCCCGAGCGCGCCTGGCTTGCGCGCATATAGCATATCAGGGTAAATTTAGGGTTTGAATGAGTCCCCCGAGATGCTCATGTCGCACGCGCTGGGCGCGCAGCACGCAGCACCGCCGGTGGGAGCAAGGGCCACTGCGGCGCTGCCTACTCGACATCGCTGTCGAATCTGGGCCCAAGCGGCTGTTGGGCCTGCCTGGCCTGGTCTGGCTCCCTCAGGGCGGCACAGGCTATTTCTTCGCGCTGCATTGGGCGCTGGGAAAGCAAGGTCGGCACATGCTGTCTGGTGTGCGGGCGCACAGTACCTACTCAGCCCGCTCGACGCAGATCTTACCAGCATTCAACATCTGGTTAAACTGCGACAGCTAATTTTGAGCAGGGCAGGCGCGCCTGTTGGCGTAGGCTCATGTTGATTTTCCGCAGCTGCTCATTCAGCCGCTCCAGCTCTGCCTTGCGCTGCCGCGCCGAAATGCCTGCGAGACACAGCTGCTTTTGCGTGGTTGAACGCCGTCACAGCACAGCACAGGAAGGCGTAGAAAGTGGTGGCACTGGAGATGAAAAGCTATCTGCCTTCCCTTTTCCGGCTGCAGATAACCAACAGAACTCCTGGCAAAGGTGCTCGACACGCGACGTGCGCACCGCCAACCAGCGCGCCAGTCAGCGCGACGACCTCAGTGATGCCGACCACGTCGACGCCGAAGGGCGTCGCGCACAGCCGCCCATTCTCTGCGGTGATTGTCTCGCGAGCCTGCATTCGGGTCCCACACGCTCATGCAACAGCGGGGCCCCAGCACGCACTGCTGCTGTTTGCGCCGCTTGCCTCAGGTTTGATGGCAGGCTGCCCTGCCATCCTCAGGTGCCCGCCTGCCGGACAGTGGCGGTGCAAGCATTGACTGTGACTGAAAGGCAACATTACTGTGACTTTATGTTTTTTCACAACCTGCTGGAGCACTCCTGCATGGACGCACGCACACAAACAAGCAAGGCAGTGTGCTCGTCCTCAGCGGGCCAGCGCGCGCTGCGCCGCCCCCGCCCGGCGAAAATCGCACGCACGCTCAACCCCAGGCCCTGGGGAGCGCCGCGCTGCACAGGGCGGCCAGGAGGGGCGCATCGCCCGAGGGGTGCGCTGCCTGAGGCGCAACGCAGGCAGGGCAGGCGTCCTCTACCCCGTTCCCGTCCCCTACCACGCCCTGGCTGGAGCTGCCACTGCCGGCGGAGGGCGCCCACCTTGGCCTCCAGTGCCGCGCGCGTGCGGTCCAGCTCGCGCCGCGCCTCGCCCTCAGCGTTCGCGCGCAGGCGCACCAGGTAGGCCTCCTCATCGGCGAGCGGGCCCTTGGCGCCTGCGCGTGTTTAGGGGATAGGGTTAAGGTTATTGGTAGGTTTGAATTAGAGCGACCTATCGGCGAGTGGCCCCTTGGCGCCTGCGCGCGCTGCGTCCTGCGCTCGCGCCTGTACGGGTCGGGACGGCAGCCGACGGCCGGTGCGAGTGGTCAGCACCACTCTTCGGCCAACAGAGGGCCTGGCACTGGCTTGCAGGCGCCCTGTGACAGCTACCTGCCTGCACGCCTGTTTGTGCACAGAGCTTTGCTGCACTGCAGAGTGTGCGGCTACCCCATGGGTGCTGCGAAGTCTCCGCGTGCAGTCGCAGCGCAGCAGCGAGCACAGCCCCCACCGCCTCACACTGGCTTCACAGGGAGCTTTTGTGTCAAGCAGGGATCCGCGCCATACAGCAAGCAGCGAGGCACCTGTGGACGACAGGAAGGGCTGCACGGCCAGCGCGGGCGCGCTGAGCGCTAGGTGAGCTGCTGCCAGAGCGCCGAGCAAGCCTGCCAGCGCTCGCGCTGGCCGCAAGCGCCCTGCCTCCTGCAGCAGTCACACAGTCCCAGTTGCTTCATTATGACAAGCACTCACTTCCAGACACTCGAGGGTAGTTAGACAAGACTAGCCGGACATGGTTGCAGTGGACTCGCAGGAAACACATGTGCCTGCTGGCAACCAGTGCCTCTGGAGAGACAGGACCTTTGCGTTCCACACCGCAGTAAGTTAAAAAAACAGAACTTGTAGCAGCAAGAACGAACAGCAGGTCTTGCACACCTGGCCGGTGTCTGCCGCCGCGGAGACTGGCACTGCCCGGCCGCGCCGCTGGCCCCGCGCCACTGCTGTCGGCAACAGGCGCTGGGCCCTGAGGCAGCTGGGGCACGGGCCCGCCCGACAAGGCTGTGCAGAGCGCTGCATGCCCCTGCGCCACACGCGCTGCTTGTCAGACTTGCATCGCTGACGCACAGTGCGTATGCAAGTAAGATTTCATGCAACTGCGGCGCACGTGTATCAGTGGGGCGCCTGGGCGCCACACGCCTGCGGTCAAGAAAACTGGCGGTGACTCGAAGTATACCGCTTTTGACAACACCACCTTGTGCTTGGCAGGCTGTTAAAGAGTCCAGAGATACAATCGAGCCACACGCTTTGCACGCTTTGGGACGCCCTGCCTCCTCGCTCCTCATCTATCTGCAGCATAGGTTATTGGTCACGCAAAGCTGCCTTGCCCCTGCCTTTTGCCTCTCTCCGCTACAACGTTGGTTGGCCGCAACAGCTCCCTCAACACCACAGCTAAGGCTGCGTAGCAAGGCAGGCACACGGGACAGGCGCTGCTGTGCAGAGGGTTTGTGGCGGGAGCGCATACGTCTTAAGCATACGCGGTTGGCAGGCTCAGTGGACCGCGCCTATCTGAGCAGCTCCGGGCGGGGCGCCTGTGTAGGGTCTGGTCCGCGCGCATATGGCAAATCTACAGATGGCGCCAATGCCGCAGCAGCAGCCAGTGCAGCCTCAGTACCGGCCACCGACGGCTGTGCCGCGTGAGTGCGACTTTCTCCCGTGTGCTTGCCCTGTACACGCTGAGCGGCCACGGGCCCAGACGACAGCCAGTTCTGGTAGAGCCGCTTGCTGTGCCTTGGCCTGACAGCCTCTGGTGTGCCGCGCAGCTGGGCCGCAGAGCCAGATTGTGTGCTGCGGCTGCCGGACGCTGCTCATGTACCCCCAGGTGTTTGCCCGCGCTTCACCTGGTGCTGCGCGCCGCCCGACGCCCGCGTGAAACATCCTGCGAGTGCGCTCACGTGCAGAGCTTCACAGCGCATGTACTGTGTGCGCAGGGGGCGCAGAACGTGCGCTGTGCGCGGTGCGGACAAATCACGCCAGTGCCGCCCGCCGGAGGTCCGCCTCTTGCCAGCTGCGTTTGAAACACGTTTCCAAGGTTCCTGCAAGCGTCCAGTCTTTTGCCTCACAGGCTGAAAGCACTCCGTGTCTCTGTGCAGGCGGCGAGATGGCGCAGCTGGTGTGCACGAACCAGAACTGCCGCGTGGTGCTGATGTATCCGCGCGGGGCCAGCCAGGTGCAGTGCTCTGTGTGTCACACCATCAATTGCGCAGCTGCGGTGAGTCCTCCCACCACCCCAACGCTCTGCTCTAACTCCTGCAGTCCAGCGCTGCTGCATAGCACGCTGTGCAGTGACAGAGTTGCTGCAAACTGAGCCTCCTCATCGCGGCGCGTGCGCACCTCTAGAGAACAGATCTGCGGGCATTGGGCCTGCCTTTTCCTGGTGCCAATGACGGCGCATGTTGCTTGAGCGCTTGCCGGTGACCTGGGCGCGGCTGACCAAGCGTGAGCGGTTGAGTGTGGGTGCAGCAGTTTGCAAACAGCCCGCTGCCCCACCTGCTCTGTGCGTGCGCAGGCGAATCAGGTCGGCCACCTGGTGTGCGGCTCGTGCAGCATCACGCTGATGTACGCGCACGGCGCGCAATCCGTGAAGTGTGCGGTGTGCAACCACGTCACGCCTGTGACCGGCGGCGCCGCCGCGCTGCCCGCGCCTGCGGCCGCCGCCCCGGGCCCGGCCAGCCAGCACCCCATGCTGGCGGTGAACGGCGGCGGCGGCGGCGGTGCGGCCGGCGGCGGCGCGCAGGCCGGCGGCGGCAGCGGCGGCGTGACCGTGGTGGTCGAGAACCCCATGTCGCTGGACGAGCACGGCAACGAGGCGCGCTCGCGCCCTGCCTGCCCGCTGCGCAGCGCGCGTGCCGCCCACGGCAGTGTGTGTGGCTGGACACGCACCTGCGTACCTGCTATGTATCTGCACAAACCAACAACTGTACATCCTTGTGTGATGCTGTCGCATGTGGAGGTGTACAATTCCTCTTTTGACAAATTTTTAATGCATGTTTCATGGTCAGCCGTTTGGTACGGCGCCGGACAAGTGTGGCCTGCTCTCGGAGTATGTGTCTTGCGGTGTGCGGTCGAGCACCGCATGGCGCTGACGTCGCAAGTCTGCGCTCGGCTGCAGGTGCAGAGCTTGGCGGTCGGAGTGACCAGCAAGGAGAGCTCGGCAGCGGGGGCGGCCAGGGGCTGAGCGCTCTGTGAACAGCACTGCTCTGCTTAGCACTGGATCAGACGTGGGCATGGGATGTTGCCACATTTGTCCTGAACACCAGCGCGCCAGCTTCTGGCCTTGTGGCTGGTCGGTGCGCAACCGTGGGGTATGCAGCGCATCCCCCCGGCCTGCCACTGCCTTCCGGCCTGAAGCTGGCGCGACTTTCTGGGGCAGCCTGGCTGCATGAAGTTTGCTCGAGTTGGATGTGGTGTGATGTCCTACATATGTGCATACTGCCAGTTGGGGACGCGCTCTGCTGAGTATGTCTGACAGAACTGCGTCGTCCGCACGGTGTTCCCGAAGGCCTTGATTACCTGTTCGGTTGGCTGGTTGGGCCGCATGCGCTACAAACGTGTGATAGACACGGGCGTTGAAGCGCTGCAGCCTGTGCATTCGTACTCAGAGCATGTGGGGAAAGACCTCCGCTTTGGGCTGCAATCTGCAAGGAGTGCGCATTAGATGCCATGCGTTGCTGTATGCCGTTCAGATGCTCATCTGAAGAGCCAGTGCACACGCATGGAAGGCACACGCTCTAGCTGCCGGCTCTACATGTGCCTTCAATGTCCACTTTGAAACTCAGGTAGATATCTGGCCTGTGTGAAGTTTTCCGACAAAGCCTTGTTTCTTCTACGTGCACTTTGGAAGACACTTTCCTGTTGCAAATATATGCACCTGCTTTCACCTAGATTGCTACACGACCTTTTGGGTCGCACCTAACCTCAGACTGGCACGTATCTGCCCCAAAATTGTCCTCACGCTTGTTGTGCGCCCTACAAGAAAGCAACAGCAGAGCTCAGACCTGAGCCCCGCACCATGGCAGCACCCATGCATGCCGCTTCCACCGCAAAGCTGACAGCCGCTCTGCGTCAATGACAGGTGCAAGCCTGCACACGCAAGCCCTTATGTGCCTCCTATGCATGCAAACTCTGAAACCAGGTACCCCATGGAAAAGCCTCGGCTGCTTGCGCCCAGATCACGATGCATGCACTAGCCTCGCCACAAGAGGTGCGCTCCATTCCACGCAGGCACGCAGGCACTCACCCCAACCCTGGTGATGAGGCTGCCTATGATCAAAACCTGGGGCCTGCAAACGGGCGCAGGAAACCGGATGCACAAAAGCACATGACGGAGGTGTGCCAAAATTTTGGGCCGCGCCAGGGTTGCCAGCGTGCGTGCACAGCGTGCGGGCATGCCGGGCAGAGCATGCACCACGCGGGCTACGCCGCGCGCCGAGCCTGCCGAGCTCCGGACTCTGCATCCTGAGCACCGAGCCGGCGGCGGGCTTCGACGCACAAAATTGGGAAGCGCGGGGCGGCGCCCATCTTACCGCTCCTCGATCTGGGGCAGGTTCATGATCTCGAAGACCGCCTCCTTGGGGCTCAGGTTGCTGTTGAGCACCTGCAAACCGCAGCACAGCTGGCGCTGTTCACACCTGCAGGCTGCCCAGCGGTTGTCACACAATCCTCTGTTGACGCGCGCGCCGGGCACGCCATCTGGAGTGACCTTTCGACTTGCTCTCAACATTTCAGCTCCACAGCTGCGCTTGCACCAGAACATGCACAAGAGCGGGATGTGTGCAGCGTCATAGCAAAACTCGCTGGCTCCTACCTGCCGACTGTTAAGAAGCCCAGCACTCATCACCCTTCCAAGGCTTGACACACACCCCGCCGCCCGCCGGCGGCGACAGCGCGCAGCGCCGGGCGCCGCGCCCTGCGCGCGGCGCGCGCGGGGCGCGCGCCTGCGCGACGGCGGTCAGCACGGGCAGCGACACGCGGAAGCGGCGCGCGAGCGTGACGACCACGCCGGCCGTGGCCACGCCCTCCGCCACCTGGTTGCTGCTGGCCAGGATGTCCGCCAGCGCCTCGCCGCGCCCCAGCCGCACGCCCACCGACCTGCGCGCCCGCCCGCGGCCAGCTCAAGCAGGTGCTCGGAGCAGGCTTGGCTAACAACGTCCAACAGAATTACCTACCCTACACATACCCTCGCAGCACCAGAGGGACGCCCGCCCGGAGCAGGGTCCGCCCCCACCCTGGCCCGGCACGCGCACGCATTGTCACATGTGCGGCTTGGTGGGCGAGCTGGGGCCGCCCCAGCGGCATGCACCACAGCGCAGATATGGCACGACTGATGCAGCGGCGGCTGCCACAGCCAGACCAAAGAGACGGCGCCGCGCCGTTCCCTGAGGCAAGCCGTGCGACCGCTGGCAGGGCGGCGGGAGCCGGGGGGCGCGCCGGTTGCGCGACAGCGAGCCGTAGCAGGTCAGCATGATGTCGCCCAGGCCGGACAGGCCGCTGACGGTCGCCGACTTGGCGCCCATCTTCTCCGCCAGCCAGCGAATCTCGGCGCAGCCCTGCGCGGGGGTAGGGGTGGGGATATGGCGCGCGCAGCGGGGAGCGCTCTCAGCGCCCTCTGGTCGATCGCGCGGTGACCCGCCTCGGCCTGGGCACGAGCACGGTCCGCCGCGCGCTGCTGAACGCCTCCCCAGCAGAGTCACACAAGACTTTCCACCTCCGGCTTTCCCCTCTCCCCCAGCCCTGCACCCTGCTACACAGAAAGGCTGCAGCAGGAGGTGCCCCGCAGCAGGCGCGCGGCGCCGCGCGCCTGCGCGACCAGCGCCGCCATCGCGTTGTGGCCGAGGTCAAGCCCCTCCACGATGCCGGCAGCCAACGCAAGCACGTTCTAATACTCTGCCTCCCATCTCACCCTTTCCGCTAACCCTGCACCCAGCTGCACGGCAAGGCTGAGGCGAGAGCTGTCACGCAGCGCTGCGCAGTCTGCGCGGGCGCGCGGCCGGCCGCGCCTGCGCGACCAGCGCCGCCATCGCGTTGTGCCCGAGGTCCAGGCCCTCCACAATGCCGGCGGCGAGCGCGAGCACGTTCTTGAGCGCGCCGCAAATCTCGACGCCCGTGACATCCGCGGTCGTGTTGACGCGCATGTACGGGCTGGCGAACAGCTGCTGCATCTCGCGCGCCAGCTTGGCGTCCTGCGACAGCCGCCCGCGCTGAACGATACGGTTAGAGTATAGGGTAGGGCCATATACCCTAGCGCCTCCGCCTGGCCGAAGCGCGCGGGCTAGGCGGCGGGCCCGCAGGCGCGCGCTGGCGCACTGGGCAGGGGCGTGCACGGCCCTGTTGCTCCATGCACGCGCTCGCACCTCACACGCACTTTGCGTGGCAGCGCACGAGTCTCCGGCGAGCACAGGGAGCGCTGGGCAGTGATCAGCTCTTAACGCTGACCATCACCCTCCGCAACAGCGGGCGCCTGCAGAGGGGATGTGTGGCCCTAGTGAAACGGCGGCCGCGTGCCTTGGAGGCGGCGACCACGCCGGTCGGCCGCAGGTCCATGACCTCCTTGGCGAACGAGGGCCCCGACAGAAACGCCATCGGCTGCTTGCGCCCGAGCGCGCTGGGGATGAGCTCGCTCATCATGCGCCCGCTGCCCACCTCCAGGCCCTTGCTCACGGACACGATGGGCACGTCCGCCGCCAAGTGCTCCTGCGCGCGGGGTGTGGGATGGAATAGGGTAGGGTCATGGCGCGGGCCGCGGCGCGGCCAGGCGGCTGCCCGAGCCCTGACTCCCGCCCGCGGCGGGCGCGAGCGGCCACGGTGCAGGACAGGGAACACAGCTGGGTGGCGCTGCGCTTCCGGACCCTGGCTCACCGATCCGATGGGCATGCACGGTGCCCAGGGATCCCGCACGCCAAGCGCGCCTGCCTGGCCAGCGTGCAGGGTGTGACCGGGCGTCAGGCATTTCAATGCATCCTCGCACAGCGGGCCTGCAGGCATCGGGCGGGGCCGCCGCAGCCAAGGCCGTCAGAGAGTGTGGGCTTACCAACCCTACCACAGCCGGGACGCGCGCAAGCGGCGCGCACCCGGATGCCCTGCAGGAAGGCGCGCGAGTGCTGCACGGGCACCGCGTGGATGGCGTACTGCGCGCCCGCGCACGCGGCCGCCGCGCTGGTCGTGGCCACCACGTTGCTCGGCAGCTCGTACTCCTGCGCGGCGCTCCGGTGTAGAGACGTGGGGTTGTGCACTGGTTGGGGTGCTGTGCAAGTGTGGCAGGGGTCATGCGTGGCGTCCTCTGGAATGAGCAGACACCAGCGTCGCGGCGCCATCACCCCGTCGCAAGGCACCCCTGTGCGCGACGCAGCCACGCTGGACTCTGCACCGTGGTAAGGGCCTCGACGCCTGGCATCACCTGCGGTGCCGGGCCCGCCTGGCTCGGGCCGTGCGCGCAACGGCTCACCCACCGCTTAGGGTTTGATGGGCGGGACGGGGCCGGCGGTGGCGCGCGCCTTGAGGTAGCGGGTGTTTACGTGCAGCGTGTTGATGTCGGCGCAGACGCGCGGGTCGCGCAGCAGCAGCGTGACCACCAGGTCCGGCTTCTGCCGCGCCAGCGCGCAGCCGATCGCGGTGCCGAACGAGCCGCCGCCGAACACCGCCACCTGTCGCGCCGCGCCTCAAAATCCTAAACTTGCCCTCCTCTTTCTGCGCACCCGCACGCGCGCAGCGCCAGGCATCGCAGCAATATGCCTTCCGGCAGCTGCAGCATGCACGGCCAGCGCTCCGGAACGCAGCGGGCGCATAGCTGTGGACTGGTCGCACGCAGAGCGGCGCCCGCAGGCTGCAGGGAGCGCTGCTTAGAAAGGCGCGGCGGGCGCGGGCGCGCCTTCTCCAGGTTGTCGAGCACGCAGGCGGCATCGTCGCAGGTGCGCCAGCGCCGCGACCAGCGCATCAGGTGGCGCCACGAGTCGCGGATCTGGCTGCGCTCCGCCGGCGGGTACAGCACGCCGCCGAACGCGGCCGCCGCGCTCGCGGCCGCGGCCGGCGGCGCGATGGTGGGCCGTGCGGGCCGGCCCTCCCGATGCAGCAATGCCCTGGCGGCGTCGGACAGCGCCCTGGCAGGCTCTGACGCGCTCGCCGCCCTCGCGGGCGCGGCCGGTGCCGCCTGTGCGGCCCCGGCAAGCGCCTGTGCAGGCCGATCTGCGTCGCAGGGCGCCACCCTGGCCGGGGCTGAGACGGCCGCGTCCGCCCCCGCCGCCGGCGCCGCCGGCGCTGCCGGCTGCGCAGGCCAGCCCTCCTCGTGCGACTCAGCTGTGGATGGGCTGGGCGAGCGCGCGTCCTCGCAGCCATTGACGCTTGCCTCTGCTGGATTGCCCTCCACGTGCGGCCCAGCCATGGAGGGGGCAGCGCCGCGCGCGCCCTCGCGGTCCATCACGCTCAGCTCCGCGAAGGGGGCGTGCCTGCAGAGCACATATACGCTGAGTTCAGCAGGGCTGCATGTAGGAGGCAGCGAGCGACAGAGAAGCAGACTGGTCATGAAGCAGACAGAGGGTCCTGCAAATCCAGCAGAGGGCGCACCCAGAGTGGCGGGCGCCCTCGCCGCGAGCGTCTGGTCGCGCACGGCCGTCGAGCTTGCCAGGCTGCCAGTCTGGCACAGGTGAGCTGCTGTGCGGCAGGTCGGCGCTGCCCGGCTGCGCTGACAGGAAGACGCCCCCGTTTGCCGGCACGCGCGCCACCTCTCCAGGCGCGGCTGCAGCTATGTCTGCAGCCCGCGGCGCCGCCAGGCACACGCAAGCCTGCTTGCGCCCAGCCCGAGGGCGGCGCTGAGGCCCCCACTGGCTGCCATCGCACTCACTGCTGACTCCCCAGTCCGCAGCCTGCGCCCGCGCGGCGGAGCACGCCGTGCTCGGCAGGCACCGCCACGCTCGCAGGCGGGGCTGGCCGTGCCTGGCGCCGCAGAGCGGCGCTGGTCGGTCCTCAGCCGCGCAGCCGACTGTGCACCGCATGCGCTGTGAGCCACACGCTGCGCCGTGTGCCGCAGTCTCCTGCCCCGTGCAGGCGCGGCCGCTGCCGCTGGCATAGCCGCACGCCCTGCTGCCCGCCGCGGCGCAGCGCTGCGGGCGGGCAAGGGGAGACCTCGTGCAGTGCAGCGTGCACGGCGCTGGGAATACTGGCGCGGTGTGCAAGCCTCTGCTGTTGCTGGCCGGCCCTGGCAGCAGACCCTTGTGCATGGGAGCGGCGGGCGCCGCTCACATAGACGCTCCACACGCGCAACTCGCGGGCCCAGCTGGCTGCTGCATGTGCCTAAGGTTCCGGACCTCTGTTTCGCGTAGCTCGAGGTGCCGGGCGCGACTGAGCTAACACTCCGCACGTCCTCAAGGCTGATGTGCCTGAAGCCGCACGACCTCGATGTAGATTAGGGATTACTGATGTCAGTCAACTTAACCAGGCTACTTAACCATTGGAGAAGGGTCAGGCGTCCCGCAGACCAGTGCACTGCTGAGCTCTAGTAGCTGATCTTACAGCATGTGCAACGACTCTGGGTGGCCACCAGGCAGCCAGCAAGTTGCAGCTCCTGGCAGTGTACCAGTTGGCACAGTTGGAGACGTCCCCTCTCGCAACCCATACAGTACCAGGCTCTGGCAGCCAGGCAGCAGGCTGACCAGCGCTGGTCACCCACAAGCGGCACAGCCAGCCCGCCTGCTCAGATGTAGCCGAGCGCGGTGGCCACGGCAAACACCAGGAACAGGCTGCCGCCCACAAACGCGATGGTCTTCTCGGAGATGTACCGCCCCGCAAACTCGCCGCCGAGCACCGCGATCGCCGTCGCCAGCACGTGGCCGAGGATGGCGCCCAGCGCCACGCCTGCGCCGCGCGCGCCGCCCTGTCCCAGCCAGCTGCTGGCAGATCGATCAAGTGCTCTGACAGCCCAGCAGCTCGCTGCAAGCACAGCAGTCGGCGGGACCCCGCCACCTCTCGGACTGCTCGTTGCGCTGTGTTTCCGCGCGCAGCTGTTCCCCGTGCAGCGCCACAGGCAAGTTTGATACGAACCCCAGCATCCACACTCCCAGACGCGCTCTGCCCTGCCTGGGCAGCGGCCGCCCTGTGACGCCTCATGCAGCTGCCACAGAGCGGACGACGCTGCGGCGCGCAAGGCACGCGACACGCCGGCGGGGCCCCCGCCCGCGCACCCAGCGGCCAGTGCGCGGCGCCGAGCGCGACCGTCGCCAGCATCGAGCGGTCGCCCCACTCCGCCAGGAAGATGAGCGTGCCGACCTGTGCACGCGTTTATAGGGTAGGGCAGATATGGGGTACATACGGTATAGAGTATAACCTACCCTATACCCGCAGCGGCGCATCAAGAGGTGCTACCCCTGACGGAAGCACACGCAGCAGCGGCCCTCGCTGCACGCTGCGCGCGCCTCCAGGTTCGCGCGGGTGGGGGATCAGCGGCCCGCCCGCGCGTGCGCGCGGTCACGCAGCCGCTGTTCCGCCCCATCGGCGCCGCGCCTCCCCCCCACACCCCTGCGGCTGCCTCCCCCACCCTCCGGGTCAGGACAGGGTCAGGGCAGGGCGCGCCCGCCCACCCCGCCTGCCGCCGCAGGCGGGGGTGGACGCCCGGGCGGCACCTCCACGACGGACTGCCAGGGCGTGCGCGCGGTCACGCGGCCGCCCTGCTCCGCCTCGTCCAGCTCCTCCTGCGCCGCCGCCAGCTCATCGCCGCCCGCGCCCTCGCCCTTGCTGGGCATGCTCCACGCGTCCTGCGCGCCGCCCACCGTTTACACTACCGGCGGACAGATCTCTGTGTGGTGGGCCAGCCAGGATTTACTCCGGGTCTGTGTGAGCAGCCCGCGGTGGAGGCGGCCGTTGCGGGAGTTTCCATACACAAGCGCGCGCATGCCCACGAAAGCCTGCAATGCCTGCCTTCACAGGGCTGGTCACATCAGAGGTGCCCGACTATACCGCACCAGTCTGAATCTTGTACAAGGGGCCTTCACAGTCTTGGCATGGGCTCAAAAAGGGCACGAGCGGGAGCGGACGCCAGCAGGCGCGCAGAGAGGTGTCGCGGCCTCGCGGGGTGCGGCCAGGGCGGCGGGATCCGCGCGCCCGCAGCGTCTTGACGCCAAAGTACACCATCAGCGCGACGCCCAGGTACTGCCCGATCGGCAGCGAGCTCTTGAGCGCGTCCGGCACGCTCTTGCACGCGTAGCCGATGCCGACCGAGATGATCGTCATGATCGCCAGTGCCAGCGACGAGCCGATGAAGCTCAGCCACTTGCCCACCTGCGCGCCCTCGGGTCGGCTGCAGCGCGGGAGCCCAGTGCCGCGGGAAGCGGGCGCGCTCGCGCCGCCAACCCACGTCGATTGCGTCACCGCTACGACATCAGGCTCACAGCGCTGGCGCAAACCTACCGAGAGCGAGACGCTGCGCATCTGTGGGTCATCGCCCGCCCTGTGCCCCCGCCAGCACCATGCAAGCACGCCCGTAGCCCTATCCCTACAACCCTAACCCATTCTAATCGCGCACCTTCATGGCCAGCAGCGCGGCTATGAAGAAGGTCTTGTCGCCAATCTCCGACAGGAAGATGAGCGCAAAGGCCGCCAGGAAGCCTGACCTGCCCAGCACCGAGTTCGCGGCCCACTCCTGCACCCGCGCTTGCTCCTTTGGACACACACTTCAGCCACTTGCTCTTCAACACTTGCGCTTGGGCCGTTCACCAGCGCTGTCTGTGCATGGGTGACAGCATGTGTGCTGCATGCACCTGCTCTATCACCTCTCTCATACCCATGCTAAGCAGGGTGCGGACCCGGCATGCACTCTGGGACACATAGAGGCTGAGGCCCCAGCACGGGCATACCCTTGGATGGCGGGCGCTCGCTGTCTCACAGTGCTGCACGTTCCTGCAGAGGGGCACAGAGCGCTGCGCTGCACAGACGTGGGCGCGCCTGCACCACAGGCGTGTACCCGCTGGTATGTACGCACGCCCCTGCGACCGCCACGAGCGCCAGCGTGCCGCCGACCCAGAGCAGCGGCTTGGCCTGGCCGCTGCGCGCGCCAGGCCCATGTTGGGCAGGGCGCGCTGGCCTTCAGCTAGCTTCTGCACTGTCAGCAGTGAGACCAGACCCCGCCAGACACAGAGCAAGTGGAGCCTGCATTGGATGCCGCACGAACAGTAGCTGCAGGAGTAGCTGCGCCGTGCGCTTCACTCAGGCCTGTCCAAGCTGACGGCGAAGGGCCTATATCGGCGGCCATTCCAGTTGCAGGTCTCAAACTGGCTGCAGTCCTAGGCAGCGAGCCAGCCAGCTATGTGGGAGCCCTCCCCCAAGGCAGCGGATTGGCGTAGCTGCTTCCCAGTGTATGGCAAGGGACAGGCAGGCGCCGGGCCGCAGCGCTCCCGGGGAACCAGCGCCGGCCCCAGCCGAGGCCGCGGCGCAGCGGCGCAGGCGCGCTCACCTGGCGCTGCCGGGCGAGGGCAGCTCCGGGCTGCCCTCCGCCAAGTCGCCCGAGGCCGCGCTGGCCGCGACGCGCAGGCAGCGCGCCGCCCGGCACGGCCGCCGCTGCGCATGCAGGCGCTGCACGAAGCAGCGCTCGCGCGGGCGGCACGGGCGCAGGCCTTCGCTGCCTGCCCGCAATCGCGCATTCGCCTTGCCTGCCAATGCCCGAGCAGAGGCAGGCATGCACCAACACGTTGCACCAAGAGGGCTGCTACGCACCTGCCCTCGGCGCGCGCTGCGCTTGCCGCGTACAGGTGTGCGGGCAATGCGCGGGGCAGGCCGCCTGAGCAGGGCGCTGCAAAAATGCTTCCCCTAACACCTTCATCGTTGCAATGCTTGCGCGTTTGACTCCGAGACGACTCGTACGAAGCCTGCTCTCCTCGCTTGTCTCCTTCACATCATCCCTGTGGGGTTTCCTAGCGTTTTGAGTGCAGAGTGCAGAACGACAGCTCGCTTCAGATCGTGAAGCAGTGGGGACAGTGATGTGACGCGCAATGGCCAGCGCAGCGAGCAGCAGCAGCAGCACGACGCCGCGCGTAGACGGCGAGGTGGTGGGCAGGTACCTGCTGCGCAAGCACGGGTCGCCCGTGCGCGGCGCGGCAGCAAAGCCCAGCGCATGCAGAATCACGCGCGCCGCCGCTGAACCTGTGAAGACCCACGTGCAGGAGCAGGCGCGCCCTGCTGCGAGTGCAAGGCGGCGGCACAGCTGCGTGCTGGCTGGCACCGTAGCGTGGTGCCCACGGAGTCCGCTGGATAGCAACCGTCTACTCACAAGAAGCAAAGTGCTGTGCTGTTCAGCATTCTGTACCTGCACTGCTCGGTGCCAGAGGGTGATGGCCCCACACATCTGACGCACATGAGAACAACTTCTGTTTAACAGGTGACTGCTTCAAGCTGCCGTAGAGTTTAGCTGCGACATGGTCGTCATCGCTGCTGCACTGCCAGGTGCACAGCGAGGGCGACGGCGCTGCGCCGGGAAGCCCTGCAAGCTGTGCGGCTGATATGGAGCTGCTGGCCACGGACGAGGCAGAGGAGCACTTCAGCACTCCGGCCGCGCACGTGTCAGCCACGCCCGACCGCGCCGCCACGGCGACCCCGCCGCAGCACCACGCCACGCCGCTGGTGCCGCCGCTCAGGCTCGGTGCGGCGCTGCACCCGCATGGCTGCCGCAGCGTAAGCAGGAGCCGCGCACTCGCACGACAGCGCATCACGCGTGATAGCCTGCTGCGCGGCACCCGCGGCACGCTTGCTGCTGCCGGCGGCGCAGGCAGCAGCGTTAGAGATTTCTCCAGGCATACCTAAGGCAAATACACTGCAGGTCAGGCCCCTATCCCTATGCTGCTGGCGGCGCAGGCAGCAGCGTGGCCGCGCTGGCGGTGGAGCGGCACACCAAGGCGTCCGCCGAGCTGGCCGCGCTGCTGGCTGGCAAGGACGTGGCGCTGGCGGGGCGCGACGCGGACCTGGCCGCACTGCAGCGCGAGCTGGCCGCGCTGCGGCGCGAGCTCGGCGCCGCGCGCGCGGCGGTGCAGCAGGTGCGGCGGGCGGCGCGCCGCGGCTGCGCCGCCGCATGAGCTGACCGGTTGGGCGTGTTCTGGCCGGGCTCGCGTAGGACGGCGCAGCTGACCATGTGGTGCTAACCCCAGGCGTGGCAGGTTGGGGCCCGGGCGTGCGAGCGTCTAGCCTGTACGCTTGCTGTGGTCCGCTGAGTGCAACAGCCGCATTGGCGCATGGGTGTAAACGACGGAGGTGAAAGAGGGAGTGGAGCGCGCGCAGCTGCGCGAGGAGCGGGGCGCGCTGCGGCGCGAGCTGGCGGCCTGCAGCAAGGTGGCCGCTCCCGCGCTCGCCGCCCCGCGCACGCCTCATGCGCCCCGCCCCGCTGCCTGCCTCACGCAGCGTGCGGCAGACAGACAGGGCCAGCACCCGAGCACGGTGGCCTGCTGCGTAGCCTGTCCGTGGGTACCATGTCATGACCGACAGTTGGCCCGTCACTATTGATTGTTTATGCTTTTATTCTTTTATTTTATTCTTTCTTTTATTCTTTCTACTTCGATCTTCTACCGTCAAGCTGTTGGATGACCACTGAGGGACCAAAGAGCAGCTAAAACAGCTGACTGAAGGTGTGGGGTCCAAGCTGAGCGCGGCGGCGGCCAGGCGGACGGCGACGCCCAGGAGCTGCGCGAGGCGCTGGGCGCGCTGGAGGAGCAGCTGGCCGCGCGCGACGAGCAGGCGCGGCCGCACCCCAGCTATGGTTAGGGTAGGGCAAACCCTAGCCTTGAACCCTATGAGCTGACAGTGCGCTCAGTCTGCGCCCGTGCCAGCGCTCCCATGATGGTGAGCGGGCGCGCGCGCGCCCTGAGTGCGCGCTGGGGCTGCACGCGCTGCTGCCGACGGCCGCGCGCATCACGCGGTTGGACGCCGTGCACCGCGCGCAACCGCAAAGTGCATCATGGTGCGGCGATAGCACCGTGGCAGCAAGCGGCCGCACGGACCGGGCTGTGCGCGCGCGCGCGCAGGTCGCGCACGCCGCCACCGCCGCCGACGAGGCGACGCAGGCCGCGCGCAACGCTGGCCTGCAGGCCGGCCTGGCGGCCGCGGTGCTCGCGGACAGCCTGCGCGCGACCGCCGCCGGCGCGCTGCCGAGCCCCGGCGCGGGCGGGCCGGGGCTGGCGTCAGAGCCAGGGTTTGGCCGCCGCGACGCGGACGGCGGCGCCGGGCCTGGCGCCGGCGCAGGCGGCGAGAGACAGGGTACAGAGGGCGGCGACCCTAATCCTATTCCTAACGGCCGCAGCGGCGACGGCGGCCTGATGCAACTGTGCACGCGCTTCGCGGCCGCGCACCTCGCGCTGCAGGAGCGCTACCTGGAGGAGGCGGCGCAGCGGCGCGCGCTGCACAACCAGCTGATCGACCTCAAGGCGCGCGCGGCTGGCCGCGCGCGCGGCTGCGCATGGCCCAGGGCTTGCGCTTGCTCACGTTGCAGGGGGAACAGCAGCCAGGTGGAGTGGCCTGTGAGCTCTCCCAGGAAACGCGAGCATATGAAAGGGCTGGGCGGACGGATAGAAGATGTGCTAGTCGCTGAAAGAATGTGCACCTTGGGCTCTTAACATGACAGCCTGCAGCAGACAGCAGACTCCGGGCTTGTAACGGCGCAGGGCGCGATCCGGGTCTTCGCGCGCGTGCGCCCGCCGGCGCCCGGCGAGGCGCTGGCGGCGGGCGCGCCCGCGGCGGTGCGCGTGGACGCAGCCGCCGGCGCCGTGGACGTGGTCGCCGGCAGGTGTGCCGCGCTCGAGCTCGCTCAGGCACGTGAGTCGCACATAATCAGTGAACTCAGTGAACCTGCTGTCGTAGAGTGCGGCGCGGCGCCCCACATCCGATTTCGCTTCTGCCCCGCGCGCGGCGCGTGCGCGCCAGCACACAGAATGGCGTGGCCTTGGGCTGATGAGCCGTCCAACCGCCAGCGTCTGTGGCACTGCGCGTCTTTTACATTCCTTTTGCCTCAAAGCAGCTTGGCGCTCGGAGCCTGCAGATTCCGAGACACGGTCGACAGCTCGGGGCGCGCGGCCGCTGCGCCGGCAGGGTGGGCGGCGTCGCCAGGGATGGCGGGCTGTCGGCCAGCCGGCGCGTGCAGCGCTTCGCCTTCGACGCCGCGTTTGGCGGCGGCGCGCCGCAGGCGGCGGTGTACGCGGAGGTCGCGCCCGTGGTCACCTCGGTGCTGGACGGCTTCAATGTGTGCATCTTTGCGTGCGCGCCCGCCGCGCCCGTTTGGTTTAAGCAGCCCTAGCTGGCTGAAACAGGCTTATAGCCTGATAGGCCTGAGTGCGCCGAAAGGCGCGCGCACTGAAAGCCTTCCTGGCCGGGCTGGTGGCCACTCTTTATCCAAAACCTGCATGTGAAGAAAGCGCGTGGTTCTGCTCACATGCAACGCAGCAGGCGCCATGCAGCCATTGCCATGCTCCCGCGGCGCTCAAATGCGTGGCCACACATGCTGTCCGCCAGATTGCAGCGGGGGACATGGCAAACCCAGCACAGTGCCTCGCCAGGTGGCCAGAAACCGCATGTGACCTATATGTTGCGTGCCTGTGCCCATGCCATGAGCCAGGAGCGATGATGTGGCAGCAGTGCTGACATGTGCAGGCGCGGCGCGTGCAGGTACGGCCAGACCGGCAGCGGCAAGGTCCGCACACCCGCGCCCGTCCGCATTCCGCATGCTTTCATGTGCCCGGCAGGGCTGCGAGTTGCGCCCTGCTGGTCGCCCTGCCTGCCTCCAGGCCAGCCGCCGCCCTGCCTGGCGCCCAGCAGAGCGCATGCCGCAGCCCGCCCTGCTCTCATAGGGCTGGTTAGGGTATACCTATGCTATACCCTGGCCCGCGCCGCGGCTGCGCAGACCCACACGATGGAGGGCCCGGAGGCCGACCGCGGCGTGGCCTTTCTGACGCTCGCCGATCTGTTCCGCATCGCGGCCGCGCGGCGCGTGGAGGCCGACGTGAACATCGCCGTCTCCATGCTCGAGGCGCGCGCGCCCAGCCCACGCGCGCGGGGCCTCCGGGCGTCGCTCGCCGCCACGCGGCCGCCGATTCGCACGCGCGCGCTGCTGCGGCCGCATACAAGGCATGCGCCGCTGCCGTGCGCCGGTGCGCTGGCCGCCCTCAGCTGGCGCGCTTGCTGGCCGCGGCGTCGGCCGCGTCCTTGCTGGAGGAGCGCGCATGCACGCCCGCGCCCGGGCGGCGCGCGCGGCTCGGCCCATGCACATGGACGGCACAGTGTAATAGCTGAGGAAGGCTGAGCGCGCCCAGCGCCACACCCTGACCCCTATGGTGGCGCGCGTAGGTGTACAATGAGCACCTGTACGACCTGCTCGCGGAGCCGGGCGAGGGCGGCGCGCGGCCGCGCCTGGATGTGCACCTGGGCCCCGGCGGCGCGGCGGTGCCGGGCCTGGCCGAGCGGGCCGCCGGCAGCGCGGCCGACGCATGGGCGCTGCTGCGCGCCGGCGCGGCCGCGCGCGCGTGCGCCGAAACGCGCGCCAACGCGCGAAGCAGCCGCTCGCACTGCCTGCTGCGCGTGGCCGTGCGCTGCCGCTCGCGCATCACCGGCGCGTCCGCCTGCCCGGCTCCCTGCGGGACCTGTGTCAGCACACTCTCTGTCGTTGCCTGGTCCTGGCTAGGGCTGTGCTGTTTGCCGTCTGAGGGCAGGGCGGCTGGACCGCGCACGAGCCGACGGGCCACCCCCGGCACGGCCACAGGCCTGCCAGCGTGCACGTCCGCACGCCGTCCCCCGCGCACCGGCCTTCACATGGCCCGTCGAAAGGCGCTTGCGGCCCGTACGGCCGCCGAGCGCGCCGCGCTTGTGTGTTTGTGTGCCAGCACGCTTGATAACTTTACCTACCCTACCCTAAGCCTACTAAAACCCCCAGCGCCCAGGCGACGCGACGCACGCGCGGCTGTGGCTGGTGGACCTGGCGGGCTCGGAGCGCCTGAGCCGCAGCGAGGCCATGGGCGAGCGGCTGGCCGAGGCGCAGGTGCGGCCGCGGCCCCTCGCTGGTCACCAGGCAACGCGCCCCGCGCGCGCAGTGCAGCGCTTGCCGCTGCGCGCCTCCGGGCGGCGCCCAGCCCTCGCGCGCTCTGTGCGCGGCGCGGCCGCGCGCGGCCCTGGGCGTGCCGGGCGGCTGCAGCCGTGTCGGGCGGCTGCGGCCGTATGCGGGCGCGCGCAAGGCGCCTCGCCCGCCGCGCCAGCACATGTCCCAGTCTGCCAATGAGAGGCTTGGCGCGTGCAGGCCATCAACCGCAGCCTGAGCGCGCTGGGCGACTGCGTGCACGCGCTGGCCACGCGCGCGCCGCATGTGCCGTTCCGCGCGTCCAAGCTCACCAGCGTGCTCGCGGTGCGCGCTCGCCGCATGCCTGGCACTGAGTAAGAAGAGGCGGGACAGCAGACCAGTGGGGAGCATGCAGGCGACACTGAAGCTCCGGTGTGGTGCGAGGTGTCGCGCGTGTTGGATACCAATCAGCCTGAGGGCCGGAAGAGCCCGAGTTTACACATGCTTTGCTCATGCTCCCCGCCCAGTGCGGCTGGTTGTCAATGCGCTTCATCAACGCGCGGACCCGGCCCCGCGCAGGACTCCCTCAGTGGCGACGCGAAGACCGTGATGCTCGTGGCGGCGAGCCCCGACGCGGCGGACGCGGGCGAGACCGCGTGCAGCCTGGCGTTTGCGGCGCGCGTGCGCGGCGTCGAGCTGGGCGCCGCGCGGCGGCAGCTGGACGCCGGCGGCGATGCGGCCGCGCTGCGCGCCGAGCTGGCCGCGCTGCGCGCGCAGGCACGGCCGCCCCCGTCCTGCAGGAAGCCCTAGTAGGGCAATAAGCCGTACCAGGGAAAGTCCCAGGGCCAGTCTGGCGTAGGGCACGCCGAGCTGCCGCGCCGCGCGGTCAGGGGCAGGGCGTTTCCGCTGCCGCCAGGGTTGCAGCCGCCCTGTCCGGCGCATGCGCGGTGACGACAAATGCTGCTTCCGCTGCAGCAGCGACACAGGCCCGACAGCAAGGACGCTGCCCCTTGCCTGAGCTGGAGGCCGCGCAGGTCAAGAGCGGCGAGGCGGAGCGCGGCGCGCTGGCGGCGGCGGCCGAGGATGGCGCGCGCGCGGCGGCGGCGGCCAATGCGGCGCTGCGCGCACGGGAGCGCGCGCTGGCCGCCGCGGAGGCCGCCCTGGCGCACGAGCGCGGCCTGCGCGCGCACCGCGCGGCCGTCGCCCAGGCAGGCGCCCTGGCCGGGGCCTGCCTTGTGCGGGGCCCAACGCGCGCCGGTGCTGCGCGCCGGGATAGAGGCGCGGATGCGGCCCCCGAGCGCGCCCGGCGGGCTGCATGCACGCCGGCCTGCGGCGCGCATTGGACAGCCCCATGCAGGCAGACGCCCGCGAATCGTGCCTCCGCTCAGTGCGCGACGAGGCCACCTCAGCAAGGCGGCGCTTGCTGGCGGATAGGCTTCCGTCGCCCGATGTGATCATCGAGGCCGGCATCCCCGTGTTGACTCAGCCCGGCTCCAGACCCGGTCTGCGTCTCAGACCGGGCTTAGAGCGCCGCCGGCGACGCCGCGGCAGGCGCGCGCGAGCGGCGAACGCGCAGTTGCGGCAGCGGCAGACCCGTCACCGGCGCGCACGCCGGCGGCCAGGGCCAGGACGCTGCCCTGCCCGCTGGGGACGCCGCGGGCCACGCCGCAGGCGTCGCCGCGCGCCTCGCCGCGCGCGGAGCCCGAGGTGGCGCATGGGCCCTGCACCCTACCGTATATACTCTGGCGCAAATCACCCGAGTGTGACTCAGCGCCGAATGACGCCCTTGACTGTCGGTGGTGGCGTGTAAGGCCTCACCTTGACGCCGCTTGAAAGAGGAACACCCTGGACTCCTGTCTGCATGGCGCAGAGCCACAGCAGCCGCGGGTTGTACGGGCAAGCATGCGCTGCGGTTGCCCGTGCCCAGCCTAGCGGAGCTGCGCCTGCCCAAACGCAACGCCGCAGCGGGCTCGATCATGGAGCGCCTCACCAAAGCAGCCGAGCCCTCACTGGTACGCGCGGCGCGGGCGCAGGACGCTGCAGCGGCTTACACGTCGCCGGCGCCCGCGGCGTGCGCGGCGGGCTCGCCCGCCGGGCGGCCGCGGCTGTCCACGCCCATGCGCACCGCCGCCGCGCGCTCCGCCTCGGCGGCCTTCACCGGCATGAGCACGCCTGCGGCGCTGCGCGGATCTGTGTTCAGGGGCACCCCAGGGCCTGCGGGCAGCTCCAGCGGGCCGGCGCAGCGGGGGCCGGGCGCGGGCGCAGGCGCGGGCGCGCGCGCGGCGGGCCAGGCGGCCGATGCCGCCGCGGCGCTCGCGGCCGGCCGCCGCGCGGCGGCTGTGGCGGCCGCCGTGACCGGCCGCGCCAAGTCGAGCGCGGCCGCGGCGGCCGCCGCGCGGCGCGTGAGCGGCAGCGGCGGCGCGGCCGGCGGCGGCGGACGTGGAGCGCCCAAACAGGCACCAGGAGGCGGCGTCCAGGGCGCGGCCGCTGCGCCCAGCCGGCTCCGCGGCGCGGCGCATCGGCTGGCGCCGGCTGCTGCCCTGCCCTGCCCTGTGCCTAATCTGGCGAGCCATGCACCGGCTTCGGAGCTGGCCGGGGCCTCCGCAGCGGAGGGCTTGGGCGCCGAGGCAGGGCCAGGCGAAGCCGGGGGCGGGGCGGCTCCGGGCATGGCCGCAGGGCCGTCTGCTGCGACGCCAGAGCGTGCGCCGGCCAATGGGCGCGGCGGCGAGCGCGAGGCCGAGCGGGCATGCGCTGAGGAGCAGGCGCCACCGGAGCAAGAAGCTGACGAGGGAGCCAGCGCGGCGGGGCGCAGAAGTGGCTCAGAGGACGCGCAGGGCGAGGGTACGCCCCAAGGCTGAAACGCATGCGCCCTGTGGGGGTGGGAGCTTCCGGCAGCGCCATGTCGCTGGCCGGGTTTGCTGCCCGCCCTGCGTGTGCGCCGAGAAATGCATGCTCGCGTCCCACATGTCCTTCGCTCTGGCATGACATGCTGTGTGGCCTGCACCGCGCAGCCCTGCACCCGCACCCGCTCTGGCCACCAACGTGCAGTGCCGGCCCGCTGACACACTGCACATTATGCAGCGCCGTCAGTCGATGCTCAGTGGCACAGTCTTTCTCTCCTGTGCTCTGAAACTTTCCGACCTACCGTGCGCGGACAGGGCTCAGCAACGCGGGCGGCGCTGACCTGGGCGTGGAGCGCTCCGCGCACAGCGCCAAGGAGAATGTGGCCGCCGCGCCGGGGGCGGCAGGCCCGCACTGTGACGCGGCCCTCAGCGGCCGGGAGCTGGTGCGCGCGGCGCTCACCCTGCATCAGTGCTGGAGCAGGCCGTTTGAGCGCTTTGTCTTTGCTCGCTGCGGCAGGCGCTGGGTGCCATAGCAAGCAGGCATGTCAGGGACTGAGCCCCGGCTGTTCGCCAGCCCCCAAGCTGCCCCATATGCCGACGGCGCGCATGGCTGGCCGGCAGGCGCCCGAAGACGACGGTGCTCCAAAGGCGGCCCCCACCAGGCCTGAGGGCCGCGGAGTTAATGGTGCCAACATGGGTGTGGCCGCCGGCGGAGCCCGGGTGCGCATGTGGTCCACTCCAAGCGCACGAGGCGCTTATGTGCACCCACAGAGTCCGCGGCATGTGCGAGCAGTCCACACAGATCCGCATCATGCATGAAGGACTGTGGCACCATGGCTTCGTAGGCGTGATATGCGCCACAAAAGCCTCGGCAAATGTGAGCAGGGCTCCTTGGCTCTTGAAGCGGTGCCGTGGTGTTCCACTGGGAAGTACGTAACGCCGCTGAACATGCGCGCCTCGAAAAGGGGCGGCCAGAGCCGACTGTGGACGACCCTGGTGCCGTGGTGCGCTCTCACTTGACGACGCCATGCTATCATGAAACTGTCAGTTGCGCAGGGCAAGGCGCGAGCGAACCTGGCGCCCGCACAGACAGCACCGCTGGGGCGCACGCCGCTGCAGCGCCTGCGCAACCGACCCGGCTGGGCCCCGGCATGAGAGTCGGCTGTGCCTGGGCGCCGACGCAGACGCTGCCACTGGGGCGCATGCGCTGCATGCCCTGCGCCACGCGCTCCACTGGGCCCCGGCATGCTGGTGCTGTGATATGCCTGGTCGCCGGTCCTGGTCACAGCCGCTGGGGCGGCTCGCCACCGCAGCGCCTGCGCCGGGCTGGATCCCAGCATCAGGGGGCCGGCTGTGCCTGAGCGCCTGTCCACAATACAGCCGCGGGAAGCGTGCCAATGCAGCGCATTGACGCCGAAGTACCTCGGCCTGGGCGTGCAATGATCAGATGCCCCTGGGCCTGGGCGTGCAAATCCACCACCAGAAGACCCTGAGTCTGTGCGAACAGTTGCACGCCGCATGGGCTCAGGTGACGTGGTCTGGCTCGTGGTTGGCCATGAGCTGTGTCGACCCTGGGGCTGGTGCGGCTTCGGGCGTGCAGAGTGCTGAGAGAGATGCATCAAGTCTGTAGGCTATTTGACGTATATATGCAGCTGGTGCTGACAGTGTTGCCAGGGATGTCAGATAGGGCTGTTTTGACCTGGCGCCATTCTCTTGTCCATGCTGCTGTTGACCTGCAACCGTGAACCCCACTGCCTACTGGTGGTGTGTTATCAGCAAGGCACTGCACAAATTGAGCGGCTATGTCTGGGCACTGGTATTGCTTGAGTTGTCAGCATTTCTTGCTGAGTGTGACCTCATTTTGCGGCGCGTTGCGGTAACCCATTGTAGACAAGTGGGTTTGAGGATCCGCACGGATGCTTGTCACGTACTTGGTCTCCATGTCGAGTGCTCGCCTGTGGGTGACAGTCTGGGTCTCGTCCCGCTTACAAGTTGCCAGGGCATGCGCGCAAAAAGCAGCACATGCACCTACTTGTCCCACTGTCTATGCCAATTCGGCTTGCCAAACTATGCATCCAATACATGCGTGGTGCACCCGGGACACACGCAGTGGTGTTTGTCAGAAGTGCCAACACACGCCACCTCTACACCTGTGCTGACTGAAATACAGGCTGGTGGCATCAACCCGATGTCACCAGCCGGCGCCAATGCCCACGAATGCCTACCTGCGGGCCCGGCAGCAGCCCCGCCCACCAGCGGCGGCACTCAGCGCCTGGTCGCGCGGCTCGCGGCCGGCGCGGCCTTCCTGGCGCGCAGCTTGGCCTCAAACAGCTCGTCCGCGCCGCGCGTCCGGGCCCGCTTCACGGCCTCGGCCCTGCAGCAAACTTGTGATGGTCAGTGCTCTGCATGTCAGGGGCCGCCTGGCATAAGGTCCGTACACAGACAGGCCGGCCTGCCACAGGACTTGGCGCCAATGCTGCTGGCAGTGCAAAAAGGCGCACGCGCGGGGAGCCATAAGCAGTGTACTGGATTCAACTGGTATGTCCTCACAGTTCCATGTGCAAGCAACCCTGCTCGTCCTGGCACGTTGGAAAGGAAGCTCGCGCTCAGACGTGCCGTTCGTCACTCGCAGCAGTCACTGCGAGGCTCGGCGGTGGCACACTGTGCGCACATTACTGCCAGGCACCAGGCTGGCCAGTGTTGCACACCAAAAAGGTCTGGGCCTGCCGCAACTGACGGAGGGGCACGTCGGGGCCGGCGCCACCCATGCCTAGACACATACACGCAGCTGGTGCGTGTGACCAGTGCCCGCCGGGCAACGCCGGGCAACGGCGCACCTGAGGAAGGCCTCGGTATCAGCCAGCGTCTCGTAGTAATCCCGCTCCGGGGCAAAGGCGCGCCGCGCGCGCCTGCCGCCCGCGTGCGCGACCTTCCGAAACGCCTTGAAGTCTGGCACGGACGCCAGATCTGGCGCGTACGCGTCGGCGTCGCGCCGCGCGCCCCCGGGCGTGTACGCCTGCACGATGGGGGACCTCGTCACAGTCACACACGCATGCTGTGCCACATCCAGACGGCCCCTGCCTCCAACACGCCGTCCCCTAGGATAGTACGCTCCTGCCTCTGCACGCACTTTCAGCGACCAACCCTTTGCGCCAGCCAGCCACTTCACATGTTATAGCAGGATTCAATGCTCTATATCTCTTGCAACTCGCAGTGCGGGGCAACCACAGCGCTGCTCTTATTTACGCTTATCCTTATCCATGCCGGTAGCCGCTTCAGAGCGTTCCCGAAGGGATAAGGCGGCCTTCAGCCTGCCAGACACATACCGAGCAGGCGTTGGCCTGTCCAAGCACTGCGCATGCCAACCCCAGACTGCACCCATGCCACTGCAGCAACCTGCTTCACACTGTGCATGCCGGGTCCCAGCTGCAGCCGTGCGGCGCACCCGGACCAGGAGCCCCGGCATGTGCACCGTCGACGCGCCCTCGTCGCCAGCCTCCGCCTCATGCGCGCCGCCGTTGGCGAGCGCCAATGGGCTGTCTGCCGCGCTGTCCCCACCGCCGCCGGCGCTGCCATCCGCGGGCCCGCCGTCCGCGGCGCCGGCCGCCGCCGCCGCTCCCACCACGCCGCCGGGCGTGCGCCGCCCCAGCAGTTCTGCCCCCTGACCTGGTCCGCATTGCACCACGCCGTTGGCCCCGCCCGCAGGCCGCTGCGGCTGCGCGCCCGCCTGCCGGGCAGCGGCGGTGCGCTCGGGCGCGCCCCCAGCTCGCCCGGCGGCCGGCTGCGGCGCGCCTGCGGGCGGGGCAGCGGCGCCAGGCACTGCGCTGGGGCCCACTGCCGGCTTGCCTGCGCCACACAGCAGTTTGCTACACACTGCAGTTGCAGCGCCTTGCAGCATGCAAAGCTCTGCTGTGCCCTGGTGCTTGCCTGCCCCATGGCGGCGCACCCTTTTGCTTGCCTGCATCATGCAGCATATACTTGTGCAGTGCAAGAAAAGCCAGACGGTCAGAACTAACAGCACAGCGCAGACACGGTACAGGACTTGGGACTTGAGACTCCCCGAAGGACGAGTAAGGACTTCGGACATTTAAGACTAGGACACCACGTGCAGACCTGGGACCTAGGACTCCCAGGACTCCTAGGACCAGGACCTAGGGCTATGACAGGATTTCTGGGTCGTGGCTGTGAGCAATGCCGGGCCATGCAGGGGTGCAGCCGCACCGCCGCTTGGCAGGCCAGCAGCAGCGGGTCGATCGCTCGTACGCATCTCGTGGCCACCGCCTGCGGCGCCGTTCGCTGACGCACGCTGGGATGCAGCGCGTATGGCCGCCGGCTCGACCAGGTCTTCCGTGGACCCCGTGACCAGTGCCGTCTGCGGTGCAGCAAAGTGGAGTGCTCACCAGCCGTGCACGCCTGAACTCGCTCGACGGCACAATAGCACATCAGCTGATACATAACCTGCACAATGGCTGCAACTCTGGCGCACGTGCAGAGTCTGCAGGAGGCCGGGGTCCAGCAGTGTGCCGTTGCATTCGCACAGCAATGATCGCATCATGCGGCCCTGGCGAAGGATGGACTCGCTGCTAGAAAACTGCGCACGCGATGCGGACCGACACCGCGGCGAGCATGCAGGCAGGCTGCGGCCTCGTTGCGCATCGCCATGCCCATCAGCCTTCCACGGCACACACCGGAAATGGTGGTACCCTAGCAATGCCCATCGGCCCCAGCGATACCCATTGGCTTCCGCGGCACACATCCGCGCGCACCAGCACGCGCGCCACGTCCGTGGCTGCGGCCCCCGCCGGCGCGGCCTCGCCGCGGGCGTGCACCACCACCTCCGCCCCGCCGGCCTGCACCTCTCCCGGGCCCGCGCACGCCCTCACGCGCGCCCCCATGGCCGCCAGGAGCGCCGGCGCCGCAGGGTCCGCGCCAGGCAGCGCCGCAAACGCCCGCCCGGCCAGCAGCCGGCAGCGCCCGGGCAGCGCGCTTGCGTCCACGGGCGTGTTGCCCCATGCCAGGCGCGAAGGGTACTCCAAAGGGTCTGGCGACGCATCCTCCGGCCAAGCGCGGAGCCTGCACAGCAGGCGCCATCCCGCACGCACTTTCCGCCTGCCTTTTAGAGCTAAATGCTTGGTTGCCTTACGTGCTCCTTGTGAGCAGCATGCAGTGAGCCGCATCTAGCAGCATCAGCAGCAGCATCAAAGCATGCATGCGCAGCCACCATGCACCAAGGCCACAGGCATGTCCAGCCTGACGGCCGCACCCACTTGCGCTGGTGCAAAAACATGCAGGCTGCCTTGTGCGTGTCATGGGCAGCACACCAGGCTGGCGCCACGAGCAGCCTGCCGGCCAGCAGCTGACAGGCTGCTGCGGGGGTCAGCTGCTCGCCAGGCTCCGCGACAACGTGCGTGCATGCGCCATCCGCAGCCTCCGTCACGGCAAAGCCTGCAGGCGCAGCGTGTGTCCCCGCGCTGGACGTCCGTGACACATGGTGGTGCTGAGGAAGGCAACCATGGGAACAATGTGGGACACTGATTCAAGTCATGCAAGCACGCTGGCACGGCGGGTGCGTACCCAGCTCAGAGGCCAGCTCTGTGGTGTCCACCTGTGCGGAGGGGAGCAGGTGCAGGCGCACGGGCACCGGCTGCAGCTGAGCGTGCGAGTGGTGGCCGAACTGTAGCGCGTCGCCCTCGCCGACTGCCACTGAGGTTCCCTTCTCCAGGCGCGTGCTGTTCACCCAGGTGCCGTACCGCGACGCCGCGTCTACGAGCAGCGCAGGCGAGTCACCAGGCAGAGGGCAAGCTAGTCTTGCGAGCGTGCAAACTGAACACTCTGAGAGTAGCCGCCAGCACACTGTAGCGTTTCAAATAGTTGCACCTTACAACTACACCGAGCACATGCAGGCACACGTCAGACTTCACTTTTCAGGCGCGCCTGCGAGGTGCAACGCGGCACCGTCCTCGCTTGGAACGGTCAGCTGCGCATGGCTGCGCGAAATAGAGTCGTCGCCATACAGCACAACGTCTGTGCCCTTGCGGCCAAGCGTGTAGGTGCCAGGCTGCAGGTACAAGGAATACGCGGGGTGGTCGGTCCCATCGCTCTTGCGCACCGTGACCTTCAAGAGCCACATGTGGTGGAGACTCGTGTGCGTTCAACACACTTGAGACGAGTTTTCAAGGCTCTGTGCACAGAATGAATAAATGAATGAATTACAACCGTGTGTCGGCCAAATCTGGCCCCTTACGGCCGCGGCCCTAACGGCCGCGTTGTGACCAAGTTAACTTCATCTAAGCATGCGAGTATGCGCTGAGTCTAGAAACTATTTAGAGAAATGTTTGAACGTTCGTACGTCTGATTTGGCTCTCCAATTGTACATCCAAATTTATCAACTTATTAATGGCAACCAAGCATGAAGGAGCGCCCGGGCATGACACTCGTTCTTGGTGAAACGTGTGGTGTGTATTGTCGATGACCATGCGCACCTGCTGGCGTCCTAAGCTAGCCGGCCACTTGAGCTAGGGCCTCGCTTGCTTGCGACTGCCTGCCGCGGAGATGCCCGGCGCACACGCCCCAGTGGCGGGCAGGGCCACCACGGACAGAGTGGTGGCCAAGATGCGCGCCAACCTGGACAGGGGCGCGTTCTACGAGGCGCAGCAGATGCTGAAGACCGTGTACTTCCGCTACCGCTCGCGGCAGATGCTCGCGGAGAGCTACGACGTGCTGGAGGACGGCGCCTGCCTGCAGCTGCAGGAAGGCCAGGTGACTGTTTGTGGCTCTAGAGGCGCAGGCATGTTCACTTGTTGTCCTTGCACACACTGCGCCTGGTAAGCGTCGGGCTGCGCCAGCGTCAACGTTCGCCACAGCTGCGCAGCGTGCCGCCGGCCGCCGCACCTGCCCTGGCCCGCAGTGACTCGTTCCTGCTTCGAGCGCTGTACAGCAAGCAGTGCAAGTGGTGCCTTTTGGCCAGCGTTGTGCTCATCAACGCGGCACGTCACCAGGCAATGACGCGTCTGTGTTAATGGCAGGTCACCTGCGGCACGGAGCTGGGGCGGCTGCTGGTGGACGCCTATGCGTCCGATGCGGCGCCCGCCGACGAGGCGGCCGTCGCGCGGCTGCGGCGCATCCTGGCCACGGTGCCGTGCGGGCCGGGCGCGGCGCAGCAGGCGACGTATGCGGAGGAGGCGACGCGCCTGGTGGTGGCCGCGCTGAAGTGGGCGCGCAAGCAGGCGCGCCCGGTCGGGCAGCGGCGCTGCGAGCGCGGGGCCGCTCGGGGCGCCCCCGTGTTGCGCAGCGCTGTCGAGCGCTGCCGTCAGCCTTGTGCGCAAGGCCGAGGGCGCAGCACGGTGGGTTGCGGTGCAGGAGTGAAATGGAAACCCGTGCTCTACCAGGAGTTCAGGAAAGTGCTGAGGTGCGTGCGAGCGATGGTCCGCAGGCTGGCCGGGCGGCGTGCCACCGCCCGGCAGATCGGGCTGCACTGCTCGAGCCAGCATGGTGGCTGGGTGCTGGGAGCGGGCGGCAGCGGTGGCGACCTGATGCGCGCGGCGGCAGGGCGCGGGCGAGGTCGCCGCGGAGCTGCACGACTGGCTCGCGGCGTACCTGTGGGCCGGCGGCGGCACGGATGCGCTCGCAGCCGCGTCCGCGCACTGGGCGCATGGCCGCGATGCGGCCGCCTTCGCCGCGGCCCTCGCCGCGGCCGCGCGGCGGGGCGAGCCGGGCGAAGAGGACATGTTCGCCGCGCGCGCCGTATTGCAGGCGCGCAAACCCTTTCAAGGGCCTGTGCCGCGCCCAGCCGCGCCGCGCTCTGTGCGCGCGGCGGCAGTTGTTGCCACGGGGTTGCAGCAATGGCCTGCGCCGCGTCTTTTTTCTGGCCGCAGTGTTGCGGGGCGCGCCGGGGCGGGACGCGCTGGCGGCGGGCGCCGCATGGGAGCGCGCGCGTGCCCCTGGACGCTCGCCGAGGCGGGCGTAGGTGCAGGGTGCAGGTGTTGCATGCATTAGGGTTGAGGTTCCAGCCCCAACCCTAGATCAGCCCGCCGCGGCCAAGCCGTTGCGGTGAGGCGGGCAGGTGCTAGCGGCGGGCACGCAGCGGCAGCGCAGCGCCAAGGCGCAGCACGCGCGGCGGCTCCTGGGCGCGTACCGGGACGCGCGCGGGGGCGCGCCGCCGGACACGCTGCTCGCGCACTACGCGGAGCTGCTGCTGCAGGCGCGCCCGGCGGACGCGCCGCGCCGGCGATGCGCGGCGTGCTCCACCTGCCCTCCTGCAGTGAGGCGCCTGCAGCGAGGAGCAGCAGGGCGCGCCCGCCCCGCCGTGCCAGCCGCCGGCTGCGCACACTGCCGCCGGCCGGTCACGGGCTGACGGGCGCCGGCCGCCAGGAATGCCTTGAGCAGCAGACCCCAGAAGTGTTTACGTCAAACACCCACTCGATGGGTGTGGGTTGCGGACCTAGCGCGCCCTGACCTAACCGCAATCTGCTGAGGTCCATGGGCGGCGCGCTGCGCGCAGGCGGTGGAGGAGGGCAAGCTGGCGCTCGCGCGCCTGCTGCGCAGGCAGTACGCGGCCGCGCTCGCGGCCGACCCCGCGCTCGACGCGCTCGCCGAGCGGCTGGAGGCGTCCTGCTTCGGCGCGCGGCAGGCCGGCCTGGGCGGCGTGCTCGGCGACATGCTCGCCTCGCTGGCCGCGGGCGAGGGCGAGGGCGGCTGAGGGCGCGACGCGCGCGGCGCCTGCGCGCCCGCCTGCGACCTGTGCCCCTCCTGGAGCACAGAGCGGGCGCTGGCCTGGCTCGGGCGAGCCTAGTCCGGCGCACGGGCCGGCGCGGGCGGCGCGCCCTACGGCGTGCTGAGGCTGCCGGCAGCGGACACGGGCTGTGGCAGCTGGTCGCAGAAGGAAGGGGCGCCCAGGCTGGGGACTGGGGCTCCGACCGTGTGGGCTCGCCTGGGGCTCAGGGCGCGGGGCTCGGAGGCGGCCGGCCGGGGCGGCGCGCTCGGTGACACGCTGGCCGGGGGCAAGGCGCTGCGCAAGGATGGCGCCGGCTCTCTGGGGCCGGGGGCCGGTGCGCGGCTGGGCGGCACGGGCCGGGCATGGCAAAGGGTCGTGGAAGCGCCCAGGCAGCAGGTGGCCGTGCTGTAACAACAATGAAGACTGCGAGTGGGTTGCAGGTGCCGTGGGGTCATGGTGCTGTCAGTCTCGGTGTGCGGTGACGACCTTTGCATTGCATCACGTGTAAGCGTGCAAGTCTCTGTGTCGCCAGCATCAACCGTGTGCAAGCAGTTCAGGCATTCATTTGTGGTGCTGACAAGGCTACACATGCATGACCTGAGGTGGCCGGCTTAGGCATACCGCTGCTCGCATGCACGAGCGCGCATGCTGAGCCCTGTGTGGCCTGCGCTGTACATGCCATGGCCAACCCCTGCACGCGCCACCCGCCGCTATGCCCAACACCTGACCATGCCGTCCGCGCCCGTCGATAAGAGCCCTTGCGCGCTGAACAACGCCGCCCGCGCGCCGCCCGCGTGCCCCGGCAGCGCTGCCAGCGCGCCGCCGTTGGCGGCGCTGAGGCAGGCCACCGGCCCGCCGGCTGTGGCCACCGCCAGGACCTGCAGGGTCATTAGAGGTCGGGCGTGGCCGGCGCGCACGGGTCATAGCCCACCAATACAGGGTAGGGTTAGCGTACCCTACCCAATAATACCCACTGAGGTTATGCGGGTGTACGGTGAGAGTGCATGCCCAGGAGTGCATGCGCTCGCAGCGCGCCATCCCCGCTCCTTGGCAGCCCTGTGCCGTGCTCACAGTGAAGCAGCAGAGAGACTTAAGAGAGAATGCCGCTCGCGCCTGGCCGCTGGCGTCGTAAACGACGCCGGCAGCAGACGCGGAGCCCGTCGCCGCGGACAGGCGCTCGGCGCCTGTGCGCAGGTCCCAGACCTTCACGCAGCCGCCCGCGTCCGCCGACGCCACCTCATGCCCCTGCATGCGCCGCCCAAACAAGCTGTGCTATGCGGGCGGGTCTGTGCTCAGAAGCTATTGATGTCAGCGAGCAAACGCGCATGGCTGCCTACATGCAAGGAGGTACTGTGTGGAGTGGAGAGCAGGCTTGCATAGCCGGGCCTGCAGGCTGATGAGAGTCAATACATGCATGCTGTTCCTGCTTGTGACTGCTTTGTCGCAGTAAGCACTGTCCCTGTGCAGGCGGGGGCGCGGCACCGCTGCAGGGCTGAAGGCTGCTGAGTTGACCGCCGCGCTGTGCCCCAGCAGCCGCAGCGTGCACCGCCCCGAGCGCGCGTCCCACAGCGCGACGCTGCGGTCGGCCGAAGCTGTCGCGAGCATGCCGCCGCCCCCGGGCTGCCAGGCAACGCTGAGAACTGCATCCGCATGCCCCCTGCCGCTAGGAAGTGCATTAGCAAATAGGGACAGGGGGGATGGCCTGATGGGGTCTGATGCCATCACCTAAACGCCGCATATCACCCCACGTGTGGCAGGTCGTGTACGAACGCGACACTGGCTCACACTGACTGCCCTGCTTGGCCATCTGCGAGCGCTTCTGCTGCGGGAGAGCCACGGGCGTGTGCAAGTGCTCCCTGCGCCGCATGCGGCCGGCTGGCTGCGCGCACGGCAACCCACACGCTGCCTGCCGAGCGGCCTGGGGGCCCTGCGCGCGCCTGAGCGCCTGCCGGCACGCGCCGCCAGCCGCGTGCCACACGCGCGCGCAGCCATCCAGCGATGCGCTCGCCAGGAAGTCGCCCGCCTCATGGAATGCGACACCGCGCACGCCCGCGCCGTGCCCTGCGCGAGCGCGAGCGGCGGCCGTGCCCAGGGTGGCCATAAAACCCTGAGAGAGCTCGCACTGCTGGCTTGAAAGGGGGCTCGTAGGGCTTGTTCTGGCCGCGCGCATTGGCCAGGCCGCTGTCTTGCCTGCATCACCAGGCCGCGGCGTCCGCATGTCTCGCGCCGGCGAGCATGCAGGCGGCGAGCCGCTGCCTGCAGCCGAGACCGGCCGCGCGCGGCAGGCCAGGCCCGCACCGCGCAGCGTGCACACGCACCGCCGCAGCGCAAAGCTCCACAGCTTCACCGCGGCGTCGCCTGCCGCGCTCGCCAGCAGCGTCGCCTGCGGCGCAGGGCGGCCGCGGCCGTCTGGCCGCGGGCGGGGCCCGGTGCCGAGCGAGGCCATGGCAGCGCCAGGGCGCGCGCCGTCGGCGGACTGCGCGAGCGGCACCTGCACTGTGCGTGCTGGGGGCATGCGGCCTGCGCTGCGCGCCTGCGGGTGAAAGGCCACGGCCGCCAGCCAGCCCGCGTGGCCCTCGCCGCTCATGACCAGCTCGCCGCTGGGCAGGTGGAACATGCGCCAGCTGCAGTCGTCGCTCCCTGGCCCCACAAGCCACGGCTGGAGAGTCTGCGCATGGCTGAACAACCTGTCTGAGCATACCATGGAGACACGCGACCATCATGCTTATGTCATGAAGTCTTAAGCATGGCAAGTCCATCGGCAGGACGTAGGCAGCCATGCCTCACGCGTCCAAGCGAGCTGGGTGAGCAAGCGAGGCGGCCTCGCGGGCAGAGGAGGGGAGCCCACCCGTGGCGACCATGGGTAAACAGGGGTGCAGCGCCAGGCAGCTGGCGGGCGCGTCGTGCACGGGGAAGGCCCCCGCGAGCGCGGCCGGCGCGGCTGGCGGCGGCGCGCTCGCCGCGGCCCCGGGCGTCTCCCAGCTGATGGCGCCGCCCTGCGCGGCTCCCCAGCTGGTGATGCCCGTTGACGCTGCGCATGGCTGGGTTCCCACCAGCATACTATCACCGTACAGGTATGCACCGCGGCAGGGCCTGGGTGCCATGAGCTAGGGTTCAGGGATTTCAGGGATTTGCAATCTTGTGCGCCATGTGAGGGCATGAGGAGACGGTGGAGCCCTGCGCGGACGATCACCAGCAGGGTTCTGCCCGCGCAGCGTCACGCGTACAAAGCAAGTGTCCCGCGACGACCGAGGCTGGAGCCCAGGTGTGCGCACCGGCAGCGGCGGCAGCATGCACGCCTCCTGCGCGCTGCCCTGCTCCGACAGCGCCTCGGACAGCTCCCCATCCGGCGCGCCGTCGCCGGGGGCCGCCTGGCCGCGCGCGCGCGCGCCGCACACGTGGCCACTCCATGCACCTCACCCAGCGCAGTCGCGTCGCTGCATGTCCCACCTCTGCGCTCCGCCATGACGGAGGCGGGACGCACGAGCAGGTCTGGCATGGCCGTCATGCTCACCGCGCATGAGCCTGCACCTGCGTCCCGCTCGCGGGGCGCCGCACCTGCGCGCCGGCCGCCGCCAAGACGAGCCTGTCGCGCTGCAGCGCGAGCAGCGCGCGCTCGCGCAGCACCGCCTCGTACCGGCGCCGCAGCTCCTGCAGGGCCGGCTCGTACTGCGCGCCGCGGCGTGCAGGGGGTCAGCCAACGCTCCGTGGCAAAGCCACGCATGCAGCGGCAACAGACATGAGCCTGGCGTGCAGGGTCTCCTGTGTGCGAAGGCTTGCTCAGGCCTGCGCCACTGGAGGTACGCCTGACAGGCAAAGGGTGCGCTCCGTCCCACTCAAATCCGTCATCATAGCTACGCTGTGACAGTGGATGTCTGACAGTGGATGTCTGACAATGCATTTACTGACGGCCCGTACGACCACCAGCCAGGTCCACAGGACCCGCCGGCACAATACGCTCCTCAGCGCCGCGTGCCTGGGCGCAGCGCGCGCGCAGGCGCGCCAGGCTGCCCAGCAGCGCCATCTCAGTGTCACTGTCTACATGACCGCCGACACCCCGTGCCCCACAGCGTCGCGCGCCTGGGCGCAGTGCGCGCGCAGGCGCGCCAGGCTGCCCAGCAGCGCGGCCTTCTCCTGGCCCACGCGGCGCAGGCGCAGGCGCAGCGCGTCACGCTCCGCGCGCAGCCGCTCGCCCGGCGCTTGCGCGAGGCCGCCCCGGTGCGCAGCGGCCGCCGCGTCCGCCTCGGCAAGCGCCGCAGCGTCGGGCTGCGCCTCCGCCTCGAGGGCGGGCAGGTGCGGCGACCGCCCAGCGGCCTCCAGCTCGGCCCTACAAGGCGGACGTGCAGTGAGCGCCCGGTGTCCTGACGGTGAAGCGCGCGGCAAGTGCCTGTAATCGCGGCGCGAGCGCGTGTGCGGAGGCGGAGAGCGCGCGCTGGCCGTTACGCCGGCGGCAGGCGCTTGGCAGGCCGGCCGGGCACGGGGCGCGCGCGCAGGGCGCACACCCCGCCAGCTCCAGCGCCCGCAGCGCGTGCGGCAGGCCCAGGCGCTGCAGTAGCTGGCACAAGGCGTGCGTGTCACCGCTGCCGCCGCCAGTTGCCCCGTCGCCGCCGGCCACGCCTGGCGGCTGCGCGCAGCGGCAACGCTTCGCGCCCGGCCCTGTGGGCATGCCTGCTCCAGCGGCGCCCGCGGGCAGCGCAGGGAGGGCCCACCCAGCAACACACTGGGCCACGCAGCGGCGCGAAAAACACTTGTGCCCTACCGCCATGCCCTCCTCACAATCTTTGCGCCCCTGGGGCACTGGCCGCCGTGCAAGAGCGCCTGCCAGCATCACCCTCTGCCAAGGGGCGCCGCTTGGGGCATGGCAACGAGCGGGGGAAGCAGCGCACGCTGATGCACAGGGCGCGCAGGCGGTTCTGCGCTACGTCGAGGCTGCAGGCCCCGGCGCCCGCGGCCTCCTCCTCCGCGCCTCCGCTGCGCTGCGTGCGCGTGCCCTATTGAGCCCTAGCAAGCAGAGCGCATGCCTGCACCCCCAGGGCTGACCGGCGGTGCAGCAACCAGGCATGACCGGAGCAGCAGGGCTGACGAGGCACCTGCCGAGGTCTTCCGCTGTCGCGCAGGCTGGGTCCACCTCCTGCTGCGCGCCCCCCTGCTCGCCCCCAGCAACCGGCAGCTGGTCTGGTACGACTTCCATCAGGTCCAGGTAAGGTCTCGATGCCAGCTCAGCTTCGCTCTAGCTTGGTCGATGCGGGCGACCTTACACGAGCGCAGCTGTCGACGAGCATATTGAAGCTAGGGTAGCACGGGACAAAACAAACCTGCATACCCTGGCACAAGCACGAGCCGCAGCACCTGCCTCTCCTGCAGAACGACGGTTCGGCTGCGAGCCGATCGACACGCGTGGATTGGTTTGCGGGCAGGGCATGCAGGTGTGCACCCTTTTTGCCACGGCGCCAGGCTTCTTGTGGGCTTTTTGTGCTATATGCACTTCGTACTAGCCCGTCCGCCTGTGTGCGCCGGTCTGTGCGACGTTGGATAGCTGATTTTGGCTGAGTGTATGGAGAGGCCCGACGTATTGTATTCAAGTGACCTGCCTAGGCTTGATGCCCACCTGCAGTAATGCCACAGCCTGCATGGCTCCTCAGAGGCACAGGGTAGAGCGGGTATCGCCGCACCTTTGTAGCGCTGCACAGCGTTTGTCTGTGGAAGCATGTGGCAATGTGCGGGCACCTGTTCATTCAGCGGACAGACACCGGGCCTTGTTTGCTTGCAGCCTCACGCAGCCTGCAGGGTATTAGTACGCCAGCCGGCCGTGCTGGGCAAAGGCTGAGCACTCTGGTGGGCTGATATCGATGAGTGATGCCCGTGCGCTTTCACTGTGGCCGGCGGTTGGGCGGGCAGGGAACATTCCCGGGCCAGCAGCGGGTCTTGCTCCGTGTCTGGAACGCAGCTACAAAGGGCTGAACTGAAGTGCACGGCCTGCTTGGCGCCCTGCGTGAAGGCGTGCATGCCCTTCGCGCCGGGCGATGCCCTGCCGTCCGCACCTTTGGGGCCACAGTGGAACACTCGGCCTGCCACCTGGTGTGCGCGCAGGGCGTTGCCGGCGGATGGCCGCCTGACTGTGTCAGATGCACACGCCTTGCTCAGAACGCTAGGCTCTAACCGACTGCCACCTGTCTTCAGCGCGCTCCCCGCCTCGCTTCTCTGTGTGTCTGCGCATCATCTACCTATGCTCGCAAGCAGCCTCCGGCAGGATGACTGCTGGTACAGCGTGCGCAAAGCGCATGGCGAGCTGGGCCGTCATCGGGCCGGACGCTCTCCTAAAGACGAACATCACCTTGTTTCCTGGTCTTTCCTGTTGCCGCACCGTAACCGGGGCCGTGGCTGACGGATGCTGCGTGGCGCTGCGGCGCCCATGGTGACTAGCACGGGCTGCGCAGGCGGGCGTCCGGCGCACTGGCCAAGCCGACCCTGCTCTGCAGCTCCTGCCCAAGTCAGCTACCAAGCTGTGAGCCAGACAATGGGCGACGAGCGTCCCAGTCGGCGTGCTAGCCAAGGCGTTGCTGCAGCAGAGCTCAGGACCGGGGCGCCGCGCGCTGGAGGGACCAACGCGGTGGCGCGGCGGGCGACGTCCCCGCACACGCTAATAGAGCCCAGCTGTGTGCCTGTTCAGGCTGGAGAAGCAGGGGCTCGCGTCGCGCGCAGGAAGGACCAGGCGTGCGGGCGGAGAGGGCGGCGCGCCAGCCATAACGGGGGCCCCACGTAATCCGATGCTGGAGGCCGACTGGCAGGCCGGGGACGCGCTCGTGGACAAGCTGAGCGCGGCGTACATCAGCGAGGCCGGCGCCGGCGCGAAGGATGACACCGGCCGGCCGCCCTCGTCCGCCGACTCGTGGGCGTCCACCGACACGGGCCCGCGCTCGCCCTGCGGCATGCCGCTGCCGCCGCAGCACTGCCTCGGCGGCGCGGGCGCGTTGCCGGCCAGCCCGCAGGCGCGCCGTGCCAGGGTTAGAAGTAGGGTTAGGGTTGACTTATCCTTCTGTCTGCGGGCCGGCGTCAGGGCGTTGCAGACACCGACATGCAGTACGGCGTGCATTTCCAGAGTACACGCCATTTGTCACTGGACACGTGAATAGGTTGAGGGTTTCTAGGGCTTTCACACCAAGAGTCAGGTGGCCGCGCACGCAGGTGGGCTGGGCAGGCCAGACGCTGGCGGACATGTCCGGCAGCCGCGTGCCCTGGTTCGGGCGGGGCAGCCGCGGCAAGGGGCACCCCGGCTCGCCCGGCGGCGGCCGCGGCCGCGGCGGCGGCCGCGGCCGCGGCGGCGCCGACTGCCGCGGCGGCCGGCGGCTGGGGCGGCGCGGCTGGGGCGCCGCCGGCGGCGGCCCGGACAGCGCGGGCGCGCTGGACGGCATAAGCGTGGACGAGCTGGTCGCGCTCGTGCGCGCGCAGCCGCGCGACCAGGCGCTGCCGGACATGGTGTTCCAGGCGCGCGCTGGGGTATAGGATATAATGTATAGGGTGAGTGCTCTAGGGTATAGGGTGGGACACGGGGCAGGCGGTCGTGCGCGCACAGTGCGCCACCACTCGCACAGTCCCGTGCGAGCGCCGTCGCTGTGGGGGGCACGGCAACCTGGCGCGGTGCTGCCGGCGAGCCAGGCCTGGCTGGGCAGGGCGGGCGGCCTGCAAACCTGGTCGTCTGTCTGTGCGGCGCGGAACAAGGTTTGTGAGACGACCTCAGGTCTCGAGGTCCGCCGCGTGGTGTGCAGCAATGTCAAGCGGGCCGCGCGCCGTCGCACAGACCCCGCCGCCGGGCGCGCAGGCGCTGTGCCGCTTCGACTCGCGCGCGCTCAGCCTGCTGCTGAAGGACCTGGGCAAGGCGGGCGAGGGCGGGCGCGCCGCGGAGCTGTTCGACCGCCTGCGCCAGCTGCGCGGCACGGACGCGGGCCACATGCTCGCGCCGCTCTGCGACGTTTACACCTACACCGCCGCCATCGCGCTGTGCATCCACCAGCAGGCGCGCGACCGCGCCGGCCGCGCAGGCCGCACTGCGTTCTCTGCCTGCAAAGCTCTCGCTGGTGCGCGCCACATCACAGCGGGCGAGCCACACATACACACAGGGGCCTTGAATGCTCGCGCGGCTGCAGTGACGATATGCGCATATCCCACTCGCCCCCGAGCTTTAGTGAAACAGACAGACAATGAGAGGTGGCGCGCCTGAAACAGACAGACGCGAAGAGGCAATGCGAGCGGGCCCCAAGCGCCGCAGGGTATAATAGGTGTATAATACGAGTGTGGCGCATAGCAGTTCCGGTGTGATACAGCGGTGTTGCACAAGTACACCTGTCCGTGTTGCCTCACAGCTACACCGCTTCACAGGTGCAGGCCAGCCCCCTCGCTCCTGCCGCTCTACCTGCCGCACCTCAAGCCGCTGGATGGAGCCCCGGATGGGTGCCAGCAGTTTGATGCCCCCATTGGCCTTCTGGCGCGAGCGCAGGAATGTGAGCGGAGCGCGGAGCACGGTGTCTGCGCCTGCGCAGGCTGTCAGCCAAAATGCACCCAAGGAGGGCACGCAGGGCACGCAGGCAACAGGAAGGCTGGTATACAACAAGGACGGGCTCCACATACGTGTGCAGCGGCCTGCACTACAGGGAGGACGCACGGAAGCCGTCCTGCACCGCTCCGGGCACGGCAGCCTGCACGGGACCGGCGCACTGCACGCTGAACGCCGCGGCAAGCGCGGCTAGCAGCGCTGAGCGGCGCTGCAGCACACTCTCGGCAGCGCTGTCACTGGCGCCCCAGAGGCAGCTGCAGTGCAAGGGCCTCCGCCTGCAGCGGGGCGTGCTGTGGGAACAGGCCCGGTCTGTGTGCGCGCTGTTGCAGAGGCCTGTGTGCGTCAGAGGCAGCGTTGCTGCCCACATGTGAGTACACGTGCTTGTTCAGCTCGCAGACAGCTTTGCAGACTGCTTGGTGCAGGTCCAGGCTGAGCAACATACACTTCAAAGCAAGCTTTCCGAGATAAAATCCCTGAAAAGCCCGTGCCACACGTGCACACAGCTTTTTGCTCCATAGAGCGAAAGTAAACTTGTGGTGACGGCCGCCGTGCTGTGATGCAGCGCCGATGGAGCCTTACGGCTTATGTGGTGCTCTGCTGCGTTGCTGGGACGCTTACGTTGCTGTACTTGGCGCTTGGCGTGTACACGTCTGCGGCTGAGCTTCAGAATGCGCTCGCCGGCAGGCACGCTCAAATGTGCAGCAATGCAGAGCGGGGCCGCTCAACCCCAGGACTGACAACTGTGCTGCTTGCAGGCCCGGCGCCACTTATTTATTAGCCACACAGCGGCGCGTCTTCTATTTCGATGAGTTCACGCTGCGAGACTACTGCACTGTCGTTCTGGCATTTGTGGTAAGCTCTGAGCCCGGAAGCACTTGTTTGGCAAGTGTATGGTGCTCATACGTTCTATGCATGCGTTGCGCAAGCACTGGGTGCCTGCTCTTCCACCTCAGTCTTGGGACTGCCTTGTTAAGCTTCTCCACGTCACAGTGCCTTCTGTGGTGTGGCAGGTGTCCGCGCTGGCCAATGCCGCAGGCGTGGGCGGCGGCGCGTTTTTCGTCCCCCTCTTCCAGGTAAGGCCGGCAAAGGGCACCTAAGAGGCTTGTGCTGCACTGTGAAAGCTGCCAGCACAGGGCACGCTCGGCAGACACCCGGGGATGCCTTTCGACCAGCGTCCACCTGGGTGCTGGCTAAGTGCACAGGGAGTGCACACACTTCCTGCTTAAGTCTGGAACAGATGTGCAGCATAGTACAGCCACTGATCCTGATCGTGTTGGCAGGTCGTTATGGGCCTCACTATCAAGGAGGCCACTGTCGTTTCGCAAGCGGCGATCGTGGGCGGCGCGCTGTCCGGCGCGACGTTCGCATTGTTCCGCAAGCACCCGGCCGGGCCGCCCGGCGCGCCGCTACTGGACTACGGGACGGCGCTCCTGCTCCTGCCGGTGCTGCTGCTGGGCACGTCTGTAGGTCGGCGCCCCGCGGCCTCGCGCTGCTCCCAGGGAGGACGGACATGTGAATATGTCCACAGACTTGTCTTTGACACGCTGTTTGCATAAGCATGGCACTGAATATCTGAGCAGCCCAGGCCAGGAGGTGCAGGAAGTGGTATATATATTTCACTATATATATTTCACTTCCTACGTAGCACGCTCTGCGTATTGCTGGCAGCACGCATGCAGCCCTGGCGCGTACCTGGCAGCATGCTCGCACACCCATGGCTTAGGAAGTCAAGTACGCCAAGTACACACAGGTTCTTTCTGTGCAGCCCCCGCCAAACTGCCAACCATTTTGCCCACTCACTCCCACAATCAACGTGCAGGCTCGCGGGTCGCTGCTCACAAGGCGCCGCCGCGCGCGCGCAGGCGTCCTGCTGAACAGCATCTTCCCGGACTGGGGCATCACCGCGCTGCTCACGCTGCTGCTGGCGTTCCTCACGATGCGCGTGCTGCAGCGCGGCCTGCGCCTGTACCGCGCCGAGAACCTCGAGAGAGCCGAGAACCTGGAGAGGGCCGGCGCGCCGGGCGCCGCGGGCGCCAAGGAGGGCGCGCCGTCGGCGTGCGCGTCCGCGAGCAGCCTCGCGGCGGGCGCCGGGAAGGAGAACTTGGCCGAGGAGGAGGAGGCGGGGCTGGGGCTGGAGCCCGCGGCCGGGCCGCCGGCGGCCGGCAGGGGCCAGCAGGCGGGCAGCGCGGCGGCGCTGCTGGCGGTGTGGGCCGCGTTTGCGGGCGCGCAGGCCGGCAAGGCGCGCGTCGAGCGGTGCAGCCTGGCTTTCCTGGGGCTGTCGCTGGCGCAGGCGCGCTCCCGCGCCGGCGGCAGCCATGGGCTGCCGACGGGGAGTTCTGTGCGCGCCACCAGGCGTATCGCGCATGGCAGTCTGCCACGACGTGGGCGACGCGCCTCCTGCTCATCCATGCACCCATGCGCGAGCACGGGCTTGCTCATGGGGTTTGCAACACGCTTGGGCCGGCCCCCGTCTCACTGTGTTTCATGCTTGCGGCTGCGCTCCTGCAGGCGGCTGTGTGCATGAGCTTCACTGCCGGCGTCATCTGGCGCGTGCGCGCGGCGCCGCCCGGGCGCGACGAGGAGCGGCCGCTGCTGGATGCGGCTGAGGGCGAAGCGCCGCGGCCGGCGCAGCGCACCAGGGCGCTGCTGCAGTGCGCGGCGGTGACGTTGTTTGGCGGCATGGCGGCAGGGCTGGTGGGCTTGGTGCGGGGCCCGCCATCCTGATTGTCCTTTGGCCTCTCAGAGAGTTTTGTAATACCAGAACTGGCAAACCCGGCGCCCACACCCATTACCGCACAGCTTTACTGTCCCCGTCATTGCCACTGTTGCTTGGGGCGTGTCTCGTCCGCCTGTAAGAGGGGTGCTGTGTGACCTCCATGCACAGGGCAGCCGAAGGTGTGTTGTCCAGCCGCAAGCGGCCCGCTCGAACACGGTGCCTGCGCCGGCTACATGGACTCGGGATGCTGATAAGTATAGCATAAGAAAGGCCCTCTGCACACGGCGCATGAGGCCGGTGCTGCTAAAGCTGAGCGCCGCAAGTTGGCCGTAAACGCCACCAGCTGCCCAGCACGTGCTTGTATCCGCACGTACTGCACAGCCCTCAGGGCCCGTGATGTCGGTGTGGCTTCAGGCGCGCCTGCGCGCAGGGCGGCGGCATGATCCTGGGCCCGCTGCTGCTGGAGCTGGGGGCGCACCCGGTGGCCGCGGCCGCCACCAGCGGCCTGCTCGTGCTCGGCAGCTCCGGCTCGGCCGTGCTCGACTTTGGCCTGGACGGCCGCGTCGACTGGGTGGCCTCGGGCTTTTTTGCGGCGCTGTGTGCGGCCGCGTCGCTGGTCGGCACGCTGGTCGTCGGCCGCATCGTGCAGCGCTCCGGCCGCGCCTCGCTCGTCGTCTTCATCCTGGCCGTGGTGGTGCGACACCACCTGTACACATGCTCATGGCTGGGCTGTGCGATTGAGGCGAGAGGATGAGGTCTGTGCGCTGAACGACGTGTGCTGAAGGACCTCTGTGTGCTGAACGAAGTGTCCAGGACTGCCAAGCAACAGCGTGCTCTCCGCACTGCGCTGCTTGACTTCTCTGCTTAACTGCTTAGTGCAAGGCCCTGCCAACCACGCAACGCATGCGGACAGATTGGCGGCGGCGGGCTGCTGACTGCCGCCAGCGGCGCCGCTGGCATCATCCACATGGTGCGCAGCGGGCATGTGGACGGCTTCAGCAGCTTTTGCCGGTAATGCTTGCGTGCCTGCATTCTGCCGTCTGCCTTGCGGCACACGGGTTCTTGAGCAGCCTCAGCCATGTGAAGGGACATAGCGTCAATTGCGCTGTACTGCAGGTATCTGAATCTTGTGACGTCCAGCTTTGTTCTGTCTCGCAATAAATTCTTTTCGGGTCCCTGCTAGGTGTCCAGTCTCGTGCAACGCGCAGAAAATGATTTGATGTCTGGCAAGTCGTCGGACAGGCCGCTTGTGAGGTCATGACTATATGTTTCCGGCGCACGCGCGACGGCCGAGCTGTTGCACAGCATATGTGCAGTTACGCAATGGTGTCTCATGTGACAAGAAAAGTTTACTAGCAGCTGCTCAGTTGAGCAGCTGAAGCGTTCTGTGCCTGAAGTGACTGAAAAGGGGCAGCAGTTGCTGTGATATATCGTGGGCAGAGCGTTTGTTGTCAGGCTTGTGGGATGTTGCCTATTTCACTTGTGGGTTTCTCCAGCTTACTGCGCTTATTCCTTGCTAGTCCAAGCAATGCGGCCTAGCCAGCGTGGGCAGCATTTGTGTAAGTGGCGCAATAAGCCAAGTTGTAAACAGCGCGTTGTGCCATGCGTGTGCCAGAAGGCTTTGTAAAATTCACTAGTTGCCACTGGAAGCCATGCATTGATGCATACATTTGTGTTTGAGCATGCCAATCTCCACCCAGGCTACTCCTGCATTTGTGAGATGTGAATGAAATGAGGTCACTTTGCTATAGGGTCCCTGAACATCTCTCTCATAAGCATCGCAGATTGACCTCACGCCTGTTCACATAGCGTAAGCCTGTTGCACAGTTGCGAGCTGCTGGGAGTCACCTGAGAGAGAACTGCTCTTGTAAGTCACTTGCAGGTGGGGTACCCAAGCCATTGACTTGCGCGGGAGTGCTGTAGTGAGCACCACAGGCAAACAATAGGGTAACAAGGTCGAGTGCTGTGTGAGCTTCAGCTGAGTGATGTGCGGAAACGCACTTGCCTGCTGACGAGGCACATCGCAGGCCCACTGTCCGGGCACCGCGTCAGGGTGGAGTGCATGCTTTGGTAGGACCTGCCGGCCTGCTGCAATCGAGGATAGCTAATACGGCGGGCCAGCACTGCCTTCTAGAAAGTCCTGGGGTGTTGCTGCAGGCAGGCCGTTCCAGCACCGACAGCGCTTGGAGCGGTGTTGGTCTGTAAAGCGGAGCCGTGACCGAGGTCCTGCTGCCTCCAGTAGCAACGCGGCGCATGGCTGTGCTGGCGACGCCGCCCCGGGCGGGGCCGCGCGCCGTGCCGCACGCGGCCGGCGCCCCGAGCCGCTGCGCGCCGCGCTGGCAGCCCGGCGCGGCTCCGCTGCGCGACGGCCCCAAGCGGCGCGTCGTGCACACCGATGCGACGCTGCCGGGCGAGGACGCGCCCGGGACCGGCCGGCGGCGCTTCCCGGAGGAGGTGCCGTGCACACGGGAGGCGCCCTGCCCGGAGGAGCGCGCGGAGCCGTTCGCGATGAAGACGACCGAGCAGGCGTATGAGGAGTTCCCGACGGCCGTCCGCGCGAGCTTCCCGCTGTACGTCAGGAGCGCGGGGCCCCAGGCGCGCCCCTGCCGACGCGCAGCCCGCCGCGGTGTTTACGCGTGCGGGACTCCCTTGGCCTTCCGAGCGGGTACGGCGCCTGCTCCCAGGTAGAGTAAGAGAGGTGTCCCATCTGCCACTGTGTCCGTCAGTGAAGAACGGCGACGAGAAACGCGCAGGCGGCACTCAAGCCAGCAGCTGGCGAGGCGCTGTTCATGCCAGTGTGATAATAATTTCCCTACCATTGCAAAGTACCCTACTCAACTTCTGCGTCCAACCCTGCAGGAGCCGCTGGGGGAGGTGGAGAAGCGCGCGGAGGGCGGCGGGCCTGACACCAAGGCGCGCCGGCGCCCGGAGATGGTGGACCGCCAGGCGGCCGCCCGCCCGCGGCTGCACCACGCGGCCACGCCCGAGGCGCTGCGGCAGGAGGTGAAGCAGCGCAGCGGCTGCTGAGCGGGCGGCAAGAGTCATGCGAGCTATACTTCAGTATGGCTCGAGCTGTGGGTGGTCAGATGCTGATCTCGGTTGCAGGCGGAGCTGCGTGCAAGAAATTGCGTTTAAGTAGCCAGGGGGCCCTTCAGCAAGAGGTATGTACGAAATGTGTAGCAGACGACTCAGCAGGACCTGTACAATGTAGTGTATATTTAAACAGCGCATGTTAGACATGCATGTTGCTTGTGCAGCGTTCCAGGAGTCGGTTGTCGCAGTACATGTAGCCAAACGTGCGCTTGAAGCAACGCTGACATACCCAGCACATCCGCCCCTCTGCCCTGGCGGACGAGACCAGCGGTGCAGACCAGGGGCCCAGCCTGTGTGGGCCCAGGCTGCCGCTCCCAGGCATGGAGTGCCCAAGTGAAAGTGTATCATAGCATCTGGTTATTGATGCGTGCTACAGCCACCCGCCAGCTCTTCACTCATCTTCCCCGCTCGTCTATGGCCGTCCACGCACGTGCCCATCCCCATCACCCACAACCTGCACGAACAAGAGCACCCAGACATCCAACAGCACCCACCGTCGTCAAGACATTCATGCATTATGAAACTCTAGGCAGACTCTAGGCAGACCAGAACCCACGGCCCTGTATGCTAAGCATAACCAACTCTCTGCATCTGCTGCTACCCACGGCCGCCATCCCACCGAGCTTGAAACGTACCGCCTGCAAAATCCAACACTACGCGCATGCCCCCTCCTCCGCACCGACCCAGGCCCGTCGCTCACCGGCCCCGGCCGGCGACGTCGCCCACCGCACCCTCGTCGATGTTGGCCAGCATGAAGCGCTCGGTCTCCTCGAAGCTGTCCTGGTCGGGGTCGAAGTCGTCGCCGTCCTCGTCGAAGGCGCCCTCGTCCGGCGGCGCCTGCGGCCGCGGCAGGCAGGCCAGCCGCAGCGCCTCGCGCGCCAGCTCGCAAGGGAACAGCGGCGGGTCCGCCGCCAGCGCCTGCGGCGCCGCGCCGCGCCTGAGCAGACACGGCCCGCTGCCAATTTGCAGCGCGCGGGAGCCCGTAGAAAAAGTAGGACAACCCTCCCCTCACCCTACCCTTCTACCTGGCCGGCGCGTTCGGTGGACAGGCGCGTACCCGCCCCGCACCGCCTTGCACCAGGCTGCCGGCCAAGCAGGGGTGCGGGGCATCCAGGGCCTCCAAAGCTGAGCGCCCAGCGCGGGGCGCGGAGCACCTGCTGCAGCAGGTCGGACGCCGGCGCGAGCGAGGGCACGGGGTCGGCCTCCAGCACGATGAGCTCCGCAGTGTCCGCGTTCATGAACGCGTCGACCGCCGCCAGGCCGGCCAGGCCCAGGCGGTCGGCGACGAGCTCCGCGCGCGCGGCCGCGCCCGCCAGCACCTCAGCCGGCACCACGTGCGCCGGCGGCGGCGTCAGCCGCAGGCGTCCGCCGCCCTGCGCGTGCGCGCGGGGTCGGCGGGAGGCGCCCGCCGGTGCCGCTGCTGCCCCTGTGCCGGGCCGGGGCGGTCGGCGATGGGCTCCGCGTGCGCCTTTGCGCCGCCATCACCTCGGCCGGCACCTCTTGCGCTGGCGGCGGCGTCCGCAGCAGCCGCCCGCCGCCCCAGGACATGAGCATAGGGTGTCACATAAGATTCCACGATTGCTCACGGAGCTGGGGAGGGTGCACGTCCCGCTAATAAAGTGCACGAGGCAATCAGTGAGGCGCATTGTGCGGTGCTATAAAAGGCGGCGATGCGGTCACAGCCCCGCGCCCCACCTCATGCAGAACCAGCTGCTCTTGGCAGCCAAGCCAGACCCGGGCCGGCACAGGCGCTGCCGGCTGGGTTTGAAACAGGCGCCTGGCTCAGGAGCGGCTTGGGGGCATCACACCACCCACAGCCACTCCTAAGTGGGTGCGAAGCCATGTTCACAGGACGCGCACCTGCCTTGGACTGACCCTGTAGCTAACGCAGTTTAGCTATCGCGCACAGGCTCTCGCGCGGACACATTGGATGCACTCGTACGTGACCATGCATCATGGCAGCCGCAGAGTGGTGGGTCTCACACTGTAACCTTGCTCACCGGCCTGTGCTGCCATCGCGCCAACCGCGTGAACCGGGGCTGAGCCCTGGAGCATGCGCGAGGGAGCACAGGCGCAGGGCGCACGGAGGGCACCCGCACGCGGAGAGCCAGCCCTGCAATTCCCATATTGGCAGCAATCCAGCAAATGCGCGGGAGGGGCACCTTCAGGGGCGCAAACACGGTGGGCGTGAGCGCCCGCATGGCGCCCTGCTCGCCGATCAGCCCGATGCTGACCTCCAGCCAGCGGCTGCGGCCGGCCCAGCGCACCCGTGGCGGCCCGCCCTCCTCGGCGGTGACCTCCAAGCTGCGCAGCGGTCGCGCATGCAGAGCGTCAGCCGCCTGTCAAAGTGGCTGCACCTTCTTATGAGCTTGCCTTTCCCCATGTAGGCTGTAGGCTGGCGGAAGCGAAACATGCAGCAGAGCTGTGTGGGGCCCCCGCCATGCCCATCACCGAACAAGCTCAGCTGCAGCCAGTGGAGGTTGAGAGCACGCCCACAAGATAAAAGTGCGACAGGTGTTTCTGACTGCAGCGCCACATTTCTGGCCTCAAAACCTTATGATGAAAAGGTCCAAATTGAAGGTCCATGTGGCGGCACACGGACCATCGCTGCCCGGCCTGGCAGCCGCTGCGCGCCCCTCTGACGCATCGCGCCAGCGCCTGCTTCCTTTCAACGCAGACGGCCCTCCTGGGCGGCAGGATGGGAGGCCCGGCGGGGCGCGGCGCCGCGGCCGCGCGCCTGTCGGCCGCAATGAATGGCTCCACCAGGAACGCGTCGGGCGGGTGGACGGGCATGGGCACGAGGCCGCGCGGCTGCGGCGCGCTCAGCGCGCCCTCCGGCAGCGCGCCCTCGCGGCCCGCCAGCGCGGCCGCGTACTCGGCCAGGTCGGCGGCGGCCTCCAGGCGCGCGACGCCCGCGCCGTCGCCGTCCGCCGCCGGCTTGATGCACAGCGCGGCGCCGCCTGCGCGCGGCGGAGCATACTCAAAGTTTGAGACTCAGTTGCACTGAGCTTCCAGGAGGAGCTTTCAAGGCGTCAAGGTACTTTGTGTAAATTCGGGGCTCTTTCGCGCTCGGCCCGATGCGCGGGGGTCCACAACGCGCTGCCGCTGTGGGCGCCTGTGGCTGCGCCGTCGCCCGTCTGCTGCAATTCTGTTGCACAAGAGCCCGCGTCTGTGGGCGGCAAGAAGCGTGGGTCATCTCGGGCGATGCCACCGCATGCACGCTCCTCGCCGCGCGCTGCAGAGACCCGCAGCATTTGAGCAAGCGCGCTGCGCACGCATCCCGCCTGCGCCGCCAGGCTGGGGAGCGGCCCGGCGCGCGCGCCCGAGGCCTCGCGCAGCCGGCCGAAGAGCGCCTCCGCGGCCGCGGCGTCGGCCGCGGCCGCCTCCAGCTCTGCGGCGGCCACGCGCTGCTTCGGCGCGGTGCTGATGCCGTGCACCTCCAGGTCCGCCAGCGCCTCCGCAGTCGCGGCCTGCGGGCCGGCCGCGCGGCGGCTGGGGGCGTGCAGGGGCGGGCGCGCGCTCCGGTAGGAACACGGGGCAGGGGCGGTGCGGCGCCCCGGCGTCGTGCTCGAGTAAGGAGAGCTTCCGGCGAGATGCGCGCTGTAACTGGGAAGCCCACGTGACCAGACATGGCTGTCAAGGGGTGTGACCGAATGCTTCGTAGACACTATTGTCAGATTGCAGGTACTGTCAATGCCGACGCTTTGCCGACGCCACACACATTGCCAAGTGTGCATAGGTGGACTCAGGGCCGACGTCACTCACAATGCCCAGCGTGCAGCGGGGGACCCCAGGGGCGACACGCTGCTCATGCCGCCCAGCGCGTGACATGGGGCCTGGGGGCGCGCCTTGTCCCAGGCAAGCGCGGCGGCGGCGGCCGGCGGGCCCGTGTGCGGCACGCCCAGCTCGGCCAGGCCCGCCTGCAAGCCGCCGTCCTCGCCGCCCGCGCCGTGCACCGCCAGGAACACAACCGCGCCCGCGTCGCGCGCGGCTTGCGCCCACAGCCCCACATCGGTGTACCTGCCGGGCGCGGCCGGCTGCGTCGGGGCGGCCTACGTGCGAATCTCGGGAAATCCTGCAACGCTGGCCTGCGCATGTGCGCTCCCGCATCATCATCAAGGCACAATGGGCTCAGGCGGTGCTGGCTCAACTGCTTTTTTAAATGGGCCGCGGGGTGGCGGGCGAGGAGGGAAGCTGCAGGGGTGCGCCGTGGGGCGCGTACACGGGCGGCCAGGGCGTGGCCGCCGCGTCGCCGCCGCCCCAGGTGGCGCCGACCGGCAGGCCGGCAGCCGCGGCCTGCACGCGCGCGGCACGGCGCACGGTCTCCACCAGCCGGTTCTCGGGCGGCACGAGCGTGATGCCCGTCATCGTGCCCCGGCTGGGCTCCTGCCGCAGCCGCTCCTCGCACTCCTGCGCGCCCTCGCCGCCTGTCGACACGCTACCAAACCCTGGAAACCCTTACCTCTGCTGCTCGCGCCCATCGGACAGCTGTGTTCGCCCTCCAGGCGAGGGTCACCCACCGGCCGCACACCCTCCAGCTGCTTGCGCCAGCTGCAGGTCCGCGCTCCAGTGCAGTGCGGTGTTCCTGGTCCTGTTCCCGTCCATGCTCACCGCCGAGCCCCAAACCCTGAGCCGCCTGCACCCGCCCTTCATGCTGCTCGAGCCTCCTACATGCCTCGCCTGGCGTCGCATCGTGCCCCGCACGACAGGGCAGCCTGACATGCCGCGCCCGCGTCGCGAGCGGGCTCCCGGGCGCCGCGCGCCTCGTGCACGGCATGCGGGCTGGCGCGCAATGCGAGCGAGTACGGCAGCGCCCAGACGCCCTGCCGCTCCAGCTCGGCGTCCTCCTCCAGGCGCGGCGCGCGGATCTCGAGCAGATGCAGGTGCTCCGGCAGCCCGTCCTCGCCGGACTCGCCTGCGCCCAGGCGGCCCCGCAGCCCTCAACCCTCTCCAGCAGTCGACTCTCTCCACAGTCGGGGCGCGTGCTGGCCTGGCTGCTCACAAACACTGTTTTTAATGCGTACTCGCAAGGGTGAGCCTGCGGCCCACCCCCGTGCGGCGCCCACTGCGGCCAGCCGCGGGCGGCGCCCGGGCATGCCTGCCAAGCGGCGCGCGGCTGGCTGCAGGCTGCGCGGCGCCGCGCTCGCCGTGCAGCCCGCGGCACGCAGCCACGTCATGACTAGCATGCTCACGGGCCCAGGCGAGCGGACACCGCACGGGCGGCACACACGGGACTCGCACATGCGGGGGTCACGTCCATTGCCTGCAGCCTGACCGCGTTGCAGTTCCAGGCCGCGATCGCTGCGCGCGCAAGCTGTGCTGGGAGGCATGGAGCAGCGGGGCGCAGGGCGCGCAGGGCTCATACGCCGCAGGCACAACCAGAGCGGAGGCCGGGCCTGGGACCCCCCCACTCCCAGGGATGGCCCCTCACCGCGCGGCCCGCCGTTCAGCTTGACCTCCTCGTTGCGCCGGGACAGCAGCTCGCGCCGGCGCGCGCGCTCGTTCTCGCCGGACTGCCACGGCGCCAGCAGGAAGGCCTCCGCCTGTGCGCCACGCGCGCGCGCCAGGGTTTTCAGGGTTTACTCTGGATTTACCCTCATTTCCACTTCTGTGAACCTGCATGCACCGCCACGCAGGAGCCGATGCGAGCGCTGGTGCTGTGCCAGCCATCTGGCGGGCGCAGACGGGCGCCCGAGGCCCGCCGGCGGCGCCAGAACATTAGCGTCACATGGCGGCACCTCTGCATGGCCTGCCAGCGCAACGCGCCGAGAAATGCTGAGCTGCAGCCTTCAGCGCCGGCGTTGGACAGAAAAGAACCGTCCTGATTAACTTGATGGGTATATCAACATGGAACTGACACGAGGACAGCGATAGGAGTCGCCCCCAGCGCAGCCCAGCGCAGACGGGCGCAGGCTGGCATGGCGTGCTGCAGAGCCCAGGCTGTACGGCCCGGACGCATCCGGTCCGGGCGCAAGCGGCCCCGCACCTGCAGGTCGGTCTGCGAGTGCAGCTGGCGGAAGACATGCAGGCCGCTCTCCAGGCTGGCGTCGCGGCCGACGCCGCCGCCGCCCATGATGACCCAGACGCGCAGCCGCGGCGGCGCCTCCTCGGGCGCCGCCTCGGCCTTGGGCGCAAGCTCGGGGTACTCTGGCAGCAGCGCCTGCGCGCCGGGGTCCGGGCCAGCCTCATTGCCCAACCTTCTTGCAATCCGATGCAGCCGGCAACCGGTGCAAGCGGGGCGCGGGCGAAGCTTGAGCAGGCCGGGCGGCGCCCTGCCGGCAGCGCCGTGCGGTCTGCAGGCGCCGGGCGCAGGGCGCTGGCGAGCCGGCGGCGGACTGCGCGGCGCGGGAGGCGGCCAGCGCGGCGCACCTGGCGCCGCTCCTGAAACTCCACCAGCCTGTCGCGCACGTCCGGGAAGTGCGCCCAGAAGTCGTCGGGGTCGTCGGGGTACGCGTCCTCGCCAAAGACCTCCTGTGCGTCCTTCGCGGCCGCCAGGCAGCCGCTAAGTGCACTGCTCTCCCACACGGCTGCCCGCGCCGCGCACCAACTCACTGGCCAGGAGCGCAAGCCACAGCCCGCCGGCCCTGCACAGCGCCAGATTACAGACAGCGGACCGCGCTCAGCAGCGAATGTGCTGCGCCGCACACGGCTTGCTGCGCAGCTGCAAGAAACAGGGTGCTGGGAGGCAGGCCTCCGCGCTTCAAGCGATGCTCGCTCCAAATCAGATGCAGTGTCGCCAGCCGGCGCGCAGAGTCCATCGCCAAGCACTCCTGAGCGTGCCCGACGCGCTCGCCGACAGCGCCCTGAAGCGCAGCCCCCTCATGGACCGCTTACTAGGCCCGCAGGCTCTAGCGCCCGCGCAGGCCCCGAGTCGCCACCGGCCGGCCAGCTGCGCCGCGCGCCAGGTGTAGGGTTATTGGTTGGGTTAGGGTAGACTGGGCACGCGCCTCCGCCTTCCCGGACATGGCGCGGACCAGCCGGAACGCCTGCTCCAATCGCGCGTCGGCGGCCTCCTCATCAGGCGTCCGCGGCGCGGCGGGGTCGCGCTCAGGCTCCGGCAGCGTGCCCAGGTCCTCCTCCTGGACCTCGTATACGCGCCGGTCCAGCTCGTCACGCGCGCGCTGCGCGCCCAGCTCCGCATCCTGCCGGTCGGCCTCCTCCGCGTGGCTCTGCGCGCGCGGGCCGTCAGGCGCGGGTTAGGGTAGATGCCCTTAATAAACCCTAGGTACCCTTGATGAACTTGACGTAGGTACCCTAACAGGCAGTCCCACTGCCGGTGGCGGGCCATTGCACGGTTGCCCCCACCCCGCACCGTGCCAGCAACACACCGCGAGCACGCACGCCGAGCCGCGAGACTTGGGCATGCGCGCGAGGTGGCGCCGGCGGCGCACCGGCTCGAACACGGGCAGCAGCATCGAGCCGGCGACCGGGTCGGGCGGCGCGGGCGCGAGCGGCGGCCGCCCGGCGCGCGCGGCGGCCGCCGACACGATCGCCCGCAGCGCCGCCGCGTGGCTCAGGCCCAGCTCGGCCGCCTGCTGGAAGAGCGGCGCGGCGGGCGCCAGGTCCGGCACCGCGCGCACGCGCGTGAACGCCAGGGAGCCCGACGGGAACCTGCGCGCCGCGCGGGCGCCGTGAGGCGGCGCCGGGAGGAGCCGCATGGCTGCGCTGCGCTCCCCAGCCGCGGAGCCCGCTCCCCTTGGCCGCTTTCCCTTTGCTGCATGCGCAGGAGGAGGAACTCCGGGCCGCCTGGAGCTGCACATGCATGCTGGCAGCCCTCACTTGCAGACCAGCGGGGCAGCAAGGTGCTGCCGCTGCTAGCACAGCTAGCGCCGTACCCGGCAACCCATGACCATGGCAGGGACAGCACCGGGCTGGCAGCCAAGCTCGGGGTGCGCTACGAAAGTTCTCGTACTGCGTGTGGCATCAGCCGCAGCAAGCCATCAGGCCCCCGTGCGGAAGTGCAGCCCGTATCAACTACACATCACGGCTCACAGCCGGTCACCAGATGCAGGGCCGCGAGGCTGGCGCAGGGGGGCCCCGCACATGCAGTCTGCGGCAGGGTCGAAGGCGGCGGGGTCGGGCAGCGCGGCGTCTGGCGACGGCCGGGCCAGCGCGGCGAGCAGCTTCTCGTCGTCCGCCTTGAGCTTGGCCTCAAACTTGGACTCCTAAGCGCAGACCTGTTCATTGCTAGCTAGGGTTGAGTGTTTTCCTAGCTAGGGCCAAGTGTTCAGCCCTAGCTGGCTGAAGTAGGCTTTGAACCTAGCACGCCTGGGTGCGCCGAAGGGCGCGCGCACTCAGAACCTTTCCTTTCCTTTCCTTGAGCGGCAGCAGCAGAGCACGACACAGCAGCCTGAATCCCAGGGACCGCCAGCCCTGCCCCTGCCGCTGTCCGCTCCTGGAGTCTGCCGTTGCCAGCGCCAGACGTCTCGCAGACACTCCTGACCCTGTTGTGCACTGAGCGCACACTACTAAATCCTAGCAGCTCCCACGAGCTGGGAGGCGCGGGGCGGCCTTCCGCATGGTGGCCGGACCGGGACACGGCCGCGCGCTGAGCACGGATAGGCGCTCGCGAGTGCAGGCCATGCTGCGACGGCGGCGGAAGCGACCAGCTCTGTATGCCTGCTGAGCCTGTCCTATCTGGACAGCGCTGTTGGCCTTGCAAACGCGCATTCATGTGCGCTGGTGCAGGTGGGCGCCGGCGGCGCGCGGCCGCGCCTGCGTGCCGGGGAGCAGCTCCTGCATGGCGTCCCACTCCGGGTACGGCCGCCCGGCCGGGATGGCCGTGGCCAGGTCCTCGGGGTCGTAGCCGGCGGGGTCGCGGCCGTCCTCAACCCAGGGCAGCGTGGGCGTGGTCATGCGCGGCGCGCCCGCGCGCAGCGCCTCGCGCGCCGCCTCGGCCGCCGCAGTCGCCTCGTCGGTGCTCGGCAGGTTCAGGCGGACCCAGCCCTCCACCACAGCCGCGTCGCGCAGGCCCAGCCGCTGCGCGCGCGAGCGGCGCTTGGCTTCAGGCCCGCATCCGCGTCAGCCTGCGTGCTGAGGATGCCTGCAATACCGCCGCACATGCAGGGCGAAACAAATGTTCGTGCCGCGCACATCGACTCCCACGCCGCTGGCTGCTGCCGACACGCTGCGACGAGCATGCGCTGGCGGGCCAGCGTGAGGCGCAGCGGGATTTGCGCGCGCCTCTGTGGTGGGCGGCACGCGCCGGCTTGTCAGCGGTGTCAAAGGATCACGGGCATGCTCAGCAACCGGGAGTGCACTGCATGGGCTGCAGAGTTGCTGCGCAACCACATGTGGCAATCCATGACCAATACCCAGCAAGCTCGCGGCGCGCGGCGCGGCCGCCAGGGGCGCGCACGTGCGCCAGGGCAGCAGCGGCGTCGCGCAACGTGGCCGCCAGCTCGAGCGGCACGCGCGGCGGCGTGTGCAGGCGCACGTACGCGTGCGGCAGCGTGCGCGGCCGCGCCTCCGCGCTCTGCGCGCCCATGTCCGCCAGCGCCGCCTCGCGCACGTCCGTCAGCGCTGACCGCACCGCCGGCGTGTCGTACCCCTGGCCGCCGCGCGCGCGTGTGCTGTTGACCCAGTCACACTTCCCATCTCAGCAGAAAGTCTCCGCCGTAATGATTATATGAGTGACGCAACTGCACTCAGCTGCAGGTCAACGCCCGGGTGGGGGGGGAAAAAAAAAAAAAAACCCCCCCGCTCTGTGTACTCCTGGGCTGGCAACAGCGCCTTTTGACCGGACAGCAGCGCCGGGGGAACCCGCACATGCACGTTGCAGACGTATGCCTCCAGCTCCAGCGCGGCGTCCAGGATGTCGAGCTCAGCCGCCACGACCTCCTCCTCGGCCGGCAGCGCCGCGACCAGCACGCCCGGCCCCGCAGCCCGCCCGCCCGACGCCCGCCCGCCCTCGCCGCCGGCGTCCTCCCCGGCGCCGCCGGCGCCGGCGTCGGCGCCGGGCGCGCCGCCCGCCGCGGCGGCGCCCGGCGCGCCGAAAACGGCCACGCGGAAGTGCACCGCGTCGCGCATGTACGGCTCCACCAGGGCCTCGTCGCCCTGCGCGGCCGGCGCAGCGTGCGCCCCTCGGCGATGCCGTGGAGCTTGAGCTGCTGCCAGGCGTTGCTGGCATATCTGTTGCCCATGGCCAAACCAGCCAGCCGCAGACCTTCGTGGAGCTATCATAAGACTGACGACTGGCACATGTGCTTACACAGAGCAGAAACCAGGCCAGTGACTCTGGTGCATGCGCGACAGTGGCGGCACAGGGCGAGCCGCGGGCTGCACCGCGGCGACAATCGCGTGCGCCATCGTGCCGGCCTGCACGAGGCCTGTGGCGACGAGCGCGCCGGCGCCGCCGCCGTGCCGCGGCCGCACGACCAGGCGCGCCTCTGGCCCCAGCGCCTGCCCATCCAGCCAGGCGCGCAGGCGCGCCACCCAGGGCTCGCCCGCCCACAGCTCCGCGCCCAGCCCGGGCACGGGCTCCCATGCGGGCGGCGGCGGCTCCGGCGGCGGCACTGCAACGCCGGGGTATGTGCTAGGGTCTGCAGCCCCGGTTGGCAGGTCCGCGGGCGGGAAGGTCCACGCCTCGCCGCGCGTCGCCCAGCCCTGCTTCGCCGAACGGGTGGGCGACCCCTCGGCCGCCGCCGCCTGCGGGGAGCCCGAGCTGCTGGGGTCTCCTGCAGCGGCGCCCGCGCCGCGCCCGCTCGAGCTGGCAACGCCGGCGGTGCGCGCCGCCGCCGAGCCGGGGTCGCTGGCCTCGTCCGCCGCTCGGCCCTCTCGGAGCCCCAGACCTGATATGTCCGGCAGCGCGCCGCCGCGCCCCTCGTCCGCTCCACCGCCGCCTGCTGCGCTCGCAGCGTCTGCCGCAGGGTCAGGCCCAGCCGCAGCCTCAGCGGCTGCCACCTGCTCGGCTGCCGCGTCCTGCGCCCGCTTTGCGTCCAGCGCGGCGGCGGCGGCCGCGAACAGCGCGGGCGGCGGCGTCGGGAAGTCCGCAACACCCAGCGCCAGCAGCGGCAGCACCGGGAAGCCCAGCTCGGCCATGCGGCGCGCGGACCTGCGCGCGCCCCACCGCCGCTGGCGGCCACCCCATGCAGGACGTGTCCAGGCACTGCGACGGCCTCGCTCCGCACGCCCGTGCTGCCCCTGCCGCGGCGGCGACCGCGCACAGCGCAGGCAGCGCTGTATGCTTTATCGTGCCTAGCAACTGCACAAGGGCACAGATGCCTACAGCCGTCACCGGCCAGCGCTCGGCCGGCACCGCCGCGGGAAGGCCGCCGCCACGCAGGCCGCCGCCCTGCGCCCCGCCACCCCCCTTTTCTGCCCCCGGGGAGTGAGCGCACGCGAGGCGGTCGTCGGCCAGGGCGACCGCGTCGCTGCCGGCGCCCACGAACGGCACGCCGGCCGCCTCGAGCAGCCGCTGCAGCTCGCCCGGGCCGCCCGCCACGTCCGGCGCGGTGGGGAACACGATGTCGGCCGTCTCCTTCAGCCGCTCGACGAGCGCCTGCGGCGCCGCGGGCCGCTCGTTATGCGCGGCCGCGCCGGCTTGCGGACGGGCGCCGCAACGGGCAGGCGGCAGCGCCGCGCCGCGCGCCGCCGCGCTCCACAGCACGCAGCGAGCGCCGGGTCCCCAGCAGGCCGGGAATGACAGACCCACAGCGGACGCCGCACGGCCTTGCGCGCCAGTGTGTACTCACACGTCAAGTGGACGCGCGGCGCTGACGCTGACCCTATCACGCGCGCGGCGCGCCTGCAGGCTGGGCAGCGGCTGCGCGTCGGCCAGCGCAAACTCCAGGTCGGGCACGCTGGCGGCCAGCAGGCGGCGCTGCGGCACGTGGAACGCGCGGCCCTGCACGCTCACGTAGTACGCCTCCACCGCCACGCCGGTCCGGTCGGCGGCCGCGCCGCCGTCCGCCTCGCCGCCTGCGCCCGCGCCCGCCCATGCATGCGCGAGTCGCCGGGCCGGCTGGCTCACGGCTCTCCCGCGTGGGCGGCTCCTCACGCCTCGCACTATGTCAGTGCTGACGGGCAGAGGCTCGTGTGACTTATTTTTATGGCTTGTCCCATGTTGTCAGGTGTGAATGCATGGCGACATGGTTCCCCAATGCTTGCAGGCCAGGCCGCTGTACAGGCAGGCCGTCGAGCACCCAGTGATCAAATCTATTAGGCCGGCTTGCGGGGGCGCCGTCATTCACAGTCTACAACCGCCGCACCAGCAGAGCCCGCGCGCGGCGCGGTGTGCAGGTGCGTGATGAGCGTGCGCGCGCCGTCCAGCGCGCCCGCGCTCGCGCCGGCAACCACCGCGACCGCCACGCGGGGCTCCTGCGGCCCGCGCAGCGGAGCGCGCGGCATCTGCGGCGTCTCCGCCTCGGCCGCCGCCGGCTCCTCGCCGGGGCCCAGCGTCAGCAGGCCCTGTGGGCCCAGCTGGTCGACCAGGTGCGTCTCCAGGCGGTTGACCAGCTCGGCCTTGAGGCCGGCCGAGCCCAGGCCCATGCGCGTCGCCTGGTTCTGCAGGAAGCGCTTGGGCATCTCCGTCAGCTGCGCGCGCCATACGCAGAGTAGGGTTAGGGTCAGAGTCAGGGTGCGCACAGGCCCCGCCGATGCGCTCAGCCTCGCCCCGGCGCCCCGTCTCCACGGCACGCTGCTTGAGCGTCGGAAAGGCAAACACTTGAGCACCGGCCAAGCGCGGAGGAGCATGGTTTGCCGCAGACAGCGCCCAGCGGCGGCCGCGCACCGCATTGGCGGCCGCCACGGACGGGTCGGAGGTGCCCGTCAGCTGGTCCTTATAGCGCTCCGACAGCTCGCCCCACAGCCTGCCGCGCCACACGCGTTTCTCTGAAAGCCGCCTGCCCTGCAGCGCCAGGCGCCATACCGGCCAGCCTCCTGTCAAGCGGGGCGCCGCCCGAGCCAGGACATGCTCTACAAGCTAAAAGCAGGCGAAGAGAAGGAATGAAGTGCGTTCAATACTTCCAGACTGCAACTCCGCGTTCACATCTTGCAGTCACGCAGAACCTCCTGACGCGCGCACGGCGAGTTAGGGCCTTAACCCTGACCTATCACGGCAGGGGGCCGCACTCCATCTCCTCCGCGGTCGTCGTCACGCCGCTGACCGACGGGGCGGCCAGGTGCGCCTCCAGGCGCGCCATGAGGTCCAGCTTGTTGCCCGACGTCGGCAGACCTGCGCGGCGCAGCTCCTCGCGGATCTCCTTCACCGTCATCTCGCCCACCGCCAGCGGCCCGTACGCGCGATCGCCCGCCGCCGCCCCGCCGTCACCCACGCCCGCGGCCTGCACAGCGGGCGCCCTTTGATTGTCGCTGGCGACGTCTCAAAAGTCGGGGTGCCTGACGTGCCACGTGTGACTATTACCCAGGGCGCTCCCTGCTCGCACCTTGCTAGGGTATGCACACAGGGTGTGTACCCTAGCATGAGGCGTCTGTAGCACAGAGCGCAGTGTGCCGCGCACCTCATCCGCCTTCACCATGTCGCCCGTGCCCGCATCCGCCGCCGGCTGCTCCGGCTCCTGCAGCCCGGCCTCCGCCCCGGCCGAAGCGCTCTCCCGCAGCAGAGCGGCCTCCAGCCGTCCCACCAGGTCGATGCGGCCGCCTGTGCATGCAGTGCGAAGCAGCGCTGCGTGCTAGCTCCTCCAGGCATTGCACAACAGTATGATAACATGCGCGTCCTGCCCATGCCACCGTGCTGACAGACCAGCATTATCACGTGGTGCTCCTTCAGCAACGCCCGACGAAGACCAGGTCCGCCACCCTGCCCCGCTTGCCTCTTTTTCAAGCCACTATGGTCTTCATCCAGCGCTTGGTGACACTAACAGGCGCTGACGCTGCCAGGCTCTGCTAGCTCGCTCACGCAGAGGTACTCGGCCAGAGAAGCAAGCCCCGCTCAACCTGGTGCAGCCAGGGAGGCTGACGAGGGGCCGCACCGCCTGCGCTGAGCCCGCGGCTGCGCAGCTCCTGCTTCAACTGGTCTATCGTCATCTGGCCGGCGTCCAGCGCCGCGCGCACCGCCGGCGCCTCCTCGCCATCCGGGTACAGCCAGCGCCGCAGCTTCTCTATGAGCTCCGCCTTGCGGGCGTCCCGCCGGTCCACTGCGCCCGCCTTGGTGCTGTAAGAGCAGTGTCCCCAAGCCACTCCGGGGCCCAAGAGACTCGGACGAAGGAGCACCAGGGCCGTCCGGACACGCACAGCGCCGGAGCAGCTCACCTCGCGCCTTTTCCTACGCTTGTGGAGTGCCCACGCTTGGCAGCGCAACACAGAACGCAGCAGGCACTCTCAGTATACACACGAAGTATACACACTCTGCAGGCCGCCCTGGCAAGCCTCCCAGAACCTCCGCACAGAGCCGCACAGCTCAAGCCAGGACCTTGCACGCTCACTCTCTCTGGAACACGGCTACACCGCAACAGGTCCGCACCTTTCAGCGTGAGGCCGGCCCGCCTGCAGACCTTCTTCAGCTCCGGCATGAGCATGGCGTTCAGGTCCGTCGCCAGCAGCTCGCGCCGCAGCGCCTCCGCGCCCTCCCCGCCGCCCGCGCGCGCCGCCTGCTGCGCTGCGCCGGCCTCCGCGCCTGGCTCAGCCGCGCCGGCGGCGCCGCAGCGCCAGGACCTCGCCGCATGCCTACGGCGCACCCAGCTCTGTTAAAAGTGCTGAGGCACACTTTTCTCGCTCAACCCATCAGGTTGCAAGGCACCGGACTGAGCAAAGTATTAGAAGACAGGACGAATAGGCAGTGCACTCGTGCTCCTGATACAGGACATGCCGCCGGCGGTGAAACATAGAGCTAGCTAAACGTGCATGCTGCAAAATACTGACTGACCGCAGGGGTGGTTGTCGAACGACGTGTGCAGCTTTCGACACAGGTACGACACAGCGCCGCCTGGCATCGGTAGAACATGACGATGCCGCTGCATGAGAGCAACTGCCCGCCAGCACACTCCAAGGCTGCATTCCGTCTACAGCTACTCACTTATTCATATGCCTCTGACATACCGCATTGTGCCCAGCCTGTTCCTTCTGTGCAACCCTGTGACAGGGCAGCCTGTATGATTTGGAAATGCACAGCTCCGAGGACCTGAGACAGTACATGTACTACCTGTACAGGTGTTGCCTGCTCTCATGGGGCTTCACCTGGTCTCATGGGGCTTGCATGCAGCTGCTTACCAGTCTGGTTGGCAGCTTGCTGTGTGCGCCTTAATGTCAATGTTGCACGCGCAAAGTAAACTGCTGTAAATTGGCAGGCTGAGGTGCTTGTTGTATGGCGTCATGCCAGCACTATATGCATGCACGTGCTGTTTCCCTTGTAGCTGCAACCCATGCGTGTAAGCTCGTGCGGACTGCAGTTTTACACACCGAGGCACAGCTTCAATACCAAACAAGAATGTTTGCAAAGCAACCAGCGCCCGCACCACAAACATGAGAGGCAACCACGGCTTCAAAAGCCTAGGCAGTGGTCGCTGCGACGCTGCCGTGCGCCGCGTGCTCAAGCTCTGCCGCAATGTCAGCCTCCAGCATGGCCTCCTCGAATGCGGACGCATAGTGCTTCACGGGGAACCCCTTTGCATCCACCAGATACTGCGCGGACAGCAGCTGGCTCAGTCAGAGGCTGCCCTTGCTGCAAGATCTGAACACCTGGACCTTCAGGCGCATGCGAGGCACTGGCCATTGCAAAACCTCCCTGCTGAGCAGCGTTCTGCAAACGTGTACACACTGCTTGCTTGACATCAGTGTTGACGCAGCTGCATGACCAGTGGTGCTAGATGCTGCACAGGTTACATGTTCATGCATGCGCCACATGTTAGAGAGGCAGCTCCGGCACAGCACAGGGCGACGCACCTTATTGAAGTTCCAGTCGGCGGCATCAGCAGCGCCGGGGCCAAGTATGCTCTTCAGGAATGTGAAGACAGGATGCGCGCCTGCACCCAAGGCAGGCGCACACATGTCATCTTGCAGAGCTTGTGGGGCATGGGCCGGCACATTGACTGGTTGGATTCAAACATCCCAGCAGACACGCGCTCAAGCAGGTGTGTTGACCCAGAAATTAGGTGGCAAGCCAACCTGCCTCAAGCTGGGTCACACGTTCCTCTGACAGGCTGGGCCGGAAAAGGCATGCACAGGCGACCGCACCAGGTCCGTTCACATCCACTTTTGCAAAGACGGGGAATGTGACGTGATACCTGCGTGCCAGGCACACAAGTCTCCGATGCGACAAGTCACAAGCCACCCTGCTCACTTGCTCTGCACAAACTGCGTGACGGACGGGGCTGAGGCAACTGTGCATGCGGTACAACCAGTATGCTGGTCAGGACACGCTCACCAGCAATGCTCTCAAGTCTACACCACACACCAGGCTCTTTGGAGCAGCGCACACAGCCGTGCAGACTGCAGGCGCACCTGCTCTTCACAAACTCGCTGATCGTCCTGCTGTCGCCGGGCTCCTGCTGCCCAAACTGGTTGCACGGCCAGGCCAGCACCTGATGCACGCACCCCACCGCGTCAACGCGTTTTTTTCTTAGTGCACATCCTCTATAGGCAGACACTTATGCAGAGGTTGCTGCCGATGCCTGAAGGCCCCTGAGGTCAACCGGCGCAAACAGGCTCACCAGCAAAGGCGAGCTGCGGCACGCTAGGTCCCAGGACACAGAACAGGGCGGCCCCTGCCTGATGTGCACGGTTCGGAGCATAGCACCAGCCGACCTGGATTTCCTAGCAACGAGGCAGCTCTGCGCCCGATCTCACAGTGACTTGCGGGCAGCCCCCGCTGCTGTAGCAGGTCTGAGGTAGGCTTGTAGTAATATCACACACAAATCACCCTGCCGGCCGCGCACGCCGACCAGGTCCGCCTTTGCGCCACGACCAGCACTCGCGATGGATTCCGACTCCGTGGTCACGCTCCTCAAGGGTAGTAACACCTTTCATTGAGGAAGAAACAAATTTACGCTGCTGCATGCGCGCGCCTCAAAGCCGCGATCCCTGAACTTGTCATACAGCCGCTGCAGGCCCTGGTAGTTCTTCTCGGTGTAGCCGCATGCGGACGCCACGTTGGTCACCAGCAGCACCTTGCCCGCGAACGCCTTGAGCTCCACCGGCTTGCCGTCCAGGCCGTCGGCGACCTGCCGCCCGCGCCCTGGGCTCGGGCGCCTGTCCAGCAGATCACAGCGGTTCTCTGGAGCCCATGCACCGCTGCTTTATGGCACCTCAGTGTCCTGGGTGGAGGTGGCAGGAGCAGAGCGTCCTTGTTGATACAAGCCTACCAGGTTGGCATAGCTACAGGCGCGTGCATCAGCTGCGCCCTCCAGTCTGCACGCACTGCACAACTCAAGCACTGCGCAGCACTACACGACAGCATGTCTCAAAGTGCCTAAGATGCGACCTGCATAATCCACACGCCCCTGCTGACTGCCTTCGCACCGGGCTGTGCAAGCCGTGCGAGCGCGGGCGCACCATAGAGTACAGAGGAGACAGCAGCGGCTTGCTTACTACAAACCGTGCGGGCTCCGTGCTCCCCGCCTCGCCTCCCTGCAGAGCTGGAAGTCAGCAACAGCTGAAAAAAGCATTGGCGGGCATGCAACAGGTCAGCAGGTAGCTGTGCACAAACACAGGTGGCCGCAGGGCCTGTTGCTGGAGCAGCGCGGCGAGCGCTTGGCAATGCACAACATCACTTCGGACAGCGTGCTCACCTCTGCACCGTCGTCGCCGGGGTGCAGGTGGCTGTGGTGCTTACGGCAGCTCTCATCGCAGGGCGCGTCAGGCGCATGGTCGTGTCCGTCAAAGTCTGCATGCTCCGCGCTCTCGCTGCCGTTGGCGCCGCCAAGCACAGGCAGGTGCTGCGGCTGCTGGAGCTGTGCGTTCTCCTCCGCGAGCGCACGCGCAGACTTTGCCTTCACGCTGGCGCTGCCGGGGATGATGCGGAACCCGCCCCGCTTTGCGCCCGACAGGCTGGTGAAGCTGAGGCCGCAGTAGATGAGCACGATGGCAATGCCGGCCAGGAACAGCACCCTGCGCCCGCGCGGACGAGCTCTCAACCACCCGGGACTTGTGCAGATGCAGCAGGCCAGCGAAGAGGCGACCACCGCGCCGCACCTCTTGATATTTTCAGAAAATTTGGCACGCTGCCGCCCCTTGCCCGCGCCCGCCCAGCCATTGGTGGGCAGCAGGGGCGAGGGCCTGCGCAGCATCGGAGCGCGCCCCACCTCAGCCCCTGGCGGCGGCCATGGAACTGCTCAAGCGGCCTGTCTGCCTCGATCCAGTTCAGACTTGTGTGGGCTGTCTTATAAGTGGGTGGCACTTTGGCTCGGAGGGGGTGGGCTGTGCTTTGGTCGAGGGCCTCGGGTCGCTGCTGAGCTTGGCATGCCGCATGCATGCATGCATGGCTCGCAAGTCTGTTGAAGCGGATGTGGGTAAGGAGAGCATCAGGGGGGCAGTGTGTCTTCAGCGGCAGAGTACTGCACACCTGCAAGCATTGCGCGTTGAGGGAGGGCGAAGCATCGCACGCTATAATGGAATACTGAGCAGCTAGCCACTGCAAATAGGACTACTTCCCTCAGTAGCAGCAGCGCAAGCTGAAGACATGCAGGACATCAGCGACCGCTGGTGGCCATCGTTCCAGACGCTGTATGATGCGCTGGCCGACAGCCTGAGCGGCCCTGATGCGGAGCTGCCAGAGGCGAGCGCGGCCCCTGCTGCTCGCTGCGGCGTTGCAGGTCCCTGCACGACTGCTCAGAGCTTGCTGCGTGCAGGAGACGCTGGCGGAGTACGAGCCGCTGCTGCTGCGCGGCCTGGATGTCTTCCAGGTGTGTCTCCCCCGGTGGTGAGTCGCGAGTGCGGACTGCTGTCATAGCTGCGCGCCGGTGTGCATCCCCCGGTGGTGAGTCAAGTGCGGACTGCTGTCATAGCTGCGCGCCGGTGTGCACCCCCCAGTGATGAGTCGAGTGCGGCCTGCTGTCGTAGCTGCGTGCCTACCAGCTGCCCGCAAGCTCCCTCCCGCGGTGCCCCTGCTGGCCAGGGGCGGCCCGGCCGCCTCAGGCCTTCTGCAGGCTGGCTGCCCCTGCCCGCCGGCAGCGCGCTCACGCCGCGCTGGCGCGGGCGCGCAGGGGCCGTCGGCGGCGTCGCGCGCCGCGCTTGCGCAGCAGCCCGCGCTCGCCAAGGGCAAGCAGAAGCTGGTCATAGTGCCGCAGCAGCGCGCCGCCGCGCTGGAGGCCAGCCACCTGCTGGTGCGCCCCCTGCGCTGCCCGGCGCCGCTGCGCGGGCACGGCAGCCGCCCGAGCGGGCTGCGGCGGGAGCGGCTTTGTAATGCCCCCGGCGGCCCTGTCTTTGTAAGCGTGTGCACTGCCCGCGCATCGGCGTCGTGCAGCATGCTGTCGGTGGTGCGGCCCTGGGCGTGCGACGCGCTGAACAGGCGCAAGGGCTGCTGCGCCCTGTGCCTGCCTGAGCAGGGCATGTGAGGTGCGGCGCTGGGGCAGCCGGTACGCGCGTGAGCTGCTCTGGCACTGTCAGCACTCGCCTGACGTTTCGTGCGGGCTGTGCGTGTGGTCGGCGGCGCTGTGCAGGCGCGCATGCACCTCGCTCCATGCCCAGCGCGGACCCTGACCGCTCGCTGACATGCGGCGTTGGATCAAGGGCATGCGCAGGCGCTGCAGCGGTGCTGGCCGGCCCGAACCCGGCCGCTGCTGCCCACTTGATTCGTGAAGCACCCCATGGCCGCTGCTGCTCTCCTGCTGCGCCTATATTATCACCATGGGGTAGGGTTAGTGAGCGCGGGGCCCGGGCGCGCAGGGCCTGGACGAGGTGCAGGCGTATGTGCTGTTGCGGCGCTGGCTGGCGCGGCGGCCGGGCGAGGCGGTCGGCGAGGCGCTGGCGCCGGAGCAGCGCGGCGCGCTGGCGGGCGAGCTCGCGCGCGAGCGCGCCTGCCTGCTCGCGTGCCTGGAGGCGATCATGCTGCACCACTACGCCACCGCCGATGGCGAGGACGGCAGTGCGCGCGCGCGCTCCGCCCGCTCCCGCCCCCGCATGCTGCTAGGGGAGCGTTGTTTTTGGCCCGCTCCTACACGCTGCTGGGACAGCATAACTTTGGCTGCGCCGGCAGGGCCGCCACATGGTGCTTCAGACAATTCTCTATGTCTTCAGAACCTACCTGCTCGCGCCTCTCTGGTGGTTCACCAATCTGCACATGTGGCAGGACGCGCAGTGATGGCCAACATGCAGTGCACAACAAGAGCATCACAAAAGCAGATGGCATGAGGGTGCCAGATCTCAGCCGGCGCTGCATCGTGCGTTCTCAACCGCATGGGCACGCGCTTGCCCTTGAAGGCTTTGCTGTGCATTTCTGCTGTGCCTGTGCCTGTTGGCGAGCACACGCGACTGCCGGGGCAGAGGCGGGCGGGCCGCTGGGCGCGCTGGCGGCGCGCCTGCTGGCCGCGCACCTGGAGGGCCGCCTGGTCGCGCAGTTGCTGGCCAACCTGGGCGGCGCCGCGCCCGGCGCCGATGCTGCGCCCGGGACTCAGGGCGCGCCCCGCCGCGGGGATTGTCTCGCTGCAGCGCGCATGCGCGGGCGCCCTGCGCCCGGCGCGGGCCGGCCAGAGCTGGGCGCGCGGCGTCGGCAGGCACATGCGCAGCTGGCTCCGGGCTTTGCTGGATGCTCGTGCGAGACTGGCATGCTAGAGGTGCCCTGTCCGATAGCTGCAAGCTGACAGCATGCTTTCTGCATACCTCGCTGTCCTGTCTCCAAAATGCAGAAGTGCTGCTGCATTACTCTGTCGCTTGCAGACAGAGGGCCTGCTCTGCTTGACATTGGGCGTCAAGCGCAGGCACGATGGCGCTGGTACCGGCGCCTGCTGGCAACGCCGACGGTGGCGCCCGGCCGGGGCTGCCGCCACCGCCCGCGCGCGCGCTCGCGGAGCGCTGCGCGCTGCTGGGCGCGCTGCTGGCGCTGCACGCGGCGGCCGGCGCCGGCTGCGGGCCGGGCCGCTGGGTGGAGCTGGCGGGCGCGCTGCGCAGCGGCGTGCTGGCCGGCGCGGGCGCCGGCCGCGGCGCGCCGCGGCAGCGCGCGGAGCTGCTGGTGCGAGCCCCCGCTGCGCGGCGCCCCATGCACAGCGGGAGCGGGTGATTAGACCCTACCAATAAGCTACTGTACCCTGACGCGGGGCCATGTTGGCGCTGGCTGCGGCGCTGAACCGGGAGCGGCCCCGGCGCAGCGCTGGGCGCAGCGGCGCGCCGGGTGGCGGCGCGCCGGCTCAGCTGAGGCGCGCAGTGGCAGCAGCAGCGGTGCCGGCGTATTTGCGCTCCGGGGCGCACGCGGTGCCGTCGAGGTTCTGGGGCACATGCAGTGCTGCTGAGGCTCTGGGGTGGTGAGGGCTCGCGAGTGCGGGGTTGGCTGCGGCGCCGAGCGCAATGCGGCGCTGAGAGGGCAGGTCCATCGGGGCGGTGAGGGCTCGCGAAGCGGCGTTTGCGCGGCGCGTGCCGCAGCGCAGCGAGATGCGAACCTGCCAAGCCTTCATCTCACATGTATCAGCATGTTCAGGTTACACTGTCACAAATCCCGACCTGACTCTCTATGGCCCTGTGCGCGCAGGCAGTGCTGCTGCTGCTGCAGGGCCTGGACCTCGACGCCGCGCTTGCGCTGGCGGCCGATGGGGCGGACATGAGCGCGCACCAGCTCGGGCCGCCCGATGCGCGCCCCGCCGTTGACGCCGAGCTGCTGCGCTGGGGCAAGGAGCCCCTGTCGGCCGCGCACGCGCCCGTCCTGCTCGCCTGGGCCGCATTTGTGGCGCTCGCCGGCGCGCGCGGCGGTGCGCGTGTTTTCCTGAACGGGCCCCTTCAGCACGCAGCATGCCCGGCAGGAACTGCGTCGGAAGTATCTGTGCCGCTTGTGCAAACCCCTCTGCGCTCCACGCCGCAGCATGCCTGACCGGTGGACCGCCATACGAAAACAGCGTGTCGCGTGACAGCGACCGAAGCGCACCGCAGGTATGTGTGCCGGCAAAGCCGAGCGGTGGGGCACGAGGAGAGCGCGCGCACGACGCGGAGGCGAGAGATTGGCGCTGATAGCTGTATGATTACCGTGCCTGTACGCGCGCAGGCGAGGCCGAGCGGCAGCAGTACGAGGAGCACGCGCGGCGCGCAGCGGAGGCCGGCGCGCTGGCCGGCCTGGCCGCGCTGGCCGCGCGGCTGGGCGGCCCGGCCGGCGGCGGGCCGCTGGGCGGCCTGCACCGCGGACTGCTGCTGGGCGCGCTGGGCGCCGCGGCGGGCGCGTTCGGGCTGTCGCCTGCGGCGCTGCCCGCGCCGGAGGCGGAGGCGCTGCTGGCCGCCGTGTGCGCCGTGTTCGAGGGTGCGCAGACGCCGGATGCAGTGCTGTCAGGGCCCGGGGTCCAACACAGTGCTGGCCGCCATGTGCGCCGTGTTTGAGGGTGCGCGCTGCGCGCGCCGGCGTCAAGGCCGCCTCCAGAAGGGGGACGCAGGATGCAGTGCTGTCATCGCCCGGGGTCCGGCGCACCGCCGGCCGCCGTGTGTGCCGTGCCGGGAGGTGCGCGCCGGGAACATCGGGCGCCGTGCGCGGCCGGGCGCGGCAGGTGCGCTGCGCCGCCCACCGGATGCCGAGCGTGGCTGCTTTCCATGTGGACGCGACGGCGCTGCTGCTTGAGTGAGCTGATGAGGGCTCACTGCTTGTTTTGGCCCGCTGATCAGGGTGTGGTACCCCCTACCCTACCCCATACCTGCCCGCGCGCACAGGCCAGCCGGAGCTGTGCGAGGAGTTCTGGGCGCCCGGCGCGGCCGGTGCGGCGGCCGCGCTGCGGCACCTGCTGGACGCCGCGCGCGGCCTGTTCCCGGCCGCGCCCGGCCCGCTGCTGCGCCTGCTGGCCGCGCTGGCGGTGGGGCGGCGCGCCGCGGCAGCCGCCAGCGCCTACCTGGGCCGCCTGCCGGCCGTCGCCTGCGTCCACGCGCGCGACGACCCGCGCTTGGCGCCGCTGGAGGGCGACGGCGGCGGCGGCGGGGACACGAACCTGCGCGTGGCTGTCGCGGCCATCCCGCTGGCGGGCGGCGTGGTGCTGCCAGAGGCGCGCGCGCGGCCGCCCCCACTCCTGCGCCCTGACTAATGCGCACACCCTGTCAGCGCTGCGGGTTGCTTACGTTGTGGGCCGCAATGTGTGCCGCGTGTGGGCGCACCAGGTGCGCCTCCCTGCTGTGCCATGCGCGGCGCGGTTGGCCCGTGGGTGATACAGTGACTCGCGTGCCAGGCCTTGCTCCCGCCCGCCCGCCAGCACGCCTGAGCGCAGGGGCCGCACTCGATAGAAGCAGGCAAGGGGCACTTTCAGTCCTTTGCTGCTCTCTGCAACCCTGTACAACCCTCTGATACAACTCTTATGAAACGGGCGCCGCGCGGCAGGGCGCGGAGGGCGAGGCGGCGCCGCTGCCGCCCTGCGCGCAGCCCGCAGGCGCGCCGGCGGCGGGCGGCGAGGCGGCGGTGCTGGTGCGCTGGCGCGTGGCCAGCCCGGCGGGCGCGGGCCACTTCCTGCTCCTCGCGCGCCTGGCCGAGCAGCTGGCCGCGCTGCGCGCGGTGCGCTCTGCCGTGCCCCGGGTGCCTATCGCCCCTTGAAGGCTCACCTGCATGCATGGCAGCGCGGGCTGCGCGGCCTTACCAGCACAACAGGTGCAAGAGCGCCGTGCACTTGCGAGGCGTCCCAAAAAAATGCAGGCATTGCACGCGCCCGTGCCAGCCCCACGGACGCTTCGGGCTGCTCCGATGCACTGTGCATGCTGAAAGCAAGTTCAAGCTGATGCTCATGCAGCAACTCGCGTGCGTCATGCGTATCGCCGGCCCCGGCCAGCAGCTTATGCGCCCTGCCCGCCAGGCGACCCAGGGAGACGCCGGCGCCGACCCGGCGGACGCGGCGGGCGTGGCGGACGCGCTGCGCCTGCTGGCGCGGCTGGCGGCCGCAGAGCCCGCGCTCGCGCTGCAGCTTGCCCAGGTGCAGGTGCCCTGGCGCGCCGGCGGCGGCGCCAGCGACGACGACGACGACATGGGGGAATCTCACGCAGAGGGTCCGGATGAGGGGGGCCCAGCGGGCGCGAGCGGCGGGCCCGGCGGCCGCCGCGCAGACCTAGTGACGCTCGTGGCGGCCGCGGTGTCCGTGCTCCCCCGGCTGCCGACGCCGCCCGTCGACACCCTAGGTGAACCCTGGCGACCCGCGTCGGCCCCCGGCTCTGCGCGCGTCGCCCTGCATGCCAGCGCACCGGGCGCTGCTGGGCGCGCTGGCGAATGGCTGAGGCAGCCGGGTTGATAGGCGGCACCGCTCCCCGATGCTCGGGGAGGGCCTCTGGTCACCAGCCAACACACTCGCCCGCCACCGTCAAGCTGCATATCGGCTGCGCAGCAAGCATGTCCTGCGGTGGAGGACGGGCGCCTGCGCCCAGCGGCGCCGCCGCCGGCCGCCCCGCCACGCCCTCCTAGCACAGCCCCAGGCGTCCGGACGGCATGGAGTCCTTACTTTACCCTACACTATTCCTATCCCTGCCCGCGGCGCCCCAGGCGACTGCCTGGAGGTGGCGGCGGCGCTGGCGGCCAGCCTGCCGGCGCGGCTGCTGGGCGACCTGGCGGCCGTGCCCCTGCTGCGGCCGGCCGACCCGCTGTCTGCGGCCCTGGACCTGTCCTCGCAGCGCGGCGGCGCGGCCGGGTGCGCCCGCCTGCTCTGCTAGTGTTGCGCAGGCATGTCCGGCAGTAGCCCAAGGGCCACTGGGTGGTTGAATCTGTTCTGGCGCCACAGTAGATGCTAGTACAGCCTTGCCAGTTGTGTGTGTTTGTGCCATCCTCCGCTTTAGCTGCGTATGTGACGATGCATGCCGCGCGCTGCCGCCAGACTGGGCAATGTTGGATGCAGACAGACTATCCTACATGGACTTTCCGCGCAGAACCTCTCACCCGCACCCGTACGATTCGCCAAAGGTCGCTCTTTTTTTATGCAGAGCTGCTCAGACTCGGGGCTCGCCGCGCAGCGACGACAGCCGCGCGGCGCTGGCGTTCGGCTCGCAGGACCTGCCGGAGCTGGCGGCGCTGCGCGCGTGCGCGGAGGCGCCCACCGGCCGCTACCCCGCCACGGCCGGCTTCCTGCGCCTGGCCGCCGCGCTGCTGGAGGCGGGCTCCGCGGACGCGGCCGTCAAGGCGCCCGCCCCCCGCCAGCAGCCTCCCTCTCTGCTGCGGCGCCTGCCGGAGCCTGCTGGAGCCGACCGCTCCGTCAAACAGGGCAGGCAGTGATGCAGTGGCAAGCAGGGCGCCCGGGGTGCTGGTCCGGTTCTGTGCTTTCGGCCGGCCAGCCGGCGTCTGGCCGCCGTCGCGATCACTTGGACAGCTCGGCGTGGCACTGCCCCCGCCCCGCCTGATCGCCTGATCGAGTGCGGGCTCGCTGGTCCGCGCACCCGCGCGGGCGCACAGGCCTGACCGGCGCGCGCGGCGCCGCGCAGGCGCATGTGGCGGTGGTGCTGACGCAGGTGCTGCCAGGGCTGGCCACCTGGCGCTTTGCGCACGGCGCGGAGCGCTGGCGCCTGGCGGCGGCCGCGCTGCGCGTCCTGCGCCTGGCCCTGCTTGCGCCGCCCGCGCCCGCGGCCGGCGCGTCCGGTGCGCCCTGCCCGGGACCAGGGTGCACGCTGCCGAGGCCTGCGTTGGTATAAGGTGAGGCACGGCTGAGACTGCATGCGTACAGTCCTTTGGGGAGAAGGGACGGCGGCCGCCCTGCCACACACAGCCCGGCCACGGCCGCGCAGCCCGCGCAGCGCGAAAAGCACATGCGCGAGCGGACTTCGCGCCGCGCAGGCGGCGCGCGGTACGCGCCCGAGAGCGGGGACCTGGCGGCGGCGGCCGCGGCCGCGCTGCGGCAGGAGGGCGCCGCCGCGGCCGCGCTGCTGTCCGCGCTGCCGCCGCCCGCGGCCGCGCTGGAGGCGCTGGCCGGCCGCGACGGCGGCGCCAACGCCGCGGCGGCCGAGGCCCTGGCCGTGGAGTGGTTTGCGCTGCTGCCGGCGCTGGCCGCGCGCGCTTCCGGCCCGGCCGTGGCGGCGGCGCTGCTGCAGGTGCGCGGGCCGCGGCGCGGCCGTGAGCGGCCACGTGCCGAGCGCAATCAGCACTGCCGGTTGTGGCGGCGGGATACTCTTCTCATGTGGTCGCATTGTATCAGAGTGCGTTGTGTGCTAGCTCGAGGAAGAGCGCTGGGAACGGTCCCTGCGACTGCCAGATGCCGCTCAGCGTAGGGTTACAGTAGGGTTTCTCATGCCAATGCACACGCGCCGCAGGCGCCAGCGCGGGGCGGCCAGCCTGCGGCGGCGACGCTGGCTCTGCTGGCGGGCAGCGCGGCGCTGGACCCGCGCGCGCGCGCGGGCGCGCTGCGCGCGCTGGGCGCGCTGGCGGCCCTGGGCATGGCGCTGCCGCGGCTGCCGCTGGCCGCGTGCCTGCCGCAGGCGCCAGGCGCGCGACACCACGGCCGCCTGAATCGCATAGCGGCATGCCGCGTGGAGACGCCGGCTGGCCAGTGAGGCTCCTGCACGCGGGGAGCGAAACAGAAGCAAAGGGGGGGGCTCTGTTTCTGAAGGTGCATGGGTGGATGCATGAGCGGGCGCTGGCCGCGCGCTCTGCAACAGGGCCCGTGCACTCCTGCGCGCAGCAGTGGGCGAGACGTGCACAATTAGCACAGACTCCCAGGCGCGCATGGCGCTCGCCGTCGCGAGCTGTTCATTCGCTCCTTGCTCCTGCTCAGCACGCGCGCCTGCAGGCGGCGCGCTTTCACCGGCTGTGCGCGTCGCGATGGTGGAGCCCTGGCGGCCTGCGGCGGCGGCGGCCGACCCGGAGCGCTTTGCAGCGGCGGCCGCGCTGCTGGGCGCCGCGCTGGCCGCGCACCCCAGCCTGACGGATGCGCTGCTGTTCCCGGCCGCGCTTGCGGCGCCGCGCGATGCCGGTGCTGAGGTGCGCGTCCGCAGCACCGGGAGTAGCGTATGCCCCGAGTACTGTGTGCCACTTCATGTGTCCGTGCGGTCTGTTGAGTATGCTAATAAAGCCGGGGGCCAGAGACGTGCTGCAAGTCACGCGAGCGCCCACTGTGCCCAGCCGCACTCGCGGCCCCGCTGGGGGTCAGAGCTGCGAGCCGCCCTGCTGCGTGCTGCAGACAAGGCACGCCCCAGCCCGCCGCAGCAGGCACGCGTGGGAGCGCGCTGGCAGCCCGGCGCCGCACGGCCGCTTACGCACTGGGTGATGCATGCGCGCGCGCGGCGGGCCAGGAGACAAAGGCGCTCGAGCCCGCCGCGCCGGGCGGACCGCCGCCGGCTGCCAGGGCCAGGGCGGCGCGCCGGCCGGGCGCGCCGGCGGCCTGGAGCGCGCTGGACGGCCTGTGGGCGGCGCTGGCGGCCGCGCCGGAGCTGGCCGCCGCGCGCCCGGCCGTGCTGGCCGCCGCGCTGCATGTGCTGCTGGCGCTGTTCCAGGCGCGGAGTTCAGGATCGGGTTAGGGCTACGCTTGGTGCCCGTTTCGCGCTGGCAGGACATGCTCAGCCGAGGCCGCTGGGCTTGCTGTTGCTTGGGCCCTGGCTGTGGCGGGTGCGGCGCTGCGCGCATGCTGCTGTCGCTCTGCGCCAGATGATTGCCTCACAAATTGCGAGGGGGGGCGCATCTGCTGCAGTTGAGACCGACGAGCGGCCTGGCGCTCAGTGAGCTTGCGGCCTGCGGCAAGCTCTTCTGGCACAGGCACGTCAGGATCATGCACTCACAGTATGGCTGGTGTCTAAAGCGCCGCAAGGCAGAGTGGCAGGACGCGCATTGCCGAGACCGGGCTCTGGTCTCGCGCGCAGGCGGGCAGGGTGGCGTGGCGCCCGGCGGAGCTGCTGCGCCAGCAGCCGGGCTTCTGGGCCGCGCTGGCCGCCGTGCTGCCGGCGGCCGGCGCTGGCCCCGCCCCTGCGCACGAGCCGGCGCGGCCGGGCGGGGGCGCGCCCGAGCAGGGCGCGCGGGGCAGCGCGGCGGGCGCAGCGCAGCCGGGCGGGCGCCCGGGCAAGGCGGAGGAGGGCCCGGCGGCAAGCGAAGCCATTCTGGATGCCGTGCGCGAGCCTAACTTGGACGCGGCCGAGGCGTGGCGCCTGGCGGCGGAGGCGTACGCGCTGCAGGCGCTGGCGCTGGAGGCGTTCGCGGCCGCGGGCGCGCCCGACGGCGGCGCCCGGCAGCCGATCCGCGGCGGTGCCGGCCGCGGCGACGGCGACGCCTCCGACAGCGCCCATGCGGCCAGCGTGTGGCAGGCGCGCGGTCGTGCCCAGGCCCCAACCCTGGCGACCTCCCAAGCATGAGAGAGCTTGTAAATCTGACGAGCGGCGCGTGCCGTAGTGCGCTGCGAGGCATGGGCGCAGCGAGGCTAGCGGCCATGACGTGACGCGTGTGGTGTGCCGTGCGGCGTTTTCAGGGCGGGTCACAGGTCTGCTTCGTGCCTCGTGTGCCGAGCCTGTGCTGAGCCGTGCAAAGCGCTTGCACGTGTTCTTCTGAGCCCAGTGTCGGCTGCATTGACTGTGGCATGGGATTTGTGTTTGCTGAGGCATCTGCGCAGCAGCATTTCACTGCATCACAGGCCGCACCGCATGCACATCTTGCTCACTATTTCCGCCCTGGAAGATTCCAAAGTTCCCCTGCGCCTGGCTTCGTGGCCAGGTGTTCGAGGTGTGGGCGAAGGAGGGCGCCGGCCGCATGACTGGGCTACTCCATCGGTATGTCGGCAGCATCGGCGGCGGCGGCGGCGCCGCGCTGCTGCTGCGGCTGCGCGCACACGCGGACGCGGCCGCCGCCGAGCTCGTCGGACAGGCGCTGCTGGGTGCGCCCCCGCTGGTGACGCATGCGCGCTCTGCCAATCGGCGCGGTGCGGACCATCATTGTCGGCATTGCTGCGACTTGCTGTGGTCTGATGCAGCTGCAGCCCGCCATGCGTCCACAGCCGTGGCGCAACTCACGCACCTGTCAGCGAGGAGTAAGGCGTTGTCACGAGCGCCGCGAGCCCGGCCTGCCAGTGCTGAGGCACGCGGTCGCCGGCCGCGGCGGCAGACAGCGTGCTGGGGCCCAGCCTCGGGCGGCCGGGCGCGCTGCTGGGCGAGCTGCGCGCGCGCGCCGCGCCGCTGCTCGAGCGCTTCCCCTCGCGCGTGGCCGCCGCGGCCGCGCTGTCCGAGTTCGCCGGCCGCGCCGCGCGGGCCGACGTGCGGCCCGCCCTCCTGGCTCTGCAGCCGCGTGCTCGGCCATGCGCCTGGCCGCCTTGCGGATTTACGCGGCGTGCGTCATTGCGGGTACCCCGCATTGCAACGTGCCACGCTGGCAGCCACTCTGGGTCTTCCGCGGAAACGCCAGGTGTGCTGGTGCGGCGCGCATGCGCGCCGTCGCAGGCCCTCGCAGAGTGCGGAGGCCCCCGCTGCTCGTGCGCAGGCGCCGGGCGGCCGCCCGCCGAGCATGCAGGCCGACCCGCTGGCCGCGGACGTCCGGCGCCTGGGCCTGGGCGAGCTGCTGCTAGCGGCGGCCGAGGCGCGGCCGGGGCCGGAGGCTCTGGACGCCGACGGCCGCGGCGACGGCGCCGCCGCCGCCGCCGCCGCCGCCGCCGCCGCGGAGTGCGGCGGCCTGCGCTACGGGGAGGCGTTCGTGTACGACGCGCGCGCGCTCGCGGCGCGGCTGGGCCGCCCGCTGGCGGCGCAGCTGCCGGCCGTGCAGCGGCTGTGTGCCAGCATGCGGTGCGCCCGGCCTCCTTGCGTTCCGCCCAAATTGCACATCAGTGCTGGCCGGCCTCCTCGCGTTTCCGCACGACACGCACGTGGGTGCTGGTAGGGCGCAAGAGCGCGCGCCCGCCCGGCCAACACCCCGGCGGCCTCGTCTATAACAGCATGCTCCGCAAGTCGTTGACATGGCCAGGTAAGCCAAGGGGAAGGAGGACCGCGCAGGTCCCTCAGTGTCCTTCACACCATGCACCAGCCTTTCAAGGAGTCATGAGGAGGAAAATTACTGACGGCGACCGACGGGGTGCGCCAGGGCGGTGAGCGCGGCGGGCAGCCTGGCGGACGCGCGGCTGCTGGCACTGCGCTCGCTGCGCGCGGCGGCGGCCACGTCCGCGCGCGGGCCGCCCGGCGCGCAGCCGCGGCCGGCCGCGGCCGCCGCCGCGGCGGCCGACGCGGCGGGCGCGCTGCGCGGCTGCCTGGCGCCGCTGCTGGCGGACGCGCGTGCGGGCGAGGACCCGGGCGCCGGCACGGCGGTCGGCTGGCTGCGCGCGCGGCTCGCGCTCGCGGCCGAGGTGGCAGAGGTGCGCCGCGCGGGGTGCCCTGGGGGTGGCAGACTGCGATTGAGGTAATGCTGGAGACAGTTCAGCGCCGAGGTGACAGAGGCGCGTCACGCGGGGTGCCGTCGGGGCAGCCGATTGCATCTGCGGAAGGGCTGGCGACATTTCAGTGCCCAGGGCTGAGTGGAGTGACATGTGAGTAGTGAGGGCCAAAGGGGTACCTGCTGGCCACTGCCAGCTTCTCAGCGACCTGCGAGGCATGCTTAGGGTTCGCATCGACCGCCCGCGGCAGGTGCTGCTCCTGGCGCTGCAGCGCTGCCCGCGCGCGCCGCCGGCGCCGGCCAGGCCCGCGCACGCGCCGCAGCCGGGGCGGCCGCCCTCCGGCGCGCGCCCCGCGGCTCCCGACCCAGGCGCGGCGATGCAGCTCTGCGCCGACCTCCTGGACCTCACGCGGTGCGGGCCGGCCCCAGTGACCCACCTGGCTTTGTGGTGGTAATGGCCTGTGTTGATGAGGCTGAAAATGAAGAACACGCCAGCGAGGAGGTGGCAAACGTCACTTGAGCAGGCTGCTGGGGCTCTGGTGGTCGCAAGTCATCCGGCGCGGCGCTGGCTGCGAGCGCGGAGAGGTCCATCTTGCAGTGACCCGCTCGTCTCAGAGTCAGAGGAGCTGCTCTTCCTCACTGGGCTTTTCAGACACGGACACATTTGTTGGCACCTGTATGTATTAAATGGTGTCGGTTGATGTCATAGCGGGGTGACTGAGGGGTCAAGAAGAGCCAGAGCTGCTGCTCACATGCTTACCTGGCGCTGTGGATGCGGGAGGACTGGCAGATGCCGAAACCTCGCGACAGCCCTACGGGGCATCAGAGGCGTATTAAGCGCGGCATGCGCCGCGCAGCGCGTGGCTGGGCGCGCGCTGGGCGCTAGGCGCCGCGGGCGCCGAGGCGGCACTGCTGACCGGCTTCACGGGCGCGCTGCTGGCGGCCTGCCTGCTGGCGCTGCAGCGGGCGCCGGCGCCCGACGCGGCCGGCGCGCAGCCGGAGGCACTGGCCGCCCTGCAGGGCGCGCTGGAGCGGGTGCGCCCTGAGGCACTGCCCCAGCCTGATCATGAACCACATAACTGTACGGCGAGCAGGGGACGCTCAGACCTGCGTATGTGCCTGGCGCCACGCCAGTGCCATGCCCGGCGGCGCCAGCGGGGTGGTGCTGCCACAGTTGGCGGGCGGCAGGTGCTGGTAGGGCTTCTCGCGGCCCCTTAGCCCCCTGACCCTTCCAAAACCCCTCTGCCGGCAGCCGCGCTGCGGCGCGCAGGTCTGCTCTGCCCTCCCCCGCCCCACGGACCTGACGCTGGCGCGGCGCGGCAGGCACTGGCGCCGCTCGCCGCGCTGTGCCGCGAGGACGCCGCGCACGCAAGCGCGGCGCTGGCGCTGGTGGCCCTGGTCCTGCGGCGGCACCTGCCGGCCGCGCAGTGGCTGCCCGCCCTGCAGCAGGCGCGCGCCCGCCTGAAACTCACGACCGCCGCGGCTGCCTGATGGCGCCGACGGCCTGCGCGCAGCCGCATGTGCCGTCCGTGTTGCAGGCCATTGCGGAACTTCGCATGTAGCCTTCCTGCGCTTGGCTGCGCATGCATCAGCGGAGCCCTCGGCTTAAAAGGCGGGGGGCGCGGGCGCGGGCGTGCGGGCCAGAGTGTGTACCTTGCTGGCGTCCATGCGTCGCGTGCTGCTGGACGCTGTCTTTCTGTGGTTGTCGATTGATTCTCCTCCCTGTGGAAAAGTTCGTAGCGCACAAGGCTCCCTGACATGACATAGCGTGAGGATGCTTTAGTGGTGTGTGTTGTGCTCTGTCAAGCCTCGTGCCCTGCCCTCCCTTTCAGTGCGAGCATCCACGGCACGCGCTCACGGCGCGCCCGGCACGCTGCCAGGGCACGCTGAACGTCGTGGAGCTGCTGGACACGGCCTTTGAGCGCCTGCTCGCCGCGCGCGCGAAGACCGGCCGCGGCGGCGCGCGGCGGCGCGCGGCGCCGGGCCGGCCCGGCGCCGCGGAGGCCGGCGCCAATGCACTGCTCAGCGGCGTGCTGTCGCTGATGCTCACGGCGCGCGCCCCGGCCCGGCGCCGCGGGCTGCTGACGCTGGCATTGTATGACCCTGCTGGCCTTGACCCTGCTGGCTGGCCCAGGCGCGGCGTGCGCACCGGGAGGCGGGCAGCCGGCGCACTCAACTTTGCAAGTCGATTTGCACTCATAAAGCGCCTGACATGTGCGGCGGGCCGCAGATGGCGCAGCACGGCGGCGGCGCGCGGCTGCTGGCGGACCAGGGCGCGCTGGCGCGCTTCCTGGCGCTCGCGCGCTGGCTGCTCGCGCCGGAGGGCGCAGGCGCGCGCCTCCCTCCGCGCGGCCTGGCCGAGGCCTCCCTGCTTGCCTGCGAGCGCGCCGCATGTGCGACTGCTCTGGGTTCTGGTCAATGGTCACGCGGCTGTCAAGCTACTTGCACTGCTGATTTTCAACGGCGTATCCTTGAAGAGTGTGCCGTTCTCGCACACTCAAGGCCCGCATGGTCCCGCCGCAGGGTTGGGTGGTGCGGCGGACGACGCGATGTCGCAGGGTGGCGCTGGAGCGGCCGGCGTGGCAGACCAGGGCGGCGCCTATCTGCCAGGGAGCGGGGCGCCCGCGCCCGGCCACCAGCAGTGGTGCGGTTGGCGTGGGCGTGCAGGAGAGCTGCACGTGCGGCGTCTGCGCTTCCAGGAACGTCACGAATGTGTGGAAGGTTTGCTGGTAGTACCTGAGGGCGAGTGACAGCGGCGGCCCCAGCGGCGGCCCCAAGGCTGCGACCTGTGGTGGCATGTCAAGTGCTAAATGTGCCCCGCTGGAGGCCGAGGCAGGCCTGCTGCGGCGCAGGCCTGCTGCAATGCAGACCTGCTGCAGCGCAGCGTGCGTTGTCCCCTCCAACAGGCTGCGCGGGCTGCTTGTGCTACATGTGAAAAGCCAGGCGCATGCAGCTGCGGCATGCAAGTCAGGTATGAAGTGAGTCTTGAAACAAAGCGGCGCGCGCGCGGCCAGGTGCGCGCTGCTGGCGGCCGCGGCGCTGCTGCAGCGGGCGGGCGCGCGGCGCGCCGGCTGCGGCGCGCCGCTGCTGGCGCTTGCGGTGACGGCGCACGCGCGGCTGCTGGCCGCGCTCGCGCCGCCGGCCGGCACGGCTGCGCAACCGCTCACGCTCGCCGCGCTGCAGGTGCTGCCCTTCCTGTAGCTTTCTTCCTCCAGTTCGTGCTACCCCTGCTGCATGAGATTGCGCAGATACCTGTTAATATGCTGCTATGCATATTCAAGAGGAGCAGAGAGATGGTAGCCGCCGCTGTCACACCGCGCCGCCCTTTGCCATGCGAGTGTGTCAGATGGATGCTGAGCTGGCCGCCGCCAGCCCGAAAGGCCGCGCGGCGGCGCATGCTGGCCATGCTGCACGCATGCCGAGCACACTATTGTAAACGTCTTGGGCTCCGCGTCACAACAGCGTGCATGGAACTGAAGCAATCCACTGAATTCGCTTCACGCCCCACCTCACATGGCGCTCTGTATGCACGCGCGACCCTCCGAGCTGCGCTGGGACCACGCAGGAGGCTGAGCGGGCGGGCTTCTTCCTGTGCGGGCTGGCGCGCACGCTGGGCGAGTGGCAGCTGGCGCTGCCCGCGGGGCCGGCCGCCGCGCGGCGCGCGGCCGCCGCATTCGTGGAGTTTGCCGCGCTGCCCGCGGCGGACGGCGCCACATGCGTCTGCGCGCCCATGTCGCCCGCCGAAAAGGTGCGGCTGGGTGCACGCAGGCCCATAAAAGCTCGTGCCCAAACCAGGGTGTGCTAGCCGACAGTGACCTACTTCGAGGACGCCCCTGAGCTGTCCCGGGTCCCAGCCCGCGCTTCGCGCCCTGCGCCCGGCAGGAGCTCGCCGCGCAGCCGGCGGGGCTGCGGCTGGAGGCGGGCTGGTTCGCCGTCTGCGCGGGCGCGGCCGGGCGCGCGAGCGAGTTCAGCGCGCTGCTGGCGGAGGCGGTGTACGCGGCGGCCGCGCAGGCGCTCGCGTTCCTGTGCGCCGCCGCGCCGGAGGCGCGCCGCCGCCGCCGCCGCCTGGCCCCTGGCTCTGCGCGTGCGTGCGCCAGTCATGCTTGCGCGGACTGGCGCCGCAGGCGCGCCGCCGTGAGCCTGCACGTTTGCCGCACGGGCTGCTGCAGCTTCCTGGCGCCTGGCACAGCCTGGATGGCACAGCCTGGACGCTGTGTGTGGACTGAGGTCACGCCATGCTGTGCGCGCGCACTGGCGCGACGGGCCTTGCCAGAAAACCCTATGCAAGCCCTGCAAACCCTATGCGAGCCGCAGACCGCCGGCGGCAGGTGTCGGAGGAGGAGGCGCGCGCGCTGGGGCCGGAGTGGCCGGACGCGCTGGCGCTGGCCGGCCTGCAGACGCAGTGCGCGGAGCTCGGGCGCGAGCTGGGGCAGGCGGCGCCGGCCCTGAGCCGGCCGCACGGCGCGCGCGGCTCCAGCGGCTCGCCCGACGCGGCCGTGGCCGCGACGGCGGCCGCGCGCGCGAGCGGCCTGGCGCGCTCGCTGCTGGCGGCCGGCCGCGCGGCGGCGCGCCTGGCGGCCGCGATGCACGCACCGGCGGCGGCGGGCGGCGACGCGGCCGCGGCCGGCGAGGCGCTGACGTGGTTGCAGGCAGCCGCCGCGTGACCGCGAGGCATGTGCGGGGGTGCATGCGACGTGCTGCAGGCGTGCGGCGCGCCGCGCTCGGGCTACGGGTCGTTGGTGAAATGTGGAGGGGCGAGCGGGCGGCAGCTTGGCGGAGTCCTGCTGTTGCTGCGCGCACCAGGAGGTCATCACAGAGCTGCGTGCTGCCACCGGTCCGCGCGCCGCTGGCGCATGAGCATGCATTGACCGCGCCCTGCCAAGCTATTTTGCGGGGCAGCCTGCTTTTGGCAGCATGGAGCGTCCCTGCAGCTTCGGGGCGCAGCGAAGGCACTTGGCCTGCGCCTCATACAGCTGCCAGGCAGCAGAACAGTGTTTGAACTCAGGTGGAATAGAGGAGGTGGAATAGAGGAGATGGTAGCTGGTATACCCGTAACATTCCAAGGCCAGTCACGGACTCTGCAGTGCCATGCTTTTGCATACAGTGCTGCTCTTCCTTCCTGTAGCTCAAGCTCAAGCTCATGAAGAGAGCCCAGCGCACGCGTAACGGCCCCTCCGCTCGCCCAGCCACCCTGGCAGCCAAGTCCCTTGGCACTCAGCCGCCCGCCTGCAGGGGCCTGACCGCTGCGAGCGCCGCAGCCAGGCGCAGGGCCGGGGCGCGGCCCCGCCCCGGCGCAGCTGCTATCTCTCGCCGCCCTCCCCCGCCTGCCCGCGGCCCGCTGCACCGGCGCCCGGCAGCGGCAGGCCGCGCCGCCGCGCCAGCGCGCGCTCCACGTGCGACTCCATTGAGCGGAGAAAATGCCCATCCAAGGTCCGCTCCATCTCGTTGCTGGGCGGGCCCAGGTCACCCACCCTCGCCCGCCACGCGCGCAGCGCCGCCTCGGCTGCGGCCGCCTGCGCAGCCCACTCGGCCATGACTGCCTCGGGGCCGCCCCGGCGGACTCGGTCGCCGAAGCCGCGCGCGCGGCCCTCGGCCGCAGAGCGCGGCGCGCCGCTGCGCTCGGCGCCGCCGCCGGCCGCGCCGTCGTCCACGCGGTCCGCGGCCGCGCCGTCGCCGGCACTGGCGAGGCTGCCAGAGACTGCGGCGGCCGCCGCCGCCGCCACGTCCGCCCAGCGCTCGTCGGCCGCCGCCGCCGGCGCGCCGGGCCCCGCGCGCAGCCTGGGCCGCATCAGCGCGGGGGGTTAGGCCCAGCAGAGGCGTGCCCTGCAGCAGGCGCTCCGGGCTGTTTTGGGGACGCTAGGGTAGTGTTAGAGTTAGGGTAAGGATTGGGCAGCAGCGGGCGCCGCGCCTGGCGGCGGCCTCGGCGACCGCCTGCTCGGCCAGCGCCTCACGCGCGATGAACAGCTCGCGCCTGTAGTGGTATGCGCACAGCCGGGCGTAGTACGTGGCCTGCGCGGCCTCCGCGTCCTGCGCGGGCGCGCCCGCGCCCGCGCCCGGCGCGGCGCCGGCAGCCTCCGCGCGCGGCCTGCGGCCGCAGACCCCCACGCGCTCGCACGCGCGCAGACGCGCTGCCGTGCAGCAGTGCCGCGTGCAGCCTGCGCTGGTCACAGCGCTTGGCCGCCGTCTGCTGTCGAGCCGCGAGCGACAGGCGCTCTGTGCGCTGGGCAGGAGTACTGGGCGCGAGTCAAGCACAGCTCGCTCATTTGGCGCTGCGACAAATGTCCAAGCCTAGCTACGCCTTGACTCCTGCACAGCGGTCGTTTGGCCGGGTGCAGGAGGCTGCCATACACGCCCGCCAAGGCTCGCCGAGCAGCTGTTCTGACGCCGGCTTAAGAGAGGGGCAGGCACGCGTCACGCTGCGCCTGAGAGCCATGCATATCTTCTCAGCATCGAGGCGGGCGCGCGCACCCTCCGGGCGCCGAGTCTTTGCCGGTGGGTGTCTGCCAGCGCGGGTCCGGCGAAAACCAGTGCTTACTGGGAGAGCCGCTGTCGATGTAGCGCCGGACGCGCTCGGTCGCGAGGAACGCCGTCTCCATCGCCTCGACCCGCCGGCCTAGTTCTAGCAGCACGGTCGCTCGGTCGTCCAGGCCCTTGTGCAGCCAGTAGCGCACCAGCGACAGCAGCTGGTCCACCTGCCCGCGCGCCCTCCCTCCCTGTCACACCTCACCCTACCCTGAACCTATCCTGAAGACCACCGCCAGCAGCTGGTCCATCTGCGCGCGCGCGTGGACCACCCGGCGGCGCGCCCGCTGCCCTGCCTGAGCACGGCTGCGGGGGTGCGGCTGTGGCGGGGCAGCCCTGCGTCGCAGAAGCCTGCGCCCAGCACGGGCGGGCCAAGCGCTGGGGGACGGCGTATGGCAGACAGGGGCGCTCAAGGCCATGGCCTGGAGGTGCTGCGCGGCCCACATGTCAGGGCGGCAGCCCTGCCGGCGCCTGGCGGCGGCGCTCCATTGGCGCGCGCGCCTGGGCTGCCGCACACGCGGCGGCCCCGTGCGTACGACTGGCAGCTGACAGCGACGCTGCGGCCCCACCCAGGGACGGGCGCTGGGAGGGCGCTTCAGAAACAGTGGCCCTCCTTCACCCTATATAAAGGGACCAGAGGGCGCGCCACCTGCTGGTGCGCCGCGGGCGGCAGCGGCGCGGCCGCGGGTGCGCCCAGCAGCCGCGCGTGCGCGGGCACGCTGCGCGCGGCGGCAGCGGTCGCCTGCAGCCTCTCCTCCACATCCTGCGCCACCCCGGCCGCACGCTCATACCTGCCGCCACTGCGCAGCGCCGACAGGGGCCGTGCGCCGCGGCGCTTGGGCTGCCGCCAGACGCAGGCCGCAGAGCCAGTGGTGCTGAGCATGAACAGCCCCCCCCGTGCAGGGGGGCAGGCGCCCACATAGACACGCTGCTCACAGGCTCAGTGACCCCATTGGCTACGTACAGCACAGCAGCATTGATCTGGGCATCGCACGAGTTGCGTTGAACGGTCTGAGGGCGCCAACGCATGGGTAAAAGTGCAGATGGCCAAACCCCTGTGCTGCAGTCAAGCTGCACAGCTCGCCAGCCTCCCTGAAGGATGCGTGAAGAGGGCAGGCCAGCGGCGGCGCGCGCCTTCAGGATCTCGATGCCGTTGTCCGCCAGGTTGACGCCGCGCTGCAGCAGCGACGATTCCCCGCCCCCGGCCGCTGCGCGCCGCCCTTGGTCCCACGCGCCCAGGTTGCAGTTGGCCATCCGGACCAGCGCGATGCCCACGGCCGGCGACTTGGGCCCGTGCAGCACCTGGGTAGGCCCCCGAAATAGGGTTAGGGTAGGGTCATCCACCTCGCACGCGCGCACAGCTGGTGCCTGAGCAGGTTGCTGCGGGCGCGCTCCGGCGGGCTGCTGCATGCGCGAGCCCGCTGCCTGCGCAGGCAGCCTGATGCGTGCACCGTTCACGGGTCCCAGCAATTCTGCTGTCTACATGCACACACAGGTTGTCAAGATACTTGCTTCCTTGCTGTTGATCAAATGACTGCCAAGGCACAAGGCCATGAGGCTGCGACCCATACGCGCGCGCACACTGAGGCAAACCTCTCACCACAGTGCACCGACACCCTGTCTGCGCACCAGCGGCACAGCATGCGCAGCAAAGGCGCTGCGGCACTGGCGCCCATCTTGCGCCGGGGCTGCGTCGCTGCAGCCGCGCATGGCCAGGAGGCGCCCCGCGCACCGTCGTCGTGCTCAGGCTCTCCTGCACCAGGCTGTGCGCCTCCTCCACAGCGTCCGGGGCGCCAGAGTGGACGAGCGCCAGCGCCAGATCCTGCTGCATCTGCGCGCGCGCGCCGCCCGCCGCTTCGCTGGCGCCCTGCCCACCGGCGCGGTGCACGCCTACAGTGTCCGGCATCGCATGCGCTGCCTGCTGGAAGCAGGCCTCGGGGCTCTGCCCATGCAGACAACGCTGCCCAAGTCAGTGCCAGGTCCAGCTGCGTCTGCGCATGCGCGCCGCCTGGCGATTCGGCGAAGTCCCACCTACCAGTGCTGTGCGCAGTATTAGCTACGCATGCGATGCCTGCCGGCTAGGAGCGGGGCTCCGGGCTCTGCTCGTGCAGGCGGCGCCGCCCGACACGTGAGCCCGGCTCACCGATGCGACCTCGGCCCCGAACGACCTCGTCAGGACGAGGTCCGTGACGGCGCGGTTGGCGGCGCGCGCCGCCGCCCACAGCGCCTGTGCGGACTGCAGGGCGGCGCGCAGCGCGGCCACCGCGCCCGCCCAGTCGCGCGACGACATGCAGTCCTTGGCGATGGCGCGCCTTAGGCTGCGCGCGGCTGCGCGCCGCAGCAGCCCGCCGGTCAAGGCCCCCCTCGCCCTTGCCCACATGCTTAGCCGCAGGCTGTGGAGGCCTGCGCGCAAACCTCTGCAGCAGGAGCGCGCTCAATCCGGACATGCAAGGCATGCGCGCCACCCTGGTCCACATGCCCACCCGTGCAGGGCATGCAAGGGGCGGTGCTGTCGGAGCGGGGTGATGCAGTGAGGCCGCCCGCCCCGGCGCAGCGCGGCTGGGAGCGAGGAGGCGCATTTGGAAGGGCGACGCGAGCAGCCGCAGCGCCCCGGGCTCCGTCCGGAGCCTGGCGCCCCACGCTCACACCCAAGGCCGCGACCGCCCATCCCCACCGGCGACGGCGCGGCGCGCGCCTGCAGAGTTTGCCTGGCCGGCGGCCTCGAGCGCTGCCACGTGCGCGTTGAGGATCTCGAGCGAGGCTTCGCGGCTGCTTGCGCAGGCGGCCAGCGCCTGCACCGCGTCCACGGTGCCCGGGTGCCCCGGCCCCAGCACGGCGCGCCGCGCGTCCAGGCACTTCTGAAAGTGTACCTGCCGCCGCCGGGCGCGAGTTGTGGGGGTCGGGGCAGGCCGCGCCACACCGGGGGGCACATGATCTGCTCTGCACCCTCGTACGCCTGCAACCGCGCCGGCGTCACGTTTGCTCCAGGAGCCCCCTTGCTGGGGACCTTCCTTGAGATGGCAGCTTTGACGCCTGCACACGCCAGTCAACATAAGCCACCGCATGCCAGCTCGCAGCCACCCCCGAGGCCTCACGCGCCGCTGGGCTGTGTCGCTGCAACTGTGCGGCCACGCAGCCAGGCTCCTCACTGGCGGCCGGCACCATGCATGCCAGTGTGCAGGGCGCGACCTGGGCTGCGGCCCGAGGCGCTGGACAGACGCGCGGGCGCGCGCCTGGGCTGCCTCATCGTCCCCTGCCCCGCTGAGGACATTGCCCAGGTTGTACTCGGCGCAGGCTGTGCGCGGGTCCTTGGGGCCGAGCTCCCGTGTCAGAATCTCCAGCGCCTGCACGAACAGGGATGCCCTCAAGCAGGGCTGGGTCAGGCGCCAGGCTCATGCAGCAGATCTCATGCAAGCACTGCATGCAAGCAAGCCCGGAGGTGCAGCGGGGGTGCGCGCTTGCGACAGCACAAGCTCTGCCTGCAAAGCACGCCAAGGCCAAGCGCGGCAATGGGCAGCACAGCAGGGCCAGGAACAGCTTGCTCCGCACGCCCGCTGATGCACAGGATCATCGCGGAAAGGCATCGGGGGCGCTGCTGGGAGGCGCGGGCCTCCTCGCAGGCACGGAGCAGGGCCGCCAGCGAGAGGGTGCCCAGGCACGGGGCCAGCGCGCCTGCAACTGCAGCCTTTTCGCCATTGCGTGCTCCTTGCGGAAAGTGTAGAACTGCGACAGGTTGTTGTTGGCAGCCACGACGTGAGTGTCCCCGTCGCCCCAGCCCTTCTCGGCCATCCGTGTGGCTTCCGTGAACAGGCGCTCCGATTCTTCAAGCTTGCCCTGCGCGGAAGCAGGCAGCCATGCTTTGAGTCGCCTGTGTGTCTCACTCGAGGAGACCAGCGCACACGAAGCAATGGGCAACGGTTGCCCCTCAGCACCTAGCCTGTAGAGCACCACAAGCTGCCTGAACAATGGGCCGGCATGCCGCAGGCTCCGAGCTGACCGCCATACCTCATCATAGGCTGCGTTCGCGCGCTCAGTGTATATTCGATATCTTGCGGTGTAACTGTTTGCAACAACGCCGTTGCCAGGCCCGTTGTCCTCTTCCACTTGCACGCTCTCTGCTTCGCTCACCTGCGCAAGCGTTTGGTTCGTAGCTTGCGCACTCAGCCTTCTTGATGCAGTGCTTGACAGCAAACAAGTTTGTGAGCCAGGACAGTGTGCACTTACCCGCGCATGCGGGGAAGTATAGTGCCAGGCAAGGCCGCCAGCGGAGAGTCCTAGCGCTGCGACAGCACCCCTCCTGTGTAAGCTAATGCATCGACACATTTACTTGCTGCCGCGTTTCTGCGCACACCTATGAGTGCAAGCCTCCGTGTGTACGGTGTCGCCGCCGCGCTGCCCTGGTCAACACTCCCTGCTGCGCTTGCGAAGCTGCGTCGCCACCAGCCTGAAGTTCTGTGCGCCCGCCTTGCGCAGAGGCGCCACATGCAGGCGCCTGTCTCCCACAGGACGCTCGTGCCTGTCCCTGTACGCAACTTGATGCGCTTCGATTGGGAGAGTGTTGCTGGCTCGAGTGTGCCTAGACTGCAGCTAGCTAGGGCTAGCCGAGAGCATGCTTGAGCATGACCTACAGCAGCCTGAATTGCACCCAAGGCGGCTCATGGCCCCATGTGTGCCCATGCATGAACGTGCCTTTTCAGCGCGCATGACACAGGCCATATTGGCGCGCAGCCACAGGGTGGAGACTGACACATCTGCGTCTGCCAGACTATATTGCATGATTATGTGGTGGCTACGCTCTGAAAACATGCCATAGGGCCGGCGGCGCAGGCGGCGCCGGCGGCGCGGGCGGCGCGGGCGGCGCGGGCGGCGCGGGCGGCGGCGGCGCGGGCGCCGCGGCGGCCAGGACCGTCACAGTGGCCACGGGCGGAGGCGCGACGCAGCGGCAGGCGCAGTTGTCCAGCCCGTACAGGCGCGGCGGCGCGGCGCAGCCGTTTGCGACCGCGGTCGACACCGTCGTGAACGCCGCCGGTGTAGGGTCCGGCGCGGGCGCGGCGGCCGCCGCCGCGCTGGCCGCGGCCGATGGGGCGAGCGCGAGCGAGAAGGCCCCGGGCGCCAGCGCGGAGGACGCGGCCAGCGCCGAGCCGACGGGCAGCAGCACCTCAAGCGTGAGCGCACCGTTGGGAACTGAGACCAGCATGTACCTGCGCGCGCCACGAGAACATCACTTCATGATCGCTGCATGTCACTTATGCGCACCACAATCAGACATCACCTGCACTGCCTCATCCAGGCCGCATCACCCCACCCACACCGCCAGGTACAAGAGCGTACAAGTGCTGGAGTCGCGTGGAGAGCCGCGATGCTGTGGCAATGCCAATGCGGTCAGGCGGTGCAAGGTGGTGGCCCGGCATGCATTCGCGGCACACACTGACAGGGGGGGCGGGGCCCGCACGATGGCGGCGGCGCGACGGCGAACGACGACGGCAGCGCGACAAAGTCGTAGCCGGCGAGCGCCGCCGGCGGCGCGAAGGCCACGGGGAGCGCCAGCACTGGCGCGAGGCTGAGCGACGCGGCCATGGTCGACTGCAGCGCCGGCGGGATGGCCAGGACGTACTCGCCGGCCGGCGCGCTCTGCTGCAGCTTGCGCCCGCCGCTCTGCGCGCGCGCACGTGTCAGGCCTCACTGCTGGTGTCAGGGTCATAACTGAGGCTCTTGCAAAGCCGTTGACATGCACGGCATCGGTGTGAGCCTAAAGCCGTACATAATGCACGAGCACATGACGAAAGTGACATGCATCCTGACTGTGTGAGTATTGAGACTGCGCATGATGCGGATGGCACCTGCATAAATGCATGCACTAACAAGTTGCGGGTGCTGGCAGATCGGTACATGTGTGAGTTTCTGAGGCAGCAGGTCGCTGACGGGCACAGCTGGAGAGGCAAAGGGGCGCGCCGCCAGTCCCAGCAGCGCTGACAGCAGGCTTGGCGCGCCGGCCGATGCCAGCGCCGCGGGGGCCGGCGCCGGCGCTGTGGGCTGCGCTGCGCCGGCAGCAGCCGCGCTGTTGGCGGCTGCGCTTGCAGCGGGCAGGACCGCAGGCGCTGCGCCGGCCGATGACGGGGACGCCGGCGCGGAGGCAGGCGGCAGTGCCAGGGTACCTTCCGGGGTCGGCGGCGGCGGCGAGTCGCAGGAGCAGACGCACTGCGCGCGCATGAGCATCCGCACATTGTGCGCATGCGCCCGTCCGAGGCCAACATGTGCCAGTGCACAGCAGCGAGTAAACGTGACACATACCAAGCATGTTGCTTGTTACGCGCACCAGGCCGACCACAGACACGCGCACCAACTTTGCACACTAGGCATTTGGCATTGTAGGCATTCCAGCATCATGAGGGGGACGCCCAAGTGCGGAAAAGCACTGCAGCCGTGCAAACGCAGAACAGCAATGCGGTCATGAGAGGTCAGGCTCAGACTGTGCATGCTGCAGCGCGAGCGGCAGAGCTGCGCACCTCCGTCAGGTCGAGGGTGGCCTGCCCTGTGAAGTCGATGGGCGGAGTTGGAGGACAAGGCACTGCGGGCACCAGAGCGATGGCCGGCTGTACCGCCTGCGCATGCACACCGACCCTCGTCAAGTGCGCACATGTGTGTTTATGCCTGCCTGCGCAAAGGATTGCATCCATGCAAGCCCAGACATGCGCAGTGACAAGCCCATTGAGGCCCACGCATGCGGAGGCATGAGGCCACACACAATGACTCGCCTTGACAACAGAACAAGCTTGGGCTTTCTCAGGTGATCTGCATGGCGCACAAACACAAGTTTGGCTACATTTACATATCACGAAGCGGGGATGCACCGTCAGCAGAGGCGCAGGATCCGGTGCGGCAGGGGTGGCTGTGGCGGCTGTCACTGCAGCAGGCAGAGGCGCTCCAGCGGCAGTGCTGGCCGGCGCCGGGGCTGGCGCGCCCGCAGCCGCGCTCCCGGTCGGGGCCAGCGCTGCAGAGCCGCGTGCCGGAGCCGGTGCTGCCGCCACAGCGGCCGCTGCGGGGGCAGGGTCGATGGCGGGCCCAGGTGCGAGCGCTGCTGCCAAAGCTGCCCGCGCCGGCACTGGCGCTGGCGCCACAGCGACCGGCGCGGGTGCGGGGTCGACGGCGGATGCAGGCGCGAGCGCCGCTGCAGCAGCAGCGCGCGCTGGCGCGGGCGCCGGCGCGCTCAGCGTGGCGCTGCCCGCGTTTGCTGCCGGCGCAAGCGCACCGGCTGCGGCGCCAGAGGGTGCCAGCGCGGCGGCCGGGATGACCGCCCCAAGCGCAGGCGCGAGCAGCGCCTCGATCAGGCTGGCAAGGGTTGGGGTCGCGCTCGTCGCGGGCGCCTGGGCCTGTGCGCGACGCTCAACTTCAGCACAGTCTTGCCGGCCTGACTGTGTTGGAACTTGCAGAAGCATACCAGCTGTTGTACAGCAGGTGGCAACGCTGTTCACAGGCCGATCACTACGCTCAACAGGCAGCCTGAGACGTCGTGCACACCAAGGCGCTGCCTGTGCGAGGCGCCGTCAAGTCTGAGGCGGAGCCATTTGCCTTTACAGGCAGTGCTACACAGCAGGAGGGTGCCTCTGGAGCACACCGACTGCAGCAGGTGACGCGACTTGTCGCGCATCGTTGTTGCGGCCGCGCCTTGCAGCGTACACGCCCAAAGCAGCGCCATGCACAGCACTGGCACCTACAGCAGGGCAAGGCAGGTTGCATACAGGCTCATAAGGTGTTGCAAGACGGCACCTGACGCTGTGCGAGTCGTGCACCGACTGATCCGAGGCGTGTTCTACCTTCATGGTTCCTGCTGCAGCTCCTGTGGCAATCCTGCGGTCGTAGCTGTTCACGAACTTCTAACAGGTACGACGGCAATGCTGCTACGTGTGCGACACACTTTTGCCGACCTCGGCAGTGCGGTTTGAAGCAGCCCTGATAGGTTATTATAGGTTATTATAGTACAGAAAGAGCCCGGGGCGACACAACCAAGGCACCGGGCGCCTTCGTTCGCTCACAGAGCAATATTCAACGCGCACGGCGCTGAGCAGCTGATCCTGGGCAGCTGATCCCGGTCTAATTCCACATTGCGCAGGAGTGCTCAAACAGCGCCAGCGCACGCGGGTGCCTGGTGCAGGGAGAGTCGACAGGCGCAAGTGCACACACCGATGGCAGGCCGGAGGGTCAGCGAGGCGGCTCCCGCCAGTCCAAGGCTGGCATCTGTGCCCTACTGGCGCCTGTTCAGGTGCGATCTATTGAGCAGGTAGATGGCGCGCAGCGAGGCGCGCGCTCAGTGAGGCAGTAGAGATCAGCGTGGCACAAGTGCTGCGCGCGCAGCCGAGTTCTAGTGCTGTTATGCTGGCAGCTCGTCACCTGTCAGACTCTGAAGGTTGTTCTCACACTGCTTGCTTGCACCGTGCGCGCAGCTTTGCAGACCGCCAGGACCTGGCGCTGACCGTGTTTGGCGCGGCCGGCGCGCTCACGCACGGCGTGGCGCTGCCGCTCTTCACTGTCGTCATAGGTGCCGCCGCGCGGGGTGCATGCGATGCATGACGTCTTTCGATGTCACTGCTCTCCAGCGCGCAGCCTGACGTGCCGCGGTGCACCCGGTGCAGGCAGGGTGCTGAATGTCATCGGCGGCGCAGACCCCAGCGCGCCCGGCGCGCTGCTGGCCAGCCTGCGCAGCGTCACGCTCGACTTTGTCTGGATCGCCATCGTCGCTCTGGTGACGGGCTTTGCGGAGATGGCATTCTTCATGATGGCCGGTGCGCAGCATGCGCATGACATGGCAGAGATGGCCTCACTCATAGATGAGGCGCAGCATGTGCATGTCATTGCCCTCTTCATGATTACCATGCCCTTCTCGTTGTTACCGTGCGAGACCGCTCTCGAGCTGCGGCTGGCCGGGGTGGGCCGACGCGCGCGCGCGCAGGCGCGCGGCAGTCCACGCGCATCCGCGCTCGCTACCTCGCCGCCCTCCTGCAGCAGGCGCGGCCGGCCGCCCGCCCCGCGCCTGCCTGGCTGCGGGCCCCGCGCGCACGGCCGCCCAGCGCGTATGACCGTCACCCTCCCTTGTGGAGCTCTCAGAGCAGCCCTTGAGCGCGCTCTATGGTCACTCTGACGCCCCTTTTGACCGTGCACCAGGAGGTCGGCTTCTTTGATACGGAGGCCAGCTCGGACAAGGTCATGGGCGCGCTCGCTGAGGACTGCGCCGCCATCCAGACGGCCATGTCTGAGAAGGCGCGCCTGCAGCCTGGAGCGCATTCAACTCTCTTCTTCTCTCTCTTCTCTTCTTTGTTTGCATGGCCAGCTCTGAGACCCTCTTCTTGCGCCACCAGGTGGGGACCGTCTTGCAGCACGTTGGCACATTCATCGCCGGCATGATCATTGGTACGCATGCCCAGTCAAGCTCCCTTCGTGGACCGCCATGCCTGCCAGCCTCGGCAGCAGGCCGTTTTGCGGCCTTCACCGTGCTGCCATGCTGATCTCCAAGCTTCCAGAGGCTGTAAGATTGCTCCAAGGCATGTGCATGCTGAGCCATGCCATCCTGTCACCAAACAGACACATGCAGCCCTATGCATGGCATGCATGTCGGCAGACACTTGGCGGCAATCATAGCGCAAAGCATGACGTCTGTCAGGTGCAGGACGTTGCATAGGAATGGTGGTCACGCCACATACACATACTCCTCAGTTGCAATGCATAATTCCTTCACGCCTATCAAGGCCAAGCAAGCACCATCCCTGTGATAAACACAACTGACTGCAGCCGCGCGCGCGCAGCATTCACCAAGAGCTGGTCGCTCACACTGGTGCTCCTGGCGCTCGTGCCCGTGCTGGGCAGCGTCGGCTATGGCATCGCGGCCGCGTCGGCCAGGCTGTCGTCGCGCGCGACCGCCGCGTACAGCGACGCCGGCGCGCTGGTCGCCGAGGCGCTCGGCAGCATCCGCACGGTGCTCGCGCTGTGCGGCGCGCCCGTCATCGTCAAGACCTATGCCGCGGTGCGGGCGGCTCGGGGCGCTGCGCTCGCACGCGGCCCCGGAAAGCAGGGGGGTGTGTGTGCACCCGGTTCATGCCCCGGGGTGCGTCAGCCACGCGCCAGCAGCGACGTGCAGATCATGCAGGGCACGCACACCCATACTGGGCTGCTGCACCAGGACAAACCTGCAGGCTGGTCAGGCGTGTGGAAGGCGCATGCTGCGGCAGCCTGAGCCTGAGCCAAGCCAAGCACGGCAGCCACACTCATCACCTGCACAGCATCGACCGGTGTGCAGCACGCTGAGTCCCGCACACCGTGCGGAAAGGAAGGGGCAGAATGCAGAATGCTGCTCAAGGCGACAGGTATGCGGCGCCGGCCGCCGACCGGGCGCGCAGCGCCGCAGGCGCTCGCGGAGCCGACGCGGATCGGCAAGGCGCAGGGCGCGCTGTACGGCGCGACGCTGGGCACGGCGCAGGGCGCGTTCCTGTGCTCGTACGCGCTCGCGCTCTGGTTCGGCTCCACGCGCGTCCAGGCCGGTCAGCTCACGGGTGCGCGCTCGGCTGCGCTCGCGGGCAGCCAGCGCGCGTACGCGTTCTTGATGCATTCAGTTGTAGCAAGCTTGGGACGACATGAGACTCATGCCAGTATTGGCTGGCCACGCTACACCATGATGACTGGCGCCGGCCGGCCGCGCAGGCGGCGAGGTCATCACAGTGCTCACGAGCTCCATCATCGGCATGATGAGCCTCGGCCAGGGTGCAACATGCTCTTAAATCTGTTTCCTGACTGCATGACAGTGCGCGCTCCTTTGCTACCCATGGCACGCAACGCAGCTCTTTAGGAGCTCGCGTCATCACAAGCTCGCGTGCAATGATATGTGGTTCGGCCATCTGCAGCATGCAGGCCTGTTCCAGTAGGATCCATATCGCAAGGTTTGATAGCAGTCTGCAGAGTGTTCACAAGGTGGACCATGCAGTGCAGCGCAGCTCGTGACAGGCACGTCGACTCACGGCACCCCCTGCTTCGCGCCCAGCGCTGCCGGAGGCGGTGCACTTCCAGCGCGGCTGCGCGGCCATGCGGCGCCTGCTGGACGTCATCGAGCGGCGGCAGGCCATGGCCGCGGCGGACGGCGGCGCCACGCTGGCCGGCGTGCGCGGCGAGCTGGCGCTGCAGGGCGTCGTGTTCGCGTACCCCGCGCGGCCCGAGCACCCTGTGCTCAAGAGGCGCGTGCCGTGCAGGGCCTGGCTGAGAAGAGGGCGCACGCCCTCACCGTGACTCATTATATGCCTGCACGACCTTGCCACTGCGGCCTGGGCTGTGCTGCAGCCGCAACGCCCAGCCTGCCATGGCAAAAAAGTACAGTGGCAGCGCATGCTTCGCTGCACATTGCGGTTGACTAGTGTATGAGTCAGACGAGCTACATGGCTTCCGCTTCAAGGCAGGCAAGAAGCGGTTTAGCAAAAGGATGGCAGCCAAGCATGCCCGCCCGACGCTGTTGAGGGACCTGCCGGTGGCGGCTGACAGGCGGCAGCGCGCAGCGTGGACCTGCGCGTGCCTGCCGGCACGACGCTGGCGCTCGTGGGCGAGTCCGTCAGCGGCAAGTCCAGCATCGTGCAGCTCGCCTGCCGCTTCTACGACCCCGACCAGGGCGCCGTGCGTGCTCCCGCCAGTGCACCGATCCTGCGTCTAGGCAGACCCGCAGTCCCAGCCAGAAAGCGACGACCCTGCATGCACCACCGATGTGTACAAATGCAACGCCTTGCTTTGTCCCTGGTATCAGAAACATATGTGCGCACCTGCCACGGTGCCAGCACTCGTACTTTTTGCAAACACACATGATCACCCACAAGTGCTTTCAGACACACCGCGAGGAGGCCATTTGCGCCGGCACCAGGTTGCCGCGTCTGCGCTTGCGCCGATCCTGCCGCGCGCGCGCAGGTGCTGCTGGACGGGCACGACCTGCGCACGCTGTCGCTGCCCTGGTACCGCGCGCGCGTGGGCCTGGTCAGCCAGGAGCCGACGCTGTTTGGCACCACCGTCGCGCGCAACATTGCCGCGCTCACCGACGCGAGCGACGCCGCCATTGTGGCGGCCGTGCAGGCCGCCAACGCGCACGGCTTCATCATGGCGCTGCCGCTCAAGTGCGTCGACATCTTTACGCTAGCATGCAGCTCGCTGGCTGTCGTATCAGAGCGTGATGGTTCAAAGCTTACCCTGATTTGGCGTGCGTGGCAGGTATAACACGCTCGTGGGAGAAAAGGCGCGCTCCTAAGCATGCAGCGCTCTTGCTCATGGGTAACCACACACTGCGAGATGTGTTGAAGTCATGCATGTGCTGTGCTGCAGGGCATCCAGATGAGCGGCGGCCAGGTGCGGGACTTGCTGCACCTCTCTGCCGCACATGCCTTGCTTCTGGTTGCTGACGTGGCGCTCCAGAAGTGCTCCAGAAGCAGCGCATCGCCATCGCGCGGGCCATCCTCAAGAACCCCGACGTGCTCCTGCTCGACGAGGCGCGGCCCGGGTACCTGTCGAGCTTGCGGCATTGCTATGCTCCATGGGCTTGCACGACCGCATATAGGGTAGGGTAAATTGGGGGTGCATGACCAATACATTCTGAGCATGCGGGGAACGCAGGCCACAAGCGCGCTCGACAACGCCAGCGAGCGCGTCGTGCAGCAGGCGCTCGATCACCTGGCCAAGGCGCGCGCGCGGGGGCTGCGTTTGCTTACGGGACATGTGCAGGCGCTGCGAAGTCTCTCAGCCATGCGTGCATCGCAAGAGGGCCTGTACATTCAAACCGTTAAGTTTGCAGCGCATGCGTGGTCCGCCATGCGCACCAGGCACAGGCCGTCATGTGAGTTGCTGGATACAGTAGCAAAGTGATGGGCAGGTCGAGTGTCGAAACAAAGCTTGACAGTTTGGCGCCCTCCTGCTCAGCGCAGGACCGCACCACCATCATCGTCGCCCACCGGCTCAGCACCATCGTCAACGCCGATGCCGTGGCAGGCGCGGCTGCACTGCGTCGCATCGCCGCGCCGTAGACATTAGCAATGCAAATCTGTGTGCTCGACGGCAATAGCAGCTCATGTCAGCTGCAGGAACATGCAAGTCCCTGATCACAGGGGTGCGCGCGCACAGTGGTCAGCCAGGGCAAGATTGTTGAGATGGGCGGTTACGCGGAGCTGAGCCACGCCGGCGGCGCGTTTGAGGCCCTGATGCGGATCCAGCAAGTGGGCGCCCAGGCTGACGCGCCCGTCAGGTCCGGCGCCGGTGCTCCCGAAGAGGCCGGCGGCGGCGCCAAGGACGCCGCCCCTGCGCTCGGCGTGGAGAGCACCCACAGCGTCAGCAGCGCTGCGGCCGTCCAGGTCCGCACGGGCCGCCGCGCCGGGCCAGTCATGCCCGTGATCGACCTAAGCTGAGGGGCTACGGTCAGAGGAGGACGCTCGCCCCAACAGCAGTGGGCACTGAGCAAGCTGCCGGCGCTGCGGCGAGCCGTCTGCCAGCCCTTATTCCCCCGCTTCCCTTGTGGCTCAGGGGCGGCATGCGCGCAGGGCAAGGCGCCGGGCCTGTGCCGGCTGCTGCGCTTCAACCGGCCGGAGTGGCACTGGCTCCTGCTGGGGCTGGTCGGCAGCGCGGGCGTGGGCCTGATCATGCCCGCCTTTGCGCTGTCGCTGAGCAACGTCATCGCCGTGCTCTTCAGCCCGGACTACGGGTACATGACGCGCGAGGCGCGCGCCCAGCACATCCCAGCTGACATGCTGTGAGGGGAGAAATGTAGGCATGCTAGGCTTCAGGTCTCTGTTGGAGAGGTCATACATCGTGCGAATGACCCTGCTTGCTCTTGATCTTGATTGGTCTTATATTTTTGACAGCATGCCCCGGTGCGCCGCGCTGCTCAGTACCGCGCATACTCTCCTGCGCGATCACCAGACAGCCAGCTGCACAGACTCCTCAACGCCGGGGGGGCAGGTGAGGACATGGTGCGCCGTGTTTGCTGCCGGCGGCGCCGTGGCCTTCCTGTCGTGCCTGCTGCAGCAGAGCGGCTTCGCCGCGGCCGGCATGGAGCTCACGCGCCGCCTGCGCCTGCTGGTGCTGAGCACGCTGCTGCGCCAGGCGCGAGCGAGCGCACATGCCTGTGTCAGTCAATGCCACTCATCGTGCAGGCACACAGGCGTGGCTATTGTGTTGAGGGCTGTATCTAGGGCAGAGCCCTACCCTAACCATACCATAAAGTGAGAACCCACAAGCACGGGCGAGCCCGCAGCGCCGCGGCGCAGGAGGTCGCCTTCTTCGACGCGGCGGAGAACGCGAGCGGCGCGCTGGCGGCGCGCCTGGCGGCCGACACGGCCGCGGTGCGCGGCGCGGTCGGCGACCAGCTCGGGGCGCTCACGCAGTCGCTCGTCACGTTTGTTGCAGGTGGCCGCCTGGCGCTCTGCGTGCACGGCCCTGTGCGGCGCCCCGGTGCATGCGCTGCTCCTGGGCCCACAGCTGCCCCTCTAACGCCCGCCCCGCGCGAAACATGCTGCAGCAGCGCATGCGTGCTTTACGACGTCGATGTGCAGTGTGCGGCACATGCTGACGCGGCATCGAGGGGTGGGCAGGCTACGCGATTGCCTTCACGTACAGCCGGAAGCACACGCTGGTCAACAGCACATGTCTCTGCATGTCAGCGAGCGTGCGCTGACAGGCATGTGCTGACATGGCATCGAGGGGGGCGCGCAGGCTACGCGATAGCCTTCACGTACAGCTGGAAGCTCACGCTGGTCATCAGCGCGAGCGTGCCGCTCATTGCGCTCGCCGCCCTCATGCAGGGCCGGGTGATGTTCGGGCTCAACGCGCAGGCGCGCACAAGCGGCCCGCACTCCCGCCCGGCGCGCCTGCCTGCGCCTGGCTGGACAGCCATGCCACGCACCTGGCCGTGCCAGCACAAGCACGGCTCTTCCGTGCACGTAGCCGCACCGTGCATGCAGTGAGAGCGAGGCCGCTGGTGCTTGCGCGCGCGCCTCTGCGCGCCGCACCAGGCAGCACCGATCGCACGCGGCCGCAGAGGCTGGGCAGTGCGCGCGGCGCCCGCCTGCTGCGCCTGCGCCTGCGCAGGCGTGTCATGCGCCTGCGCCGCGCCGCGCCAGGTCAGCAAGGCGGCGGACCTGGCCAACCAGACGGCCGCCGAGGCCGTCGGCGCCATCCGCACGGTCGCCGCGTTCGGCATGGAGGCGGCCCTGGCGGCGCAGTTCGCGGCGGAGCTGCGCGCGCCATGGCGGCAGTTCCGCCGCACCGCGCTCGTCACCGGGCTCGCGTTCGGCGCCAGCATGGCCGTGCTGTTCATGGCGCGCGCCCTGCGCGCGCGCCTGCCTCCCGCCCCCTGCGCCTGAGCCGGTGGATGGCCTGCGGGTGTCTGTTGCATACTGCGGCAGCCGGCTCCAGCACTGTCTGAGCAGTGCACCCCTTTGACTCGGACTGTTGACATGAGCCTCCGTAAGTCAGTTATGCTGCACTTCTCGAGCGACCTCCTCACCTCCCTCATGCAGGTGTACGCGCTGGCCTTCTGGTTCGGCGGCGAGCTGGTGGCTTGGAACCAGGCCAACCTGGGGGATGTGCTCAAGGTGCCGCGGCTCTGCTCTGCTCTGTTTTCACACTGCAGCGCCGCCCAGCTTTCCTGTCTGAGTGGGAATGAACTTGGCGCGCCGCGCAGGTTTTCTTCGCTATAGTCTTGGCCGCGTTCGGTGCGCCCCGCACGGCCGCCTGAGCGCACGCCTGCAGCTGAGCACAGCGCCTGACGGAGCCCGTGTGCCGCGACAGGTCTGATGTGCGCTGCCCGCCCCGGCGCCTGTCGGCGCCTGTCAGGTGCCTCCGCAGGCCTCCGGAACCCTCTGCCATAGACAGACACCCCGGGGCGCGCTGCGCGGCAGGCAGGTGCAGCTCGCGTTCCCGGACCTGACCCGCGCGCAGAGCGCCGTGCTGCGCGTCTTCGCGGTGCTCGATCGCGCGAGCAAGATCGACCCGAGCGCCGCAGGCGCGCTCGCCGCCCGCGGGCATGCTGCGCTGGGCGGCCGCACTGCCTGCATGCCTGTGCTGGAACAGATGCGATCGCGCCCATGCGGCAGGGCGCACGCTCGGCACCGTCAAGGGCTGCCTCGCGCTGGAGGGCGTCCACTTTGCCTACCCGCAGCGCGCGGGGACGCCGGTGTTCGCGGGGCTGTCGCTGGACGTGCAGCCCGGCGCGTCGCTCGCGCTGGTCGGGACGTCCGGCAGCGGCAAGTGCGCTGGCCCGCCCGCCCGACGCGCGTGCTTAGCGTGTCGGCCGCTGCGGCAGCCGCCTGGTCCGCAGCGATATGCTGCACACCGCGCAGATCGTCCTTACTTTCCCTCATCATGTGCGTCTAGGGTATAATTGGTGTTCAAAAGAAAAGGGCAGCGGCCGCCTGGTCAGCATTGACATGCTGCGCGCCGGGCAGGTCGTCCGTGATCTCCCTCATCATGCGCTTCTACGACGTCAGCGGCGGCGCGGTGCGCGCTACGCCAGCCACAGACATGCATGTGACTGGTGCCGCACAGGCGGAGAGCACGCTATTTACTGCTGTTCAAGCCCTGCCGCAATGCGAGCGCCATTGTGTGCACTGGCCCGTTGCCAAGCTGTTGCGCCACGAGTGGTGCGGGCGCCAGGTGCGGCTGGACGGCGTGGACATCCGCGAGCTGAGCCTGCTGTGGTACCGCGGCCAGCTCGCGCTCGTCAGCCAGTGCGCCCCTGCAGCTTGTGCTGCAGGGAGTGTGTATCTTGCGGGCATCCGTGAAACGTGCAAGTTTTACATGTCACACCGCGACATGTGCATGCCTGCTGCTGGCGTTGCCCCTGCATGTTGTAGTCAACCCTGCAGAATGCTGCACAGTCACAGCGTGCGCTGCTGCCAGACTCGGGCCACGCGCGGCTGCGGGCGCGCGCCAGGGAGCCCGCGCTCTTCACGGGCACCATCCGCGAGAACATCGCGGGCTGGCGCGACGTCAGCGATGAGGAGGTCGCGGCGGCCGCCGCGGCGGCCAACGCGGCGGGCTTCATCTCGCGCGCGCCGGACGGCTACGCAACCAAGGTCAGCGATCAACATGCATAAGTGTGTGTGAGAGCGAGTGACGACTGCTCATTGCAAGCTCCAAAGCGCATGAATCGCTTGTATAGACTACCCAGCCTAGTATTTTTCCGCAGAAATTACTGACCTGCTGACCGTCTATAACCTCTTTCTTGTCAGTGCTGCTCCGCTGTGCCCACGCGAGCTCATGGCTTCCATGAAGGCAACGTCGAGCGAGGTGTGGGTGCAGACTCAGGCTGCGCGCGCAGCTGGGCAGCGGCGGCGGCGTCCAGCTGAGCGGCGGCGAGAAGGCGCGCATCGCAATTGCGCGCGCCATCGTGCGGCAGCCGCGCGTGCTGCTGCTGGACGAGGCCACCAGCGCGCTGGACGCCGAGAGCGAGGCCGCCGTTCAGGTGGCGCCTTCCCTGCTCAACGTCACAGTGAGAGCGCCCGAAGCCATGCAAGATGCAGTGTTTCAGACGCCAGTGCTGCCCTCGGTTGTGTTAGACGGCCCGTCTGCATGATGCAGTGCAGTGCACTGTCGGGCGGCGTGCATGTGCGATGCTTGTGCTCTGCGTGGCAGAGATGCATACTGCAACCCTGCATCCAGCCAGGCACTGCGTCGTCTTAGGACAGCTGTGCGGCCCTGACACCCATTGAAATGGTGACATGGCACAGGAAAGGCGTTGCCCTGCAGGCATGCAATTTGCTTGAAACAAACCATGGCGCATCAGCTGCGCTTGGCTGCGTTGCGCGCAGGCGGCGCTGATACCGCTCATGGCGGGCCGGACCACACTGGTGGTCGCACACCGCCTCTCCACGGTGCGGCACTGTGACACGATCGCCGTGCTGGAGGCGGGTCGCATCCTGGAGTCTGGCCCGCATGCGGCGCTGCTGGCAAACCCCAGCGGACCCTACGCGCAGCTCGTGCGCCACGCGCAGGGCTGAGCGCTTGCATCTTGATGTGCATGCATAGGTGCATTACGACCTCTTCTAGGCCCGGCAAGCTTCTTAGGCAGACAAGGTGATGTGACAAGCGAGTTCTTCTGTGGTCAGGGAAACCGGAGCGGGTTATGCAGGGCTCAGGAAGGCATGGGATGCAGGAACACTTTGCTAAGGTGCACTGTGCATACATGAAATGTGTAGCAGTGCGTCAGGATTGGTGCTGTGAGAGCCGGGACCATGAGCAGTGGGGGGTGGAGTCCCTTGCTTGAGACTCATATGAAGATGCATCTTCTTCTCTTTCCTTGGGTGCTGTGTGGTGTTCAGAGTGCAGTTCAGGCATGAATTTGATGTAGAGGTGTGCAAGGGGCAGTCGACCTGCAGTTCGCAGTCTCTGCGCAGCCTCACCATCACACGCTGGCATGCGTGTGCGCTCACAGGCAGCGCAGTGCACATGCAACTGTCACGTTAAGTCACACAGCAAGAGATGCCTGCCAAAGCAGATGCAGTCGCCCAGCGCTATTCTTCGTCAAAAGCAGCTCCCCCGACAGCACACCGTCTGTGGTGCCGAGCGCAGTGCCTCTGACGCACCCGTGATGCAGAGGGAGAAGAATGGGGATGAGGAGAAGGGAGGGATAGCACCAATCGCCACCCCTCGCAGTGGCGCTGGCAGCAAGGGCCGGCTCTTCTCCAACGTCACACCGGGGTCGATGCGGCACACCCCAGGAACGACCTTTGGCAGCGCAGCGCTGGTAGCAGGCACCACTGTCGGCGCAGGTGAGCGCTGGGTTGTTGCTGAGTGTGTTGTGCTGCTCGAGTGCAGTAAAGAGAAGCACTTGCGCGCTGGTAGACACACGCTCATACCCACTGCTGCAGGTATTCTGGCGCTGCCTTATGCAACACAGGTGAGCATATGATCCTATGCAAGCTGCGGCGTGCTCATGTGAGTGGATGCCTTTGTATATTGCTAGATTGCTGGGGTGTTACAGGAGGCCGGCTTTGCAGCCTCCAGCGCGGCCCTTCTCGCCACGTGCGTGTACTCTATCATTACAGGTGCGGCCTTCACTGCCAACAGCAAGCTTGCCGCTGTCCTCCAGCCTCCAGTAGAGACCTGACCACACAGTCAAGTAGTGCGCTCTCTGGACGCCCTGACAGAGGCGTGTTGTCGTGCAGGTCTGCTTGTGGCGGAAGTGTCTGTGAACTCTATGTGTGAGCTGGGGCAGGCGCGGGCCCTCGCAATGCTGGCAGGCCTGCCCTGGAGCTGCTTGCAACAGGCGGGCGATGGTCTTGTGATTCGCGCTGCTGTAGGTCAACACCAATTAATTATCTTTCTGTGCAGCTCCAGACCTCACTGCAAACATTATAGGAGCTACTGCAGCCTGTCGGGCTTGGAACCTTTGCCTGTGACGTAGACGCTCACTTTTCTGAGCTGGGCATAATGGCTGTTACGAGCCCAAGCATCAGGGCTTCGTGCACACCCAGGGTGGCGTGTCGCTGACGTCCATGGCGGAGCGCACGCTGGGCAAGCCCGGCGCGCGCTTCGCCGGCGCGACGTACCTGTTTTTGCACTACGCCCTGCTCGTTGCTTGTGCGCCCTGCCGTGTGCGTCCGGCCTTGCTATGCAACAGCTGCTTGCCGAGCACTTGCGTCATAGTGCAGCTCTCGCCTGGCTTTGTAGCTGGTGATTTATATCATATCCTCAGCATCTGAACTTCAATTTGTGCTTCTATCAGCACAGGTAAACAGGGCTGGTAGCGCATATGTGAAACCAGTGGGTAATCGCAGCGCTGTGCCGCGTGGCAGACATTGCAAAGGCAGGCAATATTGTCGGCGACGCGGCGGGCGCGCCGCATGCGGTGGCCGCAGTGGCCTTCGCGGCTGCCTTCACAAGCCTCTGCTTCTGGAGCCCGCCGCGCGTGCTGGATCGCGTGAACTCCGCGCTGGTCGTCATGGTCGTGGGATCGTTTCTGGTGAGCACTGCACGCTGCTTCCTCTGCCCATGCACAGTTATGTAGCATTCTCTCCAGCATCAGCAGTCCCGCGCAGCACGAGGAGGTGGAGTGGGACACAGTGTGTCCTGCGCGGCAGGCGCTGCTGCTTAACAACCATGACGATATGCTCCACTGATGGAGTCTCGTTCTGATAGCGTGCTGCGCTTTTAGCGAAGGCGTTACCTGATCACACGCGGTGCGCCCGCAGGTGCTGCTGGCGCTGGCGAGCGGCGGCATGGAGACGCGCGCACTGTCGCGCGCGAACTGGGCGGCCGTGCCGGCCACGCTGCCGGTGCTGTCGCTCGCTTTCGTGTACCAGAACGTTGTGCCGGTCATCGCCTCCAACCTGGAGGTGCGGGACGGGGAACCCTCCCTATGTCAGCCATCCCATGCAGCCCGCTTTGCCCGGCCGCTGCTTTGATGCAATGCATGTCTGCGCCTCGATTGACCATGCTTCCTCATTTGGTACTTGGCGCCAGGCAAAGTGCAAGGACCGATGCATGGACAGGTCTGCTGCGCGGAACGCAGCCAGGCAACGACACGCACAGCTAGAGCTTGGCCCCGGGCTGGACCGTGCAACGCGCAGGGCGACATCAGGAAAGTGCGCACGGCGGTGGTGGCCGGCGTGGCCGTCCCGCTGGCCATGTTCCTGGCGTGGGATGCCGTGATCCTGGGCAGCCTGGGCGGCAGCGGCGGCGCGGCGCGCGCGGACCCCCTGGCAGCGCTGGCCTCGACCTCGCCCGCGGTTGGTGTGTTGATACAGGTTCGTGCATGTGTTCATGTCCTGGGAAAGGGTGGACTTGCATGCGCGGTGAGCTGGCCAAGTCCCGGCCTGCGACAGCTGCCTGGCGTGGGCGCATCTGTGGCTCACGTGCGGATCGCCGTTGGGTCTGCAGCCTGTGAGACGGAGCTGCAGGGCTGTTGCCTTCACTTAAGTACCTTGTGGTATTAGCCTTGGCTGTCGAGGAAGGGTGTCAGATGGCTCAGATCACATCATCACAATTAGCTCGATAGACAGCGCACTGCCTCAGTACAACGGCTGGTTGCTGTCACAGCATGGGGGGTCGGGATGCGCGCTGCCCGCGCGCGCAGGCCTTCTCGCTGCTGGCCATCGCGACCAGCTACATCGGCTTTGTGCTGGGCCTCTCTGACTTTTTGGCTGACTACCTGAAGGCGCGCGGCGCACCTCGCCTGCCGGACGCACCCGCCGTGCTTGTCCGCATGTGAACCAGCACCATAACAAAGCATGCCACCGCAAGGTGCTTACCAAGGAGCACTTGCGGGCCGCCTGGTGCGTGTGCATGCGCGTGCCACCACATCTGTGCATGCTATACGACATGGCCCATGACCTGTTGCGGCTGGCGCGCGCAGCTGCCGTCCGGGCGGCCGCAGGCGGTGCCGTATGCGCTGACCGTCGGCCCGCCGCTGGTGCTCGCCCTGTCTTTTCCAGACCTCTTCTTCCGCGCGCTCGACGTCGCGGGGACGTACGGGCGCGCTGCCCCGCTTAGCCTGACCGACATGGTGCAACGCTCGTGACCATGACACTCGGCGTACACAAGCGCGAGCGCAGGCTTGTGGAGGTTTTATGTGCAGCAGCATTGCGCAGCACTTTCTGCAGCTTTGCATGGCCGTCCCAGGATTTTGCTTCATATAACGCTGCCGCACGTTGCTGTGCGCCGTCAGTGGCCTGCCTTTCATGGCATGACCAACCTGGTGGCCGCAGCGGCGAGTGTGTGCGGCATGCTGGAAGAACGGTTTGCGTCCGCGCGCACAGGGTGCTGGTGCTGTTCGGCATCCTGCCGGCAGCCATGGCCTACAGCGAGCGGTACGGCAACACCACGCTCACCCAGGTCCAGGTGACGACCTCGCACCCCAAGCGGGCTGTGCTGCATGCCTGTGCGCGCAGGTGTGCAGCCACTCAACAGCATGCGCGGGCATCTCACGACAGAAATGCAGTTTTTGCTTTTCGGTGTGCGTTGTTTTGTATAGCATGGGCTTGCGTGTGTTGTAACCCTATTGTGGCGGGCCTGCACGACTTGGACACCACGCACAAGGTATTTGCACACAACAGTGATGATGCCTTGAGCTCTTATGCCTTGTAATGTGCTTACGCGGTCCTGCTGACTTGCGTGGCAGGTCGTGCCGGGAGGGAAGGCAAGCCTTGTGGTGGTGGGCGCGCTGGCGGCTGCCATTATCACCAACCAGCTGCTGTCCACGCTGGCTGGCAGCTTCACGTGACTGTATGACGCTCTCACGCGACTGGTTTATGCACAAACCGCCTCAAGTCCAGCCAGGCAGGCAGCATGGCAACCCCCCATGCTGCGCATGCAGCACAGCGGCAGGTGCTTGACAGTTTCAGCGGCGACATCTGCCAGTTCAGTTGTTTCTCAGCCCTCACACAGTCACAGGCCTGTTTGCACCACTGGCCACATAATACACCTGCCAGTGTGTCCTCCACATTGGAGGACCAAAGTGTGGGCCTGCGCTGCATCAATGCGCCGCCCGGCCCGTACATGTACTGCAATGGCAGCGAGGCATGTGCCCAGCACGGCACAAAGCGCATGGTATGGCGGATGTGGGCAATGAGCAACTTATCACAGCATGACTAGGGTATGCGTCAGGCACCCACAGAGTCGCCAATGAGCTGCACCCCCGCACGAGGGGCCCCTAGGCGGCTGCGCGCGCGGAGCGCTCCTGTGCCAGGAAAGCAGACGCCTCCTGGTACCGGCTCTGCAGCGCGCGGACCAGCTCCTCCGTGCTGCCAAAGCGCCCGCCGCCGCCGCCGCCGCCGCCGCCGCCGCCGCCGTTGCCTCCACCGTGGGCGTCACCGCCGTCGGCACTGCGAATCACCGCAGAGGCCGGCTGCGAGGCAGGCTGCGCCTTGGTCAGGTTGGGTTCAGGGTACGCAGTTGCAGCTGGCGGCTGTGGCACGGGCGCGCCCGCCGCTGCAGCTGGGATGGCGGCTGGCGCCGCCAGCGAGTCTGGCCCTAGACCCAAGAGCGGCGGCGGCGGACCAGCCGCAGGCGGGCGGGGTACTGCCGTGCCCCTCACATGCAGCTCAGCGGCCTGGCTGTCATGCGAGACCCAGCCGCTGGGGTGGCTGCCCTGGGCGTCGGCCATACGCGCTCCTGGGCCAGATGCCTCACCCGCCCCGCTCCGACCGCCAAGCGCCTCTCCATGCCACGCGGTTGATGGCACGTCACAGTCGGGGACAGCCTGGCCGGCGGCTGACGCGCCCGCGCCGCTGCCGGGCTTGGCATGGCTGGCTGGAAACCCGACAGCGAGCGGGCCAGCCGGCATGTCGCCCGCCGGCGCGGCCAGCCCGAGTCCCGCGCGGATGGCCAGGGAGCCGCCTGGGTCCCCCGCCTCCAGGAAGCGCAGCCGGCCCTCCACCACCGTCAGCCGCGCGGTCAGCGCCGCGCGCTCCCCGCGCGCGACAGCGGCGGCTGCGTCAGCCGCCGCCGCGCGCGCAGCGGCCGCCGCCGCATCGTCTGCGGCCGCCGCGGCCGCCGCCTCGGCCGCGGCCAGGCGGCGCTCCAGGCCGCCCATGAGCTCCGCCAGCCCCAAGCCCTCAGGGCTCATGGTGCACCAGGCCCCCGCGGGCATGCCTACCTGGCCTCTGGCGGCCGGCGCAGCCACGGGGCCTGCGCGCGAGCTGGCAGCCCACGCGCGCGGCTCTCCACACGCGCCGGGTGCAGGCGCGGGCCCATCCCAGCCCTGCTGATGGCCGACAGGGTCCAGCGCTGCGGCGCCAGAGCGCGTGGGCGCGCCCAGGAGCCAGTGCGGCGGCTGCCTGGTGGGCGCGCCACGAAGCTGGTCCGCCCCGCCCGCCCCATCTCCGTGCTGTCCCATGGCGCCTGAATCAGGTCCGGCCGTTGCGGCCCCGGCCTGCGGGCGCGGCAGCTGCGCGGGCCGCAAAGCGGGCTCGCTGCCGCGTGCGTCGGCTGCAGCTGGAATCGAGCAGTGCCCCCTCGCCTGCGGACCCTGCGCCTCCTCGCCCTGGTCCAGTCCCAGCGCCTCCTCGGCGCCAAAAGCCGGGTTCAGCCGCCAGGCGCCGGGCGGCAGGTGCGCACCCATGCGGCCGCCGGGATTGTGCCCATGGCCCTGGCTCGGCCCTGGCTGCCAGGCGGCGCCTCTCGCGCGCGCCGCCGCAGCGACGCCGCCGCGCCAGGCGCGTGGCTCCGGCTGCTCGCCTGCGTCCGGGTCGTCACGGAGGGTCTGCTCTGCTCGGGAGGGCCTTCCCTCAAGTCGGGCGAATGCAGCGCCCGTGCGCCCAACGCCAATGCTCTGTGCGGCGGCCTGCGCGGGCGGCGGGCCGCGGCGCTGGCTGCTGCTGGGCAACGCCGCGTGCAGCGGCGGGCGGGCAGGCGGGGCGTGCACCGCCTCCGCGCCTCCATTGCCCCGGACTTCCTGCATGTACGCAGGCACCGTTTACAGCGCAGCCCTCCCTATGCCATGCTGCCATGGCCGCGCCTGACAGCACTCTGCCGGGCGTGCAGCAGCGCCTGTGCACTCTATGCACACTTGCTTGTGAGGCAAGCCCCAACGCCAATGAGCAAGACACAAGGCGTGCAGCAGGTGTCTGTCTGCTACCACGAGTCATGCGTGGCAGCAGGGGTCGCAGCCTATGCGGCAGGTGCAAACAGGATCCGTCCAGGGCGTCGGAAGCGCGCCTGCGGGGCGCGCTTGGAAGTCGCATCACCGCCGTTGGCCAGCGTCGCTACCTCGTTCTCTTTGCCGCGGCTCCAAGGCAATGCCAGCTGCACGCACCGCCGCATTTTCTGTCAGCCATGTGGCGCCCCACCTGGAAGCTGATAGAGCCAGGACAGAGGTTCGTGCAGGTATGGCCGCATGGCCAACATGCAAGCGTCCAGCCCGCGAGGGGTATCAGGAGCACTGCTTGCCTGCAAGAGTCGCTCTGCACGAGAGTGGGGCCTGGCAAAGAATGACACCAGACAGCTTGACAACCATCGGGTCACAAGTACCAGAGAAAAGCTGATTTGGCTAAAGAGTCCCGTCCTACATGCGGCTGAACGGGCTAGTTCTTAGCAAGGTCGCGTAAGGTCAGACTGGGCGCGCGCTGAGGGTACGTGCGCTGCGGGTGGCGGAGGTCGCGCACCCTGGGCGGCGCCGCCGCGGCAAGCCGCTGCCGCCGCACCTCCGCATTGTGGCGCTCCTTGGCCACCTGGATGAGGCTGTGCAGGAACAGCACCTTGCGCTCCGCAAAGCCCTGCGCGCGCCCCTTCTGTCAGCAGGCAGCACCTAGTGTTGGTCGGCTGGCGCTGCCAGTTGGGCGTCCGGTCAGGTGAGCCATGCCGCGCGTGCCTCAGGCACAGACTATGAGGTCAGGCAGGCCCTACGGTGGAGGCTAGGAGGGAGGGCCACCGTTTCTCGCAATACCCCTGTACGTCTCACCAGACAGGGTGGCTTGTGGTAGCCTGGCGGCGCACCTCTCAGGACTGCGCTTGCGCGCTTGCTCACCACACCGTCGGTCACGCGCACGGGGGGAGCGGGCGCGCGCTGGGGGCGCGCCTGCTCCAGGAACTGGCCGCAGGTGAGCACCGGCTTGAGCCGGAAATGGTCCCGCGCCAGCTTCAGCACCGCATCCAGGAAGCGCGCGTCCGTCTTGCCGTGCAGCTGCGCGGGGGCGCGCGCCGGTCAGGCGGCGCGCCGGCGTGCGCGCTCTCGCGCGAGGCCGGTGACAGGGAGTCCCAGGAAGCCTGCAGCGTCCCAGGCGCTGCGAGCAGCGGCGCTGGCAGGCAGACAGTCCGCCTTGGGGGCGCGCGCTGCGTGCGCGAGTCCACCCCCCATGTGGGGCCGCGCGCCTCATAGCCGCTGGCCGCCACGTCCAGCGCCACGTGCCGGCTGAAGCGCAGCAGGACGTAGTGCAGGACTGGCAGGATGGCCGCGGGATCGCCCGTGCGCAGCCTGCGCTCCAAACATCCAGCGCCCGCTGACGTTGCGCTGATATAGGCGCAGGCTTGAGTTCGACGCAGTGCCGTCAGCAGCTGCCTTTGCGTGCAGCCAGCGCCCAAACATCCAGTGTCGCCCCAGCGCGCTTGTGACTGCCACGCTGGGATGCAGGCGCCTGTGCGCCTGCGCCTCACGCCAGGACGCGCACCCGCCCAGGTCGACCTCCAACGGGTACTTGATGTGGCGGAGCTCCTGGCGCAGGCGCTCGATATTGCCCAAAACATCGCCCGTCGCCATCCTCGCCGGCCTCTGTAACTGCTATGTCAAGGCCATGCTGAGCACGCGCCGGCGCCCCCGATGTCCTCTCGCCTGGGATCGGACTGCAGGCGCTGCTGGCCCGTTTGAAAACAACGGACGCTAGGGCATGCTCTGACCAGGGCCTAGAGTACAGTTCCTAAGCTGGCTCGCCGAGCTGACACTCTCATGAACAGGAGCCAGCGGCTTTTGTTGAGTTGCCGGCTACCTGAAAAGTGCAGAGAATTGTGTTGACCAGGCAGGCTGTTGAGTGCATTGTGAACCACAGCAGCCGGCAGCGCCATGTCCCGCGAGGGCAGCCAAGCTGGCGGTAAGGGGCGCGTGTCGCTGCTCGCCAGGAACCTGCCAATGGACATGAAGTGCGCCGCACGCCTGCGCATGCTTGCCAGGAAGCATGCACTGGAGGCCTTTGCGCCACATTAGCCAAGTGCAGCTGCATGCCCCCGCTCTCCCGCTCCAGCGTCGACCTGTAGGCTTTCCTTTCTTGTGTTGAAGGCGTAAGAGTGCAGGGATTGTGTGTACCGTGCACGGGTGCTGTACGAGATGAATTAAAACACGGCCAGCAGCCTCCACTGCATGCGGTCACGGCCTGTTTCAACATGCCAGACTTGAAGTCTCTGTGGTGTTTTGTGCACTGCAGTGCGCAAGAAGTCAAGGAGCGGTTCGGCAAGTACGGGATGGTGCGCGACGTGTACCTGCCACTCGACCACTACACCAGGCACGCGGCTTGCGCTTACTATGCCATGTCGCGAGCTGAGCTCTAGGCAGGCGTGCAGCTGTGCGTCCCTCAAGCATGCATGGTGCAGAGGCAGCGTCAAGTGCCTTGCTTCCTACTAGGACGTGCTCTTGGCACGTCCAAAAATCTCCACAATAGTGGTCCAGCACGAGTCACCACTGGCAGAGAGCTCGGGGCAAGCTCCTCATGTCCAGTGCTGCACAGAGCCAGGCCACAAGCTGCTGCCAGCCGCGCGCCGGGCCCTGGAGCGCGGCGCCTCCGTCACGCCAAGGCCCCCCAAGCCCAAGGCCCGAGCGCACTGCTGGGAAGCCGGTCAAGACACCGGCCAAGGCCGTGCCCAAGCTGAGCCGGGAGCGCGGCCGAGAGCCCCTGCAGTGCCCGCCAAGCCCCAGCGCAAGAGCCCCGGACGTGTTGGGACAAGGCTAGGCCCGAGCTGACAAGTCGCCGTAGCCCGGCCGCCCGGCCTGGCCGCAGCGCACGCGCCGCCGGTGTGCGACTGGCGCACTCTGCATGCGCTGGCAGGCTCTTGTGCGCGGCTTCTGCCTGGCCTGGTGCCTCTGCTGTGCAGGACAGCTGCTGCCTGCCCCTCAAGGATCTGCCCCCTAAGGAAGCATCTGTAATGTGCCATCAGCAAAAGGACCAACGCATGCTGCGCACAGGGCTTGATGGGGAGCAGCTGCGTCGCTGCGCAGGCACGCTTGCGGGGGGCTGCAGTATACCCCACGTGCGCCTCTGCATGAGACCCTTACCCTGTGTTTGCTGCGCGCCGGCAGGCGGCCACGCGGCTTCGGTTTCATCGAGTTTGTGGATGAGCGGGATGCGGACGACGCCATGAACGCGCTGGACGGCCGGGTCTGGGGCGGGCGCGAGATTACGGTGCGCTGCACCGTTGCGGCGCGAGCAGTGCTCCGCGTTTGCTGTCCCTGACGCTTGTGGCAGGAGACCGCGGCGGCTGTCCGCTGCGTTGCTGCAGTGTCTTGAAAGCCAGAAGGGACTGCCCCAGCCGTCCGCGCACGAGCTCGCAAGCTTTGGTGCATGCCAGGCTGCCGTTTATGGTGCGCGTGCTTGCGCTCGCACCAGCCGAAGAGGCGAGCGGCCGCGCGTCAGGTGGTGCCGTCCAAGCACGACCGCAAGACGCCGCAGCAGATGAAGCGGCTGGACGAGCGCAACGGCCGTGCGCGTCCCGCCCGGGCCCAAGCCGGCCTTTGCAGATGTAGCAAGCGGGGAAGGCGGATGACGCACTGACATGAACGCGTGCCTGTTGCACGTCTTGCTGATTCACTTACACACCTGTTACTGCTTATCAGCAGTGTGTGCGGACCTGCCTACATGCTCTGCGAGCACTGCAGGCGGTTGTCACTTGTCTTTTTCGTTAGAAGCTGTGAATGTCCTTCTGGACAAGTTGACATAGCTTTAGTAATGTGCGCGGGGATGCACAATATTAGGCCTGCACCGCATCTGGTGCAGCAGGCAGGGTGTTTGTTACAGATGATGCCATTTGCTGCCTGCCCTACAGGGAGCCCTGTGCAGAGCGCTCGCCGCCTGCTGAGCCACACTCGTGCAGGGAGGCACCTGAGCCTGCGATGTGAGCGTGCGTGCGCCTCTACGCAGGTGCGAACACACGGAGCCGCTCGCCACGCAGGCGCAGCCGCTCGCCGGGCCGGCGCAGCCGGCGCAGCCGCACGCGCAGCCGCACGCCGCCGCGCCGCGAGGCGCGCCCGCGCAGCCGCAGCCGCAGCCGCCGCGAGCGCAGCCCGGAGCGGCGGTCGCGCCGCGACCGCAGCCCCGAGCGCGAGCGCAGCGACCGCAGCCCGGTCCGCCGCCGGCGCAGCCCGGACCGCAGCCCGGCCCGCGCGCGCCGCGAGCGCAGCCCGCCGCGCCGACCGCGCAGCCCTGCGGAGCGCGGCCGCAGCGCCGACCGCGACGCCCGCAGCTCGGACCGTCGCCGCCCGCGCAGCCCGGCTGAGCGCAGCCCGGCTCGGGAGCGGCGCAAGCGCAGCCCCGAGCGCATGCCGCGCGGCCGCGACCGCGCGCCGCTCAGCCCGGAGCGCCGCCCGGTGCGCAGCAGGCGCAGCGCGGAGTATGACGAGCGTGGCGGGGATGGCGGAGGCGTGCGTGGTGGGCGCACCAGGGAGGACGACGATGGCCGCAGCCCGGAGCGCGGCCAGGGCAGCGCGGAGCGCGGGGACGGCGGCTCGCCCGCCGCACAGCGCAGCCCGAGCGCGCCTGCGGCCAGGTGTGCGCGGCACGCGCCACAGGGATGTGGGTCTGCAACGTGTGCGAGGGCGTTGAAATACTGTCAGAACCCTCTGAGTGAACCAGCCGCTGCAAGGTGAGATCGAGGCATCGTGTACACGGCTCTCGCTGCCAGGCGGTGGCGCGCTGCAGCCCTCACTACGCAGTCTGAGCGCGGTAACGCACGGTGTTCGTAAATGACAGGCAACGGGGTGCCAAAGGGTTGCCAGCAGTGCATGGCGCAGACACTGAGGTTGGGGAGCTCGTACGATTACCGTGCGCGATCTCGTACCAGCAGTTTTCTCAGCAGCTCTGAAGCGTGTCGGGGCTCGCCCTGCCTGCGCAGGAATGGAGGCAACTTCAGCAGCGCGTACGAGGCGCTGCGCGGCGGCGGCGGCGGCGGCGCAAGCGCTGCGCCCATGGAAGATGACGACGGCAAGGCGCACCAGGCGGAGGGCCTCCAGGAGGACGGCGACAGCGAGGGCTCGCCGCCGCGCGGGCGGGACGCCATGTCCCCAGAGTATGCGGAGATGGCCGGCGAGTGAGGCGCCTGCCTTGTTGCTATCCAGGGCCTATGCACAGGAGAAGTGGTGCGGCGACCCGCGCTCACCAGCCAGCGCAGAGGTGGCTGCGGAGGTGCTACATGATGGTGTTGGGCAGGGGGCACTCACAGTGCGAGTCAGCCGTTGCATGGTTGGATCATGCTCCCAACAGCTGTGCATGACCTGTTATGTGTTTTTTGTGGGTGTCTGCTGGCATGGGCTGTGATGTGATCTGCTGTGCATTTGAGATGCTTGTTTGCTTACGTGTGCGCTAGCCTTTGCGGGCTGTGGAGGTTGTGAAGTGCTATGTCTTGCAGCAACCATGAGCTGCAGCGATTGAAAAGCACACTCGCGTGCTGAGTGTGGAGGTACGCATTGAGCTGTGAACCTTCCTGGCCTGCAAAACATTGTACACTGGCTCACGCTCCTCTCGACCTGGACTCACACACCTACAAAAGGAGACAGGCACCCTGTAGACATGCCTTGAGCCATGCAGCCTGCTTCGCCAGGCCAAGCAGAGCTGCACCCTGTTCATGTTGGAGCAGTGCTGCCTCCACTGTGCAGCTGTGACAGTGCAGCTTGGACCAGCAACTGCTTCATGAACGCACTGTCTGCCTCCACTACGAGCCTTCCTTCCCGTAGCTCCAGCGCTCCTGCGGCCTCTGCGACCTGCGCCAGTTCCACAGCCATGGGCGAAGGGGCAGATGTGATAGGCAAGCAGCACATGGGTGGCAGCCTTTCCATGAGAGGCAGCTGCACAGGACACTGGCATTTTTCAAATCCAGAGGGTGGCATCCACAAGTCCAAAGGGAGGCAAGGCCCTGACCTCATGCAGAGACGGCCTTGCGAAGCGGGGGCCCACTTCCAGGCGCCACCCAAGCGGACCCGACAAGTCTGCGCCAGTTCCGTCCCCGCCGCTGGCACCAGGCTGTTCGCCCGCGCCGGCGGAGGCTGCAGGCGCAAGTGGTGTGAGCGGCGTTGCGGCGAGCGCACACAGCCCAGCCTCGTGCAGGGCGGCCACGACGGCCGGCAACTGCAGCGCGCCCCAGGCGCCGCCGTCCGGCGCTCCGTTTATGTGCCCGCCGCTGGCACTGCAAGCAGCCAGGCTCTGCAGGCGCCAGCCGCCAGTCTCGCCTGGAAGCACAGCGCAGGCACGCTCGCTGGGGATGCAGGGGAAGCCAGGTGCGCCGGCCAGCGGGCCCGCCAGCGCAGCCATGCCCACGTGAGGAGACAGCTGTGTCAGCTGCTGCCCAACCTCAACCGGTGCCAACAACGTCTGCACGCCGTCAAGAAGGTTGCTGCTTCGCACTTGACAACACTTGCAGCAAACGTATACTAATGCTGACCCCATTATTATACGAGGAGAAGCTGCACGCAGGCAGCGGCTCAAATAGCCTGTGCAGGCCCAGCCACAAGAGCACTATGTAAACAGTTGCAACATCTTGCGCTCTGCTATGATGTGCGCCTGCGGACCAGCACTCCACAGTCGTGTAGAGTGCAAAGCAGCTCCTTGCACTTTACTATTGCACTTTGTTCTTGTTCGACTGCAGCCGAAGCGCTGCTTGCCCTCGCATGCCTGCTGTCTGATGGGCCCCCCGCTGCATGCATGCCCTAGTTCGCATGCCCTTGCTTGTCAACATCCTGTGTCCAGGCTGCTCAGACATGTTGCTATCTGTGCTGCACAGTCACGTACGTGCTAGCATCAATATGCTACATACTGAACATCAGTTGGGTTCCTTTGCTGCAGACTTCGCCCACCAGAGCAGCCGCTTACGTCATTTTGAAACAAGGTGGATGCCCTGGTGACTGCTTGACAGAGGGAAAGCAGTGCAAGCACGGGTAGGCGTTGCTTGCCTGAGTATACTCAATGCATGTCCAGGTCAGATACTGGTACTGCTGCTTTCGGATAGCATCTCACTGTCAGCCTAGTTCTGGCTGAGTTGCATAGCATGCACTGGCCATCCATACGCGGCTGCTTCAGGCCCGGTAGTGGCAGACGCCGGTGCGCTGCCGCTGTAGATGTTGCCATGCTTGTTGTGTCCAAGAAAGGCCACAGAGGCCATGCGCATGTCGCCCATGCATCTGAGCATGGCCTCGCCTCTGCATTTCCTGACTCAGTCAGATCAGACGCAGGGGTGCAGCAGGAGCTCTTTCCACGTCGCATGCTGTCATCGCCGATGCGGGTACAGCTCTGGAAAGCATCCCTGGCAGCGGCGCGCCTATCCAAGCGTCCCAGGATGCATCGTCGGCGGCGCAGCCCAGACAGCCCATCCCCACAGGCGGGCCCCACTGCCCCGCCACGCCGGCGGAGACGCGCCAGGTGCACATGGCGCTGGCTGAGGCCGACCGCTGGGGCGCGGTGCACTACTACACCTGCAGGAACGGCCACCTGTTCACGGTCTCAGCCTGCGGCACGCTCGTCGGCTCTGGGCGCTGCCCGGACTGCGGCAGCCTGGTTGGGCCGCGCACGGGGTGCAGAAGGCAGAAGCTGAGGGCGTGGTGGCAGGCAGGGGGGCAGGCCCCGTAGATGCGCACCTGTTGATGAAGGCATTAGTTCTAGGCGTGTGCACGCGCCTGTGTTTGCCACGCTAGATGCACTCTGATGGTCAGCTGCAGTCCGTTCAACTGCTCACAGCTGGCTGGCATGACACAGGGGAGTGGGGCAGCACATGCCTGTCAAGCATGTTTAGTGGAGTAGTGCACTCATGGCAGCAGGGTAGAGTCTGCAAATGTGTCAGCATTTCTCACACACAGCACACTGTATGCACAGGCTGCGCTTTACCAGAGTGTGGCGGGAAATGCATGACCCTACGCCTGCCCGCTAACACTGCTTGCTGTGCGAGCACCGGGAAGTGTTTCTGTCGGACGGGCCACGGCGCACGCGTATATGTCAGGCATGCATGCTTTGACAGGGTTGTTACACTGGTTACATGGAGTCAGCGCTCACTGGCGTCGCGCGCCCGCCGCCGCAGCCGCTGCCGCTGCCGCCGCCGCCGTTCACTGCGGACCTGGATGCGGTGGCCGACTGCTACGCCGCATGAGCCGCGCCGCGCGACAGCGAGCTCTGGATTGTCCGCAGCCGCGTCATGGAGGCCGCGCTGGCGGGGTCTGCAACCCCCTCGCGCATGCGGACGCCGCCAGCGCGGCTCCAGACATGGCTGCAAGGACACCAGTGGCTGTCGTCGCGCTGCGAGGTCCACGCGACGTAGCAAGCGGCAGCCGCAGCCTGGTCGGCGTTGTCCGGCGACGACGGCGGAGGCGGCGGCGGCGGCGGCGGCAGGCGTGCGGCCTGCGCCGCGCGCCTGCCGTGCGCTTCTTGGGCGGCCGCGGCGGCGCACCCGCGCGACGTCCCGCCGCGCTGCCGGAGGACGGCCCGCCGGTCGGCCTCGCTGGCGCGCTCTCCGGGATCGACTGGGAGGTGCGCATGCCTCTCACAAGCGCTCTGCAAGTCTCTCCGTGCAGAGGAAGCCTGTGGCAAGGCGGCTGCTTGCTCATGCAGCCGTTTGGGCAATGGCCATGCGCTGCTGCAGGCGGCCTGCTGCAGAACTCGGGGCAGAGCCTCTCCCGTATTCCTTGGAGCGGCAGGGAGCTGGACCTGCCTCCTGCAAGGGTATTGGCCAGCGAGCAAACACCGCCTGCGAGTGCTGTCCCAGAGCGGCAACTTGGCGGCAATACAGGCGCAAATACTGACAAGCGTCAGACGCGCCTGGCTGGCAGGACCTCGACGCGCTCTAGGAGCGGCCGCCAGCCACATGTAACAGGGCAGTCGAGCAGGACAAACTTTCACTTAAAATAAATGTTCATGCAGATGCATGCCACGGCTGTGCAAGGGTTGCAGCGAGCGCTGCATTTGTGCCCAAGCTCTTCTGCTGCAGCTTCGCTGCAGGGTGCCCGCTGTCAGATGGAGCTGAGACAGAGCTCATCCATCCTTACGGCGGGTACCCAGCAGCAAAGCTGCAGAAGTACTGCATGAGCATAAATGCAGGGTGTCCTGCAACCCTTGCAAGAGCTGTGGCATGCATCTGCATAACATTAGTTTTTGTGAGGGGTCACCGTGCTCTACTGCCCTGTTACATGTGGCTGGCCACCGTTCCTAGAGCGCGTCCAGAGCCTCCCAGTCAATCGCGTCTCACGCTTGTTAGTACTGGAGCTCGTATCGCTGCCAAACGCCAAACCGCTGCTCTGAAAGAGCACTCGCAGGCATGTTCGCTCGCCAGCGCTGCCTCCAGGTCGCGGCTGCGGACGAGCCAGTGCTGATCGTCTGTACAGTCTATGGCGAGAAGAGGCCTGCTGCATAACATCCCTGTGCACTTTTGCCATGGGGCCCGCTTGCAACCCAGCTCGTGACCATGAAGCATACTGCATGCACAGGCTGCGTGAAAAGAGACCCTAATACTGCTTACCCGCTATTACTGCTTGCTGTGATGTGAGCACTGGGTAGTGTAGCTGTCGGACGGGCCACAGCGGGCATGTGTGAATCAGACCTGCTCCCAGGTTTGTTACACTGCGTACATGCAGTCGACTGTTACTATGAAGCCATTCCCGTCATACACTGTCCTCACTCTACAAACTGTATGACTATGTAGACTGAAAAAGCATGCTACTGTAAACGTGGTCGCCTACACTCAGAGAGAGGTCTTTGAGCTCGCGTTCCCTAACAACGACACAGGCTCATGCACAGACAAGCATTTCCCCTTCAACACTTGGAGCTTGAAGCACATATACATGAAAAGGGCAAAGTTCAACCCACTGAAGATGGCACGGTCTCAGCAGGAGCTAGAAAGCAAGCTCCTGCTGGACGGCCAGGCTTTGCACTCTGTCTGCACTGCCACTCACGGCATCTCAACCTGAAACCAGTGAGAGCCCGAGCACATCTGAAGCGGAAGGGAGCGGGGCACTGGGTGCTGCTGGGCAGCAAAGCTGCAGTAGCAAAAGCATGAGCCAAATGTAGCACATCCCATGACCCTTGTTGAGGTCATGGCATGTCTAATTACCCAACTCACGCGCTCACGGTTGTACATGGTTGTACTTCACTCATTCAAAAGTCATCGGCATCCAAAGCCTGCCGCCAGGCAGTCAAAAACTTGTCAGTGTTTGAGCTTGCATTGCCGCCAAGCCGCCGCTCTGGGGCAGCACTCGCAGGCAATGCCCGCTCGCTGGCTACCACCCTTGCAGGAGGCATGGCAGGTCCGGCTCCCTACCGCGCGCGGCGGACGCGGGAGGCCCCTGCCCCACATTCGCAGCAGGGTTGCATGCAGCAGCGCGTGTGCCATTGTCCAAGCTGCTGCATGAGCAAGCAGCACCCTTGCCACAGGCTTCCTTCAAATGGAGAGACTTGGGTAGGGCTTGGAAGAGAGACGCGTACCGCCCAATCAATGCCGGACAGTGCGCCAGCGAGGCCGACTGGGGGCAGGTCCTCCAGCAGCGCTGTGTCGTCCGCGGCCATCTCGCCCGGGCCCGCGGAAGCCGCCAGCGCGGCCTCCACGCGGCTGCAGGGCATGACGGGCTCGTTGGCGCGCCACGCGGCGTAGCACGCCGCGACTGCCAGCTCGGCCTTGGCCGGCGTCGACGGCGGCGGCGGCGGCAGCGGCGGCGGCGGCAGCGGCGGCAGCGGCGGGCGCGCGGCCTGCGGGCGCGCGGCCGCCGTGCGCGCCTTGCGCGGCCGCGGCGGCGGCGACCCGCGCGGTGTCTTGCGGCGCGGCTTGGCCGCGTGCGCGTAGCCGTCCGCAAAGCTGTCGGTGTAGGCGTCCTCCGCCTGCGCCTTGGCGGCCTTGGCAGAAGCCGCGCGCTCCACGGCGGCCTTGGCGAGGTGCGCCTCGGCGAGCAGGTCGTCCCACTCCGCGCGGGCGGTGCGCGCGCGCTTGACCGCCCAGGCCGGGCGCTCGGGCTCCGCCTCGGCCTCGGCCTCCTCGAGCGCCTCGGCAGGGCGCCGCTTGCGCTGCTGCGCGGTGGCCTGCGCAGACGCTGGCCAGTCAGAGACCACCTGATTGCGGGGTTGCGTTTGCGCTGCCGCCAGAAGGTCCAAACAAAGAGGCACTTCCGTTGCCAGGCAAGGCTGAGCTCGAGCTCAAACATATTGGACAGTAAACTTGACAGTAACCATGAAAGGCAGCACACAGCACACGACGTCGCTCCAGCATCTTTAAGCTGCCTGAATATTCAGCATCCACCCCGCAGGAGCACAGAAGTTTCGTGGCCAGCCTGGGCAGCTGGGCAACATTACTTTGCACAGGACCGCTGACTGCAAGGACATAATCATGAAGTAGTAGACCTTGAACATCACCCCGGGCGCCCTGGCGCAGAGAGGCACCCCTGGCCCCTGGCTCAAAGAGGCACCCCTGGCCCCTGGCGCGCCTGCGTCTTGGCAACCGCGTCCTTGGTGACGTTGACCTTGGTCGCGTTCAGCGCGCACAGCTGGTAGAACGGCACCTTGGCGGGCCCAGCGCGCGGCTTGCGCACTACGTGCACGATCCTGTGCGCCGTCGATGGCTGCGCGGGCACCTGCACGCTCAGCGACAGCGCCGCGTTAAATTAACGCTATGCACTGTAGTCAGAAACAACACTGCAGCCAGATAGTAGGATGTCAGAGCGGGGCAACTGGGCTGGGCTGCTTGCAGGAGCTGAGCAGCCGACTCGCGGGCTGTGACAGGGCAGGACTGGGCATTCTTGTTTGCGCAGCCAGGCAGCCGGAAGCTGGGCAGCTTGACAACCTCAGCTTAACAGCCAGGCGGCTGCAAAAACTGCAGGTCACAGGCTTTATTGGGGTGGCTCAAGCATGGATCACAGTGGCACCAGTTGTGCGCTAGCGGTGTGGGCCCTGCTTCCGGAACAGTGCACAGCTCTGAGCGGGCACCCCAGCAGACTGCTGCCAGGCGTGCACACCTGCCCGCTGGGCAGAGCAAGCGCGCGCAGCCCGGACATGCTGGCTACCTCAAAGGGCGCCTGGATGTGACGCACAGCCCTGGCGCGCGCCACAGCCGCTGTTCACGTCAGCATGGCGCCAACCCCGACCATGCAGAAGACGCAAGGTCCCACCGGGCATTAAGCACTCCCTAGTTCGGGCACGGACCTCCCTCCTGCGAGATGGGCGTCTGGGGTACGACCTGCACGGCCCTCCCCCAGTGCAGGCCTCCCTGTGGCCGGCTGGCTCGTCTGGCAGTCCGTGAGGGTGCTGCCAGGCGCGTCTCTGCATCCAAACAGGAGCCGAAGTCAGCAGGATCTACGATGCAGCGCCTGTGGCCGGCCAATAGATGACAAATGAGCAAGGATGCCACAGCCATAGGCCATGCGTGCGCCGTGCCTGCATGCCAACACAAGCACGTCACCTCAGCGTGCGACATACCTCAGCTGAAAGGCGCGCAGACACCGTTCCAGCCGTCCACAGGAGAGGCCAAGGACATCGTTGTAAGGTCTGAGCTTGCATATGGAGCTTCCGAAGCTCTGCCACCAAACCCTCGGCATGTAGGGTTTGCCGTACATGCCGAGGGTTCCGTGGCAGAGCCGGAAGCTCCATGGTCACCATGCTGGCACCATGCTGGAGTTCATGCAGCAGCGGGACATTTGCGGCGTTGCCTGTTTCATTCTCGCATGCCTGAAGCTGTACCTTGCCCCAACGGTCCCAAATGTCCCTTGACCTGTGAGTGTGTGGATATCTTGCCTGCTTGCTTGACACTTGTGCCTAAGCCCTAGTTGGCTGACAGGCTATCACCACACAGCTGAGGGGGCCATCGGGTTAGGGCCCCCGGTGATGCTCTACATTCATTCATTCATTCATGGTGCGGCCTTGCGGCGGCCTGCTTCCCAGGCATGGGTTGGCCCAAGTGCCAGGGCAAGACTTGGCAATCTGTTTGCTGTGTATGAAGACATTCACGGAAGTGCCTCTGCACCGGTGAGCCTCCAATCGTGACAAGGCGCCTGCGACTTGCCCGGCAGGCGCCGAGTGCGGCTCCCCGCCCTAATCAGCCTGCTTAATTGATGTAGGCTGTCGCGTCGCCACCGTAAGCGTCAGCAAGGCCTTCAGCTTTGCTCCGCCTCATGTCACGGGTCCACACATGAATGACTGAATGAATAACAGCCATGTATCAGCCAGCTTGGCTGCTCACGGGCTCCACGCGAGCGAGTGATGGAGCCCGCTCGCAGCACGGGCTCCATGGCATGGTGCCAAATCTACACCGTCACAGGGTCTGCCGCAGCCCTAGGTCATGAGCAGCAGGTCCACGCACTCGGCGACCTCTTCCGCGGTGCTCGTGCCCGCCACGATGTCCGGGAAGACCGAGGGGTCCTCGTCCGGCGGCAGCGCCGCGTTGCCGCTGCCGCGCCGGTCGCACTCCTCGATGCGCGCCTGCCGTGCGGCGCACGCAGGCGCGCCGAATTATGGAAGTGGCGACGGCAAAATGTTGTGTCAATTGGATGCATTGTCTGTCTGGGGCATGTCCGAGAGCTCAAACAGGAAAGCATTGACATGCATGGCGGTCTACGTGCGCTCAGCGGGTTGCGCAGTCTCCTAGGTGGTGTGTGTTTGTAACATTGGGGCTATCCTAAGCTACTTGAAGCCTATCTAAGGGGCTTATTTTGCTGGATTTTCACTAGCTTGGAGGCCATGGGCACATGGTGAGGGTGGCATTGGTGGCTCGAACGGCGCACGGGCGCATGGAGCGGGGCGGGTAGCGCGCGCGGCACCTGCAGCGACGCGAGCGTGCCGGCGTCCGCGCCGGCCTCCAGCGCGGCGCTCACGAGCTCGGTCAGCTTGTCCGCCGCGTACCTGCGCCCGCGCGCGCCCGCGCCGGCCCCCATCGGCCCGGCCCCAACCTGCTCGAAAGCGTGCTTGGGAACGCCGTGTTGATGCCGCTTTGATGCACCAACGGCGGGGGCGCTGACGACACACGGCTCGCCGCACGCTGCAGCACACAGACAGCGCTTCACACAGCGGCCTCGGCGCCTGCAGGCGGCGCGCGCCGCACCCAAAGTTGCCGGCCTCCATGTTGCGCATGACGGCGCTGTGCGCGAGCGCGCGGCGGTGCCGCTCCGCCAGGTGCAGCGCGCACGCAAAGCGCAGCAGCCGCGCGGCGGTCGGCGGCGGCGCGCCGTCCGCGGCCTGCCCCGGCCGCCCAGCACAGCGCGCTCAGCCGCCTGCGGGCGCGGGGGAGCAGGGCACGAGCGCGGCGCTGCCGCTGCACTGACTTACAACCTTCCTTAAGCACCCTGCGCCGCGCCCAACCCCAGCCCAGTCCGCGCAGCAACAGCTGCGCCGCGCCGTGCGCCGAGCCGGGCGCGCCTGCAGCATCTTGACGGCGGCCAGGTACTGCGCTGCGCGGCCGGCGGCGGGCACGCCGGCGCCCGCGCGCAGCGCATCGCCGAAGCGCCCGCCCGCCAGGCCCCACTCCGCCGCCTCCATCAGCGCCACGCCGGCCGCCAGGTGGCCGTCGGCCGGCGAGGCGGCGTGCGGCGGGCCGGCAGCCACGGGCGGCGGCGGCGGCCGCGGCTGCGCCGCCTGGCCGCGCGTGGCGCGCGGGATCGGCGGGGCGTGCAGGGGATGGTGAGGACGGGCACAGGGCCGCAGCTGCGACCATGCCTATGCGGCGGTGGCAACGTGCTTCTGCCGGCCGCCATCCAGCAGCCTCAGGAATCAAGCGCATCAGGCGCAGGGTGGTTGTAGGTGAGGGGGAGGCGCACTTGCGCGGGCGGCGGCGCGGGCGAAGAGAAGAAGTCGTCCGGGATCATCGGCGCGGGCACGGCCGCCGAGGCCGACGCCGCCTTGGCCAGCCCGGCTGCGAGCGGCGGCAGCGCGACGCCCCCCGCGCCCTGCGCGAGGTAGGGCCTGGGCAGCCCCGGCCCAGGCCCCGCCGCGCCCGCGGACGCCGGCCGGCCGCCTGCGCGTGGCGGCCCCGGCAGCGGCGGCAGCGCGTCCGAGTGCTGCCGCAGTGGCGACGCCCAGGTCGGCCCAGGGTTCCCTGACCCTGGCGCCGCCCCGGGCGCGCCGTCGCGCGGCGACTGCGCGGGCGTGGACGCGGGGCTGTCGTGCGGCCGCATGCGCGGGCCGCCCAGGCCGGGGCTGGCCGCGCCCGCCGCCGGCGGCGGCAGCCGCGCCGCGGCGCCCGGCGACGGTAACGACGGCAGCCGCGGGCCCAGCCCCGGCCCGGACCCCGACCCGCTCGGCGACGGCAGGCGCAGCGCGGTGGACGCGGCGCGCAGCGCGGCCGCGTCGCCCTCGGCGGCGGCCTCCTCGCGGCTGCGGATGATGACCTGCGCGGCGGGTGCCACAGGCCGATCACCCTCGACCCGCCCCATGGGCCACCCACCCCAGGCCAATCAGCCGCGAAGCCATCCCTTTCGCAGACTCAGCACTCGTCAGGGACGCCCAGTCTGAAGACATGCAGAGGCAAGCGACTCCAGCAGCACACGCTCACGCTGCAAGCAGCTTTGAAGGCACCGCAGCGTCCCTCCATCTCGTCCGCTGCCAGAGAGCTCGGAGTGCTGCGTCTTGCAAGTGCGCCGCGCGGCAGCCCGGCAAACCCTCACGCCGGCCCCGGGCCGGCAGGGGTGCGCCTTCAGGCGGCCCGCGGCCGCGGCGGACGTCGCCGACGTCGACGCGGACGGCGCGGAGCGCAGCTCCTCGTCGCTGCTGTAGAAGCCATCGTCACGCTCTGCGCCAAATGCGGCGCGCGCGGCCGCCTGCGCCGCGCTCTCGCGCCCGCCGCCGCGCGGCGTGGCGCCGTCGCCGTCGCTGAAGCCCCCGCCGTCCGCGCCCGCGGCGCCAGGGCTGGCGCCCGGCGGCGCGGGCTCCATGAAGCCGCCGTCAGCGTCGTGGAAGCCGCCAGCGTGCGCGGGGGCAGCATCGTCGCCCGGCTGCTGTATGGTCGCGCCGGGCACGTCGCCCTGCCCGACGCCCAGGTACGCCTGCCGCGCCGGGCGCCCGGCGCTCGCGGCCGGCCTGCAGTCCCCCCCGAGTGGGGGCTGCGGGAAGGCCTGGGGCCGCTAGTGCGCCTAGAGCGTGGCCGGTCCTGCTTGCGTGGCCGCCGGCGGCCGCAGCATGCGCGGGGAAGGCAGGGCAGGCGTGCGCATGGCCATGCGCGCAGCGCCCCGAGCAGCGGCCCGAGCCGCAGGACGCCCGCGCCCCGTGCATACGGAAACCCGGCGCGCCTCCAGCAGCGCCGTGTTCGGCTGCGGGACCAGGCTACATATACCCTACACACCCTACATACACCCTAGAGCCTATCAAGGCCCGGCGCGCCTCCAGCAGCGTCGTGTCCAGCTGCGGGACGAGGCCGGCCTCGCCGCCTCCCGCGCCGGCTGCCGCGGCCTCCATGGTCGGCACAGCGCCGGGCGGCGCGGCCGCCAGGCGGCCGCCCCAGGGGTCGCCCAGATCGCCGCCGGCGCCGGCCCCCTCCAGCTCCAGCCGCCAGTCGCCCTGCGGCAGCGGGCCGGCGCCCGGGCTGCCCGCCGGCCCGCCCGTGCCAGTGCCGCGCGGCTCGGCGGCCACCAGCAGCGCGCGCGCGGCCGCTGCGGGCTCCGGCGCATCCTGTCGGGGGCGGGAGCGGGGAGCGTCTTGCGGGGGCAGGATCAGAGGTGAAGAGGCAGGACCTCCAGTGTGCTGCCAGGCTGCTTTGCCAACAAAATATGTTCTTTGGTCTGTGGCATAGTTTTTCTTCCACCCTTCAACGCCTCAAACGCTTTCGCCTACAGCCCTGCTCGGCAGCTTGCCACGGCATTGGCGGTCGAATCTGCCCAGCGCCGCAACAGCCCGCCCTGCATGGTTCACAAGCAGGAGAGCGCGTGAGGCTTGAGCGGCGAGCGGCGGGCGCGCGCCGCGGCCGCAGCAGCGCGCAGCGCGTCAGCGTCGCCCTGCAGCGCGGCGAGCGCGAGCGCCTCGGCCCAGCAGCCGGCGGCGGTCCACAGCTGCGCGGCCGCGCCCAGCTGCCCGCGCGCCGCCGCCGCTGCCGCCAGCGCCGCCAGCCAGCGCCGCAGCGCCGAGCCCGGCGGCGGCGGCCTGCGCCAACGCAGCGCCATGAGGCCCATCAGTGAAGCTGTAGCAGGTGGTCAGGATTGGCGGCTGTAGAGCGAAGATCAGATCAGTGCAGCGCGGCCCGCCTTTGCAGTGCCGATGACCATGTTTTGCATCCCAGAAAGAAAATCGTGTACTTTTGAAAGCGATGTAATGAGAGCAGTGCTCATGCGACTCCCCCCCTCGCTCACAAGCGCACTCCAAACAGTTATCAAGCCGGCCGGGGTGTGGCACGACGGGCCGGCTGCGCGCCCCGCGGCGCGACGCGCCTGGGGTAGTGCAGGGAGCGCCGGTGCGCGGCCAGACCAAGCGCGAGCGCGTCCGCCCAATCGCCAGCCGCGGCGCGCACGCCCGCCGCGTCCGCCGCCGCCACCTGCGCGCCATGCCCACGCCGTCGCTTAGCCCTGCTCGTCAGGCGCCAGTGCTTGCCAATGAGCCCAGCTTGGTGCTGCGGCGCTGGAGGCAAGTTACGTCCCCAGAGCGAAGGAGAAGCTGAGCTGATGCACAGCAAAGTAGGTGTTCGCGGCTGCCTGCAACGGGCTCACTGTCAGAGGCGAGGTCGGACACCTGGCGCGATGCGTCACCCGGGCGGGCGCGTGCCTGATCCCTGGGCCGCACAGCCCGCAGCGGCGAGGGCCGTCACTGGATGCGCCCAGGGCAAGCCCTAACAAAGCCCAAAGCAAGCTCCAGCGGAGCCCAGGGCAAGCCCTAGCGAGAGGCGGGGCACCTGGGTCGCGGAGTCGGCCGCGGCGAGCGCGAGCGCGGCCTGGGGCGCGCCGGACGCGCACAGCGTGCGCAGCAGCGCGGCGTCCGTGCCGCTACCGTCGAACGCGCGCACCAGGCGCCCCGCTTCGCGGCACGCGCGCCAGCGCCCGCCTGTGCGCGCGCGCCAGGGCCCTCCAATATGAGGCAAGGTATCCCAAGAGTGCAGCGAGCGGACAAGGTGGCAGTCCGCGTCAGGGGCTCGCGTGCTGCGCGCCGCCGAGAATGCATGTGGGCCCAGGCGGCGGCGCAGCCCGCGGCGCCCCGCTCCGCGCAAGCGCCACGCCCACCGCAGCCATGGCGCACCGGGCAGGATGCCGCTGGTTGCGAGCGAGGCCCAGCCGCGCAGCAGCAGCGGCAGCAGGGTCGCCGCGCGCGCGCTGACCTCCGCGTGCCCGCCCGCCGCGGCGCCGCCGCGTGCGACAAGGAGCCGGTCGCCGAACGCGCCGGCGAGCGCCGCGGGCGGCCCGCCGCCTAGGCACGCCACCAGGGTCACGCTGCTGTCCCAGGCCAGCTGCTTCACCTGTGCGCGCGGCGCAGCCTGCGCTCGGCCGCCGGCACGTAATGTGAAGGCCGAAGCACGCGCGTGCTCTTTGGTTTCGGAGGGCCAAGCGACCCCCTGTCTGGCCCACGCCAGAGTGAGCCACTGTGTGACGTCTGGCTCGATGTACTGGTGAAGCAACTGATCGTCAGCAATGGCAGTATCATTACATTGGCGGTGTTGAACCAGTATATGTAGCCATGCGCCTCGCTCAGGCGCCGTTCCTCTGCAAGGTCGCTGGCAGGGCGCGGCGCGGGGCTCTCGGCGCGCCTGGTGCGCCTCGGTGCTGAACAGCAGCGCCGGGCCGACCCACAGCAGCGATGTGGCCGCCGGCGCGCCGGGCGGCAGCGCCGCGGCGGCCAGCACGCGCAGCGTCGCGCTCGCGAGCAGCACGCGGCGGCTGGTCAGCACGGCCGCGACCACGCTCGCGCGCCCGGCGCCGCTGTCCTCCAGCACCGCGCCGTCGCCCGCGCTGCCGCTGCCCAGCAGCCGCTGCCACGCCACCTGCACCGTACACAGAGGCGTGCGTCAGCCAAGTAGAGACGTGCGGCAGCCCCAATGCGCAGTGGGCCGGCGTGTTGCTGGGGGCGGGCGACGGCGCGCTGCCCGTGCCCAGCAGCCGCTGCCACGCCGCCTGCGCCGCGCACAGACGCGTGTGTCGGCCAGCTAGAGACATGTGGTGGGCCCGCGCGCAGCGCATTGTCAATCATCAGCACACCGGCGGAGCGGGACGCCCCGCGGCCGTGGCCATCGCTCGCCCGCTGCCTCCCCAGCACAGTGGCACCGCATGCGCCGCGCGTCCCCTGTGCTCTGCCATGCGACCGCGTGAAAAGCGCGGCACGCAAGCTGGAGCAGGGCGGCGGCCGATGGCCCAAGACATTGACACATGCCTTTGTACGCATGTTTCCTCATGCAAGCACGAGCCACAAGACCGGCGTGCGAACGCGACCAGCCCTCCAGGTAGAGCCTGGCTTCCGCCGACATGGATATCTCCCTGCTGGAGCTGTATCTGAACCTGTATCTGCACCCGACATCTCCCGGCTGCATGACATGTACCGCGGGTGCGCGCCTGCAGCACGGCCTCGCCCGGCAGCAGGTCCAGCGCGCGGCCGGGCACCAGGGTCGCGCCGCCGCGCGCGCCGGGGCCCCCGGCGGGCGTCAGCTCGCCCAGGCACAGCCGGCCGTCGCGGCCCGCCCAGGCCGCCACGCCGACGCCCACCGCATCGGCGCCGGGAGGGCCGCCCGCCCTGCGCGCCAGGGAGAGGCGCGGCGCGTTGCGCGGACGGCGCGGCCGGAGCGGGGCCGGGAGTGGCGGGCGCCAAGCTGGTACACCGCAACCTATCGCTCTTGTGCCTGTCGGCGCGACGCGTGACAGGTGCCAGGCCGGCATGGGACCTTGGTGCAGCAAAAGCGCTCAAAGTGCGGCATCGTCCCGTGGTCTGCTGATGCGCGGCTGGCGCGGCGTGGGTTACGCGACGCCGTTAGATCTAGGGGAGGGGAGGCGGGCAGGGCGCACCGGGGCAGCGAGGGCCAGGCGGGCCCGGCGAAGAGCGCGGCCGCGCCCGGCGCGCCCAGGTCCAGCTTGCGCAGCGCCACGGGGCGCGCCTCGCTCGGCTTGGTGGCGTACACGCGCACTGCGCCCGGCGGCCTCGACTTACTAAGACCCCTGTGGGCTTGCAGGCCTTCTAGATGAAGCCATGTAGCGCATCCTGAAGGGCCAGAAGTATGCCGCTGTCTGGTGCGCCACTTGGGTACGTTCAAAATGAATCTAAAAGACACGCATAAACCCTACATTATGTTGCGCGCGTCCAGGGCCTTAGCAGGCGCGCGCCGGTCGCGCCGTCGGGCGCCAGCACCGCGTAGTGCGCGTCGTCGGGCCCAGCAAACGCGCCCGAGCCGCCCGGCGCGGTCCACGCGCCCGCCGCAAGCGCGCTGTTGGTGACCAGCGTGAACTCGCCCGCGCCCGGCGCGCCGCCCGCGCCTGGCCGGGCCGCCGACAGCCGCGGGGTCAGCGCTCAGGCCCGGGCGCGGCGTACTGAGCGCAGCAATTGAAAAGGAGCGGTATGGACTGCCTCAAAATTGCAAAAGTCCGTACCGCTCCTTTCCAAGCTGTCTCGCGGCTGTTGCGCAGCCGCTCGCCATGCGTGCAGCTGCCCCCGCCCGGACGGCCGCCCTTGCCTGGCCTCAGTGCCACTGCCAATGTGCGGGCATGCAGGCTGATGACGTTGACACCTTGCAGCTCAGAAAGATGCGCAGTTACAGAAGCGCGCCACTATCTCTGCAGCGCAGCGCGGGCGAGCGCCAGCGCACGGCCGCCATCGCTGCTTCGCGCCTGAGGTGGGGGAGGACTGGCGGGAGGGCGCGGCGCCAGGACGACGCCCTGGCTAACCCTAACCCTAACCCTATCATAGCGCACCGCCGTCGCCGGCGGCGCCGAGCGCGCGGAAGAAGAGCAGCCAGGCGCCGCGCGCGGGGCTGTGCTGCACGCTGCGCGGCTCGAGCGGCGCGCCGGCCGCGCTGGCCGCCGGCAGCGCGGCCACGTCGGCCACGGCGCCGCCCACCGCGCCGTACGCGGCCAGCGCGCCGCCGCGCAGCAGGAACACGCGCGCCGGGAAGCTCAGCCGCTTGCTCATCCTGCGCGCCCGGCGGCGCGTAGCACGGCGGGGCCTCGCGGCCCTGCTGCACGGGAGTTGCATTTCCTTCTTTTTCAACTCAGCCCCATATTCTGGTCACCAACAACCGCGCCAGCTGTAGCCCTGTTCATTGCCATGCGGCAACGAGCAGGCGTCAGGTCCCGCAAGCGCACCCCTCGCCCTGCCCCGCCCAGAAGTCCAGGTCAGTGTGCAGCGGCGCGACCGCCGGCAGGCCCGCGGCGGCGCCGCCGCCGCCGCCGCCGCCGCCGCCGATGCGCAGCACGCTCGCGGTGAGCAGCCGCCGCGCGGCCGCGGCGTCCGCGGCGCCCAGGCGCCCGATCGGCACCTGCCGGCCCCGCGCGCTCGCCTGAACGGCGTATTCGCGTTGCACATCTCAGTGCCCGTGCGAAACCTGCAGAGCGCCTCGACAGGGGCGCGGGCGGGCGGAGGCAGGTGGCAGCGCAGGGGCTGCGGGCGCGCGCCTTCTGCATCTCGGGGTGCTCCCAGCGCCGCCCGGGCGCCCAGCGCACCAGCGCGAGCGGCAGGCTGCGGTGCACGCTCAGGCCGCCCACCTGCCGACGCCGCCGAGCAGACGGTGTGTCAAAATTACCACCAATTTTGAAGCTTTATAGATCCAAAATCAGATGCTGTCCTCTTGCATGCCTATGTTTGATCACGTCTAAACATGTCCGCATGCATGATGCAGGAGGAGTCCCCACATTAGCGCAAAGTCGCAAGCCGCCGCCCGGAGCAGGAGCGCTGCATGCGCGCATGACCGGCATGCAGCTACGCGCCTGCGCGCCAGCAGCGCCGCCCGTCGCCGCCACAGCCGCCGCCGCCGCCGCCCACACGGGCGCTCCGGCGGCGGGCGAGCCCGGGCTGCCGGACGCCTCCGGCGCGCACGCCGCGAGCATGGACGCGGGGTCGGGGTCCAGGGCGGCCCAGGTCGAGCCGCCGGGCGAGGGCAGCAGCTGCCAGGCGAGCGCGCGCGCAGCCGGGCCGTCGCCGGCGCATGCGAGCACCTGGCGGGGGGGCGGCAAGTTGAGTGCGCTCCAGGAGGGCCATGAACAATGATTATACTGCCATGTTCAGCAGCTGATGCAGGCCGTCAGGCGAGCTTGCAGCAGAGCTTCTGCGACGCCGGCGCGCGTGGACGCTTTCAGGAGAGCAAATATGGCTGAGGCCGGTCCGTGAGGGGCCTCCGGCATGTTGTAACTGCAAGGCAAAGCAGATCCACACAGGCAGGTGCCGGGCAGGGCGGGCCCCGCATATGGCAGGGGCTGCATGATAAGCGAGCGCGTGAATGCGTCATGAGCGGGTCACGCTGATGCTTGCCACATGCCTGGCTGCCAGCGGCGCTGTAGCCAAGGCCGAGCACGGGCGCTCCGGCGGCCGCCGAGCCCACCAAGCGCGGCTCGGCGCGGCCGCCGGCCTCAAACACCGCGACCGCCCCGCCCGACGTGCCCACCAGCAGCAGCATGCCGGCGGGTAGCGCGGGGTGCGCCTCGGCCACCAGTGCCGCCTGCGACCAGCCGCAGTGGTCACCTAACCCTGAACCTGCTCAAATTACCACTGCACACACCTGCATAATAAGCGCCTCGCCCAACATGGCATACACCCTCTGCAGGGAAAGGAATGGGATGTCAACCCTCGCGGCTGCCTGATGCAGCGGCCGAGAACATGCTACAAAACGCATCGCTTCAGCGACAGCCAGCGAGCGACAAGGACAGAGAAGCTGCGCAGGCGCGGACCTGCGCCAGGGGCTCCCTCGGGCCGCCGCCGGCCGCAACGCTCCAAAGCGTGCTCAGCGTGCGTGCGGCCGCCGCAACCGCGCTCGCCACCAGCGAGCCATCGGAGTGGATAGACAGCAGCACCTGCGCGGGCGCGCGCATGCATCCGTCCACGGGCACCCTAGCCTACCCTACCCTATCCTGCTTGCCCATCCTACGTGGCTGTGGCGCAGCGGCCCCTACAGCGCCTCGCATGCTGCACGCTCGCCCCTGCAGCGCACTCCGGTGAATTACGCCCGCCTCGCATGTGCGCCCCTTCGCACCCTCCGCGCGACGCGCACGCGATGGGCACCCGGCGCATGCGCGCCCTGGTGCGGGGCGCGCCTGCGGGTCAGACGGGTGCCCCGCCAGCGCCACAATCGGCTTGCGCGTGTCCGCCTTCAGCTGGCCGCCCTGCCACGCCGGGCGATGGCTCAGGCCGCTGCCGCCCTGACACGGCCTATGGCCAGCTGGACAGGCCGGTAAAGGGGTTTATGTGAGGGTAGGGTAGGATCCCGCAAGGTCCCGCAAGGCGCGCGGGCGGGGAGAGCGCGCCTGCTTTTCCTTGGACCCCTTGACGGGCGGCGCGGGCACGGTCTGCACGATGCGCACGGTGGCCGCGCCGTGCTGGCAGAAGAACAGCGCCGGCCGCGCGCCCTGCGCAGCACCCACACGCCAGTGCATGGCAGTGCGGCTTGGTGAAACATGGTGCGCGCAGAGGCCCAGGCCTCCAAGGAATCTGACAACCCCGTCTCTGGGCCAGGAGCAGATCGGGCATGGGTCAGGTCGGTGGAGCAAGCTAGGGGCGCGCCCACATCTACTAAGGGCGCACAGCTTGAGCGGCCAGTTGGCGGTGCATCAGAGTCACACGGGCTGCTGAGCGCGCGCCGCACCGCTGAGACGGCCAGCAGCGCCCGGGGCAGCAGCTTGTCGGCGCGGCTGGTCGGCGGCAGCAGCACCTGGCGCGCCCAGCTGCGCGGCGCCCAGGACAGCATGCAGCGCTCCTGCGGGGCTACGAGTAATTTCAAACGTTGCTCAAGACACTGCGCGGCGCGTTACAGCACAGTGTGCAGGCCTCCCGTGCGGTGGCTGGCTCGGCAACAGTTAGGAACCATGACTGCGGGCGCTGGCAAGCATCATGTTCAGGACAGCATGCAGCGCTCCTGTCATGCTGCAGCCCATGATGGCGCCCAGCCCATGATCAGTCACTTATGCCCTGGCCACGCCGGCGCTGAAGCAGACAGGGTGCCATCCACCAAGCCCTGTACGCCATGCCACCACACGCGCGTGCCGTTGACAGGGTGATGAGCGCGGACGCGTCGGCCGTGTAGGCCATGGCCACGACCGCGCCGGCCGCTTCGCCGCCGTCCAGTTTGCAGCCGGACAGCAGGTCATACTCCGCGACCACGCCCAGCGCAGCCTGCGCGGCGCGCCCGCCCCCCGGCCGCTCCTCAGGCGCCACGGAGCAGCCCCGACCGCCCGACAGGCGGCCCTGCGCTTCACTCAGTGTTGCGAGCGATGCGCCCAGCGTGCTAACCACGCCAACGAGATTGCTGGTAGAGAGCGTGCTGCCCCTCACAAAAAGGGTAGCCGTGCCAACGCCCGCACATAGCCGTATGTATGATATGTGATGTGAAGGAACACACAGTGCCAGGCAGAGCTGCAGGTCAGTGACGCTGCAAGCACCTCGTATCAGTGGCCGTTTGCAATAGACCTCCAAGCAAAGTTGCTACGAGGCCCACGAAACTTGCAGGGCGCACTCTGTGCAATGCAGTCTGCAGTGCACATGGACCACCGTTCCTCAGTGTATTACTCGGATATCATAGCAACAAGTTATGACCTGTGCAATACAACAAAACACCCAGCAGCAGATGGCCTTGTGCCGTGGGGGCGAGCGCACAATGGCCAGCGTTGGCTGCCGCGGGTGCAGGCAGGCACTCCGCACGTGCACGCCTCCAAACAGCCGGGCAGGGTCCAGCTGCGCAGCGCACGCAGGGAGGTGAGTGCAACATAATCGACGAGCTGCCAGGAATCTGCTACCAGCCTTTGCAACAGCCGTCCACACAGTGTCTGAACAGAGGCCCGGCCTCACCCCAAACGCAGATGACAGGTCCACATGCTGCGCCAGCGACAAGGGCAGTGGGTGTGTAGGCTCGCCCGCCAGATCAGGCATTGCTGCAGGCGCTTGGTGCGCAGGCTGTTAAAAGCACTGGCCAAGCGCACTCAAGCTCGTAGTTGACCCACACACGCTGCCTAAGCTTACTGTTGGACATGTGTGGTGTGTCAGTGCAATCCCAGCAACTGTTTGCACAACCTGTTTCAGTGGCTTTCGTGTGTGAAGACCTCATGACCACACTCTAGGGAGCAATGGCCTGTTATGAGGCTCCAACTCCGCTGAAACTTACAATGCTGGGTAGGGGGGCAGAGCGCATGCCCGGGCAGCAGGCTCCCTAACCCACGTTTGGGTGCAAGCGCTCCAAGCCGTTGACCGCGCACTCTCAGGCCTGCCACTGGCGTTTACACATGCACCAAGTGGTGCTATACCCATCAGCGTCGCTAAGCATTCTTACATTCGCACCCACTCCAGCTCGGCCTGCAAACGCTCAAACCTGGCACGGCTTCGTCCTGAACCCATACAAGCCTGCCTGCTCTTCAACCACCCTTCATGCAGCTACGAGCAGCGCGCCACGCCTAGGCCTGCTCTCACACAACCGCATGCGAGCCTGCTGCTTTCAGCAGCCGCGCATATGCCCAGGGACCGCGCATCTATCCACTAACGCCTCACCACGTCACACGTAACATGCACCTGCTGCCTCCCGGCCGCTGCGCACGCAGCCGGCCAGGCTGCGCGGACCCTGCAAAGGCTGCGTCACCAGCTGTCCTCATCAGACTCGGCCTGCTGCTTGGCCTGGTAGCCGCGTGCGTTGCCGAACGTCGCGCGGCCGCGGCGCGCGCGCCGCCCGCCGGCGATGATGAGGCCGGGGTCCACATCATCGCCCGACAGGTTGTTCACTATTTCCGGGTCCGACATCTGCTCGTCCTGCACACAGTGCCGGGCAGTGTGATCACATGTTCGAGGGCCAACGACCGCAGTGCGCTGCGCACGGCTTAGCATGTGCACACACAGCGTGACTGCTCCCAGTCAGGGCTTGCAGGCAAGCTCGCTCTGGTCCCGACCTGCTTGTTGCATATTGCCTGACGCGGGGCAGCCACTTGCAACATGTCTGGAGGGGTACAGCACAGGCGCAGCCCAATACTACTCTGCATGCCACCCACAGCAGGCAACAGGCTGCAGAGCGGTGACTCACATCCTCGTCGTCGTCATCGCCGCCTCTGCTCTTCTTCTTTGCGGGCTCCTTCTTAGGTTTGCTGGTCGACGGCGCGCCCTCCGCCTGCACGGGCGCTCCGCGTCGCGTCGGCCAGCACGCGCACCACTTCACAATAAAATCAGGCTCGCCAGGTGCGAGCTTGTGCTGCAAAGCCAAGGCTCTCTCTGCCTGCGGTGGTGGGTGAGCTGCTGGCTGCTGTGCGAGGCGCCACTTGCAGGCGGTGAGACACCAGTGTACGGCCACGCGTGTGTCTGGCGCTCCGCGGAAGTGGCCCGGGGGCACCTGCCTTGCGCTTGCTCGAGGCAGCAGCGCCCTTCTGCGGCTCCTCCTTTTCCTCATCTTCGTCCTCGTCCTCTCCGCTCTCTCCTTCGTCATCGGCAAGCTCGGCCTCCTGCATGTTGCGTCAGCGTCAGCGTGTGACGGCGCAGTCAAGCGTGCAAGGCCAGGGACGCAGTTGGTCGATCTCAAGACGTGGCGTTCTCAAGTCACGGCGGAGGGAGTGGCGCTGGCAGGAGCACTCCACCTAGGCACGCGCTGCAGACAGTTTACGGGGACTCCTCTTACCAGTTGCACAGACACACACTTACTGGAACTGTCTGTGACTCTGTGAGAGCGACCGCGCGCAGGCGCACCACGTCCTCGTCGTCTTCATCCTCGTCCTCCTCCCCGTCCTCCGCGGGCTCCACTGCTTTGTCCTTGCCCTTTGCTTTGCGCAGGCGCTCCGTTTCTGCCTCCTCTGCCAGCGCGTAAGATGTGTGAATGAATGCCGGCTGCAGAGCGTGTGCCTGCTCGGCGCGACAGGCGTGCACCTGCGCACCTTTTACGCGCTGCTCAGCCTTTGCCTTGGTCGATTCCTCGCCCTCGGTGCCCATTGCAGTGGCCAAGATCCTAAGCTTGCCCTTGGCGTCGAGCAGGTTGCTCCTTGACGATATAACTCTACAGACAGGGCCGCGCTCTGCTTGCTCAGCGAGTTAGTGTCAGCTCTTTTAGAAGTCAAAGTGTGGGATGGTCATTAGCTTTAAAGTTTATTTGTAGAAGGGTAGGCCTAGGGGTAGGCCGCTTAAAGCTCATTTGCACACTTGCAAACTTCAGGCCAGTGCGCACTCTCAGGCCAGCATACAGGAGACCCCTCCACACTGGACTTGTTTGCTAGAGGCACGTACAGCTGAGCAGTTTCGAGCTGTGAACTCCTCACGGGCGGCCTAGTTAAGCAGGCACCCCACTTGCACGCCGCTCCCACGCTGCCCATCGCGCCGCGCGGCGCCGCCGTGAGCCAGCGGCGGGCCGCTTCCGGGCCATGGGGCAGAGCGGCGACTCGCGCAAGGCCGGGTCGCTGGAGCTGCTGTCAGTGAACTTCAACCAGGACGTGACCTGCTTTGCCTGCGGCACCAACTCGGGCTTCCGGGTGTACAACTGCGAGCCCTTCAAGGAGACGGTGCGCCGGCCAGCGCCGCTAGGGCCGTGCATCGCGGCCGCGTGCTGCGCGCGGCGACTCCGGCCAAGGCGCTCAGGCGGCTGCGCCGCGGGGCTGCAGTTCAGGAGAGAGTTCAACAATGCGGGGATTGGCATTGTGGAGATGCTCTTCCGGTGCAACATCCTGGCCATCGTGGGCGGCGGCGCCGCGCCGCGCTTCCCGCCGAACAAGGCGCGCTTGACGGCCGCTGGGGCGGTCGGGCTTTTAAGTCTGAGTGCTCCCGCGCGCACCGCACCGGTTGCGCAGCGGGCACGCTCGCCGCTGGCACACGGGCCTTGCTCTTGCAGGCGCACGCGCCCTGCTGACCAGGCCGCGAGTGAGGCTCCGCCTGGGGCTGCAGGTGATGATATGGGACGACCACCAGGGGCGCTGCATAGGCGAGCTCAGCTTCCGGAGCCAGGCGCGCCCCTGGACGCGCATGTACCTGGTTCGAGAGGGCAGGCCTGGGGCAGCTCGGGCCGCACGGAGCGCCTGTGTGGCGCCCTGCTCGAATGTCTGGCCAGGCAGGATGGGGGGCTCCTGCTGTGCGCGCCATTGAGGTTGCATGACCAGAGCGTCACACGGCTTTTGAGCCTGCCGTCGTGCTGGCTGCTGCAGCGCCTGTGCCCTGTGCGGTGGACAGCACTGCAGGTTACGCACCATGGCCGCCGCCGTACACGGCGCACATCTAGCGCCCACCGTCACCGGAGGGATAGTCCCTTGCGCAGGCGCCTGAGCGGCCTGCAAGCCTCAAGCCCGCCCGCCAGCGCGCGCCGCGGCGCGCCGCGCGGGCCCCGCGCGCCGAGCCGCGCGCCCGCCCCGCCCTGCGCCTTGCTGAGTAGGCCTAAAATACCTGAAAGACCCTAATACCCTCGCCGCAGGTGCGCGCGGTGCGGCTGCGGCGCGACAAGATCGTGGTCGCGCTGGAGCACAAGGTGCTGATGTACAACTTCGCGGACCTGCGCCTGGAGCACAGCACCGAGACGCTGGCCAACCCGCACGGCCTGGCCGCGCTGTCGCCCGCGCCGGAGCACAACGTGCTCGCCTGCCCCGGCCTGCACTGCGGCCAGGTGCCGTCCCGCCCCGTGCAGCGCCGTTGCAATTGGCACGCTGTCGGCCGCGCCGCAGCGTCGTGTGTGCTAGCGCCGGCCCGCGTATCTAGGCACAGCAAGCGCCGCAGTGCACGCCATCATGCACGCGTACGCGCGCTCGGCACAAAGGCAGTGCGCAGGGATGCCGCGGTCTCTGCGCACGGCCCATTGTCAGGTCTATGCTCATGCACTGTCTGTCCACCTGCTCACCATGCTTGGAGTGCCGGAGAGCATGAGGATACCGTGCACAAGCGCCGCATCGCAGCCCCGGCGCGCTTGTGCGCATGCGGTCCACATGCTGCAGAGGCGCCTCCCGACGCCGGTGTACCCGTTCCTAAAGCAAACGTGATACCCAACTCTATCACCCCCAACTGGGGCGCGGCGCCCGACAGGTGCGCGTGGAGCTGTATGACGTGCGGCGCACGCGCTTCATCCAGGCGCACGCGGCCGCGCTGGCCGCGCTGACGCTGAGCCAGGACGGGCGGCTGCTGGCGACCGCGTCCGAGCGCGGCACGCTCGTGCGCATCCACTCCACCGCCGACGGCTCCAAGCTGCAGGCGCGGAGCGGCTAGCCACATGCGCGCCGCTGCCTCTCTCTCATTCGCTGTCACACGCTGCCTGCTGACGAGGTGCTTGATAATGAGCCCACGTTGCATCGGCTCACGAGGCGCCTGCTCTGATCCAGGCGACTGACGTGGTCTGACTCGGTCTAAATCGGGCAGGAGCTGCGGCCGTCCGCTGACGAGGCGCTCTGAGCCCACATTTGCGTCGGCTCACAAGTGGTCTGCTGTGACCCGGGCGACCAATGGCGTGTTTGAACCGGGCAGGAGCTGCGGCGCGGCGCGGACCCGGCGTGCATCTACTCCATTGCCTTCTCGCGCGGCGCCCAGTGGCTGGCGGTGTCGTCCGACAAGGGCACCGTGCACGTCTTCTCGCTCGACCGCCGTCGCGCCGGCGGCGGCGCGGCCGGCGCCGCCGCCGCGGCGGACGCGGCGGCCGGCGCGGGCGGCGGCGGCGCCGGCGGCGGCGGCGGAGGCGGCGCGGCGCCCGCAGACGCGAGCGCGCTCAGGAATCCGGTCTCCGCGTTCTCGTTTGTCAGCGTGCGCTGCCCGGCGGCCCACGCATTTGCTGTGGCCAGACCCCTGAATACATGCATTTATGTTGCCAGTCTGTGGTGCTGTTGCGCATGCCTTCCTGCCAGGACAAGCCTGTGCTCTATTAGCACGCGCTATTGTGCTCCCCCATGGTGGGTGTGAGCGCGTGCTGTTGAGCGTGTGCACTTCAGCGCATGTCCATCGGCCATCCAAAGCCTTAGCTTTGCAAGACTTGGTCGCTGTGCAACCACGTTTGTATATGTCAGCGCTCTGTGCTCGCGCCGCGCAGGCGATCCTGCCAGTGCCCTACTTTGCGTCCGAGCGGTCCTTTGCGCAGTTCCGGCTCCCGGAGGAGACTCGCAGGTGCCCACTCGCTTTGGCCTTCCCCAGCAATTCATTGCATGAGATCAAAGGAATGATGCGTGCCTCACACTGCAGCGAGCTGTGAGAGGGACTGGGCTGGCAAAACCATGGACGCGTCTATTTATTAGGTCAAGCACCACAGGACAATGTGGTTTTCTCAAGCGCACGCTCATATATTTATTGCAGCTGTGACACATATATGACCAAGCGCATGCAAGCATTGCAGCCTGATCCCCGACAGGGGCATGCCAGCCTGGCCAGCAGCGTACGCCGTGCCGCTGGCAGCCCCTAGAGCGAAGCGCTGGGTGACTAATTATCTGGCCATGTGACAAACACATGACACCCATATCAGGACACGTCATACCCTCTGAGGGACCGCGCGCGCGCAGCATTGTCGGGTTCGGCCCCGGCCCGGCCGCGCTGGTGGTCGCCAGCCTGGCCGGCAGCTTCTACACCGCCGCGTTTGACCCGGAGCGCGGCGGCGCGTGCGAGCAGCGCTCCTACTGCAAGTTCGTGGAGCTGGAGGGCGACGCCGCGGCATGAGCGCGGCCAGCTTCCACGCAGCCGCGGTCGGCCCGAAGCGCGGCGACCCGTGCGCGCACCAACGCTTCTGCTGCAAGCTTGTGGCGGCGCGAGCGTGGCGCCGCGGCGTAAGTTCGGCCGCGCCGCGCGTCGCGGCGGGGGCGCAGGGCGCCGCAGTTGCTGCGCAGGCGCCATGTGCTGCCAAGCGCCTGCGGGCCGGTGCGGTGGGACTGTGTGCTTGCGCTGCGGCATGCTCGCTTGGCATGGGACGCGGGAGAGGTAGCCGGTGCGCAGAGCGCAGGGTTTGAGAGGCGCGTCGACAGGCCGACAAGGCGCATAGCACTGTGTGAACTGATGTGCATGTGTCCCTGGTTATCAAGGTATGTACTGCGCAGAGTCCCGACTGTTAGGTCTGCTGCGGGTTCTAAGTGATGTATGGGTTGTAAATAGGGCATAGGCGCCTCACGCTCTGTGAGCCATCAGCCATCTAGCGTGGGGCGATTGTAGGAGTGGCTCTCAGGCGCTGGGCGGTGTGACAGGTTGCGCGCTTGTATGTCGCCTGTCGGCTCCTACTCGGATACTACGCGAGCGCATACGCCGTTGCTCCCTGATTCTGGTACAACTGGCCTCTGGAAGGGCTGATGTCCATGCATGCCTTACACGGCAACAGTGAGCGCAACACGCACATCCGTCATCATGACAGTGTCACACGATGGCCTAAGGATGTCCTGCCAGTGAGCAAACTGGGGGCGACTGTCAAGCTGCATGCCCCACAGCCTGGCGCCTGGCCATTCCTGCACACCTCTCTCTGCCTGACAGAGAGTCCACTGACGGCATGCCGCGGCTCGCCTGCAGCACTACCATGCAAGCCCTGGCAGTCGGCAGCATGCAAATGGGCTGCTGCGAGCCGCCACAAATGAGCCCATGACCTCACATGACAGTATTGGCGGACACGCCTCCCCCGCCTCCCAGGCGCAAGCCGCCCGGGCCGGGCCCCAGATCACCAGCAGCTGCAAGGGCAGACATGGCCCCGCCGCTGCTGGCAACGCCGCAAAACCTACGGACAGCCGGCGATCAGACGGTGATCAGAAGCGCTCGCCGAAGCGCACAAACATGGTGCCCTTGCCCTCGTTGCGGTCGGTCGCATACTCCAGGCGCACGGCGCCCAGCTTCAGGCCCGCGCCCAGGCTGCTGCCGCCGCCGGCGCGCCGGAAGTACATGGTGGGGTTGCCGCGGCACGCCCGCGAGGAGCCCAGGTCGGTCGCAAACTCGTAGAACGCGTACACCTGGTTGCTGGTCACCTGCGCGGCCGCGACAGGGATAGGGTTGCGTAAGATGGAGTAGGGTACATAGGGTAGGCCTGCAGGCGCAGGCCGCGGGCCCCGGCACTAGGTAGAACATGTGAAATGCGCTCCAAGGACAGTCCCGGGCTGGCAGCTCTCGCCTCAAACCTCAACATGCGCGCCTCAGCGGCGACGGCAGGCGCGCGCGCGGAGTGCGCCACGGAGCGCGCTGCAGCCGCGCCGCGCTCGCCTGCAGCACCTCGCCAGGGCTGGCAGCATGGGGCGCACCGGCAGCGGCAGGCGCAGCTCCAGGGCGCCCTCGACGAAGCTGCGGCACGCCGCCAGCTCGCCCACGTTGTACCCGCGCACCTGCGCCGCATACGGGGTTGGGGCTCAGCCAGGCGCGCAGGCGCTCTTCTGCGCAGCACGGCGTTGCATCAGCGGAGATGCTTGTCGCACGGGCGTAATCAAATCGTGCAGCGCATGCAGGACGGGCGAGCGCCGGCAGGGGACCTGGCGCCAGTCGCGCAGTCACACCCTGCTGACAGGAGCGCGGGCGGCCAGAGCGCCGGCGCCTGGCGCGCCAGGGCCAGCCCGCCGTGCGCGTAGACGGCACGGAAGCTGCGACGCCGCCGTCCCTGGCGAGCCCCGCTGCGCTGCCCAGGGAAGCGGGGGGCGGCGTGCGGGCGCGCCGAGTAGGGCCCGCCGAGCGTGAAGTAGTCGTAGGAGGCCAGGTCGCCGAGCGCGGCGCCGCCGCGGCCGTGCGCCACCAGCACGGGCGGCGGCTTGCGGCTGCCGCGCGGCGGCTCGCGCAGCTGCAGGAAGCGCGTCAGCGAGGCCGTCGCGCGGTTGAACAGCGGGAAGCCCGTGCCGATCCCCAGGCCCTGGTCCACCTGCGCGGGCGCCGGGGCGCGCGTCAGCGTCAGCGGGACGGCCGCGCGCTGGGGCGGCGGGGGCCCTGCGCGGCCTGCTGCCAGACCCTGGCCCGCACGCAGGTCCGGCAGCCCTGCTTGGCGCGCTCCATGCAGGCGAAGCATCGCTGTTCCTGAAGTACCCGAGCACTGTTTTCTCCCCAATGTCATGTGAGATTGTATGCAAGCCTGCGCTGGGTCCCGCTGGCCTCTGCAGCTCTGTGCTAGTCGACTTCCCAATGAGAGCACAAGGTCGCATGCGCAATGCTGCAGGCGCAGATGACATGATACTATATATCTAGAACGCCACGCGTATCAGAGCACAGAGAGCGACCGGGCGCCAGAGCGCAGGGCATGTCGCCTGCTCAACCAACCCAGAGAGCCACAGCGCATCAGGGCTGCATGGGTAACTAAGACAGGCTGCTGGATGTCGCGCGGCGCGCCGCGCGCGAGGTCACCGGCGGCCCTCGCCCGCGCGCATGATATGGTACGCCTCGCCGGACCCCCACTGTGCCTCAGGCATGCGGCCCCACCCCCACGCCCTGGCCGACGTTGCGTTTTCAAGTGAGAAAGGGCCCCTGCTGCGCGGCCTGCTATGGCAGGGCTCACAAGCACCAGCCCGCCCTGGCAGCCGGACAGCGGGGCCGCAGCGCAGGGCGCAGGCCCGGACAGACATCGACCACCAAGCCCTAACCGGCCTTTGACAGAAGGGCGCCGCTAAGCGAGGGGGCACGCGCCTGGAAGATGTCGCGCGCGCCGACGGGCGTGCCGTTCACGAAGTAGGTCGCGTCGCGCGTCACGTTGCCCTGCAGGAAGGCAACCCAGTCGCGGCCGGACGGCCCCAGCGTGGTCGGCGGCCCGTCCGGCGCAATCATGCCGGTCGGCAGCTGCTTCACGCCGTGCGCGGTCATCTGCCCAGACTCGTCGCGCGTCGTGACCTGGACCGCCGCCCCCACAGCGCGTCAACCTCTACATATACTGCACTCACATTGGGTAGGCCAATCTCAATCAGGCCCGAGCATGGTTGGCAGCGCAGTACGCCGGCAGGATGCGGCCTGACACTCAGCAACCTCACATTGTGCATGAGGAGCGTGTTAAGGTACGTCATTACAAGTTCTGAGTGCAACAAGATCGTGTCCAAGCTGTCAGCGCGCGGCAGCACCGCCTGAGCGCAGCAAGTCGTTCCAGAGAGGACTGCAGCAGAGTGGTTGGAAGCCTGTGCAGCTCAGTTGCTACTAGAGTACAGGTGCCCTAACAAGCCCCGCTCTTGAGCCGTCAAGCATGGGTCGTCTGATGAATGCCGCGCCCAGCGCAGACGGGCATACGCGCTGCTGCGCGGCGAGCGCTGGTAAGCAGGCGGGCACCTGCTCGAGCACGGCCCCGACGCTGGAGCGGCTGTTGCGCGACTGCTGCTGCAGCAGCGCGACCTTGGCGCCCGCGCGGTCCACGAAGATCGGCGGCACCTCCTCGCCGCCCGGCCCTGCCGCGCGCGCGCCGGGGTGTGGGCGCGCGCGTAAGAGCATGGGTTCGCGCGCCAGACTGTAAGTGCGGCGCCAGGGTGTGGACGCGCGCGCCAGAGTGGACGGGTGCGCGCCTTCCGAGCGATGCTGTTGGACGCTCTGCAAACCTCATTACCCACCCTCTGCTGCTGCGGAGCTGTGCACGCCGGGGACCAGAGCGGCCGCCGGCGCTTTGTTCTCGCTTGGCTTCGTCTTGGCATGTTCTTTTGTAGTGCGCGCGTGCATGCAGAAAGAAAAATACCCTACGGATTGCTCACTCGCAATGCATGACTACACTCATTGCGGCGTGCAAATACCGATCAGCACCTCTGCTCACTGCACAGATTGACTCGACACGGCGACTTCTGCGACACCTGCACCCTGGGCCTCCAGGCACGGCATCGCAGCCAGCGCGAGCAGTCGGCGCACCGGGCGTGAACACGCCGGACATCTTGCGCGAGTTGAAGGCCGTCGCGTTGAGCGCGGTCTTGTGGCGGTCGGCCGGGCCCCAGAGGTACGGGTGCTTGTAGTCCACGCGGAAACCCAGGTCGTCGGCCGGCTGCAGGAAGTTCTGCGCCGTCACGCTCGCCGTCGCCTGCGCCGCGCAGATGGGCGCGGGGCTCTCAGTCACATATTTGGTGCGCGGTCACGCTCGCCGTCGCCTGCGCCGCGGACGGGCGCAGGGCTCTCAGCCAAGTTCTAGGTGCGCCGTCACACGCTCGCCGCCGCCTGCGCAGCGGACGGGCGCAGGGCTCTCTGCCGAGCCCCAAGTTCTGCCAGCAGCTGCTGTCTCGGGGGCCGGCAGAGCGCCGCGCCCTGCAATGCGCCCTACATGTCTCAACCGCCCCACGTTCCTCTGCCGAAAGAGCCCTTTGGCAGAAGAGGCGCATGTCACAGCATGCAGGGAGGCTCCAGACGCGCGTGAAGCGGAGGTCACGCGCCGGCCACGCCCGCGCGGTCGCTGCGCGGCGGGGGCGCGGCGCGGCCGCCCGGCGCGGCCATACGGCGCGAGGCTGGGGCGGGGCGCGCGCCTGCCGCGCCTGCTTCGCGATGTTGCGGTGCTCGAAGGTCAGGCTGCCGCCCGGCACGAGCGACACGAGCGCCGGGCGGCCCTTGTCGCCGGGCGCGACCTGCCACTCGCACTCCAAGTCCGCTGTGCGCATCGGGCGCTCCTTGACCATCACGTCCACGTCGACCTGCGGCGCCCGGCGCGGCATCGCTGCCGCCCCCCTGCCTCACAAGCCCCAACCCCACCCCAACCCTGACAGGGGTTGGTCAAACACTGCCAGGTCCCGCCAGGCTGGCCCATGGCTTGTAGACGCACGGCAGGCCAGTGCATGGGCATCGGCGGCGCAGCATCAAGCTCCGCCGGGTAGCTGCCTAGGGTGACTCCAGAGTGCGCATGCAGTGGATCGATACAGCAAGGGGCCGACCATGTCGCAGCGAGCAGGCGCTGCGGGCAAAGACTGTGAATAAGCTCACATGGACAGGACTACACTATGCAGCCCGCACACGTCGTATACCCAGTCTGGTACGCAAGTCATCAGCTGAGCAACAGCGCAGCACTCTCAGCTCTCCATCAGCTGCTGTTATACGATGCATTCGCACGGCATGTCGTGAACATGCAGCGCCCTGCATCTCTGCCCCGACAGCCAGCGCCCGCATGTGCATGCTGGCATCGAGCGCTGCCCCCTGCGCTCGTGAGGGCGGCCGCGCCTTGGCCTCATCGCGCTGGTTGGGCTTCGGGAAGACCTGCACGTTGTCGAACAGCCCCAGCGCAAACACGTCGCGCAGCGCCTTCCGCCCGTCCTCCGCATTGTACAGCTGCCCCTCCTGCACCGGGCGTCCGCAACTCGATCGACGCTCGCCACGAACTCTCAAAGGCAGGCTGCATGCTTGCTTATACTGACGCATGCACCCCGCACACTGGGAAGGATGGCTGACAGATGCAGACCGCGCGCGAAGGTGTACGCGCCTCGCGCCTCTCTTCTCGCGCCTCAAGGACTCCGGAAGGTGATGCAGGGCGCCTCAGCATCCACAGCCACCCTCGCCGAGACCCCCACTGCAGGGCCTGAGTCATACAAAGGCAGGGTGAAGCGCCTTGCCGAGCAGCTTTGCACAAGTCCGCGGCGCAAGACCTTCAGCCGAGGGAAACGGGTGGGGGCCTGCGACGCGCAGGCGCGGGGCGCCGCGCCTTGAACGGCAGCTCGCGCAGGATGATGTCGGGCTTGATCTCGCCGGCGTTGACGCGCGGGATGCCCTCGTCGTCCACCGGCACGACCTGCACCTTGTTCACGCGGCCCTCCACCATGCGCGCCACGATGTTGCCGGTCTCCATGCCCTCGAAGTGCGAGATGTAGCCGAAGACGTAGCCGCGCTTCTGGTACCTGCGCGGCCGCGGCCGCGCTGAGCCTCGTCGCCATGCGGCACGAGGCGCGGCCGGGCGCGCGGCCGCGCTGCTCGCGCCTTTGCGAGGACACAGCGCATGGGCGGCTGCGCGCATGGCGTGCATGTGCACCCGCACGTAAGCCTGCGGTCTGGCAAGCGGCGGCTGCGCGACCTCACAAGATGTCAGCGCCCCTCCCTTCATGTGCAAATGCAAGATAAGCCGCGCTGCTGACCACCCCATGAGGCCTGACGCAATGCCCGCGCTCCAGGCGCCCCGCGCGCGCGCGGCAGCATCCGGGGCCCCGCGCGGCCGCAGGCGCACCAGCCCTCGACAATCGACTTGATGGCCGCCAGCTTGCGCAGCCCGGTCGGGCCCGGCAGCGGGCCGACCTCGCGCATCACGCGCTCCACCTCGGCCGGCGGGATGAGCAGGCGCGCGCCAGCCCGCGCCGTCTTGCCCGGCTTGACGGCGAAGCCGGTCATTGGCTTCCACAGCATCTCGCTGAACGTGAACTCGAGCACGAACTTCTTCTTGTCCTGTGCCGTGCGTAGGGTAGGGTAGGGCAGCCGCCACGCGCCCCATTAGAGACAAACGCACTCATACTCCCGCGCAGGGCGCGCTGCGCGGCGCTCGCGCCGGCCGCTGCGCCGGCAAGGCCGGCGCCTCGGCGTACGCTGCGCGCGCTGCGTGTCTCTGTCACGCGTGCCTGCACCGGCAGCATCGCGCCCGCCTCCCGGACCGCCGCGCAGTGCGCCGCGCCGCTGTGTGGTGCGCATCGCAGCGCAGCGCACGGGTGCAGCGCGTGCGCGTCCTGCTCGGCGCCTGCGGCGGGCCCGTGCGCGGGCGGGCGCGCGCCTTCTTGGACGGCGTGACGCGGCCGTCCACGTTCTGGAACAGGCCGCTGCCGAGCAGCGTGCGCAGGTCTTGCGACAACTCCGTCCGCGTGCACACGAAGCCCGGCTGGCAGTTCAGCCCCGCGAACAGCTCCTCCTGCGCACCAGTGGCAGCCGCTCGGACTCCACTCTTGGCATTGCATCGGCCAACTACCACAAGGTCATGCCACGCAACCATCAGCTGCCCTCACGGCGTCGGGTCACGCTTGCGCCTCAACTGGCATACCCAAGCGCACGCGCACCGGGCTTGGCAGGAGCCTGACGAGCAGCGCCGATGGATGGACCGCAGACAACTACAGTGGCCCCATCCGAACGTGTCCATGCGCCCAGCGCCCTGGCACTGCCCGCCGCCCAGGCTGCCCCGCATGCAGCCGGCACAGGCGCCAGGCCGCGCTCGGCGGGGCGCACCTCGGTCGGCACGCCGGGGCCCTCCGGCAGGCCCACCGCGCGGACCGCGTGGCAGAAGAACTGGCCCGAGGACAGCTCGGGCATGTCGCCGTCATCGACCAGGTCGTCCTCGTCGCCGTCCGCGGCGGGGCCCGCCGCCGCGCCGGCCGCGGGCGCGTCGCCCACGCCCTCGCCCTCCTCCTCGCCCTCCTCGTCTGTTTCGTACTCCTCGTCGCTACGCGCGGCCCGCGTGCCCCGTGGGCGTCGGCGGGGCGCATGGCTGGCCAGCGACAGCTCTGCGCAGGTCGCTGCTGACGTGCTGTACACAAGGAGTTCGAGAATGGCCGCAGTCACCTTACAAGCATTGCAGCTGCCAGGCTACTGGCCTCCACGTCCTTGCAACTACTGTGGCTTGCAGGTCGAGCAGAAGCAGAGCGGCACGTGCTCACGTGAGCAGGAGACCAAAGCGCCGTACTGTTGCACTTCAAGCCCAGTCACAGTGACACCCCAGGGGCACCACAACGCATTTCACTTGGGCAGGCCTCGCAATTTGCAGTCGCTGTGGCCACAGCAGCCTCTGCACGCGCACGGGCACAGGACAGCACGCGCACCTGCCGAGCTCTCCCTCCTCCTCGGCAGCCTCGGCTGCATCTGCAGCGTCCGCCTCAGCCTCCTCGGTATCCGCTGCAAGCTCGGCCACGATATTGTGCCCGCCGCCGCCGCCGCCACCGCCGCTGCCTCCGCCGCCGCCGCCGCCGCACCCGCCTTGGTCGCCCCCGCCGCCACCGCTGCCGCTGCTCAACGCGTGCGCCGGCAGCGCAGCTGGCAGCACACACCAGCCGGCGAACAGCGCCGCGGTTACGCCGCCAGCACGCACGGCAGCGGCTGAGGGCTGGGAAAGGCCGCTGAGCCAGCCTGCATCCGCCCCGCGCCTGCCGCTGCCACTGGTGCTTGCCTCGTCACCATCCTGCACACGGCTGCAGCACACTGACAGTGCGTGCGCCGGTCGCCTGGCTGTCGCGCGCGCCGGCGAGCACGCATGAGCAGCAAGGGGGGCAGGATGCACACGGCTGCGCGTCTGTGCTGGGCACGGCCAACCAACAGCCTGCGGCTGCTGTGCGGCCGCAAAGGCCATGGCCTGATTTATATGTATTGCCGCTCGCAGCGGCGGGTCAGCGGTATGCCATCACGCTGTCCTTGCAACTGCCTGCGCGCTTCCAAGTGATAGAGGACCGTCTGGTATCTGCAAAGCACAAAGGTTGAAGGCAGCGCAGGATCAGGTGTGGCGGCAACCCTCGCCAGCCCTGCCGGTCTGCACTCACTCTGTGTCGCACTTGCCGTGACTGCTTACTGTCAAGTTGTAAGCGTTTGCAGTGCCTGAACAGCCTCCCAGCCTTGTCTGAGCGTACCTCTCCGGGGCAGGTGGCCGTAGGTGGCTACCCGTGAGCGAGAGCTGGAGGCAGAGCCTGCAGGCGCTGCGGAGCTGCTGTCCAGCAGTCCCACAATACAGGCAGGATGTCGTCGCTGCGAAATGCAGTCAAGCGCAAGACCCACAAAGAGCGCTCGCAGCCGTGAGCGCCCGACGGCGCTCTTGTAGTTGTTAATACACGCTTGCGTGTTTGCTCCCCTTCACACAGCCCTTTGCGCGGGCCGACAGCAAGTTGTGCCGTGCGCAGAGCGGCGCGGCGGCAGTATGGCCTGCTGGAGAAGAAGAAGGACTACAAGGAGCGCGCGGACGACTTCCACCGCAAGGAGGTCGCGCTGCGCCGCCTGCGCCGCAAGGCGGAGGAGCGCAACCCGGACGAGTTCTACTTCGCAATGGAGAAAGCACGCACGCGCGGCGGCGTGCACACAAAGAGGCACGTCGCGGCAGCCTGCACAGGCGTCGCGCTGGCGCCGGGCCAGCACCTGGCTAGCTTCACTGGGGCTGCGTCTGACGGGCGTCGGTGGGGTGCAGCTCCACCGAGGCCAACAAGTACACGCAGGAGGAGCTGCGGCTGATGAAGACGCAGGACGCGAGCTACATCACGCTCAAGGCTCAGGCGGAGGCGCAGGCGCGCCGCGGCGCACGCTGCGCTTCACCAGCCTGCCACTGCTCCCAGCCTGCTGGCCCCCACACTGCAGTGCCTTGTTGCTGTCCAATTGGCTGAACACATGGGGACTGATGGAGTCTGCCACTGCTCCCAAGCCGTTGCCCCCCACACTGCAGTGCCCTGTTGCTGTTCCAGTGGCTGAGCAAAACGGAAAATAATGGAGTATACTTGAGAAGTTTTATATACACCCTGATATTTCTGTTCCGTGGGGCCTGCGCAGAAGGTGGAGCGGCTGCGGGGGAGCCTGCACTGCATTGGCGCGCCGGCGCAAGCGCGGCACACTGTGTTTGTGGACGGCGAGGCGGAGGCCGCCGCGTTCCGGCCGGACGAGTACTTTGACACGCCCGCGGAGCTTGTGTCTCGCACATTCAACCGGCCGCGCAGGCGCGCACCGCGCAAGCTCGACACAGCAGGTCAATGCGTTATTAGTGCGATTGCTGCAAGTGTGCTTCGGGAGGTGACCTATATATTCAGTCGGTTGAGTGGCCTAACAAGCAGGGCAATTCATGTGCGTAATTAGCTGCGGCTCTCAAGGGAGGCTGTATAACAGTGTCATCCGTAGAAGCAGCGGGTCAACTCGTTCGATTGCAGGCTAGCATAACCATTTTCTGGTGGGCTGTGCAGGGCACAGCTTGAGGACGCTGCGGCGGTGGTCGGCGTGCGCGACGGCGATGGAGCGGCTGAGCCTGCTGCGCGGGCGGAGCGGTGAGCGCTGCGGCCTGGCGGCTGCACATGGATGCTTTTAGGGCCTGCCTGAGGCGCATTTCAAAGCCTGGCACACGTTCTTGTCATGTTCCCTGAGGTCTAAGTCTAATCCTCATGCATGAGCTCGGCGCCGTTGCAGCTCATGCGTGGGGCTCAACACGCTGGCAGCAGGAGCCCGCGTGTTGAAATGCCATGCGGCTTGCGCACGCAGGCGGCGAGTAGCGTCATACAAGGAGCTGCTGCAGCGGCAGCAGCGGCAGGCCAAGCTGGGGGGCCTGGCCACGCGCATGGCTCTGCAGAAGCAGCTGATGGTATGCCCCACACGCTGCGATGGAGGCCATGCACGTGCTGCCCCTGCACCTGTGCAACTATGCCTGTTATCGTCTGCCCCAACTGCTTGCCTCTGCCTTTGTCTGAGGCCCTGCATCAGCTTCTGCATGGCGGCTGCTGTACACTGCAGGGCAAGGGGACGAAGCGGAAGTTGAAACCGCACGAGGTGGAGGGGAGCGGGGTCGTCCACAAGTGGCGCAAGGAGCGCCTGAAGTAGTCAGGCTCCCCGTGTGTTGTGAGTCCTTGCAGTGTTGTTGCGCCTGTCAGCTTGCAGGCGCAGTGTTGTTTTGACGCTGCGCAGAGTGAAGAACAGCAATGAAGCTGCAAACTGAGTGTAGACTATGTAGTGATGGGCAAAGTGTAGATTATTATTTTATGGGCAAATTTCTTGGCAGATAGGGTGTCAAGCAGCTGCTTCCTGGGCGTGCTGTCTAGTAGACGGCCACTGTCTACAGAACAGTTATTTGTCAGTCTGTGCTGTCCTCGAGGCCTGTGACCGAACCTGTGTGACAATAGTATGGTGCCTGTCAGCACAAGCACAGTGACGCACAGCAGCCCAGTAGCTCGTTCACTGCCTACTCCCGCCTGGCGGACAGCGGTATGCGTACGTCACTGCACACGGCAGCCGTTCAGGAGGTCTCCTGCAGCACCCATGCAGCCATCGTGTGGAGGAGAGAGGGAGCAGAGCAGGAGGCGGCACATCTGCGCAGCCAGGAGGCCGGACCATGCGGCTGAGGCGCCTTCTGTGGCTGAGGCGCTTTCTGTGGCCTGCCCTGAGGCAGACGCGGGCGCAATGGAGGCTGGCACCAGCAGGCATCCCCTTCACAGTTTGCTGGTCAGCGTGGCCAAGGGGTTGGCGGTGGCGACGCTTGCAGTCGGCCTGGTGCGGTCCTTGACCCGTGTTGTGGCAGGCCAGCAGTGATATTGCCAGTATCAGCAGTGCCACTGCTTGGCGCTGAGAGCGAGCAGGTAACCTTTGTGTCTTGTTGCTTGTGCTTGTAGAATTCCTTGCTCACCTGCTTACTCGGTGCGAGTAGGGCGTATCAGGTATCTGGTGCACTGAGTTCCTTGCTGTTCCTGATCGGACCTGCAGCGCCTGGGCAGGGCAGCCCCAGCGCAGGGCCATGGTGCGGCGGCCAGCTCAGCACTCTTGCGAGGCCTGTGGAGTCGCCCCATGACACACGTGCGCACCTGCAGGCCCTGGGCAGCGCGTCTCCAGCGCTGGCAGCGCGGAGCGGCGGCCGGGTGGGCGGCAGCTCGTTCGGCGCGGCGCGGAGCTACGGCGGGGGTGCGCGTAGCTACGGTGGCGCAGGCTCCTTCAGCTCCGGCTTGAGCGGGTGCGTGCAGCCGAGGGCAGCCTCTGTGCCAGGCCGCTCTGGCTGGCTGTTCGCACTGCGTGCTCACCCCTGTGCATGCCCCGGCAGGGCTGTGGGTGTCATGTACTTGTGAGCCACGCAGCTGGCAGGCTCTGTTAGCTGCGGCTGTAAGGAGACGGGTGGGTCCATGTCTGGGCTCGAGTGTCTTTCAGCAACTAGTGGCGCCTTGCGCTGTATGGCGGCGCAGCTAGCAAGTTCAAGACAGAGCATGATGGCCACGCCTCGCACAGTACACCCACTGATACGCTTTGCTTCACAGGAGCCGCTCAGCGCCGGCGCTGGGCGGCGCCGGCACCACGGCCCTCGGCTGGAGCGTGGTGCCCTTCGGGGGCTACGGGTATGGCTATGGCGGCGGGTACGGGTACGGCGGCGCGCCCGCGGTGGCCACAGGCGGCGGCATCGGCTTTGGCGAGGTGCTCGTGCTGGGCGTGCTGGCCGTCATCGCCTTCCAGGTCATCAGCTCGCTCAACAGCGGCGGCAGCGACACGTTTGCGGGTGCGCTGCGCCGCCCTCCGCTGCAGAGCCGACGGCAGCACGTGACGAGGCGCTGCGCACAGTCTCAGCAGAGTGCAGCAGCCCGGCGAGGGAGTGCCCAACGTGGCGCCAAGCCGTGCGGTGTCTAGTAGGACAGGAGGAAGACCTGGCAGGGTTTGTAGCATACAAACTCCAGGACTGGCTTGCATCAAAAGGCGTGCATATGCTCAGAGCAGTGTGGGTGCTGGCGTGTGCAGCGTATGCCATTGACACAGCACGTGCTTATGGCTGGCTCAGTGCCTTTGTTGAAGCAGCGCTTGTTGCCGGCAGGCGGGGAGCGCGTGTCGGTTGCAAAGCTGCAGGTGGCGCTGCTGGGCTCTGCGCGCTCACTGCAGCGTGAGCTGGACCGCCTGGCAGACCGCGCGGACACCACCACGCCCGAGGGCCTGCATTTTGTGCTGCAGGGTGCGGCACTCATCGGGCTTTTGCATCCCTCTGCGCGTCTGCGGCTGTCTTGCGCCTGCGCACAGTGTGTCGCCTGCCGGCTGTGAGTATGTCTGCTATGGCTGACCTGCGGCTTTGTGGTGGAGTACCACCCCCAGTGCCCCAGGCAGACAAGCAAGCAGCCTTCTAATGTGCCTGGTTGCAGCTTGGTGTCAGCGCCAGGTCAGGCCATGGAGCGGGTCAAGAAGTGTACTGATTGGCGTTGTGTCTTGCCCAGCCTAAGCCCCAGTGGTCCCCAACATCTTAGAACTTAGTTGACCTGCGACCGAGCGGCAGAGGCAGTGCTGGCGCTCCTTCGCAACCCAGAGTACGCGGTGTATGGCGCGGCTAAAGTGCGCAAAGAGGCGGGCCTGGACGCTGGCGAGGAGGCGTTCAACGAGGTTAGCCTGCAGGAGCGTGGCAAGTTCAAGGAAGAGACGCTGGTCAACGTCGGCGGCCGCTCGCAGTCCAAGCGCATGTCGCGGTGTGTGGCTGAAATGCCGCTGGCCGTCCCCTTGTTGCGCTTGAAGCGCATGCTGCTGTGCTTGCGTGTTGCTGCTGCTCAAGCCCTTACCGCAATGGGTGTCGTGCGGCAGGTGATGCTGCGGCATGTACTAGACATGCGCGGGACGCACAGCGAGCAGTGTCCTGTCAGTGACTGAGCGTGTCCGCATGCATCGCAGGAGTGGCGGCGATGGCATGCAGGAGCTCATTGTCATCACGCTGCTGGTGGCAGTGCAGGGCAAGCTGCAACTGCCGAAGATCACGAGTCGCGAGGAACTGGTCACGGCGCTCAACAGGCTGGGCGGCGTGCGCGAGGATCAGGCACCGACCCTTCTCATAGATTCCTGACTGTGTCTGGAGTAGCACAAAGCGCACGTCTGGCACTCATGTCTACAATTATGGTGCGTACAGAGAGACTTTTGTTCTAGTGTGACAGATTGAGTCTGCTTGTGCAGATGATGGCCATGGAGCTCCTGTGGACGCCGCAGGACGAGTCAGATTCGTACACCAAAGATGAGATATTTATGGACTACCCGGAGCTCAACACTCTGTAGGCTGGCGTGAGTTGTGGTCTGTCATGTTGCTGTATGTTTTGCAGGTGCATCTGCTGGGCTAATTGTGCTGTGCATGTAGCACTTGTGCATGCAGGCTTGCACCACTTGGAGGCATGGGCCACTGCGCACCTGTGCACATGCAGAGCACCATTTTGGCATGCAAGGGTGATTGTGGGTGAAGCTGGTTTGGACAGGTCCATAGCCTCATGAGTTTTGGTGAGCGACTGGATCAGAGTGATATGTAGAACCAGGCAGTTGTTCAAACCAGAAGATGTAATGGTTGTGCAAGGAAGCAGCCCCGGGCTCCAGGTCCTGTTCTTTGGCGAGCTGGAAGAGTGCCTCGTGCAAACAATCAAGGACGTACTGGCGGTGGTTGCAAGCCAGCTGGCGCTGAGCGGCTGTGCCAATGCGGACGTGGCTGTCTGCCAGCTGGTTGCCCAGCCTGGCATACAGCTGCAGGCATGCGCTTGCGCTCACATGCTCACCACTCCGTACGTTACGCGCTCTGCTCTGGAGTTGCTAGTGTGGTAACATAGCAAGCGTTTTGTATGCGGCGCAGATGCTTCATCGGCCCGGACCTTTTGAGCTGCGAAGCTTCCTGCAGGCCGCACAGAAGCTGAAAGCTACAGCAGCATCTGCCGCTGGGCAGACAAACCATCACAACACAGGAACCATCCGCTTGGCGATGCGCATATGAGTGCTGAGCATCCTTATGGAGCATGAGTGCTGACAACCATCGTGGTGAATGCAGAGGTTGCTCTTGGCTCCCTGCTCCGCCACCTGTACAGCAACACGCAGCTGGCAGCCGTCTCCGTACACCTCTTCGCGCATGCTTTCAAAACGAGCGAGGCGCTCACCAAACTGCTAGAGGTCTGCAGGCTCTTGCATGCAAGCATGCTTGCGGAACAGCGTGAGGTGATCCCATGCCATTGTTCCCAGAGTTGTTAAGCAGTGTGCTGCAGGAAGCGGGGCACCGCGGCTACCAGCTCAACTTCACGGCGTTGCTGCAAAATCTGCCTGGAGAGTCCGCAGCAGCCTGCACAGACCTGGCGCACTTTGCGGCAGCCATTGCGCCGCTCGAGCACTGCTCGGCGAGCTGCGCCGCATGCGGTAAGTGGCGTGCCGCTGATGCGGTGCTCTGGACTCATTTGCAAGAATGATGCGCGAGGCGCCCTGCATGCAGATCCGTGGGCTGTGCGGGAGCTGTTCCAGCGGTGGCTGTGGCACACATTTGCACCAACATGCAAAGCAGCCGTCACGCTGCGCGTTGCTGCCTGTTCCGGCGACCCGCTCACAATTGCATGCTGCTCATATGCGGAGGTGCTGCCGCTCAACGAACGCCTGCGCCCTGCCACGGTCTGTCCATGCCATAGCATGCCTGTGGATGGAGAGGCCGCCAATGGTACGGGCCCGCAAGCAGGCATTGCGCAATGGCATGCACTTACATATGAGGGCACACATCGAAACAACAAGCACTTTTGCAGGCAGGGCCAGTCATACTAAGCTGCCATGGTGGCTGCATGTCTACAAGCGCACGAATGGTGGCTGCATGTCTACAAGCGCACTAAGTGCCACACACGGGCAGGTCGTGGGCTGCCCCTGGTCACATGCGGCTTGAGCGGCGCGGCTCTGCGCCTTGCCGACTGCCACCCTGAGCCATCTGTCGTGCGCGTCGGGCCGGCATCGCTGCTGCACCTGGCGCGTCCAGCAGCGTTGCAGAGCACTGTGCCTCCGCACCACGGCATGTGCGCTGCAGGAGGACTTGTGCTGGACGTCCTGGAGCGTGTGAAGGTGTGGCTATGCAAACGAATATACCTGAGCATGCAGGACTCTGCATGTTCCATCTCCATCTTACAATAAACCGCTGTGAGTCAGAGCATGTGCGCCGTGCCAGGCGGAGGAGCTGAGCGAGGCGGTGCTGTTCGGGGTGCCTCACCTGCTGCTGCCTGACGACAGCATGCACACTGACATCGAGGCCTCCGAGGTCGACACGCAGCTCATGGCCGCGCTCTGTCAGGCACGACATTGCACTGGTCGATCATGCTGCATGCGCGTGTGTCTACAAGTTGCGAGGAAGGCGGTAGCAGGAGCCTGCATGAGCTCGCATGCGGCCGCAGGTGCTGCGGCAGCGGAGCGAGGCGCTGGTCGCGCAGGCGCCCTTCGACTTTGACGCGCGGCAGGAGAGCAGCTTCCAGCTCTGCTACCTGCTGCTGCCGGCGGAGGGCGAAGCCTGCGCCCTGCTTGTCCGGCGGCGCGCGCCCTCACCGCTGCCCTCACCCTGTCACCCGGCAGTGCTGCACTTGCTGTGTCCTCAGGTCACAAACATGGCATGCTAGCGAGTCGGGGCTCCTCTGCCCAGACTTAAGGGATGGGACAGCATATGCCTCTTGTTGCAGATTACTGCAGATATGTTCGCACGCATGCATGAGCGGTTTGCAGCTGTCAGCAGGGTGGTGTGCGCGGAGGAGCTGCTGCTGCCGGACCAGCCCGCGCTTAAGGCGGTGCAGGACGTGGATGCCAGCGCCCTGCAGCGCGTGCGCTCCGCCATCACCACGCTGGCCTGCCAGCCATTTTCGCCATATGCGCACACGAGCGGCGCGCCCGCCAAGCTCAAGGCGCGCCTCTGCTCAGCTGCTGCGCCCTTCTTGTGCGACCCTGGAAACGAGACTTTGCTTGAGCGGACACGATGCTGTACATGCTGGAGCCGCATGAATCCGCAAGAATGGCGTGCACGCAGGAGCTCTGCGAGAAGAGCATACCGGAACGGGTGGCAGCCGCCGCTGGCCGGGCGGGGGCAGGCCGAGCGCCGCCGCCAGCACAGCCTGCCGCAGGCGTGCATGCGGGGGCCAATACGGCTGCGTACCCTGGGCATGGCTTGTGTGGGGTTGTGAGCAAGCCAGCAAAGAATACGGGGGACCAGCAGGGTCACGACCGGGGGCAGGTGAGGGCGCCAGGAGGAAAGGGCATGCTGCACCTGCAGCCGCCGCCCGCGCCAGACCCAGTGGGGACCGTGCCAGGCTTCAAGCGTGTGCGCAGGCTGGCCCCAAAGTAATGTCACATGCCTGACCCATTTAGCAGAGGGCTTGTCCTTGTGCAGTGGCGCAGCATGCTCTGTTTGCGGGTGTGCATGCCAGGGCGCAGAACTTGTGCCACAACGCCGGCCTTGGCAGAGAGCACAACTTGCATGTGTGTCACATGTCTGGCACAGTGCAAGCAGAGGGAGATAGCAATGGTACAGTGCTTTTAGAGGCTTGAGGTCCAGATCTTGCATAATTGCATTGCGGTGCCTCCTGTCAGCGCAGGCCCTGACTTCGCTGGCCGCCTGCGGTGGCCTACATGCCAGCAAGCAGAGACACAAGAAGCGATGCTGTGTCCTGAAGAGCACACTAAAGAGCCATCAGTCTCGCCCACCACCCATCAATCCCATTGGCACCAGCACAGCTGGTCGCTGCCGGCACGCACGCGCGTGCGCGCGCGAGACCCTCGCTCGCGCACGGCGGCACGCAGGCTAATTCGATGGACTACCACCCTAAGATACACCCGCCTGACACGCCGCAACGCACTCCAAAACCGGCCTGCGGCGTGCTACACGCGCCTCGCGGCTACACAGCAAGACAGGCAGTGCGGACTTGGCACGCATACAGCCCCAACACCACCTCACACGCAGTCCACTCAAGACACCTGCCGTGCGCAGCAGCGCCACGTGCCCACAGACTGCATGGCCCCCTCTGACTCGAGGCTGGGCTGCACAGCAAAGCAGAAGACGTGCACGGAGGGACACCGCCTAGGCGGGCCGTAAGAAGGCCACAAGAAACAGCAAAAATGCGCCCCGCTCACACCTCTCTGCTCACACATGGCGCCTGGGCCCTAGACCTACCGCGGCGGCGCCGAGCCCACAAACCCTGAAGGAAGCCCCCTGTGCGCCCAGCCGAAATCACTTGTTGCTGTATGTACCTCATGCATTTGGTACCGAGCACGCCGGCAGCCCCAGGAGCGCCGCTTCTGTCCGCGAGCACTCAACGGCAGACGCAGCTGCGCAGCTCCAATGCACACCCGGCCAGCCAGCCTGCTGCGGCCTTCAAAGCCCAGCCACATGTGAAGCCCGTGCTGCCACACTGCACAGGAAGCACGTCGCGCGTCCCGGACGACGGCCGGGACTCATGCGGTGAAGCTGCCTGGCGCGCGCCCAGCCAGCCGCGCGTCGCCTGCGCGACTCGCGCAGCCCAGGCTGCGCGGCGCGGGGCCGGCAGAACAGGCGCCGTTCGCGGAGCCTGAGCAAGCGCCGCGCGCGCCGCCGGCGCGCCCGGCGCTCGCCGCGCGCGCGCCGGCCGACGGCGCGCGGTGCCCGCGGCCCGGCCCCGGCACCGCGTTGGTGCGGTCGCGCTTGCGGTTGGTGGTGCCGGGCGGGCGCCCGCGGCGCTTGGGCGCCGCGTCGCCGTCGCCGCCCGCGCCGCCATTCTCCAGACGCTCAGCGCCGCCGGACTTGCGCCCGCGCCCGCCGCCTGGCCGGCCGCGGCCCAGCTTGGCCGGCGGCGACGCCGGCGGCGAAGCGGGCGCGCCCGCGGGCGCCGCCGTCGAGGGCGGCTGTGCGCCCTGCAGCGTGGCCGGTCGCACGCCCTCCGTACCATGCTCAGAGCCCACCGCCGCCGCGCCGGCAGCTGCACCGGCGCTCTGGGCGGCGTGGTCAGCGTTGGCCACGCCCGCGGGCGCCCCTGGCGCCCCGCAGCCTGGCGCGGGGAAAGCTGCGGTGGGCGGCACGCGCAGCGGCGCGCCTTTGAAGTTCAGCGGCGCGGCGGCGGCGGCGGCGGCAGCGGCGGCGTCCGCCGCGCCGATCGCGCCGGGCGAGCCAGCGGGCGTCGTGGGCGCGACGACCACGCCGGGTTTCGCGACAGGGTTTGGGTTGCAGCTGGCAGCCCCGGCGACTGGCGGCGGGGGCGGCATGAGCGCGGCGGTGGGCGCGGCTGCGGCGTCGCGCGCGCCGCTTGCCTGCCGCGCCACCTTGCCCGATGCCGGCCCGCGCACGGCGCCGCTCCGCCGCTGAACCTTGCCGTCTGCGCCAGGAACCAGCCGTCAGGAGGCGCGCTTTGATGGACAGGCAAATTGCGCAAAGCAACAGCACATGAGGCGCCCATACCTGGGCAGCACCCTTGGCCATGCAGCAAGACACATATCTGGCCGCGGCCAGGCTTGTGAAAGCGGCCACTGCAGAAGCCAGCCCAGAGCACGCCCTTTCTGTGCCCAAGTTTTGGACGACGCTAAACACCTGCAGTCGTGCTGATACGCATGCACACGCCTGCTTCACGCCACCTTGTCCATCCCTGACACACGTGCTTGGGACCGCCATGCACCACCTGTGGACCCTGCAGCCCTAAAGCAGGCAAGGCCAGGCGCGCACCCTTGTGCACACGGTTGCGGATGTACTCTGCCGTCTCCTCCGGCTGGTGCTGCGCCGCAAACGCCTCGTCGTCCGTGGCCTCGCCGCTGCTGTCGCTGGCCCAGCCGTCGGCGACCGGGTCCGCGCCCTCGCCGGGACCCTTGCTCGCGCCCTGGCCTGCACCCTGGCCGCCGCCGTCCGCCTCCGCCGCGGCCCCGCCGCCGCCGCCGCCGCCGCCGCCGCCGGGACCCGCGCCGCCTGGCGCCGCCGCTGGTGCTGCAGCAGCTGCGCCGTCGCCCGCGCGCTGCTCCGCAGCGGGCGCAGCGGCGGGGCCGGGCGCGGCGGCGGGGCTGGGCGCGGCGCCGGGGTCTGGGCTGGCGCGCGGGCTCTGCGATGACCTGGCCGCCAGCGATGCGATGATCACGCGCCGCGCGGCCACCTCACCCGCGGCCAGCGGCCGCACCTGTGGCGTCGCAATGGGCTGGCTCTGCGCGCGCGCGGACACACTCATCACACCGCGCGTTCGTGCTGCGGCGGTGCAGTGCGGCGGCGCAGACTCAGTTCTGAGAGACAGGCTAGGCCGTGCCGAGCTGGCTGTGTGGACCAGACAGCACAAAAGAAGGACCTAGCACACCTGGTGTAAGACTGACTGAGGACCTGGGCGGGTCTTGCGTGCAGTGGACAAGCCTCCAGCACAGCTTGCGCACCGCCAAGGGCTGATCACCGGTGCCGGCGAGTGCCTACACAGTCGGCAGGGCGTACTGCTGCTGGGGCGAAGGGGCACAGCCCCATCTGAGATCCGAGATCCGTCAGGGCACACCTGCACGCGCTCCACAAAGCGCGGCCCGCCGCCGCCGCCGGCGGCCGGCGCGACCATCTCGTGCAGGTCGTAGTCGCCGCGGCGGCGCTTGCCGAGCGCGCCGCCGCGCTCGCCGCCGCCGGGGCCCAGCAGGCTGCGGCCGCGGCCGCGCCCGCCGCCGCGCGGCCGCTTCTGCGGCGCCGCCGCGCGCTTCTGCGGCCGGACGGAACCGCCCGCCAGGCGCGGCTGCGCGCGCGCGCGGGCACGGCTCAGCCGGCGCGGTTGCGGAGTGTGGTCGGCACAGTGACCGGCGGCGTTCACGGGCATCCCCTGCCTGCTCTGCCAGCAAGCATGACCCGTGCACACTCCCACCCGGCCCGCACGGCTTTGCAGTTGGCTGCACAGCTGTTGGGCGCTCATGCAGCTGCCCACCACGCCCTGGCTTTATTCTTACGCTGCACGAGCCAGACATTTTTGGGTGCACGCACAAGCCAGCATGCACGCAGCAGCCGCGCGGGCCCTGGAGACACCGCGGCGGCGAGCACGAGCCGCTCACCTGGTCGAGCTGGCTGCGCAGCGCGGCCAGGTGGCGCTCGCACAGCTCCAGCGCGGCGTGCGCGCGCGCGGGGAAGCCCTCCCCCTCGCCGCCCTCCAGGCCGCCCGCCGTTGCCGCCGCGGCCCTCACCGCGCCCGCGCCCTCGCGCGCGCCCGCCAGCGCTGCGAACAGCGGGTGCGCCAGCAGCGCGCCGGCGCCCAGCTCGTCCATGCGCGCGCGCTTGCGGCGCTGGCGCCGCGCGGCCGGCCCGGCCCCGGCGCCGCCGCTCGCGGCGCCGCCCCCAGCGGGCTCGCCGGACGGCCCTGGCGCAGCGGCCGGCGCGGCCGCCTCCGCGCCGGCCTCCGCCCGAGGCCCTGCCGCAGGCACTTCCGCCGCACCCGCCGCCGCGCCTGCCCCCACAGCCGGCTCCGCGGCGCCCGCACCGGCTGCCTGAGCCATGCCGACGCCGCCTGCTTGCCGCGCCTCTGCTGCCGCGGCCGCTCCCACTCCGGCCTGTGGGCGCGCCGGAAATGCCTCGAACGCAGCGTCTGGCACAGCATCTGCCACCACGGCGCAAGCGCCCTCCGCTGCCGCTGCACTCGCGTCTGCGCCGCCGACGGCAGGCGCGCCCATGGGGCCGCCCGCAGCCGCGGAGGCCGGCGGCGACGGCGGGGTAGGCGGCAGCGCGGCCAGGCGCGCTTCGCAGCGGCCCTGCTGGTGGCGCAGCTCGCGCATGCGCGCGTCCAGCCAGCGCAGGCGCCACTCGGTGCCGCGGCGCGCGGTCTTCCATGCAGCGCTGCGGCTCGCGCCGCCCGCGCCCGCATTGCCGCCTGCGTTCACACACCCTCTCTGCAGCGACACTCGCAGCGACACGCTACCTGCAGCCTGCAGAAGCTTGGGTACTGCACCTGAAAGCGGCGCGCGTCCCGCAGAATGGTCCCCCTACAACATACAAGTGCACGGCCTGACCTGCCTCGACCTGTCTGTGGCCCGCACGCTATGCCCGCTCCATGCGCACTCTGCCCGGCCCAAATATGAGGCAACGTTCGCCCGCAGAGCTGGCGGGCATGCAGGCGCGCGCAGCCGCGCCCAGCATCGCTGCACCACAACACTCCTCGGCACAACAAGCAAGGCACAACAGTCAACGGCCGCGCCCTGCACGGCTCGGGCAGCGCGCCTGCATCCGCTGCGCCGCACGCGCCGGCGGCCCACGGCCACACTTCCACGCCCGCGCCCAGGCGCGCCACCCAGCGCCCGCCGCCGCCGCCGCCGCCGCCGCCGCCGCCGCCGCCGCCGCCGCCGCCGCCGCCCGGCCCGGGCGCCGCCGGCGCGTCCGGATCCGAGTCGGAGAAGCTGCTGTAGCCCTCGCCCGCATCGCTGTGCAGGTCCAGCTGCGCAGGAAGGCACGGCGGTCACTCGGTGCGCCGCCGCCGTGACACGACCGCGGGCACACCACGGCAACACATTTCAACCCACCGTTGCCAAACCAGAGCTGCTGCATCTGCCCTTAAGTGCGCTGCCGCTGCGCGCGTCGGCTGTGCCGGCAAATGACACTTGGCCGCTTAAAGTTCCTGCACCCCCTGTTGCGCAAGGCCTCGAGTCTGCATATGGCAACAAGAGTGAGCAACCTCATGGTGCAGAAATCCTGCAATCACACAAGCAGACAATCAGCTGGACGCAGCCCTGTCAGCGCCCCCCGACAGCGGCCTTGCCAGCCCTCTGCGACAGCCGCCTTGCTAGCCCTCTCATGCCTCCAAACACCACCGGCACGCGCCTGCAGGTCGTCCGCAGCCACCAGCGCAGCCTCCGCGAACGAGCACACGCGGCCGCTCGCGGGCAGCCCGGCCGGGCGCTCCGCGGGCGCCGCGCCAGCGCTGCCGCCCTGCCGCGCGAGCGGCAGCCCGCCGAGAGCCGGCGCCGCGGGCGAGCCGCCGGCGGCGGCCGCGCCACCGGCGCCGCGCGCGGCGGGCTTGGTCGGCGGCCGCGCGCCACCGGGGCGGCCGCGCGGCGTGGCCGCGCTCGCGGCCGCCTCGGCGGCTGCCGCGGCCGCCGCGCGTACGAGCGCCGCCTCCTCCGCAGCAGCCGCCTCCAGCCCGCCCGGGTGCTGCCGCGCGAGCGCCTGTGCGCAGAAACCCTCCACGGTTAGGCTAAGGTTGGGCTGGACGTGGGCTGGGGTGTACTGTGGCTTGGTTACATGGTTTGCAGGGTTGAAGGCAGAGAGGCCCTGCCAGGGCGCGATGACAGCGCTGTGTCCCCCATGGCGGCTGCGACGCGCGGGCGCGGCCCTGCCGCCGCGGCCGCCGCCCCGCCTTCCGCACGCTGCCTGGCAGCGGCCGGGCGCGCGCATCGCACCTCCTGGCCGTTGTTGTAAGAGTCGGAGGCCTCCCCACTGTCACACCACCACTCCCCTGATATTCAGACCCAGCAGCCACCGCGCGCTGGCCACTTTGTCAGCAACCACGCGCAGCCAGGCAGCCTGGCAAGAAAATACTGGCCCGGGGCCGGCGCGCCTCGCGCGCGGCCTTCTCCAGCGCGGCGCCGTCGCGGTCCTCCAGCAGCTTGCGAACGCGGTGCGCGAGCTCCACAGCCGACTTATGCACGTCGTGCGAAGGCTTGTTGTAGTGCCGCGCGTTGGCGATGATGAGTTCAAAGTCCGCGTAGAAGCCGCGCCAGGTGCCATACGCGCCCGCCGCCACCTGCGCCGCCGCACAGGGGCCCTACTGAGGCACTTGTGCGCCTGTCAGGCACCTGCGTACCTGTCAGCAGTGCTGCAGTGCTGCCTTTCCTGCACCGCGGCGTGACCTAGTCGCACGCACACGCGCGTCCCAAGTCGGCGAGGGCTCGCGCGCGTCTGAGTGCCGACCAAAAGCTAGCGTCTGTCATGCATGAGCAGGACAGGCCGAGGGTGCACAGAATGCTGGGCACGTTATCACTTTCGCAGGGCCACGCAGGGGCACACTTGGCAGCACGTGGCGCCACGCAAACACGCCAAACAAGCGCGCGGGCTCACGGACCCTTGCACAGGGCAAGGTGCCACCTGGCAAAGCACCACAGCTAGTCACATGCCAGTGCACAGCAGTGCAGATAGCCTGGCGCCTTTCGAGCGCGACGCATGCTTGGTAGCGCGCTGCCGGCAGAGCACCCAGCAGCGCGCCGCAGCCGCCTGGCCTGGAAGGGCCTCATACACCTGCCTGCTCCCGTTCTCAGCTGACCGCCCGACAGTCGGAGACAAACTCCCAGAGTGCGACGAAGCGTGTCGGACGGGGGTCGGCGGGCCCGCCGCGGCGCGCAGCGCACACAGCGTGCACGCAGCAGCCCCGGGCGGCGGCGGCGCGCGCGCCGCACCTTCTGCTCCATGCGGTCGAAGGACATGGGCGACGCAATGAAGCGGTGGTACCCCGGTGCCTGCTCCTCCGTCACAGGGTGCCAGAAGTGGCGCAGGCGGTCCAGGCGCCGCCAGCGCGCCAGCAGCTCGCCCAGCGCGTCCATGCCGGCGTCGCCGCCGCCGGGCGGCTGCGGCGGCGGCGGCGCCGCCGGCGCGCCGAATCCCGGATGCGCAATTCCCGCGCCGGCGCCAGCGCTCACGGCACCGGCCACAGCGGGAACTGCCTTGGCGGCGCGCGCATCAGCGTGCGCGCGCGGCCCTCGCGCGCCGCACGATGAGGTGTCCAGCGCGCGCCAAACCCCGCCCGGGTCCGCGGCGGCCCGCAGGCCCCGCGCCAGGCTGCCGCGCCCGCAGCTGCACGCTGGGGGCGGCCCCGGTCGCTACGCCTGGCTCCTCGGGCCCAGAGCACCTGTACAAGGGTTTAAGGCGCAGCGAGATCAGGCGCCAGCGAGCGCCCGGCCGCCCAGGCCGACCTGACGACCGTGCGCCTCGCCGCGTCGAACAGCCGAGCACCGCGGAACGTGATCGACACCGAAGCTGCCTCGACGCCCGGCCTCACAACAAACCGGCCCACCGCCCTGTCAGCAGCCACGGACCGGCGCACAAGCGGCGCCCGTGTCACCTTCCTTTCGTGAGCGTCTTCCAAAGCTCGTGCCTGGGCGGCAGCCACATAGGGAGTAGGTTATCAACGCGGGTTTCCAGCACTTCCTGCAGTCTGGCTGGCTTACTGGAGGGGCCGAGGGGCTCTGCGGCGCGCAGCATGGCGTTCCTGCCCTACCTGCCGCAGGACAACGCCAGCTTGGCAGACGCGACAGTCGCTGCAATCAGCGAGCGCCTCGGCCAGCTGCTGCGGGCGCCCGCGTCGCAGTTCTGGGCTGCTGTTCGCGGCGACGCATCGCTGCACACTTGCCTGGATTCATACCTGCAGTATGCACGGTTCGCTCGCGGTTTGGTGTGCAGGAGACTCCCCAGTGCCCTTGCTGGTTGGCGCTCCTGCAGACGGCACTCTGGAGCCTTGGTCCCTGTTGGCAGCAAACGACTTGCAGGTTGTTCAACTTTGTTTTCACAATTGTAAGTGCACTTCAGTCGTCACTTCACGCTGCAGTTGTCCTCGAAGTGAAGTCTGGGTGAAAGAAAAGCTGTGCTTGCAACGTGGCAGGCGCGGGTACGATACGGTGCCCGGCGATGCTGCGCCGTCCGAGGCGCGGCGCGTGCTGGCAAAGCGCGTTTTCCTGGCGCTCCTGCGGATGTGCGCGCCCCTTGCACGCTTAAACATGGATAAATCCCCAGCCGAGTGCTCTCACGGTGGCCGCCCCGCTTGAGCGGTGCCGATGCCATGTGTTGGGCGGCGTGCGTGCGCTTCCAAGGCCCACACGCCTTTTGTAGTTGTAGCGTGGTGGCTTCGTATGATCTTGGGCACCACATGACGCCTCTGTATGGGCGCCTGCCAGTGCGCTCGTGCGCTCATGCGTGCCGCCTGGTCAGGGTGACGACGGGCGAACGCGGCGGCCCGGAGCCCGCCGAGCAGGCGGCCCTGCTGTACGACCGCTGGCTGCTGGACGTGCCCAAGCTCATGGACGTGGCGGCGCTGTACGGCGGCGCCAACGGCGCGCTCGCGCGCCGCTTCATGCGCCAGGCAGACCCTATCCCTGCATGGTCTGAGCAGCCCTCATCCCTGCATGCCCCAGCCTCGGACTCCATATGTCAGGCAAGCTAATCTCGTTGCTTGTTGCGCTGCGCGCCCTTGCAGAATTGGGCGACACCCAGCAGGGCCCTGCGTATGAGCTGCCGCACGGACGCGCGCAGGTCTTTGAGCTGCAGCCGGCCTACGAGGGCGACGTGGCGGGCGCCGCGGCTGTGCTCGTGGGCAACCTCAACGATGTGCGGGTGGCAATCGCGCGCATGGCGCGCAGTGCGCTCAAGGCGCCGGACGAAGCACTGGCGACGGGCGTGGCCGGTGCGGCCGAATCCGCTCTGTTTGAATGCCAAGACCAGCCGCCAGAGTAACACTCGCAGACTTGCCGTGGCGCAGGGCCGCCGGGGTGCTCACAGGCCCTAAGCACAGAGCGTGTAAGCTTGTTCAGCCGTACTCGTGTGTCGCGGACAGACGGCGTTGCCTACCTCTGCGATGCGGCCGCCACGCTGGCGGCGTTTGTGGATGCGTTCCCGCCGGCGGCCGCGCTGCTGCTAGGCGGCGGTGGCGGGGATGGCGGCGGCGGCGGCGGGGATGGCGGCGGCGGCGGCGGGGGCGGCGCGCGCGACGGGGCGCTGCTGGCGGCGCTGGCGGGCGTGCACGACGCGCTGGCGCCCGAGCTCGCCGCGCTCGCGCGGCGTGGCACGCAGCCAGCGCTGTGCCAGCAGGTGTAGTTACAAGCTCGTTCCTGTTGCATGCGTGCTCTCGCAGGTTCAGCTCAGCTTTAGCTGAACAACCCAAGCGACGCGCTGCTGCCGACAGGAGGTGAAGCATGAGCGATGATTCAGTGCACGCATGAGTGCCGAGGTCATGTGTATGGGCGCAGCTGCGCGCGCTGGTGCCAGCGCTGCGGGCGGACCTGGCGCGCCTCGCCGCGGCCCTGCTCGTGCACGGCTACCTGCGCGCGGCGGAGCCGCGCGCGCCGCCGGCCGCCGCCGCTGGCGCGCCCGCGCGCGGCCCCGCCGCGCCGCGCTCTGCCGCGCAGCGCGGCGAGGCGCTCATGGCCGCGCTGGCGGCGTGCAGTTTGGAACAGGATGGGGACGGTGACCCCGGCGGCGGCGGCGGCGAGGGCGCGGGGCTGCTGCGCGCGGCGGCGGAGCGGGGCGGCGTCAGTGACGCGGCGGCGGCCGCGGTCGCCTCGGTGCGCGCGCGCATGCGGCTGTTGATTGCGGCGGCCTGCGCTGCGGGCCTGCCTGCTATCCGCTCCGCATCCTTCGCACCGCACACACCTCGATCATCCATACATACACGTTGCGATGATCTTATCCGCCTGTATCGCGGCAGGGCCATGCCAGTGGCGCGCATGAGGCGGGTGAGGGCTGCAGGCGGGGAGTGAGCCCTGTCCCTGTCTCAGTTTCAGGGTTACCTGGTGCAGGGGCACATCGCGCTGGAGCCCGTGCAGCAGGACTACCTGTACGCGCTACTGGGCGTGCGCCCGCGCGGCGGCGCCGCGGGGGCGCGCGGCAACGACCGCGCCGCGGCGGCCGCCGCTGCGGCGGACGCGCACGCGCAGCGCCAGGCAGCAGGCATCGCCAAGGCGCGCTCACGTGCCGAGGAGTTGTTTGCTGTGGCGGGGTCTCAAACGACGATAGCGAGCGCGACAACGTGCTTGCGTATGCGACAGCATGCTGCCTTGGCTGGGAGTTCGGGTGGGGCTGGCTTGGTGTATGGTTGGGGGTGGGAGTGCAGGTTCGCTGGTGTTCTGGACGGAGCCGCAAACCTCCACTGCGGGGAGTGCTGCCCGCCCTCGTGCGCTTGAACAGCCGCGGGCCATCGGAGCTGGGCCGCATGCAGCAGGCGCGCAGGCTGGTGGTACATGTAGGGCTGGTCGGCGGCTCGGCGGTCTGGAGCAAGGGCGGCGTGCGCGGCGGCAGGTGCGCGAGGTGCTGCCGGGCTACGGCGCGGGCTTCGTGGGCGCGTGCCTGGACGCGTGCGGCGGGGACGCCGAGCGCGTCGTGCACCAGCTCCTGGAGGGGTCGCTGCCGGCCGAGCTCGCCGCGCTGGACCCGCACATGCCCGCCGTGCCCGCCCCGGCCGCCAACGGCGCCGCGGGCGCGCGGGGCGAGGGCGGGGCCGGCTGCCCTGCGGCAGGCGCGCACGGCTGCTCCGCTGGCTGGCCGCTGGGAGGACGTGTAGCGGGCCTGTCTTGGCTGGTCCGTTCGGACTTACGCCTTCACATGCCTGCTGTCATGGTGGGAGCCGGTCGGAGCGCTCCGCAGTGCAGAGCACCCGGATTGTGTGCGGTGGTGCTACAGGCGGGAGCAGCATGGAGACCGGGCTTTGCCAACTGTCTTGCGAGCACCGCACTGCTGCGCGCCTGCCTGTGTTGCAACTGTCGTGACGGCGGCGCGTGCGCTCCCGGGCGGCAGGCGCTGACGGCGCGCGCGGCCTGTCCTGGCGCGACGTCGACGCCGGCGGCGCGGCGCCCGGGCCCGCCTTTGCCGCGCCCGCCTCGGCCGAGCCGCGGCTGACGCGCGCCGCGCAGCCCGCCAAGCCGGTGCCCCGGGTGCGCTGCCCGCGGAGCAAGGCGGGGCGTGGCCCGCGACCTATGCGCTTCTTTGGCACTGCACGCCCGTCGTGACGCTGCTGTGCGCGTGCCGCCGGCGCGGGCGCGGCGATCCTGCGGCGGGCTGCGCCAACGCCTGCTGGGCTGTGGCGGACGTGCGCACGGCATGCGCGCACCCGCCGGAGATCCGCTCGACATCCATTCCAGCGCACACCCCCAGCTCTGGGGAAGGCGCATCACATTACTTCATTCATTACTAAAAGTGCGGCCGAGCGGCTGGAGCTGCTCTGCACAGACCTGCTCACCCAGGCGCGGCGAGCAAGCTGCGCAGTGCCGGAGCGCGGGTGTGTCACAGGCCCCGCTGGCGTCTGCATGTGTGCTGCTGGGCCAAAGCAGTTGCGTGACCTACAGAAGGCTGTTCGCCGTGCAGGGCGTGGCGCGCGGGCTGCGGAGATCTGCCGGGGACGCTGCAGCCATCCGGCGCTTCGCAGACGCGGCGCAGTGGAGCGACAATGAGGCGGAGTACGATGATGAGTACGACGACAGCTTCGACGACCTGCAGGGCGGCGCCGCGGACGGCGTGGCCGACGTCGAGGGCGCGTGCCCCGGTAGAGTAGGGGGAACTAAATCTAATTGTTTAGTTCCTTTCCAGTAATCTTATACCAGGCCCTGTTGCTGCGCTGCTCGGAACGCGGGGGACATGAGGGACTGGGGCTGGGATTGACGCACGCGGGGCTTGGCGCGCAGGCGACGACGACGCGGCAGCGCGCGGCGGCCAGGGCGGCGCCGGCGCTGCCAGCACCAGTCGCGGCCCCTCCCCGGGCCGGTCAGGCGGGAGCAGTGCCGGGGGGGGATATGGGCGCGGCGGCGGGCGCGGCGGCGGACGCGGCCGGGACGCGCGGCTTTGGATTGCAGACGGCAAGGTGCGCCACTGTGGGGGGCTTTTAAGACTGTGTTCATGGCCTGGAGTGGTCCTTTCCTAAGTGTGTCACGAGGTCATCACATGAGCGGGCGGGGCCGCCGCACGGCCCCAAGCTACCAGGACTGCATCCAATGACAAACTGCCAAGCCTGTGACCTGCAAAGTAGGGTGTCTTGTTTTGCGCAGCCGGGCTGTTAATAATATTTACCTGCTCGCACCGTCAGCCACACCGCCCCGGCCCGCCCTCCTTGCGCGTGCAACGCCTGGGTGCGGTTGACATGTGCGGCCTGCTCCGCACAGGTCTACAACTACCGGCGCGAGGGCGCGACGGAAGTGGCGGCGGCGAGCGCCGCGGATGCCTCTGCACGCGCGCGCGCGGCGGCCGCAGCTGCCGCGCAGGCCATCCATGGGCTGGGCCCAGGTATGCCTGTGCTCATCAAGTGTGTTAGGGCATTGCATCGACTTGTAGTGTCGGACTGTAGCGGCACAGAGTTCCCTGGGAAGAGGCAATTTTGACGAGCTGCGCTGAAGTTGCGACTGTGCACATTTGCCGGCTGAGCGGTGGCACGTGCCGTGTGACACGCACGTGATCACTCATGAGCAGCCTGTCACACAGCATGCGGCCTTTGCAGCAGACCTGGTGCATGGCTCAGACGTTCGAGCAGCTGCTCTTCACCACCGGCAGTAGAACTGTATTGACGCGCTTCAACGGCCGCGCAGGCGGCAACGTCCCGCTGGCGGCAGCGGCGGACCACGCGCGCGCCGCGGAGGCCCTGCCGGTCAGAGGCCCCGCCGCCAACGGAGCCGCTCCCAGAGGCGCCGCAGGCGGCCTGGGCGGGGCGCCGGGCAGTGGCGGCCGCCCGGGCCGCGGCCGCGGCAGGCTCGGCGAGGGCGGCGGGTGGGGGGGCGGCCAGGGGGACGGGGGCGTTGACGGCTGGGCTGATGACCGCGGCCCCCACCCTGGGCCGGCCGGGGAGGGCGCGGGCAGCGGGCGCGGCCATGGCCCCGGCAGCGCGCCCCGCCCTGCCGAGGGCGGCGGCGACGGGAGCGGGCGCGGGCGCGGCAGCTACGCGCACAAGGACAAGCACAAGGCCGCGGTGGGCAACCACCACCGCAAGGACCGCGCGCTGAAGAAGGCGGGCGGCGGGTTTGGCTGAGCTCCGGGCTGTTTTACCCGAACACTGGGTTGGACTGCAGGCGATCTTTAAAGTATGCAGCTCGTGCTCGAACTACTTTGTTCTGCAGCGTGTGCCGGCACCACTTATGCCTCCAGCAACCATGTACTGAATGCTCTGCGCTGAGCAGGCGCATCCAAAGTAGGTCGCCAGGCGCAACTGGTACCGGCAACTCCACCCATGACACACCCCAGCTTTTCTTACTGCCTGCTTTTCCGCCTGGTACCGGACTTGGTCACAGACAAAACACTTGGAGCCTATGCTTCACTCACTGGACAGCGGCAGATGTCATCCTCCTGCCACAAGACTCTGGAGGAGCTGGTAACGTGCCTGAAGAAGAGTGACTGCATGCAGGTGCCGCTGCCTCACGCTAGTGTTCTGTGCAGAAGCCGACAGCAGACTTTGTATTCACAAGTCAGGCTGCAAGCACTGCGGCGGATGTGCAGTGGATGTGCAAATAGACAGTACTCAACCTTGCGTGTGCCGCCCGCTGCGCGCTGCAGAAGGAGGGCAAGGACGTCCACGTGTGTGCGAAGGAGGTCGCCGCCTGCGCCGGCCTACGCACAGCGTACTACCAGTGCAAGCGCGGGCAGATTGACAACCGCAACCGCATCGTCGGCAACCGGTACCAGTAGCCGGCAGCGACGCCGCGGCGCCACGCCCGAGCGATGCCTGTGCTGCCCGCGCACGACCTGCTGTGCAGCCTGCGCCGGCCGCGGCCGGCCTGCGCCCCAGGCGCTATGTGGCGCTGCAGCGGGCCGGCGGCCCTGCTCGCGGGCCTGCACGCGGCCCGTCAGCGCTCCAGGTGCCCGCCCGACGGCCGCGCCGCGCGGCGGGCCTGCTCTGCTGCGCCGCCCGGCGCGCCGGCCGACCTCGACGCGGGGCCTGGCGGCCCCGGCGCCGGCACCCCTGGCGGCCCCGCCGCTCCTGGCGCAAGTGAGCCGCATGCCGCTTACGCCGCGCAGTCGCGCGAGCAGAGTGAGGCAGGCGCGAGGAACGCGGGAGCAGGGCCCGAACGCGGCGCCAGCGCTGCGGGTGCGGGCGGCGCCGCGGCGCCTGTGCGAGCGCCGCTAGAGCTGGGGTCCAACGGGCGGCCGCCGGAGGCGGCCGCAAGCTTCAGCGAGGCTGGCGCGGTGCCAGAGGGCGACCTGGCCCTGGAGGCGCGACGGCGGGCTGCCGGCTGGCCTGGCGCAGCGGAGGCCGAGGGGGAGGCGCCCCGAGACGCGGGCCGGGCGCCGGACGGGTCGCTGCTGGCCGAGGGCGCGGCGCAGGGCGCGGCGCGGGAGGCAGTTGGCCAGGAGGGCTTGGGGCAGCGGGAGGGAGAGGCCGCCGACGGTCGCCTGCGCATCGCGCCTGATGAGCCGAGCGGGGGTCCCCTGGCCGGGGCCGATGGCGCGCGGCGCAGGGGCGCGCCCGCCAATGGGCGCCGGGGGCGCGGGCGGCGCGTGCGGGAGCGGGGCGGCATGGGTCTGATGCCCGGCGGCGGCGGCGGCCGCGGCCGGTCAGGGTACCAGCCCGACCCAGGGTTCCTGCAGGAGCTGGACGCGCTCGGCGACGCGCTGGACACCTGGCGCGGCGGCGCCGCGGCGGGCGCGGCGGATGTGGATGACGATGACGAGGGAGACAGAGAGGATGCCGGCAGCGAGGAGGCCACGGAGGACGAGGAGGACGAGGACGTGGACGCCGATGCGGATGCGCGGGGCGGTGAGGCGGCCGGCTCCGGCGCGGACGCCAGGGCGGGCGCCGCCGCCGCGGTGCGCCCCACGCCCCGCCGCGGCGCGTGAAAAATACCGAGGGTCTGCCACTGCGCGCGGCTTCTGAAACGCGCTGCCAGTCTGCATGGGGTGGCCGCCGGCGCGCGCTGCGCCGCGGCACGGCGCTCATGTGCATTTGGGGTTGCGTCGGAGGCACGGGTAGATCAAGGGAGAGCCGGGCGGCTGGGTGCGCAGGTGCAGCGTGTGCTGGCGAGCGGTGGGCTCGACCTTGAGCAGGCCGACCTGGCGGCCACCTTCCCGTACCGCCTGGACCGCGTGCAGCGCATGGCCATCCAGGCATTCCTGGGCGGCGCGAGCGTGGTTGTCTGCGCGCCGACCGGCGCCGGCAAGACCGCCATCGCGGAGGCGGCCGCGCTCGCCGTGCTCGCCAGGCGCGCGCGTGCGCAGCGCCTGACTGCGACCCTGGGGTTTGATCAGGCTAGGGGGGTGGGCAACCCTGCAGGGAGTGCGGCGGGCGTTGCGCTCGCTATGGCGCGGCGTCGGGGCAGCGCGCTCGTCGCGCGCTCGTCGCGGCGCTCATCGGGCACGCGCGTGTGTCTGCGGGCGCATGCAGCGCCCCAGGCGGGCGGGGCGCCTGTCGCCATGTGCGCTGCGGCGGCAGGCGCGATCGCTGGCGGCTCGTACCCTTCAGGCCGGCGCCCGGCTGCAGCATGCGCGGGCGGCGCGCAGGGGCCAGCGCGTGGTGTACACGACGCCGCTCAAGGCGCTGAGCAACCAGAAGCTGTTCGAGCTGCGCGCGCGCTTCGGCGCCGGCCGCGTCGGCCTGCAGACGGGCGATGTGTCGGTCGCGATTGACGCCGACGTGGTGGTCATGACGACCGAGGTGCTGCGCAACATCATGTTCCGCGTGGGCGACGCAGCGACGGGTGCAACCCTAACCCTACCCAGGGCTCCGGCGCCAGGACCGCGTGTGCCCGTAGAGCGACTGGGCGCCGCCGTGCAGGTCGCGCAGCGCAGCCCCCAGGGCGGCGGCAGAGCTTGCAGGCACACTCTGCGCTCGGTGGCACAGCGCAGGGGCTCGTACCTGGATCGCTGTCGTCGGCGCTCAGCGGGTTGCCGCCCGTCAGTGGTCGCGCCTGGGTCGGTGACATGAGCGGTGCCCGTGCACGCGTGACCGTGGCGAGCGCGCCGCAGGCCGCCAGAGCGGCGAGGAGCGCCTCGCAAAGGTCGGGCTTATCGTCTTGGATGAGGCGCGCCTCACCCTCGCATACACCCCAAGCTATGAATGTCTCTTCACTTGCAGTGTCCTTCATGAGGCGCGCCTCGGCCCTCCATGCGGCGTGCCCCTGTACGGCCGTGCTGCCTTGCCGCGTCGTCAGCCCAATGCGCGCTGTGGGGGCGGCACAGCGCGCATGCCTGCAGCGGGCGCGCGCGGCGTCCCGTTGTCTGCAGGCCCGCACCGGCTTGCGTAGGATCACCCTACCCTGCCCCCGACGCCCGCCGCAGGTCCACTACCTGGGCGACCCGGGCCGCGGCAGCGTGTGGGAGGAGGTCATCATCAGCTGCCCGCCCGCGGTCCGCCTGCTCGCCATGTCCGCCACCATCGCCAACGCCAAGGACCTGGGCGGCTGGATTGACCAGGCGCGCCCCTGTCAGCATACACTGCTTCCAGGGGCAGCCTCTGCCATATGCAGAGAGAAGCTTCATTCAACTGTCCTAGCTGCTTTTCGATCTCTCCTAGCGTGCGCGCCTGCGCCGGTACGACGGCGAGAGCGGCGCGGGGCGGGGCCGGGGCGGGGCGGGGGCGCGCCCGCGCGCGCGCGGCCGGCCGCTGACAGGCGCTGACGGGCGCGGCGCGGCGCGGCGCGCAGGTGCACGGCAACTGCAAGACGGTGAAGACGGCGACGCGGCCCGTGCCGCTGACCTGGCACCACTGCCAGGCGGTCGACGGCCAGACGCAGCTGGTGCGCGCGGCCCCGCGCCGCCCGTTGCCCCCACACAGGAGCCATACCGGCAGCCTGCAGCGCCTCCTGCAGCACTGCGTACGGGCGCGGCGGGCCCTGCCGGCTGCGGCACAGGCTGCGCCCCGCGCGCGTGAGCGTGGGCGCTGCAGGCGTGTGCGACGCTGTCAGCTTGCCGATCCCCATGGCCCCTGTGCCTTGCGAGAGTGCACGGGCGCGCCCCCTTGGGAGCACGCAGGTGTGTTGGACTGCGCTGGCACGCGTGACTGTGCGCGTGCGACATTCTGCAGGCCTTGTGTGGCAAATGCTAAATGTGGCGAGCCTTGTTGCGCACTCTCAGGCATTGGGCTCCCTGCTTTCTCCAACCAGGCACCTGCCGGGCTCCGTGCAAGGCACCCGCGGGCATGCTTGCCGCCGACGCCCCCCCTCGCCCGTGGCAGGTGCACCTGTTGAAGCGCAGCGGCAAGGGCCTGAACCCTGTCCTGGCGCCGGGGGGCGCCGGCGCGGGCCCCAGCACGGGCGACTGGCGCGACAGCTGGTGCGCTGCCCGCACGACGGCGCAGGCTGCACGCACGGGCGGGTCGGGCGGCCTGCTCGCCTGCTTGGCGGGGCCGCTTCGGCTGCTGATCTAACCAGGCTGCGCTGGCAGCGCCGGTGCCCGCCCTGGGCGCACCGCATGCGCTGCGGGCCATGCGCGGCCGCCGCCCTGCGCGCCGGCTGCCCCCGCCCCCCTGCTTCACACTGACACACTCTGCGCCTCTCACTCATGACGCGAGGCTATTGCAGACCTGTTGAAGCCTAACCGCAACCCTAAACCTAACTCAAACTTTCTTCGCGCAGGCAGCGCCACGCGGCGGTGCTGTCCACGCGCGCGTCGGGGCTGTCCCCGCGCGCGGACCGCGTGCCGGCGCAGGGCGCGGTGCTGGCCGCACTGGCCGCGCAGCGCATGCTGCCGGCCATCTGGTTCATCTTCTCGCGCGCCGGCTGCGACCGCGCCGCCGCCGCGACGGCCACCGCCGCGCCGCTGGCCAGCGCGGAGGAGCGCGCGGTCATCGCCGCGGAGGTGGACGTGCTGCGGTGCGGCCTGTGCGCGTGCAGGGTCTGTGTCAAGACCTTCTCAGTCTCAAACCGCTCTTCAGTATGCTGTGTCCAGAGGGCAGGATGTAACAGGCGGGCACTGCACGCTGGCACCCGCAGGGCGCCGCGGCCTGCGGCGCCAGTGGGCCAGTGCGCTTGGCAGCCCCACGCCCGCGCCTCTCTCACCGCGCTCCGCGAGGCAGGCTGTGCGGGCGGGGGCCGCCAGGGCCGAGCAGCCGGAGGCGGTCCGCGAGGCGCTCGTGCCGGCGCTGCTGGGCGGCGCGGCGTCGCACCACGCCGGCGCGCTGCCCGCCTGGAAGTCGCTGGTGGAGGGCCTGTTCCAGCGCGGCCTGCTCAAGGCGACCGCCCGCCCCGCCCGCCCCCCGCGGGACCCTAACCCTAGCCTGGAAGTCGCTGGTGGAGGGCCTGTTCCAGCGCGGCCTGCTCAAGGCGACCGCCCGCCCGCCCGCCGCCCACTTGCTGGCCCACCCTAAGCGCCCCCGGGCGTGGTAGTTTGGTCCAATTGGCATCAGCGGCGCACTGGTGCTCTTTGTCGACGAGGCAGTTATGGTAGCGGCGCGGCGCGGTCCTGCATAGCTGCTCGGGGTTGGCGAGCGCGGCACCGGTGTCTGGACAACTTGCTTGTCCGCATCTAGACACCGCGCATGCTTGCTCGGCGTTGCGTGGCCTGCGGCCAAGCGGCGCCTCCGGGCCGCGTGCGCTGAGGCGCGCCTGCGGCGCCCGGCGGCGCAGGTGGTGTTTGCGACTGAGACGCTCGCGGCGGGCATCAACATGCCGGCACGCACGACCGTGCTGTCCACTATCTCGCGACGCCGCAACGCCGGCCACACGCCGCTGCAGCACAACGAGCTGCTGCAGATGGCCGGGCGCGCGGGCCGCCGCGGCTACGACACCGCCGGCGCGCCCCGGGCCCCCTCGCGCGCCCCCCGCCGCCGCATGCAAGCGCGCGCTGATCCGGGCCGCGTCCGCGTCGCCGCCACGGCGTGCTTGGGCTGCGTGTTGACACGCAGCATCTCGGCACGCGTGCCGCGCTCGCTGCGCAGCGCTGGAGGCGTGGCCAAGTCCACCGAACGCTGTCGGCGGATGGATGCGAGAGCCGCCGCGCCGGTGGCAGCTGGCCCATGCTGCCAGGCCAGACAGCCCGCGGCAGTGCATGCAGGGGTCCGAGCTCTGCAGGTGAGAGCGCTGCGCCTGCGCGCGCTGCTCGCCGCGCGGCAGCGCGTCGCGGCAGGGCCGCCCGGAGGAGGCCGACTGCTAATTATCAGGGAGAGCGGCTTTGGGAGAGCGTGCGGCCCCGCGCCGCGACCCGCACACGACGCGCCCGGGCCCCGGATCCCAGCAGCCGGGCCGCGCCTGACCGCGCGCTGCGCCGCGCGGCCAGGGCACTGCGTGATCGTGCAGAGCCGCTGGGAGGAGGCCGCGCAGGCGGCCGCGCTGCTGGCGGCCGGGCCAGAGCCGCTGCGCAGCCAGTTTGGCGTCGGCTTCGGCACCGCGCTCAACCTGCTGGCCACGCGCTCGCTGGACGAGGCGCGCGCGTTTGTGCAGCGCTCCTTCGCCAACTACCTGGGTGCGCCCCGCCCCGCCCTGCCCCCCCCCCCCCCCGGGGGTTTCTGCTCCTGCCGCCCAGCAGCGCCACTGCATCAACAGCTCAGTGTTAAAATACGTGGAGGTATCCTGGAATGTTCATACGACCAACTAATCTCGATTGCGCAGCTCAACTGACCAGGGACACAGTGAGCTGCGCCAGCGCGCGGCGCGCAAGCGCTTGCGCCCGCGGCAAGGGCCACGCGCCGCGCGCGCAGGCGGCGAGGGCGCGCGCCGGCAGCTGCGCGAGGTGGAGGAGCTGGAGGCCAAGGCGGGCGCGCTGGAGGCCGACGCGGCCGCGGCCGAGGCCGCGGCCGGCGACGCGGACGCGGCCGCCGCCGCGCACTGGAAGGCGCTGGGCGCGCTGCGGGCCGAGAAGCGCGCCGCGCGGCTGCTGCGCGCGCAGGTCGTGGCCGGCCGCGCGGCGCGCGCGCTGGAGCTGCTGGCGCGCAACCCCGCGCTGCCCCACTCCTCCCTGGGCCCGCCCCCCTGGGGCCCCTTTTCCCCGCGCAAGCGCGGCGGCGGCCGGGCGCGCGCCGGGCGCTCGAGCTGCTGGGCGTGCGCCCCTGCTCCTGCGGGCCCCGCTGCGCGCGTCCGCCCTCCCGGTGCCCTCGCCGGCGCTGCAGGCGGCCGGGCGCTGCGCCTGAGCTGCCTGGAGGTGAGAGGCAGCTCATGCCTAGGGGAGTTGGGGTTTCGGGGAGGAAGGGTAGGGTCCCAGTGCGTGCATGGCAGCGCCCACGACGAGGCAGGCCTGCCGCGCATGATCGCGCTCGACCTGAAGGGGAGAGAGGGCGGTGGGAGCGCGAGCGTCTCACCGCGTGCATGGCGGCGCCCAGGACGAGGCGGGCCTGCCGCGCATGGTCGCGCTCGACCTGAGCGCGGCGGACCCGGACGGCCTGGAGCCGCTGGCCGCGCTCGCGCTGGCGGAGAGACGCGACCCGGGCGGCGACCCGGCGGCCGCGCCCGCGTCGGACGCGGCGGCGGCGGCCCGCGACGCCAGCGACGCGGCTGCAGGTGCTGAGCGCTGGCTCCTCTGCCTCGGCGGGGACAACCGGTGCGCCGCCCCCGCCGCCCGGAGGACGGCGGGTTGCGGGAGGGCGTTTGGTGGCATGCGTTCAATAATTTGCCTGCTGGTCATGTGCAGGCATGATTAAAAGGTCTTGCACGAAGCATCACGAGCAATCTGGGGTGTGCAACAGCATGCAGGTCTATCTCTTGAACGTGTGCGCAAGCGCGGTGAGCTTCAAGTCATGCGTGCACCCGCATGACATCGTTGCCAAGCCCTGTGTTCCGGGCAGGCTGCTGATCGTGCGGGGCGCGCACGTGGTGGGCGTGGCGCTCGGCGCGCTGGGCGCGGCCGAGAGCGCCGCCGCGCTCGCGCCCGCGCTGGAGGCCGCGCGCCAGGCGCCCGCGTGGAGCTTTGCCAAGAGCGGCTTCTACGCCTGCACCGGTGCGCCGCGGGCGGGCGGCGCGGCGCACATGCCTGCTGCCGCGGGCTCGCTGCTGCCCTGCGCTGTGGTGTGCTGCGGCGCGTGCCTGCTGCAGGGCGCATCTCAGAGCGAGATCAAAGGCAATCTCATGCCCTGATGGCCCTGTTGGGAAGCTTGTGACCGCGGCGGCGCTCGCGGCGCGCATGCCGCCGCCTGCGGCCGCCGCAGAGGCCACGCCGGGCGGCGGCGCGGAGGCCGCGCTGGGCGCCGCGGCGGAGCGCGCGCCAGGGGCTGAGGGCAAGCAGTCATGCGCCCGGCCTGCGAGCGCGCAGGCTCGGCGACGACGGCAGTGCTGGCGGCGCGCGTGCCGCCGCCCGCAACCGCCGCGGAAGTGGAGCTGGGTGACGGCGAGGCAGACGCGCTTGACGCCGCGGACGAGCGCGTGGCGGCCGCGCGCCGCGCGGCGACCCGGCTGCAGGCGGCCGCGGCGTCGTCGCGCTCCGTGCGGCGCGAGCTGCAGCTGCGCGGCAAGGCGCGCTGCCCGCGCATGGCTGCTGAGGCCTGAGGTCCTTTTGCTTCCTCTCCCCCCTCCACTGCTCTGTGCCCCGTTGCGACGCAGGCAGCCTGCCGGTGGAAAGCGCGGGTGTGCGCGCTTGTGTCCAGCCCTGCATTCCGACCATGTGGATGTGTTGTTGCGTTGCACGGCACCATTGTACTATGACGCAAGCATCGACAGGCTCTACACATGCCACGAAGTATGGTGAGGCTGCAAAGGCAGCGGCAGCGCCCGCGCAGGCATGCGAGGGCGCGGCAGTGCGCCGCCCTGCACGCGGTGCAGCCGCTCAGACAGCAGCGGCACGGGTCGCTAGGCCACACTTGGCGCGCAGACGACCGTGTCAGATGGGGAGCGTGCCTTCTTTGCAGCTGCATCAAACGGGCGTCTACAATGGACGCATGCTTCAGGCCGCCGCGCAGGCGCAGGCGCTGCTATAACCAAGAGCTTGTTTGAGCGGCGCGCGCGTGACGGGCGCGCGGGCCTCCGGTCGCGCAGGCGGAGGCGCTGCGGCGGCGCGCGCGGCACCTGCGCGCCGCGCTGGAGGGCCGCCTGGGCAGCGGCGCGCGCGAGTTCGAGGACGTGGTCGGCGTGCTGGTGGCCGCCGGCGCGCTGGATGCGGGCTCGCTGGCGCCGCGGCCGCTCGGCGAGGCCGCGCGCCAGCTGGCCGGCGAGAACGAACTGTGGCTCGCCGCCGCGCTGTCCGACCCGGCCGTGCAGGCGCGCGCCGGCGGTTTTTCCCCTACCCTGACCCTAACCCCAAACCAGAGGGCGTTCCGTCGCTCGGGGAGGCCGCGATTGCTGGGCTGAGTCGGGCCGCGCTGCGCGGCCGGGTGCGGGCGCGCCGCAGCGGGCCGGTGGCCGCGAGTGGGGGCTCGCCGCTTTGCTGCCAGGCGCCAGCTGTGCCGGCGCGCACGGGCGCGCGCTGCAGGCACAGGAGCTTCCTAGTCTGGACCAGCGTTGCAGCGTGCCTCATGCGGCCGTGGGCGTTGTCAGACCTACGCTCGCCTCCTGTGGCCCGCGCGCACGCCGCGCGCGGCGCGGACGACAGCGGGTTTGCGCCGCTGCGCGCTCAGCGCATGCGCGGCGCGCGCAGACGCTGCGCGCGCCGGAGCTGGCGGGCGTGGCGTGCGCGCTGGTCGCGGCCGAGGCCGTGTCCAAGCCGCACATCAGCGCCGCGTACGAGCCGTCCGCCGCGGTGGTGGCTGCGGTGCAGGCGCTGGAGCCGGCGCGCTCTGCGCTGTTTGACCTGCAGGCCGACGCGGGCGTGCTCGTGCCGCTGGGCGTCGACCTGCGCCTGGCCGGTGCGCGCGGCGCGCCGAGCCCGCCCGCGCCCCCACCTGCTCGTTGCTTGCGCGCCCTGTCGAGCGCGGGCGCCGGCGCGCCCTGTCCTGTTCTGGACTCACACCCATCACATCGCGATGCAAAATGTGTTTGCATCGCGGGCTGGTGCCGGCGCTGGCGTGCACGCCCCTGGACATTGCCCTGCACCCAAGACAAACGACCTGGAACACGTGAATGCATGCCGGCCGGCGAGCCGCCCGGCGCGCGAACGCCCGCTGGGTCCCTGCACGGGAAGTGCGCCGCGCGGCCAGGCGTGGTGGAGGCGTGGGCGGCCGGCGGTACCTGGGCGCAGGTCACCGCCGACAGCAACCTGGACGACGGCGACGTGGCGCGCCTGCTGGGCCGCGCGGCCGACCTGCTCCGCCAGGCGCGCGCCGCTGCGGCAGCTCCTTCGCGGTGCTGCATCGGCGTGTGCGGTGATAGGGCGTGTGCAGCAGCGCAGGCCTAGGGTCCAGTCCTGGGGATGTTGACGAGGGAAAACCTATGCACGCCCCGACACGGGCGCTTGCCGGACATGCCTTGGAGTGCAGGCCGATGGCCGGTGGGCCCAATGGGAGTGGCAGCATCTCGAAGCTGTTAGTCTGTGCATGTGGATGTGCTGCGTGCTGGGCTGCCTGCCGAGCAACATGCACCGCCGACCTGCTCCCAGGGCAACTCAAACCGGTGGGGTGTAGCGGGCTTGCATGTTGCTCGCCATGCAGCGTTGTGACCGCCAACGTGTGAAATCGTTGGAGGGTCTGGGGCCGGGGCCGCGCTGACGGGGCGCCGCCGCGCGGCAGGCCGGGTACTGCACGGCGCTGCCGTCGCCGGTGCGCCGCGAGGCCAGGCGCGCTGCGCACGCGATGAACCGCACCCCGATCTCCGACCTGCTCAGCCTGTAAGGGGTCCTGCGCTATTGCGCGCACCCCGTTCGAAACCTAGCCTAGAACACTGCGCCCCTCCGTGAACTGCGTGGCGCTGTTCTGGCCAGTGCGGCGTGCGGCGTGCGGCGCCGCGCGAGCTGTGTAGCAAAAGCGAGCTAGCTTGCAGAGCTAATGGGGCGTAGTTGTGGGCAGCTTATGTAGGGGGTCTTTGCTGAGATTTGTTACGTCCTCTAGCTGATGAGCTGTGAACGGATGAGCTGCAGACCTGTCAGTCCAGCACGACACTGCTAGGTGTTGTCTCAATGTGACGCATCTTATCCAGCCTGCAAAGGAAGCGGCAGCAAGTGCTCAGCCCCGTCGCATGACAGCATGCTTGTTCACAACTGCAGGCGCACTGCATCGCCTCTGCGATGCACCGCACCCAGCAGGCCGACCTGCGCTCCTGCTGAGCTCAGAGGCCAGAGTCGGTGCAAAACGGCACGCCTCCGCCTATCCCACCTAGCTCAGCGCCGCCACAGGCTTGCATAGCGCTCGTCGCAGCGACCCAGCAAGCATGCTGCGCGAAAGCCTATCACAGCCACCCCTAGAACCCCACTAGGCGGTCGATCTCTGCCACCACCGCGCTCGGGTCGCCGCGCGGGTAGGGCACGAGCGCGCCCAGGTCCATGCTGCGCAGGGTCTCTAGTAAGCCCTCGGGCGAGGTGGCCACACAGTAGCGCGCGCCCGCCAGTGCGCCCGCCAGCTCCGCCTGCCGCTCGCATACACCGGCTCACTCGCATTCTGTCTAAAACAAAATTCCGCACCGCAGCACCTGCGGCTCCGCATGCTGGGCGCACGCACGGTCCAGGCAGGCCAGTGAGTCTGCCAGCGGCGCGGGACCCGGCAGCGTGCGAGCCAGCAGCTCTTGGCGCGCCTCACGGGCGCTTCGGCGAGCGGCCATGTCCAGCGGGCCCAATGGGTTGCCGTGTGCTGCATGCAGGAACAGTGCCATCTGGCAGGTATGACCTGGCCGCTTTGGTGCAAGGAGTGGGGTGTTCATGGCAGGCAAAGAGAGGGGTTGGCAAGACGAGAGCACACTCCATCACTCCGGCTGACTCTACCACGCCAGCTGACGGGCGCCAGGCTGGGAGCCGCCACCGCTCGCTGGGCGCGCTGTCCCAGGGCCAGGCCCGCGCCTGGTGGTTGGCCATGAGCGCCGCGTTCGGCACGGCGACCAGCGCCTTGCCGGCCGACAGCGCCTCAAACACGCTGCCGGCGCCCGCGTGGCTGATCACCAGGTCGGCGGCGCCGATGCGCTCCGCGAGCGACGGCGCAAACTCGAACCAGGACACACGCAGGCCGCCCGCGGCCATGCCCGCGCGGCCCGGCGCGTCCGGCGGCAGCAGCCGCTGCGGCCGGTAGGCGCCCGCGCCCACCTGCCGCGGGAGCAGGCTCGCGTTGACCTAGCTGGGGTTGAGGAAATTGTCAGCGGCAGCGATGCGACCAGTCAGGCGTCGACACAAAGCTGCAGGCGGGCTGCCTGCGGCGCTGCATGCAGTGCAGGGTCACCTGGCGCGGGTGACGCTTCCTGCTATTTTCCGGACAAACACGAGCATGTGTGCAGGGTGGGGCAGGGTATGGAGAAGGTGTAGGGTTTCGGCACGCCTGGAGCACCAGCTCGGCGTAGCCACGCGCCGCGAGCGCCTCCGCCACGGCCGGGTCGTCCACGGCGGCCACCAACGCGTCAAAGCGCGTCGTGCCGACCGTGACCAGCACGGTGCCGCCGCGCGCGGCCGTGGCCGCTGCGCCCTTGGCGCGCGCGCGCGTCGTGGTGCCGGGCATGCCGGACGGGCGGGCTGCCGGATCGGGCGGGGCAATGCTGGCTGCCTACAGGGTAGGACGACAGGTATGGAGCCTCTGCTGCGAGCAGCGCGCAGGGCGGCCAAGAGCCTGCGCGGCGGGCGGCACAAAGCGCCCGGTCCGCTGGCGCCTGGGCTGCTGCGGGCAGGCGGCGGCCGTGCGGCGGGCGCGCGGACGAATGCAGCGGCGGCCGCGCTCAGGCGGTTTTGGCGACCTTGCGCTTCTCGACCAGCCGGCTCTGCGGGCACTGCATCTCCTGCCAGCTGATGGGCACCATCTGCACGCCTGCGTGGCCGGGGGGCGCGGCCCATTATGCCAGCCCCAGAACCACCCAACAGCGGGCCGCCTGTCACAAGAGGGCCGTGCCTTGCGTTAGGCAGGAGACAGTATGGTCAAATACAAAGCCAGGCTGAAAGTTTATGTCTTGTCCTCCAGCGAGCGCGGACCAAAAATGATGCTGCATGCTGGCATCCCGAGCCTCCCGTCAACCACGCCTGGACACAACAAGCACTATACATGCGCTCGTAGGGACAGGTACGCTACCCTACCCTACCCTACATCATATACCACTTCATGCGATGCTCGTGCTTTCCGGGCCGCACCCTCGACGCTCCTGGCGTACACGACGCCGAGCTCGTTGCGCGCGGTGGCCAGGAAGTAGGAGCGCGCGTCGCCGAGCGAGGCCACCTCCGCGCGCACCAGGTCGCCCGGCCGGAAGCACGCGGCCAGCTCGACCTTGTCGACCTCGGTCGCGCGCACGTCCTGCTGCCTGCCGCAGCGCCGCGCACCTGATGCGCGCCCGCCGCTCGCCGAGACGGCGCACCCGCCCGTCGCTCACCAGGCCCACCGCTTACCAAGCCAACGCGCCCGCCGCGCGCTGGGGCTGCCGCGCCGTGCGGCCGCAAGCACAGGGGGCGCTCGGCAGCCCGCTGCATGCACGCCCTGCGAGCCTGGGTCATGAGTTGAGTGGGGCCCGGGCAGTGCTTGCTGTCCGTGCGCAACGGTGTGGTGGCGGGCGCCAGGCTGACCCCCCAGACCCTACATGCACCAGGCCCGTGTCCCTCCACAGATGGTTGACGCATGCATGCGCCGAGCAGTGACAACGCTCCAGGCAGAGCTGCACAGGCCCGCGCCTGATGATCCCGGTGAAGCGGGCGTCGAGCGGGCGGTTGCCGACGCACAGGATGTCCGCGCTGGCCAGCCGCGGGGTCACCTTTGTCACCTGCGCGGCGGCTAGGGGTATAGGTTAGGGAAGGGTAGGGGTAGAACCGTTAGCAGGGCCGTCCGGCCGCTTGAACGTCCACGCAGGGACGCACGCACGAGCCGGGCCGAGCGGCGGGGCGCCGCTCGCCCGCGCGGCCGCACCTTGCACGTCACCACGTCGCCCGGCTGCGGCAGCAGCGGCTGCGCGCCGCTCCGCGCGACGGTCACGAGCGGCCTCTGCACAGGCGTGCAGGCTTCAGCCACACGGGCGTAACGCGACCGGTCTGTGGCAGAGCCACCAAGCAAGCGGCACGAGCTCGGCCGAGCTGAGCGCAGTCGGCCCGGACCTGGTCGGCGGCGCCGGGCTCCGCCAGCAGCAGCTGTGCGACGCCGACAAGCGAGGCGTGGATGTGCTGCTGCTGGACGTACGTGCCAGGGCCGGAGCGGTGGGTGGCCTGCGCGGGCGTGCCGCAGTATCAAGGTGCGCGCTCGCCAGCAGGCTGGCCAGACGCGGGCGCTTGGGGCTAAGGGAAAGCTATGCAAGCGGAATGGAGCGCACTGCAGGCTGCAGGCGATCTCCTGGGCAGACAATGGTGGCCATCAAGTCGCCAGACCGGCAGACCGCATGGTTGAAGTACCGGCGCTAGCAGCCCGCCACGGCGCAACCACCTGCTGTCTTTTAAGAAGGCAGCACTTTGTCCACTCATATGGCGAGGCCAATGGGGGCCTGCAAGAGGCCTGCAAAGGGTGAGTAAAAAACAACGTTTTTGGCCATTTGGTTACAAGTGCAAACAGCCAAAGTCTATACAGTTTGACTTACACCAGAGCTGCCGTGCTTGCTAGACCTGCAAACCCGCCACTATGAACATCACCACTCTCGCGCTGCCGCCAGCGTTCGGATGGGTGCTGATCGTCATGTTCGCGTCGGTGCTTGTGTGCGCTTCCTTGCTCCTGCTGTGCTGCGCTGCGTTCAAGTCATGTCAAGCACAGGCGTACCTGCTTGGTTTAAACAGTGGCACTTGTGTCTGTTGCGAGCTTGTGCAGTTGCAGTCAAGCATGCCTGCTTCCAGCCAGCAGAAGATGGTCAGAGAGGCGCTCTGGATTGCAGGCACCACTTCTACATGTCCTTTGGCGTCGCGGGCGCACGTAAGAAGTGCGCCTGTTTTGCCTTGTCACCGGTGAATGATCCACTGTGATGGGAATAAACCTCTGTGATTGGCACTGCGCACCACAGCTGCCTGCAGCACTCGTTCTTATAGACACGCGCAGGTCTCCCAGTTGAGTGATGGAACTCTGGCAACTCCACACGGCGCTGTTTGCGGGGGTAGTTGAGCCTTGCAAGGCTCAGGCTGACTTGCTACTTAGCTGTCACTCTGCCCTGCTAGTAAGCGGCAGGTCAGAGGTTTGCCTTTGGAGCCGTTGTACCTGGCGCTGTGTGCGGACTCGTTAGCTAGCTCAAGTCAAGTGGCGCCTTCATGCTGTTGATGACGGGCTCTGCGGTGCAGGTATAATGTCAAGTACCCGGCGCTGTACGCGGACAAGGGCACGCCCAACGCTGACGCGTTCAACTGCGTGCAGCGCGCGCACCAGAACTCGCTGGAGAACTACCCTCAGGTCTGCCACAGCCTCATCACTTTCCATCGCTGCGTGAACGCCAATCATACAACAACGGAGTCTGCATGGCCTTGTGTGTCGCTTGTGCTCCGGTGGCCGCCTGCATGTGTTTGATATCTTTCACCCGCACCTGTTCTCTGCGCTTGCTACCTGGCCACTTCATAGCCTGGCGCCGTGGCCCTTCCTTGCAGCATGCCCCGTGTTAGTAAAGCAGCTCTCCTGCACAGCCTGAACAGCCGCAGCTGATGCTCACTTGCGGGCCGCGCGCAGTTCCTCGTCCTCCTGCTCACGGCCGGCCTGCGCTTCCCCAAGACCGCCGCGCTGGCCGGCGCCGTCTACGTGGCCGGCCGCATCGCCTACTTTGCGGTGCGCGCACTCATGTGGGACCAGCTGCAGGCGGCTCGCCTTGCAAAGCTGTGCAGGGCCTGATGGCGCGGGCGCAGCCCCCCGACAAAGACTCCTGTGGTAGTGCACAGGCTGCGGACAGGTGACCTCGCGTCTGGTAGCTGTCGTGGACCCACATGCTGCTGCTTCTGCCAAGCATGCGCACCGTTGTTCTAGGGTCACGGCCACAATAAAGCATGGCTCTGATGGTGACGTACTCGCTTGCAGGGCTACTCCACTGGCAAGCCGGAGAACAGGATGCGCGGCGCCTTCATGTACTTTGGCCTGTACGCCCCCGCCCTTTGCAGCGGCGCCCTGCTTGCCCCACAGCTCCATCTTTTGCCGAGCATGCAGAGATGTCGGCGCATGTGCAAAGGTTCTGCCGGCACATCATGTGCCACAAAACTGCCGTTTATCACAACGCAGTCTTCGTGCATGCGACGCATGCATGCTGGTTCAACTTCAGAGTCACACGAGCCTCAAATAGAGCCATGATCTTGCAAGTGCCCAAGATGGGCTGTTGACGTGTGTGCGCTGTGCATGCAGGCTCACCCTCTACGGCTGCGTGCTCACCTTTGCCTACCAGCTGCTGACGCAGACGAAGCTGATGTAGAGCGCAGCCACCACTCCCACAGTTGGGGTGACTGTGCTTGTGCACCATGTTGTACTTCTTTGCAAGGTTTAACCTCCAATGAGTGGGTTGTTGTGGCGCACCTGGCTGGAGCAGAGGCACAGCCGGACGCTCGGTTACTTTTTGGGAGGGTTCTTTCATGGTGCAGAACAACGTGCAGCCTGCCTTTTTGCTTGCCGGGGTGCTGACATGATTAGCAGATGCTGCCCATTAGCAACACAGCAGTGTCCGTGCATGCGTGCATGCTGCAAAGTGATTACCCGTCATGGTATGCACGTTCGGTACTTAAAAATTCATACAGAAGCATGAGCAAGCTCCTGCCACGGTGTTACTTGCGAGCTATCGCACTGCCAGCACATGGGCCTGACTGCTTAAGCACGCTTCGCATCCGCCACACTCTCTGCCCTTCGCCTTCACCCAATGCCCAGACAGTCACCCATACACCCGACTTTGCACCAGAACTACTCAGAAACATGGTGCCATACACCAGCACTGCGTGCCCACCGTCGACAAAGGTGCCAGCCGGTCCAGTACAGCTACTGCACATAGCAGTTCGCGGCACTGGTCCCACAGATGCGCTCCTCAGAAGCACTTGCTGACTGAGGAGCACGCAAAGCTCGCGTGCGTTGGCAGCGGAGTCACGCGGATGTCACGCGGATGTCTTGCTGCTCACATGTCGCGCTTGCCAGTGCCTGCGAGCGCACTGGCTCGGGCTCGGGTGGGAAACCAGACTTGCAGAGAATGTCAAGTTGACAGTGTCAACCCTATATTCTGTGCAGGTGAGCTCCAGTGGCAGCCTGCGCCGGCAGGGCGCACCCGTGTAGAGCCTGTACATTCCGCTGCACAGGACGGCCAGCCCGCCCCCGAAGAAGAGCGCCGGCAGGATGGCGCTCGTGACGCGGCTGTTGGCCATGAGGTGCGTGTGCACCTTGCCCACCTGCTTCTGCATCTCCTTCTGCTGCTCAAGGATCTTATCGTAGCCGGTCGCCATTGCGCCCTGTCCTGCCACGCGCAGCAGGGCTCGCTACAGGCGCCGTTCTACAGTGCGCAAACAGGACACCCTCCAGCGCCTTGCTCGTGTTTGTCAAACAGCGGAGACTTTGCTGCTCACGGATGCCCTCACGCCCTAGCTTGAGGGCTTGGGTGCGCTCTCGACTCGAGAGTCTCGAGCGAGGAGAGCTTGCAACTCGCGAGTCTTTTGCCAAGTTCGTGAGACAGGAACTTGAACAGACTGCCTCTGGCGTACGGGAAGCACCTTTACTGTCACCTGAGTCGCCACAAGGCGCTTTGGAGCAGAGTCCAACCTGACGTACGGCAGCATGCGCCTGGCAAACAGGCCACCAAGTCAGTTACACAGGTGGTGCATCAATGCAGAGCTCCTGACCGCAGAGCGCCACCACCTGCGAGCAGCCACGCCCTCTCGGATGCGGAGGAGGTGCCCCCGCTGCCAGGAGCGCTCAGCGGCATCCCCAGCCGCAGCCAAGGGCTTTGCCGCGACCATGCCGATGGCGCCCGAGGCCGCAGGTGTGCCTGCAGACTGCTGCCCGCCGCACAGCTGCAACCTGCAAAGCAGCCTCAGCGGCACATGTCACCTCCAGGCAGCAATGCCGTTGCCTGCCGTGCTCGTTCCTGAGTGCAAGCCAAAACATCGCGCCACGTGCGCGGCAGGCGCTGGTGCCGCTGTGCTGCCGGCGCCCCCGGACCTCAGCGGCAAGGTCGTGCGGGCGAACTGGAACGCGACGGCACTGGCCTACCTGGGGGACTCTGTCTGGGAGGTGCGCGGCCCTCACCATAGTGGTCCTGGTGCTCCTGGTTGTTCCCAAATGCTTCGAGTGCGCTACGGGCTATCACTGTTGCCCGGGTGCTCCTGGGTGTAGCACGTCCAACAAGCTGTTTTTATCTCGCCAAGGCGCTGTGCTGAGCGAGCCGCGCTTGACAGCGGGTGGCACGCCGCAGCTGTACGTTCGGCGGCACTACTTCTACCCGCCGAGTCGACTGTCGCTGTACTATGAGGGGGTCGCCTCGCAGGTCCGCGCCGAGACGCAGGTGCGACCGCCCCTGCATCGCCCAGCCGCACTGCACAGGGCGCTGCCGCATGCTCGCTTACGGGCGAGCCCGCCCCACACGACAGCCCCGGCTTCTAACTGCGTCTGCTGTCAAGCTAGTGTAATGGAGCACTCTGTATGACGCAAGGTTTTGAGAGCGCCACTGCCCGTTGCTGATTTTGCATGCATGATGGCGGGACCTTTTCTGGCACTTTCGCCGCTGGGACAAACAGCACTGCGGCACCATGACGCGCCCCTGCCTGCGCGTACGTGCTCCTCAGCGCCACTGCCGGCCCCAGCATGGGGCTCAACCCTTGTCAGACCCTGTTCAGTCCTGGTCAGACCCTACACGCGCCCGGCAGGAGTCGTACTACGAGCTGCTGCGCGCGGGCAGCTTTCTGAGCGAGGAGGAGACGGACGTGCTGGCGTGGGGTCGCAATGCGCGCGTCACCGTGCCGCCGCGCTTCAAGGCCAGCGGCAGCCACGCGGTCACGTACAAGCGCGCCACCGCCGTGGAGTGCCTGGTGCGAGCCCTTGCAGCGACACAGGGGCGGGGTGAGCGGCGGTGCCAGCGGACCCCGCTGCAGGACCTCGCCGAGCAGGGCTCACTACCTGCGCGGGGCGAGCGCCCTGAGCACACCCTCGTTCAGTGCGCCACGTCAAATAGACTCAAACACCTTGATGTCACTGCAATATAGCATCCGCGGGGCTGCGGGCTGCGCGGCGCGGCGCGCCTAGCCAAGGCACACGGACACTGACCCCGCAGAAATGCGCTTACGTTGTGTCGAGCAGCCCCGCCCTGATGGAACACCCCGCAACAAGGCTGGCGTGGACGAATTGAGGCGCGGTGCTTGCGCGGACACGAGCCCAGTGCATGTGCTCCAGGTGCTGCAGCCGGGCCAGCAGCCAGGCGCAGCCGCGCCTGGGCGCGCAGACCCTCTCACGCGAGGGTCTGCCTGTCTGGCGGCTGCCCAGGTGGGCTTCCCAGGGGTGTCTGCCCTGGCCAGCTTATAAACCCAGCTTATAAGCCTACACTAACCCTACCCTACCCAGGTGGGCTACCTGTACCTCACGGACGCGCCGCGCCTGCACCAGCTGATGCACTACCTGGGCATCGGCGGTGACCACGGCGGCGCACGTGCCGCCATCAGCCTCTAGCCTGTCGGGCACCTGCCACCCTTCCCGCGGGGCGCGGCGGCGCGCGCCCCTGCGCACCGGATGGCGTTTGCCTTGCGCCGCGCGTCTTGCAGGGTATGCGCAGCATGGGCCGCCGAGTTTGAAAACTTTTTTCGAGCCAGTGTGGAGTCCCTGATGTGCATGCGTGCGCGCCAGTGCCTCGGCTGTGCAAAGACGCATCTGTGGGATACTGAAGTGCCAGGCGGGCGGCAGGACAGGGTCAGGCTTGCAGCACCACGGAGGTCTACGCATACACTGCAGAAACTGCGGCAGACCAGCTCTGAAGGCGACGCAGAGGTGCTGCTGGAGCGAACGTAGCATGCACGGACACACAGCATTGCAGCAAGCGCAGAGAACCCTGCATTGCAGTGAGAGCAGAGCAGGCTGCACACACGCGCACACACACACACACACACACTGTTGCAGAGGGCTGGGCGCCGACAGCCTGAAGACAAGCCAGCATGTCACAGAGCAGCTGCGCCGGGCCTGCGCTCAGGCATCGGCCCCAGCGGCGCGCCACTTGCTGCCCGCATCAGACGTTGCCGCTGCTCAGAAAGCCCCTTTGCCACCCCGGGTCATCTTTTTGGAATCACACACAGGCCATGAAAGCCCTCAATCGCCCTCTCTGCAAGTATGCGCGCCCAGGCCTATGCCAAAGGGCAGCGAATGCACGCCCAACGCCCCCGTTGAAAAAGCAAATAAAAGGTGACTGCACAGCGGAAAGCACCCCCCCCTGCGCACAGTGCTGCGCAGGGCTGAGCACAAGTTTTTTTGGGCATGCCCACCGCGCGCCCGCAGCCCAGCAGCAGCCTCGGGCGCTCAGGAGTTTGGCCGCATCATGTGCGCTGCGGCACTGGCGTGCGACACAAGGCTGGGCAGCGCGTGTGGGGGCAAAGCCAACACATGCCCGGCACTAGCCAAGCTCGCCCGGCGCCTGGCTTGGCCCCGACCCGCCCGCCCTGCCCGGCACGCCGCGCGCATGCGCCGGCTCTCGCACGGCCTCTGGCGGGAGCAGACCCGACGCGCGCCGCTGCCCCGGCGGCCTCCTGAATGCCTCGCTACCATGCACAAAAGCAGTACCCAAAACGGCCGCGGCGCAGCATGACCCGCTGGCGCTCGTCGCGGTGGCGCGCGCCGCGACCTTAAACAACCCTGACTGCAGCCAGACCATCACCCGACGGCACCGCTGCCGTCCCCGGGGTGCCCCGCAGCCTGCGCGCCCGCGCCCTGCTCCGCCATCAGCAGCGCGCTCGCCTGCAGCGCCGCCACCGGCGGCAGCACGGCCGCGCCGGCGTCGCCCGGGAACAGGTGCCGCTGCTGCTCGCCGTCCCACGCCGCCGACGCAGCCTGCGCGCAGAGGGCGCGCGTGTCAGCGGTCTGCCTCGTTGCAGTGCGTCAGCCTGTGCAGGCAGGGCGGTTCATCCTTGAGCGTCAGCCAGCACACAGCGCACGCACCGACTCTTAACACCAAGGCGCACGCAGGCCGGCGGCGCCCGCATGCACGCGGGCCAGCAGGGGCGCACCTGCAAGTCCTGGCTCAGCAAAAGCCCCGGCGAGCCGAGCTCGCCGCTGCTGCCCATCACAAAGTGCGAGCCGGGTGGCAGCGCCATCGGCGACGGCGCGCTGCCCCGCTGCTCGCCGCCGCCGCCGCCAACGCCGCCGCCGCCGCCGCCCCAGCCGCCGCCAACGCCGCCGCCGCCGCCGCCCCAGCCGCCGCCACTGCTGCCCATCAGGCCGCCCAGCGCGCGCAGGCAGTCGCTGCCGGCGCCGGCGCTGGCCAGGCCCGACCCTAACCGCGGCCCCAGCCCCGGGCCCGCGCTCCCGCCGTCGCACGCACCCACGCCCGCGCCCGGCTCGCTGCGCGCGCGCCGCGGCCCCGCCGCTGCCGCAGGCCCGGCCAGCCCCAGGCCCACGCCGAAGTCTGACATGCCCGGCAGCGACGCGTGCGTCTGCACGCCCGAGCTCGGGCCCGCCGACGTTGCGGCGCTGCACAGGCCGCCCGGGCCGACGCCCGCGCCGGAGTCCCAGGCGTCCGGCAAACCCTTGGGGTCCAGGGCGTCGCCGGGCAGCGGCGCCGGCCCGCCCGGCGGGGAGGCGCCCAGCGCGGCGAGCGCGGACGGCGCGTCGGCCGCGGACAGGTGCCCCTGCAGGCCCTCCCGCTGGATCAGGCTGGTGATGTAGCGCCCGTGCGCCTCCAGCGTGAGCTGCAGCTGCCGCTGCGACTGCGCGCGCAGCCCGGCACGCCCCCGTCAGCGCCCGGGCAAGCACCCACCATGCTCCGCCCGTCACACCCAAAGCCAGCTGCCCGCTGCGGCACATGCGGCTCACCTGGCAAGCACCCATTGCACATGGCGCCCGCCGACGGCGCCGACATGCGGTGCGCACAATGTCACTCAAAAACGCTCCGTGCAAACGCATGCGCCACCTCAAAGACAGTGTTGCGGGCGGCCTACAGCTCAAGCAGCAGACTCAGCCGCTCAGGCCTGCGGAGCTGCCTTGAGCTGCTGGGCTGTCAGCAGTCGGAAGGCAGCAACAAGCCGGTGGAGTCAACGTGTGCACGCAGTGCAAGACTACGGGTTACCCAGCAAAACAGCCGCCAGGGAGCGCCCGGTTCGCGCGCGCGCACCTCCAGCTGCTCGTGCAGCTTCTTCTGCATCTCCATCTGCTTCAGCAGCGCCTGCTCCAGGTCGCGCTGCCGCTCTGCGTCCAGGCCGCCCACGACCAGCCGCAGGCCCAGGTCCAGGCCCGGCGGCCCCGCGCTGCCGTCCCCAAACCCTGCAAACCCCTCGCCGCCGCCGCCGCCGCCACCGCCGCCGCCCTCCGGGCCGCCCGCGGCGCCCTCCGGCGCGCCCGCGTCCGCCAGCGCCTCCGCGGCGGACTCCTCGCGCCGCGCCGCCGCCGCCGCTGCGGCCGCCGCCGCGGCCGCCGCCGCCGCGGCCGCCTCCGCCGCCGCATCGTCCTCGCCCTCCGGCGGCAGCCCGGCCGCCGGAGCAGCAGCCGCGGCGGGGCCCACGGCGCCCACAGACGGCGGCGAGCGGCCGCGCAGGCGCGCGGAGTACGGCACGCGCGCCGGCACCGCGGGCGCCGCCGGCAGCCCGTCCGCCTCCTCGTCACCCTCGCCAAAGTCGTCGTCGTCCTCCTCCTCCTCCTCCTCCTCCTCGCTGCTCTCGTCGGAGGACAGGCGGCGGCGGCGGCGGCCGGAGCGCGCGCGCCCGCGCGCGTTGCGGCCGCGCTTGGGCCGCCGGCGCTTGGCGCGCGCGCGCTCACCGGACGCGCTGTCGCCGGACGCGCCCTCCAGCAGCGCGTCGCCGGCCTCGCCCGGCAGGCGGATGTTCAGGCGGTACTTCTGCAGGTGGCTCTTGATGTGGTAGATGGTGAGCCCCTCCACCGACATCAGCTTGAGGATGCCCTTGGGCGTAGCCTTGTCGGGCCCGCCCAGCGAGTGCACGCTCTGCACGAAGCGCGCGTGCAGGTCCGGCGTCCAGCGCAGCCGCGGCTTGCTGGGCGGCGCCGGCTGCGGCGGCCCTGGCGCGCGTGCGGCCGCACGCGGTGGGCAAGCGCTCGCGCGCCGCGCCGGCGTCGCGTTATGCGCGCTGGTACCATGCAGTGGAGAGGCGCTGCCGGCGCGCAATGCTGCGAGCGGCGCTCGCTGGGGCTGCCCAGGCAGCGATTCGAGCCCACCACCAGGCGTGGGGCCAGTCATGGGGCCACACCTGACTGCACGCTGAACAGCGGCCCGGACGCCGCGAGGCCCGGGCCGCCGTGCTGGCCGGCAGCGTCGACCAGGTTCTGGGCATCCAAGCCGTGGGCCTCGTAGTTCAGGTGGTCTCCGTCGAGCAGGTCGTTCGCCTGCTGCCGGTCCAGGCTCAGCCCCGTCCAGCCTTGCTCATACAGTGGGCCCGGCCTCGCAATGCAGCTCAAAACCAGTGCCAGGCCAGGCGCGCGCGCACCCCCATCTCGCCCAGCGAAGATGGGGCGCCCCCGCGCGGCGGCGGGAAGTAGCCGTCTGCATGCGCCTCGCCGCCGCCGCCGGCAAGGTCCGGCGCATGCTCTTGCTGTGCGAACCAGTTGTATTGCATGCCCTCTAGCTCAAACTTAGGCTCCGGCCAGAATTCCAGCGGCCACGCGTCGTGCGCTGGCTGCGCGGGTGCGTTGTTCGCCACAGGCGCGGCCATCACGTGCCGCCGGCGCCGCTGCGCCCAGCGCACCGCTGGCGCCCCCGCTCGCTCATCACGCGCTCACGGGCAGCTGCGCGGCCATGCGTGCCGGCATAAGCTAGTTCGACGGCGAGCAGCAGGTGTACGTCGCACGCGTTGCTGCGGTTGGGACAACATTGGGAGGCGTGCTGGGGTCACACCCTCGCAGGGCCCTGCACCAGCCCGCAAAGTACAAGTTGGGGCCCCTGCAGAGCTGTTCTGTTCCGCGTGCATGCTCCGTCTCTAGTGCTGCGGCAGAGCACTCAAGACCGTCCTGCGTGAGGCGCACCGCACTGCCGCGGACTCGAGCGTGATTGAGGCAGCCTGTTCAGGCATGGTGTTACGCTGAAGGCGGCAGGGGCTGCACAGGAGGGGCGCCCGCCATGGGCTGCTTCCCCAGCAAGGCCCGGGAGCGCAGCGCGGCCACCTGGAAGGCCACCGGCACCATCAGCCTGCGCGACAGCCGTCTAAAGGTTTGCAGCTCACGACGTGTGTGGCAGTGGGTCTCTTCTTCAACCTGTCTTTCAGTTGATCTCATTTCTCAGATGCTAACATGCCTGCTCAATGCATGCTCACTGGCCACAGATATGACTCACAGCTGAGCTTGCCTGCCCGCAAGACGTCCTGGCGTGCAGGCATTGGCGTGCCTCTGCTTGTGTGGCCTTGCATTGGCCGTCTGCTGCGTGTGCTGGACACACCGCTTGTTTGCGCAAAGAGCTGCCGGCCGGCTGCGAGGAGCAAAGAGGTGTTTGGACGCTGCGGCGCATGTCCGGCTGCCACCAGTCTGCTTGCCTTACAGGACAACCTGCGTGACGCGCCGCCGCCGCGCGCAGGAGCTGCCGGCCAGCGTCGAGGCCGTGGGCGCGTCGGCGCTCGTGCTCGACGCCAGCAACAACCGGCTGACCGCGCTGCCCGCGAGCCTGGGCGCCCTGACCGGGCTCACGCGGCTCGTGGTGCCGCACAACGCGCTGCGCGCGCTGCCGCCGCAGCTGACCGCGCTCGCCAGCCTCAGGGCGCGCCCTTACGCAACCCGCGCCCCCCGCGCTCACCAGCTTCAGGGCGCGCCCTCAGAGCGCAACCCTCAGGGTCGCCAACCTCCTGGTGTCTCCGCAAGCGCTTGTGTGCCTGGCGGAGGATGCCACTGCCTGGACCGATCGGCGTGGCCACTGTGGCTGCCGGGCTGTACGCATGAACCGCATCAAGCGCAGTCCACAACACGCTGCCCGTGCTGCTCTGAGCGGGAACACACACTGACGCAGCGCCTCTGACCGCGCAGGTCCTGGTGCTGGACCACAACGCGCTGACGGCGCTGGACGGCGTGGGCGCGCTCGCCCGCCTCGAGCGCCTGAGCGCGTCGCGCAACGCGCTGGCCGCGCTGCCGGGCGACATTGGCAAGCTGCGCCGGCTGCGCGAGCTCAACGTGGCCGGGAACGTGCTGGCAGCGCTGCCGGGCGGCCTGGGCCGCTGCGAGAGCCTCGAGCTGCTCGACGCGGCGGACAACAGCCTGCGGGTGCGCGCGAGTCTCGCACCTGCACACAGCAGCGCTCTCCGCGTTCTCCGCGCCAGTGTGCAGCAAACCGTGCGCGCATGCATGGTGCCAAGGACATCGGTCTGGGCGGCACGTGCCTGGCGCTTGCACAATGGCGCTGGAGCGCTGCGGGCGCGGAGCAGGCGGGTGTGACAGACTGCGTGTGATTCATGCAATGCATAGCGGGCAGAAGTCTGCTTCATGTTGATGTGCCGGGTCTGCTTATGGGGTGCTGGGATAAAAGGCAGGCACAGCTGGCGGAGACGCTGCTGTTTCATGCAGCGTGCCTGGCATGCAGCCGGCGGGTGCCTATGTTTCATTACCAGAAGGCAGTGAGCGCGGGTTGCCCGCCCACTGCTCGCTCCAGCGTCGCCCTTCGGTGCTGTGTGCGGCAAGCACCCTAACCCTGGCCCACCATGTACCTTTCCGAGTCGGCCGCGACCTGGCCGCGCTGCGGCAGGAGCTGCCGGAGGCGCTCGGATCCCTGCGGCGGCTCAAGGTGCTCGCGCTGGACCAGAACAGCATCGCCGCCGTGCCGCCGGCCATCTTCCTCGGCTGCGACGTGCTGCAGACGCTGTCGCTGCACGAGAACCCCATCACCATCGAGGCGCGCGGCGTCCCCTGCCGACCCAGAACCAAGAGACCGACGGTGTCAGCGGATGCCACTGTCTGGGCGCCGGGCCGCTTGTCGCGCCCGAACCGGAGGCCTGTCCTGGCGCCCCTCCTGACAGCTCAGGCGCCGCCAAAATCAAAGCCCCTCCAGTCACCGTGTCAGCCTGTAAGCTGCGGCCGTTGCGCGCGGCGGGCGCAGGAGCTGACGCACACGCAGGGCTACGAGCGCCTGGACGCGCGGCGGCGCATGAAGCACGACAAGCAGATCGCGGCGGGCGTGCTCATGCCCAAGCGCGGCATGGACGAGGGCGTCGACCGCCGCCTCGCGCCGCGGTAGCGGCCGGCACCCTGGAGCCGGGCGCAAGAGACTGCCGTGAACAGGTCCCCGCTAGAACTTGTGGCCGCCTTGCCAGATTGCTTGCTCTTGTGCTCCTGATCTGCTGTTCTGCCGTGCTTTGACGGTTGCATGCTGCCCCTTACTTGTGCTTAGCAGGAGCCTCAGAGTGTACTGTCGATTAAGTTCAAGAGCTGTAAATACCTGCACCGCGCCTCTGCATGCACCCTGCACAGTGCAGCACATAAGAACAAGCCAGCCCGCGCACAATGTTCACAATGCCGCCGACTGGCTCGCTGGCGCTCTAGCGGATCCTGTGCTGCATGAGCCATGATGCGCAAGTGGACTGCCACAGACCATGACACATACTGGTTGTTGCAGACAATGCACTCCGCTGCCTGGTCGGCGTGCACCTCGATACGCAAAGCCCAAGAGGCTAACCCAAGCAGCGCAAGCCCATGACACGCTTGCGCAAACATACAGCTCGCCACCTACCTAGTTAAATGACACACACGGCCGGCGCCCAGGGCAGCGCAACGCCCAGCAATCCCTCAGCAAACAAGCTACTCCGGCCCCCAGCATGCTGGCCGCCGCCGCAGCGCGATGGCCACGCAGCGCCGCAGGCACGCGCGCCACGTCAGAGGATGGGCAGCGCCGCTGTGCCGAGCTTGTCGGCGAGCGCGAGGTGCGCGCGCACCAGGTTGGACAGGTACATGACCAGCATGCCGTCCTGCGCGCCCAGGGTTTCTCGCACGCTGCGGGGCTCCCCTCTGCAACCCTGAGAGTTTTAAATTCCTCCTGGCTGCACAGCACAGCATGGCGCATGGCATGAGGCAGCCCATGCCGTCCTTATAGGCCTAGCTGGCTGGCACTGGCGTTTAACCGAACGCAAGGGCGCAGGCACTCGGAGCCCTTATTCCTTTCTTTCTATCTTTCCATACCGCATTCCTATGGAGGGGCACAGAGCTGTCTGTCTCTGAACATCATCCTGCCAGGCAAAGTGGGACTGGGCAGGCGCGCGCCTGGGCCGCGTCGGTGAGCATGCCCTCAAACTCGGCGCGCGCCATGTGCGGCACGCCCGCAACGGCGTCTGCCAGCTGCCGCCCCACGCCCACATCCGCCGGCCGCCTCCCATTCTGCGCCCCGCACGCCGACCTTTGATTTCCCTGACCCACCCAAGCGCCTGTAACAGCTGCCTGGCACCCCAGGCCTGCACCCCAGGCCTGCAGCAAGGCGCCATTTCAACGCGCAATTATGTGCGGACGATTACGTCTGCCAGCCACAGCACGCGGCGCACTTGGCATTGCTCCGCCCTGGTGAGGGCAGTCCTTCCTGCGCCTGGCCAGTCCTGGCCCCGGCGCCTAAAGTTGTTTTGAAACAGTAGGCATGTCTGGTCCCATCCTAGACTGCCCGCTGACCCGCCGCGCCACCAGGGCCGCCCGGCCCCGTCCCGGCGCGCCCCGGGGCCGCACCACCACGTCCTCGACGTACGCGTGCGCCTGGTCCAGCGAGTCCTGCAGGCGCCGGAAGGTCGCGTGCAGGCTGTCCAGGTCGGAGGGCAGCTTGTCCGCCATGGGCGCCTGCAGCAGCTCGACTGCGCGCGCGCGCGCGCGCCGCGTCAGCGCACCCGGCCGGCGCCGGCTACAGCTGCATCCGTGGGCGCGGCGGCGCCTCCACCGCGCGGCGCGCCCCCCCCCAGCCGCGTCAGCAAGCCTGGGCAGCCCTGGCAAGGACTGCCCGCCGGGGGCGGCGTCGCCGTGTGGCGCTGCGGCGCATCTGCTGCGCGCGCCCCGAATTCCCTGCCAAGCAGACTTGGCCTGCGGCAGGGGTACCAGCACCGCACAGTTGACTTGAGCGGTGCAAGCGCGTGCGGGAGCTGCAGGGCCGCACCGCCGAGCTTCTCGACCTCCACGGTGCGCACGGCGCACGGGACCGCCTGGAACTCCTTGGCCAGCGGCCGCTCGCCCAGCGCGAGCGTGCGCGCCACGAACGCCGCCACCGTCAGCTCCCCGCTCTGCATCGCGGTGTCCACCGTGACGTGCACCTGTGCGGCGGGGGCCGCGCGCGTCAGCCACTCGGCCTGTGCGTCACCGTCCGCCGTGACATTTATGACTCAATAGGACCGCACAGGCAGCCTGCCATTGAGTGAAGCGGCCTGCGCACCGGATTTTGGCACTCAAGCGCGTAGAAGTCCTGTATCAACGCGTCGCTGCCAGACACGCCCCACCCGGTGGAGTACCTGCCCAGCGCGTCAGGGGCTCCTTTCATAAACAGCGCCTGAGGCAGCGAGTCAGGAGCATAGCGCGTGGGACAGGGCCTGTTCTAGGTGCATCACCCCCTGGACGCCCTGCCATGCAGCCGCTGCCGAGTCGAACTCCGCCAGCTCGACGCGCATGTCCGGGCAGAGCGTGTGGGTGCGCTCACTGCTTGGGTGGACGTTGGCCCACACCTCCCAGCGCACGTGGGTGTTGCAGTTGTCCAGCAGGTTCCCGTCGGCGGGGTGGGCGACCGCGCTGGGCCAGCGGCTAGCCGTGGAAGGCCGCCGCGACCACGCGGTCGCCCACCACGCCGACGGCAACCGGCTCAACAACTGCAAGTCCGACGTGCACTGGGAGGCCGAAGTCAACGTCCACCCAAGCAGTGAGCCCATCCGCATACTCTGCTCAGACACGCGCGCTGGAACTGGTGCACAGAGGGACGGCCGCGAGCGCGTGCGCTCACCAGCCCACGATCTGCTCCTTCGAGTTCACTTTCTGGTGCAGGTCGTACAGCGTCTTGTGGTGGTTGATGTCTACCGCGACCTGCAGCACCGGGCCGCACGTCAGGATGCAGAACAACAGTGAGCGCGGCGGTGCCAAGCACGTGCACAGCATGGGCCTTTACTTGGCCACTTGCCGGCAGCTCAGCCACAGGCGCACCTGGTCATTAGTCTCGTTGTGCGGGACTGCATAGCAGTTCTTTATCTCCACCACGCCGTCGGTGATGGACCCGAGCAGCGTGCCAATCACGCGCGCTTGCCCATCGTTGCGCCGGATGTAGGAGTCGCAGATGTTCAGCAGCACCACTGGCTGCACGCTCACGGAGATGCCGGCGGGGCCTATGGGAAGGTTGAGCGGCGCCATTGCACACTACATCCAGGCAGGCGCGCAGAGCTATGCACGTGAGCGGTCTCTGTCTGCGTGAGTTAGTTCCTGGCTTCCTCCGATACGACAGAGCTTAGAGAGGGCCTGGCAAGCCTTCTCAGGTGCCTCCGGCACTGGGGAGCCTGGCCGCCAGCCACCCTAGCGATTATGCTCTGCCGGCCGAGAGGATGGGTGGGGAAGACCAGAGACCAGAGAGCCAGGAGAGCGCGACGGGCTGGAGGCTTGAGCACGCACCGGGGTCCAGAGGTTGCTCAGCCATGGCGACCGCGCAGCTGACGCGAGCCATGGGCGGCCTGTCCGTGTCAGGCAGCAGGCGCCCGAGCGCGCCTGCGGCCCCGGGCTTCGGCTTCTGTGCGTGCATGCGCGGCCAGAGCTTGATAGGTGCGCATTTGGGGAGCACAGCCGGGGGTGCACTGCGCTGCTTGCTTCTCTCGCGTCTTGGTGAACGCCCCTCTCCTCACCAGCTCTTACCTATGCTAGCGCTCAGCTCCTCCGGGCTCGCGGCGGCAGGCTTGAGCGGGCAACCTTGAGCTCTTGACGCACTTGGTTGCCTGTTTGCACGCTTGGCCGCTGTTTCTGTGCGGTCTGGTGGTAGCGCTGGCGGTCTTGCAACCTGCTGGGTCCACAGAGTCTGCGGCTGCGGCAGGCCCTGTGTGAAAGCGCTGAGCGCCACGCCTGCTTGCGCTGAGACAGCCGCCTCCGCCTGAGCTTTGACCGCCTGCAGTGGCCGAGGTCAGATACCAAGAGCACAAGCTGGTATGCTGCGTCATACTGGCTCGCGCCAAGCGGTGCAGGGCTGAACCCCGCAAGTGGTGCCGCGCCTGCCTCTGTCGAGCGCCGTCCACACGGGCGCCCTGCGTCGCGCGCAGGCGCCGAGCGGAGGAGGAGTGTGGCCGCGCGCGGCGCCGTGGCGGTGTTCGCCAAGCAGAACGCGAAGCAGCGCGAGCGGCTCGCGGAGAAGCAGCGGCAATACAACAAAGCGCGCAAGTCCGCGGTGGCGACGCGCATTCGCAAGGTGTGTGCACGCGGTGGTGCTGTGCGCCCACCGTTAACAACTTGGGCGCTGGCTCACACCACGCCTTTTCGGTGTACGGCAGGTCAGCGGGCCACTGGCAGGCCGCTGTCGTCGGCAGGGTGTTGCTGTCACCCGGTGCTGCCAAGCAACTGTGTCAAGTGGGTGCCGCTTGTGACATGCTGGCATGGCAACACGCTGCCATGGGTGCTGCGTGCTGCCGCCCTGCAATTGGTGCACGCTGACGGCCGCCGCGCGCGCGCGCAGGTGTTCAAGGCCGTGGCGGAGCTGGGCGAGGTGAAGGACGAGGCCGCGCTGCAGCCGGTGGAGCGGCTCATCTCGGAGGCGTACAAGGACATTGACAAGGCCGTCAGCAAGGGCATCATCCACAAGAACACGGCCGCGCGGCGCAAGTCGCGCCTGGCCGCCGCCAAGCGCAACACGCTGGTGCAGGCGGGCCTGTACGCGCCCGCGGGCGCGGCGCCGGCCACGGCATGAGCCGCAGGCCGCGGCGCTGGTCTGCAGCGGCGCGCGGCGCAGTGGTTGCCCGGAGTGCGCAGGCATGACCAGGGGGTGTGCATGATGAGGACACACGCTCAGGGCATTGCCTTGTCTTGGAGCGTCCATGCTCTGGCGAGGGAGGTGTTTGCTGTACGGCTGGCAGCGTCAGCGGTCCTGGGATGCAGTGCGCGTGTGACTGCCCCATACGGGACTGTACGAAGCCATGGACAATATAGCACGAAATGCAGGAGCCACTATGGGCTCTGCTCAGTCGCGTCCCAAAACTGGCTTGCACCACACGCCTTTGCAAGCAACCAGCCCTACTATTTGCCGATGTGTGCAATCTCGCAGTGCTGCGCCCTACAAAACACGCTGGCGTGACAAACGTAACTTACAACAAACCCACAGTGCCCATGACCTGGCTGCGTTATGTGCACCGTAGTACTTACTTGCTGCCACCTCTGGCCCAATTAGGCTCATTCTTTGGCTAGCATTCATGTCACTAGCCTGACGTAATGCCAACCACACCAAGGATACCAAACACTAGCAAAGAGCAACGCCTTTGCCGCTCCTGAGGCAGACGCAGCACAGGAGCAGGGCGGCAGAATGCACACATGTCAGGCCAAGCTCCCTCAGCCCTGCGCAGACCCTGCGCACTCATGCGGCCGTAGCGACGCCCTGCGGCACGCGGCGCTTCACCACGTCCAGGGTCTGCCGCGCGTGCAGGCCGCACGCCTTGCCATGCAGCACCGAGTGAGCCGGAGCGTGCATCCATGCATGCAGTAAGCAGAGCGCTTCGCCCGCCAGGGTGCATCTCAGGCATGCAGGACAGCAGAGTGCGGCGAAGAGAGCCGCTCACGCACAAATGCAGGGCATGCAGCTCAGCTCCCGGCAGGGCGCGCCTGCTGCGCGATGCTGAGCTCCTCGTCAGTCGGCACAACCAGCACCTGCCAACGGCCGCGAATCGCTCAGGTAACCCTAAGATAACCTTCAGGCAACCCATAACCTAGGGCCGCCCTTTTGCGCTGCCAGCCCGCTGCAAGGTGCGGCCGGGTAGGTGTGCGGGAGCGCAGGCCATGCAGGGTTGCACTCGCACGGGCGCTGCCCGACAAGCCAGTGCGGGGTGTCTGGGCGCCTGTCGCCCGCCGACCTCAGCCTGCAGGCGCCCAGACACCCCGCGCTGGCTCATCGCCCAGCACCCGCGCGAGCAAAACCCTGCATCGCCTGCGCGCCCCGACCACCAACCAGGCCGCAACTCGCGGCGGGCTGGCAACTGGGCCCGCCCCGGCAGCCACACCGCCACAACAATCGTATTCACGCAGAGCGCAAGAGTCACAGGGCCTTGCACTCCGCGGGCGCAGTGCGCGCGCCTGCACGGTAGAGCGCTCGGAGTGGATGGCGGCCTCCTTGCCCACGGCTGCCTGGTTCCGCGTATCGTCTACCTCGATGCCAAAGCGCTGCGCGCATACGCTGCCACTGCCGCTTACCATTACACTTGCGCTTCAACCTACTTGAGTAGACAAACAGGCATGGGGGCCTACAGACACATGCTGAATGGTATGCATGACACACAATGCGGCAAGGCGGGGCATGCAGTGCAGCACCCCCGCCTCGCAGAGGGTGTGCATATGAGGAGATGGGTAATGAGACAGGAAGAGACAGAAGTAGCAGACTCCCAGCATGAGCGCGCTCGCAGCGGAGGCAGGCTCATGCATGAAGCAGTTATGCAGGAGCAAGGAACACTCGGTGAGAGCAGCCGCGGGGCTGCGGCAGCAGCCCGAAGGCATTCGGGCAAGTGGCATCCGGGGCGGCGCCTGCATGCCGGCGAGCGTGAGCCGCCGGATCTCGGCGGCGTTCTCGCCGATGCCCGCGCTGAAGATGATGGCGTCCACGTGCCCCAGCTGCACGAGGTACGCGCCCAGGTAGCGCCGCAGCCGGTGCACATACACCTGGCCAGGCACGCACGCAACAAAAATTTGCCTCACCTCGTGTTAAAGTGCGGCTGGCGCATGTGCACCCCCGTCTCACTTGCCCAGCAGCTTGCATGTGATGTCAAAGCTGCCAAGCTAGTTTGAAATGTGCCGTGCCTGCCATTGTGTGTGGTTGGTGGCTGGCTTGTGTGCAACACAAGCTTCAAGTGTGCACGCACGTCACCGCCCGCGGTCTACAGCACTGCCCCGACATGGATCAGATGCGCTGGCCAGGGCAGGCAGGGCTGCGACAGTGTAAAAATGCTGCCTTGGCGCGCTCAGCGGCACACGGCACTCCGCGAGCTGGCCGGGCAAGTTGTGAGGCGCGCCTTGAGCGCGAGCTGCGCGCGCTCGTCGCCGTCGGCCGCCGCGGCGTTCACGGCGCGCAGGTCCGCGTTGCCGGTCAGGCCCAGCAGGCCGCTCTTGCGGTTGAGCACGGCCTCCGCGCCGGCCGCGTCCAGGTTCAGGCGGTCCATCATGAAGGGCAGCACTGCGGGATCCAGGTCGCCGCTGCGCGTGCCCATCACCAGCCTGCCGGGCGGCCAGGCCGTCACCCACATGCCAACGTTGTTGAAAGACTAGACCGCAACATCCGTATCTGCATTAGGGCAAAAAGCTCAGATGAGCATCGTAAGCAGAGGTTGAAGCCTTACTGATACGCAGATAAGTCTTCGCAGACATGCTCGTGTCCATCTGCGGAGCCGCCGTACGGCGCATGGTGCACGAGCGGCAGGCCGTGCTGTCTACCAGAGCATCGCAAGAGGCAGACGGCCATGGTGGTATCCTTGCACAGGCAGCCGCTGGTCTGCCATTCAGTCCCCTTGTCAGGGCCTGCTTGCTCCTGTGCATGCACACAGGCAGACACGCTGTCGCGGCCGCAGCCAACGGTGCAGCATCGTCGTGTGCGCTGCAGGGCGGGCGGGCGCGCGGGCCGCACCCCTCCAGCGGCGTGAGGCCCATGCTGGTGTCCACGCTGCGGCCGGCGCGGATGGCGGCCATGCTCGCGCCCGCGCCCAGGTGCGCGATGATGAGGTTCAGGTCGCCTGCGTCGCGCCCCAGCAGCCGCTCCGCCTGCGCGCCCCACGCACGACGAACTTGGCCAAGAACATGCGCCGGTGAATCATGTAGATATGCAGGGTTTGTGGTGCGGCGCGGGTGACGGCTATGCTCCAGGCCCGTGCATGGGCACGCGTGACGTATTTTAGGCCGCAGCAGGCACTGCCTGCACAACTGCACGCGCTTTGCGTGGACAGCAACCCGCGCGGGCGCCACGGCGCTGCAAGGTACATGGGATCCGCATCCGGCTGCTGTGCGCCTGTCAGTGAGCAGCCCTGCCTAGCCCGACACAGGCAATGTACCATCCACTGAATCATGCGCGCAGCACCCGCGCGTGCGCGGTGAGACCCGGCGCGGCGGCGCGGCCGCCAAGCCGCCCGCCTCCTGGCGCCGGGCGCGCCTGCTTGACCAGGAACGAGTAGGACGTGCCGTGGAAGCCGTACTTGCGCACGTGGAAGCGCTTGTACAGGTCCCAGGGCAGCGCGTACATGTACGCCTCCGCCGGCATCGTCTGGTGGAACGCGGTGTCGAAGACGGCCACCTGCGCGCGGCGGCGCGGGCGGCCGGCGCTGGTGCACAAACATGCCGGTGCCCGCCATCTCCGCCCGCATGAGCCTGCACGGCATGCGGGTGACGGACTCACTGGAGGATGTATGTAGAGGTGAGCCAGATGGCGGCCCCTAAGAGCCAAACTGCCCCATCGGCGCCTGCCAGGTAGCACCAGGACCATCCTCCCTGATCCCGCAATGCCAAGCGCAAGGCCGTGCGCTGAGCCAACACGTGGAGACATGCTGGCTCGCGCTACAGGACTGCTCGTCAGGAGCAGCACCTGCGGCTTGCCCGGAAAGATCTTGGCCGCCGCTTTGATGCCGCTCAGGTTGGCAGGGTTGTGCCTGCAGACAGGCACCCAGCGGTCTGGTGTGAACATCCGCATACCTCTGGAGACTGCGAAAGCAAACGGCTTCACTCCCGTCCATCACTAGCCAGCAGACGCCGCGCTGGTGCGTGCTAGCACTGCATGATGACGCATGCAGGAAAGCTCCAGCTGCGGCAACAAGCATGAGCAAACAGCTGTGAGCGCACAGCGGCGCAAGCTCGGCGGCGTCCTGGATGGCGGCAATGGCCGCGTCGTCCACTAGCACGGGCTCTGAGATGGACTTGCCGTGCACCACGCGGTGGCCCAGCGCCTTGACCTGCGGGCGCGCACACACTCATCTCAGACAGCAAGGTCAGGAGCCCCAAGCCACGTAGGGCGAGACATATGATGCGCTCACACGCGGTGGCCGCGCGCCTTGACCTGCGCACGCGCACACACTCTACGTAGACAGTTTGGGCAGGCAGCCCGAGCCACTCAGGGCGAGACATCTGCTGCGCTCACACGCTGAGCGCCCCAGGTCGCGGCTTCAAAGCTCAAGGTGGGTGCATGAGGCAGGGAGCAGGGCTGATGCCGCTGGGTGTCCAGACCGCAGACGTGCGGGCCGGCAAGCATGTTGTCAAGTCCTTTTGCAGGGCGTGGAGTAGTCGGGTGGCGGGGAACACACCTCTGTCGCGATGGACGACGAGCGAGCGCGTCGCAGGTAGTCCAGCACATGGTCCAAGGCGGCGGTGTGGTCGCTGAGCGGCTCCTGCAGAAAGACGCCCATCATATAGTAAAGAGAGTACAGTGTTGCATCTCAAGCTCAAGACTTCTCATAGTGCTCAACGTGCCGGTGGTGCAGACTCTGCAGAGTGCAAGGGATTATGTCACTAAGCACTGTATGCGGCATTGCAGCTCTGGCAGAGGGGCGCGTGCAGGTGCTCTGCTATAAGTGCAGGCCAGGTGCTGCTGCTCTGTGTGCACACAGCCAGTCTGGCGCAGATTGGTAGCCCCGCCTTTTCATCCAGCGCATCGTGTGCCTTCAGCACATCGTCGTCGGCGTCCGCGGTGGGGTCTGGCGACCAGCACTTGGCCACCAGGCGGGAGTTGGCGGTGTCGCCAATGCGCTCCACCAGGCCGCTGGCGACGGGCATGAGCCGCTTGCCAAAGTTGAGCGCGTCAAACAGCTTGAACTTCAGGCTGGAGCTGCCGCTGTTGATGACCAGCACCTGCGACATAGTGGCAGGGCTCCCAAGGTAAGCGCGCTTCCGCTCAGTGCGCCTCACATCTCAAGCGTGCAGCCGTGCGTCAGCCTCTTTGCTTCTAGTCCAGGTCTGCTGCAAGCAGTCTCACGCACACCTTTGGCAACAGCAGTGTATGTTAGGTCACCATCCAGGGCGTGTGCCTCGGAGAGTCTCGAAAGTGCCCGTTACTGTATATGGGGTTGTGCTAGTGCCGGTTGCCCGCTTTCTGGCAGTGGCTGCTGCACATCATTTGTCTGTATACCGGTGCCAGGCAGCAGGGTCCGTAATGACCTGTGCAAGTGTTCGTACCATTGGTTGAGTTCGAAGCAAGCATGTCCACGGTCCCAACCATTGCGCAGCGGTATCAGGGGGGTTTAGTTGCGCTGAGCGTGTCTGCCAGTGGTGCACCCAGGGCGCTATGCGGCCAAATACCACGTCTTATTCAAGTGTCCGCCCACCCAGGCTGCCGGCGCGCCATTCGCGCACTTTTGCCACCAGGCTGCGCTATGATTGCTTTTATTCAGCACCCAGACACACGCGCAGTGGCCCGCTGCAGTCTTGTGCTGTGCTGGCATCCGGCTCCTGGCAAGTCGCTCGGCGCACACAGCCGTGCCGCATGTGCGGAAGGACCTCAATACCAAGCACTGTGCCACGCCGGCCAGCTCAGAGGCACACGCGGCTTGGGTCACTGGTCAGCAACCAGCTTGTTGACATGTGCCGCACAGGTGGCCGCGAAAGCATCCTTTCGCATGCATCAGGTGTCACAGGCTGTGTGCCTGGCATGCCTATTGCGACCTGTGCATGGCAGACGGCGTACACGCAGGCCATGCCGGACAGGTCACCTGGCATGTACGCGGTGCAGGCAACAAATCTTCCCTCGCTCTCCATGCCACGGCGTTGCCAGCTTTCTGCGCCGCGTGCAGGTCCACATGACGGCGCCCACAGACACAAAGATCATTGACCTGACGATGGCCTCATCCGACAACGACATCATCGACCTTAACATTTGCCCGATGACGATATCGACGGCATCCCAGGCGCGTTCCCCTTCGCCTCCTGACACGGGCCGCATCGTGCGCAGCCCGCATGCGCGTCATGAGGCTCGTGTCAGGAAGCAAAGTGGAACGCGCATGCAAACTGCCATTATCGTTGTCGGCCAACTTGTCGAGGTAATGACATCGTCGTCAGGGCTGGCCATCGTCAGGTCAGTGACCTCTGCATCTATGGGCTGTCATGCGGACCTGCACGCAAGCTTTAGGAAGCTTGTATAGGCGGGCCGTGGATAGCGGTAGGAGCGGTTTTCCCCTGCACTGCCTACATCCGAGATGACCTGTCCGGCATGCTCAGCCTGTATGCCGGCTCCCATGCATGGGTCGCAATCAGCATGCCAGGCACACAGCTAGTGGCCCCTGGATGCAGCAGCAGCACGCATCCGCAGCCACCTTATAGGGCGCACCTTGTCCGGCACAAGTCAACTCTGTACAGCACAGGTCAATTAGCTGGTTGCCGATTAGTGAGCCCGTGTGCCTGTGCACGCGCTCGGCGTGGCACAGCGCCTGGTAAGCAGGTCCTTCCGCACGCGCGCCACGGCTGCATGCGGCGAGCGACGCCCAGCCTGGCGCTAAGGCGCTACGAGCGCATGAGCTGCCACACGATGCCGATGCCAGGGCCTGCGGTCGGGTGAGGCCACACAAGGGCGTCGTTCTAGTGACTGCCCATGCTTGCGGCCCTGACCATATGAGCAGGCTATGCCTGGGAAGTACAGCAGCACACACCAACTGCGGCCCTTAGCTGCTACGCCGTGTGCTGCGCGGCGCGCACCTCGTCCTGCGGGGGGAACTGGTACTGTGGTCGCCGTACGTGCTGTTGATTCCAAGCAGAGGCTCCAGCGGTCGCGCACGGCGACCAGCGCCCGCGCGGCGCATCTCATCGTGCGGCGGGAACGTGCGCTGCGGGTCGCCGTACGTGGCGTCGAGCACCGAGCAGAGGCTCTAGTGGTCGCGCACCGGCGAGCAGCGCCCGGCGCTGCTTACCGTGCGCGACCACTGGAGCCTCCGCTTGGTGTTCGACCCCATTGTGCTACCACCCGCAGTACATGTTCCCACCACAGGACGAGGTGCGCCGCGCGCAGCATATGGCTCTTTATGGCTGCGCACCGCCTGGGGCAGGATGACTTGATGCGTCATGCATGGTGAGGCCCCAGCATGCCAGGCTCACGCACCAAGCATCTGTCCCTTCATCGCCATCATGAGCACGGGCCCTGCAGCGAATGTCCCCAGCATGCATGTGGACGAGGTTCTTGCCAAACTGTCATACCCCAGCGGAGGAGCGACGGGGGGCCTGGGTGTACGCTGTCACTGCCCCGGGGGCTGGCAACGCGGGTGCGCACCGCCAGTCGCCGCTGCACACTGCGAGCATCGCGGGCGTCCGGAGGCCTGCGGCCGCTGCTCCCGGGCAGTGGTGGGCATGGATGGACATGGCCGCCACGTCCTCGACCTCACACACCTCGCCCAGCTCCATGATGTGGAGGTACCTCATGGGCGCCCGCGGGGGGTTGCCGTCCACATCGCCCGCGGTGCCCATGGAGTACTTCCGCATTGTGGAGCTGGACACAACGTATGAGATCAAGGGCGTTGAGGTGACGTCCACGTCCAAGCCGCCCTCGGTGCCCGATCAAGAAGTGCTGCATACGCAATTCAGCCCTGCTGCCTGGCGCACGCTGCCAGAGCAGGAGGCGAGGGAGAACCGCTCGTGAGCGACGCAGCCCGCGGGCCTCCTGACGCGCGCAAGGGCGCACAGGCTCCTCCGTCCTGGCAGGCTGACTGCGACCCGTGCACGTGTGCCGGCGTGCATGCTGAGCATGCCATACAGGTCCACTGGCGTGCACGCAGTGCAGGCACCATCGCTATCACCACTCTCCATGGCGCAGATTGCAAGCATCCTGCGCAGCATGCAGGTCCACATGACGGCGCCCACGGGCACAGAGGTCATCAATCTCACCACGGCCTTGACGACGATGTCATAGAGTTGGACCTCTTGTCCAATGACGGCAACGGCGACCTCCAGGCGCGTTCCCCTTTGCCTCCTAGCACGGGCCGCATCGTGCGCAGCCTGCATGCGCAGATAGCGCGTCAGCGCCATGCCCATCGGCTGCACGGGCGCTGGGGCAGGCTGCGGCGGGCACGCGCAAGCTCATCGCATCCGTGGCCGTGGTCTGCGGCAAGAAGCGGGGCCTCTTTGCAGCTTGGCGCACCGCCGACACACCTGACATCGTGTACACCATTACCGTCGAGGGTGCACGCGGCCGGAGCCTGCCTGTGCCACACCTGACTCGCGCAATGAAGTGCTGACCCCAGCTGCTTACGTGCTCCAGGGGTGCACCGCATGCATGGTGTTAAATCCCAAACGTGTTGCGTGCACGGACGGCGCGCTGCGCGCTGCCGGCCGCGAGCATTGGGAAGGAAGTCGACCCCCAGGCGTTCATGAAGCGCGGCCGCCCCAGGGCAAAGGGCCGGTGGCAGAGGAGCGTCAAAGTGCAGCGCCCTGGCGGCGGGGCCGGTATGCCGATCGGCGCGTGGCTCGCGCGGCAGGCTGCGACAGGCCATGTCCGGCCATGCCCAGCGCACGCCGCAGCGCCTGCAATGCGCCGATCGGCATGACGGCCCCGCCGCCGGGGGGCAGCTCTTTGACGATCTTTTGGCACTTGGCCTTGCGCCCTGGGGCGGCCGCGCATTGCGAACACTGCTACGTGATTCACCTCCTCCGGCGCTTGTGGCCTGCAGCGCGCCGTCCGTGCACGCAACATGTCGCTGTCAAAAGACGAGAGATGCGCGGCGGTGCCCCCTGGACTGGCGTGAGCTGCTGGGCCAACAGAGTAGTGCGCGAGTCAGGCCAGGCACAGGCTGGCTCCGCTGCGCGCACCCTCGACGGCGAGGCCTACACGATGTCAGACATGTCGGGGGCGGGCCAAGCAGCAAGCAGCCCCCATCTTGTTGCAGACGACGTCCACGGAAGCGATGGCGCACTCGTGCCCGCCCGCAACCTGCCCCTGTGCCCGTCCAGCCAATGGGCAGGTGCCTGATGCGCTTTCCGCGCATGCAGGCTGCGCATGATGCGGCCCGTGTCGGGAGGCAAAGGGGACCGCGCCTGCAGGCCGCCGTCATCGTCATCGGACGACGGGTCGAGGTGATGGTGTCATTGCCGGAGGAGGCCATGGTCAGGTTGATAACCGCTGCGTCCGCGGGGGCCATGATGAGGACCTCATGTGCACCTGCATGCGGCGCAGGAAGCTTGTGAAGCCGCGCCGCGGAGAGCGGTGGGAGCGGCAGTGCCTGCACTGCCTTCACGCCAGCTGGCCTGTCACGTCCGCCGGCACCCAGGCACGGGTGGCAGTCAGCATGCCAGGCACACAGCCTGAGGCCCCTTATGCAGTAGCAGCATGCATCTGCGGCCACCTTGTCCAGCGCATGTTCCCAGGCGCTGTGCCAGGCCTGCCAGCACACTGAGGCACACGGGCTGTGCCGCTCTTGTCAGCCACCAGCTGCTTGACACGTGCCATGTCAATGTTGCAGCACGTGTCAACCAGCTGGTTGCTGACCAGAGAGACAAGCCCGTGCGCCGCTGCACGCTGGCAGGCGCGGCACAGCGTTTGGGAACAGGGTCCTTTCCGCACACACGCGGCACAGCTGCGCAGCAAGCGGCTCGCCGTGAGCCGGATGGCCGGCACAGCAGCCTGGCGCTGATTGTTATACTATCATGTGATACGAGGAGAAGAAAAGGCTCATTGTGTAAACTACTTCTCGACTTTGTTTTGTATGTGCGGGTTTGCGGCCCGTACCCGGTCAGGCGCTGTTGGACGGCTCCGTGTAGGTGCGTTTCACATTGGACAGACGGCCTGCGCGTCCCACGCGCGCGCAAGCTTCTGATCAGGCGGCGGCGCACAGTTTGTCACAGCCTCACCTCGACGCAGCCTCACCTGTACGCGCACACGACCACAGAATCGACCAATTCACCAGCCAGCACATCTAACACCTGCAGGCTGCTCGTAAAGGCTCCCCAGGCGTGGTGCAGCCGCTGACCGCACCGAGCTGCTTCGCGGCGGGCTGCCTGGTCCTCCAGGGCGCCTACCAGCAGTACATGCGTGACCTTCCTGGTGCACTTCCAAGGCGAACAAGGCATTCTCGTCCGCAAGTGGCGCTTATGCCTGCGAAGAGCTGTAGCTTAGCATTGCGGTCTAGGGTAAGGGTACAGGCAAGCATGGCACTTGTATCCATCCTTGGGATTCCACTGCGCCCTGGGCATGAGCGCTACTTCCTGTGGCACACTTACGAGCATGGGCGACAAACATGGCGACACTCACGCCGCCCTTGCTGTTGAGCGCCGATGGCGGTTGGACGGCTTATATGTGCCCAGTGCCAGTATTGGGTGCGCAGCCGAGATGCAGGGACTCTGGTGCGTGCATGCTTTGGAACTGGTGACCTTGTGGATGAGCAATGCCCCTGCCTGCTCAGTGACTGCCTGTCGGATGCCGACCAGTGTAGGAAGAAAGAAGGAAACGCTCTGAGTGCGCGCGCCCTTTGGCGCACCCAGGCTGTGAAACTGAAAGCCTGTTCCAGCCTGCTAGGGCTGCTTGAGCAATGGGGTTGTCAGGCATGCCAGTACTCATCCCACAGGCAGGTGATGCCGGGCACATCAGGCAAAGTTGTCCTTGAGGCATGCCAGGATGAAGCAGGCAACGCTGCGGACGTCCTGCTGCTGCAGGAACTGCAGCTTGTGCACCCAGGCGTGAACAGGTGCGCAAACTCAGCACGAACGCAGGCGACAGACCGACTCTCGAAAAGCACTTGCTGCTCGTCGCCCAGGGCGCCGGAGTCACACTTCACGCAGAGGCGCTGCGCCGGGGGACGTCGTATGGCGTAGGGCCACAATCAGGAGCCGGTGGCAGCCCAGCCGAAAATGATGACCTTGACAACCCGTGAGCGGCCTGGCTGCAAGGCAGTGTAGGGATTGCGGCCCAGGCGCGCCCGTGGCGCAAACCAGCAAGCATACTTGCAGAGCGTGGCGTGCTCCCTGGGGCATATGTGCGTGGGCACTCAGCAAGGCCCTGCCAGCACGTTTAGTCGCGTGCAAAGACGGTATCCACGGCGGCCTTGCAGTAAGCAGGCAGCAAAGTGGCTGTCCAGAGGCAGGGCCCAGCCCAACTTGTGCAGGTACTCCCAGACTCCACGCCCAGTTTTTCACATGGCCGTTTGTGGCATCATGCCAGTCTGCGTCCAACCTTTTTAACCCAACCCAATAGTGAAGTCTAACGGAATAGCAAAAGAAACAGGTAACACAAGGCAGGTCTGCTTGCTGCATGATAATCTCGTGCGCGGTGAGGCAAACAGGTGCGCATACCTGTCCCTAACACTTTGCAACACACTGCACTCAAGCAGCCTGTGCCGCTCGTCTCCCAGGGCGGCAGATGGAGCCGCTCCTGTCGCTCTGGGATGTCATTAGGCGTTTGGCCCTTATAACAAGGGTTGGTCCTGAGGCGCTTCGATGCAAGGAGCTCCTTATGACCAAGCCTCTGTGCACCTCCCCTCTTCAAGCGTCGGTTGTTCAGTGCAGTCCAGCCGACGCCAATACCTAGCGCAGCCGCTCACTGCAAACGTTAAGCGTGCTCGCGGCGGGACACCTCTTGGTCCGTGCACACCGCACACGCAAGAGGCGGCGGCGGTCTTGGCGGGTGGCAGATGGCGTCGAAGCGGATCAGCAAGGTGCGGCAGCGTGGGTGCCCTGCGCACGTGGCCGTGCCTGCGCGCGCAGGTCATCGTCCGCTCGACCCGCGCTTTTGCGTGCCATACCGCTCCTGCATACGTGCCGGTCTGTGCAGAACAGCGGCTATGCAATAAGCACATATGTGCCGTTGCAGTTGTGCTGCTCTGTAGCGCTGCTTTGCGCGCGTCCTTGTTATTACTCACGGCGATAAGAGCTCGACGCTTGTGCGTACACGGCAGGAGCTGAAGGACTTGCAGAAGGACCCGCCGACGTCGTGCAGTGCCGGTGCGCGCTGGGGCGGCTCAGGGCTTACAGAGCTGCGTGCGCCTGGTTTTGTGTGCGGCTCTGCGTCTTGTCAGAGGGTATTTCGCTGCTCTAGTTGTGCAAAAGCCGCCCAAGCACACGCACACTGCGTGTGCTTGTCACACCCAGCGCCTGCACTGTCGCGGGCAGCGTGCGCTGTGCGCACCGCTCCTAGACTGCCCTGGGACTGCCGCGTGTGCAACAGAGGTTTGGCAACCACGTGCGCGTGATGTGACCCACACCTCCCCGACCGTGCAGGGCCGACCTCGCCAGATGACCTGTTCCACTGGCAGGCGACCATAATGGGGTGCGTGTGGCCGCTGCGCTCTGGCTTGCAGCCCAGCACCCTCTTCTCGCTAGCAGACACCAGGTTCACTGCGCCTGCGTGGCACGGTGGTGAGCTGCGCCGCCACACACGCCCAACCAGCGCCCAACTGAGCCCAGCGCACCTCTATTGTTGGCTGCGCTTAAAGTGTGCTGACACGCCTCCGCCACCGTTGCGAGTGGTCCGGAGGGAGCGGAAGGTCACTGCACGCTGCTCTCTGCTTCACATACAGCTGCGCCCGGCATCACTCGCGTGCCCTGGCTCGCAGGCCGCCAGACAGCCCGTATGCGGGCGGCGTGTTCATGGTGAAGATCCACTTCCCGCCAGACTACCCCTTCAAGCCGCCCAAGGTGCGCCGGCGCGCGGCAGCGGCGCAGCGCGCGCCCTGCCCCAGCTGCCCGGCGCTCGCGCCTGGGGCGCAGCGCTGCCCGTGCTGCGCGCGGGACGCCGCCGCGTTCAGGAAGCCGCTTGAGGGGCCCTGCACGGCGCTTGCAGGGCTGTCAGGGGCGCCAGGGTGCTCCTCTGCACTTCTTACGGGTCGTATGCGCTCAGGGCGGCTGTGTTGCGTGTTGCAGTGCACTCTGCGTGCGACGTGGAGGAGTATGCCGACTGATGACTACTAGTCTCAATGTTATTTCGACTGGGAGAGCGTCGTGAGAGCGCGGAACTCAGCAGCAGCTGTGTGCTGACCGGCGCAGGTCAATTTCCAGACGAAGGTCTATCACCCGGTGCGCTCCAAGCTCAGCTGCTTGTGCTGGGGTTGAATCAGAATGCGAATGCGCTCTCCTACACTTGCTGAGATCGAAGGGCCATTGGTCTCTGGTGCTGCCTGGGCCCTTGCCACAGTCGTGAAACTGGTGTGGTGAGCGTAATCTGCAATCTTCCACGGCCTTCTGGGCTTTGCGCTGCGGATGAGCGCATTGCTTGGCATGCTTAGCGTGCAGGGGCGTGTGCAAATGCCGACAGCGCACTCTGATGCTTTTACATGGCTCTGTGCGCGCAGAACATCAATAGCAACGGCAGCATTTGCCTAGACATCTTGAAAGAGCAGTGGAGCCCAGCGCTCACCGTATCAAAGGCGCGCGGCCCGGGCCTTTGCGCGCGTCATCATGCCGCCCTGTTGCATGCCCGCCCTGCGGCTCTTGCAGGTTTCGCAGACCTCGCGCAGCGGGGCTGGCAGCGTGTGCGGGGCGCCCCAACGCGGCCTTAGCACAGTGGCAAGCTGTGCCTTGTCGTTCCGCATTGTCGCGCCCGGCGTGCTCGAGCAGCGCTGGGGAGCAGGACCGCTGGGGCTGCCAGTGCCTGCCCGGCGGGCAGTGCCTGCCCGGCGGGGCAGGCTACGGGAGTGCAGTGGGCGACAGCCTGCATGCCGCCGAAGCAGGGGCTGCAGGCACACCCAGAGCTGGCTTCTGCTGGCAGCGCTGCTGTAGGCAGAGGGATGCCTGTTGCGGGCACGGGGCAGGGTGTGCGGCGCCGCCGCGTGTGGTGCTGCCCAGAGACGACAGCGCTGACGGCGTGTACGCACAGGCTGGGTGCCGGGCGGCTGACGCGCGCGAGCGGCGCAGGTGCTGCTGTCCATCTGCTCGGGCTAGGTGCCGGGCGGCTGACGCGCGCGCGCGGCGCAGGTGCTGCTGTCCATCTGCTCGCTGCTCACGGACCCCAACCCCGACGACCCGCTCGTGCCGGAGATCGCCCACATGTGCGTGCCTGCGGCTCCCCGCGGGGTGCTCAGAGCGTGCTGCGGGCGGGTTGTGGCTGCGTGCGTGCCTGCATGCACCGTCGCAGCAGCAAGCCCTGTCAAGCTTTGATCGTAGACGGCGCTGCAGCTGCATGGGCCAGGGGGTATCAGGCTGCAGGTGCGTGACGCAGCGCTTGCAAGCCGAGGCTGACAGCGCTGTGGCAGCGGGCGTGCTTGACACCCACCTGTGCTGCCAAGCAGCTAGCGCGCGCTGGCAGGGGCGCCTGGGGCCGTCGCTGACCCCGTGCGCGCGGGCCGCGTGCAGCTATAAGACCGACCGCAAGCGGTACGAAGACACCGCGCGCCAGTGGACCAACAAGTGCGCCGCAGCCGCGCCTGGCTCGGCCCCCGCTCTTGCCTGGCGTGCCAAGGGCCACACGCAATTTTGGCAAGTGCAGCTCGGCTCAGCGGGCCCAGGGCAGTACGCAAGCCCTGCGGCAGGTCAGGTACTGCCAAATCTCAGAGCAGGATGGGGCCTCGGCATGTGTCACTGCTCAGCTGTAACTGCGCAGTGCTGCTGGGCCTGTGCGCTCGCTCGCATGCTGCCTGGGCGCACGCAGCAGCAAGCCCCTTGGAGCCCTGTTGAGCAGTCTTGCCGGTGGCATCACCTCTCGCGCGGCGCTGGCCTGACGCTGACTGCCGCTGCGCAGGTACGCCATGGGGTAGCAGGACTGCGCCGCATCGCGTGTACCAACACAGCGGCGGCGACACGGGCCGGGCGCCCTGCGGCATGCGCGGTGCAGGCGCCCTGAGCCCCTGCTGCCAGTAGAGCACCAGGGCTGCGCCGCATGACCCGGCCACATTCGGGGCTGCCGGAGGGACGGGCGGCGCTGGGCGCGATGCGCGTTCTGGGGCCGCGCGCTCGCACGTCGTGCTTGCGGCAGGCGCTGCAAGGAGCGACATCCGAGCGGGCGCAGGACTGGCGTCCCTGGCAGACAGGCCTCAGCTGGTCCGGGCGGGTGGAGGGAGGTGTGTCTGGTGGGGAGGGCATGGCGTCACAGCATGGCGCGTAGCTTTTATTGTCCATTATTGTCCAATGAAGCACCAAGGGAGGGGGGCGTTGCAGGTGCAGGAGAGTGGTAGGTTAGGGCGTTGGGTGTCGAACCGCCGCAGCCTGCACCAACCGCACTGCTCCCCGTGAGACACACCCAGAACTGGCGCGCGGACGGTGTGTCTCGGGCGCGCGGCGGATGGGGTCACCTGCGGTGCGGCTGCAGCGCTGCCGAATTGCGTGCGTCATTTGTTCTGTGACGGGTCGCATCCCTGGCGGTGCCTGCTGGGGCTCCGGCGATGCACAGCAGTGGCCTTGTCGCGCGCGAGTGCCTGTGCAGATACGTGCGCTGGCATGCATGAGGGCGGGGTGCAAGGAGCGGAGGCGAGCGCAGGCGTAGGAACGAGCGTATGGAACGCTGTAAGATTTGGACAGATCATGCAGTGTCGGTTGGTGCTCATTCACAGGTGCCTGCTGCGCTGTAGCACAGGACAAGGGGCATGCCCAGCAGACCTGCATGATAGGCAGCTGGAGCCTGGCGCTCGCAAAACTGCAATGCATAGGTTACAGCTCAATGCAGGGCCTCTACTTCTTGATACAGACAAATCCAGCACAGGGCTCTGCTGGTGTCGTAAGTGCTACGCCATGGCCAAGCTTGCATGGCAAGCTTGGCCATGGCAAGCTTGTCTCGCGACTATAACAGGTCAGCCCGTCGCGGGGCGTCAGAAGTCATACGCGGCGATGTCCACCTTGTCCTCCTCCTCCTCCCCTTCAGCATCGGCGGGCTCCTCCTCGGGGGCATCCCGCATCTCCCCGTCCGCCTTTGGCGGCAGCGGCGCCTGGAAAAACTCGCCCTGCCCGCGGCAAATCCTACCAGGATCAGGGCATCAGCAACCAGCTCCGCTTTGAAGAGCATGATGGCGTTTGGCCCACACGCGCGCCCAGGCAGGCGTGGCCAAGCCCATCAGGCACGGGGGCGCGCGGGCGGGCGCGCCTGGCAGCGCGCGAGGAAGCGCGCAAAGTGCGCGAGGCCGGCCTCGATAGACGCGAGCGCGGCGGGCGCCAGGCCGCCGGTCGGCAGCAGCGCGGGCAGGCGCAGCAGCAGGCGCAGCAGGTGCTCGCCGCCGAACAGGCCGCTGGGCGCCAGCCCGCCCGCCAGCGCCTGCGCGCGCGGCCCTAGCCCTGAGAGGGTCCCCCGGCGCCCGCACCTCCCCGCCCGCCCTCCCAGCTCCAAGCTCCGGGAGCCACTGCTGGGGGCCGGCGCTCAGAGGACCCTGAGGAGCTGGGTCGGCCGCGATGTGGCGGCGCTCCGCAGCCGGGCCGCTCTGGCGTGCCGCTGCCAGGCCGACCTGGTTGCCCACACGTGCTGCCGGCCCAAGGCCATGCACGTCGGCTGACACCTGACGCAGTGATAAGAGCGCCAGCCAGAGGACTTTGCATGCATTGCGGAGACAGGTGCAAAGCTCTGTGCGGCCATCGCGCAAGGCTGCGGGAGCACCTCTTCAGCCTGCTCCAGCTCGCAGGCATACAGCAGCTGCTGCGGCAGCGCCTTGTCAAAGTAGATGCGCAGGCCCATGGCGATCTGCATGGCGCGCCCCCGTTGGCGCCCGGCACTGCCCGCACCCTGCTCACAGCAGCGCGCGCAGAGGATGCAGCACCGTCACAGACCAGCGGGGCGCTGCCAGAAGACCCCACAGCCGCAAAGGAGCCAGGTGCAGCGCGCGGCACAGGCGGACGCAGGTGGAAGCCCGACCCTCTTGCTGACCCAGACGCTGCCCCACGCCCTGCACAGGCAGACCGCCCGGCTGAACAGCGCTGCAGGCACAAGCGCTGCAGGCCCCCCCAGGCCTGCACCCATGCAGGGGCTGCGGGAGGCACGTTTCCCCTCCAGCGCAAGCAGGGGGCCGCGCACCGACTCCTCCAGCCCGGGCCCGTCCAGCGAGCCGGGCGCGCACTCCAGGTAGCGCTGCAAAATGGCGTCGACGCAGGGCTTGCGCGGCAGCGGCGCCGGCGGCGCCGCGGTGTCCGCCGCGCGCGCCCAGTCGTCCAGCAGCACCTGCTTCAGCGCCGCCGGCAGCACGATGCGCACCTGCGCGTTCGCGAGCGCGTCATGTTATGCAGCGCGCGGTCGCAGCTGTACTGCGCTCGCGCGTGCCTGCTACCCCGCACGAGCCCGGCTCGCCAGCGGCAAAGCCGCGCGTGCAGGTCTCGGCGCCGGCAACTCCAGCAGGAGCCGGACGTGCCGGCCGCCGACCCTTCTGGCGGCTGTCGCCGTCGGCTGCGGCTCCACCCGCCATGAAAAATACTGTGCAGACAGGCGCAGGGCTCTGCATGAGCAGGCGGCCCACGGCATAAGAGGAGCCCGCCCACGTGATGGCAATTTGGTGCCGTTGCGGCCAGCACCGGCAGAGCTGGGCAAGCAGGGCGCACGGGTGGCCCCGGCAGGGGCGGGGGCGGCCTGCCGCCGCCCTCCTCCAGCCGCCGCCGCTGCCGGTCGCGGCTGCGGCCGCCGCCTGGCGGCCGCGGCGGCGCGGCCGCGCTGCCCAGCGCCGCGCCCGCGCCCGCGCCGCCAACACCCCCACCGCCCGGCCCCGCCTGTCGTGCGCATCGCGTCAGCTCCCCTCCGTTCCCAGCATGGTACAGTCAATGCCTGTCGTCAGGCCATGCTTGCACGTGTCCAGGGTGGCGTTGAATCCGAGGCTGAGCGCCACAGTCATGCCGTTACAGATGCCCCTCTGGGCTTCCACCACTTCAAGCTGCACCCATGCTCGCAGGGCCCGCCAGGCCAGGGCCTCGCGCCTGCGCGCCATCGTCTGCAGGGTCGCTCACCGCATGCGCCTCGGCGCCGCCAAACGCGCCGCGCGGGGAGGGCGCCGCGCCGCCGCCGGGCGCCGCCATGCCGCGCGAGCCGGGCCCGGCGCCGGCGGCCGCGCCGACCGTGTCCAGCGACATGCCCAGCAGCGTCGGGTCGAACTTGGTCAGCCCCGGCGCCTCCACCCACTCGTCATACTTTTTGTTCCAGCCCTGCCAGGCACCCGGCAGGCTGAGGTCGGGCCCTGTATCACCCTGCTGCGCTCTGCCAGGGAGCACGAGCAAAGCCCGCCGCAGCCGCGGCCTGCGACGGCACCGTCAACCACTTCGAGCGGTTCCTAGGACAACTGTCGCCACCGCTTCACTTGTGCGGAACTATATCTAGCTGTCCAGCGCAAACAATACCCGTTCGTGTGTTGTGCAGTCCAAGGGACACGTGCGTTGCTACACAGTTCAGCCTTCCAGTTTCGCAGCCACACCCGTCAGCTTCCTGCGCTTCCTGCTCCAGCTCCTCCGACCGTATGTCGCACAAGGCGGCAGCTGGAGGGGCGTCTGGCGGGCGCCTCGGTGCTGGCGACAAGTGGGGGAGCGGGCGCGGCGGTCCGCCGGCGCACCGTGTAGTGCAGCATATAGTACCAGCCGTCTGCGCGCTTCTCCGCCTTCGTGACCTGCAAGCCAAGGCCTTGTCCTTGTCCGGGCGCGGACGTGCATTGCATTTCGCAGCTTGTGACGCGAGGTGCAAAGAGAATCTGCACATACAGCAAAGTGTGCTGGTATTCATGGCGTGCAAAACAGTTTGAGTCCTGCAAAGGGATGCTGGCAAGCAGTTGACGCTGGCGCACCTTTGCCTCATAGTACTTGTCGGTGTATGCGACCAGCACGCGATCATGGACCCGGAAGGGGCCAGTGTCCTTCCTCATCGCGGCGCCACGGGCGCTACCAAGGGCCAGCAGGGGCGGTAAGACAAGCAGCAGTAAGCACGGTGCGTGCAAAAGATTCAATGTACAAAGGAGCAGCGCGGCAAACCAAGTTAACTCTTCAGGTCAGTCACACACGAAGCTATGGGCGAGCAGTGGCCGTAGGGCTGTAATTGGCAACTTCTTTGGTCACCAAAGTTTGGTGCTTCCCTCAGGAGGCCCATTTTGGCCGGAAATGTGGGGGACGCTTAGTTCGCTTGTGCTAGTGCTGGTGGCTGATGTACCCATTCCTATGACCTTCAACTTCACACGTCTGGTTGCCAGCATGAGGTCACATGGCACCACGCGCGCCCACCTCAAGCACGCGCTTATGAGCGCGTGCTGATCAGCTGTACCTCTGCACCACTCTCTGCCACGGCGCTCTTTGAGACGAAGCCAGGCAGCAATAGCAGCATCGACTGGGAAGTCGTCCAGCGACCACCAGCAGTGCGTGAACACCTGTGTCAGGCTCAAGATGTGGTGCAGCCTTGTGAAGCCACTGCCCCTGTGTTTAACAGCATAAATATTGCATAGCATCCACAAGGCGACCGGCCGTTGGCAGGGCGGCGACCGGACGGCGCCCCTGTCCCAGCACTGATTGACTCATGCAAGGCCGCCACTGAGTGGGGGGTGTTCCTGGACCTGAGAGGGAGGCCCGTGTTGTCCTGACAAACAGGGGAGTGGTAGTGCAGCCAGGTGAACACTGCCCTTGTGTCTGACAACAATCACCGACACTGTGCGCCTCATTCAGACTATGCTGCTGGTTCCTGTGGGGAGCGTAGACAATGAGCGCAGTGTTTTGGCAATAAAGTTTGTCAAGAACGACCAGCGCAACAGGTTGGACCTGAAGCACCTGAACACCTGCGTCAGGCCACAGGTGTTCACATGCTTCGACTCCAAGCTGTTCCGCTGGTCGTTCTTGACAAAGTTCACTGCCGGAAAGGTGTGCTCATTGTCCACACTCCCCACAGGAACACCCGCACAATCTGAACATGGCGCATGGTGTTGGTTGTATGGTCACAACACAAAGGCAGTGCTCATCTGGCTGCATCACCACTCCCCTGTCGTCAGAAGCCCCCCCATCATACTTGTGAACACCTCCCGCTCAGTGACGGCCTCGCGTGAGTCACCGAATGCTGGGATGTGGGCGCCGTCACTCCCAACGGGCGCACTCTGGCGACATTTGGCCACCAACAATCTTGACCCTGGCCGCAGCATTGTCCTTACAACTGTCAGTTCTGCGCACTATCCTCTGGAGCCGCCTTCCCAAAGAATTAAGGGCGGCTTAATCGAAACAAGGCTTGCCCAGCATTGGCCTAATGTGCCTCGATTGCTCTTCACTTTGCATCTGCAGGTGTGTGCACACACAGCAGCAGATCCGGAGCGGATTAAAGCAGCAGGCACACGCGCCGTCCCCGTTACACACAGACGTGCGCTAGCAGGGTCGCGAGAATTACCTCAGCTTAAGCAGAATGCAGTGCGCCAGCGTGCCGCTAGCCCTGTGCTCGCACAGTGACTCCCTTGCAATACGTCTTCGCATACGAGTGTGCCACAGCCGCGGCTGGGGCTGCGTCCGCTGCTTGACCGCTCGCAAAGCGCGTCCTGTTGCTCCCAGAGCAGAGCGAGCAGAAGAGGCATCCAGTGCTCCTGAGCAGGGGAGCTCGTTGGCAGCACTGGACCGCCTGCTTGGGCTGCATGAGGCTGCACGGGCTGAGCCGGGCGCACCAGGTACAAGCGTGCAAGCGGCCACCTGATGCTGCTCTGAGTTCCTGCTGCCTGCTGCAAGCACGGTAAGCAGCAAAGAGTTTGACTGGGCTGCCAGGTCCTCTTGCGGAGCCGGGCGGGGAGGCAGATCCAGCAGGCAGGTGGAGCAGCGGTCCATGACGACCTGTCTGACGCTCACTGCACTGCTCACAGTCCTTGCTTGGTGTCCTGGTCTGATGAGGGCTGGCGAGCGGGCAGGGAGGAGGCGGAGGGGGCAGGGCGCCCTTCTGCCGCAGACCAGGAGCGGGTAGGCGGCGCAGACCTGCCTGCTACAGCCCCCGTGGGGCCAGGTCAAGCGGGACTTGACGTGCCCACGGTGCGCTTGTTGGAACCTCTATCCCCTTGTGCACCTCAGCAGCTGTGCGCGCACCAACACTATTGCAGCTGCACAGTTGGAAGGCGTCTGTTGCCCGCGCCTGCAACGCTTTGCACCTCAAAGCACTCTTGGTGCGCAACAGGCCCTGTGACCAACTGCTGTCCGCCGACAGGTCCAGCCGCGGCTCTGCTACGTGGTGCTCGCCATAAACCTGTCCGTGTATGCTGCGGGCGCCTGCATCGCCCTCACACAGGCGCGGCCCCCAAGCTTGTCCAGCAGGAGTGCATGCCATGTGCTGGCTTCCCCACCTGTCTGGCCCCTCTACCGTCTGCTGGCAGGCTGGTTTTCCATGCGTGCCCTGCCGCTCTTGAGCATGGCTCCATGCCCTGTTGGAGAGCTGATGCGTTAATGCGTGGGTGCCTGCCAGGGCAACGATGCGAGCAACGAGTTCTTCCTGGCGCTCGCTAAGGAGAACTCCAGCGTGGCTGCCGGCGAGTACTACAGGTGCGTACAGGCTCTGACCTTTCTTCCGTATCTGTCACATACGTTGCTCTCGCGGTCTGCTCACCTGACCACGCCCACCGCTCCAGAAGGCTCACAGGAGGAGATGCTTTTGCGCATTACTCATCTGACCACGCCCACCGCTCCAGAAGGCTCGCAGGACGAGGTGCAAGCGCCAGAGGTGGCCTGCAGGGCGGGACGATCACCCACCCGCGCGCGCAGGCTGCTGACGGCGACCACGCTGCACGCGGGCCTGCTGCATCTGGGCCTCAACTGCGCGGCGCTGGCGTCGGTGGGCCCCGAGGCGGAGGCCGTGCTGGGCTACGCCGGCTTTGCCACGGTGCCGCCCCCCCCATCTCCCACGGCAGTGAGTCGTTGCCAGATAGTGCTGCAAGGCAGTGCCTGCCTGTTCATTGAACGGGACACGAGGCCGCGTGCGTGCCCCGCTAAGCTGCTTTCAGTGCTAGCTCATGGTCGGTGTTAGGAAATGTTGTGGTGTGTGTGTGTTGCATGGCTTGGGTGCAACGATGTTAAGTGCGAACTTTGATTTATTCCACTTGGAAGAAGCGCCCCCGGCCTGTGTGCTGTGCTGTGCATCGCCACCTGTGCTCCGACTTGCTGTTTCCGTTCTGTCACACACAGTTTCGCCAGTTGAGGGCCGCGTCAGGAGTCAGGTCAAGGGTTGATCAGTAACCGTGCACAGCATGCGCGCAGGTGTACCTGCTGGCAGGCCTGGCCGGCGAGGGCGCGTCGCTGGTCTTCAGCGACGCCGTGACGGTCGGCGCGTCCGGCGCCATCTTTGGACTGCTGGGTGCGCCAGCAGGGCGCGTTCTCATGTTCTTACAGAGTGTGCGCGCTCTGTTGGGTAGGCCAACAGGACATGTTGCTCTATTCTGACAGGGTATGCAGGCTTTGCTGGTAGGCCAACAGGACGCGTTGCTGTGTTCTCGCAGAGTATGCACGCTCGCATGGACTCTTGCTGGGTAGTCCGTTTGAGCGACACCCGTGAACCGTCTTCAGGAGGGCTTTGAGCGAGTCGGGGCGTACCGCTTGTCTGTACACACGACAACCCGCTGCCTAAGTACTTGTGGTGCGTGGGCGGGCGATAAGGTGCACGAGGTTGCTACTCAGCTATGTGAATTCTGACGTGATGACGCTTGAGCGCGGCAGGCGCGCTGGCAGCCTACTTCCTGCGCAACCCCAGGCTGCAGGGGTCGGGCCGGCAGGCGCTGTTCATCGCGGGCGTCGTCGGCCTGAACCTGGCGCTCGGCGCCGCCCAGGGCTCCATGATCGACAACTCCGGTGCGCGCCCCGCTGTGTGCAGCCTCCGCATCACAGGTAGCACGGTCTCGCCCGCGAGCGGCGCGCACGGTGACTGCAGACGCACCAAATTTCGCGAGCCTGCTGCATGCTTGCTGCAGCTACTTGCTGGCCACTTGCTGCGGTGTAGCCAGCGTCCAGCCATGGCAACCGCAGCCGCGTCTGCCAGCCCCTGGGCAGGCCTTCCGTGTGCGTGGCGGCGGGTCTGACAGAGGGTTCGGCAGGGAGGCAGCCACCGCATTCATCCTCAAGTGTAACAGCCTGTCCAGGTTGCCGTCCTGCAGGCCGTCCCGAAAGCCTGCAAGCTGCTGCAACAGATGGGCCTTGCGGAGACCACCGCCCTTGTGCTTGGCGCCTGGCGAGGACTCACCAGTGGAATGCAGGACGCTGAGCCTGCAGGCTGCCTGTGCAGCGTGGCGCCGGAGCGTCGCAAAGAGAGCCTGCGAGCTGCTGTGCGGCATGGCGGCCAGCATGGCGCCAGCCTCTGCCGACAGGTAGGCTGACAGGGTATTTCACAACCCGCCGGCAGGCCACCTGGGCGGCCTGGCGGCCGGCCTCGCGCTGGGCCTGGCCCTGGCGCCGCGCTGGCAGGTGCGCGGCGGCACGGACGCCGCGCCCGGGGCGCCCGGCGCGCGCGCGGACGCGCCCGCGGCGGCTTCGGTCGCGGACGCGACGCCTGTATGGCAGCGGGCGGCCGGCGCGCTGGCCGTAGGTGCGCCTGGGTCAGGGTTGGCCTGTGCTAGGGTTTGCAGCCAGGCTGGCGCCCGAGCCTGGCCATGCCCTGTGGCACGCCTGGGCCTGCGCTGGTGGTGGTGTGTGCTGCGACTGCTGTGTTGTGGAGAGCACATGTTGGATAGTGCAGAACAGCCAGCGGTACACACCTGAGCACAGCCTGCCCCTGCTCGCAGGTGCGACGGTGCTGGGCGTGATTGTGGCTGGCGTGTCCCTGCGCTCGCAAGCGCTGCCAGTGTAGCATTGCATACCGTACAGAGTGCATCGGTGTCAGTTGCAAGCAATGACAACGACACATTGCTCCTGCGTTAGCTTCTTTGCCCGCATGTATTTGTTACACCAGGCATTTCACACTGTCATCCACAGTCAAGTCATCAGAGCCTCCATCAGGCAGATCGTCATCCAGCGCTGGCATGGGTTGCAAGGCACAGCTTGTGCAACAATTGCAAGAGCTGAATACCTTTAAAGCACAATAGCACAGCAAGTTCTTCCTGGCCGCAGAACCTCATACACACTGCCAATTGCAACATCTGTCGGGCCCCTCGAAATACCTTTCTGGGAGCATGCACACTCCCTCTAATACACACTGTCATACCCTCCCAAAAAGCCCACAAGTTCTCAAGTGCTCAGTTCTCCCCGCTGCCGCCTGTATTGGCGCCAGCGCCAGCGCCCTACCCTTTCCAACAGCACCCAGGTGCCCGCACGGTGTATGTGCCGGACAGGCAGCAGCTCTCGCACACAAGAGTGCAGTGCCCAGCCAGGGTGGTTATTTGCGCAAGCCTCCTCTGCCATCCTTGAGAAGCGGCAGGCTCGCCATAGTAAGCCGCCGCTGCTCCCAAGGCGTGGCAGCGGGCCGCGGCAGGCTAGTATGTACAGCCCATGATAGAGAAGACTCAATCCCCTTTGTCACAGAGAAATCGTGACTCCCTCAATGAAAGAGAAGAACCAAGCCCAAAAAGTTTGGTCTCTGAAGCGCCGCATAAGCGCACACGCTCTCTTGACCGCCTAAACGAGCATCGCCATAGCGACAGCACCCAGCCAAGACGGTGACCGACTTGGGAGACGCAGGACTCCCGCACCCAGGAAGCAAGACCCGACCCAAAACCAGCTGCTGAAACTCTCTCTGCCCCATCTGCCGCGCTCGCAGACCGCAGGCCTCACGTGCGCGGGGTCCTCTTCCCGGTGCCATATATGAACGCGCGCAGGTCAAAGCCATGCGCCTGCTCAGCTTCCGCGCACGGCAGCGCTGCCTTGACCTCGGCCTGCAGCAGGCACAAGCTGTATCAGCAGTGCCTCACGACCTCCACCTGGACCAGGTTCGTGGTGAGAGAGAATGAAACGACCAGTCCTTCCAGGAAGGCTGTAGCATGCACGCAGAGATGCATGCAGGGGCCGGCCAACGCGTAAGGTGACGCGTCTGCTGCTGCACACTTGCCAGCACTGCGCTTAGGCTGCGCCCTTGTGGCCACAGCCCAGTGGCGTGAGCAGCGGCATACCTCTGGGGCTAGGGGCGGCGCGGCGCGCTTCCCCCGCAACTGCCAGCGGCGCCTGGAGCGCCTCGCAGCCTGTGCACTGTCCTTGGTCTGCTCTGCCACGCGCGCGTACAGCTGCGCGGCCCAGCGAGACGTCACCTCAGTGCTCCTGTACCAGGCAGGCCTGGGGTTGCTGTCGTGGTCGTGGTGCATGGGTAACTACCGCCAATGCTGCCACGCCAAGCCTCAGCGAGGTCACGCTGGCGACTCTGAGAGACCTCCGGGCCGCACCTGCGCCTCTGTCTCGAACGCGAGCTGCCAGGAAGCCGCTGGCTGGGGGTTGCCGCCGGTAGCTTCGCTGTCAGCGCCCGAGGAGGACGAGTCGAAGCTCAAGCGGCCCGAAGAAGTCGCTTGGGCGCCGTCGTCGGAGCACCAGTTGGAGAAGGACAAGTCTCGTCGAATGCCCACCTCGGAGTCCTCAACCAGCCACTCGTCCATTGCTGCGCCGCTGAACCAGTCGAATTACAAACACACGTCCGGCACCGCTCGCTGTCTGGGCGCTCGACAGTGCCCGGGTTCGCCGTGGGTGCGCAGCGAGGAATGCCCCAGCTTGGGCAGCCATCGCTGCTTGGATCGAGGGTTGCATCAGTGGCAGCAGCTGCGCAGAGCTCTCACGACAGCCCACGTCCCAATCAAAGCCCCTGCTGATTCATGCTATCAGCGCTGTGAAGTTCCCAAATTCAAAAGTTAGGGTTGATAACCTCATCAGGCATTAGGAGGCCGTTTGAAATTTGAAGGCAAAAAGCCTTTCTTTTCTTTTACCGTTCCAGTTGTCCCAGACGATGTTCAATGCCTGTGTTCTTCTTCCAATGCAGAGCATTGTCAGTCGCGCATGACTTCAGACCTTGCTGAGCACAGCGACAGCAGAAAAGGAAAGGCAAGGCTCTGAGTGTGCGCGCCCTTTGGGCAGCCTGGTCTACGGGCAGCACCTTCGACTCACGAGTCTGTCCTTTGGCTCTGCTCCGTGGCTACAGCTTCAGCTCCGGCACATGCACCAGGCTCAGCGTTCCCGCAGCTGCAGGGCAGGCCGGCGCCGGCGCACAGCTTGCGGAGACGGTGTGGGGCAGTCGCAGACCCCACGTAAACACAGGGTTCCGCGGTATTCCGAAACAAAAGCCCAGTTCAGGCAGCGGGCGCGGCGCCGCCGCTCGGCGCGGCCGCCTCGTGCTCGAGCAGCCGCTCCACCAGCTCGGCCTTGCGGCCGTTGGTGCGCAGGCCGGCGTCAGCGCACAGCTCGCGCAGGCCGGGCGGCCGGCTGCGGCGGCCGCGGTCCAGCCGCAGGTTCGCCAGCTCGCGGCGGCGCGCGTCGCGCCAGCCGGCGCCCGCCGCGGCGCCGGCGGGGCCCCGCTTGGCGGCGCCGCGCGGCGCCCCGCCGCCGCCCGCCCGCCCTGCTTCGCTCAGAGGCGTGTCCCCGGCGGCGCCCGCGCGTGGGGGGCCTCTGCCACGAGCCGCGCCGTCAGCGAACGCCGCACCCTCCTCGGCTGCCTGCATGCCGCTCGAGCCCTGGGCAGCATGCTCGCTCGCTGGCGACCGAGCCGCGGCCGGAGCGAGCGCTCTCTGCCCCGCCGCTGCGCCAGCAGACGCGGGCAGCCCTACGCCGCCCGCGGACGCGGACCCCACGGCAGCGCAGCCCAGGGAGTCCTGCACCGCCCCGGCGTCGGCGGACGCGAGCCCCGCCCCCGCCAGCGCATCCTGCTCGCCGAGGTCGTCCCACTGATCCACGCTCGCCATCGGCGCTTGCCAGGCGCGCGGCGCCGCCCCCGCCGCAGGCCGCCGCGCCGGCTGCGCGGCTGCCGGCGCCGTGGCGGCGGGCGTTGAGCGGGTCGCACCCTCAGTGCGCGCGCGCGCGGGCGCAGGCTCAGCGGCAGGGCCGTGGCCGGCCTCTCTGTCCCGGTCACGGCCCTGCGGGCCCGGCGTTCGCCTGCTCGCGCCCGGCCGCGCCACGGCGGGCATGGCCGGCTCCTGCGTGCAGGACCTCGAGCGTTCAGCGGCTCGGGGAACGCCTCCAGGCATGCTCCTCTGGCTCTCGTGCACCCCAATGCATGATGTAGCACCTGCTCATGCCCTAGACTTGTCAGTGCACGCTCACGGTTACAGGCCGACAAGCTCAGCCAGCCCCTCCCACAATGCCCGCACCACCAGGCAGCGCAAGAGCGCTCGCCGGACCGCAACCCCTGTTCAGGCAGCGCGCTGGCGGCCCGCGCGCCGGCGGCGGCCTCGCACGACAAGCGCGCGTAGCACTGTAGGGACAGATTAGGGTTTGTGCATGCACCTGCTCAACCAGCGCATCCTCCCTGGCGCGCGGCGCGCGCTCGCCTGCGCCCGGGCGCCCGCGCGGCGGCTCCGGCGCGCCCGGGCGCACCCAGCCGGCCGCCGGCTCGCCGCCGGCCGCCGCCATGACGCGCTCCGGCGGCACCATGATGCCCACCATGGCCAGCAGCCGCGCAAGGTACTGCGCCTGCGCGCGGGGGCGGGCGCGCACGATGAGCGGAGCACGGTGCACGGGAGCACGGTGCACGCACAAGAGGGTGTGTGGCCATAGCCACAGCCTCGACATCGCGGCTGACATGTATGTCCAGCCAGCTGGTAGAGCTTACGTCCATAGCAGTATCACGCCCGGCTCACGCACTGGCCGCGTCGCTAGGCAACCTGTCTCTCTGCAAAGGCCAGTGCCGTGACACAGGCATCCTGGCACGCATTACGACCGCTGGCACTGCCTGCAGGCACGGCCGGACGGCGCCGGTTGCGCCCCTGCTCATGCGCCGGCGGTGGGGCTGGCAGCGTGGCGGGGGCGTATGAGGGCGGCGTCCGCGCCTTCTGGGGGAACGTGGGGAGCTCGCAGTACTCGTAGTATGGCACGCTCAGCAGCGTCCAGCCCATGCTCGTCAGCATGCGCCGCCTGCGGCCGCGCCAGCATGCAGCATGTCAGCTCCAAGCGGCCATTGTGCGCACCGTGTCGTTTTGCCACCCTAAGACTCACCAACGTCTCACCAACCACTGAAGCTGTCATGTGGGCGTGTGCTAGGGCAGCACGTTTCCAGCGCGGTACAACGTAAACGCGCGTATGCCACCCGCAGCCTGGGAGTCAGGACCCTCCGGCGCTTCCGCCTGCCTCTGAGCTCCAGCCACGGCAACACAGGGGCCCGGCGGACTCGGCCGCGGCACCTGATGAGCGTCGCGCCGGTCGGGTGGCGCGTGTTGATGGCAAAGTGGTACGGGCCGTCGACCTCCACCACCACGCGCCCGTGCGGCCCCTCCAGCGCGATGTCCAGGCTGAACAGGCCGTCCTGCGCGGGCTTAGGGGCAGGGTTAGAGCGGACCACGGGGCCGGTGCATGGCCACTAGCGTGACGCCTTGACTCCAGGACGCGCGTCGGAGCTTGAGGATCAGCATCCCCGCGCACGGTGCTGGACAAGGAGCGCAGCAGGCCGCGCCGGCTAGTCTGCCATGTGGAGGTGTGCAGGCCACCAGAGTCGCACAAGTATACAGTTATGTGGCGGTCCAACCACCTGAAGTGAAGAACAAATAATCGCAGTGCCGGCGCCCGCCCTCAGAAGCAGCGCGCGCTGCAGACAGCGCGCGGGCGCGCGCCTCGGTCTTGTACTCCATGCTGTGCGGGACGCCCAGGGCGTGCAGCAGCGCGCTCACATCGGCCTGGAAGTGGCTCACGACCGTGTTGCCCACCTCGATCATCCACGCCCTGCGGCATGCGCCACGCGTCGGCCCACGGACCCTAAACCTGACCCTGACCGCTCACCGCCGTCGAGCGCCGCCGCATGTGCAGACGTGGAGGGGGCACGCATGCGATCGTGCACACATGCACCTCGCACATCCTGGACAGAACAGCAGAGTATGAGCGGCCGAGGAGGTGCAAGATTGTGGAGACATGAACACCCAATCGCAAATGACAACCAAACGCAAAAGCTGCAAACTGCAGGGTCCTGTGGCTGAGCGCCCCGTCATGTGCGTGCGCGCGCACACGTCGCAGTCCCGCCGCATTCGGCTGAGCGCATGCGAGTCGTGGGCCGCACCGCATGGTGGTCTGGTACAGCTTCTCGTCGACGGGCACGCCCGGCTGCCCGGGGTGCCGCTCGTTCTGCAGCCGCGCCAGCAGCAGCGCCTGGAACACCTGGCAGCGCGGCGCAGACGCGTCAGGCGCCCCTTGCAGGGGCGCCGCGCGGCGCCGCCCGCCGCGCGGGGCCGCCCGCCGCCTGCCGCCGGCACGACCAGCGGCGCTGCTGCGCGGCCTGCACGGCCGGCCCACGTGCACCCGGCCGCGCGCGCCGCGGCGAACCGCGCGGGCGCGCGGCACCAGCACGGAGCGCTGGGTGGAGCATGCGCGATGTGACAGCCACGCCCGTCACTGCAGCACCGTGCAGCACCTCCTTGCAGACCCCAGACGGCATGCCGCGCTGGCTCCACGCAACCCCTAGGCGCCTGCCCGACGAGCTGCTTGGGGGTCGTCACTGCGCACTGGGGAGGGGGCAAGAGAGGGCCGTACCTGCGCGAGCTGCACGTTGTTTACGGTGTCGTTCTTGGGCGCGGACGTGCTGGACATGTGGCGCATGAGGAGCTGGAACGACGGCAGGTGCATGCCCTGGCGCGCGCCCCGCACACGCCCATGACAGTGGTGCAGCTAGATCGGCGAGCTCAATGCGCAGGGCGCGCGCAGGGCCGGGCGGCAGGGTCGGAGCGGGAGGCTCTGAAGTCTGCCCTGGGGCTGGGCGCGCGCGCCGAGGCGGAGCTTATTTGTCCAGCCGCAGCACGGATGCAGCCAGGCTCGTCCTGTGGGGCAGCTGCGGGTCTGAGGGCGTCCCCCCAAAGCCCCCAGCGGGTGCCCAGCGCACCCGGCACAGCACCACGCACAGCCCTCAGCAGCGCCGGGGCGCGCCTGCAGCACGGACAGCGCCCAGAGCAGATTGGAAACGGCCTGGCTCGTCAGGTTGGGCAGCTGCGCGAGGATGACGGCGTCCATGGCCGCGAGCACGCGCCCCGGGTGGTGGCCCATCCGCGCGAGCGCCCACACCGTGTTGGTCACCTCCTGGTCGTTGAAGCGGCCGATGGCCGCGCCGACGGCCTCGACCAGCGGCCCGATCGCGCGCGTGGGGTAGTACCGCATCGTCGCAAAGGCCCACTGCGGCGGGCGGGCGGGCGGGCGGCGTCAGATGATCTGCGCACTTGCTCGTCTCGCTGACACACCACTGATGCGCACGCGCGGCCACACAACCGGCTGGCGCATCAGGCAGAGTGCTCCACTCAACAAGCCAGCGAGCGCGGTCCGACAGCTGGCGCCTCGGCCTGCCTGGTCAACGCGCCGCACGCTCACCCCGCAACTTGCATTTCTACGCCGTGTGCATATCAAACTAAGGCGCATGCAAAATCCACCAGTTTTGGCAATTGTGCTGACCGTGAGGCCACACACTGCATCACACACCCAGGTAACTCTCCAGCTGCTGAAGACGACAGGCTGCATGACACCATTGCCAGAGATCACGACGTCACCACGGGCTTGATGACTGCTTGCGCCACAGGCAGCCTCGTTCAGTTCGGGTGTTGGCCGCACCAGCATGTTTGTCAGAGCCTGTGTCTCAAAGTTGCCGCAGCGCCGAGCGATTTCGTCCTCAAACACCTGCATGTCCTCGACACGCCTGTCAAGCCGGGCAGCTGGCAGCAGGCGCAGCGCAACCGTACAGTGAGGATGGATCCTGGAATTGTGAGCACGGCGGTGCTCCAACAGAGCTGCTCATGGACTTGCGCTCACGGCCAGCCGAGTACACATTGCTGCACATGAGCTGTAGCGGGGCAGCCTGGATGCAGCCGCTCAGGCGGATCGCATCGTCTGGGACCCGGCGGAGCTGAACAAGCGGGTAGAGAAAAGCCGCGCTTGCCATGCCCGGCGGGCTGCGCGCTTGCAGAGCACCCAGAGGCGGGCCGCGCACTCCCCAGAGCGCCCGGTCCGCCAGCGGGCGGGGCATGCATACAGGGCGCGCATGCAGGGCGCCGCGACGGGCGGGCCCCGACACGGGTGAGCGCGGCAGGGGCCGCGCCTCCATGAGCGCAAAGTCCACATGCTCCGCTTTGGCAAACGCGAGCAGCGTGTTGGACACCTCCTGCTCCTTGTACTGCGGCAGCCGCACTGCCCCCGCGCGCGCCCGCCTCGCACAGCCACTTCGCCGCATGCCGGTGCCCAGCCGCTGGCTGACCTCAGAGCAGGCCACTTGCGCCACTTGCGCAGAAAGGCAAATCAGAGCGGTGCTGTATGTAAGCGCCTGGCACGCGGCCGGAGCCACAGGCCGCGCGTGCGCGTCGGCGCACTGGGGCGGACGGGGGCCGGCGCACCGCGCAGCTCCCGGGCGACGACCTCGAAGAGGTTCTGGTCGTAGAAGTTGAGCACCGCGCAGCCCCAGATGATATTGGACACCGACTGCGTGGTGCAGTCGCCGATGTGATCCGGCAGGTACCTGCTCACGGCCTGCGCGCGTTGGCGCGCAGGCCGCCAGGTCAGCGGCCCGCGCTGACGCGGCAGCAGGACGGGCCCCAGCAAGTTGCAGCGCTTATAAGTTGGCCCTAGTTTGCCTGTATTCTTGATGCGGGCAGCAGCGCGCACACGGGGGGGCGCCGGGGCGGCCAGGGCCGCGCGCCTTCAGGAAGCGCTCGTGCAGGTGGCCCAGGCTGGCAAACGCCCAGACCAGGTTGGAGACGCCCTGCGGCACAAACGCGCCCAGGCCGCGCCGCAGCGCGTCCGCGGCAATGCCGTCCAGCAGCGCCGCCTCGCAGCGCCCCAGCGTGCCGAGCGCCCACGCGACGTTGCAGAGCTCCTGCTCTTTGAACCAGGGCAGCGGCGCCTGCGCGGCGCGGCGGCCTGGGCCTCACGGGGCATTCGCGCACGGTGCGGCTGTGAATAGGCATGGTCACTGCTGAGCCCTTGGCTTACCTGGGCAGCGGCGCCTACAGCCGCCCTGCGGGGACACATTCAGCACAAGCAGTGCCCACACGGGCATCCTGTGCAGAGCTCCCACTCTGCCGGCCAGTGTGGCAACCCCTGCGGCCGCCGCTGCCATGCGCATGCAGGCGCCTGATCCATCGCCACAGCAGAAGGCGATGCAGGAGCGTCGCCGTTGTTTTGAAAACACAAAATGCAGACCTTTCTCCTTACCGAAGCCTAGCAGGCTGACCATGCCACAGGAATGGGGTGCAGACGATGCGTGCGGCTGGGGCACCCACCCTGGAGACCTCGTGCACAAGGCAGTTGATAAAGTCCGCCCTGGCCTCGCCCAGGGTGGCCGCCGCCCACATCTGCCGCAGAAGCCACGAATATCAAAGGCGTGAGCAGAATGTGCGCACACGGACCACCCAGACAGGATCTCTCTATAATACTGTCAGAGCAAATACACCCACGACAAGCAGCTGCGGTGGACCACAGCGCAGTCCCTAGCCTTCCAGGCGGCCTCAGCAGCTGGAGCATTCTCGGACACGCATGCCCAAAACCTGTGATACGGGCAGCCCAGCGCCGGGCATGCGCGGGCGGGCACCGCAGCGCTTGGCTAGATTGTGCAGCCGGAAACTCAGGCGGGCCATACCCAGGCGGAGCGGCACCAAGCAAACCCTATTCAGGCAGGGGCTGGGCGCGCACCACATTGGCGAGCTGACGCGGCTTCATTGAGGCCGCAAGCTCCAGCTGCCGGTTCAGCAGCGCCTGGTAGCCCGGCTCGCGCTGCACCACCTGCCCTGGCACCTGCGGCCCGTTTGCAAGCTGAGCGTCTCCATGGGTGTCCAAGCGTTTTTGCTCTAGGCATGGCGCCCGACAGCCGCAGCGCCAGTGCACATTTCCGACACAGGCAAAGGACGAACGTCCGCTTCCTCTGATAGGCTGACTCAGCAAGCGGCTTCCAGCCTTGCGCGGCCGCCGGCGTGGCGCAGTCTGGGGGAGGCCCGCGCACCCGCAGCCACTTGGACAGCTTGGCGATCCGGTGCAGCGCGGTGGAGGTGTTGACCTCGTCGAAGACCCCCGGCACGTCGCGGAACAGGTGCAAGCACGTGCGCCTGCGGCCCGCGCGTCCAGTGTGAGCTTGGCGAGTGCGAGCTCGGCAAGGGGCTCGGCAGCTTTGTCCTCGCGACCAAATACGGAATACGGAACATACAAGCACAGGGCAAGCTGCATGTGCACGCCAACAGCACAGCCTGCCATGTTCCTTCCGCTGAAAATAGAACGCCAGTCGTACGGCTGGCATGCAGCCCCGCTGCGGACTCAGGGGTGCGCGCCAGCTCTGCGCGGTCGCGATCAAGCGGTTGACCCGATAGCGCAGCGCGGCAAAGCCCACGTTTTGCGCCAGGCTGGCGGCGTCCGCGCTCGAGTCGACGTACGCATCTATGTCATGGAAATCAGAGCGCAGCCGCTGCGCGTAGAACCCTGGCACGCGCCCTGGGCACGCAGGTTGCTGTAAGCCTGTAATCACTTCCCGTGCAAGCCTTTGCCCGCGCGCCGCCCGAGCGTGCGCAGCAGCGCTCTGCTGCACCCATCGGTGGCGGCACACAGCCTCGCCGTCGCGGCACGCCGGAGGGACAGGGGGCGCAAGACATGGCGCATGCATGTGCACACTGCCACCCGTAGGGATGCATCGCCTCCCTGAACCATAGCCATATGGCAGCGAGTCACAAGGTGTACAAGTTGCGCGTCATCGCATGGCATCGGTGCCACGCTTTGAAACACGTCGCTGCCCCAAAGGAGCCTGCCTGGCAGTGAAGTTGCGGCATGCCGTATGCGCGAGATGGTGGCCACCAGCGCCACAAGTAGGGCGGAGGGGCCCGCCACAAGTCTGTACAGTCCCAGCATGCCGTGAGCTGGTGACGGGACCCGTGCAGCGTACCGCGCTCCTCCTCCGCGCGCACGAGGTTTGCGTCCGGCGGCCAGAGCTGCCGCGGCTGCGCCCCAGCCGGCTGCTGCGCGCGCCCGGCCGGCTCCGAGCGCTGCGGAGCCCGCAGAGGTCAGCACGGCAACAATTGCCTATTTGCACTGCTGCCCCCGGCGATCAGCACCTAGCTGAGCAAGCGACCAGCCAAGTCCCTGCACACCACTGCATATCAGGACCAAAGCGTGCAGGGCACCAGTTCACTTCTCTTTCTATTACGCCAAGTGCTGAAAAGGGGTGCGCACAGGGCTATAGCCGCCCCTCCGCGGCGCGCCGTTGCGCTGGCGGGACCGCGCCCCCTCCGCGGCACCCGCCTCCATGCTGCCCCGAGCACCGCTCTCCGCCAGCTGCGCTCCGCCACGCAGCTGCAAGCCGCCCCCACTGGCAGGCTCTCGCTGCAGCAGCTCAGCCTCTGCCGTGCCGCGCGAGAACACGCCGCCGCCATCGGCCGTGTCGCCCGCAGCCGCACACTGCCAGGCCACAGGGTTAGCAGCTTACTATAGCTGAGTTAGTGTGAGCAGTTGATGGGCACCATGTGTGTGCACTGCAAGTAAAGCTGTGAGACAGTGCTGCACGCACGTGCAGGCGTGCTTGCCGTCCACGCCGTGAACAGCTGTGGAAAGCTGCGTTCAAGCCGCAGCTGCCGTGGCTCAACTCCACCCGGCAGCGCCTGCAGATAAGCAGCTTTCAGGTTGAAAGTTGTCGAACCAGGACGTCAATTATGCAAGCAAGCATGCATGCATGCACGCACCGCGACCTGGTCAGCCAAAAGGGCAGGAGCCTCGCTCTTGCCGGCTGCGTGTCATTACTGCAGCACGGTGCAGCGGCGCTGGGCTGTTCGCCCACACAAATCGTCATACTTCCCCAGACTGCCGTTCAAGTAGTCCCACAGCGACCATGTACTCAACACAACTTGCTTCCGCTTGATTGAGGCTCGAGTTAGGGTCTTGCTGGGGTTGCTTTCGCGGTGAGGACTGGGCAGCAAGAATGCGGTTGTAGAGGAGCAAGCAGTCCTCTGAGAAGCACAGGAAGGGGCGACAGACGCAATGCTTTCCAGCCTGGGCCAGCTGGGGCAATGCGGCACGCGGCCCGCGCCTGCGGCGCCCCAGGGCGTATGGCAGCGTGGCGCAGCTGCTAGTGCCAAGGTGCTGTAGTGGCCCTTCCTTGGTGCCCTTGCCCTCCCAATAACGCTGAAGCATGCTCTAACTCCGGCGTGTGGATAAAAACAGGTCCCCGGTCGGGCGGTCGCGAAGGCCGCCAAGGTGGAGGATGCGGAGGTGAGCCACAGCATGTCGAACGGGGCGGCCACCGTCAACCCCCTCGTGTTCGACGAGCTGGCTGAAATCATCAGGCATGCCTCCTGCAGACCTGCTTGTGGTGCCCCCAGTTTGGCCACCCGCGTTCTGCCCGGCCTCCTCCACCACTGCTTTGCACGCCTGCAGAGCATCCTGATTGTTTCGCGCGGCGATGGCCTGGTTGCTTGCTGCAGAGCACTTTGCGCATAAAAAAAAATAAGCAAGATCAGCCCTGCTGTTTGGCTCAGCTTGTGAAGAATGTCACGTTGTGCCAATGCAATGCAGCTCAGAACTCGTTTCACAGGCAGGGGACCCGTTGCGTTGCCCTTGCCCTTGCCAGCGTCGAGGCCCACCGTTTGACTCCAGCCTTGTATGTGAAGGATGGTCCACGACACGGACATTGTGGAGCTGGAGCTGAAGAGCAAGCGCTTCTCACTGGCCGTGCGGAAAAAGGAGGCGCTGGAGAGCCCCGAGCCCGCACCCATGGCATACCAGGTGCTCCCAGGGCTTCGACACAGAGCTCCCTCCAGCAGGCCATCCGCCCCTGGTTCCTTGACAGCCATGTCTAGCTACGTGCACGGAGGACTGCGTTTTTTTCTGGCTTTTACAGACGTGAGCAGACGCCTGCGCACCCTGCTGCATAGCATGTATGGCTGAACCGACGGCGGTAGTAAGTGCACGACCTTGCGGACGGAGCGTGTCCGAGCAAGCTGTTGTGGTTGTTTTCACAGCCATAGGGCGGCCAGCCACTGATACAGCGCCGCTTCCACAGCCGCAGCAGCAGTTTGCGCCGCCGCAGTACCAGCCGCAGCCGCAGTACGCGCCGCCGCCTCCGCCACCGCCGATGGCCGCGCCCGCCTCCGCGCCGGCCGCCGCCGCTGCTCCCGCTGCGCCCGCCGCTGCGCCGGACGCCGCGTCCGCCAACGGCGGGGCGGCGAGCGCCGGAGGCGGGAAGGAAGTCGAGGTGCTGCCCGCAGCAGCCGCGCTGGCGCCACGCAGCAGGTTTTTGGATACCTTTCACTGGAACGGAGTGTTAAGCGCAGTCCCTCTGCTGACGCCGCATAGCGAGCTGGAGGCGCTCTGCGCAGCTGAGCGCCAACTGTGTCAGAGTCTGGGTGGGGGCCTGCCAAAGTTTCCCTTTGCGCAGGTTCTGTCGCCCATGTCGGGCACAATGTACCGCTCGCCGGCGCCCGGCGAGCCGCCATTTGTCAAGGAGGGCGACCGCGTGACCAAGGGGCAGACCATCGCGATCATTGAGGCCATGAAGCTCATGAACGAGATTGAGGTGCACGCCCGCATTAGCACCCAAGACAGCCTCTGTGCGTGCTTGGCGCCACGTCTGTGCGTCTGAGCGTTCTGCAATGTAGTTGACAATAACTGCGTCTGAGGCTTGGCTCACACAGGCAGCCTCTGAGCCTGCAAAGCTGAGGCGACATCACCGGGCATACGAATATGTTGTCAGCTGTCGAGCAGCGTACTATCGTGCACTAGGAAGCGCGTTTGGCGGAGCGCCTCACGCAGTGCGCCCCTGCGCGCAGTCTGAGACGGCGGGCGTGGTCGTCAAGTTCATCACCGAGAACGGCAGTGCGGTGAACCCGGGCCAGGTGCGGGGCAGGCCCCAGCGGTGCTTGACTGGCAGAGCCGGCGCGGCGCCGGCCGTCAAATGGCGCTGGCGGGGCGGTCGGCAGCCGCTTGTGCCTGTGCAGCACCTGAGCAACTGTGCGGTAGCATCACGGCGTCTGCATGCGCATGTCCTGTTCAGAACGCACTAATGTGCAGTTGCTGGACCTGCTCAGGATTGCGCAGCTCATGGGCTCACACGGCTGAAGTGCAGAGTGCGCTGACGCTGGAGTGTGTCCGGGGGTGCAGCCGCTGGTGCTGATCCGCCCGTGAGGCGCTCCCGCCGCTGCTTCCGCCTGCACGCCGGGGGGCTGGCTGGCGCTGCGTGCGAGCGGCGGCCGTGCTGCCTGGGCGGGAGTTGGCACAGCCGGCCGGTGTGCTGGGAGGGCTGCTACGTTGTACTTTGGCGTCACTTGATGTATGCATGTTGGAGAGGGGCTAGCGCTGTGGCCCTGCGCTGGCAGAGTCCGGGCAGGACGTCTGTGGGGCCGGTGTCGTCTGGGGTATCTGGCTGTTGCTGTTGCTATCGCAGAAAGACCGGACACCTTGGTGCCCAGCTGTCCCGCTTGCCTTGTGTCTGCTGCTGGCCACCGTGTGCGCATCGCCGTGCTCCTGCTTCGAGAAATGCACGGGCTCTGGGCTGCTGTGTGTGGCGGTTGTAATCTTTCTTGGGCTCTGTGGACGCCTCTGTGAAGCCCTACGGTGCATGTTGTGAGCGCCCAAGCTCCCTCCTGGACTGTGCTGGACCGTTGCCTCCATGCCTTGTTCACCACTCGTCAGTCTCTCCAGTCACCCACTGCCTTTCGAGTTCTTGTGCTTTGCCCATCATTCTTCTCCTGCTCTCCCAGTGGAGGCTGCCAGCTGGACAGACCTGCCCGTGAGCAATAGCACATGTAATGCGCTGCGCAGGCCGCTTTCTAACACAGAGATCTGTGGCCACCTGAAGGAGCAGCTGGGGCACGCGGCAGCAGGACAGGCGGAAACTGCGCGACTGTGTTACTCCTGTGCAAAGCATGCGGAGGGCATGCGCCATCATGCCAACACGCAGCGCAGCTCCGCTTGTGTGGGTGGCCATATGCTTGTCCTTGATGCCAGCGCTGGCGCAGCAGCCGGGGCGGACGGGCAGGGCGCTGCTGCTGGACCAGCGACTCGTTTTCCGGGACGGGCTGCTGCCGCGCAATACGGCGGCCGGCATGGATGGGCCCTATGAAGTGGTTCGCACCCGTGCTCCTGCATGCACCATTGAGTATGCAGCTGTTGACCGAAGATGATTGTGGCCTGTTATGGCGCAACTGGACACCTGCAACGGACGGGTTTGAGCAGCTGCTTGCAGCAGCATGCAAAAGCGCGGTCCTGATGGTGTTTTGTTTTCGCAACGCACACTTCAAGTTTGAGCTGGGGGAGTGCTACAGGCGGGAGTGACCATAAGCGCCGCTTGAGCGCAAATGTTTTTACATACCGCTACCACCAGGTCGTCCAAAGCACAGGCCTTGGGGCAATGGGCTGTGGCATTTTGTCAGGAGCCCAGGATGCGCGGGTGCTGGGCAGCTGCTGGAGCCTGCGCTGGCTCGGCGCGGGGCGCGGTGGGTGCTGGACCAGCGCGCCCTCCCCCATCAAGCAGGGTCGGACCAGCAGCTGCACTGCGCGGCGAGGGAGGCCGGGCGGATGTGCCGCGGCCTCAGTCGTCCGCCTGCTCGTGCGGGTGGCACGTGTTGCGGAGCGGGGGAAGCTTGTAGCAGCTGGGCTGCACGTAGGCGCGGCTCGTGGCAGCGTCGGCGACGCGCATTTCGTTGCCGCAGGTGTCCACGTGCTCCAACCTGCAGCTGCTGCCGGGCGCGGCGAGCCTGCAGGCGTGGCACATCACGGCCATGAACGCGACGCTGGCGGTGCGGCCCAATGCGGGCGCGGTGGAGCTGGCGCGCAACGAGACGCAGCGCCGCGTGGCCGGCGCGACCGCGCTCGACGTCGGCGTCGCGCTCGCGCTGAACGGCACCAACGACACGTCCGTGCTGCCGACGATCTTCACCGGCATCGTGCACGCCGTGGTGCGCCCCGCGCGCGCGCCGGCCCTGCCAGCCGTCACGCGCGCGCGGCTCCCTGGTGTGAGTGCGGAAGGCGCGCGAAGCTGAGAGTGATTGTGCAGTGGTGCACGCCAGTGCCTGCCTGAAAGAGGTCGGCCCGGTGTGCGGCAGGCAGCGCGCTTGCGCACCCGTGTCACGAGCACGCTGGCGCACCCGACGCTGAGCACGCCAGCGGCTTGACGGCCTGTGCTTGCAGGCCCCGCTCGGCCGGAGCCTGCCAGCCCGGTGTGCGCGAGCTCATGCGCCCTGCGGGCAAGGGCGCTCGCATGCACCGGGGTGCTGACCGCGCCTGTGCTCTGCGCGGCAGCCCTGCTCTGCCGGCCCCAGCCGGTCTAACGTGTACAACTTCACGCGGCCCAACTCGACGTACGCGAGCGGCACCGCGAGCTCGCGGCTCAATGTGCTCCTGCCCAAGGGCACCCTTGACGCGGTGCGCCGGTGGCCCAGCTGCCACATCGCGCCTCCTGCCCTAACACTGAGCGTGTGCGCCGCTGCTCGCGGAGCCTGACGTATATAAGCAGCTCAAGCAGGTGGTCAGGCGCTTGCGCGGCCTGTATGGTGATGTCAACAAGCGCAGCGCACTTTGCAACACTCTACAAAATGTTCCTGATGTGCTCCAATGACATGTCTGGCTGAAGTCTGCAAAGCGTGGTGCGACGGAAGCAGCCCCCACAGCTGGCTCGCCTGAGCCCGCACCTGCTTTGCATGATGTGCGACAGTACGCCGATCACGTAATGAATGCTCATCGCAAGCTGCTCGGACTGCCGCACAGCCTCTATGGACCCGACTTGTTTTAAATATGCGGTAGTGACCTGTAGTTGGGGCATCGATCTCCTGGTTGTAAGAACAGAACGTGTGGGCCGCGTCCCGCGCAGGTGAACCAGACCATCGCGCCGTACATGGTGGACCCGGACGCAGCGCGGTCTGTGGCCATCTGGGCGGACAACACGGGCAGCGACATGCAGTACACCGTGCCGGTGGTGCGCGCGCGGCTGACCCCCGCACGCGCTGCAACCCTGCGGCCAGGGTTGGGTTGATGCCTGTTACTCCTCATACTCGCAGCAGTGCAGGCATGATATGTGCAGAGTCCGTTGCGCGACCCCGGAAGAGTCAACATGAGGCTGTTGCTCAAAAAACCCTAGCTGCGTGGTGCCTCACAGCACTGACTGGCGGGCGCCGGCCTAGCGCTCTTTGACATGCCTCTCAAAGTTGTGCCTGCGCTCCACCCCTTACATTGCGCTGGTGGTAGGCGCTACCAGCGCCAAACGTCGCCCATGCCTGGCGCGCCAGGCGTGCTGCACGCTGCTCCCGGCGTTCCCGGACTTCCCGGAGGAGCGCAGCGCCACGATCGAGGCCAACATCGTGAACCAGAACTTCACGTTTGTCGCGCGCTACATGGCCTCGCAGCGCTTTGCCGGGGTGCGCGGACGCCTGCTTGCTGCCCCTGCCGCCCACCACAGCATGTACGCTGGTACCATAGCTGCGTGCATAGCAGCGTTTGCCGCTCGGGCTGGCGGGCGCGCTCTCTTGTGGGCAGTCGCTACACAAATGTGTAGCGAGTGAGGCGCGCGTGAGTGTGTCGAGTCAGCTTTGCCTGCTCACAGCGCATACCCCTATCCTGGTCACGAGCGTGAGGGCGGGGCCGGCCGAGCCGGGCCTGGGCGCGCAGGAGCGGTACGACCTGCACAGCTACAGGAGCGAGCTGACGGTGATCCAGAACACCACCACCGGCAGCACGGTGCTCGTCTCGCGCGGCGACAGCTACGGCGACCAGCCCAACCCGGGCGCGTGCGAGACGCGCACCTACCCCCCGGACTTCAACTCTACCACGTGCGCCCTTGCGCCATGCCTCAGGCTGCACAGTTGCATGCGCTGCCCGCTGTGCCGCCATGCGCATGTCTTTCAGCACCCGCAGGGTGATGCAGCTCATGTAGTTCTTGATTGCCTGATGTAAGGTAGGTCACAGTGGTACACTGCATATGCCTGGCCTGTGGCACCATGCATGCCAGCCGCGGCCACTGCCTGACACTTGGTTACATCTCATGCTCGCATGTGAGCGCAGTGTTAGTAGCTGTGCCGAATCCGCCCAGTTGCGCAGGCTTGCAGTGGTGTAGCAGCGTGCCAATGGCCATGCTTGAAGGCCCCACTCTGCTTAACAGTCCCCAGGCTCGTAGCAGGGTAGCACTCCTTCATGCGAGAGGCAAGTTATTGCGCTGCCATGCACCTGCAGAGCTGGCTTCTGCACATGGGTGTTAGTTGCGCCTGGGGTGCATCTTGCCAGGGTGCCTCCATCATGCCTCAGCTGCGGCACTTGACGGCAGTGTTCCACGCAGGTTCAATGCCACTAGACTCTAGGGCCCATGCTCCGCGCAGATTCAATGCCAGCAATCTCTAGGGCGCATGCTCCGCGCAGACTCAACGCCAGCAATCTCAAGGGCAAGTGTTGCGCGCAGCTTCAATGCCAGCAATCTCAAGGGCAAGTGTTGCGCGCAGCTTCAATGCCAGCAACTATCTGCTCGCCATGGGCGAGTTCCTGCGCGAGGCCAACGCCAGCTACAATGCGCGACGCGTCCCCGGCACCTTCTCGATCAGGTGCGCAGGCACTGAGAGACAAGTAGCGCGCGGTGTCGTTGGAGTGGCCGCAGTACGTCTGTTGCGGATTTTGGGTAAGCATCAGTGGCATCTGCTCAGCTAGTGTTCTGGTGATGCGTGGCAAACGCAAGCGCTCCAGGTCTGTTGGGGTAGAGCTTGTTGGTGTGTTGTTGTGAAAGCTGGTTGCCCACATATGTACCTTGCAAGCTTGGTGCAATGTCATTTTTTATACCAAAGGTTCTCAGGGCTGGCACGAGTGTAAGCATGACATGCAGCGCTGGTGCACTTCAGCACTAGTTCAGTGCGCGGCACCTGCTAGTGCCCTCGCGCGCGGAGCACACCGGGCACTGACATGCGCGCCGCGCGTTGCGGCGCAGGGGCATCAACTGCGAGCAGTGGATCCAGACGCTCCCCATCCCCAACCAGGCCGCGCTGTACAACGCGTCGTTCTACTTCCCCGTCCTGGACGTGCGCCCGCTGCCCCCGTGTGTCTCATGGCCGGCGTGTGACCAAGCATGGGTGGGCCAGACATGCGGTGTCCTTCCCGGCCCTGGACGTGCGCCAGCTGCTCCTGTGTGTCTCATGCCTGGCATGTGTTGGAGATGGGTGGGCCAGAGCGCCGTGGGTTGGCCAGCGCTGCTAGCATGTGGGGTGGAAGCAGAGGGGACATTGTGCCATTTAACAAGCCGTGCATGATTTATGTTCTGCCGTTTGGCAGCCAGCAGCAGGGCGCTCTTGGGACTCGTTTGGGAGCTCAGCACGCCGCAGCCTGGGCAGCAGGGCTGATGGGGGCATGCCTGCTTTGGCGCCGCCGAGTGGGCAGCGGGCGCGGCGCGCAGTGGGCCGTTGCGCGGGAGAACTACCGGCGGCAGCTGAAGCGGATACACATCACCGGCTTCCTGCGGGGGGAGGCCGTGGATCACTATTACGACTGGATCAACATGCGCCCGCGCCACCTGTGGCGCCGCGCGTTTGACCCGTGCGCAATCGCGCCCAAGGTGCGGCGGCAAGATCGCCGCGTTTCCTATTGCGGCATTTGCACATCCAGGATGTAGAGGATGCTAGGGTCGCGCGTGCGGACCCCCCTGTGCCTGATGCCACTGCCTTGAAGTGCAACAAGTCGAGCTAGCTCTGCTGTCGACCTGTGCTGCACGCTTGCATACGCCATCCATAGGGCGGCCCAGTCTGTCTGTGGTTTCTGTACCCTAGCGGGGGTTGCGTGACCGTTAGAATGCTGAATGCTGGGGTGTGGTGCGGCAGGGGGCGGGCTGCAACTGCGACCCCTCGGCCGTCGAGGAGGGCTGGCGCGGCGTGCTGGCGGCGCGCCGGCGGCAGGCGCCCCGGGGCTTCGTCCGCGAGCAGAAGGGCCCGTACGCGGTGCTGTCGATTGCCGGCTTCCTGCTGGGCGCGCTGGTGGCCGCCGGCATCGCCGGTCTGGTGCTGGCCCTGCGGAGGCGCAGGCGCGCCGCAGCCTCGTGGCGCCCCTCGGCTCGCATACGCCAGGGCACAGAGTCACTGTTGCAGCTTCTGAGGCGGCTCGCCGCATCCGGCAGTGCAAGTTCGCCTGGGGTCCAGAGTTCTGTGCCGGTGCGGCGTGGTGATGCCGCGCTGCGCGGGCGCAGGCGCGGCGCCGGCGCCGGCGGTGTTGGCGGCGGGGGCGGGGCCGGGTTCCCGCCCAGCGCGGGCTATTCGCCCAGCAACGGCAACTCGTGCGCCCTGTGCTACCACTAGCCTGCCTGCTTCTGCTCATGCACCCCACTTCATCCGCTAGGGTGGTGGGGTTCTTGTTTGTGAGGCCTTTGGCTCTCATTCCTCATTGCTGAGGCATTGGGTGCTTGCAAGTGTGTTCGCACATGGAAGCATGTGCAAGGTCAGTTGTGCAGGGTGCCAGCCGCCTCGTGACATGTATTGGATGAGAGCGGTCGCTGCCGTGCTTGGACAGCACATGACGCGCGGCGCGGCGGGCGCAGGCGCGGCAACAGCATCAGCGGGCTGGCCAAGGCGGTCAGCAGCAAGCTGAGCGCCGGCAAGATGGGTGCCACTGGGGGCGCCAGCCGCGCCGGCTTCTCGCGCTTCGACGACGGCCAGCACGGCGTGGAGCTGGGCGGCAACGGCGCGGCGCGCTGAGCTCGCGCTTCAATGACGCTCGCACGGCGTGGAGCTGGGCGGCAACGGCGCCGCGCGCTGAGCCCATGTCCAGCAACAGCAGGCTCCGCCACGGGCGGTGCACTGGGTCGTACGTTGCGCTGGGTACGTCTCCTGCTTGGGGCAGGTCTGGCAGTGCACCTGGCTTGCTGTGCTGCACCCCGCTTGCTGTGAACACACGCAGCGACACGGGGGTGGCATGGCGTGCGGCGCCGCCCCTGCCTTGCCCGGCGTGGTTCCGCCTGATACGGAGAGGCGCCGCTGCTGGGCCGGCGGCCTTGAGGCTGATTGGGTTGGCCCGGGCCCAACCAGGATGCGCTTGACATTCTCGCGTGCGGCAGAGAGAGAGCTTGGGCCCCAGAATGATGCGAGTTGCTATGACATCCCTTGGCTCCAGCTCTTTGCTGTCCATTGAAGCAGGGTGCGGAGTGAAAGGTGCAGAGTGCCGTGTAAAAGTAGCCAGGCTCAGGCTGGGGTGTGGGGCGGAACTGAGTCAGCATGGCTGTGTGTTTTGAGCCAGGCGCATCAGGTGCGCTTGAGCGAGGCAAGTCATGCTCCGTGCTTGTTTGTGCACACTCTCATGGTGGGTTGTATGTATGCGGGCAGAGGCGGCTGCTGACCTTTGCACAGGGCTGTAATGCGTGTTGGGTACTGCCTGGGTACCGCACTGTGCAGCGCATGTGCACTGCATGGGTAAGTTTGGGGCTTTGATAGTGAACAGAAGTCATGAAATGCATATGGTGACAGTAGCTAGGGCTTCCAGTGGGCAGGCCTTGCCACGGGTTGGCAAGGTTGCCCTTGTGGAACGGGTGGGTTTCTATTAATTAGTGGCGGCCTCATGATGGCGGCCTTTCCATGCGGTGTGCATGCCGCTGTTGCTGGCATGGGGCGCAGGCGCTCTGCCTTGCCTCAGCATGGGAGCTTTGCTGCCCTGTACCTGTTACTCCTCTGTGTAAGTATTCAAGGTCATTGCAGAGCAGGCTTCTAATCTTGCCATGTGGTGCAAGGGGACACACTTGCGAAAGCGGCACTTTGTATCCAGGTCCTACCGTTACGTGTGCGGGGGTTTGCTCCTGCATAAAGCGCTTGCAGTGTGCCTGCAGGGGTCTCTAACTACTCCAGCTTCGGCTTGCCTTCATTTGTCCACAAGTGTGTTCCTGATCTAGCCCATACTTGCAGCTAGCTTCGCTAGCACGCTGCGCGGCTGGGCGGGCTTTAAACGCGCGTGCATCTTGCAATATACTGCCCATAGACAGCCGCAATAAGTGAGCGCAGCAGAGCGCTGCTTCGCTTGCCGACGAGCTGTACCGGATATCCTGCAGCTGCAGAGAGCCCCACGTGCAGCCCCTGAGGCGCCGCGCATGGCGCAGCGCGAGGCCTGCGTGCGGGGGTGCAGGCGCAGCAACACTGAGCTGCTGCTTCAGCAGGGCGTGAGGTGTCACTGCCAGTCAGCCGGGCCGAGGAGGCGAGCGCAGCGGCGCGCAGCGATGCGTGATGCCGCGTCCGCGGTGCTCTGTGTGCTGGCGATGGCAGCCACGGCTGTCGCAAAGCCGACGCAGATGGTGGTGTTTGGCGACTCCCTGGCCGACGACGGCGGCGTGCGCAGCTTCCGCGCTATATCTACAGCAGCTCTGGCTGCCACGTTTGCACAGCCGTACCCAGCGGGCCAGGGCCTGGACGCCGCGGCAGCATTGACAGCCGCGCAGCCCTTTGTGCGCGCCCGCCGTGCCCCTGCTGGCCGCAGCAGAGGGGTTGAGCGCTGCACAGCCGCTAGTGCACCTCAGCGCACACCTGCACCCTGGCTGGGGATCTCAAACCCACACTGGTGTTTGACCACTACGCAGCCTCATAACCATATGCGCGCCAACCACAATACCCGCAGTGGACCGGCCAGGCGCTGATGGGTCTGGCGCCCTTGCAGGTCCAGCCAGGGAAGCCATACGCCAACTTCGTATACAGTGCGGCCCCGCGCCTTGCCAGTGTGGCTCTCAAGTGTACAGCGCCGGCAGCCTGCGCCATGTGAGCGCGTCGTGGCTCTGACTCCTCTGCACACGCTCCGCTGCAGGCAATGGGCCCAACTATGCGATGCAAGTCGCGGCCGCCACCAACCTCACGCTGGTTAACTACGCCATAGGTGGTGCGACGTCTGGGTACGTACGCATATTGCCGTGGCCCCGTGCTTGCCTGGTATCATACCGCGCCTCTTTGGTGCACAATCTGCACAACCTGACACCTGAACGCGGGGAGGCTGCGCCCCAAGCGTACCTCCTCTGCTGACCGGCCCCTGGTGGCTGCCTGGCAGGCTCTCTGGCAGCCTGGTGTCGTCCACGAACCAGGCGATCCAGGCGCTGCTGAACAAGGCGACCAGCACGCCGCCCTGCTCGGCCGCGCACGGCTGCTACAACATGACCTTCACCGGCGCGACCATTCCCTCGCTGCTGGACCAGGTGTGCGACGCGGGTGCATGCCGAGCCAGCCGACAGGCAGAACCCTTCTCCTCAGAGAGCCTGTTGCGCTGCTCAACGAAGGGACAGGCGCGGGTGTACGCCAGCTCCTCCTTGCCTTGGGACTATTACTTGTGTCCACAATCTTGTTCTGCCATCCACATGTGACTGTGTCGCCGGCCACGCTTGCGTGTGGCGGCCACGCGTGAGTGAGCAGGCGGTCGGGTGTGAGCATGTCGGCGAGAGGTGGACCAAGCAGCACAGCGCTGGCGCAGGTGACCCAGTACCTGAGCGACCAGCCGTACGTGGACCCGCAGACGCCGCACTTTATCGACATCGGCGGCAATGACATCCTGGCGCTGCTGCTAGCGGTGCGCCGCCGGCTGGCCGATCTGGCGCGCCGTGGGCGGCCAGCGCGGTGCATGCCAGCGGCTTGCTGCCTCCCGCCGAACTCCTTGGGCTGCTGACATCGAGTCGGCGGGTATAGCCGTTTGCAGGCGCCAATGCATGCGAGGCTGGGGAGGCAGCACTGGTTGTGCATCCCCACAGCTATCACACATCGGCACGGCAGGGTTCTCTGAGCCCAGATGCACCCAACATCGCCCAAGTCTGCATGCAAAACTGGCGGAGCTTGCTCATGGAGAGTGCATCACCGCATGACAGCAGTATCCTTTTAGCGACTACATGTACCGCACTAAGTGTGGCTTCTGCATGGGCGCAGCTTGTCAAGGTGGTGCATGTCGGTGTTGGGACCATGCAGTGCATGTCAGCGTTGGTGACACGCAGTGCATGCCAGCGACAGCAGCGTATAACTCAGTCGAAGGCGCCGCGTCAGTTTGCGTGCTCTTCTTGCAGGTGCTCGCCAACTCTGCCACCGTCAACGATGTGCCGATGTTCACACAAAACTTCACCATGGTGCGAAAGCGCATTTGTCTTTGCACACGTAGTATTCCCTGAGGACCACTTTGGTCATGCATGTTCAACCTGATCACCGCCCTGCTGTGCGAAGCAGCGGCATCCACGTACGTGGCCTCACGCACCTGGCACGCAAAACCTCATGCGCCTGGCACGCAGCGACAGCATGCAGGGCACTGCTACGAGGAAGCTCATGCGCTTGCGAGCATGCGCTGTGCGCGGCGCAGGCGGTGAAGCAGGCGGTGGACCGGCTGTACACAGCCGGTGTGCGGCGCTTCTTCATCATGGGCGCGCCGCCGCTGCACGACGCGCCGACGATGCGCGTCATGGCGCCCTCGCTGGCCGCAAGCGACCTGGGCCGCCTGGCCGCGTTCGGCCTGCAGACGGGCCTGGACGCGCAGACCCAGGTCTGCGCGCCCTGTCCCTGGTTGGACATACCGCTAAATGTCAGCACTAAATGGCACAGTTGCCCGCTGCCAACGACCGATCCGGGCCTCCTGGCCACTCCTGAGCTAGTGGGGCTCGCCACGCATCTGCCGCCTGCACCCAGCGGCCGGTGCTCTCAACGCCTGGTCAGCACCACACTTGCACGAGGCACACCGTGCCAGCGGAGAAAGGTGGGCGCTGCACGAGCTTCTCTATTCTCTATTTAAATGAAGTGAATAGAGGATTGAACATGTTACTGGACTCTGGCCCTTTTGCGCAGGCGCTGGCGGCGCTCCCGGCCGCGCTGCCGCTGCCGCCCGGCGAGCAAAGGCGCTCCTCCCGCTGGACGCCATGCCAGTGTGCGGAGTGCGAGACCAGGTTATAGTACCCAAACCCTGCCGCGCCGCGCAGGCGCTGGTGGACGCGTTCCCGCTGCTGTACCCGGCGGCCCAGGGCGACTGCTTCCCGCTCAAAACACCATCCTCCTTGCGAACACTGCCTGTTGAGCGACCGAATCAGCGGCCTCTGACCCTGCCGCGCCGCGCAGGCGCTGGTGGACGCGTTCCCGCTGCTGTACCCGGCGGCCAAGGGCGTCTTCTTCCCGCTCAACACCATCTTCCTGGACGCAAAGAACCGCGCGCGCAACTACGGCTTCACCAATGTGGCGGACGCGTGCTACGACGGTGCCGTGCCCGGCATCGCCGCGCCCGCCAGCACGGTCCCGTGCGGCAACCCGGACGAGTACATCTACTGGGTGCGCCCCTGCGTCTGCGGCGCGCTTGCGCGCGCCGCGACACGCAGTGTGTGCAGTGGCTGAGCAGGCCACTGCGAGGCCGGGCCTTAGTTGCATTGCCGGCTGCCAGCAGCGTTCGTGATCAGGTCCAGACATCAAGGGCGCGCGCATGCATGATGTGACCTCAGGAGAAGGTCATCACCGTGCAACAAAAGATGCCCTGCATGTCATTTGGCAGCTGCTGCTGTTGCCAAGTGACAGAGGACCCTGCAACAGCAGCTGCATGCCCAGAAAGTGTGCAAATAGATATGTGGTCAGGAACGCTGTGGATGTGCAGGCTGGTGTGTTCATGGTGCACGTTTGCACAAAATTCATGATAAAGATGCTGGCGTTGCACCTGTGACGGATGCGCACACATGTCATATCCCAACCCTGCTGTGAGCAAATGCATCTGTCTGAACGGCCGCCCCGTCTGGCACCGCAGGACCGGGTGCACCCGACGCACCGCTTTGTGATGCTGCTGGCGCCGCGCGTGCTGGAGGCTGTGCAGGTCCTGCTGCAGTAGAGGCCGCTGCGCAGGTATGTAGTAGCAGTGCTGTCAGACAGAGGAGAACTTTGGGAGCCCAATGAAGTCGTGCCGCGTGAAATGGGGGCGGTGTATTTTCTGCTAGAGGCAGTCAGCCTGCACAGCTTTTTGCTCAAGCTGCGCTCAGAAGCTGCGTTCTAACGGGCAGGTGGGAATTGCTGGCAATGTGCAGCCCGTGAGGCTGTGCATGCACTCTGATCACGGACCCAAATGGCCACACACTGCAGCCTATGATGGTGGGATGGGGCGGCCGGCTGGCTCCAAGCGCGACTAATCAATAGGCAGCCTGTGCATGGCATCGGGTGATTGGGTTGCTTTAGGCACCGGGTATTCAAGCACTTGTTGTAGTACATTCTGTGGCTCTGTCGCGCGCAAGCAGTATGAGGGCGTTACAGACTGCATGGTCTGTGTGGGGCACGCTGTAGGTGTGCGGGCAGCAGTCCAAGGGCCAGCTCCATGAAACAAGTCACTTACAATCTGTGCACAAGATTAAGGGCAAGTTAGTTAAGGGCAAAACTGAAGCCAATCGCTGGGCCCCTTGACCGCATGACATCCCATGCGCTTGAGCAGCCCCAACCCTGTGTAGAGCATGATTCCTTGAACCCCTATGATATCATGGTAAGTGTATGTAGTAGAACCTGGGCGTAGGTGATTGGGCAGGCAATGCACTGTTCTTTTCATTTGTAAGCACACTCAGTCCACTGATGCGTCTGTACGGTGTTAACAAATGTGTGAGCATAGTCATGCTATGTGTGCACACTTGCATTTTGCCTTATGCCGGAAGGACAGCTTGCCCGGCGGGATGCTTGAGCTCAGACTATGTCACACTGAACCCTTCCCCTGCGGCTGGTTCCGCAAATGCCGCAGCTCGCCACTGCTCCATGGCTGAATTCAGCAAGGCGACAGCCTCGACTCATACACCCCCATGCTGCAGCAGCTGCGCCGAGCAGCTCTCCAGCAAGCCTGCAAGCACAGTTGCACCACCTGCTGCTGCCGCTCCAGTGACGCCAGCCGCTGCGCTGCTGCCAGCTCCGACCCAACCTCTCCGCGATGATCTCTGAGTCACCACCGAGTTCAGGAGGCCGGCACCCTCCAGCGTGGCGCTGTCATCCAGCAGCGGCCGTGATGGGAAGCCAGCCAGCAGCTGGCGACCCGCGGCAGCGGCTCCGGCCTGCGCTGCAATGAACCTGCGCCACCCTTGCCATTTTGAGTTGCGCAGACTCGTCAGCATGAAGCGGACTTCTCTGATTTGTCATTTGTCATTTGTGAGCACCCGGCAGCTATGGAAGCCTGACACAGGGTAGGCATGCCTATGTTGCCTTGCACCTGCCCACCTCACTGTGCTTGCGCGCTGCAAGCAGCCCGCTCAGAAGAGAAAGGTAGATAGCTTGAAAAAAATGCCTGATTTGAGCGCTGCATGCATGCATGCGCAGGTTGCCTGTCGTCTGCATGTGAGTGCAGCAGTTCATCCTCGCATGTTACTTCTTCCTCGAGCACCTCATTAGGTAGACGGTAGACAAAAGAGTAAAAAGCATGTGAAGGCTCCCCACGCAGCGCCGTGGCGTGCCCGCGGGGCATCACAGCGCTCAGGCAAGAATAAAGAGAGCGGCCAGCGGCGCACCGGCGAAGATCGCCAACCGTCTGCGTAGGGTTGAAACGCGCGGCCAGCCTCGCGCCATCCATCAGCCGCACCTGCACGCACATCGTGAAATGCGCCACAGGTGAATCCCGCAGCACCTCGGCAATGAGTCAGAGCGCCACGGGTATGGCAAGACTTCTGGCTTGCAGCATGCCCAGCGGCGCCTGCGCGCCGCACGGGTGTCTCTGGCGGGTTTGCACTGTGCTATAGTCGCACCTGCACGCCCGTCGTGGGGCCTTCCGCTGGGCCCTCCCATGCGCCTGCTGGCTGCGCTGCAGGCGCGGGCGCGGGCTGCGGCGCCGCACCGCTGTCGTCTGCACCGTCCACCAGGGCACAGTAAGCAGCTTGGCGCGTCATGCATCACCTGGATAGAGGGTTACCCATGCATAGCGCAGACGTGACATGCGCCATGCCAGGCTCAGCACCTGCTCCACCAGCAGGCAAGGTATGAAGTGTGGAGCAGTGGGCACCGGTTTGGGCCATGCTTGATGTGTTCCTGAGCTGACAGCACAACATCTGAAGAGGGAGGAAGTGCCTCCGCAGACATCCGGATACAGTGGCGGGCCAACCTGCCAGCGTGCGGCCCCGGCCAGAAAAGACGCTGCACGCTGCGTTGTGCTTCTGGAGCAGGGCGGCCAAACCCTTCACATCAGCTCCAACAACCTCGTCTACCTGTGTCATGTCGCAAGCATGGTCAGCTATGCAAGCAAAGCGTTTGTTTCACTGCCAACCTGCGCTGAGCAGTTCAGAGCGACATAGGCACCACACTGCCGCCATAGTGAAGGAAGCCAGTCCAGCTGCTTCTCGCACCATTTTCCCAGCTTTATATATCTGGAAGGTAGGCATCGCCCTCACGCCGCACTCCTGAGAGACGTCCTGCACAAGCCCGCACCATCCTCTTGTTGGCGTTATTTCCTACGCTTGGCAACAGCTACTGACCGCTCACAGTGCAGGAGTGTAGGAGTGTGTCAGGTGTCAAACTCTGACAGAACGGGTGTCAAAGTGACTGAACGGAAGCAGAACCCTGCCATACACAGTGAAGCACAAAGCAAGGATGAGTTGATGTGCGCCTTGGTGTGTCATTCTTCCATCAAACGCACTGAGGATAACGTGTGGAAGGCAGGGACAGACCGGGACACCATCAACGTCCACCTTCAAGAAAACTACGTTGGTAAATTCCTTGGCCATCCGCGCGAACAACGGGGCAACCATCTTGCACGGCCCGCACCAGGTTGCAGTAAAGTCAACACACACCTGCAGCATAGCGTCTGTATCGCTTACTGGCAGGCAGTCGCCACCCTTGCTGTTTCATTTACACGACTCGGCCACAAAGCGCCATCAGCCAAGTCAGTGTCCGCACTGCTTTGCCCGAGGTCCGAGAAGCTGCCATCTGCGCCTCCCACTCCCGCACGGAGCTGACCTCAAAAATGCTCATCGCTAGCGCTACAGGTGGCCGCTTCTGGGTGAGCCGAGAACTTCAATCTCTTCCTCTACTGCCAGTGCTTCAAGACACCTCTGCTAGTGCTAGCAGCGCTGTTGAAAAGCAGCTCTCCTATAACCTAACTAAGGTTCCCCAGTCTTGTCGCCCAGCCAGAGGGGCAGCTCAGGGAGGAGGGAGCTCAGAGCACTGGATGCAGCAGGCACGTCGCTTCCTGCTTGCAGCAGGCGCTGTCTTCCTGGTGCACTTGATTCTTTACCCTTTCATTGGCCTCTGGCCAGCCGTGTCACTGGTCATCAGCACCTGTGTGCTCTCGATGATGCTCGCTTGCAAGGTTATTTAGGTGATGCGTGCACCAGCATATGGCGCAGAGCACCGCTGCTGCAGCGGGGCTCTGGGCTCAGGCAATGCAGGCGTGGCAAGTCGCGGCATGGGTGCCAGCCACCGTTGCCTTCCAGCGCTTTATTTACGGCGTGCACGAAGTGGGGGGACGTTCGATGCAGCCCACACTCAATTCCGCCGATGAACCGAACGCCTTTGGTATAAACGACTTCGTGCTGGTCGAGAAGTGGACATCGCGGGCGCACTGGTACCGGCGGGGGGATGTGGTGCTACTGCGGTGTGCGCCTGGGCAGAAGTCTGTCCTGCTGCTCCCGCTGGTGCTCTGCAGCGTCTCCGCCGCCAGTGCCTGTGGTGTGGGTGCCACAAGCCAGAGCAACGCGCTCGAACGCCCGAGGGCCGCCACACTTTGTGAGGGCATGTCTGGCCGGTGGCAGTCCCAGCTCACGAGGCGCTTGCAGCCTGCAGACTGCTGAGCGCCTCTGCTAGAAAGACCGCACTTCAGGTCGCCAGACAGTTTGGCTCATACCTAAGTATGCGTATCACAGCGCACTGTGCACTGGCTGGCACAACATGAAAAGAAAGTGCAGGCTTGCGGAGGCCCACGTTGCTGTCGTGAGATTCACACGCCGCTGAAGCGCGGCAGCGCTTGCAGGTCGCCGGACGTGCCGGGCGCGGTCCTCATCAAGCGCCTGGTGGCGCTGGAGGGCGACTGGCTGTATGTGCCCGGGCGCGCTGACGTGCAGAAGATCCCAAAGGCGCGGCACGACCCAGCACCTCTTTTCCGAGCGCCTCTGGCCCCCAAGCTTCCACAGCGCACAGGACTGCTGATGCGTTTCTTGCAGCTGCGCCTCACCCGAGCGTCGGTGGGTGGCACTGCGTTCTACGGGCCATCGTGCAACGCACAGGAAGTGACAGCCGTGGTGATATCCATGTGCAGCCAGCTGCGCTCCTGGCGCGTGCGGCCCTGTGTAGGGCCGCCTGCCCCATGTCCTGGAGCGCAGCTGTTGACACCTGCCAGTACGCCAGCATGCAGCAGCCCCGCTGCAACGCCGTCATGCTCTGCATGTAGGGGTCGGGCAGGGTAGCCTACACCCTTGAGCTCGCCGGCGGGCAGCATGCGAAGCTCAACTGTTCCGGTGCCCTGTGTGGTCATGCACGACTGCGCAACCTGCCTTACATGCTCATCATGTGCCGGGTAGGCGCTGCAGCCCTGTCCGCCCAATGGTGCTTGTAACCGCGATACTGCCTGCCCAACAGGGCTACTGCTGGGTGGAAGGTGACAATCTGGAGCTCAGCGCCGACTCCCGCACCCGCTATGGCCCGGTGTGTGGCCCGGAGTGGGAGCGGCTCCACAGCGTGGGGCTGCGTGCCCGACTAGCTACAGTGTGTGCCGGCGGCAGGCCGGCCACCGACAAGTCGTGTCCCAAGAGTGCTAGGATGGTTGACCAGCGAGGTGCTGCCAGCACTGTCTGAACAGCAGCAAATGTTCTCGCGGCGTGGTTGCTGCTCAAGTAACTGCTCTGTGCTAAGCAGTGCCATGTGGCCATCTCAAGTTTACGCTGCTCTGTGGCAGGCCAGTCGGCGATTGGCAATGCGTATGCAACTGCCCGTAGGTCCCCCTGGCGATGGTGGAGGGCACCGCGCTCGCGGTGGTGTGGCCGCCCTGGCGCGCGGCGCGCGTGCGGCCGCGCGACCCCTCAGAGCGTCTCATTGTGCGCAACCCGCAGCCGCTGCAGCGCGGCACGGCCGATAAGGACGAATGCTAGCCCCAAGGCGACCGCTGCCTGCACGCGCATGGAGCCGCGCTTGTGGTTGCGCGCCTGCATGTCGGCCTGCCCTCCTCAGCAAGGCCCTGCCAGCCCAGCAGCATGGCGCCTGGCAAATGGCTGTGGCTGAGAGCACCGCCCATGTACCGGCCGCGGGCAGCGCTCCTGGCATGCAGGCCGCGAGGCGTGTCAGCTTGTACAAGGCGTGTGGATGTACTGACACTGCAGTGAGCACTGGTTGTCAGGGTTCTGTGTCAAACAAATGCATTAGCTGGAAGCAGGTTAATGCATGACGATGCAGACGAGCTGTGGTCTGCATCGGCCTTGTCTGTGCTGTCCTGTTTTCTGTCTGGTTTGTGCCTTGCGCATGGCCTATGTCTCCAAGTCAGGCTGCATGACTTTGAGGTCGCTTTGTTGGGCGGCTGTGCAACAACACATTGCACATGTGCCACTGCTTGGTTCTGAGCTTCCTTGAACACACAGCACGCAGCGTGCTCACCGACAAAAAAAATACAGGACTCCATGCACCTGTACAGCACGGACGTCGATAATTGGCTTGCTGCACAAACAGCTTGCTGCCGCATAACATCGCATGGAAGTGATCTGCCCCAGAGGATGCCGGTCATGCACAAAGCCAAGTGGGCAATATCTTTACCACAGGCACATGTCAGTGCCAAACGTCGCACGTCAACATGTCAGTCAAAAATGTGCTGTCCTGCACTTATATGTGTGCCAAAAAACGCAGCTGCAGCAGAAAAGCGCCACACGCCAACAGCAAACGCTCATGCGCTGCAATTCTGGCGCTGCAACACAGCTTGCCAAGGGCCATACGCAAGCCCCAAAACACTTAGACTAATCTTTTATGATTAATATTGTATGCTCGTTACCAATACCAGTCAATGTGCATAAGTTCAGCAACGAGAGCCATTTCAGCTCAAGTCACTTATATTTGTCCATGATCCGCGAGGCTTCACTCAAGAGGTCGCCGCCCCCGCCGCCGCCCCCGCCGCCGCCGCCGCCGCCACCGCCGCCACCCCCGCCCTTTGACAGCTTCAGAAACAGGTATGCGGCACCGCCCAGGACCAGGAAGAAGAACGCTGTGGACAACACCTGCGCGCCAGTAACAACACACCCACTCAACCCTCCAACGTCCCCAACTCCAAACTGCGTGGAGGAAGGCATTCTTTGAGCACGACCCAGCGCAAGCACCTCTGCCACAGCTTTTGCTGCCACGCCAAACAGACACTCCAGCGCACCCAGTCACACGCTCAAACAGGCAGGGGCTGTATAAGCGCGACTGCGGCAAGCAGCAGACCCTGGTTGTGCGCCTTTCCCGTGCAAGCATCGGAATTGATAGAGCGTGCGAGGCAAGGTGGACGCACCCTCTGGAATATCCAGAGCGCAACCAGACCGCCCACGCCAACCACCGCGAGCTTTGCAGCCGGGCGCGGGACGGATGCGGGAATCAGCGACGCTGCGGAGGTGGCCAGCCTGTCCCCAGACCGCACGACACCTGCGACGTACATGTCAGCCACCGCAGTGTGTGCGCGACGCCGCCGGGCCAGCCAGCCTGGCCCCATGCCTCGCTTAACCTGCGGTGCACACTTGACCGTGTGCCAACAGAGAGACACGCTCACTCCACACGTTTTCACAGCTCACTGTCCCTGCATGCCACTGCCAGGCACATTCCCACCATCACACATGCAGCACAAAGTGTCTCCCACACACATATGTCTGCAAGATCACAGACAATTTGTTATTGCAAGTGTGGGCAAGGACAACGTTTCAAGCGCACTTCGTAGCGAGTCTCCCACCCCCTCATCCTCTGCACGCACAGTGACGCAGCTGCTGCGGCGCCTTGCAGCGCTGTGCTGCGTGCGGCACACGCGCTGCGGCGCTTGCCTGTTGAGCGCCCTGCGCAGCTTGCAGCAGCAAGTTAAGGTGGAGGGATTGTTTTTCTTTGCGTGACAGAGGTGCACAGGCGCCCTGCATAGCTTGCAACAGCAAGTAAGGTTGAACGGCATTTTCCTGAGCAAGACAGAGACGCATAGGTTCAGGGAGGAAAGTGCTGCACCTCTGCGGCCAGGCGGAAGCCGGGGAGGCTGCGCAGCCTGCGAAGCAGCAGACCGCCCTCATCGCTTGTACTGGCGGGACCTTCCACACACGACAAGCGCACAGCAAGCAGCAGCTGTGACAGCGCTTAGTCAGGCCCCAAGATGTGCCCTACTTGCCATTCAAACGATGAAGGAGCAGGAGCTGTGCAAAGCGGAGCTGCCGTCTGTGGGCGCCATAGCTCGCGGCTGCTCCAGCAGCTGTGCTGTGTCTAGCAGTGTGCCAGGTCGCGACGCAGGGTCACCTGTGTGTGCGCGTCTGGAACCAAGCCGATCAGGTGAGTGATCTGGTGCCGTCACGCCCAGCAGGCCCGCACGGCAATCCGTTCTGGCCAGGCAACCATGTCTCCGCTGAAGACTGTTGCGACCAGGTTCCGTAGACACAGCACCTCAGGCTCTTGCTGTTGATGATGCAATCCTGAGCTCCCTGCGCGCCGCAGGTCCTGTGTGCACACGCCGCGCGCATAGCCGCCCAGCACATCTCCGCCACCGCGCACCTATACGGTGCCGCTGCTTGTGGCTGCGCAAGCAGCCTGACGCTCAGCACCCTGCGCCCCGGACCGGTCCTGCGGCCGTGCCACCTGCGCTCTCTCTGCAGCTGCATATCAAGTCTGGGGCGACCCATGCCAGCTGCCGCTGTGCTTTGGTCGCCTGGTGTGGCGCGAGCGCACGTGGCCGCGATATATGCCCTGCCATTCCCCGCTGCGCTGTTCCCGCGGTCGCGGCCTGGCCTGGCCGCGTGTCCCGCAGAGCACGCAGCCAGCCCCTTGCAAGCAGAGGCAGCGGCCCGCTGCACTCTGCTGCTGTGCGACGGTGCGCCGCGACTGGGAGACGCAGCGTGCAGCGTGTGGGTGGGTGAGCAGCCCAGCCTAGGTCACCCACTGGGAGCGCGCGGCTGCCGGGGCGCTGCTCACCTGCCAGAGCAGCCGGCTGTGCACACATGCAGATCTGCCCCGGCAGGTGCCAGGTTGCTGCAGAGCGGCCCTGCCGCGCGCACCGCTGCAGAGCGGTCAGCCGCAGCGGCAGCAGCGCCAGCCGCAGTGAGCCCAGCGGTGGCTCTGACCGCCGCAGCTGCAGCGGCAGCTGCCGCCGCTGAAGCGGAGGCAGCGGCCGCTGCAGCCGCCGACCGCGCGCGCAGCGACCCCTCCGCAGCCCGCCGCAGTGCTGCGCAGCCTGGCAGCTCCAAGGGAAGGAGTTGCCTGTGGGACTGGCTGGGACGCGCCGCCTGCGGCCAGCAGAAGCATGGCAGCCGCTGCAGGCAGCGCCTGCCGGGGAGACTGGCGCATGCCGTGCGCGGCAAGCAGCCTCACGGCTCGTTCAGCGGCCGACGCGGGCGAGGACGAGTGGGGCGCGCCTGCACCAGCTGGGGATGGCAAGCGTGGGGGCCCCGGCTCTGCAGCAGGATCGGCAGCGGCGGCGCCGAGCGGCTGTCTTGGCACAGGGCCGGCGCGCGGCAACCTGCCCGCGGTGCCTAGGCGGCCGCGGTCCAGCAGGGCGGCGATGGCGGCAGCATGCAGGGCCCGGGTGCGCACTGGCACACTGTGGCAGTGTCACATGACGCGTCGCAGCGCTGCACACGTCTTGCACAAAGGTATCGTTTGAGATGCCACAAAGCTGACCAATTGTACTGTGCGATGCTTGGTTGGAACGCAAGGGCTTTAGTAGCGATGCGGCAAGGCACCACACGCACTTGCTTGGCCCAGCGCAGACAGTGGTGGGCGCGCGCAGGGCCGCTCCATGGCCAGGTCAGTTCCGGACCGCCGATATGGCAGCCCGCCTGCTCAGGTTGGCGGCAAGCGCGGCGGGGCGCAGCCGGCCGCCTGCCCGCAGACTCCGCCGCCGCCTGCTGAGGCCGACGCTTGCAGCTCTGCGTGCCTGCTCGCGGCAGTCCGCAAGCGCACCAGGGTGCAGGCGCCCGAGCCCGCCCCAGCGCTCGCGCCTGCAGCGGCATGCACCGGCGACCCCACCGCGCTCGCATGTAGCGCATCACAGGCGCGTGCGGGTGCGAGCGGACGCAGTGCGCCAGGCGCCTGTGCATGCAGCGGCTGCGGACCGCGCTCCGTGATGCCCGAGGGCCCAAGGCATGAGCGGCCCCAGGCACATGCATGCGGTTGGCACCATGCATGGCTGGGTGCAGCAGCTGGTGGGCGGCAGGCGCCTGCGCCTGCCTCTGCAGGGATGCCGGCTGCACAGGCTGAAGCAGACCAGCAGTCGGCTGGGAACAGCACATGCCACGCGCGTGCATGGTGGGCTTGTGCTGAAGCGCCAGGCAGCTTTCACAGCGCCTTTGTCACGCCGAAGTATTCCTCACTGTAGGGTAGAGGAAGGGGCAGGTTGATGCTTGAGCCATGCCCACTTGTGCGCCTCTGGGGTGTTCCGTCCGGGAACTATGCCTGGCAACTGTAGCAGGACTCTGTTGCGGTGCTACACCCCCCGCCCTGTGCATTTAGTGTGGGTGTATAGGATCTCGTTGCTGTATGTTGGCGTCTAGGCATGCAGTGCAGTCCATTGACGTGCACTGCTATCCTAGTGTACACTGAAAAGCATCTGTCGCCAAGCGGGAGCTTGTGTCCCAGAACCTGAAAGTTGTTCTGTGATGGCACGCACTTAATGGTCATGCATCTGTGGCCTTCCCATTGGTTGGCGCACGGACAGGGCATGGTCCAGCATGAGAGCTTGTGCTGCATGTTGAAGGTCAAGTTGCTAGGCCCGCCTGACTTCTGTGGGAGTGATATTGTAGGTCACGCCTGCTCACATTTCTTTTTATGCCAGTGTGAGCTGGAATATTAATTGCATGCCCGCACTGTAAAGCAGTGCAAGGGCCCAAAATGTGCCACATTTTATGTAGATACTGCTCATTCCTTGCACACAATGACAGCGCACGATTAAGCAGTGGGGCATGAACACGGGCTTCATGGCCTTCTCCGGCTTCGGCTCACAGACACCACCAGCTCGGCGCATGCACCCAGCTGCTGTGCCAACAGGTGCATGATATTCATCGCGAGGAACCGGGCAGCCCTTGCACCACTTGCTCAATGCATATGAGAGCCAGGAGCATACACGGCTGCACACGGCTGCACATACACTCAGACACGCCATGCCATGCGCCTACTAGCCTGCAGTGCCGTGGCACCAGCAACTTGCCATGCAGCTACCACACAAGCGACGTTCCACACCACCTGCCCAGCACTGCGGCACATGCAGCTTCAGAGCAGAGCTGGCCCTTTGCGGCAAGGCGCGCGCATCAGCAGACTCGTGTATCAAAAGCCTGCGGGGCAGCAAAGGCAACAGATTTGACCCAAGCAGTTGAAGTGGCTGCGGTACTTACCCAACGTAGTAGGCAACACAATAGTGCCTATTTGGCCAGCATGCCTCGCATGTACCTACGCCGCGCTCAACGACGTGTGCAAATCACGCCATACACGTACCTGTGTCCAGCCGGCAACATATACATAATTTACAAGAAGCAGAGCCATGGCCGCCAAAATTGCCACCAGGAAAAGTTTCCTGACACAGTATCTGACCTGGCACCCGCCACACGTCCGGAGAAGGGTAGCTCGCACCAGCGCTGCTTGGCTGATGCCCATGCATAGGGCATGCAGCTCCAGGGGCAAACTCGGCGTGCAGGCAGCTGGCATGCGGAGCGTTTTGGCCCAAGCGAGCTGGTAAGCGCCGTTATTGCAAAGCCTATACAAGGGCCACTGATGCGAATAAGCTCCTGTACAACCTTGCTTTCAGCCTTGCTCCTTGCCGAGCAGCACAGCCGAGGTGGTGACTGTGGCGCCGGCGGCGCGTAGCTCGTCCAGCACGCGCGCCTCATCGCCCGGGCTCTGCTCCAGCGCCCCGCAGGCGTCCTCGACCACGATGGTGGTGAAGCCCATCTTTGCGGCGTCCAGCGCGGCCGCGCGCACGCACACCTCCGTCACCAGGCCGCACACATACACCTCCTGCGTGCCAACGGCCGCTTCATCTGCGCTGTGTGCCGAGTCTACAGACATGACTTGCATGTCACCTAGAGGCTATAAGTCAGGAAGGGCACCACCCATGGACTAGAGCTGTGAAGCTCAAGAGGAATGAGGCCAGCAAGACCCAGCTGCCTGCCGCTTCCAAAGCTAGCGGTGCCACCTAGCCTGCAGGCGTGCGCGCGCCGCAGCGGCCCCACCAGCAGGGCCGCACGGCAGCGCGCAGGCGCGCCTGCACGCCGCGCTTGCGCAGGAAGGCCGCCAGGCCGAGGTCGGCGCCGTGCAGGTCGCGGAAGGGGCTGCTTGCGTCGGCGTCGAGCGCGCTGCCCTTGCGCACCACGTGGTCCCAGCGGCGCAGCGGCAGGTCCGCGGGGTGGTCCGCGCCGGCGGTGCCCTGCACGCAGTGCTCTGGCCAGAGCGGCTGCTGGATGCCGCGGTGCGGCACGCTCTCACCGGGCGACTTCCCATGCGTGCTCGCGAAGCTGATGTGCCCCTGCGCAGTGATGCGGTGCACCTCACGCTCTGCACGCCGGCAGCGCCTGAGCAGGTCTGCTATCTGTGCAACCTGTGTCGTGCAAGACACGTTGCAGCAACTGCACGCTGAAGGCATGCAATTGCGGAGCCTTTGAGATGTATGTTGCAACAGTAGAGCAGACAGAGCTGCCTGCATACCTCTGGGTGCCAGTCAGTGCTGGCGACACGCAGGTCAAAGACCGGCGTAACCAGCAGCTTGTTCACCACGGGAACAATGCGCTCGCTGCCAGGCGCGGCGGCGAGGGCGCCTCCCGGAAGGAAGTCCTGCTGCAGATCTATCACCAGCAGCGCTTTTCGTCCCATGACGACTCTTCCATTGACTGGACTGCAACTCGAGGCGCTCTACTTTACGTGCACAGCTGCATGCGCAATGCCGGAGCATGCATGAAGGTGGACATGACTCCTGGAAGATGAACTAAGCGCGCCCCCCCCCATTTCCCGGGGGCCCGGGGGGGTGGTCTGATGGCAGAGATGGCTTGTGGAGTTGCAAACACCCACCAACTGTCCATTCAGCAATCGAAGACCGTGGTAACGGGTATATACAAAGTACTGCAACTCAGGGGCGCTGGCTGTCTCTTTGCCGAGGATGCGATCACTGTAGCTGCATGCGCGTTTGGGGCGTGCTGCTGCTGGTGCTGGGTAGCCTGGTGCCGATGGGCGGCATACTGGGGAGTGCAGCCGCGCCTGCGCACCATCACCGGCACTTTGAGTCCTTCACATTCAACAGCAGCCTGGGCCTGACTTACAAGCCTCCCATTGTGTTCCCGGCGCTGCAGACGCACACGGCCAGCGTCCTCTGCCTGCACGGCCTGGCACGCCCACACAAGGGCCTGCTCTGTCGCGTAATAAACACTGACTGTGCCTGCATTGCGTTGTGCGCAAGAAGCAGGCCCCCTTTTCCGCGCTCGCTGCCTGCAAGAGCACATGCGGTTGGCGTTGGCCGCGACGTTGCAAGGGAGTCTGGAGGCTGCAGACTTGTCAACGAGCTTTGCTACCGTTGCCTTGCAGCGCAAACGCTTTTCTCGTCCCCTGCAGAGCAGGACACTGGCTCCCCTCCGAGACAGGAGAGTGACTGAAACTCACCTGTGCGAGTGAGCAGGGTGACACAGCGGACGGATGGGCAAGCTACGGGCATCAGTGGACGCAGCGGCTGCCTTATGCAAAATTCATATTTCCTAACGCGCCCGTGGTGCGCTGTAGCCGTTGTGACACCTAAAACTTCCAGTGTGCACAGCGAGGAACTTTCTCTGTCTCATTTGTGCGCCTGAGTTGCACTGCCTGACCTTCACACAGTTTTATTTGCTGTGTGCAGCGGCGCCTCCCTCCATAAAACAAGCACCAGCGCCTGGTGACCGCAGCAGACAAAGCCGCCATGCTGCCCACTGCCTGTTGCTGACCAGCTGGGTCGCTGCGCACAGCAGGGCTGGCTCACCCCTCTGAAAATCCCCAACCCCCTGCATGCACCCCGACGCACCCGTCCGCCGGGGCCGGCAGCGGCCCATCACCCTCAACCGCGGCGCCGAGATGACCGGCTGGTACGACATGGCGACGCTGGACGCCATGGACCAGCCGGAGGATGATGCCGGCCTGCGTGAAACCGCCCAGTGCGCCGCGGCGTCCTTGCTTGCTCTGCGTCTTAGGCTCACCCTAATCATGGTGTGCAGCATGTGACTCAAAAGTTCGCACTCTCGGCAGCCGTGTTGTCCAGGGGTGCCATTGATCAGATTGGCGCATGCAGCCATGTGCCACTGGCGTATGTAACGAGCGCATCAGCTCGCAAGTGCTCCACACTGTGTGGCACTTTGGCAGGTATCTGGATGCGCTCATTGAGGCGGAGGCCGCCGCGGGCATTCCCAGCACACGGGTGGTCGTTGCAGGTTTCAGCCAGGTCAATCCACCCGCGCTGTTGCCCTGTCCTAGGCTGCTGGCCACCCTTTTGGACAGTGTGCGAGGACGGCCTGTTGCCCTGTCCTGATGTGCGCAAACAACATGGTCAGTCGCATGTGGTGCTGAGCACACCAAATCAACATTGCGGGAGTGCTAGAGCCCAACGCGCCTGCTCAGAACAGTTTTGATATGAGCATACGCCGGCCAATGTCAGTGCGGACCTGATTGACGCATGCCAGTCTGTCTGATGTCTGGGTGTGAAGTGGGCATGGGCGTACCGGCACCAACGGCATCGTGCTGCAAGTATGCGCAGCCGGGCATGCCTGCTTTACTGGGTTCCGCCATGTCTGGTGCATCGAGCGCAGCATTTGTGTGGGGACAGAGCTGCATGTGACTGCGGCAAGGGCTTCACCAGCTCGTGATGCTGCCAGACCCTGACGGACCATTTCGTGCCATGTCGGACAGGGAGGCGCCGCATCGATCATGGCGCTGCGCAGCGCGCACGAGCTAGCAGGCGTGGTGTCCATGAGCGGGTACCTGCCGCTGGCGTCCCAGGCGCCGCAGCTGTCGCCCGCCAACGCGCGCACGCCCGTCTTGCTCTGCCACGGCGAGAGCGACCCCACGGTGCGTCTCCTTTTGTGCCCTTGGTGATCCTGCGGTCTTTTGAAGACCACAGGTCTGACTGTCTGTCATTTCTGGAACGTCGGTGCGCGCTTGCATCAACACCCAGGTATTCTACGAGCATGTGAGACTCCACATGTATAGATAGAGTGTTGCTCCCTCTCGTCTGTGTGAGCATGGCGTCCGGGAATACAGTTTGTTATATTGGAACGCAGATTGCTTACCGGTACGGGAGGAGGACGCACGAGATGCTGCGGGAGGCCGGCGCGGCTGTGCACTTCAGGAGTTACCCACGGGTTGGCCACTTCACCACGCCTGAAGAGATAGAAGAGGTCGTATCGTTTTTTGAGACTGCGTTGTCCGCCAAAGCAAAGACCGCAAGCTAGCAGGACCACAGCCGCCGCCAGGGCACTGCCGGTCCTGCTCCGCACTGCTGTATATAGAAGAGGCGGCCTCGTGTGAGATGCACTGGCCGCCACGACAAGGTCTGCTAGCTAGCTAGTCCCTGAATAAGGGCATAGTTGTCCCAACAGCACTCTGCTTTCCATGTAAGCCAGGCCAGTCTGCTAACTTCAGCTGTTCAGGATTGTCTTTAGGATTGCACGACCATGCAACAGCGCACAGAGCATGTATCTATGAGCTCAGTGCACTGCTGCTGCCTACAACCTCAGTCCAAGCGCAGCGACTATAAAAGCAAGGATGCCAATGCGAGCTTGGAGCCCATTAGAATACATGCGTTGCATGAGCGAGCTTGCCAGGCTCCCGGACGCCCGCCAAAAGCGCCGCTCGCAACAATCTGCACCACGCCCTTGCAGAAGCGCGGCCTGCCATGCCTCGGCCTCAAAAGCTCGTCACCCAATTGAAGGGATGGTGGGCAGAGGCGCTCCGCCGCCAGGGTCACTGCCCGCCGAGCTCCGCGCTCCTGCGAGCCGTGTCCATGATCAAGGTACACTCCAGTGCGCGGCTAGAACCACTCTCCTGTTGCTGTGCAGGTGCCCCGCACCATGAGCACCACAAACCTAAAGGCAGCTTTTCAGCTGACAGACGGGGTCTGGAGAGCATGGCTCCATGTGCCGGCTGCCTGCTGTGCTGCCATCCACGCCGATTGCCCCACTACTGCTGACATTGTTGATGCATGCAGTTCGTGGCTCGAGTAGCTTCATGCCAGTGCGCTGTAACACGCACCAGACTGATGACAGGCAGCGCACTCTGGACACACTGTCGGGCTGCTGAACTCCACAACATTTCCGGTGAGATAAGGAGTCGCCGGGCTATGCTGTGCATGCTGAAGCGCACTACCAGAGACAGGACGCGCACCCGACGCGTCTGTGCTCGAGCCCGCGCGCCGCCGCTCGCCGCCGCCGGCCGCCACCGCCGCCGGCATCGACGCCGCGACGCCCGCGGCCCCCCGCCCGGGGCCGCCCGCCGGCCCCTGCGGCGCGCTGCCGAGGCGGAAACCGCCATACCCCGGCGGGCCGCTGGCGGCGAGGCGGCCGGGAGCAGGGTGCGGCGCGGCGGGCGGCGGCCCGGCCGCGGGCCCGGACGCGGCGGAGGGGGTGCCGGCCTCGGGCGGCCGGTCGCCGGAGTGGGCGAGCGCCTGGGCGTGCGCCGGCCCCGGCGTGGGCGGCATGCGCAGCGCCACGTCGCCGCGCGCACCGGACGCGGCCAGCTCGGCATCCTCGTCCATCTTCATCGCCTGCAGGCTCAAATCCGAGCTCGCACAGGGGCAAGCTCAAAGGACAGGCGCTCAGACTTGAGCTTGCACAGGGCGCGGCAGCGGCGCGGCTGCATGCATGAACCCATGCCCTTGCAAATGCCGGGCTTGCCGCTGTGCAGATAGGCCTCTGTGCTGCCATGCAAGTGCGGGCTGACGCTTGCATGGGCACCGCACAGAGAGAATGTGTTCCTGGAAGCGCTTGGACACCTGACGACTGAAACGACTGCAGGAGCTGCGATGCCATTTCTCAAGTGAAAGTTCACAGTGCACACTGTTGAACAGTGCTTGTCGAAGTGTGCCTGTGGAAGTAAGGACGGCTATGCATCCAATGTTAAGAGGGATGAGGAGTTGATACAGTGCGCTGCCACAGCCGCTGGCGCATGCGCGCCTGCTCGATGTCAAACACGGCCTCGTCGATGTAGATGCCGTCCAGGCCCAGGTTGTCAAAGGGGTCCTCCAGCGCCATGGCCGCATGCAGCACGCCGATGGTGGCTAGGTTCAGCTGCGCGCGCGCATACAAGCGTGGCGCCCGCAGCAGTGTCCGTCAAGTGGAAAATGCAGCAAGGCAGCTGCACTGCCGCACTTGGTCGGCAGCAGATGCGCCATTTGGTGGTGCTGTGACAGCGCATCTCTTCCTGCCATGCTGCACGCTCTCCATACCAAGCTTTCCCCGCACCTGGGGGCACCAGCAGGCAGAGCGTTCCCTGAGGCAGCGCTGACACCTCTATCCGCGCTGCATAACATCAGGACAAGTCTACTCTCGCTCCCGCAGCCCTGCAGACAGGCGGCGAGGGGACGCCGCGCGCTGCCCGGACCGAGCCGGCGCCTGCGGCGGGGCCGCGCCACGAGCGCGAGGAAGAGCGCGTACACGATGCCGAGGCTGCTGCGCAGGCGCGCGTAGTGCGGCCCGAAGAAGATGGGCAGGACCAGCGTGCAGTAGCAGCGCACGAGCGCGCGGATGCCCTGCGGCGTCCTGCGCATGCGGCCTGGCTCTGTCTAAGGGTCGCCGGGACCTGCAGCAGCAGACTAGCCGGCCTGGGAGCTGCGTCGGGCAGTGCCGGGCATTGCCGGGCAGTGCCGGGCAGTGCCGGGCAGCCTCCAGTCACAGCAGCCAGCTCGCGACAGGCAGCGCCGTGCTTGCCCTTGCAGAGCCGTCGGCGGCTGCCGACCGGAAAGCAGACTCAGCCCTGACAGTGCAGGACCCAAAGGCCACCGGCAAACATGGGGAACGGCCCCGGCGCGCGCGCGCACCGGTACTCCTTCACGTTCGCCATGCGCTCCACGGCCGCGTGCAGCTGCTGGCCCCACGCCGCCAGCCCCGCCGCCTGCGCGTCGCCCAGCCCCGCCCGCCGCAGCGCCTGCCGCCCACAAGCCGTCCTATTACGCACGCGCCTCGGCCACGCTGCCAAACGCAACAGCGCCTGAGCCTGCGGGCGCGCCACACAGCTGCCCCGGCCTTATACGCATGCGCCCAACAGCCGATGCTCTTCGCAAGTGCGGCGCCAGCAAGACAGCGCGGGTGCCAGCAGCACAACGCGGGCCGCCTTGCAAACGTGTGCGCCTGTACACAGGCCGAGGCGGCGCGGCGGGGGCGGCCGCGGGCGGGGCACCTCTGTGGCGCGGGCGAGGCGCCGGAACGCGGCCGTCAGCCGGCGCATCTGCTTCGCGCGGTGCTGCGCGACTTGCATCTGCGCATGCGCGGCCGCAAGCGTCAGGGCGCCTCTGGGCCTGCCGCTGCTCCTTGGCCATGCAAAGCCTGGCTGCACGTGCGCAGGCGGCCGCGCGGAGCGCGGGCAGGTGCCTGCGACGCGCACGCGCCGCGACACGCGCACGCACGGCGGCCCGGCTGTGCGTGCGCTCCACAGCGCGCGGGGCGGCGGGCCGCGCGCCATGCCGGACTTCACGCGCGTGAAGGGGTACTCGCGGCTGTAGAAACGCGAGGGCAGGAAGTAGCCCCGCAGGCCCTCTGCGCACACGCGCGGTGTCACTATGCTGTCCGGTGCGCGCGTCGGACAGCGCCAGGCCGGCCTCCACCGCAAGCTGCTCTGCTGGCCTCTACCGCAGGCTGCTCTGCTTGCGAGCAGCTCTTTTGTCTGAGCCACGCAGCGGGCACATCAGGAAGCAAGCACGCGGCGGTGCAGGAAAGCTGAACACCTGTGTAGGAGGAGGACGGCGGGTGGGGGGCCGGGCTGCGGGGGGCACCCAGCAGCAGGTGCAGGGTGTGCTGCACGGTCAGCGCATGCCCGGGCGGCAGCTGCCCCGCCGGCAGGCTGTCGCGGTGCGCGAGCGACAGGTGCAGCACCAGCGTCTTCACTGCGGGCGCATGCGCGCACACGGTCAGCGGCGCGCTGCCAGGCAGGGCCTGCGCCCCTTTTGGAAAGCCCCGTCGGCGGCGGGCGCAGGGCGTGAGGCACTCGCACACGCGCGAGCATGTGGGCCGCAGCACCCTGGGTCATGCTGCACAGCCTGCCCTTGCGCTGTCTGAAGCCCCACAACCAACATCGGCAGGTCCATCACATGCCAGTTTGACTGACCCCGACTGAGGGGCAGTCGCACGCTCGCTGCTTGTCCCCTTGCACCACACGGAGGCCTGCGCCCTGACATGGTCCTGAGTGGCTGGAGGGCGGCGGCAGCAGTGCCAGCGCCAGCACCGTGAGAGCGGCCCTCGCTGCCTAGGCGTGCGTCTGCTTGTCCTCAAAGCAAGCCGTCCTTTTCCAACATGCCTTGCCTTGTGTTGAGCAAAGGGGCTCCAACCTGCGCACCCTGTGCCAGGTCGCGCAGGGCGCCCTCGCGCCGCTGGAAGCCCCACCACACCAGGCCGAAGAGCGGCAGCAGCACCGCAAACGCGGGCACCGTCCAGTCGGTCGCCGCGGTCTGGCCGTGCGGCGGCACGTACGCGAAGAAGGCCACGCTGACGATAGTTATCGCTGAGCTCCACACGCTCAGCCAGCCCTGCAGGCGCTGCGACGCGCTCGAGGAGCAATGCGCTCAAGGAGCCGCGCGCAAGACGGCCGCTCTGACACCGTTTGCTTGGCAGGTACTGCTCTGAGACCTAAGGTGCAACTGATAACGCTACGTCGCTGCAGCGCCTTTGATAGCAGACATGCCACAACACCTGAACGCCACTGTGCCCTTGCAGGTTCCAAGCTGCTGACTCAACAAAGGGCCAGACGCGCGCCTGAATGAGCAGGAATGTGTACAGGGAGCCAGAGATGTCGCGCAGCGAGCGGAAAGCGCTCAGGCCGATATACTGCCCATCCATCAGCCGGCCATGATCCAGCAGCTGCACGCCGCGCGCATGCACCGAGAAGGGCGCTTTCGGCTGGTCTTCCATGGCCCCCATGACACAGCCTGCAACCACGGGCACTGGACTAGCCAGGCTGCTCTAGCTGGTGATCTCTGCGCTGCATCTTGCTAGCGAGCAGTCCTGAAGATAAACAGCAATTTGGTCTTCACGACTACTGCCAAGGAGTTCGCGTACTAGGGGGTCTCATCTTGCCTTACCTCCTCCCGGCCAAGGAGTCCTCTTGACCTTCAGCCAAGCTGTCGACCCTGCAAGGGTCTGCTGAAATGCATCTTGCAATTGCATGTATTTGGAGAACTCGGCCCACGGCTGCCCTTTGGCTTCAAAGCAGAGCGCTGGACAACCATGCTGCGCCATGCTCATCATAACGATCCTAGAGATTACGTTTGTCGCAGGCATGTACTACGCCGTGGCCCGGGCTTTGATTGGCGCCAGCATTGACAAGGCTGAGCACCGGCGATCCTGTCCTGTTAGCGCGGTGCTCGTCCTGGGTGGCGACAGCGAGCGCGAGCAGCTCGCCGCAGAGCTCTGCGCGGGGCTCCACCTCCGCGGCTTCAGCAGGAGCAGGGATGAGAAGCTGCTGCGCCAGGCCGCGGACGTGCTGGAAGCCTGCGGCCAGTCCAGCGCCCTGACGGACCCCTCGGTCACAGTGTATGTGAGCTCTCCCGCCACCGACGTGGCAGCGGCTTGCAGAGCGGCTGGTGGCAGAGCCGAAGTCCGCACAGACACGGCCGCCACAGACACAGTCAGCAACTTCACAACGCTTGCGCCGCTCTTCCTGGGGCGCGAGGACGAGCACGTCCTTGTCCTGACCTCCTCCAGCCATGAGGAGCGCGCCTGGCGAGTGGGACGCGCAGTCCTCATGGCCGGCTGCGGGATTGCTGTCACAGTCGCTGGCCTTCCCTCCAGCGCGCCTGCGCAGCCCGAGGGGAGGCTTCGCCGCTTGCGTGACCAAGCACGCGCGTGGCTCTGGATTGTGACAGGTGCGCCGCACCATTATTGTGTTGGAGGCCGGTGAGCTCGCATGACCTGCACAGCACTCACCTACTGCGTTGCCCTGCAGGCCTGCACGGAGGCAGCATCGGCCGCCTGCTTCACCCGCAGCGCTTCAACCGACACGCCAAGCGTGCATTGTAGTCTTTAGCCAGGAGCACAGCACTAGACCAGACTAGGTGGCAAATGTCAGACTGGGTGGGAAACGTCGACACCGCACTGTGAGAACTGGACACACCGCACTTGACCATACTGGGTGGAAATGCCAGCACCGTACTGTGACAAGTGAGCACACTACACTGTGAGCAGTGCAATGATTGTACTGCAATCCCAAACCAACCAACGCTTGGACAGGCATGAACTGTTTTACAACTCAAACTATTTCACTTTGCTAGGCATGCATTTCGCGAGGCATGCATTTTGCGATGCCATGCCACGGTGGCCATGCATGTTCCTTGCCTGTTCTGCACGCTGTCGCCTGTAATTTAGACTGGCTCGTTATGGCCATGCATGTGTATCGCTGGCGACAGGACCAAGGTTGTGTTCCCCTGTGTCAACCAGGCTGGCTAGCTATGCCGCCGCGGCTTCCCAAGCGCAAGGTCACACGCTTGCTTCTCGCCACAGTACAGCGCGCCCCAGCGCGCGTCCACCAGCGCGCAGTTGAATGCGGGCTTGTCCAGGCTGCGGTTGACGACGTTGTGCGCGCGGCACATCCACTGCCGCAGCGCCCCGCCCGTGGCCACCTCCGGAGGCATGCTCCTGTGTAAGACAGCCCAGTCAGCCCTGTCAGGCGCCCGATCGTGTAGGTCTGGCTCTGGCTACCAGGGCACGGCTCACCTGACGACCTCACGGAAGTGCTCGGCGCACTCCGCGCACGGATAGATGCGCGTCATCACATCCACCTGGCGCGCCAGTGCCACCGCGTCTCACCGCCAGCCGGGCGCAGCGACGGGCGCAGGGGACCTGCCGCCCGGCGGCGCACCAGCGTCCGGGCGTCCTTCTGCTGCTGCCGCGAGGGCCTGTCCGGGAACTGCGCCGCGAGCGTGTGCAGCAGCGTCCACGTCGCCCGCCCCAGCTCCTCCCTGTCGCCAGGCAGTATCTCCGGCAGCGCCGCCTGCACGTGCTGACTCCCGTGGCTGCTGCTGAAGCTGTCGTGCAGCGCCGGCGGTCCTCCGGCGCCCGCTGGCCGACCCGGCGCGCCGCCCTGCACCTGGCTGCCTTGGCTGCTGCCAAGGCCTGGGCTGCGTAAGCTGTCAGGCACCAGCAGCGCCTCCTCGGCGCCCGCTGGCCGGCTCGGCCCTGCCAGCGCGTGCGCCTCTGCCCGCTCGCGGTCGCCAGCCGCCTGCCGCTTCGGCGCGTGCGCCGGCGGGAGGCGCAGCAAGCGCGCTAGCTGACTCCCAATGCCCGCTGCGGCATCGCGCGCAGACTGGACAGCACTGTCGAGCGGGCTGCGCTGCGGCTCGTTCTCGCTGTCCAAGCTTGGCGAAGCACCGGCCATTGCGCAGCTCTCTAGCACGCTGTAGTAATCAGGCACTGCTTTGTGAAGCTGGAGTTGTAGTTTGCACTGCAACTTTGCATCCTGGCTTGAGCCTGGATGAACGCGAGATTTTTGCCTGCCTCCAGCCCAGGGACCTGAAAGGCAGAATGTCAAGGCTGGCGCTGCATAACCGTGACGTGCGTACAAGCTTGGTTGCCTCTTTGCCGCGGTGAGCGTATGCAGAGTCGACCGTGGAGCGCTTGTAACGAGACAGCACCGGCTCTGATGGCCAGCGGCAAGCAAGCCGTGCAGCGCAGCCTGTTTTGTTGCTGACACTAGCGAATTATTGCCATGTTTGCCAAGCTCTCTGCGCTCGTAAGCAGCGGGCCCACATTCCCATACACTCTCGGGGAGGCGTATGAAACGGCCTGGGGCAGCTGGACGCACTACCGGGGCAAGGCAAGGGAGGATGGCGCGGCGGTGTCTGTGTTCAAGATCAGTGCCGGCAGCAGGAGTGATCCCAAGCTGCTGAGCGCCCGCAACGGCGTCAAGCGCCTCAAGACGGTGCGTAACTGTGCACAGTGGGTGCCTGCAAGCTTGCGCTTCAGCAGCAGCGTCATGTGTCTGGCCCGGTCTGCACTCGCATCTTCCACTCCCAGCTGCTCTTTGCACTTCACTTGCAGTGGCGGTGTTTCGCGCGTGCGGCGCGCTTGCGTAGCCCTTGTCGTGGCGTGCGTAGCCTTTGTCAAGCGCTGGCTGGCGCAGTTGTCGGGGCGGCAGAGACAGCCAAAGCCACTCAAGCAAAGGGCATACACAACTGCACTGTGACAGACCTGGTCTGCTGCACAGCTGCAGCGCCGCGCCCTGCGCAGGTCCGGCACCCCAACATCCTGGCGTTCAAGGACACGCTGGAGGTGGAGGAGAAGCACGAGGTCGTCATCTACGTCGTCACCGAGCCCGTCACGCCGCTGGCGGACACGCTCGCCGAGCTGGACGTGCAGGGCGAGGCGCGGTGCGCTCCCTACAGCCCTAACCCCACAGCCCTGACCCTCTGAGCTGTATACGCGGCCTGCTGGGAACCTGGCCAGGTATGGGTAGGACGTGCTTGCACAAAGCCGTGCTGGCGCTGCAGGGCGCGGCGCGGGGCGCAGCCTGGGGCTGCGAGCTGCTGTGGTGCTCAGGAGACGTGTTGCATACGAGCGCCTGTGTGGCTTGCGGTGCACAGGAACGAGTACCTGGCCATGGGCCTGTACCACATCGCAAAGGCGGTCGGCTTCTTGAACAACGACTGCCAGCTGGTGCTCGCCCTGGACTAGCAAGCTTGCATTTTGACATCTTCAACAGCAGCGACTGTGTTCCCCACAGCCCCGACAAGCCGCAAGCACACAGCCCTGACACCCCGCGACGAATAGCAGCGACAGGCCGCATGCTGCCCCCCTCCATGCGGCCGGCTTCCCCTGCTACATAGCATCCTTGTGGTCTTTGCAGACCCTGCACAGCAGGTCACCAACCAACCGCGTGTCGCTCCTTAACAAGACCTTATCGCACGGAATGACGTGGGCGGCACCCAAGGCATTGCTTGCTGCAGACTCCCGGGGCGAGGCAGGCGGGAGCGGGTGCGCGCGCGCGCGCGGCAGATCCACGGCAATGTGTGCATGCGCGCGGTGGTCGTCACGCCGCAGCTGGACTGGCGCCTGCACGCGTTCGACCTGCTGTGCGAGGCGGGCGGCCCGCCGCTGGGCAGCAGCGAGCCGTGGCCGCTGGCCGCGGGCGCGTGGGCGGTCGGCGCGCAGTACAAGGCTGCTGAGGCGCGCCTCGGATGATGAGCGTCGCTGACGATTGACAGCGGGCACACCTGGCGACTGCAGAGCGCCTGTGACCGAGCAGCAAATCGAGGGGCACGCACCTAGGTGGCGCGTCAAGCGAGCAGCAAGCGCACGCTGCGGCTTCAGGCCTCCCTCGGGTGGCCGCTGAGCGCGCGCGCGGCCGCGCCGGCGCAGGTGGGCAAGGCGGACTGGGCGGCGGTGCAGCAGGGGCCGCCCTGCGCGGTGGACGCCTGGGGCCTGGGCTGCCTGATGCACGAGGCCTACGCCGGGCAGCCGCTGGCGCGCATCGAGGACCTGCGCAGCATCGATGCCATCCCGAAGGCCGTCCTGCCGGTCCGCCCCGCCCGCGGCGACCCGCTGGCTGCGCCGCCGCCGGACAAGCGGTGGCGCCGCGGCGACGCGTGCGCATTTCGCCTGTGCTTCCTCAGCCGCATGAGCCAGCTCTCCGGCCCGGCCGCCTGGCTGGCTGCCCGCCCCCCGATCGGGCGCCCGCGGCGCGCAGAGCTACTGCGCCGCCAGTTGGCCGCTGGGTTGCCGATTGAAAGCACACCATGCCTCTGCTTCTTATACACCGTCCCGCCGCCGACCCGGGGCCGCGCCGCGCGCAGAGCTACCAGCGGCTGCTGGCCAGCCAGCCCAGCCGGCGGCTGAACCCCGCCAAGCTGGCCGAGGCGCCCGCGCTGAAGAACGGCCTGGTGGACACGATCGCGTTCCTGGAGAGCCTGGCGGTCAAGGACAGCGCCGAGAAGGACCTGTTCTTCAAGCGCCTGCCGGCCGCGCTGCCGGGCCTGCCGGCGCCGGTCGCGCAGGCCAAGCTGCTGCCCATGCTGGCCGCCGCGCTGGAGTACGGCGGCGCGCCCGCCGTCGCGCTCGGCGCGCTGCTGCAGGCGCGCGCCGCGCGCGCGCGCGCACACACGGACTAGCGGGGATGTGACGCCAGTGACAACCCGGCTCTGCTGGCGGTTTTGTTTTTCCACCCTTGCTCACTGTCCTGCCGGCCGCACAGAGCCATGCCCAATCGGCACGCCGTGCACAAGCTCAGCTGCGCCCGCCGGGCTGCTGTGCGTGCTCCTGCAGGCGCTGCGCAGGGCTTGCGTGAGGCGGGGATGGTGCCCGCGCTGTCCTATCTCTGTCACCCCTCTGTAGTGCGATCTGAGGAGCGCGAGCATCCCGCACACCCGGCTGCGCTGCACCGCTGCCTGCCTGTGCTGCGGCCTGACCCCCAGGAGCCGCTGCCAGATCGGGACGACGCTGGACGGCGACGACTTTGCGGCGCGCGTGGTGCCCGCGCTGTCCAAGCTGTTCGCGTCCAACGACCGCACCATCCGGCGCAGCCTGCTGGAGAGCATCGACTCTTACGGGCAGCACCTCAGCGCGGCGCGCGCCCCCGACCCTGACCCTTATCCTGCCATACCCCAGCACAGGCTCCGCGCTCGCCCTGGGAAGCCCGTGCGACCATGATCACAGGCAGAGCCGTGCGTTGCCCCGCCTCGGCGGGCGGCCCGGGCCGGTCCACACCAGGGGGCGCCCGGCCAGGCGATCCGGGCATCCCTGCCTGCCGTCTGCGTTGGTGTGAATGCGCGCCGCGTGCACCAGCTCTGGTTGCGCCGCCAGCGCGACAACAAGCTGCTTGCGTGGAGCGTGCGCTCAGAAGCAGACTGGCAGGATGTGGTCAGCGGTCGTCCGGCCAGCCACGCACCGGGCGCGCCCCGCTTCCCGCGAGAGGCAGCTTGCCGGGCGCCGGCCCCACACCGCACCCATGATCCTCGGCCTTCCGAGCAGAACAGTGCGGCGAAGGAATCATCATTATCGAATACAAGGTTATGGGTCTCGACCGCGGGCCGCGGCCGCAGGCGACGGTGGAGGCGCAGGTGTACCCGCACGTGGCCGCCTGCGTGCAGACACCCTAACCCTAAGCGCCGCGCGCGCCGCGCGCAGGCGACGGTGGAGGCGCAGGTGTACCCGCACGTCGCGACCGGCTTCACCGACAGCAACGCGTACCTGCGCGAGCTGACGCTCAAGTCGATGCTGGTGCTGGCGCCCAAGCTGAGCCAGAAGGCGCTCAACCAGTCGCTGCTTAAGTACCTGGCCAAGCTGCAGGCGCGCGCGCGCGCGGGGGCCCCGGCGGCGGGCGCCGGCGGGGGTGTGTGCGGCGCGACAACGTCCCCTGTCACATGACGACTCCTTGCAGGTCCTGCCTCTCTGCGGCCACGACCACGTCTGGCCGTGTCCACGCCGGAGAGAGGCAGGGCCGGCACGGGGTTTGTCATGTGACAAGGGATGTGGACGGCCTGCCGCCCCTGCCAGGACTTTGCATGTCCCTTGGCGCTTTTTCCGCTAGGGCGCGCAGGCATGCGCGCGTCCTGTGCTCTGCTGGTATGCGCTCACAGCGGAGGGACACAGGGTGTGTGGCACGCCGCGTTCAGCCTGCGGCGCGGCAGCCCGCGGCGGTCACACGGCGCCCCGGCGCGCGCGCGCAGGTGGACGAGGAGCCGGCCATCCGCGCAAACACGACCATCCTGCTGGGCAACCTGGCGCCGCACCTGGGCGAGGCGGCCTGCCGGCGCGTGCTGCTCAACGCGTTCACGCGCGCGCTCAAGGACTCCTTCCCGCCCGCGCGCGTGGCCGGGCTCAAGGCGCGGCATATGTAGGTTAGGGTTATAGTATTATAGGGTATAGGTTACCCTATGCCTGCTGTGCACCGGTCCTTTGGCGACGGCATGGGCCAAGGGGAGCATGGTTGCAAGGTGGCGGCGGGCCGCCGAGCATGCGTGCCGAGGCCGGCGGCGCCCGCGAGCACGCTCAGCGCCGCCGGGCGCGCAGGCCATGACCGCCACGGCGGACCGGCACTTGCCGGAGGAGGCCGCCACGCGCGTTGTGCCGGCGGTCGCGCCGCTCGCGATTGACCCCGTGCCAGAGGTGCGTCATTGAATCATCGCAATTGTGCAATACGCCGCGGTTGCTGACGTTAGGTGCTGGCACAGAGTCCAGCAAGTAGCACACGCTTTCTATGATCGCCACCACGCACAGTGCGCCAGGTGCAGTGACGTAGGAGCATCACACTGTGGATGTCTTGTGCGGCGCAGGATGTGCAGGCAGTGGCGTTCCTGGGATCCCCTGTGGAAAGCAGCAGCTCATTCCTGCTGTTTGCATGCTTCCAGCCGGCCGGCGGGCCATCGGTGGCCAGCAGCGCCCCGCAGCGTCTGGAATCCAGGTGGCAAAATAGAAGAGAGCCTGGCTGAGAGCTGCGGCGCGGCGCGCAGGTGCGCCAGAACGCGCTGGCCGTGCTGGACGCGTTCACGGCGGTGCTCAAGGCGCACACGCGCAAGCTGGACGCGGCCGCCGCGGCCGCCGCCGCGCACGCTGACGGCGGCGGCGCGGCCGCCGGCGGCGCCGCCGGCGCGCCCGGCACCACCTGGGGCGCCGCGCTGGGCACCAGCGGCCTGGGCTGGGCGATGTCCAACATGGGCCTGGCCGCGGCGGCCGCGCGCGGCGGCGGCGCCGCGGCGCCCAGCGGCATGCAGGCGCGCCCCGGGTGGAGCGAGGGTGTCAGCCGGCGTCGGAAATCGGGCAGGCGGGAACCTCCGTGCAAAGAGAGCCTGAGCTGTGTGCTGCGCCAGGGGTTTGGGCCGGGCAACGCGCCTGCGCCAGGCGTCGGCGTCGCCGGCGCGAGCGGCGGCGGCGCGGCGCTGCCGGCGCCCGCCGCGGCGGCGCTGGGCGTGCCCGCGGCGGCCGCATTCCCGCCGCCGCAGCCGGGCAATGCGCCCCCAGGCGCGGATGGCTGGGATGCCGGCGATGGCGACGGCGACGGCTGGGAAGGCGACGGCGACATGATCGCGCTGGAGGATGCCGCCGAGGTCTGCGCCAGGCCGAGAGAGTCATTTTTTCATTCTAAATCATCACAATCACTGATCCAGAACGACAGTTTGACGCAAGCTGTCAGCTGCCGTGGCAGCAGGTGCAGGGTATTGCGGGGCGCGCAGTGACTAGCCGTTATTGCGCTCCTGCACAAATGTCTGCTTGTTGTATCGGCTGAAGGTTCTGCGTCAGCGAATGCCCAAACGACGGCACAGCACACATGCCGGATTCAGCAGCTGTCCGCCAGCCACACGAAGAGCCTGTCTGGTCCAGCCCTACGCACCGCCCGCCGGGGCCGCTGAAGCAGAGCGGCCATGCTTATGTGCGGCGCCTGCTCGCATATGACCCCTGTTGAACAGGAACAGCTGTGACTATGTGTCATAGATCATGCTGTGTGCCAAGCAGATGGCGGCCCGGGAGCGCCTGAACAGGCCAGCCGCCCGCGGCGCGCCCCCGCGCCCGCCGGCAGCGCCGCGCGGCGGCGGGCCGCCGATGCGGCTGCCGCCGCCGCCGGCCGCGCCGCCCCGGCGCGGCGCGGCCGCGAGCGCCGACGACCTGCTGGGCGGCAGCGACGGCTGGGACGAGCCGGGCGGCTCGCCCGTCAGCACCGCGTCCGCCGCATCCGCCTTCTCGTCCGGTGCGTGCTTTTCAACTTCACCCTACCCCTACCCGCAGCCTGCAGGTCCCACTCCTGCCGCGCAAGCAAGCGCCGGCGGCCTGGCGCCAGGCCGCGGCCAAATGCACTGGCCGCGCCGGGTGGTTTGCCCGTCAGTGGAACCGCTGACGCGCTCGGCCGGTCCTGACCCCCCTGCCTCCCGCGCTGCGCAGCCTCGGCGGGCAGCGCGGCGCGCTCCGCGGCGGAGCGCGCGCGCTCGGCGCACGTGACGCTGCCGAGCGGGCGCGGGCGTGGCGGCGGCGGGCGGCTGGGCGCCAGCCGCATTGGCGGCGGCGCCATGAAGCTAAACGCCGCTAAGCTGGGCGCTAAGAAGTCGGACGACCTGTTTGATTTCTAGGGTTGGCGGCTGGTGGCGTTACCGTTCAGGCCCTGGCTGGCGGCGTTGCGCGCGGGCAGCATACCCTGCATCTGGAGAGTGTGGAGAGGTGCATGCCTTTGCGAAGCCGTACTGGGTCTTAGTTGGCACTAGGCGAGTCCGGAACATGTTCAATGCACATTGTGCATCTCTGAAGCTGTGCGGTCTCTAGTCTCCCTGCCGATTCCCTATAACTCTCCCTTTTGCACATATGGGTGATTGGCGTGTAAGTGCGCCTCGCACAGGTGATTCTGACTGGCTGCCAAGCTGTTCATGCAATCTGGATATCGTCATGCTGGCACTTGCGTTGGCAGTCTCAGCCTGAGACGCGTCTCAGCTGCATTGGCTGGCCAACACGCTGCTATGCATCCGTGGCATGTTACATCCCGCCAGCTGTGCAGCTGATGCAGGGTCATCCCCCAGGCATGGCACGGCCTTGATCCTGGCATGTGGGCTGTCGCAGTAGTCAGCAAGTCTTTGGCACATTGCCGCTCCCAGGTAAAGGACGCATGGTAGCAGCTTCCGTGCTCGCAAGTGCCCCCTATCCAAGCAGTTCAGAGCATTCAGCTGCCAAGAGCCAGCATGTTCTCCTTTTGCAACCTTTGCGCACCCGGCACGCCATCATCAGCGCACCATTGCCAGTCCCTCATTCCTGCCTCAACACGTACCTGCTGCTCAGCCTGGCATGGCGGCAACAGCAACGGGGCCCAGTGCTCGGGCCTCAGTGCCCATGACGCAGCTCTGCGGCTCCACCCAGAGCTAGCAACATGCACACGATTCAGCAACGACCACGCCCTTGCGGTGGCCCCGCTTGGGCGCGCGACAAGGCAGGCGCTCAAGGGCGTCCGGAAGGCAGCACAGAACCACTGCCTTGGGCTTCACCCAAGGCTTCACCCAGCTCAGTGGCAGCGAGGCCCTGCGGTGGAGACCCTAGTCATCCTCCTGCCCATATCCGCGGTCGCGCTCCAGCACGGCCGCGGTGCGCTCGCGGATGTCCATGGGGACCGCCGGCGGCGCCCCGCCACGCGCGCCACCCAGCAGGCTGCCCAGCAGGCTGCCCGCAAGCCCGCCGGGGCCCTCCGGCTCCGCGTCTACGGCCTCGCGGATGATCAGCCGCGGCCGCTCGCCCGCCGCGCGCTGCTGCGCGCGCCACTGCGCGGCCGGGCAACACCCGTGTTGCTTCCAGCTCGAGAGCGCCAGTGTCGAGCGCCATGCTTTTGTGATCACAGTGACCAAACTGATGCATGGAATGGACATGCGAGGTTCTAGCAGACTGTTCCCCCTGCTAGTCGGCATGCAATGTCCATACATCTCAGCCAGCGGGTACATCTGTGGACACAGACATACCTGTCTCTATGGTCGCAGTGCCAGGCACAGCAACCCAGACAATATGCTCGTGTTTGCGCACCAAGTGTGAACGAGCAACAAAAGGAGTGAGCGCTCATATAAGGCCAGACATGCCCTGTTGTACATTGAGTGCAGAACCTTACATGCGATATAAGTAGCATGACCGCTCACGGGCGGCCCTCGCGCGTGCGCGCCTGCACGGCGGCGGGCGGCAGGTCGAGCGACTGCGCAGTCAGCGCGCGCGTCCAGTAGTCCCCCGCGGCCGCCTCCTCGACCTCCTCCCGCCGCTCGCGGGCGCCCGCCCCCGCCCCCCGCTCCGCGGCCGGGCCCTCGGCCCGCCGCTCTGCCGCCTCCTCCGCCGCCGGCGCCCCCGCGGCCTCCCGCCCCTCTCGCCGCCCCGGCGCCTGCTCCGGCTCGGCGCCGCGCGCAGCGCGCCACAGCGCCGCAGGGCCAGTCGCTGCGCCCGGCCCCGGCGCGCGGGGCCCCGCCGCCTGTTCCGGGTCCCGCGCCCGCGGCGCCTGATCTGGCTCGCCGCTGCGCGCCGCCTGCGCGGCCTCGCGCGGCCAGGCGGCCTGGCGCGGCGCGTCGCCGCGCGGCGGCGCCGGCGGCTGCTGCGGCGCAGGCGGGCGCGCGGCGCGCGCAGCGTCTGGCGCGGCGGGCGGCGCGGGCGCGTTGTGTGCCTGCGCGGGCGCCGCCGGCTGCCGCGCGGGCGGCGGGGTGTGCCGCTGCGGCGCGCCGCCTGCGCAAGCAGAGCTCAGCGTTCGCCCCTACACGCATTCAAAGAGCTCTGTTTTCTCGCCCCCGGTTTTGACCAATGTGTGCTTGCTCACATGCGGGGATGCGCTTCTGTCAGGCAAGCAGCAGCCGAACCAAGCCCAGAGTCCTCCCAGGAGCGCTAGCAGCCAGCTGCTGCGCTCGCGCTTCAATAGTGCTCCTGGTGACTCCATGTGCGCTCTCCGGATGGGAGGAGGCGCCGCACCGGCGAGCGCTGACATGGCGTGCCAGGCGCTGGCCGGCAGCCGCCCCACGCGTGGCGGCGGCGGCGGCGGCGCTGGCGCGGCGGCCGCAGCGCCCGCCGGCGCGCGCGCGCGCGCCGCGGGCGCGGCGCTAGGGTCGTGCAGCACCAGCAGGGAGGCCTCCACGCGCAGGCTGTCGGGGCCGTCATCCTCCTGAGGGGGGCGGGGGCTGAGCGTCCAATAGGTGCTCCAAAGTGCACGGCACTGAGAGCTTACTCAGAGACTGGCATTGTGGATGCGATCGCAACATGTTAGAGGCAAGGCATCTGCTGCACTCTGCTCCAGCAAATCCGTCATGAGCAAGCCAGGCGCAGCGAGGGCTGTGAGATCGCCTGCAAGAGGTGGCCCGGGGTGGCCGCGGCCGTGCGGGGACACTGCGCGGCTGCAGGGGCCTGCAGGAGTTGCGCTGACGTGCCGGGCGCAGGCTCACTGTGGGGCATGCCGGGGTGGAAGCGGCAGCGTGGCCGTTACAGGGCCGAACTGTGCCTCGCAGCGCTTATGTGATGGTGACACGCATGTCGCACGGAGGCATTGGACAAGGGGGGCAGGGGTCTGGGGTGCTCTGGCAGATTACGGGCCGCACCAAGGCGGCGCGCGGCTGCGCGCAGAGCACGATGTCGTCGCAGGGCGCCACCGCCAGCAGCGCGCCCGCGGCCGCCTGCGCCGCCGTGCGCGCCGCGCTGCGCTCCGCCTCGTAGTCCACCCCGCCCGCGCCCGCTGCGTCGCGCAGAGCTTTAAAAATAGGATTAGGTTTAGGCTCACCTGTAAGGATGCGTGACCCTGCTGTGCTGGTCAGCGCGGCATGCATCACGGGAGCCGCCGACGTCGCCCGCCACGAGCGGCGCCTAGGCCGCCGCGGCGCAGGCCACTACGCGCGCGCCGAGCGTGGCGCGCCCAGCCGGGCGCGCACCTGCGGAGCGCCGCCGAGGCGGCGGCAGCGACAGGCTGCACAGCACCGCCGACGAGCGCGGCCCGGCGGCCTCCAGGAATGGCGACTCGGCCGCGGCGCGCACGGCGTCGCTGGCGAGGTGCGCGAGCGCGCCCGCCGCGCCCAGGCCGCGCGCCGCCGCCGCCGGCATCGCCGCCGCGCCGCGGCCCAGCGCGGCCGTGCCTGCGCAGAAAGACACCGGCGCTCATGTGCTGCAACAACTGACGAAGGACTAGCAGATCGTAAAACGTGGCAGAGAGCGGTAGGTGGAAGCGTCTTGCCTGGGGAGCCTGAAAAGCACAGTCTCGGGCCTGTGCAGGCCGCCTTTGCAGGCGGGCCCAGCAACGCTGTGCCACTGCACGACGAGCTACTCGGGAGCAGGAGCGAGTTGGGGCAAGGTGCTTGAGGCAGGCCCCGGGCCAGGGGCGGCGGGCCAAGGCAGCGCCGGCGCGCCTGGGCAGCTGAGCAGGCGCTGCAGCGGCGGCGACAGCAGGCGCCGGTAGCGCCGCAAATCGCGCCCGTGCCACACCATCGCGCCGCGCGTGCTCTTCAGCAGCTCCGGCGCTGTCAGCGCCGCCAGCACCGTGCGCACCTGGCGCGTGTGCAGCATGCAGGGGCTAGGGTCAGGGTAGGCGGCAATGTTGCCTCTCGGCGGCGCCCGGCGCCGCAGACTTTGTGGCAGCGCCGAAGAAGAGCCGCGGCCTGGGCATGGGCAGTGCTCTGCGGCACGGCCTGCAGCATGGTGCCCCGCGGCCAGGTCTTCACTGTGCGCACCGCCAAGCGCAGACCCGCCTCGGATGAGCGGCGCAGTGCCCAGAGAGGCAGGCGCGGGCGCCCGGGCGCCGGGGCCGCGCCGGCGGCGGGGGCGGCACTGCCAGATCTTCTTTTGTGGAAAGCGCAGAGTCGTCCTGGGCGAGTAACTCAGTGGCCGATGAGGCAGCCGATGGTGCCCGGGGCCGAGCCGGCGGGTGCGTGCGCGCGCACCGTGTGCTCCAGCGCGTTGTCGGCGATGCGCATCGCCTCCGCCATGGTCATCGCCTCGCCGGCCGCGCCCGTGCCCATGCGCGTCAGCACGTCCTGCGCCGCGGCCGCGCAGGCTGTTGGCACCCGAGAGGGAGAGGCCTGATTGGTGCGCAGCTGCCGCGCATGCACTGATGAGCTGGCCGCATGCGCGCGCGCACTGTGCACGCGCCCGCAGGGGTGATGCATAGTAGGAGCAAGCCTCTGGGCAGCGCGGCCCGGCAGCTCCGTCACAGTCGAACAGACGCGGGTTCACGTACTTGCAGTGCCCCTTCAACTGCAGTCCGTCGACTGCCTGGTCGGTGCGGCTACGCGGCGCGGCTCCATCACCGCCCTATAACGTCGCTGCAACATGCCCTACGCCCTGGCCTCAGCGCGCCTGGTCGCTGACTGTTCAGAGGGCCGCGGCGCCCTCCAGCGCGGCCACCACGCTGGCCTGACCAAGCCCTGACAACCCTTGCCCGTCCGCGCCTGGTCACTGACGGCGACAAGGTGCGCGGCGCCCTCCGGCGCACCAACCAGCCGGCATGGCTACCTAGCCCTACCCTACCCTGCACATGCCCCGTCAGGCCAAACCCCTCCGCGCCTGGTCGATGACGGCGACCAGGTGCGCGGCGCCCTCCAGCGCGCCGACCAGCCGGCGCGCCGCCTGTGCCTTGCGCGCGCCCTCGAACGCGAACGGCTGCGTGAGCGCGACCGCGGTGAAGAGGCCGCCCGCGCGCAGCGCGCGCACCAGGTGCACCAGCTGCGCGAGCAGGGCCGCAGGGCGTGAATGCCGGGCTGCAGCGTGTGAGAACGGGCCAGGGCTGCAAACAAAGGTGTGGCAGATTTACTGTTGAACGCTTTCGACACGCCCTGGCAGCTGGTCTGGGACTCTGCAGAAGAGGAGCGCTCTGGGCACGCACTTCCCCCTCTCTCCTGTGAACGGAAGAGCCATGCCCCCAGGAGCAGTCGTGCTGCCCAGACACTGTGGGTGTCGCGCAGTGTCCGGGCCGCCCGGCGACGTGGCAACGACGGCAAGCACAAGCGCAGCAGAACAGGGACCCTGGTCCACCCAACCCCAGGCTGTGGGCGGCGCACCGTGTCCGCGCTGCCCGGCGACGCAGCGGCGGCGGCGAGCACAAACGCGACGCCGCCGTCGCCGACGTTGACGTTGCCGCGGCCGTCGCGGTCCGCCGCGCCCGGTCCCACCAGCCGCGCCGCGTCGTGCGCGCCCAGCGCCGACTTGCCCTCCTACAGGTGGCAGGCGTCTTCAGGAGGAGTCAAACTCTGGGCATGCGGCTGGGTACGCGGCTGGGTATGCGGCTATTTGCCCCCCTGCACGACAAAGCAGACAGAGCAGGCACCCTGGCCGGCAGATTCTGTTCCATGGCGGGCCACAGCCTCGGGCAGGCCAGCTGGCACAGCAAACCTGGAACCCCGGCACTTTTCCGACTGGCGCGCTGCGCCTGCGCCGGGCCTGAAACCCTCTGCATGGGCGCAGAGGCAGGGTCAGCATGGCGCAGGTCGCGGGCCGTGGCAGCGCAGCAGGCGGCACTGGCACGCTGCAGCAGGCCGCAGGCCCCAAGGTGCGCCTGCGCGGGCTCCAGCAGCAGCGCGTTGGGCGCGGCGCAGGCATCCAGTGCGCGGCGGTCGGCGTCGAGCGCCCACAGCTCCGCGCCCGCCACGCACCCGGCCGCATGCAGCCGGTCGACGGCGCTGCTGCCGCGCGCGCCCACGCCTGCGCGGGCGGGGCCGCAGAGCTCAGCCTCCCCGACGCTCAGTGAGTGCTTCGGCGGCCTCTCTGCTCCGGCCGATTTGTTGTCCGCATGCTGGGTGCACGGGGCACATCCGCCGGGTCACACGCTACGCCACCCCCCTCGCATGCACAGGCACGCTTCCAGAACCCCATTGCATTTGCCTGTGGCGCGGACGGCTGCGCTTCTTGCTCTGACTGGATGGAACGGCAGAGTGCAGCAACGAGCGGATGACAGCCAACCCCGCCGCATGCGGGGACTTGGTTAGTTGCTGTTTTCATGTCCTCGCACGCGCCTTGCCCGCTGCGGACACCAGGACTCTCCCACTTGACACTCGGCCAGCCGCAGCAGCGCCCAGCACGGCCGCCTGCCGCGCCAGGCGCCAAGGCTGAGGGCGCACCGATGATCTTAAGCTTGCCGTCCAGCGGCAGCGCCTCGCCTGGCGCGCCGCCCACCTCCTCGGCGGCCTCCGGCAGCGCCTGCGCACGCTGCCGCGGGCCGCGCGCGCCGCCGCGGCGATGGCGGCCAGCCGTCCGCCGCTGCCCCGCCCCAAACCTGGCCCCCGCCCCTGCGCCCAGCTGCGCGCTGGCCGCCGCGGCGGGGCGCAGCGCCGCCCTCCCGGCGGGGGCCCGGCAGGGCCCCGCAGCTGGGACCAGGGCCTGGTGCGCGCACGCCGCCGCGCCCATCGGCCCGAAACCGCGCTGCGCGCCGGCTGCCTACGTCGCCATGCGCGCGGTCGGCGCCCCGGCCAGCGCGCGGCAGCCGGGGGTCCGCGCTCGGGCTCGCGCCGCGCGCCCAAGCCCACGGTGCAGCCCTCTCTGCGCAGGCCCGGCCGCGCGGCGCGCTGCTGGGGCTGCTAGGGCTAGGGCTGCTAGGAGCCGCCCAGGCCGCCCATGAAGGTGCGCGGGTTGGGCGCCTCGCCGTTCACCTCCGCGCCGGAGAAGTCAAAGCCTGGGTGCTGCGCGCGGGGCGCCCCCTCACTTTGTCAGGCTGAGCGCAATGCATGTGCGCGCACAGCAGATGCGTGTGCGCAGATGCATGTGCGCTCGCAGCAGGGTAATGCGTCACAGTGTGCAGCGGCGACGTGCGCTCCCGCTTGCTCGTCGGGGAGAGTGCTTTCCCCTGTCGCAACAAAGCGCAGGGGCCGCACCCCGTGACTTTGTCAGGCTGAGCGCGATGCATGTGGGCTCACAGCAGAGCAAAGAGTCACGGTGTGCAGCGGCGGCGTGCGCTCCCGTTTGCTCGCCGGGGAGAGTGCTTTCCCACATCGCGACGCAGCGCGGGGCCGCGCCTCCTCCTGGAAGCGCTCCAGCAGCAGGCGCTTCTGCTCGCTCTGCTGGCGCAGCGGGTCGAGCGCGTGGCCGGCCAGCGCGGCCGCCCAGGGCTCGCCCTGGCGCGCAGGGCGCCGCACACGAGCGTCGCCCCAGGCCCCCACACCACGAAGGAGGCAAGTCCGTCCTTGCTCAGGGAGCACGGTGGCGCAGCCCGGGGCTCCGGGGACGCCGCGCGCACCTTGTCGGCCTTGCACAGCTGCAGGGTCAGCACGCCGTCGTCTGCGCGCGTACGCAAACAGCCTCACACAACAGCTCACACGTCCTCGGCGAGATCCACGCGGCTCTGGACGGCGTGCGGTTGCGTGCGCACCCACTGTCCAGAAGGAGTCGCTGGGCTTGACGCGGCCGACCAGCTCGTGCTGCGGCCAGTGGCGACACATCAGGTCCGGCCGGGAGGTGGCATGAAGAGGCCCCTTGCTGCCCAAGCAAGCGCTGGAGGAGGGCAGCAGTGAGCGGCCGAGCAGGCGGGCCCGCGCACGTCCAGGTACGGCTGGCCCGGCGTGATGCCAATGCGCAGGCGCGCGCTGGTGATGTCGACGTACAGCTGCTTCGCTCGGGCGCCTGGCGGCAGCTGCACGTAGATGTTGACCTCGCTCAGCGTCTGATCCCACTCGTAGATGGTGCGGCCCTGGTGCAGGAAGGCGTGCCGCTCGGTCGGCGCAAGCCTGTCGCTCATACGCTGCCACAAGTCCCTGTGCTCTCGGCGTGCCTCTGATATGTATGCTACCTCTGCTCCCTCTGCTCAGTGCGCATCAGGCTAGACTGCAGCAGCTAGGGCTGCTAAATCAATTGATCTTAGATCAACCAATTGATTAGCTTTGCAAGCTTGCTTGCTTCAGCACGACTTGAGCAGGAACAGCGCATCTTGCAAATCCCTGCGCAGGAGGCTTGCGGCTGGTCTCGGTGTGAACGCCTATTTGCTTTGTATACAGACCTGCGTGGCGTTGCGCTAGGGAGGGCACGTTGTGACCACACACGCTGATCTGCACAGGCTGGCAGCACTGAGTGTGGTGGGGCTGAGCGCTAGCGCACTGGCGCCGACTGTGTGATTTGACATCGCAGTACCCGTCGGAGGCGGCGGAGGTGAGGTGAGGCCGCCGACGCGCCTCCTGGCCTCGGGTCGCGTTGCGGCCCTGCACACTGTGCCTGTGCAAGGACAAGCCCTGCGCCGCTTGGGTCTGGACGGGCGCAGGAGGGCAGCAGTCTGTCAGGCGGCACCCTTTGCTGTCCTTGCTAAGGCCGCGCCCGCCGCGCGGCTGCGCGCTGGCCGGCTCCGCGCGCTGAGAAGGGGCGCCGGTGGGGTCCCCGCAGGTGTACGGGCCCCATGCGCAGAGCGCGGCGCGGCGGCACTGGTTGATGGGGCGCAGCCCGCGCCGCGGCGGGCGCAGCAGGAGCGCGGCGGCGGCGGCGGCGGCCTGGCTGTTGTTGTCGCTGGCCGTTGGCGCTGCCGCAGCCGCCAATGGGTCCCTGGCAGGTGCGCTGCGGCGCCTGACAGGTCGCTCGAACAGCCGTGCAGTGTGCTGCGTAGCAGCTGCCACAGGACTGCCTGCCGCTGTATGCTCGCGCCGCGTGTGGACTTGCGAGGCACGTCTTGACCTACACTGTACATCAGGGGGCAGCATCAGCGCGGGAGTACCGGGGCCCTCTGGTGTGCATCAGCACCGCATGCGGGCCCTTATGAATGGCAGCGCGTTCGGCAATAGGACGTCTTGTGGCACCCACGGTCAGGCAAACTCTCTCGTGAGGGGCTATGCTTTGTACCGAGAGGCAGCAGCAGCGTAGGCAGGAGCGACAGCGCCGCCCGGCGCCGAGGAGCGGTTCTGCAAGGGAGCCGACCAGCCCGTCAGCCTCCGCCTCGCACTGTCAAGCAGCACAAGCGGGCTACCCTGTGCGATGGGGGTCAGCGCCGTGCGCAGGAGGGGGCGACAAACGCTGGTTGCCGCTGTCGCGGGTGGGCCCGTTCCACGGCTGGCCCCGTGCGGGGGAACAGCACGCAGTCTTACGCACCTGTTGCTGAGCGAGGGCGCGTGCCTGGTCAGGGAGCGGCGGAGGGAGCGGCGGGCCCGGCGGCCGCGGCCGGCAGAGCTGCGCGCAGCTACTCGTGCAGAGCCGGCCGGTGGCGGGCCATCCCGGGCCCAGCCTGGACCAGGGCGTGGCGCAGCGCGTGCTGGTGCGGGCGCGGCCCGGCGCGCGCGTGCTCGACGCGCTGGCCGAGGTCACTGCGGCGCGCGGCGGCAGCTGCGCTGGCCTGGCGCTGCTGTCGCTGGCGCCGCGCTTTGGCGTCGAGCGCATCGAGGTGCGGGGTTTCCGCTGTGGCCGCGTGATCAGCCCTGCCTGCATGGAAGAACGCTAAGAAGCGGCTGTGTGTGGCTGCCTCGAGCTGCAAGGTCGCTAGGCAGTCATTGCATCACGGCGATGTAGCGCGCAGCCTGTTCAGCATCTGCACGGCATCTTACCCCTGCTCAGCACCGGCGGCGGCGCGGCGCGCTCCCGATGCGCCATGCTCATCGGCGCGCCGCCTGCCCGCAGGTGGGCGACGGCGCGTGGCTGGGCGCGCGGGAGCTGGCGGCCGCGCTGGGCGCGCACCCGGGCGTGGAGTACGCGCACCTGGACCGCCTGGTGGCGACGCAGCGCGGGCACGCGCGCGCGCTGCGCGCCGGCGTGGGCCGCCTGGCCGCGCCGGCCGTCAACGACCCGGCCTGGCCCGCGCAGTGGGACAAGCGCGCGATCGGGCTCACGCCGCGGCCGGACGTGGAGGTGCTCGGGCCTGCGGGTGCGGCGCCCGCCCCGCAGAGGCTTAGGGTTTGGCTGCAACCCACTCAGGGTCGGGCCGCGCGCGCGAGCGCAAGCCGGCCCTTTAGCGCTGCTGCGGCGTGAAGCGGCAGTGCGCGCAGAGCGCCTGTGCGCCGGCCAGCGCAAGGCGTCGTGTTTTACAAAGAGGGGGCCTGCGTGCGCAGGCGGGAACGGCAGCGCCGCGTCGCCGGGCGCGTGGGCACGGCAGCGCGACGCGCACAACATCACCGTCTGCATCATTGACACCGGCCTGGACGTGACGCACCCGGACCTGGCCGCGAACCTGTGGACTAACCCCGGCGAGATCCCCGGCAACGGCATCGACGACGACTCCAACGGCGTTGTGGACGACGTGCACGGCTTCAACGGCGTGGACGGCTCCGGCAACATCACCGTGCGCCGCGCCCTGGCGGTTGCGGCTCGCTGGCTGTGTGTGTTGGCAGCGCGGCAGGGTTGGCTGTGTTTGTTGGCAGCGCGGAGGGTTTGTATGCGGCGGGGCTCTCCAGTGGGCACAGGGTGGTGATCGCGCTGCGACAGGGCGGGCGGTACAGCACACTCTTGGCGCAGGCATCACCACCAAGCCCAACGTGACTGTTTGTCTGGATGTAATATTGATCTGCGCACGTGCGTGGCGGGCGGGGTGGCCGCTGGCTGCACGGTCTTGGCCGGCGCGGATGCGCACCCAGCCCGCGACGGAGCACGCCCGTCGCATGGCAGAGCCCCGAGCGGCCGCGCGCCGCAGGATGCGGACGGCCACGGCACGCACTGCGCGGGCACGGTGGGCGCAGTGGCCAACAACGCGCTGGGTGTGGCGGGCGTGGCGGGCGGCGTGCGGCTGCTGGGCTGCAAGGCCATTGCCGGCCTGGACGGGCACCTGGTGACCAGCGCGGCCGTGCGCTGCCTGGAGTACTGCGCGGCCGCCGGCGCGCACATCACGTCCAATTCCTGGGGCGGCCAGGCGCGCGGCGCCCGCAGCGAGGTCCCGCTCTGCACGCCTGTGAGGCCTGCGCGCCGGCTGCGGGCATCACGCTCAAGTCCTGGGGCGGCAGGCGCACGGCGCCTGCGGAGTGGCCTGGCTGGAGAGTGTCGTTGACTGGGTGAAGAGCATGGCCGATTCCTCCGCATGCCCAGTGCTTCACAAGCAGGGTATGCATGCTTCGATGGCGCGTCTGACAGGGTCTGTCGGGGCGTCGCCAGGGCTCGGACCCGCAAGATGATGCGCTGCGGACCGCCGTCAGCGCCGTGCAGGACATCGGGCAGCTGTTTGTTACTGCCGCGGGTGCGGCCGGCTCCTCTCGCTCAGCCGCTGGGCCGCGTGGTGAAGTCTCGCGCTCGCGCGCAGCCACGCTCTGCAGTGCTCCACATGGCCTGGGATTCGGACTGCTATTGGAGCAGTTCCTTGGTGGGGCATGCAACCTGGCCTGTAGCCTCGGAGGACACGCCGACCAATGCTGGGGTCGACATGACTGGAGCAGCATCCCCCGTCCTGCGCCTCAGCGCCGCGCGCGCGCGCGCAGGCAACTACGGCAGCGACAGCGACGTAGTCAAGGACACGCCGACCAACTTTGGGCTGGACATCATGGTCAGCGTGGCGGCCAGCGACCTGCAGGACGCCATCCCTGCGTACAGCAACTTTGGGCCCGGGCGCGTGCACCTGGCCGCGCCGGGCAGCGAGATCCTGTCCACCGTGCCCAGCGAGCGCTACTACGTGCTGTCCGGTGCGCGCCGCCCCCGCTCGATCGACCGAGTAGTTGTTAGAAGTTGCAGACTTGTGCCTTTGGTTAGAACCTGGCCTAGATGTTAAGCTGTGCCTACGGGCTTTGGTGGGGCCTGGCTCGCGTGCCAAGCTGTGCCCTCAGCCCCTGGGGCCTGGCAGTGCCGCGGCACGAAGCCTCACCACGTCGCTCAAGCTGGAAAGAGGAACAGATGCGTCATGGCTGCCGTTGCACCTGCTCAGCCAGGGGCTGCGCGCCGAGCTGCGTCCTAACCCTAACCCTTAACCGCGCGCGCAGGCACGTCCATGGCGGCGCCGCAGGTGGCGGGCGCGGCGGCGCTGCTGCTGGCCGCGTACGCGGCCGGCGGCGCCAACGTGACCGGCCGCGGCCTGGAGGTCAAAGCGCTGCTGCTGGCCACCGTGCAGCGCGTGCCGGGCATGGCGCACAAGGTGCGGGGGTGCATCGTGGCCGTAACCCTCACTATAACACCACGACCAGAGGGCCTCAGCTTTGTCAGCGTTGCCCAGGCGCCTGGCAGCGGCTCCGTGCCTGGCGGGCTGCTGCTGCGGCGCCGCGGCGCGCGTCAGTCGAGCCCCCGCAGTCGCTGCTGCTGCGCATGGTCGAGGCTTGGCGAGGGTGGGGCGGCTCACGGCGCACCTTCCAAGGCTCCGCAGCCGCCACGGGTCTGCGTCACCGCAGGCATCCCTGTCTGTGGCACGCGGGCCGGAGGTGAGCTCTGCCGGCCGGAGCTGAGCTGTGCGCGCCAGGTGGCGTCGGGCGGGCGCCTGGACGCGGGCCGCGCAGGCATCTCCATCTGTGGCGCGTGGGTTGGAGCTAGGGTTGGAGCTGAGCTCGAGCTGACCTGTGTGCGCCAGGTGGCGTCGGGCGGGCGCCTGGACGTGGGCCGCGCGATGGCCGCGCTGCCGGCCGACCTCAGCGTCTTCCGCGGCAACCCCAACGCGCCGCTGCCCTATGACGCCAGCCGCGCTGCGGCCGTGCCCGCGTTCGACCCGGCCGTCGACCCGGCCGTGCTCGACTACCAGCCCACCAACCCAGGCGCGCCGCTCTCCGCAATCGGCCCGCGGGGGTGCTGGGCCCGTGGTGCTCGAATGCGTCCTGGTCTCGAGCGTGCGGGTGGTACGTGCAGTGGGCGACTCTGATATGGCTCAGCACTGAGGCACAACAGTCGCAGTGGCGCCTCTCACGCATCGTGCTGCATTTAACCGGCTGCTCAGCAGGCTCGTATCTGCCGAAAGCTGCTGAGCGAGGACATCATGTCACGCTAGCCTGCACTCTGTGTGCAGCACCCATGCGCATCACCTGACCAACGTTGCTTGTGCAGCAGGATGGGGGGGTGGCATTTGGGGGAGGCGTCAGGCTCTGTAGAGCAGAATCGGGGCAGGCGGCAGCCCTTCTTCACAGAGCAGGCGTTTGAGTCGGTGGGCCGCGCCGACGCGCAGGCGAGGAGGTCGCATCTGAGCCCGTGGGGCCCTTCAATGTGCAGGCGAGGAGGAGGAATTGGATCTGAGGCTGTCGAGAGTGCCGGCGCGCAGGCGAGGAGGTGGCGTCGCTGGCCACGTGGGCGTCGCCGGCGCCGCTGCTGGCGGGCGCGAGCCTGTGGTTCCACGACGCGGGCCGCCTGAGCGACCACCAGGCCCGCTACGACTGCCTGTGCAGCTCGTGCCTGGGCCCGGAGCGCGTCTACACCTTCACGCTGCCCGCGCGCGGCGACCAGGCGCGGCCCCCCTGTGGATGAAAGGGGGCGCGCCGGGCAGGGACAGCAGCCGGCGATTGGCCTGGTGGGCTGCGTACCCTGCCCGCATAGTGCAGCGACGCGGCTGCCCCCGGGGTGTGCGGGTGTGAGCACAGCAGGGCGCCGTCCCAGCAGGGCGTACACCTAGAGCAGCCGCAGCTTGAGGTGTGGCTCAAGCCTCATCATGACCCTGTCCCTGACCACAACCAACGCCAGAACCGTCCACCTGGCCACAATTGACGCCAGGGGAAGGGCTCGCCCCAACCAAACCCACATGCAAGCTGAGCACCTGGGGCCGCCCCTGCTCTGCGCTGTGCTTTACGGCATGCACACAGGGCCGGTCCTTGTGGCTTGCGCCTGGATGCTGTGAGCCACGGGGGAGGGCAACCCGCCGCCCGGCCGCCGCTTGCAACGCTCACGGGCGGGCTGCGGCACGCGCGCCCTAGGTTATGGTAGGGTTAGGGTTTGAATTAGGTATAAAAATAGGACTCGTGCCTAACCCTGTATTCGCGCAGGGGCGCACGTGGTGGGCGGTGGAGGTGGACGCGCAGCCGCACGCGTCGCTGGTGGTGTCCGTCTTCCGCAACGGCCAGGCCGGCGACGCGGGCGTGCAGCTCAATGCGGGGCGCACGCGCGGCGCGGCCGAGTACCGCCTGCCCCAGGGGCAGTACATGGTGCGCGCAAGGGATTTACATAAAGATAGCGATACTGTGTGTAATATTGCACACTATGTGTAGGACAGCCAATGGCGTCTGCTGGAGGCAGAGTGGGGTAGGGCAAGCGCGCCCGCCCGCGCGCGCGGGCGTGCAGCAACGGGGGGTGTTGCCAGGCGAGCGGGCGCGCGGCGGCAGTGCGGGACTTGATTCGTCATGTCATCCGCCCTGAGCCTCCTGGGCGGCGTGCACGTGGGTACTTGCACTTCAGGAGCAGACGCTCGGGTGGGAATGACCGGCTCAAGCATGCCAGGCGGGCTCGTCGCGCCCTGGCAGGCAGGCGCAGGGGCGTGCCCCGCGCTGATGCTGGCGAGTCAGCGACAAGCCCCTGCCTTGACCCTGCGCTCCCCGGGCAGGTGGGCGCGGTGTGCGGCGGCGTGCGGCGCGCGGTGGTGCAGCTGCCGGTGGAGGCGGGCGTGCGGTACTATGTGATCGTCGACGGCATGACCGGCTACGCGCACGACTTCAATGTCAGCTTCTCCGCGCGGCCGCTGGACACGCCCCTGGACTGGCAGGCGCGCCCCTCCCGCCCGCAACCCTAACCCTACCCTGCTGAAATGAAGAACTATCGCACGCCCTGCGCGGAAGAGTGCCGTCACGTGGTGGTCTGCCGCGCGCTGCCCTGCGTCCCCGCCCCTGTCGCTGCAGAAACAGGCTGGATTGGTGCAGTCTTGGCGAGCGGCTGGCTGCGCGCGCGCAGGGCATCGCCAGCCCGGGTGGCCTGGTGGTGTCGGGCAACCTGGCGGCGGACGGGGGCCCGCTGTTCAAGTGCACGGACCGCTGCCCCTCCATCGGCTGCCAGGCGCGCTCAGGCCTACGCACAGCGCGTTCATGTGCTCCCGGAGCAAGTGCACCAGGAGCAAGTGCTCCCCCCTGTGCCAGTGCGTGGCAGTCGGCGCCCTTGCTCGGCAAATGAGCAGGCCGCTTCCAGCATGACCCATCAAGCACAGCCAGCTGAGCATGGCATGTTGAGCATAGGCGACTGACGGCCTGTTACGCTGTGTGCTTCCGCCACACACCACGCGAACAGGCATGGACCGGTAGACAAACCTATAGGTTCAGATGTGGAGGCGTGGTGAGTTTGCAGAGGCTACGTCTGACTCTTGCGGTGCCGGGGCTGGGTTGCGCTCGGCCTGAAGAGGCTGCTGCAGGCCCACAGCCGTGCGGGGGCACAATGCCCTGGCCCCCACCCTGTCACCATGCCCGGGGCAGACCCTGCACCACACCCTGCTCGCTGCAGGACATGCCAAACCATGTGCTTTCCTTTGCGTCTAACCCTACCCTACCCTGACCCTCACCTGCGCGCTGCAGGACACGCCGAGCGTGGTGCTGTCTTTTACGCCGACAGCGGACGCGACGCTGGCGCTCGAGGCCGGGCCCTACGACGCGGCCAACCGCATCGGCATCGTGCCGGCTGCGGGCGACATCTGCCTGATCCAGGCGCGCTGTGCTCGCTGCAGTTGCTGCGATCGCCGAGCCTGCCAGCATGCGCGCACCTGCCTCTGGGCCTGGGCCGTGCCTGTCATGTCTCAGGACGCACCGGTGCCAGGCTGCGTGCCTGTCCTACGAGGCGCCCTGACGCGCTTGGCAGTCGGCCGCGCCGATAAGCACGAGCGGGAGGCGGCCTGCTGCAGTGTTGTGTAGTGGCTCAAGCCCATGATACACGGCGAGACTGTGCAGGCGGCATGTGGCTGCGCTGCCGCTGACGGCCCATGCTGATGTCATTGGCGAGCACATGTGCGCTGACGACCTTGCCGGGGCCAGGGCACCGGCGCGATGGTGGGCCCATGTGCGGTGCTGGGGCAGCCGGATGCTGCGTCGTGCGGCGCGCTGCGCGACGCCATGCCGCGCTATGCGGGGACGTCCAACACCACATTCGTGCAGCTCAATGTGCGCGCGCCCTCCCCTCGCTCTGGCTGCTGTGTCGAGCAGGATGCCAGGCGTTGCTTCTGGCACGCTGCGCTAACGTCGGCCTCTTTTTGTCAGAGCTGTGCTGTGCGCTGGCGTGTGCTCATCATGGCGCCCAGCAGGCAGGGGCCTGGGCGTTCTTACAAGAAGGGTATGCAAAATGTATGCGTCTGTTCGCATTTGGCGCTGCGTCCCTCTTGTCCGTACGAGCTCATATGCAGCGCGCGGGGCGCGAACAGCGTGGAGGCTTGGCCGTGACGGCGCCGGCCGCGCGCGCGCAGGTCACCGCCGGCAAGCCGGTGTACGTGCTGCTGAGCGGCAGCGCGTACACGGACAACTACACCGTGCGCTTGGGCGTCGTGCCGCCCCTGGCGGCCAACCCGGCGCTCACGGTGCGCGCCGCGTGCCGGTGTAAAGCTCAGGGTAGGTGCCATGACCCACAGTGCCCCGACAGCGCGGTGGTGCCTGTCACGGCTGGCGCGCGGCGCGCTGCGACCCACGCCTCTCGCACATGTGGTAAGCGTCCCAAGCTTCGCTCGAGCGCCGCCAGGGCTGCGCCGCCCCTGTCTACCCACGCACAAGCGCGGCCCGCAGCATGCGCGCCCCCCGCGATTCGTACCTGCGAGCCTCGCCTTCTGCCCATCCCCTCATCGCCCGCAAGCTGCGTCGGCGTGCCCCGCTGGGCGCGCCCGCATGCGAGGGTGGCTCTGAGGCACCCTGCGCGCGCGCAGGAGGTCCGCTTCGACAGCATCCAGCGCGCGGCCGCGCCGGCGCCCGCCGGCGCGGCGGCCGGCGGAGCCTACGCCGGCGCGCTGCCCGCCGCGGGCGGCCCCAGCGCGGCGCCCGGCAACGGCGCCAATGGCGCCTGGGCCGGCGGCGCCGCAGGTCTGGTCGGCGGCGGCTTCACCGACAGCGGGCTGCTGTCGGCGGGGCGGCAGGAGTATGACTGCCCCTGCGCGCCGGGCTCCTGCCAGGGGCCCGAGGTGCTGTACACCTTCCGCGCCGCGCAGCAGGGCTTTGTCCAGGCGCGCCGCCGCTCGGTGCATGGACCCTGCGCAGTGCAGGGTTCTGCCATGCGGAAACATGCGCTGCGCTCTGGCGGGCAGAAGGGCGCAGATGCACGGGGGCGCAGATGCACGGCAGGGCGCCCACCAAACCGCGCCGCCGCCAGCGACGCGAGCTGCCGGCTGTCGCTGCGGCGACCGAGCGCGCGATGCATTTCTGAGAAAGTGGCGTCTTGCAGCTAGCCCTGCCTGCTCGCATGCGCGCTCGCGCCCGCATGCGGCCGGCGCCGACCTCGGACCATGATAGGGGGGCTTAGGTACCCTATTCGCCGGCGCCCCGACGCGCCCCGCACGCGCGCGCAGGTGACGTCGCAGCCGTACTACGCGGCCGAGGACATCGGCATCGCCGGCCAGGGCTCGTGCGCGCACGGCGGCTGCTTCTTCGGCGTCATGCACTACATCTACAAGGCGCGCCGCCTCCTGCGTGGCTGCTGGCGCCCTCAACTCCCGGCGCACGCCCGGGCTGACACGCAGAGCTGATCGCAAGCAGAGATCTGTTATAATATAGGTTTTGAATTTGTGTTCTGTTGTTATACAGCGTACATATTTGACAAGCCATGCTGCATGCAGCGTCCATCCCTCGCTTTGAGAATGCTCGTACAGTCAGCTAGGTGTGCAGTCATGGGCGCCAACCCTGCTGGAGCCGCTTGCGCAGGACCTGGGCAACGGCACCTCGCAGCTGGTCGCCTGCGGGCTCAAGGGCCAGACCGTCACGCAGCGCCCGGGCTTCAAGCAGCTGACCACGCGGCTGCCCGTGGATGTGGCCGCCAGGCGCGCCGGCCCCCGCGCGCCGCCGGCCCGCCTCGCCCACACCCCAACGCCTAGCGCCCCGCTTCGACCTCCTTTGCTCTCTCTGTCGGACGACCTGATGCAGTCCCAGTCACCAGCACCAGCACAGGAGCCTGCAACACACATCCACATGCTGCGCGCCAGGGCAAGGCAGCGTTGAACCCCCGCGCTCGCGCCTTCCAGGGTAGGGTTTGGCCCCCGCGCTCACGCCACCCTGGCGCGCAGGTACTACATCGTGGTGGACTCGGCCAAGGGCACGGGCGTGGGCACGGAGCACTACTACACCGACGGCTACACGCTCAGCCTGTCCTTCCAGGGGCCCGCCACGCCGCGCGAGTCGCAGGCCGCGCCGGCCGGCGGCCTCTGACGCCGGCGCGGCGGCCCGGGCCTCCGGGAGCGCCTCCGCGCTGGGGCCTGCACGCGCCGCGCGAGCTGCTCTCGCCGCGCCGACGCGCGGCTCGTCGTGTGCAGGGTTACCATGGCTGCAGCGGCGGCGGGGCGCAGGGCCGTATGGGGTTGGGGCCGTTGAGCATGTGGGCGCTGGCGCTGGGGGCACGGCAAGCAAGGCATCCCTTACTAGCACCACGACACAAAGCAGGGCGAGCGGCTTTACGGGCGTGGCCTGCATCGTGCCCTGTTTCTCAGAGGATCTGGTGTGCATCGTCATTGCAATCCTCTGCCGCCTGGCCAGCCCCCGCTGGCGGCCGGGCACCGTTCCTGTTTCGCCCAAGTCTAGCTCCTCCGTTATACAAATTCTATTGCAGCGACCTGATTAGCAGTGCACAGCGGGACCTAATTAGCAGGGCACAGCGGGCTGTGCCGTGCGCATGCATGCATGCGCATACGCCGTTAAATGAGCCGCGGGAACCAATGGCTTGATGGCGGCAAGCCCCGAGAGTGTTGCGGGCGGTGGTTGACCCGGCTAGGCTGCTTGCGTGTGGTGCCCAGGCGGCACGGCGCTGGGGACGCCGCCTCGGCTGCCTGCTCTAGCGGTGGCACGCGGCTTATGCCCCACAACAAAGCCGCACGTGACCGCCATAGCCTCCTCCACCCTAGCGCACTTGGAAGCACTAACTAGCCTGTGAGAGCGATGAGAGTGCACTGTAGGGCTTGGTGGGTCCCTGTCGGGGAAAGTGGTGTGCTGCCTTGGGAGTTGTGGCGGTCTGCCAGCGTGATACGCTGTGCGTGTCTGTGAGCCCGAACGAATTGCTTGGAATATACGGCCAGCTGTCAGCTGTCAGCCTTCCTGTTTTAGCAACGCGCTCGTGCCATGCGGCGGCTGGGCAATAGTAGCACCCCGAACCGCCTGAGGGCTGCAGGCAGTGGAGGCGCGTATGGGTGCCCAGATTTGGCGAGCGTTGAGGAGCAGTGCGCCGCCCGAGCTTCCCGGGTTTCAACCAGTCGTTTGTACCTGGCTGCAGCCTCGGCGCCCTAAGGTTGCGTGCTGAGCAAGCTTGTCAGTGAGTGTTCTGTTGTCATGCTTTCAACCTTGGGTTGAGGGGTGGTTTGTGCGGGAGGTATTTCGGCCTGTCGACCGTCAGGGCGCTCTGCGCTGTGTACCAGATGCATGACGTGCTTGGCCTAGCCCAGTCTCTTCAATGACTCGACCACTGTAAAAGTTTTGTTCGATGCTGTAGTGAGCATGTCAACCAAGACGCGACACACGTGTTGAACGGGCACAGCTGTGCATGGACCGAATTTGACGGAATGGCTGCTTGCATGCACACCAGCCACCCAGCAGGCTTGGCACAGTATGTTCTTACACTGGGCCGATGCGCCGCCTGCCTCATGCATCAGGCTGCGGCAGTGCCAGAAGCAGCTTCCCGCCAACCTCCTGCGCGGCCTGGGCAGCCAGCAGCGCCGCCAGGCAGGCCACCTGCGCACGGCCACCAAGCGCTTCGGGCAGCATGCTGGACGCTGGTGCGGCATTAATTAGCGAGACGCCCAGAGCGGTGTCACCAGCAGAGCTTTTAGGGTGCCTTTACAAAAAGTACGCAGCATGCCAGAGCACAGGTTGCCGTCACACACTCCATGCTGCAAGTCAGCAGCCCTGCAGGCCCTGGAGTGCATACGGGGCTGATGTCCATAAGTAATGACATGCAAGCCCTATCGGCCAGCCAAGAGATGCCCGGCTGGTGCCAGGCGGAGGCCGGGCCCCGGGCGCGCCTGGAAGACAAGCGCCATGAGGCCGCCCGCGCGGCCGCCGCAGCCGGGCGGCGCCCACGCCTGCGCGGCGACGTATGCGGCCGCGCTGAGCAGGCCGCTCGCCGCCCAGAACGCGCCGACAAAGAGCAGCGCGGCCGCATCGCTGCGCCACCTGCGGGCCCGGCCGCGCGCGGTGTGACGCTGTGGCGTGCCATGTGTGTACGGCCGCATGAGGGCAGGTCGAGCGCGGCCTTCGCAGCGCCAGGGCTGCGCGCGCTCGCGGCACGCCTTCTCGCCCACCTTGCCGTCCATCCCAGAATTGGCATTGCAGGCGGCCAACCCAAGACCGCCTGCTGCCGTGCCACTGCCTGACCAGCCGGTCACATCGCAGGCGATCGCTCCGAGTGCGCCACCGCGGGGAAACTCTAGCATGGGCCCTGGCGGGGCCGGGGGCGCGCCTGGGCGCCGCGCGCCCGAGCGCGACGTGGCCGAGGAAGAGCAGCGCGGTCGCGGCCTTCACGCCCGAGGCGGCGAGCAGGCGCCGCTGGCCGACGAGCAGCGCGGCCGTGGGCAGCAGGCGGCCCGCGATGTCCGCCACGACGCGCACGCCGAACAGCGCCTGTCAGGGGCGCGCAGGGACCCCGTGGGTGCAGCCCCGCGTAAGCAGGAGGAGCGGCGCTATGAGCGGCTGCGTACATACGTTTGCAGGCGGCCCGTGACACGCAGCCGCCATATGCGTGTGCAGCGCTTGACGCCGAGCAGGCGCGTGCGCCTCGCAACGGAATGGCATCCTACAGCGCCGTCCGGACCAACGGAGGCCGCAGAGCAGCAAAGCTTGCAGTTCAGCGAGGCTTGAGCATGTTGCTGGCGTCTGCATGCGGCAAGCGGCTCAGCAGCGAGCAGGCACGCATGTTGGGAGCCACGCCTGCGGCAGCAGCGGCCCGAGCGCGCCGGAGGACTCCACGTACGTGAAGTACGGGAACACGAGCACAGACGTGCCCACGTTGAGCGCGAGGCTGGCCGCCGCCGGCGCCAGCGCGCGCAGCAGCCCACCGGTGCTCGAGCCTTGCCAGCCTGGCACCTCCAAAGAGACCATGTGTCACCCCATAGGCGAACACGCTCATGCACGCTGCCTGATGTCGCGCCCAGTGCCTTGATCGCTTGCCATGCCTCTGTGTACCATAGAGTATATGGTTATTCCTATCCGCTGCCAGTCATGAGCCAAGGTGGCCCACCGTACCTGGCAGCACAGCCGGCAGCGGCGTGTGCTCGGCCCGCCGCGCCGCGGGCCGCGCCCGCGGCGACCCCGAGCGCCGCTCGCCGTCCACGCTGCCCGACGACAGCCGACGGATGAGCAGCGATGTGGCCTCGCCGGGCCCCAGCGCGGCCCCCGGCGCCGGCCTGCCGGAGCCCTCGCACAGCCCTGTGCTGGAGCGCGTGCGCCGCGGCGCGGGCGCCGCCGGCGCCCGCCACTCGCTCTGCCGCAGGTACAGCCAGGCCGCTGCCGCCGTGCCTGCGCGCCTCTGACCAGCAACGTGGGCGCTCCCCTCTGTGCGCAGACATGCCCCTGCTTCAAACGACCGTGGTGCCGTCGCGACACCGGGACCTCTCCTCGCGTGAAGAGGGAGTCACGAGTAAGCGTGTGCGCGTCTTGCGCACACGCGTGTGCGCCGTTGCCGAGCAAGCACATGGCAATGGCCTGGCCTCGCTCTATGCTGCTTGCAAACAAACGGGCTGATGGAAGCCGGCCTGAGCTAGGCTTCACATCCAGACCCTCAGTCCTCCGCATGCATTGGTGTGCATGCAGACTGTGCTCAAGCTGTGCCACGCGCATACAGTGCAGGCGGCACGTCCTCCCAGCGTGCCCCAGGGCTCAGGCAAGGGCTGAGGCAAGGGCTGCTGCGGGCGCCAGGATCGTCGCGCCCGCGACCGCTTGCAGCCGAGACGATAGCATAGATACATGCTTTTATATCCCGGGGGACAAAGATAACCATATGAGCAAGGGGCCCTTGCCAAGGGCTGCTGCGGGCGGGACCGCGCCTGCCAGCGTCGCCACGCCCGCGACCGCGAAGAGCGCGTACACCTGCCCCGCCGTCGGCTGCGGCCCCAGGCGCTGCACCAGCTCCACAAGCAGCACGAGCGGCCCGCTCGCCACATACCCTGCACATGGTTCAGGCTTCATGGCGTCGGCGAGGAACCCGCGCCTGCTTGCCGACCCGCTGAGACTGCCATGCAGATGCCTCTCAGCCGCCCGCTCCGTTACGGCAGGGCGCGCGCGCTTGCAGCGCTGCGGCCATAGAGACGGCCCCCACACACCGCAGTATCACTCCCCCGCGTAAGTCCCGCTGCGCGCCACGCTACCATACCCTATCCCACCCTACCCTACCTTACTCTACCCTACCATAACTCGCACCGACTGTGAGCGCGAGCGTGGCCGCGGACGAGGTCGCAAGCGCCGCCAGCGCGTAGGACGTGCCGAACGCCACGCCCGAGCACAGGCCCTGCGCGGCGACCGCGGCCAGCAGCTGGCGCGGGCCCGACGCCATCGGCGGCGCGGCCAGCACGGCGAGCATGCCATTGCTCGCGCCGCAGCCGGCCAGGCCTGCGCGCGCGGCCGGCCGTGGGTGGCGGGCGCGGGCGCAGCGGGGGCTGACGGCGCGCGCGCGGTGCTGAGTGCAAGCCAGAGCAAGCAGCGCTATACTGGCTGGCCACATGAGCAGGTAGTGCTGGGGTACTGGCAGAAGCGCGCATATAAAGCAATAGCTGCAGGCGCAGGCAAGTGAAGGTGGGAGAAACTGCCAATCTCATGGGTTGGTCTAGCGCCAGTGACAGACTCCAGTGGGCCGCACCAAGCACGAGCCGCAGCCACAGCCAGCGCTCGCCGCCACGGGCGTCTCCGGCCGCTGAGTCATGCCAGTGGACGTGCAGTAGCTGCACAGGGATGCTTGGCAGGAAGTTGGCGATGTTGAGGTGCAACAAGATGTCGCTGCCGTATGCAGCCTTGTAGTGTGCCAAGAGGCCGCAAACCGCATTCCAGCTGACTGTGTACCCGACCTGCGCACAGACAAGCAAGAGCAGGCTCTGACTACTTGTGTATGCATGTAAAGAGCTGGTTTGGCCTGCTTGTGCGGAGTCAGCAAAACGCACATAGCATGCTCGCTTGCTGTGCAAGTGAGCATGCTACCGTCACGGCAGAAAACGCAGGCGGCGCATGAGTCGCACCGCAATCAGAAAGAACGGGACAGCAACTGCGCGGTGGCGCCACAGGTGCATATGATGCGGCCAGTTCACAACCGGGACACGAGGTCATACTTGGAGTAAAAAGGCTGCCCAGCTGTCAGAGCGCCCGAGATTGTGCTGCCTGGGTTTTGCAAGACCCTGCTAGCCTGCCAGCCCATGTTGCCCCTCACACTCCTTTCATTGGCTTTACATACTTGGCCGCCCATCATCAGCGGCTCCCCCAAGTACATGGTACCACACACCTCACCTAGCTATCACAGCATCTCTTCAAGATTTGTCCCGGCTGGCCAGCCATCAGCACTCATATGCACTCAAATGGTTGAGTAAAAACCAGACGCAGGGGCTCCTTGCCTCGACAAAAAGCCTCCCAAAGAATCAGACGCACTCAGCGCTCAGCACACAACAGGCCCACGCAAGGGGATATGCTCATCCACACAATGTGCACTGCCTCCCAGGAAAGGGTGCCGGATGGCGGCAAACCCATGTCCTCGTTCGCATGAGTGAGACACACAAAATTGGCGACCACCCCAGATCATGCATGTGCAAGAGTACCCCAATCAAAACACCTCATGAGCATTTGCAGGGTGCCACCATCACAAAACATCGGTTTGCATGCCGGCTCTGCTCCCATAGCAGATGCTGCACCTGTTGCTCAGCTTGCCGTGGCGCAGGCCAGCCCCTAGCGTCCGCCCGGCAGCTGCAGGCTCTTGCGGCCGGTCGTCTGCTGCATACACACGAGACTGTCACAGCTATGTTTTGTCAGTGCCGTTTGCAAGTGCTGTCTGCAAGCAGCTCAGGCATTTGTCTGTGCCGGTTGCGCATCAACTGCGACAGCCAGTCGGAGGTGCGACCTCTGGTGATGCCGCTTGGTGGCTGCGCTGCACTGTCGATATCGCTATGCGAAAACGTGCATGCATGCCCGTGATGCCGGCGTAGCAGACACGTCCGGAATGTGGCACATGCAGTGTGAGACCGGTCAACTGCTTGACACCCAGCACTTGCCCAGTGCCGTAATGCCATCACCGTTGTGAGACGGACGGCACGTGCCAGGGCAGCACCTTGCCATTGACGCTGCTACGGATCGTGCCAAACAGGTTGCCCGGCGACAGCACCTCCACGGACGACACCTGCGCGCGCGCGCTCCCGCGGTCGCACGCCGCAGGCAAGTAGGTCTGCCAGTGCCCCGACGCCAGGCCGGCAGCCGCTGCCGTCTGCTGGGTGTGCTTGCCAGGGGACCGCGCGCTTGGCACGCGGCGCGGCTAGGCTTCAGCCTCGTGTGCTGGCACTTAAGACCTCGCTTATCGCATGCCAGAACATGTCATGACAGGTATGCAGAGGGCGGGGTGGGGTCACCGGCATGCCTGCAGAGAGGTGCGTGCGTGCGCTATGAGACAACTCCATATGTAAGGCATGCGCATTACTTTTTTTTTGCTTTCTTTGCTGTTATTTTAAGAGAAACATCCGCTTAGCGCGCACCGAGCCGGACAGCTTGGTCTGCAGCTTGGAGGACGTCCAGTTCGAGAAGCCGCCCTGGACGACGTACGTGCGCCGGAAGCCGCGGCGCGACAGCTCCCGCGCGATCGCCTTGGCGGCGCCGCCGTTGCGGTCCAGCAGCAGGATGCGCGTGCCGCGCGCCACCTTCTTGAGCGCCGCGATCTGGAGCACGGTCACCTGAGGGGCACGGGGTAGGTTCAAGGCCCAGCGGCGGGCACAGCATGCGCGTCGGCCCCTTCTCGACGACGCGCCACATTCACTGGTGTGCTTTGGTGATTCAGCATCACGCACCGTGCAGCAGGTCCGTGCCACAGCCCAGCAGGCTTTCAGGCTAAGAGCGCCATCGCCGCGCCAGTAGCAAAAGTTAAGTAGGAGAAGGCATGGTGGGTAGCAGAAGGCATGGCGGCGCAGGTAGCACGAGGGCGCGCGCGCGCGCCTGCTGCTCGATGGACGACACGTCGCGCAGCAGCGCGCGGACCTTGCGGTCCTCGATGACTGCGTACTCCAGCTCCACCAGCCGGCCCGCATTGGGCACGTCCGGCACGCCGGCCGCCTCCTTCTCGCGCTCCGTCCTGCCCGCCGCCCTCGCCGGCTCGACCCCTCGCAGCTGAAGAGGTCAGAAAGAGCGCGTCTCGGCATGGTCGGCGGAGCCAGCGCATCCGCCTCCTTGTGCTCCATCTCGCTGCACTACCAGGGCCTTACGATAGGGCACGCTCCAGCTGCGGGCGACAGCGCCGTACAAATTGATCACGCGTGCACATCATCGCGAGCCCCGGCCGGATGTCGGAGCGCCGCACCGGATGTCGATCAGCAGCGTGTTGCCGTCGTTGGCCACGGCGTCCAGCGCGGCCGCGGGGCTGATGTTGCCGGCGTACCCGCGCAGCGTCCCAAACAGGCCCTTCAGCAGCGGCGGGCCCTGCATGCGCAGATGGCCGCCCGTTCTGAGTGTGGAGCAGCGACGCTGGGCGTGTCTGCACCACACGACCTGCCCTGTGATGCCCGCCAGCGAGCCTTCCATGACACCTTACACAGTTAGGCTATCGGCTGGAAGGCAAGGGCTGCGCGCACTCAGGCTCTGCAATCTCCGTCCGTGTGCAGCCGCGCGCGCGCCAGTCGGAACAGCACGCAGCAGCAGGGCATGCTGGGGACTTGGCGTGCAGCCGTGCGCAGCATGCATGCATGCGTGCGGCCTTTCGCCTCTCGAGCGCCTTCCTCGGACAGGGCGCATCAGGTTTGTGCGGCGGAGGGGGGCGCGCGCCAGGTAGTACACGCCGGCCGCGATGCCGGCCCACTGCGCGAGCACGACCGGGTCGGTCGCGCGCAGCGTGGACACGGTGGAGTCCAGCGTGGGCCGTGCCGTCGTCAGCGCGTCGCCGGCGGCGCCGCGCGCCCGCGCCGCGCCGTCCACCAGCGCGCGCGCGTTCAGGCCCTGGCCCTCCAGGAAGCGCTCCACCTCGCCCACGCTGCCCTGCGCGCGCCGCGCGCGGTCGGGGTATATGGGTAGGGTCAGGGTTGGGCACGCTACGCAGGCGCGGCGTCCTCCATGGAGCGCTCCTCTGCACCGCCGCGCGCCACGCACAGGCTCACAGGCGCACGAGATGGAAAAAGGGGGACACCCTGGCACGCAAGCGCGCGGAACGCATCTCACTAGCGCAGCGCGAGGGGAATGCCGTGTCAAGGCACTGCACGCCTGCACCAAGACGCACACTGCGCGAGCGCCGCCGGTTGGCTGGCAGCGCGCGCCGGCCGCTTGGCGGCACGCGCGTGTGCAGCCAGCTCGGGCGCAGGTCCGGCCGCGCCGCGGCGCCCGCCGCCGGCCGCCGCAGGCCCGGTCGGACACAGCGCGACAGGGAGCTCGCTAGCAGACACCGGGCGGCCGCGCGCGCCTGTAAGACTGGCTCGGCGGCCTTGAGCGCGGGCGCGGCCACGTCGCTGGCGGCCTGCAGGCCGTAGCGCACGTACGGCGAAACAACGTCCGTGGCCTCCTTCACCACCGGCGTGGCCTGGTTCAGCGCCTGGGCGCGCGCGCGGCGGGGGTAGGGTCAGGGTAGGCCCCGCGTTGGCGGCGTGTCACAGCTGCGCGAGTTGAGCCGGCGGCTTGCAGACATCGCTGCAGGCCTCCTTGGCAGCCAGGGAGCCAGCCCAGTGCCCCTGAAATCGGGAATTCGACAGCAACAAGGTGAACGCTGCAGCCAACCAAGGGCATGACCCTTGGAGTGCTGCCGCCGCCGCAGCCGCGTGGCGCAACCATATGCTTGCGTGCGCGCCACGCCTCTACTCACCACATTAGCGCCCACTTCGTGACACGCAGACGGCAACATGTGCACTGTGGCAGCGGCAGGCCAAGCATGCATGCAAATGCATGCCACACAGGCGACGTGCTCGCACTGAACACCGCCGCAGCGCGCCTTCGCCAGCTCGCTGTGCACTTGGAGTAAGAGTGTCGGACGCAGATACGGGGCATGTCTGCAGGTAGTGCAAGGAGGCCCAGGACCACAGTGCGGAGGTGGCGCACGCTCTTGGCATAGTCCAGGCCCACGGACGCCGTGTCAACGCCAGACTTTACGCTGCTTCCGGCGGCCTGCGTAAGGAGGCCTCTTTGAATAGACCCCTGTTAAATAGACCCACAAAGCAGTGCATGCCTGCTCTGCGCTGCCGTGCCCACTGCACAGCAGGAGCATGCAGGCCTGAACTGCACACATGCGTGCCGTCAGACACCCTGCCAACACAACAGGGCAAGCAGTGGCTGCACAGCACACCTTGACAATGTCGATCAATGCGCTCACAGCCGAGTCCACAGCACTCACGGCAGCCTGGCTTTGGGCCGCGTGCGCCGGCGCGGCGACAGCAAACGTCGCAAGGGGCACCAGTGCCACGCCTGCACGCGCGGACAGACACCGTGCGCAGCCTGGCCTGCGGGTGAGGTGCAGGAGCCATGCAGCGGCCTCAGAGCTTGACATGTGCGGCCATGTCCAGCACGACGCTGCACTGAGCTGCCTGCTGATAGGATATGCTTGGAACACGCAATGCTGGCCGGGCGGGGCTGATGCAGCCTGGTTGCCAGGCGGCGTGCAGCGAGCGCGCACCGCTGAGGGCGCCTCGCGGCTCCTTTGGCGCCGGCTGCCTCCGCTGCGCCACAGCATTCACCGTGCGGGTGATGGGCATGCGCATGCTCGTCCGGCACTGGAACGTCGCTGCCAGGGGCGCACGCGCCACCGGGGTGCCCGCCATAAGCTTTGACATGGCTGCGAGCAGGTGGGGGTGGGCAGCGCACTGCAGGAGGCTCGGGCAGACCGAGGTCGCCCCTGCAGGGATCTGAGCAGCAGAGCCAGGGTGCAGCCAGGTTTCACTTGAGCTTGCGCTTGGGCAGCTTACACTGGACAGGAGGGGAGTGACAAGCCTGTTCAGCAATAGGCCTCTGTCCGTTTGTCAGGTTTGTCAGGCATCGAGCGATACTGCTCTGCACCACTGTTTGGCATGCCTGTCCTATGACTCGCGTTCCCGCCAAACACACTGTGTGCACACAGTGCTGGTTAAGGAAATACATGACATAGCTAGCACGCTCCAGTCGCAAGAGCAGGCATGGTGCAGTACATTTGGCGCATCTGCCCGTCGACTTCACTCGTCACACGCACGCCCCAATGCCGCCCTCCACGCGCAGTGCCGCGCCTGTCATCTGCGTCCAGGTGACACCCGGACCCTGCTCCAGTGTCTCTGTGCGCCTTGCTCACCTGCAGCTGACGCAAAATACGAAAATGGGGTGAGCTGATAGCGACAGCGCCGGGCTGCAGGCGCTGCCGCGGCGCCGGCGCGGCAGCCGCCGACGTGGCCGTGGCGGGCGCGGAGAGCGGGGAGGCCAAGCCGGGCCTGGAGCGCGTGCAGGCGGAGGCGTCGAAGGCGCTGGACGACGTGGTCGGGCGGCTGGAGGACTCACTGGACAGCGACGAAGCGCAGCGCCACCTGGTGGGCCCCCTGGCGCTGCCCAGCGCTCCGTGTGAGCGCAAACGCGCTGCCTAGAGGCTGCGGCCAGTTTGGACCGCGGCGCCGCGCTGGGGCGCCGTACACGCTTCAGTGCTTCACAAAGGCCGGTCACCAGGCACGGTAGCCAGGCACGGCCAGGCTTGGGACCGCCAGCATGAGGCTGAGCAGGAGGCTGACATGACCAAGCGCTCTCGCAAAATGTTGTGCGCGTAGGAACCCGTCGTGCTCCTGAGGCAGGCATGACATCTAGGGTGCATGCAGTGTGAAGGCTGCTTTCCTCATCCTCAGATCAACGCCCTAGTGACTTCACACGCCCGAGTGTTTTTGGACAGCGCTCGTGCGGTCACGCGCCAGCATGCGGCGCGCGCCAGCATGCAGCGGGCAGCCGTGCCAAGCGCGCCGCGCGGGCCCGCCGCGGCAGGAAGGCATCGTCGGGACGTACGCGTTCGACGAGGAGGAGAAAGACACCTTCCGGGGCCTGGTCGCAAACATGCGCGCCACCTCGGTCGGGCTGCTCGCAGCGGCCGGCGTGAATGTGCTGTTCCTCGTCTTCAAGCAGGCGCGACACCGCGCTGCCGCCCTCCACATCGCGCGCCACTTCGGTGGGGCTGCTCGCGGCGGCCGGCTAAACCTAACCCTGGCCTACTGCCTAACCCTAATTCCGGCCCTATATCCCGCCCTACCTTACCCTAACACTAATGATAACCCTGACGTGCTGTTCCACGTCTTCAAGCCACCGTGCGGCCACGCTGCCGCCCTCCGCATCGCGGCCCGAGCTGCGCCGGCCCTGCGCCACCTCCCCTGCCATGGCCGCATGGACCTGCCATGCCTCAGAGAAATGCAGTGAAGTGCAGGGAAGAAGGGAATGAAGAGAACTCACAGGGCTGGCAGGCTGCATGCGCATGCAGGCGGCTCCGATCGCTGCGTAGAAAGCCAGCTCGTGCACTCTGCAGCGCATCCTTCTCTACCAATGGGGGCCGGAGAGGCCGGCCATGTCAGCACTCGTCTGTCCCACTAGGCCCGTCGAACGTGGAGACCTGCGAATGGGTTGGGCGTGTGGCCGGGTTGCAGAGTGCCACAACCGAGCGGGGCTGCGGCCGTTATGTGAAGCATGAAGGGGCTGGTGCGTGCGGCCGGGGCCTGTCGCGCTCGCTGAGACGGTGGCACTGCGAGAGGCCGATCGAGCTCGCTGAGCATCCCCAGGCTGACGGGCGCGCACGGCGCGCGCGGCAGTGGCTGGACGGCAGCGTGCTGCCGGAGGGCGGCTGGGTGCTGCAGGGCGTGGCGCTGACGCGCCTGTCCGCCGTGCTCAATGCGCTGGTCATGGCGGGCCTGGTGTGGGCGGGCGCGCTCAGCTTTCGGCGCGTTGTGCGCTCCGACTCCGGTCAGCTGGTCTACTGCATGCAGGCGCGCGCCCGGCCGCAACGCCCTGCCCCGGAACAGCGCGCCCGCCCTCCGGGGAGCGCGCCCGCGCCGCTCGGGCGCCCCCAGTGCGAGGCAGCGCGGCCCTGCGCGGGCCAGGCGCGCGGCTGCCTGGGCCCTGCGACGGGCAGGCGTGAGGACATCCACGCCGCCCGCCTCATAGCCGCACACGTCTGCAGGGGATGCGGCAAGCCCCGCCCAGACTCCGGGCGCGCGCGCCATGAAACGCGGCACGACCATCATGTCGTGAAAAAAAAAACCAGCATGTGCGCAGGCAGCATGCGGCCGCCGACCCAGCCCCGGCCGCGCAGGGCATCATGCAGCTGGGCCTGATCTTCATGCAGATGGGCGCCGTCAGCTTCAGCGTGGCCATCGTGGACCTCATGACGGCCGCCGTGCGCTGGCCGGGCGTCGCGCTGGTAATCGCCGTCGGCGTGGCCGGCGTCTCTGTGCTGCGCATCCTGGCGCTGTTCGTACTGGTCAGCCGGTGCGCGCGGGGGGGGGGGGGGCGGGGGGGGGGGGGGGGGGGGGGGGGGGGGGGGGGGGGGGGGGGGGGGGGGGGGGGGGGGGGGGGGGGGGCGGGGGGCGG